>Ga0209467_1000065_pt1 | contig 196837 bp, 168 predicted proteins | sample Higcelwee11metaG_FD_187175 | JGI IMG/M metagenome (GOLD analysis project Ga0209467, IMG submission 187175) | Freshwater pond sediment microbial communities from the University of Edinburgh, under environmental carbon perturbations - High... | ecosystem: Environmental > Aquatic > Freshwater >...
TCTACAACCGACGCCGGGTACAGAAACGACTGGGTTACCAAAGCCCTATCAACTTCCTAAGTACCTGGCAACAACTGCATCTACAAAGTGTTGCTTAGCAAATTGTCCGAAAAACCGTTGACTTCTCCTATGTATAATATACATGATAACAAGTGTGACATAGAAAACAGAGAAAGATATGATGTATATATATACGCCAAAGATGTTCCTATTGAGAATCTTGAATGTAACACAGACGACTACAAACTGCTTTCCGGCGAAAAGCGATATAGCATCACCGAGTATGTGCAAAGAGTACTTGGATATACTCCGAGCCAAACAGAGAAGTGTTTTTTTAGCGGCAGGCTAGAGATCATATTATATCAACAATTTCGTGTTTTTCTTGTTCTGTTGGTTATTGATATTGTATATGTGATTTATAAAATTAGAAGTAAGACGTTTGTAGTCCTTAGTATGATTATGAATGGGATCATGTGTATAACGAGCTCATTTTGCCTGCTAAATTATATAATTGGCAGATAATCCTCGCTGGAAAGAGGTGGATATGATTATGATTACAAATATGGATGTTCGAAAATCACTGCCAATTACATACTGCATGTTTTGCCTGCTGATCTGCATCACTGTTTTCGGCTCGGCTTTTCTGGATTGTTACATATCTTATCAAGAAAACCATATTGTATTAGTAACAACAGCGAAAATAGTCAGCTTGGGAAATATTGATTCCACAAATTGGGATTATACCTTAGGACAAATTGGAACGGAAGTAGGCATTTACAACATAAATGGCAATAAATGTGATATCTGTTATAAAGATACAAGCTACAAATTCTTTAAAATTCATGACGAAATATATTATCGTGACATGCCTCTTGAGAATCTGTCCTATAATCAGGATGAATACGAAGAGCTGACAGGGAAAAAATTAAGTGTTTTCGGGTATTTTTATAGAATAATCCGTTATACGCCAAACCAGGCTATGCATGGATTTGTAGGCGCGGATTTAGAGCGGAAAGTATACCAGTATTTTTATGTTTTATCCGTTCTGTTGATTTTTGATGTTCTGTATTTGGCATACAAGATTAAAAGCAAGAAATTCGAAGTAATCAGTCTTTTCATGAACGGAATCATGTGTGTAGCAAACACATTTTGGCTGTTTATTAATGTGCTTGGGATATTTATCCGCTGAATTTATGGATGTTTAACTGCACCGGGAGTTGATGCCGATAGCGGAAAGAAATAGATGGCGTCTTGATCCTATATTAGTAAGGTATATATATGAGTTCTGCTGTTGAAACGAAAAGAAAGAAAATGATACCTATTGGATACTGCCTTTTGTGTTTGACAGTAATAATTGCCATTATGGCATTCGACATGATTAATAGCTATAATAAATATTTATCTGGCGAATATCAGCTGCGGGCAGAAGCTAAAATTGTTGACACGCATAACATAAATTTCGAATATGAGTCTTTTCCCCATTTTGATTCGTTGGGTCGATTGGAAGTCGGTCATGAAGTCTACATGTATAATATGCATGATAACAAGTGTGACATAGAATATAGAGATCGTTATGAATATATATTTGCGAAAGATGTTCCTATTGAGAATCTTGAATTTAGCACAGACGACTATAAACTGCTTTCCGGAGAAAAGAGATATAACATTATCGAGTATGCGCAAAGAGTACTTGGATATACTTCGAACCAAAGAGTAAATAGCTTCGTAAGCGGGACTCTAGAGACAATTATATATATACAGTCTCGTATTTTTCTCGTTCTGTTGGTTATTGATATTCTATATGTGATTTATAAAATTAAAAGCAAGAAGTTTGGTTTTGTTAGTCTGGTTATGAATGGGATCATGCATGTAACGAGCACATATTGCCTGTTAATCATTGTGCTTTGGCGGATATATCTTCTGAACTCGTGATTATTTTTTGACTGCGACGGTAGAGGGCAGCGGACAAACCATGAACGGAATCATGTATACATCAAGCACTTTTTGTTTGCTTATAAGTGTGTTCAATATATATTTCGTCTGAATTCACGAGCATTCGACAATGGTTGAGGCCATCGCGGGCTGACGCGCTTTTTCGCGCGGAATGAGGAGATGAAGTGGCGAAGACGGAGCCGGCTGACCTGTCCTGATCAACCGGCTTAAGCAATTCCCTCTTACATCAGCACCAACGTCACCGCCGCTGGGTAATCGGCATCCAGATCCCCGTCCAGATGCAGGACGGCCTTCTCTTCGTCGGTGTATGGATATCCCTTTTCCAAGGCATAGTCCTCGTATTCGCCGATCAGGAATCGGAAGGTGGCCGTGTAGGTTCCTTCCTTTAAGGCGAGCTGGCCGTTTCCGGTGATTTCTCCCGCAGCGACATCGTAGAGGACGTTTCCCTGTTCGTCCCGGATCGTCATCTCGATGGCTCCGATTTCGGAGCGCAAGCTGTAGGACATGGTAAAGAGCTTTTCCTTTTCTACGGTAAAAGTCTCAACGTATGGCGCGGTATCGTCGTTAATGGAAAGACTGGGCTTCACGATATAGACCGCGTCCCCTAAAGAGCCGACAACCAGAATTACAATTCCGCTGACGAACATGACAGCTCCGATTCCCAGGCTGATCAGGAAGGCAATGATGGGCTTTTTCGATGTTTTCGCGACGGCCGTATCCTCGGAATGTTTGTCTTTTTTCGTCAAAAGGTACGAACCAAGGAAGATCAGGACGGGGATCGCGGCACCAAGGACCAGCCAGGCACCGATGGTAGTGATGGATGACAGCTGGTTTTGGATGACTTCCGTATTTACGGTATCAATCACTTGCAGATCGTCCTTGGTTGCGAAGGTCACGATTATAGATAATGAATTTTGTATCAGGTGCATCAGGAACGGCAGAAGGAAGTTCTTCGTCTTGAGCATTACGTAGGTCAGTGCGGCACCGAGGATCGCGGTTGCGGCGAAGCGCATCGGGTCCAGATGGAAGATGCCGAAGATGAGTCCCATAATCAGGACGATCAGCCAGTCCTTCTTGATGGAACGCATGGAGGTCAGGATAAATCCGCGATGCAGGATCTCTTCACAGATGGGCGGCATAACGGCGACGATGAAGAACGCGAGGACCGGCGGCACACTCGTCATGAAGCCGCCCATCGCAGTAGTGGTTTGTCCCATGTCTTGCGGAAAGAAATAGCCTATAACCAGAGTCGCCAGGATTGACAGCATGAAGGCGCCGATCCACATCAGGATCGTACCAAACACATGGCGAACTTTGGGGATCTTGATCGGGAGCATGTCCTTAAGGCGGACATCAAATAGGAGCAAGGGCAAGAGTCCCAGGACAGCCAGCCCGATCTCCGTAATGGCAAGGCCGAGCATTCCGAAATGGAGCTGTACAAGACCGCCTCCGAAGAACATCACGACCATTACGATGATGAACCACACCACTCCGTGCCAGGGTTTCAGTGTTAATTTCTTACGGGCGTTCTCGTTATCCATTTTTATATCTCCTCACGTTCAATGAATGGAATATATAATATTCTACCTTGAATTTGAAGAGTGTGCACGATTGATTAGCGATTCGATTATTTTCGCAAAAAGCTATTGGCCGTGTCGCTTCTTATGTGGCTCTATATGCTATTGATCGGCATTTTCTTATGTGACTCGATATGCTATTGATTGGCAGCTTTTTCCGGCACAAAAAAGCGAAGTGTAGCGTTGTCAGTACATTTGGTTCCGGCTCATAAGATCTTGCCCTATAAAAGAAATCTTCTGATGTTTAACTCAATAATCCTTGTGCTCAACGGACGAGAATCTGTCTCGAAAGTTATTATGCTGTTCTCGCCGGGATTGTATCCGGCCAGGGAATACTTCTCCATCCTGTTGACCGCATTATCCGCATAATTCGAATCTGACATCATTCCGTAGTGTTCCCAAACATACTCCTTGCGTTTTCGAACGTTAAGACAAGTGAAGTCCGGATGCACAGTTCCAAGTCCGGCGATATGGATCGGATACTCGTATCGGTACGGGATACCATGGCGGCTCAGTGTGTCCGCAATCATGATTTCGGATTTGGACCGAACACGCTCGCCGTTAACCGTATAGAACTCCGGCGCATTCTCACCGAATCCCTTCTGCTCATACGCAACGCTTTTCCAACGTTTGACATAATCGTCGTCAAGCAGCTTAGCCGGCATAACCAATGGCTTACGTTTATCGTGAAGAGCTCTAAAGATCTCATCGACGTGTTCCGGGTGATAGGCATCTAGAAAGATGCCAATCGCTTTGGACTCTTGGCGCAATTCATCTACCAGCCTGTAGTCGTAATCCTTCTGTGCAAGCGCCGCCGCAAGGGAGTGCTGAGACCGCCTAAGATAGACGCCGTCTTTATCTGCGGGATTGTTTCGAAGATAATACTGCCGAGATTTTCGATTCCTGCCAATACGAAGTTTTCCTTCCGGAGCGTTCCTCAGAGCATCTTCGCTCGATTTCATAATCCTTTCAATTTCCGTCTTCCTTGCCCCAATATACTCAGCAGTAAAATCCGGACTTAGTTCAGGCCTATCAATTGCTTTCATACTCGTACGTTTCCTTTTCTTAAGACGCATCCTGACACGGCGAATCACGTAGATCATTAGGTATGAGTATTGTATTCTTTGTTCTGTCATGAAATGAGTCAATTTTTCCGACAATACCTGTCAATGGCCGCATAAAAGCTCTCATATAATTTAAAATTTCCCAAACTCATCTTCCCGGTGTCTTCTCGGAAATGAAATGCACATACGAGATGGGCCGCCAGCCGGGGTTTCGTATGTGCGACGGCCCTTCCGGTGGCACCTCGAGAGCGAAATGCACATACGAAATGAGCCTCCAGCCGGGGTTTCGTATGTGCGCCGGCCATTGCTGTGGCACCTCGAGAGCGAAATGCACATACGAGATGGGCCGCCAGCCGGGGTTTCGTATGTGCGCAGGCCCTTCCGGTGGCACCTCGGGAGCGAAATGCACATACGAAATGAGCCGCCAGCCGGGGTTTCGTATGTGCGCCGGCCCTTCCGGTGGCACCTCGGGAGCGAAATGCACATACGAAATGAGCCGCCAGCCGGGGTTTCGTATGTGCAGGCTCTTTCTTGAGCCGCAATCGAAAACTGGACACGCAGGAGAGCTGGATCGGACACGCAGGAGAGCTGGATCGGACATCTAGAAGCGAGATGCCGGACATTGGCCGCATCAATGTTTTAGGTGATCCGGCTAATTTCGGTGTTCCTGGCCTCATCAAAGTCGATAAAGGTGTTACCGACCTTAAGAAGCGGAGTGTTCCGGCCGTTTCTTTTTTGGCTCGAAAAAGGACAAAACAAGGGAAGCAGCCAGCAGCCCAAGCGCCGCATATATCCAATACCGGCTGTCTGTTACCAGACATACACCCGCCGGCAGGCTTGCCTTCAGGAGATACGTCTTGACCAGGACGTAGATGGAAATAGCGGAGCCGGCCAGAAGCGCGGCGTTACTGGTATATGTAAATATCTTCCTTGTAAACTTCATGTTCCATTCTCCCCGGTTCGCAAATTTGAAATGATTTTATCAGAGTCGGGTCTTTTGCTTATGTGATAAACGCACAGTCCCGCGCGAAAAGTGGAAATCTGAAACGCTTGCAGGCTTTTTTGCGAGCGGAAAAAGTCTTGTATATATAGTATTGTTCCTTGAATTTGAAAGGTGTATGAGATAGAAGAACAAATACCCGGAAACACATTAGAAAATATTGTCAAAATAGTCTATAATACAGGATAACAAATAGATGATACTATTTGACTGCAATCCGGAGGCGGCAATGAAGAAGCGAATCCAAGGGTTATCGTTACTGATCTTATGTGTCTTCATGATTTCATTGACAACAGGCTGCAGCTCATCTGGAAATGAATTCGAGTATATTGATAATGCAGGACAGATTACGATTACAGCATACAATGGCAATGCTGCCGAGGTGACGATTCCCGACAAAATATCCGGGAAGAGCGTTACAAGCATCGGCAAGTGGGCTTTTTTAAACGGTTCCAGCCTGAAGAGCATCACCATACCGGAAGGCGTAACAAGCATCGGCGAGGAGGCTTTCCTTGGCTGCAGTGTCCTCACAGACGTCACGCTGCCGGACAGCTTAATGACCATCGGGAACTGCGCTTTTCAGTCATGTTATAAATTGCCCGGTATCACGATACCCGCTAACGTGACGCGTATCGGATCTCGTGCGTTTGACAAATGCTCTATGTCAGAAATTTACGTTTCGCCGGAGAATCCGTATTATGCAAGTGAATCCGGAATCCTGTATAGCAAGAATATGACTCAGTTGATTTTTTGTCCGCAGGAGAAAAGCGGGGCCATTGAATTATCCGGGAAAGTAACATCGATCGGAGATGAGGCCTTTCTGGACTGTACTTACCTGACAAGTATCACCATGCCGGAGGGTTTGGTCAGCATCGGTGCCGGAGCGTTTACGAATTGTGGTTTTCTGGAGGAAATCACGATTCCCGACAGTGTAACGAGCATCGGTCAGAATGCCTTTGAAAGATGCTCCAGCCTGATGAGTATTACGATCCCCATCAAAGTGTCAAGTATTGGGACGCAGGCATTCAGCTGGTGTTGGCGGTTGACAGAAATCAACGTTTCATCGGGCAATGAAAACTTTATGAGCGAGGCTGGAATACTCTATAACAAAGATAAAACGCGGCTTATCGCTTGTCCGGCAGGGAAAAGTGAACCGATCGAAATACCCGGTACAGTAACCTTCATCGGAGATTACGCATTTCTCGGTGCGGGCTGCCTGACGGACATTACATTGCCGGAGGGCGTGAGGAGTATCGGTATAGAAGCGTTTAGTGTATGTTCGTTGGATAGCATCACGCTTCCCGACAGCCTTGTGAGTATCGGTGACGACGCTTTTTTCGCATGTGATAAATTGAAAGACATCTCGATACCCTCAAATGTGACGAATATCGGATGGGATGTGTTTGGAAACTGCGATGATTTGGTGATCCAATGCCGGGAAGGCTCCGCAGCACAGAGCTATGCGGTAGACTACGAAATCGCGTACGAGATTATAGATTGAGACAAGTTCTGTTTATCTTTTATCAGCGCATTATGGCTTTCATACTTTTTCGCGGAGGATATAGAAAGTGCATTACAAACATACGGCAGGTGATTTCTGTAAATTGTCCCGCAAATCGTGGATAACGGTTCTCCTTGTTGTGGCTATGGGACTTTCGACGCTCGCGGGATGTGATTCAAGGCCGAAAGGAACGGGGCAAACGACCGTTGCTGCACAAACAACCGCTGCGCAGACGTCAGCCCCTTCGGAAACGTTGCCCAATGCGGATCCGCTCGTATCGTCTCCTTATTACTCAACATATGAATTTGATCTGGAAGATAAGAATGTCTGCCGGTTTCTGTTGGCCGATGAATTCTGTTCTGCTCTGACCGTTTCGTATTCCGATGAATATTTGGCGGCCCTTGAGCGGTCAGACAATGACATATCGCGAAGTACCATGTGTGATGAATCGGGTAATCCCTTGTATCCGGACTTTGCTATTCATTCCTATTCGTACACGGGCGAGTCTTTATCGACGATTGATTTGAGCGCTGTCGCACCGTCATCGGATACGCCTCTTTTCGCGATGGCCGGTGATAACATCGCGGTTCTAAGCAGAAACAGTGATGCGGCAAGCGGCGCTGTCCTTGGATCCATAACCGTTTTCGATGGGAAAGGTGAGGTAGAATCCCGTATCGAGACGATTCCTTTTGATCAGCCATTAGCCTTTATAAACGATTTTTGTGCAGACGGGAACGGCAATTACTATATTCGCGGAGAGTGTGCCGATTTCGGAACGTTCATTTCTGTCGTTTCTGCCGGCGGAAAGCTGCTCGCGACGTATCCGATGAATGATGCATATCCGGAGATGCTGATACCTTCTTCTGACGGTATCTATATGATTACCAGGACGTATGACAATGACGGAAACTGTACAACAGCTACACCCATCTCTGACAGCAACGCAAGTCTTGACGAGGGGATCGTATTGCCTGCCTTTTTTAACGACTGCGGCACTATTTTCGTAAAAGGGGATTACATATACGGTTCCGATTTGACATCTCTGCAGGCGTTTTCGCTGAAGACAAAAACACTGGAGCCTGTATTGGAATGGAAGAACCTGGATCTGACCTTCATGCCTTACAATTTATCGATTAATGGCAATGGAGCCATTGTGGCAATGGGTACGGAATTTGGTACGGATATATGCAATACATCTGTACTGACGCCTTCTGCGACAGATCCGAACGCCGGCAAAACGGAGATCGTAGTTGCCGGATTCGGGATATCAACGGATCCGACATTCTTAACCGCGGTCAAGTGCTTTAACCAGAGCCACAGCGACAGCCGAATCGTGCTCAGAGACTATGCGGAGGATTTTGTTTCTGATTCCGAGGATTATAGGAAAGATCTTATTGAGCTTAATCAGAAGATGCGATTGGAGTTATATAGCGGCGATGCGCCGGATGTCTGGGTAGATACGGAAGGCGATTCCCTGGGTCTGATGGCGTTTGCGAGCGATGCCTATCTGATCGACTTATACCCGTATATAGAGAACGATCCGGATATTAATCCCGATGATTATTTCCGGAATGTCCTGTTCGGGTACGATACGAACGGCAAACTCTATATGTTCCCCAGCGGCTTTTTCACGCGTTGCTTCTACGGGAATCCGTCCGTGATCGGCACGGACTCTTCATGGACCTTCTCCGATTATTACGCGCTGTCCGAAAAATTGGGGCCGGAAGAAAAGATTCTCACGGACATTCCAAAAAAGGATCTTCTGGAATGGACACTGGAGACACAGATGGACAGTTTTCTGGACTTGAATTCGGGCCGTGCTTCCTTCGACTCGGACAATTTTATCGAGCTGCTGAACTGGGCCGATACATATGGGGCGGATGTCGAGACCTATGAGATTGCACCCGCGGATGTGATGAAGAATCGCTTAGCCATTGATCTTACCTGGATCGACTCGCCGGGTTCTTTCTACTCAAATTACAGTTATCTGCAATTTATGCCAACCTATATGGGATACCCCAATACGAATGATGACGGACTTTCGTTCTGTTCGGCATATGTTTGTGGAATCACAACCGGCTGCGAGAATCCGGACCTGGCATGGGACTTCGTCCGGTTGTTTCTAATGGATGACGTTCAGGACTCCATCGGAGTCGGGTTTATTCCTGTCAGCAAAAATGTCGCTGAAAGAGAGATTGAGAATACGGTTTCTACTCTGCAGGATAACGGGTTTGATTTAAGTGCTGTGGATGACACCTTCTGGAATTCGTATTATGACGTTCTTGAACAAGTAAGTGTACCCAACGGCTCCAATTATGCCGTTACCTGCATCGTATTGGAAGAGAGCGCGGCCTTTTTCGCGGGTCAGAAAACAGCCGAAGAGGTTGCCGAACTGATTCAGAATCGCGTTCAGATATATGTAGACGAACAGATGAATTAGGTCACAGCGGGAAAAGGAGGAAATCATGAAAAAGAACTATTTTTACAGACTTGGTGTTTGTCTGGGAATCGCCGCGCTGTCGGTGATTTGCGTCGCATGCTCGATCAAGGCGGGGGACACTGATCCCGATCGTACAAGTGACGCCGAGACAAGTGTCGTGGAGACAGAGACACCTGAGGAAACAACGGCTGAGACAACGAAGAAGAAGGTTAAGGAGACGAAGCCGACTGAGAAAGAGACTGTTGAGACGACGGATAAGGAAGCGACGGATCGGACGAAATCGACGACGGAAGAAAGTACTTCGAATACAACATCGGAAGCCACCGGAATCTATAGCGGGCCTGAAATCACACCGCCGGCAGAACGTGTGTATCCGATCACCAGTGAGGATGCAATTGCCGTTTTCGATGCCCTCGGACTTTCCAATACGGAGATGTCTTCGGATCTCGAATACATCGAAGAGGAAATAGATGCCTTTGATCCGTCTTTTACCTACCGGTTTGTCTATTACTCCTTCACGAATGAGGACGTTGCGAAAGTATGTTTAGAAGTGCTGCAGGATGGATTTTCGAAAGACAAAAACGGCGATCCCCTTGAAGGCACCTGCGAAATTACCGAGGAGGACGGATATTCGATACTTGTTATCTGCGGTGAGTATAAAACCGGCGATTCTATTTATATGGTTGCAATCTGCGTTGACGATGTAATTGTCAGCGGACTTACACAGAGTATGGCGGATTGCGATAAGGACGTGATTAATTACTGCTTCATAGGACTCGGATATATGTAAAGTTCTTCATTTGAAATACACACGAGGTAATCCTATGAAAATGTCACGCATCACCCTTGCCGCTCTTGTTGTATCTATCCTGATCACCGGTACTTCCTGCTCCGTGAAAAAAACTTCCGATACTTCGGCCGTCGAAGACACGACCTTAGCAATCAAAACGACAGCGGCTGAAACGACGGATATAACAACTGTATCGACCGCGACTTTAACAAAACCGACTCGCACTCCGCCCGAAACGACGATACCGGAGCCGACGCCGAATCCCAATGTTCTGGTGATCCATACGGACTGGAGCGGCGATGGCGTAGAGGATACTTTTCGCCGGGAATATATTGAAGGGGATTATAAGAACGGCGTTCTGATGTATACGGACGGGGTGATAGGGAAGATGACAGACGTAACAAGCTGCTGCGGTCTTGATTATTTTAACAAGATTAGAACGTTTACGGATGACGCATACCTTTATGAGGATGCAACCGGAAATCGTGTAATTCTTGATACGCTCGACATGGGGTGGGGTTATTACACGACGTATACCTATGCATATGACCCCTCCACAATTCTCGCATATACGGATATCGACGGAGATTTTGGTATCGAGGGCGATAAACTGTATCTGACTCGGCGCAGCTTCATCTTCGGGAGTTGTGAACTTATGCTTGTCCCGGCTTCTGTTTCGATGAATCAACTCACGGCACAGGATATCGGGACGGAAGTCTGGTGGGTCCGTAACCTCGAGGCTGCAAGTGACCCGACGGTGTTGCCGCCATATTCCAAGATAACACTTCAGGATTTTGCCGCCGAGAAAATATCCGGAGATACCGTTGAGCCGGTCACTATACTTGAGGGAACCAATATATACCCGCTCTATTCAACTATGGATGAGAGCGGAGCCGGCTATCTTTATTTCCGGACGGTCGACGATGGTGACTGCCGTGCCAGCTTTACGGCACCTAAAGAGCGTAATCCGGTATTGTTTAATGGAATAAATCAAGGGGATATATTTGTTTTAGACTGGGGTGACTGACCGTCGCTTCACCATCAGATGCTTGCAAGTGCGAACGGGATGGCATATGATAAACATTAGATGAACATCTAATTTGTATGCGCCGGCAAGGAGCTTTGTTATGAACGTTCAATTACATCGTCAAATGCATCCGTTTTACGAAACGATGATGCTGCTTGCACACACGGGGGATCTGGCCGAGACTCGAAAAGAGACGGTCGATGCTTTAAGCGGGATGGGCCTTGACGGGGATTCGTTCTATCGCTCGCGCATGACAATCTATGAAAAGTACTTGAAGGCGTTTCTTTCCCATAGACAGCCTGAACCGGAAAACGCGTTCTGGTTGAAGATTGAAGGAGTGGAGCTGTCCATAGCACTGTTCGGCCTGCTCTGGTCTTTTCGCGAGAAGAGATCCGGGAAAAAGAAAGCCACGGAAATTCAAAGCGTACTGGCAGAGATTCTTTCCGAACGAGGTCTTAAAATCGATGGCGCAATGATCACGAGCGGCCGGCCCGACACGCTGATGACGGCCATTTCTCAGACGGATCTGTGCTCAGAGGACCGGTGGATTCTGCTTCAGATTCTTCTCAATCCCGAGGATTCCGTGAGCCGCATGCTCCGGTGGATCGATCTGAACATAGATGCCTGGCAGAAGGCGTTTGCGGAGATTGAACCGGAGTACAATGAACTGCTCGAAAAGTACATTCCTTTCATCGAGAAGAAGAACAATCCGTTCCGCAGCATGATCGCGGGGTTGAACACGGTCTCTGAAATCTATCCATCGCTCGCATCGCCGCTGAGCCAGTTTGCCTTTGACGAGACGGCTTTCTGCGGCATGCTTATGTACGCTCTGGACTACCCGGAATCCGAAGAAGCGGAGCCGGCCGAATTCCTGCGTGTCGGCTGGAAGGCGCTGGCCGATAAGAGCAAGATGGAGATTCTTCGGCTCTTGAAAACCAAACCGATGTACAATCAGGAACTCGCCGAGACGCTGGGGCTGACGGCCGCGACAGTCTCGTATCACATGAACGCGCTGCTGGCATGCCAATTTGTGACCATCAGCAAAGCGGAAGGCCGCGTGTATTATCACCTGAATGCCAGGACTCTTATCTCCCTGATCAATCAGACGAAGGACTTGCTGGTTGACTGAGATTTCACTACAGTAATCGCTTGAATCCCGGATCCGTGCTGTGCTGAGCCGGGATTCTTTTTGCGAAAATAGTTAGATAAACATCTAAAACAGTAGACACACACAGAAAACGAGGGTATAATTCGACACGTAGAGTTAGATGATCGTCTAACACAAGTGGAGGATTGTATGCATATTATTTTCGAGAAAAACAAGCTCCTACTCACTGTGACCGTTCTTCTTAGCGTGATTACGTCACTTGGTTATGTCTTTATTGCCTATATTCTAAAAACCGTTACGGACGCTGCCGTCGCCGGAGATGTCGATCGACTGGTGCGGATCGCCATACAATCGGCGGTATACTTTCCGCTGATGGGCGGACTCGGGTTTCTTCTGAATCTGTGCAGCCGGCGTCTGGTGACGCGCATTGTAAAGCGCATGCGAAAGAACGTCTTTGAAGGGATCTTAAGGCGCAGCGCGACGGATTTTTCGCAGGTGAACACAGCCGATTATCTGTCCGCGCTCAGCAACGATATCAAGCTCGTCGAAGAGAACGGTATCGCGTCGGTCCTTACTCTTTTTCAACAGGGTGTCATCTTCATTGCCGCGCTTGTCTACGCATTCATTATCAGTCCGGTGGTCGGAGGCGTTCTGTCGGGATCGATGCTTCTGATGCTGATCCTGCCGGGACTGTTCGGCGCGCGGCTTCAGAAACTTCAGACGCAGCAGTCGGACAGCCTTTCGAAATTGACGGTCTTTATGAAGGACGTATTCTCCGGCTATGAGATTATCAAGTCATACCGCATGGGGTCGCGAATCAACCGCGATTATGAGAAGATCAACAGCGAGGCGATTCGAACACGGATCAAGACAGATACGGTGATAACCTTAAGCGAGACTCTTGCGGAGATCCTTGCGTATTTGAGTTTGTTCTCCGGGTTCTTCGTTGGCGCTTTTCTGAGTATAAACGGAAACATCACGGCCGGCGCGATGCTTGCGCTGATCCAGCTGGCCAGTTCTCTTCTGAACCCGCTGATGCTCGCGATGCAGCGGATTCCTATCATTCAGGGGGTTCAGCCCATTTTCCGGAGACTCCATACATTTTCGGACTATCGGAATACGGATGAGACGGAGAAAAAGCCACCGCATTTTACTCGTGCCGTTCTGCTTGATGATGTAAGTTTCGCCTACGATGACTCGCGAAAAATACTCGATAACGTCCGGTTCTCTTTGCGAAAAGGGCAGAAGGCCGCCATTGTCGGCCCCAGCGGCTGCGGCAAAACAACGCTGATGCGTATATTGTCCGGCGAGTACGGGAGTTACAGCGGCCGTGTTCTTTTCGATGACGAGGACGTGTCCGATCTGAACTTGGACAAACTCTGTGATTTGCTGTCGATCATTCACCAGAACGTCTATCTTTTCGATACGACGATCGGCGAAAACATCTTCCTCGATCAGGACTTCACGCCCGCCCAAATCGATCGCGCGCTCCAATACAGCGGTGTTGACCGGTTTCTTGCCCAGAATCCGGACGGCCTGAAAGCGCCGGTCGGGGAGAACGGACACAGCCTGTCGGGCGGTCAGCGCCAGCGCATTGCCGTCGCGCGCGCACTGATTCGCGAAAAGCCGATCCTCATCATTGACGAAGGGACTTCTTCGGTGGATATGCAGACAGCGTATGACATTGAGCGCCGCCTGTTCGAGCTCGACGATCTGACGCTGATCACCGTTACGCACGCGATGAACGAGGAGATCCTCAAAAACTACGATCTGGTTGTCTACATGGATGCCGGCCAGATAAAGGAATCCGATACCTTTGACTCCCTGATTGAGAAGAAAGGCGACTTCTACCGGTTCTTTAACTGGCAGAAGAGGGAAGCGGTATAAAGTGTGGCAGGCAGGGCGCCGCTCGGACTAATTCTGCCCGACAGGTGGCGCGTATGATCTTGACTACTTGTGCTCTGCAAGCGGCGCGCCGAATTCAGCCGCCGTTTCTTCGCACCAGCGGATCATGCCCTCGGCGGCGATGATGCCGCTCCGCACGACCGCCCGGAGGAAGACGGCGCGTTTCAGTGTGATCTCCGAGAGACCCGCATCGAGCGACGCCTCCATCGCGCGGTAGGTCACAAGCCGCGTCTCGTGATATTCGCGGTACCTTTTAAGCATATTGAGGATCTTTTCCGCGGGAAGGTCGTTCGCGAAAAGGAACTTGAGGAAGAATTCCGACCTTGCCGGCTGCGGCTCCGAGGGCAGATCGAGCCAGTCCTCGAATTCTGCGCGGCCCTTCTGCGTGATCGCGTAGGATATCTTTCCCGGCGTCCGGGTTTCTTCGACAGGCGCAATGAGACCCTGCCCGGTCAGCATTTTGAGCGTCGGATAGATGTGCCCGAAGTTCTCGTTCCAGATCCCGGGGAGGACCGTGTCGCAGTACTTCTTGATGTCATATCCGGTTCCCGGACTGACGCTCAGGATTCCGAGGATTGCGTACATCGATTTGTTTTTGAGAGCCATTTTGTACCTCCTGATTACTTCTTGCGATCAGATTCCAATAAATACAAGAGACGTCGTTGTTGGGAGAATTAGTTATTAATTATGGAAAAGAAAAGGCAGTGCAGCACATTGTTATACATACGAAATGCTCCGGTTTGCCAGTTTAGTATGCAGATCATTGAACAAAAATGGCAGATTTTTGCGATTCCTCTCATGATAATATATAGCGTATAGTAAAATCGTGTCTAAATAGATAGTTTTCATTGAACTGAAAAGCTGTTTTCTGGCACTCTAATACATACTAAAAGTATCACAATGCCTGTTTTCGTATGTAGATCATTGAATAAATCGATTTTTCGGCACTCTGATAAATGAATTCTCAGTATTCTGGCACCTGTTAAACCAGTTCCTCGATCCTTCCAGCGGCATCTTCGCGGGTCGGTCCCAAGCACATATTCTCCGCGGCCTCGCGGCAGCGCGCACGGATCTCGGCGCTTCCGGCGAGCCGGGTAATCGCATCGCGCAGCTTTTCGGGCGTTATCGACGTAAGTTCGGCGGTCTCGCCGAGGCCGTTCTCGACGATGCGTTTCGCGACGAGGAACTGGTCGTTCGCGAATGGTACGGCCAGCATCGGCACTCCGAAAAGGATCGCCTCATGTGTGCTGTTGAAGCCCGCGTGCGTTACGAACACGGCCGCTTGCGGCAGGATCTCGAGCTGCGAAACATAGGCGGCTGCCGTTATATTCTCGGCCAGCTCGCCGAGGGATTCGAGGGGAATCTTTGCGCCGACCGAGAGAATTCCGCGGAATTCCGTACCGCGCAGGGCTTCGATGCAGGCGCGAAAAAAGCCCGGATCGGAGATGCCGATGCTGCCCATCGAGACCAGCACGATCGGGCGCCCGTCTTCCGGCGCTTCGAAAACAGGCTCCGCCGATCTCCGACGCAGCGACGGACCGACGAAAAGATAGGCGTCATCGGAGCCGTCCTCAGGCGCTGGGAATCCTCCGAACTTGCGGCTCGTATAGACCAGATTGAGATCGCCCCGGCTCACGAAAATCTCTTCCTGCGTGGCGGGCTTGATGCCGTATGATTCGGCAATCCGCTTTGAGATGGCATTCGATCGGTCAAGCTGAGGATGAAAGCCCGGCTGCAGCATGCGCTCCGGCAGGGGCGTGCGCTTCGAGGCGAACGTCGAATGCGATACAACGATCGGTATATTCAGGATCTGCTTGAGAAAGAACGCACCGCCGAACACCGAATCGCAGACCAGAAGGTCAAAATTCTCGCGGCGGCAGAGTGTAAGAATGACCGGGAGCATCGCTTCATCCCAGGAGAAAATGTATTCGGTCAGGAGGAAGAACGGATGCCGGTCCGAGGGCCGGTATTCGGCAAAGAACTTTACGAGCGACTCCGGAAAGACTTCGAACTTTGCGCCGATCTCTTCCGCCTCGACGCGAAATTCTTCGCCGCTAAAGAACGAGACCTCGTGGCCTCTTTTGACAAGGACTTCCGCCATCTCGAGTGTCGGATGCACGTGCCCCTTCAGATTCGCGTTAACAAACAGTATCTTCATAATCCCGCCTCCGATATGCCTGAACCCTCTTATGTTCGGGGCGCCTGCATGGCTTCCGTGAACAGAAGAGGGTATCAGAGTGATATAGTCTTTTCGCATATCATAGAACGAAAGGGGGCGGATGTAAAGAGGGAACGCTCAGGACCTGCCGACCTTCTCGTTCATCCGACGGATCTTGCTCCTCCAGATGAAATACTGGACCACCCAGACGAAGACGAAAATTCCGGCAAAGACGCCGAAATAGAGGAGGAATCCGGCGACCGTGTGCTCCATCCAGTTCGTCAGGTACGCGATCGGCATCATCGTTACGGCCGTAATCGCGAAGTAGGTGCCGGTCTGACGCACGATGCTCCAGTTCTCCATTTCCCAGATCGCGGAGCTCATCGCGAATACCGCGCCTAGGAGCCCGGAGAGCGCCGATTGCAGGATGACGGCACCGATTTCGCTGCCCATCGTCGTGATCAGAGCCGGTACGCAGGGAGAGAAATTGCCATGGCCCCAGATGAGCGAGAGCACGATTGTGATGATATATCCCAAACAAATTCCAAGAGGGAAGCCCAGGAGCCCCCGAAGCAAAACTTTCTTTTTCATGTGGATCACCTCATATTCCCAATACTTTTTTGATATCTGCCACGTATCGCCTGGACACGTAGCTTGCGGAGGAGTCGGTAAATTTGACGCAGATGGTTCCGGCGAGATTCAGGTCGAAAGACTTAACCATTCGAAGATTGATGATTTCGGAATTCGAGATGCGGACGAAGTCGGATTTTCCGAGGCGCTCCTCGATTTCGTAGAGACGGAGGCGAAGCGTGTATTCGCCGTCGCGCGTCGCGGCGAACACTTTTCCCGAATTCGCGAAAATCCGGATGACCGAAGATGGTTCGAGAAGCACGACCGTGTCCTCCCGGAAGCCGGCCAGCACTTTCGGGCCGTTTTCCGACAGGCGCCTGATCAGCTCGTTGACTTCGTCGTTCACTTCGCCGGTGTAAATGACGACCCGTGTTTCTCCGTATGTCGGATTCGTAATGATTTCGAGAAACGGGCTGTGGGGACATCTGAAGCCATAGAGGAACAGAAGGCAAATTATTCTTGACGCTTTATGTATGCATATTTATAATCAAAATATATATCAAATCCTATGTATGGGGGCGGGAAAAATAGCGTAAATACACCAAACTACTGCGGCATATAGAAAAACCATGAAGGCCGGGATGAACACATGAGCATAACAGGAGGGCAAACCAGTGAAAAGATTCGTTCGAACAAAATTGTTGCCGCTTATCTTGTCGTTTGTAATGATGACCGCTTTTATCCCGATCTTCCCGGTTCCCGTGTCAGCCGCTGTGACAACGCTGTCCCCGGGTGACATCGCATTTTTGATGCTGAATACAAATAATTCGACTTCGACTCCGATGACGTGGGCTTGGGTTTCTTTGGTCGATATTGGTGCCGGTGCGGTAATATATTTCACCGACGACGGATGGGACGGTGCAAATAATGCCTTCCAGTATTCCGAAACCACTTTGGCCACGAATAACGACGATCTTGGAACATTTACGGTAACGACAATGATACCGGCCGGTACGGTCATTACCTATGATGGAACGGTATTCTCGGGTGGATATGGTACTCTGACCTGGCTTGGTGCCACTCCTCCGAGATCTTCATCCGGAGACCAGATGCTTGCATTTCAAGGTACTTTCGGGAGTCCTGCATTCGTTGCGGGCATTCACATGAATTACAGCTCGACCTTCTTCGATCCTACGACGAGTTGGGAATACACAACGGATGATGCTATGAAATCACTGTCTTACTCCTCATTGCCAGTCGGTCTTGAAAACTCGAAGAATGCCGTATCAATCTTCCCCGGAATTACCGAAATGGATAATGCGAGATATACCGGAATCCGTACCGGTTCAAAAACAGAACTTGCAGCCGCAATAAATAATTACGCGAACTGGGAAACGAATAACGCGACACCCTACATCTGGGATATGGCAAACACATTCTCCGTGAGTGCCAATCAACCGCCGTCTGTAACGGACAAGACGATTACCTCATCAAGCATTTCGCAAACGGGTGTTACCCTGAGCTGGAACAAGGCGACAGATGATACAAGCGCACAAACAGCTTTGCAGTATCTCGTCTATCGATCGAGTAGCAATAATCTGGATACCGTAGCGAACATTGAGAGCAACGGAACTCCGATCGGGACGTATACGGCGGATATAGCGACGAGGAATATCACGGGATTATCAGCGGGATCTACGTATTATTTCAATGTTATCGTGCAAGATGAAGCGAGTAACAAAACATGCTATACGACGCGGTCTGTGACCACATCCACAATTTCAGCTGCGACCGATAAGGCTACAGGACTGACCGAAGAGAATCTTGACGCGAACACCCTTGCGGTCACTCTGTCCGGGACTGCTTTTGTCGACTCGACATTGAGCACGGCGAACTTTACTCTGAACAATGCGCCGTCCGGAGTGACGATCAATAGTATTACTTACACCGATTCGACACACTGCACGGTCACTCTCGCCTATACGGGAGCGGACTTCGATACGAATGTATCAAACTTCAATCTGACAATCTCTGGTGCGGAGTTAGCATCGGGACAGCCTGTGACGACCAATAATATGTCGATCACGGCGGCGGTGGAGACCGCTCCGGTGCTGACGACGACCGCGGTCACAACCTATACGGGCACTACGGCGACAATGGGCGGTAACGTTACCGCATCCGGCGGCGAGTCGGTTATGGCACGAGGAGTAGTGTACTCCTCGACGGACGCAACACCGACGATCGGTGAATCCGGTGTAACGCAAGAAGCGAACGGAACGGGAACGGGAACCTTCAGTGAATCGATCGCGGGACTTACTCCGAACACGACCTACTACGTCGCTTCCTACGCGACGAACAGCGTCGGAACGACCTACGGCTTGGTGGAGAGCTTCACGACAGACCCGATCACGTCGACGATTGTCGCGGGAACGGCGCTCATGGAAGAGAACCTCGACGCGAACACCCTTGCGGTCACAATTTCCGGAACGACGTTTGCGGACTCGACGCTGAGCGCGGCGAACTTCACCCTCAATAACGCGCCGTCCGGCGTAACGATCGACAGTATTACTTACACCGATTCGACACACTGCACGGCGACTCTCGCCTATACGGGTGCAGACTTCGATACGAATGTGACGACCTTTCATCTGACGATTGCCGGGACGGAGCTGACGTCCGGACTTGCGCTGGTATCGAATAACCTGACGATTACGGCGACGGTCGAGACTGCTCCGACTGTATCAACCACAACGATCACAACCTATACGGCGACAACGGCGACGATGGGCGGTAACGTTACCGCATCCGGCGGCGAGTCGGTTACAACACGCGGCGTGGTGTATTCCTCGACGGACGCGACACCGACGATCGGTGAGCCCGGCGTAACACAGGCTGCCAATGGAACCGGGACCGGAATCTTCAGCGAATCGATCACGGGACTTACTCCGAACACGACCTACTATGTCGCTTCCTATGCGACGAACAGCGTCGGAACAATCTACGGCCTGGTGGAGAGCTTCACGACAGACCCGATCACATCGACGATTGTCGCGGGAACGGCTCTGACGGAAGAGAACCTTGACGCGAATATCATTGCGGTCACAATTTCCGGAACGACGTTCGCGGACTTGACGCTGAACGCGGCGAACTTCACGCTCAATAACGCGCCGTCCGGCGTGACGATCGACAGTATCTCGTACACCGATTCGACACACTGCACGGTGACTCTCGCCTATACGGGAACAGACTTTGATACGAACGTGACGACTTTCCATCTGACAATCGCGGGAACGGAGCTTTCCTCCAGCCTCGCGCTGACATCGAATAACTTGACCATTACGGCGACGGTGGAGACCGCTCCTGTACTGACAACGACTACGATCACAACTTATTCGGCGACAACGGCGACGATGGGCGGAGAGATTACCGGATCCGGCGGCGAATCGGTAACGGCACGCGGCGTGGTGTATTCCTCGACGGACGCGACACCTCAGATCGGTGAGCCCGGCGTAACACAGGCTGCCAACGGAACCGGAACGGGAACTTTTAGTGAAAACATAAGTGGTCTGACACCCAATACGACCTATTATGTAAGCGGCTATGCGACGAACAGCGTCAACACGACGTACGGTTCGGTGTCAAGCTTCACGACAGACCCGATCACATCGACGATCGCGGCAGGAACGGCTCTGACGGAAGAGAACCTTGACACGAATACCCTTGCGGTCACAATTTCCGGAACGACGTTTGCGGACTTGACGCTGAGCGCGGCGAACTTCACCCTCAATAACGTGCCGTCCGGCGTAACGATCGACAGCATCTCGTACACCGATTCGACACACTGCACGGTCACCCTTGCTTATACAGGAACGGACTTCGACACGAACGTGACGACCTTCCATCTGACGATTGTCGGTACGGAACTCTCCTCCGGACTTGCGCTGGTATCGAATAACCTGACGATTACGGCGACGGTCGAGACTGCTCCTGTACTGACAACGACTACGATCACAACTTATACGGCGACAACGGCGACGATGGGCGGAGAGATTACCGGATCCGGCGGCGAATCGGTAACGGCACGCGGCGTGGTGTATTCCTCGACGGACGCGACACCTCAGATCGGTGAGCCCGGCGTAACACAGGCTGCCAACGGAACCGGAACGGGAACTTTTAGCGAAAACATAAGTGGTCTGACACCCAATACGACCTATTATGTAAGCGCCTATGCGACGAACAGCGTCAACACGACATACGGTTCGGTGTCAAGCTTCACGACAGACCCGATCACATCGACGATTGTCGCGGGAACGGCTCTGACGGAAGAGAACCTTGACACGAATACCCTAGCGGTCACAATTTCCGGAACAACGTTCGCGGACTTGACGCTGAGCGCGGTGAACTTCACACTGAATAACGCGCCGTCCGGCGTAACGATCGACAGTATTACCTACACCGATTCGACACACTGCACGGTCACCCTTGCTTATACAGGAGCGGACTTCGACACGAACGTGACGACCTTCCATCTGACGATTGCCGGTACGGAACTCTCCTCCGGACTTGCGCTGGTATCGAATAACCTGACCATTACGGCAACGGTGGAGACCGCTCCAGAACTTACGACAACAGCGGTTACGGCCTATACGGCGACAACGGCGACGATGGGCGGAGAGATTACCGCATCCGGCGGCGAATCGGTAACGGCACGCGGCGTGGTGTATTCCTCGACGGACGCGACACCTCAGATCGGTGAGCTCGGCGTAACACAGGCTGCCAACGGAACCGGAACGGGAACCTTCAGCGAATCGATCACGGGACTTACTCCGAACACGACCTACTATGTCGCTTCCTATGCGACGAACAGCGTCGGAACAATCTACGGCCTGGTGGAGAGCTTTACGACTTCAGCGAATACAACGCCGACCTTTGTAGGAAGCACAACATCGGTGACAGTCGGACAAAATACAACAAATAACGATGTCGAAATCAGTCTTCATATAAGTGATATCGATATCGGACAAACTCTGACATGGTCTGTCGATACGGCGCCGTCTCACGGTACTCTGACGATAACGACAGGAACAACCTCGTCCGGAGATGTGGATGCGTCTCCGGATGGAACGATCGTCTATACGCCGACATTCGGATACAGCGGAGATGACAGCTTCACGATCATGGTGAGCGACGGCATAGCGACGGTACTTCGTACGATCAACATAACGGTTACGCCTATTCCTGCCCTGACCGGAACCGCTGCAATTGCAGGATCGCCGACGTTTGGCGAGGTTCTTCTTGCTTCGCTCGGCGGCAGCAACAACACGGGGACGCTCTCTTATCATTGGTTGAGAGGCGGCACGGATATTGCTCTTGCAAACGGCTCCTCCTACACGGTCGCTGAAGCGGATATCGGCCAAAAGATCAGTGTCCGGATCTCCAGTGATGCGGAAACAGGATCGATTACAAGTAATCCGACGGCTGAGATACAGAAGGCAGGTGCGAATACTCCGCTCGCCCCGGTATTATCAACCAAGACAGTCAGTAGTATTAAGCTGACATCAGTTCCGGGATATGAATATGCTCTTGTTGGCAATGATGAACTTATTACAGCAGGAATCTGGCAGGATAGCAATGAATTCACCGGACTCATGGCAAATACGGCATATGACGTCTACCAAAGAGTTAAAGAGACATCGACCCATAACGCGTCAGTCATCTCTGTCAAACTGGATGTTGTTACAGTTGCAGAAGTGACGCCGACACCTACACCGACGGCAACACCTACGCCTACCGCGACGCCTACGCCTACTCCGACCGTGAGGCCGACGGTTACACCGACATCTGCGGAAACATCGACACCGACGACTACGGATACTGCCGTAACATCGGAGACGACCGCGGAGGTCTCCGGATCAACAGAGACAAAGACCGACGCGTCATCGTCCAAAACGACAGAGACTACGGCAGCACAGTCAGAGACAACATCTCCTACCGTTGCCACAAAAACATCCGGCGGAACGTCAGGAACAGGATCACAAGACGGAAACAACAACGCAGGAATTATTCCTCTTTTCTGGATTCTCGGCGGCGTGTTTACGGCAGGCATTCTTGTATTTCTGATATTCATTTTTCTAAAGAGAAAAAGATAAACTGAGCTTCGCCAAGAGACAGTTTCCTGACAGATGACTTTTCTAGAAAGGTCTCATTCTCTTAATTTTTCTCGAAAAGAGCTTCTCCGACATCTGCCTTGCACGGGGCGGCCTGGGAATTCCATGGGAAGCCACGGGCAGATGGCTGTTTCATGTATTCGTTTTTTCAAGGTGCACCACGAGCACGAGCGTAATCAGCGCTTATCAGGCTACAAAATGTCGTCTCTGAAAATAATAATGTCGTATATAGTTGACACAATGTCGCAAGGATGGTATTCTTTACATCAGGAGGTGATGAAATGACGCGCAATATTCCGATCAAGGTCGCACGGGCCGCGAAAGATATGACGCAGGGTGAACTGGCGGATGCTGTCGGCGTCTCCCGACAGACCATGAACGCGATTGAGCAGGGCAACTATAATCCCACTATTAAGCTCTGCCGCGCAATCTGCAGAGTATTAGGAAAAACATTGGATGAACTTTTTGGGGAGGATGAAGAATGAGAAACAAGGATAACTATGACGAGAGACAAATCATCGAGCGCGGGAAGGCGTTTCAAATCGGTTTCATGACGGCGATTGTTTTGTCGCTGGTGACTTTTCTTGTGACAGGTCTGTTTGACATCCGGATCTCGGCAATGACCGTTTTCGGGATCCAGACGACCATGCCGATTATGGTCTGTATGATGGCCATGATCCTGAAGAACGCCTATGATCCGATGAACAAGCGTGTGGCGCCGATTCTTTGCGGCATCTTCTCCGTCCTCGGCCTATACCTGGTTCTTTTCTCTGTCGGCCGGGTTCTCCTCGGTCAGGACAGTTTTCTCGAGGGCGGCGCCGTGACAGATACGAGCGGCTTTATTGTCGTCGGGCTGTCCATGATCGGCACGGGCATCGTGTACCTGATCCGCAAACGCAGGAACAAGAAGGAACTGACGGAGGAGTAATTTCGAAATGGGAGGGGGAGGATGTTTTCCTTCTATCGAAAAGCCGCACGTATGGTTCGAGTTCTATCGAGTGTTGCCCATATAAAATGTATTGATTTGCTCCATCTAGTGCACTATAATTGCAGTAGGTGGAGCAAATATGATTAAAACGTACAGAATGCTGATTCAGGAGTTCTATAATTACAGCAACCCAGCCGATAAGATTCGCAGAATGGTGAAGGATGGGGGGTTGATTCCGGTAACGCGCGGAATATATGAGACGAACCGTGCGACGCCCGGTTATTGTCTTGCGCCGATTATTTACGGGCCGTCGTATTTGTCGTTTGCCTTTGCTTTGGCCTATCACGGACTCATACCCGAAGCCGTTTATCAATACACCTCGGCAACGATCGGAAAGAGAAGATCGAAGCAATATGATACGCCGTTCGGCGTTTTTACTTACCGCGACATTCCCGAATCCGCTTATCCGGCCGGTCTTCTGTATCGGGTTGAGAACGGTTACTCTTATTTTCTTGCGACTCCCGAAAAGGCACTCTGCGACCAGCTGTACCAGATTGCACCGCTCAAATCGCAGCGTGATCTGGAGCAGTATCTTTTCGAAGATCTGCGCATGGATACAGACGAATTTATGCGCCTTAACCAGAAGGATTTATCCGTAATTGCGGGCCGTTACCATGCCAGGAATCACAAGCTGCTGACGGCGTATATCAAAAGGAGGCTACGAAATGCATCCGACGATTGAACAGATGCTGTCTTCCTATCCGACAACGAACGTTTACGACAAAAAGAACGCGATCAAAGAGATTCTTCAGGAGATTATCCTGTGCGGACTAAGTCGAGCCGGTTTTTTCAGAACGGCTGCTTTCTATGGCGGAACGGCGCTGCGCATTTTCTATGGGTTGGACAGATTCTCCGAGGACCTCGACTTCTCTCTTCAACAAAGAGATGAGATGTTTCATTTGCCGGATTACTTCCCGCAGCTGGAGGCGGAGCTTCGGGCGTATGGGTTTTCTTTTCGCGCAGAGACCAAGGAGAAGTCGAGATCCTCGGATATTCACTCGGCTTTCCTAAAGGGCGGCACACGAGAGCATGTACTGCTTCTCAATCCGGAAGGTTCCGCTGTGCTGTCTATTAGCCCGAACGAGCAAATCAAGATCAAATTCGAGGTGGATACGAATCCGCCGGACGATGCCGTTATCGAGACACGCTATCGTCTGCTGCCGATCCCGTATGAAGTTACGCTCTATGACGCATCTTCTCTGTTCGCCGGCAAGATCCATGCCGTACTGTGCAGAGCATGGAAGTCACGGGTTAAGGGCCGCGATCTTTATGATTATGTCTTCTATCGATCGCGATCAACGCCTGTCAATCTCGCACATCTGACGGCAAGACTCCGCCAGTCGGGATTCCTGGCAGAAGACGAAATCCTTACGGATGCGGAATTGGAGAAGAAGCTTTGCGAAAAGTTTTTTAGCATCGACTATGAACAGGCGAAAAACGATGTGCTTCCTTTCATCAAGAATCCGGCTGTACTGGATGTCTGGAAGGCGGATTTCTTCTGTGCGATTACCAAGGGACTGACTTCACAGCCATAGAGAGGCCCCTTCTGCCTCAAACCTCAAAGAACTTTGCTTGCCAATGGCATATTTAACTTGCTACTATTTGAATCGTAAAGCCTGTCCTTGGCGCTTAAAATCCGGCCAAAGCGGGATTCTTTCGTGTTTGCTTCACGTTATATGGACATCTTTGGAGAGTCATCATGCCGCCTGAACTCGTAAATGGTCTTGGAATTGCCGTTGTTTATTTCCTCATCTGCGTGACGGGCGCCCTCATACTGCACCGCTTCTTCACCGTTCCGAAAGAAGTTTTTCGCAAAATCCTGCATTTGATTATTCTCGGTTCGATCTTCGTCTGGACCAACGCGTTTCATACGTGGTGGGTCGCCGTGATCGCCGTATTGAGCCTCATCGCCGTCGTATTCCCGTTCCTGGCGATTGCCGAACGGCTCGTTCCAGACTACACCGATCTTCTGACGGAGCGCAGAGCCGGCGAGGTGAAGACCAGCCTGCTCGGTGCCTTCGCGATGTTCGCGCTCATAATCGCGGTCTGCTGGGGGATTCTTGGCGGCCGCTATCTCGTTCTCGCCTCCGTACTCGCGTGGGGACTAGGCGATGCCGCCGCCGCGCTTGTCGGCAAACGGTTCGGCCGCCATCACGTTGAGGGCCGGCATATTGAAGGAAGAAAGAGTCTCGAGGGAACCCTGGCGATGTTTGTGGTTTCTTTTACCGTCGTTTTTCTGGTTCTCCTGATCCATGGCGCCGCTTTCCGCTTCGAATATATTCCGATCGCGTTCCTGACCGCCGCCGTATGCACCGCCGCCGAGCTCTTTACCAGATACGGACTGGACAATATTACCTGTCCGCTGGCTGCCGCATCTGTCTTGATCCCGCTGGTTACCCTGGCGGTGAGATAAGAGCCGCCGCGTTACACCCACTGGTTACCCTGGCTGTTCGGTAAGTGACATCAAGTTATACCCTTACAATTTCGCCTGTTTGACGGTCAATAAGCGCAATATCCAGATCGAGCCCGCCGAATATTTTCGTTAGTGTCGCAAGAGAGGGCGTGTAGGAAAAATTTTCTACGCGGGCAACCTGAGCTTGCGTCACCTTTGCCCGTCGTGCCAACTGCTCCTGTGTCAGCTTTTTCCGTTTTCGAACGGAGGCGATCGCTGCCATGAGTTCGAGCCCGGCCTTTTCCTCCGGAGAAAGACTTGTAATCTCCTGCTTAAAATCAGACCATTTCACTGTATTTCACCCCGCATCCAATACGTGTATTTTCTTTCTGCTTTTGCGATCTCTTGTTTCGGTGTAGAGCAGCTAATTCTGTTCCGTGGAGCTGTCTATGTTAGTAGATGTTGAATTTTCTATAAGACCTGTCTGATGATGAGCAGAGCCACCAGTTTAGCAGGTGTCAGAATGCAGGAAATCGTTTTTAATCAATGAGTACCTACGAAATCAGGCAACCTGATACTTTTAGTATGTATTAGAGTGCGAGAAAATAGCCTTTTCGTTCAATGCTGACTATCTATTAAAACACAATTATACTATGATATATATACTGACTCGTGAAAAACTGGGAAAATATTCAATTTGTGTTCAATGATCTGCATACTAAACAAGCAAATCGGAGTTTTTGGTATGTATAACTATGTGCTGCACTCGCTTTTCTCTTCAATGATTACCTATTCAGTCGGGCGGCTTTTTTGCGAAAAGAGTGTAATAGAAGATTACTATGAATTTCTTCATTGATGTCTCCTTACCCATATTATATCATATTTGATATAATGTGGCGCGTGATTAGAAGGATCGCTTTTGTGATGTACAGTTGTGATACGATAAGGATATTGATCATGCCGTATGCGTACATTTTCGACAGGAGGATATCTTCATGAGAACCGAAGAAGAGCTTCTCGCATTTGATAAGGCGCAGCCCAATGCGCCGGCCGCCGCACTTGACGCGGAAGAGATTGCATTTTTGGTTGATTCACTTGCGCGAAAAGAGGACGATCCCCGATACCGCGCGCTGCTCCTGCTGCAGAGCCGCTCGGCCTCCACGCCGGATGTGTACCGGTATTGGGACGTTTTCAGGAGTAAGCTCAGAAGTGACAACTCCTATCAGCGCAGTATCGGCATGCTGCTTCTGGCCGCGAACGCGCGCTGGGACGAGGCCGGCCGATGTGCGGAGGCACTCGACGATATGACAAAGCTGCTCAGTGATGAGAAGCCGGTGACGATCCGCCAATGTGTAGGTGCTCTTGAGGCCGTGGCTCTGGCAGTTCCCGAAGTGCGCGAAAAGATCTGCACCCGCCTGATCTCGACAGATCTAAGCGCGATCCGCGAGACGATGCGCAAGCTCGTTCTTAAGGATATCGTCCACGCCCTGACCGCGCTTAAAAGTGTTTACTCGACGCCGGAGACGGAAGCCTATATTGCACGTGCCTCGATGCCGAACAAGTAGGGTAACACAGACCGCGCCTCGTCGCCGAACAAGTAGGGTAACACAGACCGCGCCTCGTCGCCGAACAAGTAGGGTAACACAGACCGCGCCAATACAGGGAGGTAATCCATGCCCCTAACGATCGTCCGACAGGACATTACGAAGATGAAGACAGATGCGATAGTAAACGCCGCCAATACTTCGCTTAAGGCGGGTGACGGAGTAGGCGGTGCGATTTTTGAGGCGGCGGGCGAGGCCGAACTGCAGGCTGCCTGCGACAAGCTTGCCCCGATCGCGACAGGCGACGCCGTCGTCACACCGGGATTCCGTTTGCCGGCCCGGTTCGTGATTCACACAGCCGGCCCCGTCTATCAGGACGGCCGGCATGGCGAGGAAGAGAAGCTTCGCGCCTCCTACCGGAACAGCCTTAAGCGCGCGATCGAGAACCGCTGCAAAAGCATCGCGTTTCCGCTGATTTCGAGCGGCATATACGGCTATCCGAAAGACAAGGCGCTTCGTGCCGCGACGACGGAGATCCGCGATTTCCTCGAGGACCACGAACTCGATGTTTTCCTGGTTGTTTTCGATACGGCGGCGTTCGAGGTCAGCAAGAAGCTATTGGGAGAAGTCGAGAACTATCTTGACGAGCACTGCATTACAGAACCCCGTTACGCAAGAAGAGAACAAGAATTCGATCGGATCGACATCATGGAATCGCGATGCGAGTCGATCTGTTTCGCACCGTCACCGCAGTACGCCGACAAGGTCGAAGGCGGTGTGGACGACCTGATCGGAAGGCTCGACGAGCCGTTTTCGAGAACGCTTATGCGCCTCATAGATGCGAAAGGGATGACCGACCCGCAAGTCTATAAACGTGCCAATATTGACCGCAAATTATTCTCGAAAATACGCTCGGGCAAGGGCTATATGCCGGGTAAGCGGACGGTCGTCGCGCTCGCCGTGGCGCTCGAATTGTCACTCGAGGAGACCGATGACCTTCTGGAGAGGGCCGGATTTGCACTTTCGCATAGCCAGAAATTCGACGTGATTGTCGAGTACTTCATCATCCATCGGAGATACGACATTTTCGAGATCAACGAGGTACTTTTCCGGTACGACCAGCCTCAGCTGGGCGGCTGAGAGCGGAGATCCAGACCGAAAAGATGCAAGAAACATGGAATTTGAGAGATTACAGGATTTGTCCAACGGCGTATAAGGCCCTATATTAGGGTATTTCAGCTAATGTTCAAAATTCGTGGGAATGGAAATGCGAAATTCGTGGGAATGGAAATGCAAAATTCGTAGGAATAGAAATTCAAAATTTGTGGGAATGGAATTGCGAAATTTGTGGGAATGAGGTATTCTCCCAATATAGGAGGACTCCTTATGGAATATTCGTACCGATCACGCGTCGTGGATAAGAAGATTACACAATACCTCACTGCTTTTGGTGCGGTCTCGCTGGAGGGCCCGAAATGGTGCGGTAAGACATGTTCAGCCATGCACCACAGTAAGAGTTCTTTTTTTCTTGGTGACCCGCGCGGTAATTTCCAGAACCGTACGCTTGCCGGGTTGGACCCTTTTATTGTCCTCGAGGGAGAGAGACCGCGTCTGATCGACGAGTGGCAGGAAGTTCCGGCTTTATGGGATGCGGTCCGCCATGCGGTTGACCAGGATCCGGAGAAAGGCCATTTTATTCTAACCGGATCGGCGACACCGCAGATCAAGGGCATTCTTCACAGCGGCGCGGGACGGATTGCTAAGATCCGCATGCGACCGATGTCTCTTTTTGAGTCCGGGGATTCAAGCGGAGCCGTATCACTTGAATCACTATGCCGGGGAGAAATTACATCCTCCATTACCGGTGAGGTGAATCTTAAGGATCTCATTACTTTGGTGATCCGCGGCGGCTGGCCGGGCAGTATCGGCGTACCGGTTGCGGATGCGGCACAGATCCCGGGCGAGTATCTGAATGCGATCGTGGAGGATGACTTTTTCCGGATGGATGGAGTGCGCCGTGACGTGAAAAAAATGAAACGCCTGCTTCGTTCTCTGGCACGCAACGAGAGCACGACAGCTTCCAATAAGACTCTTCTGCGGGATATCTCGGCAGAGGACGATGATACGATCGATCCGTCGACAATCGCCGAATATATTGGCCTTTTCGAGCGTATGTTCCTGGTTGAGAATCAGCTGCCCTTCGCGAGTCGGATTCGCTCCTCAACACGAATCAAGACAGCAGAAAAAAGACATTTTTCCGATCCATCTCTTGCTGCTGCTTTGCTGGGCGCTACGCCCGAGAAACTTCTCTACGATCCGGAGACTCTGGGATTTCTCTTTGAGGCATTGTGCGAAAGGGACCTTAGAATCTATGCCGAATCCATGGATGCGAAATTATACCACTATCAGGATTATAGAAATAACGAGATCGATGCCGTTATTGAGGAAAAAGACGGTACCTGGCATGCTTTTGAGATCAAGCTCGGCGCGAAGCAGATTGACGAAGCCGCGGCAAATTTACTGCGTATCAAGAGTGAAATCGAGAGAGATCCGGCCGGAAAACCGCCGTCGGTCTTGTGCGTAATCGCTGGACTTTCGAACGCCGTATACCGAAGAGATGACGGTATCTTCGTCGTGCCAATTACGGCACTTCGGGCTTGACAGACCGGAAGTTGAGAGCCGGGAATTTGCGCGCAATTTGTCAGGAGATTGCTGATCGGGACGTTACTTTTCCTCATGCCGGTAAAGTGAGCTTGCTCTTTTTCGCGAAAAATCTCGCCGAGAGTATTCCGACGGGAATGAAATATGCGCACCAGAATTCCATGAGAATCGTGCCGGTCTGATCGGAGCCTTCTTTGCCCCCGGCGGCCTCCGTTCCGAAAACGCCGAGCATCGGAATAATCATGCAGGTCAGGAAGAAGACGCCGTGGATCAGAAGAAGCGCTCGGAGCCATTTGTCCGCCTTCGTCTGTACGTCGAACATCAGTCCTGCGAAAAACGTCGCGAGTCCCATCAGCGCGTATCCCAGAAGATCCAGATTGAAGAAGAGTCCGAATTTGCTGTAATCGAGAATTCGCAATGCCTCGGTGGACAACGTTTCGAGGCGTACGGTCGTCAGCTGCGTGAAGTAAACGACGATTATTATGACGGCGTATATCGCGGCAAAAAGCATCGCCGCATTGGCCGCGACGCGCTTGTCGGGCTTCGCATATGCCGCAAAAGCGGAGAGCAGGAGGACGAAGCTCAGCGCGATTCCGATCGACGACAGGTAGCACCCGTTCAAGGAGTTGATAGGCATACAGATCGCGAAAATTGCCACGCAGACGATGTTTAGGAGAGATGCCGTGATGCCGAGTGTTCTGTTCATAATAAGGATTCCTTTCCTTTGAGGCCGCTGTGATGCGGCTTTTCTATTGCCGTTTTTCGATAAATCTTAAGGGCGGGCGCCTTCGTTCGGCGGTCTGTCCTCGTGAATCAGCTTCCCGCATTTTTCGATCGCCAGAAGTCCGATGATCCGTGTGATGAATGCGTCGCGGTCGCCGCTTTTCGAGAAGTCAAAGCCCCATAAAGCCACAGATGCGTCACGGCCAAGGAAGGCCGACTGCATCGCGCTCGTCAGGATCAGCGCGAGGAGTGTGCGGTCTTGAGGGTCGGCGACACCGGACAGCGCCAGGGCGAAACCTTTCTGGGTGCCGGCTGTGTTGGAGCCGGTCGTGTACGCGTGCATGTCGGAGAGGATCGATATGCGGCTGATTTCCGGATGCTCGAAAAGAAACGCGAACACATGCTGTGCCCAGGCCTCGAGCCGTGACCGGTCGTCCGGGTAGATCTTCGACGTGTCGAAGCCCAGGATCACCTTGCGGATAATCCGTGCGACACACTCGGCGACGAGGTTCTCCTTGCTGCCGAAATAGTAGTTGATGAGGCCCAGCGCGACGCCCGCCCTTATAGCGACGGACCGCGCGGTTATGCGCTCGGCGTCGCCGCCGGTCTCTTCGATCAGGGCGGTGGCCGCTTCGACGATGCGTTCGCGGATTTCTTCTTTTCCCGGCATATGTCCTCCTGCGCTTTTGCTCATTGTATTGAACGACGTTCAATATGTCAAGCCGCATTAATTTTAGGTTAGCTTAAGCTTTCCTTGAGTCTTAAGAAACCTTGCCGCCGTATGCTCGGAGAAGATCGAAGATTTGAATCGAACATTTAGGGAGGATTATATGAAAATTACACGAAAAAGAATCGTTTTGACAGGAATAGCGGCACTTTTCCTGGTCTCCGCGGTATCCGCAGCCGTGTATGTCGCGTACGGCATTCACTATCCGACGCACGAAGGCGAATACAAAGTCGGGCAGACGAAGCTCTATATGACGGATAAAGAACGCCTTGAAGTCTTTTCGGACGCGCCTGATGATCTTCGCGAGCTCCCGGTGACCGTTTATTATCCGGCCGAGCCTGTGAAGGGCAATGTACAGGCAAAGTTCGCATCGAAGGCTATGGAAGACGTTCTTGCCCAGGCGGCCGGATGCCCGTCGTTCATTCTCGATACGATCAAGCCGAACAGTTACGTCGATGCCGCGCCCGTAGCGGGCAAGACGTTTCCCGTTCTCCTTTTCTCGGGCGGGCTGTACGGACAATTCCCGTTTTACGGCTCGCTTCTTGAGTCGGTTGCGGCCGAAGGGTATATCGTCGTGGCGATTGAGCATCCTTACTCGGAGCTGGCAACCGTGAACTCGGAGGGCGAGTTGATCCGTTATTCGGATGCGGGAACGGCGTACTGCGATATCGAGACCGACAATGACAAGCTTGAAGCAAATTCCAATGTACTGTGCGATATCTGGACGGCGGACATGCTATATGTGTTCGATTCATTAGGCGAGCTGAACGAGTCGAATGCGATTCTTAAGGGCTCTATGAATCTCTCGAATACGGGCATTTTCGGGCATTCGTTCGGCGGAGCCGCCGCGATTCAGTGCCTCCAGGAGCGAAAAGAACTCGCTGCCGGCATCAATCTGGATGGTTCCATTTACGGGAAACAGACGACGACTCCTGTGGAGCAGCCGTTCGTCTTCATGAACAACTCGCAGGAATCGATCATCGGTGCGATCTGTTTTCAGGAAAAGGTCGTCGCGTCGGAGTCATCCGAAGCCTGCTATCACATGATGCTTCTCGATTCGACGCACGATTCCTTTGCGACCGATTCGGGTCTTCTATATGATAAGTACCCATTTATGAAAATGGGAGACATCGCAGACGTGAACGGGAAGAGTGCACTCGCTTCGCTCACCGGCTATATCACGGCATTTTTCGATCAGTATATACAGGGTGAGCCGTCGGAAATGCTGGAAACCGGATACTCGGCCGATTATCCGGCGATCTACAGCATGAAGTACAAGGAGTAAATTTATGAAAAGAAGAAAGAAACGTCTGCTGATTCTGATCCCTTTGATCCTTCTGGTTACGGTAATGGTCGTCACGGCCATCGTCGGAAGCATCCGCCAGGCTGACGCTCTCCGGAACGCCCGCGAATACGCCTGGCCGGGGCAGCTCTATACGGTCGGGAGCGGGAAAATGTATGCCGAAATCAACGGGCCCGCCGACGCGGTGCCGGTCGTGTTTGTTCCGGGACTTGCGGACGGCGCGTACTCCTTTTGTACCTACGCTCCTCTGATCGGGGATCGGTACCGGACGATTCTTTACGATCCTATGGGGGTCGGAGAAAGCAGCGACTCCTCGGGGGACCGGTCCGCAGACTTTGAGATCAATGATCTGCACTCGCTTCTCGAAGCGGCCGGCATCGAAGGCCCTTGCATTTTCGTCGGACATTCCCGCGGAGGCGCCGTCGTCCGGCGTTACGCGGAGCTTTTCCCGAACGACGTATTGGGCGTCGTACTGGTCGACGCGACAAACGAGGCGATGATCTCCGATACGCTCGCGCGAGTTGCATATCAGGCGAACAAGCTTCAGTATCAACTGCTGAGTCTCACGAACAAGGTCGGATTCCCGCGGCTTCTCGAGGACATGGGCGTCCGGCTTCTTGACCGTGAGATTGACGAACGGATTCAAACAGCTATGGGCACCGATTATCTTAACGCGATCAATGAGAACTGCTACCGCGATTCTTATGTATCGACCGTTGCCGAACAGTTCGGCTCCGTCAACAGCCTCCTGGACAAGGCTGCAAAGGGCGAGCCCCTAACCGGAATTCCGGCTTATGTGCTCTACGAAGTATCGACGAATGATCCCGATTCGCCGGTAGACGAGACACTCGAGATGCTCGGGGTCTGTATCGAAAACGTGTCCCGCCAGTTCCCCGAAATCAAATCGCAAATCGTATACGACGCCGGTCACTATATTCATTTCGTAATGCCCGGCGAAATAACCGCCGGGATTGACTGGGTCGCCGGGCAAGATAAGGACTCTTAAAACGAAAGGGATACCGCCCGTATTTTGGTTCCGTAACACGGAGGTGCATGAGAAAAACGGGTACAGCACATAGTTATACATACGAAATGCTCCGATTTCTTGTTTTCGTATGCATATCAATGAAAACAAATGGTCAGTTTTCGCGATTTTTATACTCTAACACATCCAATATGGTCATTTTCGGGATGAATAGATGATTATCATTGAATGAAACTACCGTTTTCGCGCACTCTAATACATACGAAAAGGCTGATTCTCCTGATTTCGTAGGTAATCATTGAACAAAAACGAGTTTCCCAACACTCGGACTCATGTTAATCCGGCAGATCTGGCGGTTTAACGTCTACGAACACAACGGCTACGCGAAACAGATATACATCATTGAATGAGAAACTCCAAGGGAGAAAAGACATGAAGAAGAACATAATAAGAAACCTGCTGACGGCTTTATTCCTGGTATTATCGATTGTTTGCGCGATGCCGTTCGCTGCTTTTGCCGCATCGGTGGATTCCGTAAACGCGGCGACTGGAGCCGTCACCGTAATAACACCGTCCGGAATAACCTCCGACCAAATTGAGTCGCAGATCGATGCCGTCGTCAACGAATATATCGGGAAGACCTGCCCCGGAGCGGCTGTCGTCCTCGTCAAGGACGGGCAGACCGTCTTTTCGAAAGGCTACGGAATGGCTGACATCGAGACCGGGACGCCCGTCGATCCGGACAAGACCATCTTCGAATGGGGCTCGGTATCGAAGACCTTTGTCTGGACTTCCGTCATGCAGCTCAAAGAAAAAGGCCTGATCGATCTTGACGCATCGATCTCGGATTACCTGCCCGCCGACTTCTATGCGAAGCTTGGCCTTGAATATGAGATCACGATGCTCGATCTGATGAATCACCGGGCGGGTTTCGAGGATGTCTACTACGATCTGATCTCCTCTCAGAAATCGGGTCCCGTCGATCTGCCGAAAGCGCTTCTGAACTATGTGCCTGAGCAGGTTTTTAAGCCGGATACCGTCACTTCGTACTCCAATTTCTCCGCCGCTCTTGCGGGATATATCGTCGAATGCATTACGAACGAGCGATATGCCGATTATGTGCGCGAAAATATTCTGGCTCCGCTCGGTATGAATCAGACGGGACTTGAGGTGGACTTAAGCGATGCCCCGGATATTCTGAAAGACAAAGCAATGGGTTACACGATTGCGGAAAGCGGTTCTTTCGCCAAATACGGCAGCAGTTATGTGAATCTCTATCCCGCGGGATCCATGAGCGGTACGGCGGCGGACCTCGCCAAATTTGCGATTGCGCTGCTCGATACCGACGGAGGACTTTTCGAGAACCCGGAGACCGGGGCGGAGATGTTCACGGAGAGCTGCCGAAGCTCGCCGGAACTGCAAGGCTGCTCCCACGGGTTCTGGGAGTACAAAGGCGATACGACCGCGTACGGACATGTCGGCAACACGAACGCCTTTTCCGCATATATGATGGTGTCGCCCGAAGAACATTTCGGGTTCGTCATTCTGGCAAACAGGGAGTGTGAGACCGATATTTTTGGCGCTCTGGACGATCTCTTCCTCGGGAAAAAAGCGGCAACCGATCTGCCCGAGGCGGCCGGAACGCTTCCGGACGTATTGGAATTCACGGGCGGCACGTATGTCGTGTCCAGAGGCAGCTTCACCGCACCGGTCTTCGGGCAGCTCGGCATGATCGGAATGATGACCTTCGAAGAGGCCGGCGACAACAAGATCGCCCTAAAGATGCTTCTTGTGCCGTCAGAAGACGAGATCTTTACGCAGACGTCCCCGGGAATCTTTACAGCGGACAAGCCGGGCGGAACCGCCGGGAAGCTCTGTTTTATCCGGGAGGGAGAGAAGATCATCACCGTTTCCATGGGATCGGATGCGGAACTCGTATCGCTTGACAGCATAAAAGGCTCGTCCCGGACGGGATTCCTGATTTGCGCGATGATCTTCGTTATAGCCATCGCGTTTTGCACGATTTCCCTGCCCGTTTACATCGGTATCGGTATCGTAAACCTGATCCGGAAACCGAACCCGGACAAGGTGCTGTCCCGCGAGAGCCGCCAAATGCGTTTGTCCGCAAGACTTGCCGCAGGCACTGCAGTACTCTCAGCCGTCAACATTATCGTACTCGCCCTACGGGAATTGGGGTATGGCGACTTGTCGAAAATAACATGCAATCTGCATATCTATGCAGGAATCCTGATTCTGCTCCTCTTCCTGGCTGCAGTCGCCCGTGAGGCATATCTCTTTATGCGGAAATCCGGGGAGATCAAGCAATCCGTCGCGATCAAGGCCATCCTTTCGACGATACTCGTCGCGGCTATGTATGTTGTGCTTGCACTTTGGAACTTCTTTGCGATAATTTAAGTAATGATATATCTTCTGAATACGCCGCATTGCCGGCCTTTTTCCAGAGCCTATTCAAACGGAGGAAAATCTTGTGGGTACGACGATCCTGATTGCCGACGATGAGAAAGAAATTCGCGATCTCCTGCGCCTCTATCTCGAGAACGAGAACTATACCGTCGTCGAAGCATCGGACGGCATCGAGGCGCTCAAAAAGCTGAGCGGAACCGATTTTGACCTGGCCATCATCGACATCATGATGCCGGGAATGAACGGTCACACCCTGGTCAAGAGAATTCGCGAGACCAATAACCTCCCGGTCCTTTTCCTGTCGGCGAAAAGCGATCCCCACGACCGCGTGCTCGGTCTGAAGCTCGGTGCGGACGATTATGTGACGAAGCCCTTCAACCCTCTCGAACTCTGCGCCCGCGTCGAGGCGCACCTTAGACGCTCGCAGCGGTTCGACACCCGGCTGTCCGAGCGCGATCGCCGGATTGCCATACGCGACCTGGTTCTTGATACGGAGCAGTGCCTCCTTTTCCGGCATGGAACACCGATTGACCTGACGTCCACCGAATACAGGATCCTTAAGCAATTCATGGAGAATCCGGGCCGCGTTTTCACGAAGCAGCAGATCTACGAGGCCGGCTGGAATGAATCGAGCTTTGTCGACGACAACAGCATCATGGTCTCCATCAGCAAGCTGCGCGCCAAGCTCGGCGATACGGAGAGCGAATCCATCAAGACAATCCGCGGGCTGGGGTACCGCTTCGAGAAATGACGGGCGATCGGAAACTCTTTACCCGCATCTTCGGCAAACGGGATCCGGTCACCGGCAAGCGGAAGCGCCAACCGCGTCTGATGATCTACTCGATGATGAGTTTTATCGGATTCTCGGTGCTGATCAGCGTCGCATGGCCCTTCATGCTCGCGATCGGCACCGTATTGCTGTCGCTTCTGGATTCTGTCAACAGCGTACTTTCTATGATCACGGGTATCTTTTTCGTGATCCTATATATATGTGCTATCCTGACCTTTATTTGGATTTTCGCATACCTGTTGAAGCAAAAAGTTATGGAGCCGATCAACCGCCTCACCACCGGTCTTCGAAAAATCACAAGCGGCGACCGCACGGCACGCCTCACGGGACAGATCAATGTCGAATTTGAGGAGATGCAGGACGCCTTCAACTACATGGCGGGGCAGCTCGAGGAGGCCGAGAACGCCAAGGAAGCCTACGAGCGCGAACGCAGTATGATCTTCTCCAATATCTCCCACGACTTAAAAACCCCGATCTCGACGATCGCCGGATACGCCGGCGCCCTCTCCGACGGCCTGGTGACGGACGAGAAGAAGAAAGCCGAGTACTTAAGCGCGATCCGTGCCAAGGCTCTTCATATGAACGAACTCGTCGAACTGCTGTTCGAATACTCGCGCCTTGACAATCCGGGCTATGAGATCCGCCGCGAAAAACTCGAGCTGACCGAGCTCCTTCGCAGCGTCATCGCGACAATGTACGGCGAATTCGAGAACCAGTCCATCACGCTCGACATTGATCTTCCCGACGAATCCGTCGGCATCACGGGCGACCGCCTCGAGCTCTCCCGCGCCGTCACCAACCTCCTGAACAACGCAATCCTCCATAACGGCCCCGGCCGTCACGTCCGTATCTGCCTCGCCAGAATAAACGGGACGCCGGAGGAGAATGCGGCCGAGACGAACGGTACGGTGACGGTGGCCGGCGCGGTGCCGATGGCCGGTGTAGTGCCGATGGCCGGTGCCCGGGCGCTCGTCAGCAATGTGCCAAACGCCGGTGCAGGATCCCCCGTCTCCTGCTGGGAGATTCAAATCTCGGACGACGGTGATGCGATCCCCGAAGAACTCGCATCAAGGCTGTTTACGCCGTTTGTCGTCGGCGACGAGTCGAGAAGCACGCGCGGCGGCAGCGGCTTAGGACTTGCGATCACACGCAAAATCATTGAGCGCCACGGCGGCTGCGCCATACTCCGACAGGGCCCCGAAGGATATACGAAGAGCTTCGCGATCCTGCTGCCGGAGGAGACATCCGACGAACAGCAGGAAAATGGGTCTAGAGATTAGCGGAATATCGCCGAATGGGCTGTCGAAGGATCAGGAAAACTTCGACAAAAAAACATCGCCGGGTGGTTTGTGCTTTGTTCTCAAACCCACACCGGCGCGGACTACCGCCTAAAAGAGCTCGCCGGCTTAAATAGGCGGCAGGTCTTGCCTCGACAGAGGGACTTTGCATGGGAACCTACCGCCTAGAAGAGCTTGCCGGCTTAAATAGGCGGCAGGTCTTGCAGTGCTACGGCGCCAATACCTTTACGCATGCCAGCGCTTGCCGGGCAGCCTTGAAGACAGAGTATGCGTACTAAACAGGTCGTTCGCTGTCTTTTAGTACGCATACCGTATAGTGCGCGGACGCCGTTCTGCGGCGCCAATACTTTTTCGAGCACCGCGGGCGCCGTGCGACGGCGCCAATACCACTACGCATGCCGGACTTCGACGAGTGGCTTTAGAGACACAATTTGCGTACTAAACAGGTCGTTCGCTGTCTTTTAGTACGCATACCGGACCTTGGCGAGCGGCCTTGAAGACAAAATTTGCGTACTAAACAGGTCACTCGCTGTCTTTTAGTACGCATACCGGACCTTGGCGAGCGGCCTTGAAGACAAAATTTGCGTACTAAACAGGTCACTCGCTGTCTTTTAGTACGCACGCCGGACCTTGCCGGGCGGCCTTGAAGACAAAATATGCGTACTAGACAGGTCACTCGGTGCTTTTTAGTACGCATGCCGTATGCGGGCGCCGTGCGACGGCGCTAATACCACTACGCATACCGTATAGTGCGCGGACGCCGTTCTGCGGCGCCAATACTTTTTCGAGCACTGCGGGCGCCGTGCGACGGCGCTAATACCACTACGCATACCGTATAGTGCGCGGGCGCCGTTTACGGTGCCAATACCTTTTCGAGCACCGCGAGCGGGTGTTAACGCGTCAGAGCGTTAACACCAACGCCTTTACGCGCGCCGTCCCGGCATAAAGGCCGCCTGGATTGGCTTAACGAACACAGCACTCTTCGTTTGGAGAAAGCCCCGCGGCCGGCGACTTTGGGCAGCCGGTCAGAAATCAGAGTAAGGAGAATCCGAAATGCTTATTCGACTCATGGAAGACCGCGATATCGACGCGGCAAGACACCTCTTAGCAATCCTTAACGGCAGCCTTATGACCCCGGAAGAAATGCGGGACCGGCTCGAGATGACCCGCCGGAGCATCAGCGACGAGCTGTTCGTCTATGAGGACGACGGCGTCATACGCGGCGTAATGGGCTTTCGACTTCGTGAGAGGATCGAGCACGTCTCCCGGTACGGCGAGATCTCGGCGCTCGTCACTGAAGCAGAACACCGCCGTGCCGGTATCGGCCGCGCGCTTGTTGCCTTTGCCGAGCAGCACGCCGCCGAAAAGGGGTGTGAGGGGACCTGGCTCGCATCGGGGTTCCAGAGAAAAGAGGAAGCCCACCTGTTCTACGAGTCGCTTGGGTTCGAGAAGACCGGGTACCGGTTCGTAAAGAAGCTGTAAAATGTTAATTTTAATCAAAATTAATTTGATTCGCTTGAATAATTAATTGAAGTGCCTTAAAATATTTAGAGAATCAAATTGATATAAGGCGGTGCTTCTATGCGAGAGGCTGCTCAAAACAAGGTAACGATGAATGACATTGCCGCAAAGCTCGGCGTAAGCAACGTTACCGTTTCCAATGCTTTTTCAGGGAAAAAAGGTGTCAGTCCGGCTGTTCGGGAAGAAATTTTTCGCGCGGCAGGCGAGCTGGGATATGTCTACTCCAAGACCAGTCCCAAGCCCAGCCCCGATCTTCTCGTCGGGTGCGACATCGGCATTCTTACCGCACAGCGGTATATAAAGTACAGTCTGTCTTTCTACTGGGAGCTCTACCAGAAGCTGGCGGTCGAACTCAAGCTTCGCGGCCTCATCAGTATTTTCGACATTCTCTCCTCTGAAGACGAGATGTCTTGCACAATTTCAAAAATGATTGTCGAGAAGCGAGTCTCATCGCTCATTATCATCGGGCAGCTGTCTCCCGAGTATCTGCGCTGTATTGCGGATACGGGGATTTCCTGCGTGTATCTGGATTTTTACGAGAAAGATTTCGACGTTGATTCCATTACGACGGACAATTATTTCGATATGTATTTGATGACGGATTATCTGTTCGGAGTCGGACATACACGTATCGGTTTCGTCGGGAATGTGCACGCGACGACGAGTATCATGGACCGCTATATGGGATATTGCCGGGCGCTTATTGAGCACGGATTTTCTCCGCGAAAAGACTGGCTGATCTCGGACCGTACCGACGACGGCGACAATATCGAATTTGTGCTGCCGGATGAAATGCCCGAAGCGTTCGTATGCAACTGCGACGAGGTCGGGTACCGGTTCATTAAGTATCTCCAGTCGAAAGGATATCGGGTGCCGGAAGACATATCGGTCGTAGGTTTCGATAACTACTCGACGGCGGACAACACCTCGACCCCTCGCATTACTACGGTGGAGGTCAATATGAAGGAACTGGCAAGAGCCGCGGTCAACACCGTTATAAAGCATTACAAGAATCCGGCCTATCGGGCCGGGCGGATCCAGATCGGCGGCAAGCTGGTCTTCAAGGATTCGGTTCTTCCTGTGAAACAATCATAAGATTCTTATAGCAGACCCGATTCGGGCGAGAATTCGCCTTCGTGACGTTGTGCGGCAAGTTCGTCCGAATCTTCGCGTGAGCTCATTCTGTAGCGGAGCGGAGTCGTGCCATATGTTTCCCGAAAACGCCGTACGAAATAGGAGACGTTCTCCATGGCAACATCCGCGGCGATCTGCGTGACGGAACGATCCGTCGCGAAAAGAAGCTTTGCCGCAGATTCGATGCGCCGGTTGATCAGATATTCGATCGGAGACGATGAGAAAAGCGCTTTGAATTCCTTTGCCAACTTAAACTTGTTCATATGAAGTTCTTTCGAAATGCCGTCGAGGGAGATTCTTTCGCCGTATCTGGAATCAAGAATATTCTTCATCGCAGCCATGTAGTACGGAGCGGTAAGCGGCTTCTCCGGACCGGCTTCGGCGCATCGCCGGAGTGCATTCATGATCTCTTTTATAGGATCTTCTTCAATCGCGGCAGATGTCCTGCAGGCTGTGCGGCGGAAATTCCGCTGCAATGCACAGGACAATTCTGCTGTTTCCGGGAAACGGTGAACCGGCGGTGTGTCGTGAAAGACGTCCCCCAGGCCGCGTGTCAGACAGAATGCGGAGAGGGAGAGGGAATCGCAGGCAAGATCGACAACCGCGGGAAGATGCGCCCGGTAAAGAAGAGCGTACCCGGCGATCATCGGGTACTCCCGGCCGCCGGAGATGAGCACGCCTTCGCCGGATCGCACCCGGAGCAGGATATACCCGCCGTTTTCGAAAAACGGAAGCAGAGTTCTTGTGTAAATTGTTCCGTCCAGAATTCGTGAAATACTCTCCGGTCCTGCCGGAGTAAGGTTGGAGGAAGAAGTATTTTGTGATTCATGACCGTTCATATACTTAATTTCTCCCGAATGCCTTGTGCTTTCCGTAGGATCATGTGGTCTCATTATAGAAGTGCGCCTTTTTGAAATCAAGTCTTTTAATAAAACAAGATTAATTTAATGAATTAATCGAAACTCGAGATAAGAATAATTAAGTTAAGTAATCCTGTTTAATTGAAATTGAGCCTCTGAATCAAGGTCAAAATACCTAAAAACGAGGTTATTAGCACAAGCGTTTTATGTACTTTGACAAAAAGGCCAAGATAGTGATAAAATCCCAAAATAGTACAATGACAATCAAGTAAGAAGCGGATAAGATACAAACATGGTTAATAAACTTAATTTTTCAGATTTATTAAGGAGGAAAAACATGAAGAAAATTGTTACTTTAATCCTTGCGATGGTTATGGCGCTTTCCGCCACAGCCTGTACCGGTACGGCCAAGACAGTCGAGACGACCAAGGCCGCCGACACCACCGCCGCACCTGCAGAGACGACAACAGGCTCCGCAGAGACCACCGCTGCCACGACCGATCCCTACAGCAAGACCTTCGATCAGCTTGTCGTCGGTGAGGACGGCACTGACCTTAACGTGGAGCTCAAATTTCTCACCCACCGCACGGACCTTGTTGACACTGCTTTGGCGGATTATATCAAGGAATTCAACAAGATCTATCCGAATATCAAGATCACCTATGAAGGCGTCACCGACTATCAGCAGGATGTGACAACGCGTCTTTCTTCTTCTGATTGGGGCGACATCTGCATGATCCCCAGCACGATCGACAAGAAAGACCTTGGAACCTATTTCAAGCCTTTCGGCGATCAGGCTGTCCTTACAGAGAAGTACCTGTTTATGCAGGACAAGTCTTTTGACGGCGTTTCTTACGGTATTGCCTCTACGGGCAATGCGCAGGGTATCGTTTATAACAAGGCTGTTTTCACAGCCGCCGGTATTACAACTCTGCCGAAGACTCCGACGGAGTTCATCGCAGCCCTCCAGTTGGTCAAAGACAACACGGATGCCATCCCGCTTTACACCAACTTTGCGGCCGGCTGGACAATGGGTGCATGGGACGCTTATATCGGCGGTTCTGCGACCGGGGACGCGAATTTCATGAATCAGGTCCTTCCTCATGCCAAAGATCCTTTTGCCAACCGCGGCGATGAGACGGGCCCGTATGCCGTATACAGTGTTCTCTATGATGCAGTTGCCAAGGGACTTGTGGAAGACGATCCGACGACCACCGATTGGGAAGCCTGCAAGGCCATGATCAACAACGGTGAAATCGCGACGATGGTCCTCGGCTCCTGGGCCGTTGTTCAGATGCAGCAGGCCGGCGAGAACGCCGACGACATCGGCTATATGTCTTTCCCGATTACAGTTGACGGCAAACAGTATGCTTCGGCAGGCCCCGACTACTGCTACGGTATCAATGTCAATTCTTCTGCCGACAAGCAGCTGGCCGCCGCACTCTATATCAAGTGGCTGACCGAATCCTCGAACTTCGCATACGATCAGGGCGGAATCCCCGTCGTTATCGGAGCAGAGTATCCCGATACGTTGAAGGCTTTCTCCGATGTGACTCTTGTTGTTGACAATCCTGCGATTGCCGGCGAAGAAGGTCTCCTCGGCGTGGTCAACACGGATTCCGAAATCAGCCTTAATTCCGATCCCAAGCACGTCTCTGCAATTGTTGAAGCAGCGCTTGACGGCTCCAAGACACTTGAGGATATCACCGCGGAATGGAATGCCAGCTGGACGGATGCTCAGGAAGCTGCCGGTGTAACTCCCGGCTAAGATGCTCCTCATAAGCTTTACCCGGTTTTTCAAAGTATATGCTCATGGGCCAGTGCTTCCGGCACTGGCTCATGAGTTTCGGGGGAGGATTTCCAATGATAAAAGCAGAAACGAATTCGCAAAAGATCAAGTTCAACAGATGGAGAAAAGGAATGGGCGGACAGAAGTTCCTTGTCGGCTTCACATTTCTTATCGTTCCGCTGATTCTACTGTTCGTATTTACCTATCTGCCTTTTTTCAAGATGTTTGAGTTCAGCTTCTATAAGATGAAATATTTAGGGTCACGTACGTTCATCGGGCTGGAGAATTATCTGGATGTTTTTCAGCGTGACGACATCTTCGGTTCGCTTAAACTGAGCTTCTACTATATGGGCGGTGCGCTGCTGCAGATGGCTCTTGCACTCTTTTTTGCAACGATCCTGAGTTTTAAAATCAGGGGCGGAAATTTCTTCAAAGGCGCAATCTTTTTCCCTTTCCTGGTGAACGGCATTGCGCTCGGCTTCATTTTCAAGTTCTTCTATACCCGCGGATTTGTCCTGGATACGCTTCTGGGTTCGATCGGAATCGATACAAATTCACTTCCTTACTGGCTGAAAGACACCAGCATCAATAATTTCTCGCTTGTTGCGACTTCCGTTTGGAAATACATGGGACAAAACATGGTCCTGTTTATCGGGGCGATTATGTCGGTCGACCCGAATATGTATGAGGCCGCTGAAATTGACGGCGCTAACAAATGGCACAAATTTATCTATATCATTCTTCCGAGTATCCGGACGATCGTTCTGCTGAACCTGATCCTTTCCATCACGGGATCGCTGTCTGCATTTGAACCTCCGTTCGTTATTACCAAAGGCAATTTCGGTACTTCGACGTACTTCGTTACCATGCATACGATCGCTCACGAGAATCAGAAGGTCGGACTTGCCTCGGCGATGGCCGTCGTCCTGATGGGAATCATCGTAATCGCTACGCTTGCACAGAAGCTGTTCTTCCGATATGCCTTCAACGAAGACGACGACGGGACAGGCACTTCGAAAAGAGCCCTCCAGCGCGCATCGAAACGCGACAGAGAATCGTCCCGTCTTAAGGCCCGATCCTTTTCGAGAACGCGTCCCGGGGCAGGGGCATCCGCGAAAACAGAGCATAAGGCATCGGCCTTTGCGAAAACGGAAAGGACGAGGTGAGGAAGATGGCAAATAACAGCGGCCTTTCGAACGGCGAGCGTATCCTTCGTGTTCTCACGGCGATCGCCAAATACTTCCTTCTGGTCTTTGCAAGCTTTCTCTGCGTCGTCCCGATCGTGTCCTGCGTCGTCACGGCCTTTAAGACCGAGGGGGAGTATGCGACAACGAACATCATGACCTTGCCGCAGAACTGGACGTATTTTACAAATTTCATTACGGTCTGGAATAAGGTCAATATGGGGAAGGCATTCCTCAATACAGGCATTATCCTCATTGCGGTCCTCGTCGGATCGATTATGTTCAGTGCGATGCTGGCGTATGTCCTGAACCGTTTCAAGTTTCACGGGAACACAATCATCCGGAACCTGTTTCTGTTTGCGACGCTGATTCCCGGTATCGCAACTCAGGTTACGGTCTATCAGATTATGTCGGGGCTAGGCTTCGTAAACACGCTTTACGGCTACATCATCCTGCTCCTGGGAAGTGACGTCATCTCCATCTATATCTTTCTTCAGTATTTTGAGAATCTTTCCGAGTCTCTCGACGAGTCCGCCATTCTGGACGGCTGCAGCTACTTCGGTGTGTTTTTTAAGATCCTGCTTCCCCTGACGAAGCCCGCGATCGTGACAAGCATGGTCTTGAAGGGTGTCGCGACGTATAACGAATACTATATGGCGAATCTGTACCTTCAGGACAAGATGCTGTATCAGACGGTTTGCACGGCGCTTTACCGCTTCACGGGACCGTTTGGCAACCAGTACAACTATATCTGTGCCGGCGTGCTGATTTCGCTTATTCCTGCCCTTGTTGTCTTTATCCTGTGCCAGAAGCAGATCTACAACGGTCTGGGAGCGGGCGCGGTCAAGGGCTGATTTATCAATCAATTTGATTATGGAGTGTGTATATGAGTGAAGTAAAAATCCTGGGTCCCGCAGTTCAGAATATGCCCTGGCAGGACAGACCGGACGGATCCGGCTGCGCGCCGCTGTGGCGTTATTCCGGGAATCCCGTTATCGGCAGAAATCCGGTCGAAGGTGTCGCGCGCATTTTCAACAGTGCGGTGATGCCGTACGGCGATGCGTTCATCGGCGTCTTCCGGGGCGAGCAGAATAACGGCATCCCGCATATTTATCTCGGCCGGAGCGACGACGGAATCCACTGGGCGATTGAGAAAGAAAAGATCGCCTTTACGGACAAAGACGGGAAGCCGTTCCCGCCGCGGTATGCGTACGATCCGCGTCTCGTCAAAATAGAAGACACCTACTACATCATCTGGTGCCAGGACTTTTACGGAGCTGCGATCGGAATGGCCTCCACGACGGACTTCCGGACATTTACCCGGCTCGAGAACCCCTTCATTCCCTTCAATCGCAACGCGGTCCTTTTCCCTCGGAAAATAGGCGGGAACTATCATCTTCTTTCCCGTCCGAGTGACAGCGGGCATACGCCGTTCGGGGATATTTTCCTGAGCGAGAGTCCGGATCTCGAATTCTGGGGCCGACATCGCCATGTTATGGGCCGCGGCAGCGAGTGGTGGGAATCGGTCAAGATCGGAGGCGGTGCCGCCCCGATCGAGACCTCCGAGGGCTGGCTGCTCTTATATCACGGTGTTTCCGGAACCTGCAACGGATTTGTCTACAGTATCGGCGGAGCGATCCTCGATATCGACAAGCCGTCGATCGTCAAATACCGGTGTCAGAATTTCCTTCTGACTCCCGAAGAGTGGTATGAAGAGCGTGGATTTGTCCCGAATGTAACGTTCCCGTGCGCGACGATTCACGACGCCGGGAGCGGAAGAATCGCGATTTACTATGGTGCCGCCGACAGTTATGTCGGACTGGCCTTCACGACGGTTGACGAAGTTGTCCGTTATATACGAGACAACAGCGTCTTGACCCAGGACGATATCGAGCCGGGACTCCGATAACGCCGACGCTCCTTTTCCCGAAATAGAAATAGATTGGAGAAATTTTTCATGCTTCATGAAAAATATTATATAGAATCGAAAAAATATCAGGACCTGCTTCGGAAGAAGAACTGCAGGGAGGACGCGTATAACGGGACGATCGACCGTTGGAAGGATCCCGTTCTTACGGCGGAGCACATTCCGCTTACCTGGCGATTTGACTTGAATCCGGAGACGAATCCCTTCTTTATGGAGCGCCTCGGTGTGAATGCCGTCATGAACTCCGGCGCGATTGAGCTCGACAACAAATTCTATCTGGTTGCCAGGGTGGAGGGGAATGACCGCAAGTCGTTCTTCGCCGTGGCGGAGAGTGAGAACGGCGTCGATGGTTTCCGGTTCTGGGAATATCCGGTGGTCCTTCCGGATACCTGTCCCGACGAGACAAATGTATACGACATGCGCCTTACCAAACACGAGGACGGGTATATCTACGGAATCTTCTGCTCGGAGAGCAAGGATACATCAACAGCGGACTTGTCGGCGGCCGTAGCGACGGCCGGTATTGTCCGGACCCTTGACCTGAAAACGTGGGAGCGACTTCCGAATCTCAAGACACTCCGCTCGCCGCAGCAAAGAAACGTCGTCCTGCACCCGGAATTCGTGAACGGCCAGTACGCCTTTTTCACACGCCCGATGGATGACTTCATCGAGACTGGGTCGGGCGGCGGCATCGGGTTCGGGCTTTGCGCCGATATCCGGAACGCGGTCATCGACGAAGAGGTCATTGTCAGTGCGCGCCGATATCATACGATTACGGAAGCCAAGAACGGCGCCGGGGCCGTGCCGATCCGGACGCCCAAGGGATTTATTCACATCGCTCACGGCGTGCGCAATACGGCATCGGGACTCCGGTATGTCATTTATGCTTTCCTGACTTCTCTCGAAAAACCGTGGGAAGTCATCGCGGAACCTTCCGGTTATCTGCTCGCGCCGCAGGGAGAAGAGCGTGTCGGAGATGTCTCCAATGTTCTTTTCACGAACGGCGCCATCGCCCGTTCGAACGGCGATATATATCTGTACTATGCCTCGTCGGACACGAGAATGCACGTAGCGACCACCACGGTAGAACGGCTTCTCGATTACTGCCTCAATACACCGGCCGACCCGCTTCGCTCGCCGGACTGTGTGAAGGTTCGCTGTGATCTGATCCAGAAAAATCTCCAGTATCTTGCCGGGCAGGAATAACCGTTAGGATGACATAAAGCTTGAAACGCGGCACGATTGCGGCGAACGCGAAAGGCCGCGTTTTGACACGGAGGTTTCCATGGGAATCACATTTGACAAAGAACAGAAGACATTCCGGCTCGATACGCCCGGATCAAGCTACGTCATCGCAATAGCGGACGAAGGTTTTCCGGGGCATGCCTACTATGGCAGAAGACTCTCATCGTCCGATAAGACGGCGCTCTATCTCCGTACGGAAGAGCCACCTTATGTGCCTTCCCGGAACGCCCGCGACCGGCTGTCCTTTTACGATTCTTTCCCGGCGGAATATCCGGTGTCCGGAATCGGAGACTATCGGCCGTCTTGCTTTGCGGCGCATGATTCGCTCGGGAGAGAGGCCGGATGCCTTTTGTATTCCGGCCATCGAATCTTTTCCGGCAAACCGGATTTACCGGGACTTCCGGCTGCGTTTGCTGAGGATTCAGACTCTGAGACACTGGAGCTCCTGTGCCGCGATTCCTGCCTCCATCTTGCGGTGACGCTCCGATACACGGTCTTTTCCGACACGGATGCGATTGCAAGGTCGGTGCTCATCCGAAACGAAGGGGAAACGGCGGTGATTCTGACACGGGCGCTCTCCGCCTCTGTGGAATGGGATGATCTTTCACGGGATATCCTTACGCTCCATGGATCGTGGGCGCGCGAACGTCATATTCAGAGAAGAGAGGCCGGTTACGGAAGTTACGCGGTCTCGTCCCTGCGCGGAGAACCGGGTCACCAGGACAATCCTTTTCTGGCCGTTCTGTCACGGGAGGCATCACAGGAATCGGGGGAAGTATTCGGCGCGAATCTCGTGTACTCGGGCAACTTTATCGCTGAGGCGTACGGAGGGCAGTTCGACACGCTGCGCATGAATCTCGGTATCCATCCGGAGGGATTTACCTGGCAGCTGCTGCCGGGAGACTCTTTTCAGACTCCCGAGTGCATCCTTGTTTTCTCCGATCATGGCATCGGAGGAATGACCCGTACTTTTCACGATCTGTATAGAAACCATCTGATTCGCAGCCGTTTTCGCGACGCGGACCGCCCGGTACTTCTGAACAGCTGGGAGGCCGTTTACTTTGATATCCGTTCGGAAAAACTTCTTGAGATGGCCTCCGCATCGGCATCACTCGGAATCGAACTTTTCGTTCTGGACGACGGCTGGTTCGGGAAAAGAGACAGCGACAACTCATCCCTCGGCGACTGGACGGTAAACGAGAGCAAATTGCCCGGCGGGCTCAGAGCATTGGGAGATGACGTCGGGAAACTGGGCATGCGGTTCGGGATCTGGGTGGAGCCGGAGATGGTCTCGCCGGATTCCGATCTCTACCGGGCGCATCCGGACTGGGCGATTGCGATCAGCGGACGCGAACCGGGACTTGCCCGGAATCAATATGTCCTGGATTATTCCAGAACCGATGTGCGCGAATATATCTGGGGCTGCCTCAAAAAGATCCTGTCCGAGGCTCTCGTTTCCTATGTGAAATGGGATATGAACAGGCCGCTGTCGGATCTCGGAAGTCAGGCACTGCCTCCGGATCGCCGGGGCGAACTCAGCCACCGCTATGTGCTCGGGCTCTACGAACTTCTGGAACGCCTCGTAACCGGATTTCCGGATATTCTGCTGGAGACCTGCTCGGGCGGAGGGGCGCGATTTGATCCGGGAATGTTGTATTACAGCCCGCAGATCTGGTGCTCGGACGACACCGATGCCGTGGAGCGCCTTCTGATTCAGGAGGGTACGGCACTCGTCTATCCGCTGTCGGCGATCGGTTCCCACGTGAGCGACTGCCCGAATCACACCGTCGGAAGAACGACTCCGATCGAGACCCGCGCGCTTGTGGCCATGGCGGGCACCTTCGGATATGAGATGGACATTACCCGAATTCCGGAGGAGGACCGGTCTCAAATACCGGAACAGATCCGAAGATACAAGAAGCATGCCGCGCTGATCCGCAGCGGCGATTATTACCGGATCGCCGCATATCGCGAGACCGGCACGCATGACTGCTGGCAGGTCGTCTCGAAGGACAAAAGAAAAACCATTATGACGTACATTCAGGTCAAAGCCTGCCCGAACATTCGAAGCCGGCGCATCCGCCTTCAGGGACTTTTGCCCGGGAAACGCTACCGGCTCGAAGCGACGGGAGAGATATTCGGCGGAGACTGCCTGATGTATGGCGGTTGGCTTTTTGGACCTTTAAAGGGCGACGCAGCCGGTGTCTTTCTGGAATTCACACTGGCGGAGGACTGACATATGAGACCCAAAATAAAGAATCCGTTCTTCGCTTTCATGGATCTGCTCGGCGATCTGGTCTTGTTGAATCTGCTGTTCATACTGTGCTCCATTCCGATCTTTACCATCGGAACCGCTTTTACAGCACTTCTGGACGTCGAGCTTAAGCTCGCGACCGGCGAAGGACCTGCAATAATCAGCACGTACTTCGCGAGCTTCCGGAGGAATTTTGCACGGACAACGCCGGCGTTCCTGCTGCTCATGCTGTCGGGGGCGATCCTGATCTTCGATATAGCCGTCGCCGCCCCTTCCTATCCGGGCATTTTGGGCGGCGTGATCCTGACGGGCGGGGTTGCTTTTCTGGTACCGTGGCTCTTTGCCGCGGTGTATCTGTTTCCGCTTCTCCTTCTCGAAAAGAACCGTCTGATTCCGACGGTTCGCCGCGCGCTTCTCCTGTCCGCGCAGAAATTACCGCTGACTCTGGCCCTGACTGCGATCGTCCTCATGCCGTTCCTCGTTGCGTATGGAATGACGGCTCTCTTTCTCTATATTCTGCCGTTCTTTGCGGTTGTCCTGATCGCCGCCGGAACATACGCCATGACACGGATCTACATGCGCGTTTTTGACATAAGGAGGCTCCCGGACGATGAAATTCATTAAAGGTTATACGTATACATTCCGCGCTTCGGGATCGGAACACTATACCGATCCCGAAGCACTTGCCTCTATGCGCCTTCTGCGCGACAGGACCGGAGCCGACACGGTAATCCTCGTCCTGAACGCACTTCAGGACACGGCGCAGTCGGAGACGATCGACTATACCGGGCCGCATATGCCCGGTGACGAAGAACTGCGGGAGATGATCGCGTATTGCCGCGAACTGGGCCTCCGCGTTATTTTGAAGCCCTTCATAAATTGCAGGAACGGCACCTGGCGCGCACATATCAATTTCTTCGATGTCGATATCCCGCACGAGCCCCAGTGGGGCAACTGGTTTCAGAGTTATACGGAGTACCAGCTGCATTACGCTGCAATCGCGGAAGAGACAAAGTGCGGGATGATTATCATCGGATGCGAAATGGTACAGGCACAGCGCAAGGCGGAGCAATGGCGAAAGCTGGTATCCGAGATCCGCCGCGTGTACTCGGGGCTTCTTACGTACAACACGGATAAATATATGGAAGAGTACGTCACCTGGTGGGACTGCCTTGACGTTATATCGTCGAGCGGATATTACCCGATCACCGATTGGAAAAAGAGCTGGACCGGATAGAGGCCGTGGTTCTGCGGGAGCGGAAGCCCTTCTTCTTTGCCGAAGCCGGCTGCCCCTCGCGCGATACATCGCCCATGCTCCCGAATGCATGGGATCTCCCCGGGAATTGCGATATCGAGGCACAGGCCGAATACTACCGCGTACTTTTCGAGCACTGCGGAAGAAGACCGTGGATAGAAGGCTTTGGGTTCTGGGATTGGGCTTCGCATCTCTATCCCGAATCAGCCGCGGCTTCCGATGCCGGGTATGCCGTTTTCGGCAAGCCGGCCGAGAAAGTGATCCGCGAATTCTATACCGATAAAACGAGGGAGGCATCCGATGTATCCGACTAAATTGCAGCCGGCCGTCAAAAACTATCTCTGGGGCGGGAAAAGACTGGCTCAGGAATTCAATATTGCATCCAAAGATCCGTCGATCGCCGAGGCGTGGATGCTGTCGTGCCACAGCAACGGCGAATCACGCATCCTGAACGGACCATTAAGCGGGCAAACACTCGGCGAAGTGCTTTTCGGTGAAGCGGAGACGGCCCTCGGAACATCCGCATCGCTTGCCGGGTACTTTCCGTTCCTCATCAAGCTCATCGATGCCGGGAAAGATCTCTCTGTGCAGGTTCACCCCGATGACGCGTACGCACAGGCGCACGAAGGCGGATTCGGGAAGACAGAGGTGTGGTATGTGCTGGACGCCGCGGAAGGGGCGTCCGTACGGTACGGATTCACGCGCGTGGTCACGAAAGAAGAGATCCGGCAGAGAATTGCGTCGCAGACACTGGACGAAGTGCTGCGGAAAATTCCGGTTAGGAGGGGGGACGTCATCTTCGTTCCGCCGGGAACCGTCCATGCGATCGGCGCGGGCATTCTGATTGCCGAGGTGCAGCAGAACTCGGATGCGACCTATCGGCTTTTCGATTACGGACGCACGGATCAGAGCGGGAAACTGCGCCAGCTTCATATCGAAAAGGCCCTTGACGTGGCGAGTCTTGAACCCGCTCCCGATCTGAAGCCGGTTGAAATGCAGGACCGGGAAGGATACGAGATATCGCTATTGGCATCGTGCGCTGCCTTCACGAGTGAACTTGCACGCATAAGGTCGTTCGCCGATATCCATGTCGGGACGTATTCCATGCTGTCCGTCGTAGTCACCGGCGGTGCCGGGCGGATCCTCTTCGCGAATCGCAGCTTCGGGTCGGATGGAGAGATGGAGATCCGGAAAGGTACCTCCGTATTTCTTCCGGCCGGTACCGGAGATTTCCGGATTGAAGGGAAGTGCGAAGTGCTTTTGACCGCGCGTGGTAGAATAGCTACATGAGTAAATACGAACCCCTCTGGCACTATCTCGAAAAAGACGGACGCGAAGCTTTTCGCATGACCTTCGACGAAATCGCCGAAGTCTTAGGGTTCCCGATCGATCACTCTTTCCTGAACGCCAAGAAAGAGGCCGCTGATTTCGGCTATGTCGTCGGCAAGATCTCGCTTAAAGAAAAACATGTAAACTTTTCGAAGAATACTTAAGGATTTCTTAATAATTGAACCGTTATTCTATGGGCATACCGGAAAACCGCTATGCAGAATGCCCTGAGGAGAATAACCGTGAAGATCAATATTTTGAAAAACGACTTAAAGCGCAAGAAATCCATTAACATAATTCTGCTCTTATTTATTATTCTGGCATCGATGCTGATGGCAGGAAGCGTAAACGTACTCTACACGACATCCACGGCGATCAGCCGAATGATGAATCGTGCGAATGTCCCGTTCTTATCGGTTTTCGCATATGACAATCCCAAGACGAACGGGCAGATTGAGGACTGGGCCGGGACATCCGACAAGGTGTCCGGGTACAAGAAAGAAGAGATACTGATCCTTATCTCGAATGTCTTTCAAAAGGATTCGAAGCAGATTGTACCCAAGGATAAAGTGAACTCCGTTTTACTTTCGGGCATTCCCAAAACGAGTGCACTCGTTTTCGATCAGAATGATCAGCCGATAACGCTGAAGACGGGAGAAATCGCGATACCGGTTTCTTTTCACAACGAGTACGATGTGAATATCGGCGATGAAATTACGATGTACATCGATGGGGAGAATAAGGAATTCACCGTCACGGCCTACGAGAAAGACATTATGTTCGGTTCCGATATGATCATGCGGAGATTTATGATAAGCGACGAAGATTTTGCCGCGTTTCAGAAAAAAGACACCGTAGATTTGGTGAAGCTGAATTGCTGGGCCATAGCCGCGGCCGACGGAGTCTCCTATCGCTCGATTGCGGGCGAGTTCGGAAGCAAGGCGATCAATGTCATTTTCACGCTCGGAAGGGGTGACATAGATACCTCCTACACGATTTCAAAGCTGGTCGCCATCGTGATGATGATCGTAAGCTTCTGCCTCATACTGATTTCGTTTCTGATTCTTCGGTTCACGATTGTCTTCACCGTGCAGGAGGATTACCGGGAAATCGGCGTCATGAAGGCGATCGGTATCCGGAGCACAGGAATCCGGCGGCTTTATCTCGTAAAATACCTCGCGATATCGCTGGCCGGCGGTCTCATCGGCTTTGTCCTAAGCTTCCTGTATTCGAAAATGATGCTGCAGAACAGTTCTGAAACGTTCATCACCGAGGACGGAGGAATCAGCGTCTTGCTCGCCGCCGCAAGCAGCCTGCTGGTCGTCGCACTCAGCATGTTTTTCTGCTGGCTCTGCACGGGAAAAATCAACCGCGTATCCGTGATGGAAGCAATACACCAGGGCAATACGGGCGAACGCTTTTCGCGCTCGAAAAAAATCCGTCTCTTCAAGAGACCGCTCATGAACACGTCCGACTTTCTCTCAGCAAGCGACCTCGTGAACGGATTCAAGAAATTCGCGATCCTCACCATAACCTTTATACTCGGCACGATGCTGATCATCCTGCCGCTTAACATTATCAATACTTTAAAAGACTCTGAAGCGATGATGAATCTTTTCGCGCTGCCGCCCTTTGACATGAGCGTGATCAACAACGCCCTGATTGGCGCTACGATCAGCGGCGACAAGCAGGCACTGAAGGATGAGCTCGCGAAAGAAGCCGAAGGATTCGCGAGGGAAGGCTATCCGATCGATTTCCATATCGAATTGGCGAAAACAGCCAGTCTGTATACGGACAATTCCGACGAAGGCCTCAACGTCAACGCCTGGCAGGGCATCGACTATTCGACCGACAAGTACCTGTACATCAAGGGCAGCGGACCGGAATCTATGAACGAGATCGCGATCTCCTCCAAAGTTGCCTCGTATTTCGGGATCTCCGTTGGCGACACCATCACCGGCAATCTGCAGGAAGAGACAAGGACCTTCATCGTCACGGGACTCTTCCAGTCCATGGCGAATCTCGGCATGACGGCACGCCTCTCGGAGAACTACCCGCTTACCTTAAGCGGCTTCTCGAGCATCGGTATGTACGGCGAATTCAAGGACCCCGAAGTCGATGTCGAAAAGGCAAAGGCCGATTTGTCGAAGGCCTTCCCCCACAGCTCCATCAGCAGCAAGATGGACTTCTACAACAACTATTTGGGAAGCACGGTCAAATCGATCGACAGCATGAAGAACCTGATCGTCGGCGTCGTACTCGGCATCATTTTTCTGATCACGTGCCTGATCGTCCGCATGCTGATCGCCCGCGAAGTGCCGGAAATCGCGCTTCTCAAGAGCATCGGCTTCCGCGACTCACGGCTCCGCAGATGGCAGATCGGCCGCATCGTCATCGTCCTCGTCACGTCGATCGTCATCGGGACCGTCCTCGCCGGAACCATCGGCAGCTCCCTTGTCGCAGGCGTCTTCAAGATGATGGGCGCGACGAATGTGCCGCTGATCATCGTGCCGCTCCAGGTCTACGTCCTGTATCCGGCGCTCCTTCTGGTATCGACGATCCTCGCGGCCGCCGTCTCGATCGGGCAGATACGAAAGACAAAGATCTGGGAAATCAACAATCAGGAATAAAGGAGACCAATATGAGCACAAATACATTAACCGTCAAAGACCTTTGCAAGACCTACATCGTCAACAAGCGCCAGAACAACGTCCTTCGGAACATCAACTTCTCGATGGCAGAGGGAGAATTCGTCTCCGTCATGGGCCCCTCGGGCTCCGGCAAATCGACGCTCCTCTACACGGTCAGCGGCATGGACCGTATGACATCCGGCGAAGTCATTTTCACCGGCAAAAGCATCTCCGGACTCCCGGACAAGAAGATGTCCGACCTGCGCCTGAACGAGATGGGCTTCGTATTCCAGCAGATGCACATGCTCCGGAATCTCTCCGTATACGACAACATCATCCTCGCTGCCTACAACTCCGAGAACGGCCGCACGCCGGCCAGCCGCAAACAGATCAACGAACAGGCCAAAGAGCTGATGCGTAAGTTCGACATCATCGACATCGCGGACAACGACATCACGGAAGTATCCGGAGGCCAGCTGCAGCGCGCCTGCATCTGCCGCGCCCTCATCAACAACCCGAAGATGATCTTCGCCGATGAGCCGACCGGCTCCCTCAATTCCAAGGCCGCCGTCGAAGTCATGGAGAAATTCAACACATTAAACCGCGAGGGCGCGACGATCCTCCTCGTGACCCACGACGTCAAAGTCGCCGCCCGTACCGACAAAATCCTCTACATCGTCGACGGCAACATTCGGGGCGAGCTCGCCCTCGGCAAATACACCGAAGCGTTGGAGACGCGCGACCGCGAAAAGAAGCTGAGCTCCTGGCTCATGGACATGGGCTGGTAAGAGAATTTCACGCGTAGGGGGGCGGCTAGTCTCCCTCGAAAACCGCGGGGCGATCATGTCAATTTTCGCGCGAAAAATGGTCATAATGAATTATAATGAATCCGTTATGACCTTCCGCGCGACGCACACCCCGCAATCGGAAAAGGAATCCAAATGGTAGACATTCTACTCGTCGAAGACAACGAAGAGCTCGGGCAAATCCTCTGCGATTTTCTCGTAAAAGACGGCTTCACCGTAAGCCACGCCCTCTCGGGCGAAGACGGGCTCGCCTATATCCGCGCGAACGCCGTCAAAGCCGTACTCCTCGACATCATGCTGCCCGGCATCGACGGCTTCTCCGTCTGCACCGCGCTGCGCGAAAAAGGGAACATTCCGATCATCATCCTGAGCGCCCGCTCCGGCAAAGAAGACAAGATCCGCGCCCTCGAATACGGCGCCGACGACTATATCGAGAAGCCCTTCGACGTCGACCTACTCATCGCCAAGATCCGTGCGCTCCTGCGCCGCAACTACGAAATGACCCAGAAGGGCGAGCTCCTGACCGACGGCAATCTGACCCTCGACGAACAGGCCAACCTCGTCTACCTGGACCGCAAGCCCCTCGTGATGAGCAACAAAGAATTCCTCCTCCTAACGGTCTTCCTCCAGAACAAAGGCAAAGTCCTCCGCAAAGAATGGCTCTTCGACACCGTTTGGGGCATGGACAGCTTCAGCGAGCCCTCGACCTTGACGGTCCACATCAACAAGATCCGCGAAAAAATCGAAGACGACCCCAAGAAACCCAAACGCATCACCACCGTGTGGGGAACAGGCTACAAATATGAAGCGATTCAGTAAAATATGCGTCCTGTCCCTCATCCTCCTCGTCCTGATCTGGGCCGCGGCCAACGTCGCGACCTATTTTGCGCTGACCCGGAGCGCCGGCAAAGAATACATCGTCGAGATCAACCGCCTCTCCCGCGAAATAAAGCCCGGCGAAAGCATCGAAGAACACGACCTCTCGGGAGCCTCCTACGTGACGCGCCTCGCCTGGCTTCCGGCCGACGCACCGGCACAAGCCCTCCAGTCCTTTTTCGACGGCTCGTCGACAAACCCCGGCCAAAGCTATCTCATCAAGCCGCTCTACAACGGCGACGCAATCGCCGGCTACGTCCGCTACGAATACACCGTCGGCAACCCCGCCGCCGACCGTACAATATACGTGCTCGAAAACGTCCTGTTCGCAGTCCTGTTCCTCTACGTCCTCGGCCAATACGTCTACATCCGGAGACAAATCCTGCGGCCCTTCGGCGAAATGCAGGACCTGCCCGTAGAGCTCTCCAAAGGCCGCCTCAAGAAAGGCCTCAAAGAAAACAAAAACCGCTTCTTCGGCCGCTTCGTCTGGGGCCTCGACCTCCTCCGCGAATCCATCAGCGCCCAGAAACAAAAAGAACTCGCGCTCGAAAAAGAACGTAAGACCATGATCCTCTCCATTTCCCACGGCATCAAAACGCCCCTCAGCGCGATCCTCCTCTACGCCAAAGCCCTCTCCGACAACCTCTATACCGACGACACGAAGCGCCGCCAGACGGCCCTCGCCATCACCGACAACGCCCGCCAGATCGAGAAACTCGTCGCCGAAATCGTCCAGTCCCAGACCGAAGACATCATCGACATCGAAGTCACCGACGGCGAATACTATCTCTCCGACCTGATCCGCCGCCTCACCTTGACCTACAAAGAAAAACTCGCCCTCATCCACACCGACTTCCAGATCGACGCCCACCCGAACCTCCTCCTCAAAGGCGATCTCGAACGCCTCCTCGACGTCTTCGAGAACCTGATCGAAAACGCCATCAAATACGGCGACGGCCGCCAGATCCGCCTCACCTTCGCCCGCGAAGACAACAGCCTCCTCTTAGCCGTCACCAACACCGGCACGCCCATCCCGCCCCTCGAAAGCATCCACGTCTTCGAAAGTTTCTGGCGCGGCTCCAATGCCCACGACAAGCCCGGCAACGGCCTCGGCCTCTACATCTGCAAACACATCATGTCCAAAATGCACGGCGATATCTATATCGAGAAGATCGAGGACGGGATGCGGTTTGTGGTCGTGGTAGAGGTGGCGTGAAGAGAGGGGGGGCAATATGAAAAACACACGGCTTGGGGATCTCAAATCGAAAGTATCGATATTTGCAGGTATCCTTGCAGCGATTGGCTGTGCAAGTTATGCATTTGCCGCCTATTGTGAATTAAAGAATTTATCTATTTTCAAAATGATCGTTGAACTACTATTCGTAGTCGCGGCTCTATTGTTAGCCGTTTCCTTGTGCCTTTTCCCGAGACAAAAGTCGGTCGCCTTGGTAAACGGGATGCTATTTCTGGTACTTGGAGAAATTCTCAGCCTCCGAGACATCATCATAAAATTCGATCTACTCATCCTCCTATTCACACTGCTGAAAATCGCGGTATACACCATTGCAGGGCTAACAATTCTGGGAAAAATCCGTACCAAAGTGGCGTCCTTCATCCTTTTTAGCATTTCAATTTATTACGAAGTAAATGGATTGACGGCGCTGTTTAGCTATTTACACAATCTTAAAAAGGTATTGCCGACGTATAACCCATATCACATAAACTCGTCAATAGCGACTCTGTTAGCCACTATACTGGTCGCCATATCCCTTCTTATCTTCATCGCTGTTATTCAGAAAGAAGAAAAGCATACACCCATCCTGGACACCGTCCGGCAGAGCAGTATCGTACTAAACATCCTTTTGTCCTTTGTGACCTGCGGCATCTATTCGATCTTTTGGGTTTACTCAATCATCGGAGAAATCAAATGGCTAAACGGGGATGACACAAAATCGATCAAAGAGATCCTTTGCTATTCGCTCGTTCCTTACTACATCTACTACTGGATCTTCACGCGCTCCCGAAAAATAGTAAAAGCGGCTGCCGAAAAAGGAATCAAAATCAAAGATCACAGCACGCGAAATCTGCTGCTGGCGATTTTCTATATGTCTCCTATATCCATCGGAATGATCCAAAACAGCCTGAATGCCGTCGCAAAGGAACTGGTTGGCGAGGACATGTAGAGAAGAGTACCATTCCAGAGGTCGAGTTGCGCGATAGACCCACGGATTGGGTTCAAACAATCCATAATGAGGCATCGGTTCGAAAAGAACCAAAACATGGGAAAGTGAGATCGAAAATGGAGACAAGAGAAAAGCTGATAAGACTTTTGCCGGGATTCTTTTTCCTACTTACGATATTGGGATTTTTTGCGGCGGCCATTTTTCCCAGAGTGTTTCTGACTCCGGCATTCTTCATAGTGCCCTTCATCGCTTCCTTTGCATCTCGAATTTATTGCCTCAGGAAGTTCCCAATATATCCAAAATGGGAAAGCGTATACAAAATTACCGTAATCATACCCACTGTTCTTGCAGTATTTGCCATTATTATTAGTCTTACTTTGTCTGCTCATAGATAATGGAGCGTGCGCGAAAAGCTTCCGGTGCACCATTTATCGGACACACTTTTCATTCCCTCTGTGATATTATGATAATAATAACTCATTAGGTTCTTTCGACATCCTTTTAAATGAATTTTTACGGATACGGAAGCGTAATCAAGTTCCATAATTGAATATGAATATGAAGAGATTGGGAAGCCCCGTTTTAGGTCTGATATTACTTATGTGTAATCTTTACTACTGATATCAAAATTGATATCGGTGATCATATAATGATCAGGTCAGTTGGCGCGGGGAAAAGAAGAGGAGGGAAAGATAAGGACGATTAAGACGAGTAACACGGCAAACTGGAATTGCGTAACTGAACTCACGGATCGGGTCCGTGCAGTAAATAAAAAGGCTTCGGTTCGAGAAGAACCAAAACATGGGAAAGTGAGATCGAAAATGGAGACAAGAGAAAAGCTGATAAGACTTCTGCCGGGATTCTTTTTTCTGATTGCGATACTGGGATTTGTGGCAACGATCATATTTTCTTTTGCGTCAACGTCACTTATATACCTTATGGTGCCTTTTCTTCTTGCATGTGCATCTCGATATTACTGCATAAGGAAGTACACCTATAATCCTAAGTGGGAGAGAATATTTCGAATTACAATACTCGCGCCTGGTATTCTGGGAGTAATTGCGGTCGTTGTTTATCTGGTTTGGACTTCGGTGATGTAAGGGAGTTGCGGGGAGAGCTACGAATGCACCGTCGGCAATCCCGGCGCCGTCCGAACGATATATGTGCTCGAAAACGTCCTAATCGCAGTCCTGTTCCTCTACGTCCTCGGCCAATACCTCTACATCCGGCGACAAATCCTCACGCCCTTCGGAGAAATGCAGGACCTGCCCGTCGAGCTCTCCAAAGGCCGCCTTAAGAAAGGCCTCAAAGAAAACAAGAACCGCTTCTTCGGCCGCTTCGTCTGGGGCCCCGACCTCCTCCGCGAATCCATCAGCGCCCAGAAACAAAAAGAACTCGCGCTCGAAAAAGAACGCAAGACCATGATCCTTTCCATCTCCCACGGCATCAAAAGGCCCCTCAGCGCGATCCTCCTCTACGCCAAAGCCCTCTCCGACAACCTCTACACCGACGACACGAAACGTCGCCAAACAGCCCTCGCCATCACCGACAACGCCCGCCAGATCGAGAAACTCGTCGCCGAAATCGTCCAGTCCCAGACCGAAGAAATCATCGACATCGAAGTCACCGACGGCGAATACTATCTCTCCAACCAGATCCGCCTCACCTTCGCCCGCGAAGACAACAGCCTCCTCATAGCCGTCACCAACACCGGTACGCCCATTCCGCCCCTCGAAAGCATCCATGTCTTCGAAAGCTTCTGGCGCGGCTCCAACGCCCACGACAAGCCCGGCAACGGCCTCGGCCTCTACATCTGCAAACACATCATGTCCAAAATGCACGGTGATATTTATATCGAAAAGATCGAGGACGGGATGCGGTTTGTGGTGGTGGTAGAGGTGGCGTAAAGGGGAAGAGCAGAACGGGGAAAGAACATTAGAATCGAATAAGCTATAGACTAATATTGATGGAAATATCGAAGAAGTAATTCATTCTTTATTCGAGTATTCTTAACTGCGTTCCTAGTTTTGATTGGTCAACAAAAGTGTTCATAAGATTTATAGCTGAAGTCATATCGACGACCTGAGCGTCGCTGTCTTTGAGCATTTCTATGATTTTGAGGTAATGTTCACTTTTTGCCTCTTCATCATCAATGTCATAAATAAACACGGGTTTATACATATTTTTCATTTCGCGCGCTATATCACGCCAAGAATGAACAGAAGCATACATGCTCGGAATCTGTTTCGTTCTAAAATTAAAATGTTTGAATGCATGTTCATCCACAATATAGTCGAACGAAATGGGTTCATTATAATGGCCAGTTATTTGGGCTGTTTGATACTTCACATTTATGGATTTAAGATATTGTTTGGCATAATTCTTTTGTTGGTCGATTGTTAAACGATTACTTTTGTCATCGTCATACCTCAACTGAATCTTAAGTGTATTAATTACGAATTCTTCGGTATTGATTGCATCTATAGTTATTAATTTTGAAAACTGAAATTCGTTGACAAATCGTGAAAGAAAGGACTGTCGAGATGAGAAATTTTGACAATATCCATTAAGTTCTAACCTGATATCTTTCAGAAAGTCTTTTAAAAACGATAAATTAAGCTCATCATCGAATGCGGATACACGTGTCCAGTTCGATGTATGCATGAATTCGCATTTCTGCTTATCGACAAAACAAAAAAAGACGCCAAGATTAATCCTCTCATTAGTCATAACTGAAGGTGAATATGAAAAGACAGAATACTGTATACAAGCCACTAAAATCACCCCTTTCTTATCGCTATTTCGTTTACCGCGTCATTAAGGTGTCCTAGCCTTTTAATAATGAAGTCACATACAGTGGATAATATTATACCACTTGGCCTCCCCCATTCAACAGGTATTTTTTCTACAAACTCCATTATTCTTTCTCTTGTAAGTATAGTAAAGTCATTTTCTATGATATTGTACATTAGTGTTAAGTCGAGCATTTTATCACCTAACCACAGAGAGTACGTAGAATAGTTGTTTCTCCATACCTGCATGTCAAGATTCGTTTGATCCACTAACATTGTATTTAGTTCAGAATCAGACCACTCAATAGAATCTCCAAATATGTCAGAGTAGTCAATTGCATACATAGTGTAAGGTTTTTTAATCATAAAAATAATATTGCCATTATTTCTGTCAGTATTACAAATAAGAAGATCTAGCAATATAATTTTATAAATATCATCACAATTAGAAACATATTTTGGAGCGGATGATGTTGGCGTCGAAGACGGTGAAATGTACATAGAACAAAAACAAGGACCATAATCATTGGCAGATAGTTTAACTGAAGATATAGTTGCGCTGTCAATTTCTCCCACGAAGAAATCAGGTGTTGGGATACCAAGAAACGAGGCTAGTTGCGATGCTAATAGTTCATTGAGCAAACACTGCACACCTTGCCCATTACCCTTGAGCTTGGCTACTACATACTGATCATTATCAGTTATGGCTAATACAGGAGCAGTACAACCTAACTCTATAGTTTTTATTATTTCTCGAATGTGCTGCATGCCTCCTCCAAAATTAACCGTAAACAAAATTTACTTTGTGGATCTATATTTAATTATACTATGGCAAAACAAAGTTTGATACAACTTTTGATAATTTGAAATAGTATAGAGAGTAGTTTTATTTTGACGCTCTTTGATCCTGAGACATAACAAGAGTGGTTATGTAAATAGTTTTGTTATTAACTGAATTACAAAGCATTAGAGCGGAATCGCTTTGCTCGTAGGTCCAGCATATGGTCTAGTCCACATGCTGCCATACACATTTCAGCTGTCGTTGATCTGTTCTTCGATTGGTCGTCATGCTCATTTTACATGTTGAAAAGTCCTGGGCACTGCATTCTACCGCATTGGCCGAGAGTGTGATTTCTTCTTTGTCATACTCATTATCAAAAGTTCGTCCGAATTCTACTATCTTAAAAACTTGTATATTAAAAATGAATAATCCGATACAAATAATAAGAAAAATATGATATAAATAATTTGATACAGCACTCATAGTCTTATGAGGAAATAATTATGGAAAAGGAAACACAAACAGCTAAACCTAGTAGTGAAATTTGCAGAATAGCTAAATGTTTATATGAAGCATTAGCTAAAGACAGTGTTATTGATTATAGTATGAGAAAAAAGCAATATGAATTCGAGAATATACTAGCATATTTTATTTACTACAATTATTTGCCACTCAGTTTTGGCAAAATTACTGAAGATGTAGACAAATTAAGGATAGCACTAAAGACTTTAGCTAGTGCACCTTGGATGGGAGCCTCTTCAGAAAAATACGCCATTCCACTTAAAAAACTAATAGATATTAATTTGTTAGTTTTCAATGCGAGCCACTCTGGAATAAGCATGTCATTAAGCCTTAATAGAAATTGCAAATACATTCCAGAAGAGCTAAAATCTTACATAGAAAAATATGTTGAGAAGGCAGAATCAGATCATTTGAATAGAGTAAAATTACATACTGATTTGGGCTTCAATTCGGATTCGGAGTTACTTAGTAATGATATCATTAAATTGATTAACGAGAATGACAATCAAATTACAATTAAGATTATTGCTTATCATGGAAGAACATGGTTCGGTCTTGATGCTGCTGGTGGGTTTCTGCAAGACATACTCAATATAAACAAAAATCTTCTTATTAAACTTCTATTGGTTGATCCTGATGCAAATATTGTCGTTCGAGAAGGTGCATCGAGGGAGGAACATACACGCTCATCTTATAGTGGACTAGTAGGAATTCAAAATTTATCAAAAGAAGACAGAAAACGTATAGACATGCGGTTTTATGGAAAAAAAACTAATACTGCATATCTCAGAGGCTTGTTTGTAGAAAATGATGAAGAAAAGCTTATATATGCACACATTACAAATTGGAGATTTAGCTTTGATAGAGGAACATATGGGAAAGATCTGGAATTAGATCGGGATTCAAGCTTAGCTAAATTATGTAACCAATATTTCGATGATGTTTTTCGGGAAGCAAAACCAACATGGAGTTGGGAAAAGAGAATCGTATACTACATAAAAAAGAAGAGGCGTATTTACTTCTTTGTTGCCATCCCACTGTTCTTGTTTTGGTTTTCATATATTATTTCAAACGGAAATGTAAACACTATACTATCTTTTGTATTTGCTTTCATTTTTGCGGTTTGGGAACTCTTAGCACCCATTTTTAATAAAACTGATTCTTAAAAAATAAGTAGGAAATGAATCGAGGCAAATATGGATAAATCAGCTTCCGACTTCGTAAATGAAACGAACAATTTAGAATCGGTTCTGTTATATTTGATGGACCTTTCAAAACAAATCATTAGTCAATCACGTGTTGAGACTATCAAAACAAAAAAAGATATTGTAACACGTGCCGATTTAGAAATATCAACAGCCCTTTCATCTTATCTACTGAATAACATACCTGATGTATGCGTCGAAACAGAAGAGCTTGGAGTGCAAAACAATTCAAATACTGAAAGGTATTATTTTGCGATCGATGATATTGATGGTACTGATAATTATTACCGTGGGAATAACATTTTGCCATATTGCACATGTATATGCGTTTTCAAAGGCCGAGATGTTAGTGGTAGGAAGGATCGTGAGAGATATTTTTCTGATATGATAGCTGGATGCTGTTTGGAACACCTCTCGCAAACTATTTTCTTTGCACAAATAGATAGAGGTATTCAGATTTTGGGGTCAAACATGTTAGTGAAAAATATTGATTATCCGGTTCAAAATTATTCGGGAGATAAATCGACACGGATATTAACTGATCTATATGCTGGTAAACCAGAGCGATTGATCAAATTGTATAAATCAACATGGGTTAAAGATTTTAGTTCATCGGCATTGCACTATTGTCTGGCGTCAATTGGCTTGTTTGATGGCCTTGTGTTTGAGACGTACAAGGCTCACGAGTTAGGTTTAGCATACATTTTTTCTACTATTGAGAGGCGTTGGTTATCAGACTTTTCCCTAAACACATATATTAACAAGCCGTATATATTTAATGGTTCATATGAAGTGTTAATTGCCCACGATTATAATCTCGCATTAAAACTTTCTAATATGATTCAATGAACATTTGCAAAGAAGCACCACGATTTGTTTTGCATGCTTAGCCCAAACTGATTTACTTCGCAACCAACTGCAAAAATATTAGGCAAAGATCATCGTGCGGATACATGAATCCACATGATGATCAAAATTCTTTAGGGAATATATCAAATTATTCGCTACCCTTATTTTTGAAGGAGCACCCTATTGTATATTTTTAATCGTCTTTTCGCGAAAAAAGATCAGAAGCCGGCTGCAGAAGCAAATTCCGTAGCAAACGTTCATCCGTCCCAAACGGACGATGCGATTCCCGATATTTTGAAACCGGTCGAAAATCCTCGGCTTAAGGAACTTTTCGCGCGGCGGAATGGGAGTAAGTCGGAGGCGGATCTGAGTAATCTGATGGAGGAGATCGCGGAGAGGGCCAGATTTCTGGTTGTTTTCGAGAACTCGTCGGAGATTCAGGATAGCGGAGATCATACGGCTGTGCTTAAGAAGGATACGGTCGTGAGCTTGCCTTTGATTTCGGATGCACAGGGGCATGCGTATCAGCCTGTGTTTGGGGATTGGATTGAAGTGGGGAAGTGGCAGGGGTTGAAGCAACCGCCGAAGTCGCTGATCCTGTCGTTTGATGATCTGCATGAGATGCTTGTTAAGCAGGAGAATATCGCGGGGATCGTGATCAATCCGTTTGGCGAAAGTTTCGTGATGTCGAGAGCATGGGTGGCGGCTCTTAAGATTCGCAAGGATGTGATTCTCAAGGGCATGGCCGAGGTCACGGTTAACAAACCAACGCAGGTGATGCTGGGCGAACCCAAAGTGTATCCGGTGGAGATGGTTCGTGCGATTCGCGAACACTTAGGGAATTCGTCCTGTGTGAAGCGGGCGTGGCTTCGTCTGATGATGAAGGGTAGCGAGCAGAGTTTCCTACTGGTGGTTGACTTCACGGGCGACCGGGAGACGGTGTTCGGCGGGATCGCGCAGGCCGCGAGACCTTTCTTGAACGGCATGTATATTGATTTGGTGCCTTTCGAGGATGCTTTCGGTAAGGCGGCTGTTGCTGACGTGGAGCCGTTCTTCACGAGATAAGTTGCGTGTAATTCTGCTTTCGTTCACTTGATTGCCAATATGAGAAAGGAGCGCCTTTATGAATGGAATGTTTCATGTCACTGTACGCAATCGATGGACTGTTTTTGGTGTGTGTATGGCTGTGATAGCACTCTTGATCTTGATTGGTGTTCTTTTCGCGGTGTTCCTGGATACGCCGCTCACCTGGTTGTATTTTATAACGGTTTCCCTCTTTATTATTCCGATCTTTCTTTTCGCGCTGATCTCGATTCTCTTCAAAGCCACTGTAGATGGATCCGAAATTACAGTCAGCGGATATCCGGGCGGTAAGTACAGCTTCGATTTGTCAGAGATTAAGCGAGTCAACTGCCAGAAAAATGCCATTTCTCCGCCCGATTTCGATAAACCTATGAATCAAAGGAGCGGGCGCCTGATCGATATGAGGATTGTTACTTTTTCGCGTAAGTGTCTTAATATCAAAGCACCGATGATCGGATTTGAAGAAATGTCGGAATATATTTTGGAGAATGTTGACAGCAGTATCGTTCGTTACAAAAGACCCCGCGGGTTACCCAAACCGGTATATCCGAAGAAGCCATGATTTGACGCGGTGAATACAGTATAAGGAGTGAGCGTTGCAATGATTACAGTGGAAAAGCACAAGAGATCCAAGTTGTTCCTGTCAACGATTGCCATATTGTTTTCGATCGCAATTGTTATTCTGATCGGCCCGGACAGGCTGAAGAATTATGCCGGTATGGATCAGATATATCAGAGTGGGTCTTGTATCTCTCTGTTGATGCTGATCGGAGGGATTATCGGTTTTATATCCGCGTTTTTTCAAAGGGCGGTACTGTTTGTTTTGGGTGATATTTGCTACTTCATGGGACTATCTTTTCTTGGTCATACGGAATCCTATTTCAGCTATTTTCTTCTTATTGGAACCGGCTTAATTATGGTAGTTTCGGGCTATTTTGATATCGGTTTCGTTATCAGTCAACGGGATGAGAAAAAAGAGATAGTCAAGGACGTATATACCGAGATACCGGTTATATCAAATGACAGATATACCTTGCGTGCGATTGACGGCATGAAGGATGCCAGTGATTTGTTCGAGGTATATTCGGATGCCAAGGCCGTGGCATTTTTCAATGCTGATCTTGGCAACGGAGACGACTTCCATTACGAAACGATGGAAGAGATGTTCAATGCCCTGGATTCCTGGTCGTATGCATATGAGCAGAAACGTATGGTCAGATGGGCTGTTGTCGACAAATATACGGGAAGCACGATCGGCACCATTGGGCTGTCCAAACGTGAGTCCGAGGATTCCTTCCATAAATGTGCATTGCTCTATTTGGACGTTAGAAGCGATTACGAAACGTCGGAATGTTTGGGAAGCATACTCTATATAATCTTGCCCAAAATCCGAGTGCTGTTCGCCTGCGAAAAGGTCGCGGTTAAGGCGATTCCGGATGCCACAGAACGCATTGCTGCATTGGAATACAGGGGATTCGAATTTTCAGAGGAGCCTCTTCGCGGGGCCGACGGCGTCGAGTACTTTTCCTATTATGTGAAGCAGATCTAGGAGGGCGCGCTTAACTGGAGCATTATTATCAAAGCATGTTATAATCAATTATCATGGATCGGAGGTATCAGGATGAAGAAGCGATTGACTGCTATTCTTTTGTTGTTGCTCATGACTTCGGTACTTTCGTCTTGCATGATTTTTTCGTCCCGGGATGCAAGAGACCGTTATTTCGAGGCGCTGAGCACTTCTGAACCTGAGGAAACGACTTCTGACACGGAAGCAACTCGCGCGGCGAAGGAAACGACTATCGACACGGAAGCAACTCGCGCGGCGAAGGAAACGGATACGCCCGGTCTTGAGGCCGAGGAAATCGCGGAGTTTACGGATGAATCGATGCTCCCGATGCAGTTTGCAATAAGCGAAGACGACAAGTATGTTTATCTGCTTCAGGATATAGACCGAACATACAGCAAGATATCCGTCAGCGATTCTGCGACCGAATTAAATGTGGTCTACGATGCAGGTGAATTTTATATCAAGAACATGGCATGCGGCAACGGTTTCACGGCATGGACCGAGTTAACCGATGATGCATACGCCGTTAAATGCTACAATCACAAGACCGATGAGGTAACGGTTATTCACAGCGGACGCTATGATTTTGACACGGATTATCAGATCCTGGAAATTAAAGCGTATATGGACTGTGTCTATTACACCCTCTACTTCAATGACAAAGACTATGCTGCGATCATGTGCTATGACGTCACTTTAGGTTCGGAAACGGAGTATATGACAGCCGAATTCTACTTGCCGGAGAAACTCATTTCAGCGCAATATGAGTCTCTGGATTTGAATGACGGCTGGCTGATCTGCTCGGAAAAAACCGCTGCCGGAACAATCGACGTATGGATGATCAATCTGGAGGATGACTCCAATATGTTATGTCATCTCAAGCAGAATGTCTTACTCGTATACGGAGCCTCTTTTGATCAGGAAAGCAATACGCTTGCCTTGTATTATCAAACTGTGGATGATAGAGACCACATCGTTATCTGCAGCGAATCGGGGGCAGTCACCGATGTTGTTGATTTCAACCGCTTCTCCGTCGCATATCGTGATCGTATTCGCTATATAGACGGGAATCTTTATTATGTAGAACAAAACGTCAAACACGGATCTGCCAACAATTTTCGTTTCCGTATGGTATCGAAAAAGGGCGAGGACATATTGGATTACAAGTATGCATTCAGTTACTTCGTCGCTGACGATGGAAGCATCTATCTGTTAACCAATGATTTTAGCAAGGCATCTGCATCAGTAAAACTTCTTCACATCGTCCCATAGGTGGACTGCAAGCAACATAGTCGTTTTCGAGATTCGAAAAAAATAGCGTGCATAAGGCAGCATCAAGCTCCGGCGTCGGCTGGGAGCTTTTCGCGCTGTGTGATTCTGTCACGGACGGACCGGGATCCGGGTGCTAAAATTCAAACATAAAGAAAGTACCCATCGGTCTGGAAAGGCGGAATCCTATGAAGAAGAGATTTTTAGCAATTATTGCCATGATGGCAGCCACAATAACAATATCGTCCTGTGCCGCATCGCCGGCGACAACTACAACCGGCGAAACATCGGTGATGGACACAACGGTCTCCGGGACGACAGCCCCGGCAGGTGAATCGACTGCTTCAGCGGTGGAATATATCAAAATCACCGCAACGGAAGCCAAGGCTCTGATGGATGAAGGGAATGTGATCGTCCTCGATGTACGCTCACAGGAGGAATATGACGACGGACATATTGCCGGAGCTATTCGTCTTGCGTACGGAGAATTCCCCGATAAACTTGAATCGGTTCTTCCGGATAAGGACGCTGTCATTCTTGTCTACTGCAGAAGCGGCAATAGAAGCAAGACCGCATCCGACTTGCTGATTGAAGCAGGCTACACGAACGTAATGGATTTCGGCGGCATCATCGACTGGCCCTTCGAAGTGGTAAGGCCGGACTGAAGACAGGATTGAATTGACGAATAACTGACCGGCGGTTTAAAGCCATCTATTTGGATCAAGCAGATTTAGAAGATCCATTTGCAAAGTGCGTTTTGGAGACAGGACGTAGTTTTGCGTATTCAATTATGCGATTATATTTGTTTGATGTATAATTCCAATTATAATTATTTAGGATTGGACGGTGTGCAAATAACGTGAAACGGAAATTAATCGCGTCAATAATACTAAATTGCTTGCTGATCTTAGGATTAATAATCGTACTCGTTCATTTTGGTGTAGCTGCAAAACCTGTTGAAAAAGTCCAGGAAAATGTAGTACCTGAAACTGCAATTCTCAAATCAACATATTACATGATAAAGAACGATATGTTTAAAAATGCAGAGGATTCAACGGATGAAATCGTTTTCTTAGGTGACAGCATTATTGACATCAACGATTGGGAAAATGACTTCCCGGACAAAAATATAGTGAATCAGGGAATCAATGGTGATACAACATACGGAGTCCTAAACAGAGTAGACAACCTTGTGAGATTGAAACCTGAAAAAGTGTTCATCATGATTGGCATTAATGATATTGCCAAAGGGTTGGATACTGAGAAGTTGCTAAAAAACTATAATGATATCCTTTCTGAAATCAAATCAGGTTCGCCGGATACAGAAATCTATGTGCAAAGTATTTTGCCGATCAATCAAAAAATCGCGGAACAGTATTATCCCCTTAAAGACGGAAACAAGATAATATCGACCATCAATGACAAGTTGGAAAAAATCGCAGCAGATCAGAACGTCAAATATCTTGACTTGTATCCGAATTTCTTAAATTCAGATGCTGATCTTGATAGCAGCTTTACACTCGATGGTTTACATTTAAATGAAAAAGGTTATCAGTTGTGGGCAGAAGAAATATCGAACATTGTTGAATAGATTTGGAAAGTTCGGACGCCGAGAATCGTTCGTACCAGCCGGTCTTCGGGTTGTTGAGGATTGCGGTGGACCTGATGGACTGAAGCAATTGGCACGCTCGTTTGCGAAGAAGAAGGGTGCCGAGTACGAACAGAATCGGGAATGGCTGGGGATGGACGACTTGAATCTTGAAGCATTTGATCTGGAGGATATGAATTTTCGCGTGAAGAAAATTCCGCGGATTTATGCGGATATGTATGAGTGGGGTTTGCCGCCGACGAAAGCGTCTGAGAATCTGCTTGCGAGGAAGTACAAAGAGAAGTGTTAGGTGGGATTGAACACTCTTGAACTCGAGGAACGAAGGATTCATGGTTTCTTTTCAACAACGCGTGTTAAGCGTTCGTCATCTGTCGCGACCAAAATGGCGTCATGTAAATAAGATCTCAAGAAGCGGTTAATCTCCAAATTAGAACAAACTCTCCAATTCTCCGTAACTCTCCAATTATCCCCGCGCAGATGAGATGGCTAAGAATTTAATCATTTAGAGACAAAATACTATCATAGACGCGTTGAGCTTCGCGGCCAAAAGCATTTAATACATATTCTGCGTCAAACCCTTTAAAAGCTATTTTTCATCGATCTTGTCTAAAACAAGATTCACGTCCGTTTCGGATAGATATTCAGAACCAAGTTCTCTCTTGATGAAATCTGTGTCAGACTCACTATATCTTATCGGGCCATTTCACCTCACCTTATCTATGTACGCTATATTAACCGAATCCTACTTGACGCGATAATATTATTCTAAAAGGAGATCATTTCGCAAACCCTTTGACCATAAGCCAAATCGCCAGGACTACTTCGTTTCCGATCATCGGCATAAGAAGCGCATCGAGTATCGGAGATTTGATGCCGGCCAGCCCTAACCCCATGATCACAAGCAGCATGACGGATGCGATGAGGCCCCATACGGACAGGAATCTCGGAACAAGACGGGTGCGGAAGAGCAAAAGATAGAACAAAAGGGCACCTGCGATAAAGAAGTAGATGTGAATGTTATCGTAAATCGCGGGGCGATAGTCTCTGGTTGCCGGTGTAAGGATAAAGACACCGCCGGCAATCATCAGAAGCCCTTCCACCAATCTGCTGATCAGATACGCACCGCTGAGGACCTTGCTTCCGGCCGCATGAGGCGCCGCGCTGTTTTTCGCGCGAAAAAGCGGGAACAGGAGCACGGCAATTCCGATGACCGCAAGACCGCTGATGATATCGGCGGCGGCTCCGAACGGAACATTCCCGGTAAAATCGTAGAGGAGCATACTATAGGCCAGTAGAATCAGAACGCCTACGGATACGGCGCGGAGTTTTGTGGCATGTTTGTCATTTGTTGCGAGCTTTGAAACGGATGTGGTTTCCATTGGTATTCCTCCTTGTATTGTCCGATGGACGGCTGATTTTTCCTCTTGAAAAGCGACGTAACTCAAGCCCCCTTCAAAAAGGGCGCGGCGAAGAAGCACGGGTATGGGTTTTTATGGAATTACATTGATAACGACTTTGCCGGCGGCGTGCCCGGCTCTTATGTATTCATACGCTTCCGCAGCTTCCGGGAGCGTGAAGCGCCGGTCGATCACAGGCCGGACGCGGCCTTCTTCAACGAGCTTTATGACAAAGGCCAGATCCTCAGCGTTCGCCTTGGCGGCAAGCATTCGCAGCTTTCTCTTTCCGATGGAAAGCAGCGGTCCGATCACGAAAATCCGCGCGATCTGAGAAAGCGCGCCGCCGATCATCACGCAGGTTCCGCCCGGTGCGAGAAGTTTTCTGTAGGTGAGAAGCGAGTAGTTTCCGTTGATGGCGAGGATGATGTCGAAATTCCCCTGAATAGAGTTAAGCGGTGTCCGGGTATAGTCAATAACAGCATCCGCTCCGAGGGAGGCAGCTAATTCTGCTTTGCGTGTGCTGCAGACGGCGGTGACGTGGGCGCCGAAATATTTGGCAAGTTGAATCGCGAACAGGCCAACACCTCCGGAAGCACCGACAATCAGAACTCGGTCTCCGGACTTGATCTTGCCTTTATCGCGGAGACCCTGAAGCGCTGTGAGTGAAGCGATCGGCAACGCGGACGCCTGTTCGAAGGACACGGTGTCGGGCTTTGCAGCGAGAAGAATCTCCGGAGCTGCGACGTACTCTGCGAGCCCTCCGAAATCATTGATGGAAAGATCGCCGAAGACCGCGTCGCCGATCTTGAACTTCTTCGTATCCGGTCCGACCGCCTCGATCCGGCCTGCGATATCGGCACCATAGATGCCGCTTCTCGGGCCGATTGCCATTTGCATGGAGCGATAGTCGGCGGCATTGAGGGATACCGAGTGAATCCTGACAAGGACTTGACCGGCGGTCGGGGCAGGCTTGTCGATCTCGGTGAGGCGCATGACATTGGGGGCGTTTCTTTTCGAGTAGACCATTGCCTTCATACATTATTCCTCTGTCTTCTTGTACGAAAAGACATCGCCGATCGGGAGCCCGAATGCATCTGCAATCCGGAAAGCGAGATCGAGTGAGGGGGAGTATTTTCCGGCCTCAACAGCGATGATTGTCTGCCGGGAGGAGTTGGTCTTCTCGGCCAACTGCTGCTGCGTCATCTCGCCGGCAAAGAACCGGAGCGTGCGTATGTTATTTGTGATCTCAAATTCTTTCTTACCCACGCGTAACACCCCTTTGATAGAAGAATATCTGGCTGAATCCTTCTATAATTGAACCGCCGCTGAAGGAGAAGAACATGATATTTATCATGATATCGACCGAAAAACCCAGATACGCGCATATCAGTGCGGTGACAAACCCGGTTCCGGCGACGCCAAAACCGACCCGCAGGGATTTGAGCTCGATCAGCTTATCCATCTCATCTTCAACAATCTCGGCGGCGATCTTCTTCTCGATCTGTTTGTCGTCGCTATGGCCGGTCTTTACTTCTTCCCGAATGGCGATCGACATCGATAGAAGAATGTGAAAAACAATTTGAATCACAATGTTCGCGACGATACCGATGATAATAAACAAGAGCATGGCTCCTGCCCAGAATTTCAAATCATCTGACGCTGCCTCGCCGACGTTCATCTTCCCGTAGACATAGATGCAATAGGAGACTAGAACAGCGATTCCAGCCAAAATCGAAACGATACTTCTTTTTTCCGAATACGACATAATCTTCACCTCTTCTGTTTGTGTGTACGTTACTGTATCCACAATGTAACATGATCTTTTCACGATGTCAAGTAAATTGTACATCAAGGCGAAAAATATTCTTCGGGCGATTTGCGGCCGTTGAGAAGTTAGGTATAAATATGCACTACTTTTCAACGGGGAGGCAAGATTTTGGACACTTCGAGAGGCACTTGAAATGTGTTACAATTTTTTCAAGAATGCAACGCGATTTGAACAGAAGGGAGCGAGCTGAATATGACGAAAAAAGCAGCCGGGGACCCGAAGGATACATTGATCGGGCTGGGCGCGGAAGCACTGGCTCAAGTACTGCTGGAGCTTGGAGATCAGTATGATCCGGTTAAAAAGCGCCTGGAACGTCTTATAGAGACGCCGGATGAGAAGCTGCGCCGTGTAAAGGCAAAGATCGCAGGCCTGAAGCGCGGGCGCCGCTTTATTGACTGGCGGGAGTCCTCGGAATTTGCAGGGGACCTCAGTGATCTGCTGTCGGATATTCGAGCATGCGTATCGGATCCGAAGACCGGACTCAAGCTGTTGGAGGCTTTCTACCTGACGGATGATGCGGTAATCGCGCGGTGTGATGATTCTGACGGATTGGTCGGGGATGTATATAAGTCGGATGCCAAAGAACTTTTCGAAGAATACGGAAAGCACTGCACGGACAAGGCACTGGTGAGTGATCTCATTTTCCGGTTAAGTTTGTGCAATGAGTATGGTGTTAGAGATACGTTGATTAATTCGGCCGTAGCGAGTCTTGACAAGGAACAGATCCGTCGATTGATCGACCAGTATATGGAGTATTCGGATCGGGCGCTCAAAGACTCCGACAAGCGGGAAGCGCTGCGCTCTGTCATATCACTGGCAGAGCAGATCGGTGACGCGGCCCTTTTCGAGCAGACATGGCTCATTATGACGGAGAAACCGTGGCCGAAGCTGTGGGTCGATATCGCGCGGCAGTATCTGCTTACCGGAGATGCGGACACGGCGTACGATCGTCTCCAGCTAATTCCGGACGATGATACGCTCGCCGGTGACGGGAAGAACAGGCTTCTTCTGGAGATATATCGTAAAAAGGGGATGGAGGAGAAGAGGACGGAGCTTCTTGATCAGATGTTCCGCTCGAACCATTCCGTTACGATTCTGAATTCTCTTCTGGAGGCTGTCGGAGAAGAACGGCGCGATGAGCTGATTCAGGCGGCGGTCAGCGATATAAAGCGATATGTCGGGCTCTCCTATACGGATCTTCAGTTCCTTCTGGATTGCGGACGAAACAGTGAGGCGGAATCGTATCTGATCAGCCGGGCAGACCGGATTGACGGCGATATGTATTCATACTGGCTCCCGTTTGCCGAAGAGATGGAGAAGGCCGGGCTCGTAACCGGGGCAAGCCTCGCATACAGGGCGCTGCTGGTCTCCATTCTAAAAAAAGCCAATACAAAGGCATACTCGCATGCCGCACGGTACCTGAAAAAGCTCGACCGCCTGGCCCAGGCATCCGGCGACTGGATAAGCATCGGCGAACACCAGCTATTTAAGGAAAAGCTTGTTCGCGAGCACGGAAGAAAGGCAAGCTTCTGGGCGAAATACGAAGAGGCGAAGTAGACTCTGTAATCGCCGGTGCAAAGCAGATATCTTATTTGCCGCCGCGCTCGTGAATAATTCAGTTCCGCGGAGCCGCCGGATTAACAGGTGTCAGAGTGCTGTGAAACTCGTTTCTAATCAATGATTACGTACGAAATCAAAGAAACCGATATTTTTAGTATGTATTAGAGTACGAAGAAACTGCCGTTTCGTTCAATAATCACCATCTATTCATCCACGAAATGGCCATTTCGTATGTGTTTGAGTTTAAAAAATGCGAAAATCTACCATTTCTTTTCAATGATCTACATACGAAATAAGCAAATCGGAATATTTCGTATGTATAACTATGTGTTTCAACTGCTTTTCTGCTCAATGATTACCGTTTGCTCGACCAACCTCGAAGTATGCGGATGTGTTTGATTGAGAAGATAAGACGACTGTTGCTCATAGTGCGGCAACATATTCGCGCCCGTCCTTTATCTTACCCTTCCGTTCCTTCAATTAACGCATTCTCAACGGCTTTCAGGTATGCGTGGCTGCTGGCGGTTGCGCCCGACACGACATCCACGTCTGCGGTTTGCTGTTGAAGGATGTCTTCGGTCAGTTCCCGGGCCAGATCCTTTCGGCCGGACTGGATTTTTACTGGCTCTATGGCGGTGATTTGGTGGTCCGTTACCGTAACCTTGACGGTGGTGTTCCAGCGGAAATTCGTGTAACTGCCCGTATAGCTGCCGTCGGGTATTTGGGCCAGATCCACTGTGCCGATCTCGAGGGCAGTGGTTTCTTTGAGGCCGGCAAAGGCCATCGCGAGCGTTAACCCGCCGAGTACGATCAGGACCAGGATGACGATGGCGATCGAAATGAGGACTTTTTTCACTGCTTTTCTCATAACTCTTGACGCTCCTTTTCGAAAAGGCGGATCTCTCAGATCCGGCTCAGCTGTTCGGCGACTTGACGAATCTGCTCGTCACGGTCTTTCGAGGTCCATTGGACGATGCCGGACGCAAGGATCGACGCGCCTTTCTGTTCGACGGCTTGCGTGATTTGTCTTACGGCTTGTGCGCTGCCCATCCATTTTGCCTTGAAGTGCTGGGTTACGAAGCAGGCAGCCTTCTTTTCGCGAACGGAAGGGAGCATGTCAAGGTATGCCTGCATGATAGGCGAGAGCCGGCCGCCCTGTACCGGGGCACCCAGAATCACCGCATCGTATGCCGTGATATCGGGAATCGACTTAAGAACGGGGGGCTGTCTGGAATTCGGATCTTCATTCGCGACTTCGATTCTTTCCAGATGGACTTCGTTTCCCTGCGCAAGTAGGGCTTCCATGATTCTCTGGCCGACGCTCAGCGTATGTCCGGTGTGCGAATAAAGTATGATTCCTACGTTCATAGTGTTTTCCTTTCTCTCAGCAAGAAGTCGGCCACGCGGTCCAGTTCTTCGTAGAGCATTTGAACGGTCATGCCGTTGTCAGAGAAATAGAGTGCCAGCAATCCGTGCAGGGAGTAGATGAAGGTCTTGGCCAGCACCGGAATTTCCGATTCCCGGATGATTCCGCGTTCGGCAAATCCGCGGTAGGTCTCCAGATATTGGCTGCTGAAGTCTGGAACTTCCGCGGGTTCCTTCTGAACCGGATGCAGGCGGTACGAATAGAAGAAGCTGAATACATTGGGATTTTGGATGAAATATTCGACGTAAAGACGGTTCTGTTTCTTGATGTCTTCGATATCGGACACCTTCGACGGCCTGATCTCCGCCATGTGTTGAACGAGATCTTTGATCATGTCTGCCTTGACTTCCTGGAGCAGTTCGTTCTGATTGCCGTAATAGTTGTATATGGTCGAAAAAGTATAGCCGGCCTCATCGGCGACTTTTCGGACGGATACATTTTCCACGCCTTCTTCAAGGATGATTTTCTTGGCGGCCTGCACGAAGTAGGACCGGACTCTCTGATTCTTCAGGGTTTGCTTCTCGGTTGCTTCTTTTCGATCACTCATGCAGTCCTCCAAATGGATACGAACATATATTCGAAAATAATAACAGTGTTCGTAAATGCTAACGATGTTATTCTACTTCGATTCATTTCGCGTGTCAAAACGAATGATATAATGAACATTGTCTTATTATTCGTTCGGCGTACGTTTCCGTTGAGGATGTGAACCATGCAGATTTATAAATGCGAATTATCCGACATCAGGCAGTTGGCAGTACTGAATCTGCAGCTGATTGAAGATGAGAAAAGTGACAATCCAATGACCGTCGAGGAGCTCGAAGAGCGGATGTCCGAATTTATGAACGGGGACTATAATGCCTATTTCTATCGGGACGAGGGAAATACTATCGGCTATGCATTGGTAAGAATCTCGTCGATGCCAATGTATCTTCGGCATTTCTTCGTGTGCCGGGAATACCGGCGAAACGGCTGTGGCAAGACGTTTTTCGGGGATCTCTTAAAGGAACTGGGAGTTAGGACAATCGACATAGAAGTCTATTCGTGGAATGAGACGGGCAAGAGATTCTGGGAAAGTCTCGGGTTCTCTCCGCGATGTATCTACATGCGATATCAGGAAAATGTATAAAACAGGGACTGTCTCTTCATTTGTCTCACTCCCAAGTCCTCTGGCTTCATTGCCGATGATCCTGCCTTGTATGGACAAACCTCCAGTTCAGCATGCGTCTTCGACTCGCTTTGACCTGAATTCTCCTGGCGCAAATTTGGATGATATGTATGTGAAAAAAGTAATTAGCCGGATTCAAGAATACCGGTGCGGGTATGGTATGCGAGGAATGAAAAATAAACCTGTTAAACAGCCGGATCCTTCGGGTTGACATGTGTCAGAGTACTGGAAAATTGTTTTAATCAATGATTACCTACGAAATCAGGAAAACTGGCATTTTCGTACGCAAACCGGCCCTCGCCTGGCGACCTTGACGACACGAGATGCGTACGAAACAGGCTATTTGACGCATTTTCGTACGCAAGCCGGACCTCGCCTGGCGACCTTGACGACGCAAGATGCGTACGAAACAGGTTGTTTGGCGCATTTTCGTACGCAAACCGGCCCTCGCCGGACCATTTCTTTTCGATGATCAACCTACGAGAACAAGCAAATCGGAGCATTTCGTATGTATAACTATGTGCTGTAATTGCATTTCTGTTCAATGATTACCTACTAATTCGACCAGCCTCGAAGTTTGTGGATGTATTAAAATGTGGTGACAAATCCTATTTTTTGGTTCTTCGAATCTCGTTTTCATTTGTAGCAAAGAAACAGGGACTGTCTCTCAACTTTCGTTTTGAGAAAGTCCCTGTTTGCGTAAAGTTTAACGCCGGACGGACGATTCCCTGTCATGCAGCGAATTCATTCGCTTTGCCAGACGGACGATTCCCTGTCATGCGGCGAATTCTTCCTCGTCTTCGTAGATCTTTTCTTTTGTGCCGGTGAGCTTGATCAGGTGTCCGCCGATCGTTCCGCCCGCGAAGGCCAGTACGACCGTGAAAGCGATTCCGACAAGCTGTGCGACGGCGACACCCGGAACGACCAGGATGGCGATCAGTCCGCCCATAAGTCCCGGCATTCCGTGCAGGTTGTGGACGCCGCAGGTGTCGAGTATCTTGAAACGTGACAGCAATTTCGGCTGGATCACATTGTATCCGAGTACACAGAGTGCGCCGGCCAGAAGCCCGATCAGGAAAGCGACCGGGGTTGTGACCAGATTGCAGGTCGCACCGATTGCGACGCCGCCCGCGAGGGATGCATTGGCGATATCGCCGATCGAAGGTTTTCCTTTTCGAAAAACGGTCGAGAGCAGGTACGTGATGACGGTTGCTCCGCAGAGCGCGACGATGGTGTTGACGACGGTCCGTTCTACATGACCTTCCGGAACGATGGCCGCACAGAAGCTGGGCCAGAAGATCCAGAGTACCATTGAACCGAGCATGGCGAATCGATCGGATGTCGCATCGCACTCGATGGCCTTTTCGAGCTGCTTGGCCTTGGTCAGCGCAATGGTAAGGCCGAGGCCGAAGTATGCGCCGAAGGTGTGAATTACGATGGAGCCGGCAGAATCAATGAAGCCCTTGGTGATTCCAAGGCCGCCGTCGAGCACGAGCCATTCGTTGAGCATGTAACACGGAACGAGGATTATGGCCAGGAGGGCATACTGATAGATGCGAAGCCTTCCTAAGACGGCGCCCATTGCGATGAGAGCCGCCGCTACGGCAAACTCGGCCAGGAGCAAGGCATGGATCGAATCGGCCGGCACCGCTTCGGCGGATAATATACCGGTTGCACGGAGCAGGAGATACAGCGGCAATCCCGCGCCTACGACAATGTAGGTACCGGTTGTCGCGCTGTATCCGTAATTTTTAATAAAGACCATCAGAAATCCGAAACCGATCAAGAGCATGGCGAGGATGTTGATCGAAAAATTGTACTGTTGGACCTGCCGAAGGCCTCCGGTTGCAGTCTCGGTTACGGTCTGGGATGTCAGGGGATTCATCAGGACTAAAATAATTGCAGCAAGAAAAATCGCGATAGCGGAAATAATGCCGATCGTTCTTTTCATATACCCTCCTTGGTATCTATTTGCAAGATTGAATGCGATGGCTTTCATATTAAGCATATTTATAAATGATGTCAACTGTAGAATTCCGAGGCGCGAAAAGGTTCTTAATGCGATGGATTTGGCACGAATCGCATTGGATTCGCATTTGGTGTTTGAGCTTGTAAAATGAAATTCCGGGAATCGGAAACTGCATTACTTTTCGAGCGGTAAAAAAGCGGCAATCTTTTCGTAAATGAAACCAATCGTCAAAATCCGAACGAGATACATAAGTGAAAATTGATATTTGATGCCAGATATGTATAATAGCTATGAGTTGTCAAAAATATTTTCCTGATTATTAAACCTTTTGTCTTTCATTTCCGTCATATATGACAGAGACGCTTTTTCGCGAATCAAATTTTATACAAACGAGGAGAGAAAAATGGAGAAGAACATTGCCCAATTCGTTGCAGATGCACAGCGAGGAAATGAACAGGCTTTTGAGATGCTTTTCGAAGCCACAAAGAACTCTGTGTATTACACCTGTCTTGGTCTTCTTAGGAATGAAGCGGACGCGAAGGATCTGATGCAGGAGACTTTTATCACGTCTTTCCAGAAAATTGCATCCCTCACGGAGCCGGAAAAGTATGCCGCATGGGTACACCGGATTGCCGTCAATAAGTGCAAGGATGTCCTTGTCGCGCGAAAAGCGTGGCTGATCAGCTCGGATGAAGTGGAAGATATCGAGGATATTCCGGATACGGATCTTGAGTCGCTGCCGGAGAGCTACATAATCCAGAAGGATAAGCGCAGCATCCTGCTCCAGATCATGAGAACCCGGCTGTCAGAGGTGCAGTATCGGACGGTTCTGCTGTTCTACTTTGATGAGCTGTCCATCGCGGAGATCGCCGTGCTCATGGACTGTTCGGAGAATACGGTTAAATCGCGACTTCATCTTGCCAAGGCTAAGCTGAAGGAGGGCATCACGATGTATGAGGAAGAAAATAAAGATAAACTGTACGCCGTTCTTCCGTTCCTTGCCAGATTTTTTCACGCCGAAGCAAGTGAAACGGCGGTTCCTCCTGTTACGGTGAATCTTCACAGAAACACACCGAACGGAAGCAATCAGTCGCGGCCGGGGAATACGTCCGATCCGTCGGTGAAGCCGGATCCCATGGCGGAAACGGCAAATCAGGCCGGGGCAAACGCGGCAAACCAGGCGGGCGCAGGGACGGCTTCTTCATCGGCTGTTAAAACCGGCGGATTTTTCGCAAGCACCGGTGCAAAGATCGCAGCCGTCGTTCTTGGCGGCGTGCTCGTCATCGGCGGAATCGCAGCCGGTGCTCAATTCGCCGAAAACAACAAGGGGGCTGATTCGAAAGCGAATCAAACGACAGAGAGCAGCGCCGCTTCTGCCGCCGGCAACAGCGCCGGGACACAGACCGGAGCGGGCACGCAGGGATCGATGGATACAACGGCCGAATCGACGGCTGAAAGCACGGAAAAAGAGGAGAAGGGTATCTATAAAGGGGATATCTTAGAGCTCTATTACAAGCTGGACGAGATTGATTTCACCATTAAAGACGTTGCCCGGAACGAGCGTGGATTGGTCGTATTAACCTCTGACAATATAGTCGCACTGATCACCAAGTACGACGGAACGTTGAACGACGCACAACAGGTACCGTCGGATTCGGTTGGGTTGGAAGACAGTCCTACGTATCTTGTAAAAACAGAGGACGGGACCTATTCGTTATACCGTGCCGATTTTATGGACGAGGGTGAGGTAGCGTCTGCGGATACCGTCGTCTATGAAGGGATCGATATTCCCAACCTTCGCTATGCCAATGTTTCCATGCAGGGAAATCCCATGCTTCTCCACATGGACGGAACAACACTTATGTATACGGATTATGATGAATGTGTGAATGCCCCGATTTATCTGATCAAGGAAACCAAGGGGACTGCTTTTTATCCGGTTCGTGACCTTTATTATGGCGGCCCTAATAGCTTCTTCGTCCTGCTTGAGAATAACGAAGTGTACGATTTGGGTGCCGTTATGGGAACTTCCATATATGAAACGCAATCTCCCGAGCCGGATGCGACCAGTAAGGATACGGTGAGAGCATTGGACGTCTTCTTCATTCCTCGGATTACCGACGTAGCGAAAATCTTCGATGTGGGAAGGCTGAGATATGGAGGCGGTGAAGTTCTTTATGAAAAGGTCGGTGACAGCGCGAACATCTACGGTTTCAATTTCCTCACCGAAGAAATGAATTTCACGATCCCGCTTCCGGAAGGCTATACAACGGCGGATGTGGCTCAGCTGGAGACAGCCCAAACGGGTATTATGATCAGATTCTCTGACAATTCTATTTACCTGGCAGAGGCTAAAACCCCCACGACGCTCCTGCTCAGCGAAGAATTGACCGCGCTGAACAAAGACGGGCACATTCTGAAAATACTGGGCGAAGAAGAAATTTTCGTTCTGATGGACGATAACCAATTGTATAACGTTGATCTGTAAAAAGATGGATTCGGAAAGATACGAAAATTCCGTTCGAAATACAAGAACTCGTAAAGGAGATAAATAACGAATGAAAAACAGACAGTATCTGGCACTTATATTGGTCCTGTGTATGGCGTTTGCTGCCGGCTGCGGAGGACAGAACACGGATAAAGCCGGGGGTGCAGGGGATGCCGGTACTTCCGGCAATGAAGCACAAACCGGAGAGAAATCGGCCGGCGCCGAGTCCCAGTATACCGAAGGAGAGATTATCTATTCTTTTTCGGACAAGAGCGATGCCTACTGGAACACGAAGATTTATGAGGACTATGATTTCACATATCTTTCTATGTTCAAGAAAGATTTCCTGGAAAACGTGTGCCGCCCGTTCGGGGATGAGAATACGAATAAGCTCAAGATACCGCAGTCATTCTCCTATACGATGGATGCGGAAGATGGATACTTTAAGGTGACAATAAATAAGGACAGAATCCTTTTCGTGAAAACCGCTCTGCAGCTGGATCCCTATGAGCATCTTGGGGATAAACAGGAGTTGTATTTTATTCAGGCTCCATACAGCATCCGGGAAGTCTCCCTGATGATTTGCTCCGACGATATGGACGATGAGTATGCATATAACACTTACGAGGATGATATCGCGGATTACAAGGAAGACGGCAAAAAGTACACGGAAAAGGTAGTAAACGGCTGGAGTACCGTGTATGTAGAGGAACAGGGAAACGATGGCCGCCCCGTCTATTCGGTTCTGTGCAGTCTCTACCTGGGTACAAGCAACATCGTTTCTGCGGAAACGACTCTTAACTGCGATGAAGCCGGCGTAGTAGAGTTTATCGAAAAACTGACAAGCAACATCCAATTCGAGCAAGTTGCAGAAATGACTGACGGGCTTCTGATCTTGGACGAAGACTTTAAGACACAAGTAGCACTAAGTGATGCCATTACACTTGATTTCAAGAATTCGAAATTTCCGTCTGTGCTGCGCCGTTCTTATGGCAGGGAGCCTTCCGAATACTGCACAACTGTCTTTGCGGTACCTGCCGACTTGACCTTTAATGGTGAGCAGGTATGGTGCATGACTTTTAATGAATTCCCTCTTGTGGATAAGGAAAAATATTACCCGGAGGACAGTGACTCGAGAAAGTGTGTCTCGTATCAGTACAAGGGCATTGACATGATACTAACCTTTGACACAACCGAACTCTTATCTTCTCTGGCGGCGGATGAACTTCCGGAGTGGGCTTTGAGTGGAATCTACTTCGAAGCCGGTGATTATGTGTATCAGATTACGGATATCTGCATGAAGGTAGGCGAGGACGCGGAATTGTTTCCCGAGACAGGGGACTACGAGGGTCTGATCAATACAATTCTGGACTATTACCTCGTCGTATCGTAAGTGGTATGCGTTGGATGAAATGGACGGTTGGGGGTCTGCCGGAAATGGCAGGCTCCTTTTTGTTTGAATGGAGCTTTCTGCTTTGCGAAAATGAGAACGGAAATTAAGGGATATCAATTGTATCCTTATTTCAGAAAGTCTTGAGTTATTGAAATAAGAGAGGGTGAAAGACATGAGAAAGGAGGAATAAACTGAATATCTGCCTTTGTGATAACATTATTCTAGAAGTAAATGGCAAGCGCGAGCGAAAACTATATCAATGCGGGAAAGTTGAAGTGCGCGGCAGCTCCGGCACTTTTGAGAAGAGATGAAAACAATCCAGAAGCAAATAGTCATTAAGCTGATCACGATTCTTCCCGCTCTCGTTCTCGGGATTCTCTTCAATTATTTCATCACCGCAAATGTCTTTTTCAGTATTAGTTACGGGAGCGGCAACATGACCAAGCAGCTAATCCTGCTGGCGGGACAGGCAGCCGTGTTTTACATTGTCTTGCAGCTCATTCTTTTCAGAGGCAAAGGCTGGACGCACGCGGAGAAGATCATCGGGCTGGCTGGCTATTGCGCGGTTCTTCTTGTGGGATTACTTCTTCGCAATGGCTTCTACGATCTTTCATCTTCCTTCCAGCGTTGGTTTGTCTGGAGAAACTTCGAGTTGAATCCGCTCAGCTTTGTATGGGATTTTTTCGCGGATCGGGGGAGTATTGCTATTGCCGTCATCAATCTGGTGCTCTTCATTCCGATGCCAATTTTGCTGTATGCGAATCATATCAAGCCGCGGTTTTGGACGGCCCTGATCTTGTTCTTCACAATTGAATTACTGCAGCCGGCCTTGTCGCAGGGCTACATCTCGCTCGGCGATATTCTGCTTTATTCGGTCGGTTTCCTGAACGGTATGGTTCTGCTGAACTGGGGAATAGCAAGGGGGAAGAGTACGGCTACGTAATCTGTGACAAAATGAGCCGGCATTCCGGTGAGCGAGATCTACCAGTCCGGCTTATCAATGATAAGAAACGCGCTTCGGGAGGCCGGCGAACCTACTCAAATGCATTTAGATGCTGATTGAGTAGGCTTATCAATGATAAGAAACTCGCGCCGGGAGGCTGGCGTGCCTACTCAAATGCACTCAGATGCTGATTGAGTAGGCTTATCAATGATAAGAAACTCGCGCCGGGAGGCTGGCGTGCCTACTCAAATGCACTCAGATGCTGATTGAGTAGGCTCTCAATGATAAAAAACTCGCGCAGGTGAGGCTGGCGTACCTACTCAAATGTACTCGGATGTCGATTGAGTAGGCTCTCAATGATAAAAAACTCACGCCGTGAGGCTGGCGTACCTACTCAAACACGCTCAGATGTCGATTGAGTAGGCTCGCCAATGAACGAAACCAAAGCAACTATTTATTTGGTATATCTTGACCATCTTGGTACATCCAGATCTTGGGAAGGAAGAATTTGATGGATAAGAGTTGTCTCGAACTAGGTACGCATAAAATCATCGAGGCTCACCACCCGCTGGCATCGTGATTCCGCCACGCAGGTGTACACGTGCGGTTACTGATCCACATACTTTACGCCGAGTGCCGTGATCCGGGACCTCTGTTTGGCGGCGCGCTTGGGCGACATGGTGTTGACGACACCGCTCAGGATATGGACGGAGAAGCCCTCACGTAGGGCGCCTTCGGCTGTCCTGGGCACGCAGCCGCAGCCGTCGACGCCGATGATGTCGAGTTCCGTGATCCCGGAGGCGCGGAGTTTCGCGGCGAGGTCAGGATTTGTGAATGTGTTGCCGTCAAACTTCTTGTAGACGTTGGCGGAGACAACGCTTAGTTCGTCGGCAAGTTCCGCGGCGGGATCGCCGTCATAAGCCTGCGCGGGAGCGAGACGGTTGATCAGGTTTCTTTTCATCAGATTGAGGATGTAGTAGACGTTTTCGGGCGGATAGCAAGAAATCCGGTAATTCACATTCCGGAGGAGTGTTTCGTTATCGTACTTGAATATTTTCGCGTGGTCTTTGCCGACAAGAAGGCGCTGCATATCGATGACCAGAAGTGCTTTGCTCATAGTTCCTCCCATGATTCGTCCGGTGCGGACATTAAATAGAGATTGCGGATGCGGGAGCCGGGGACCGGCTTGCGGGCTGTGTATTCGTTGAGAAGGGCTTTCATGCGGTCGCAGAGTTCGTTGTAGGTCTTATCGTCGAGATTTAAGTCGGGGGAAACCATAAACAGTTTGTCCCGCTTGGTATCGATGTTGTTCTTCGAGAAATAGGCCTCGTATTTCCGGCTTGCCTGGCGCAGGAAAAGAAGGGCGGCTGTCATGTAGTCGTTTGTTTCTTCATCGCCGGAGATGGTGACCCGGCTGACCGCGTAGGTACGGCAGATCTGGCCGCGAATCTTGTCTTCGGATATGGTTTCAAGGATATCGTTGTCGTCCATTCTTTTGCAGTAGCGATATACCGTGGCACGCGAAATGTCCGGCATTTTGTCCGCGATCGTGAAGGTGGTCGCTGTTTTCTCCGCCGCAACGATCTGCAGAATACGATAGGCGACGGGGTTTCCGAGAAGCTTCTCTAATTCGGTCATGCGCTTACCTCCTATACTGTTCTCATATATGAGAACAGTATAGGACAACAAATCGGCGATTGTCAATGGGATCGAGTCCGAACCATTTGAGTCATTCTATTCCCAATACGAGTTGATGATCGGAAGCAGTGGGTCGTGTATGTCTTCGTGATCGATCATGTAATCGACAAGGATCTGCTCGACTTCCGCGTCGTTCCTGATTCTCGCCAAGGCTCTGTACGCTTGCTTCAATAAGTTGCCGAACGGCAATTGTTTGGCACAGGCGATTGCGGCTGCCTTTAGTCCGGGGTCTTCGTGAAGCTCCATTTTAAAGAGGATGGCCTTCAGTATTTGCTGATTCTCGAAGTCCGGATTTACCAGACATCTTAGTATGAGATCATCGGTTACGGGTGTGCCGTCGGGGATCCCGGCGGCTGCCATATCCGCGTATTCATAAACGGAAGGAAATACGCACGCTGCTTTCAAATATCGGTCTTCCCAGACGCGGTGATCGATTATCCCGGACAGTGCGGAATAGGAGGAAGATTCCGTGTGCTTTTTAGCAGGCAAATACTCGGAGGGTACCGCACTTACGGGGATGGATATAGATCCGAAATGGAGAGCGTCACGGATTGTCCTGTTCGCCGCATTGGTGTACCCATATCGCGTAAAGGGTATGATGACTAGGCATTTCAAGGGCTTCTTAAGGATAGCGGCGGCACATGCTTTGTGGTGCCCGTCCAGAAGAAAACTCATAAACTGACCGCAGCTGTAGACGAGCGCCCGTGGCGCGTTTTCGGGCGTCTTAAATACTTCGGCATAATGACCGACGCGATCTTCGTCATAAGAATCAGTATCTTCCGTCGGGTATAGAAAAGCCGGCTGTCCCCAAATGAAAGGATATACTCGATCCGTAAGCAGAATCGGCTCCATGGCCGGGCTTACGGAAGGCGCATCCGGGACGTCCCAGAAAAAGTGACCGTCTCCGTCTGTCGGGTAACACAGGGCATCTGCCAGGAGATACAAACCGCTGTCCAGGAGTTCCAGGAGTGGTTTAAGAGTCTCAATGGAGTCTTCCAAAGATACAAAAGGTTCGTTTATGCGATCCTGAATGTCGTTCAGTTCCCGGCAATTGGCATTCTCGATGCCGTGTCCCGCTGAGAGTATTCTCTTGAATGTCGAATACTCGGGCGAGTTGATCTGTATGAGAGGAGTGCCATTCAGCGTAATCTGCTTCAGATAATCGAAGGTTCCCTTTGTGTTGCCGGCAATATAAGAAGAGGTCGTCAAAGCGCTTTTACCATCAACGTGCAGGAGTCTGGCGGATTGAATGGTGGGGATGGCTTCAATATTGATGTCGCAATTCAGCATTTGAACGTCTTTGTGGTCATTAGAGAACATCGCTGTTTCTCCTCTCCATCCATTCTTCCTGTAAGATTGCATACAGATATTTGTCGCACCACGCATGGTCGAGCGCACTGTTGCTGCGGTAGTATTTTATATAGTGCGCCTCGCGCCGCATCCCGATCTTTTCCATGATGCGGTAAGAGCCGCGGTTTAAGGTGTTGCAGTCCGCGACGATTCGCCTTAAAGTCAGGATCTCGAATCCGAGCCTGAGGAGCTTCTCGCCGATCTCGGTTCCATAGCCTCTTCTCCAGTAGTCGCGGTGTAATTCCCATGCCAGCTCGGCGGGATCCTTGTCGGTGAAGGCGAGTTCGCAGGAGCCGATCAGGGCGCCGGTTTCCTTGAGCACAACCGCGTAGCGGAAGTTGATGCAGTCGTCCTGTTCGGTGCATTTTATGGCCCAATCGAGATACTCGCGGGCCTCGCGTTCGTTTTTGGGCTCGGAGGAGCGGTATTTCATGTTTTCAAGGTTGCTTAGCCAGTCAAAGACGACCGGGAAGTCGTCCGGGCGGAATTTCCGGAAGGTCAGGCGGTCGGATTCGAGCTCAATGTATTTCATATATCGATCCTCCGAAAACATGGGTTCAGGATGTACTTCATTCTCAAATTAGTCTATCATGATATTCATCATTAGGCCGGATAAGTTTGCCGGAACGGTGTCAGTTTTAGTCGGATGGGGTGGGGTTTTGAGTAAGATAGAGCGTCCTGATGGGAAAATATACGAACGCTTAAATACGCGTGCTCAGAATCTTTTTCGCGATTCCGACGCGGTTGCCAAGGATTATGCGGAGACGTATGCACGGATGATCGACGGCTCACATGCTTTGAACGAGGAATGCGTTCACCAGACGCTCTCGGGTATTTCGATCGATCGCCTGAGCGAGGCCGAACCGGGCCTGCGCCTGGGCGCGATCCGGGATGCGGGAGTCACGAATCTGGAGCAGCTGGCGCATTTGTCGCAGGCGGATCTTGAGAGCATTCGCGGTGTCGGCGAGCAGACCTCGATGCAGATTCTGACCGCGGTTCAGGATGTCGTGAAAACGGCCCGCGAGAAGACCCGGGTCAGGATTGACCCGGAACACCCGACATCCGTCTCGACCGATCTGATTAAAGCCATTACCAAGATTCGAGAGACGTCCGATTTTGCGCGAAAAAGCGCCGAGATCCTTGGCGGCTGCCGCGCCGGTCTAACGTCGGACTTAAGCTGCGCGAAGCTCGTAAAGGAGCCCGTTCGCTGGCTCTTTTCGGGGCAGGACAAAAAAGCTGCCGCAGTTGATGCGCTGAACAAGGTTGGAGCATTCCTGGATTCCGGATTTGAGCGCGATCTGGCGGCAGCGAACAGCTCTTACCGGTCGTTTACAGGTATCGGCGACGCCGAGGCCTGGGCAGAATTCCGAAGCAATTCCGTCGAATATTATACGATTCTCGAATCGACTTCCGGTGTAAAAGCAAAAACGGAGACAACGCACGGCAATTTACCGCAGGGGCTTGTCGAAAATGTGGAAGCACAGACGTTGAACAGCTCCCTCATGAAAACGGCTCTCCGCGGTTATCAGGAATTCGGCGCGAAGTACGCAATCGTCCAGTCCCGCACGCTTCTTGGCGACGAGATGGGCCTCGGCAAAACGGTCGAGGCGATCGCCGCAATGTCACATCTTCAGAACGACGGCGCGAAGTATTTTGAAGTGGTCTGCCCGGCGAGCGTACTCGTGAACTGGGTGAGGGAGATTACCCGCCACAGTGAGCTGAAAGCATACAGAATCCACGGCGACGACCGCGACAGTCAGATGGCCGATTGGGTACAGAACGGCGGCGTAGCCGTCACCACATACGAGACACTTAAGGTTCTTGTTCTACCTGAAGAGTTGACCCTCGACATGTTGATCGCCGACGAGGCTCACTATGCCAAGAACCCCGGAGCGCAGCGTACAAAGGCGATCAAGAAGCTTATTACCCGCGCGAAAAGAGTCCTTTTCATGACGGGAACGCCGATCGAGAACCGCCTCGACGAGATGCGCAATCTGATCGGTTTTCTGCAGCCGGAAATCGCAAAAAACATCCAGAGCATCGACTATCTGGCGGGTCCGGACCTTTTTCGCCAATCCATAGCACCGGTCTATCTTAGAAGGAACCGGGAGGATGTGCTGCACGAATTGCCGCCCCTGGTCGAGATGGAGGAGTGGGTGGATTTCGGGCCGTCCGAGGCCGCGAAATACCGTGAAGCCGTCGCTGTCGGCCAATTCATGCAGATGCGGCGGATCGCATGGACCGGCGGAACCCCTGAGAGTTCACCGAAGCTCGACCGCCTTTTGGATATCTGCCAGGACGCGAAGGAAAACAACCGGAAGATTCTCGTTTTCTCGTTTTTCCTCGATGTTCTTACCGTCGTCAGCCGCGAACTGGGCGAAGACGCTCTGGAACCGATCACGGGCAGCGTGCCTCCCGCACGCCGGCAGCAAATCATCGACGAATTTAAGACGGCTCCCGCCGGAGCGGCGCTTGTCTGTCAGATCCAGGCCGGCGGCGTCGGCCTCAATATTCAGGAAGCGAGCGTCGTTATTTTTTGCGAGCCGCAGATCAAGCCGGCCTTGGAGACTCAGGCGATTTCGCGTGCCTACCGGATGGGCCAGACCAACACCGTCGTCGTTCACAGGCTCCTGACCGATAACAGCATCGACGAGCGGATGATGGAGATGTTGGACAGTAAGGAGCAGATCTTCGATTCGTACGCGCGCGATTCCGTTATGGCCGAGTCCAGTACGCAGGCCGTCGATATCACGGAAAAGTCGCTGAAGGAAAGGATTCTTTCGCAGGAGCAGAAGCGCCTGGGCCTTGCCGGGAATCAGGCAACTGGGGAAGAGGCAGCGACAACGTCGGAGGCGGAAGTGACTGTCGATACGCGAAAACCAGGTGTAACGGAAGTTGTCTCCGATACGCGAAAACTGTTAGAGGCGGAAGCGATCGTCCATGCGCGAAAACCGGAAGCGCCTGCAGTTAAGCCATCCCCGGAGATGATCATTCCAACGAATTTCTGTGCGTACTGCGGATCCAGACTCAAGCCGGATGCGCGTTTCTGCACCGGCTGCGGTAAAGAAGTAGAGTAAACGGAGGACTAACCCCATGGGACCACTGATTCTGGACGGAACAACCCTTGCCAGAGAGACCGAGAAGATACTTGCGGAACGCGTTCGAATTCTTAAGGAGAAGACCGGAACCGTGCCGTGTCTCGCGACCATTCTGGTCGGCGACGATCCGTCGTCGGTGGTCTATGTCCGCATGAAGGTCAACGCGTGTGCCCGCGTCGGCATTGTCTCGCGAAAAGTCGAGCTGCCGGGAAGCACTACTACGGAGGATCTACTCCGGGTCATTGAGGACTTGAACGCGGACGAAGCTGTGAACGGAATTCTCCTGCAACATCCGGTGCCGCGTCAAATCGATGAGCTCAAGTGCTTCGACGCGATCTCGCGCGAAAAGGACGTAGACGGCGTGAACACGGCTTCTTTCGGTGCGATGTCGATGCAGGAAAGAGCCTTTTTCAGTGCGACGCCGATGGCGATCATGACCATCTTGAAACACTACAAAATAACGCTTGCAGGGAAACTCGCCGTGGTGATCGGCAGAAGTGCGATTCTGGGGAAGCCGGTCGCGATGATGTTTCTGAACGCCGACGCGACGGTTACTGTTTGCCACTCGAAAACGGCCAATCTCCCCGAGCTTGTCCGGCAGGCCGACATTGTCGTCGCAGCTGTCGGCAAACCGGAATTCGTACAGGCGGACTGGGTGAAGGCCGGCGCGGTGCTGATCGACGCCGGGTATCATCCGAGCCGTGTCGGCGATATCGATCTTGTTCATGCCGCGGCGCTTTCTTCCGCGTATACACCGGTGCCGGGCGGCGTCGGTCCGATGACGATCGCGAGCCTGATCACGCAGACGGTCGAGTCCGCCGAGCGAAAGTACGGGATTTAATAAAATATACGATATGTATATAATTAAATGGTTAGTACGAAGTATGTTCTTATGATTTGCTCCCTTTTGCGGGAATGAATTCATGCAGCGCGGATCCATGAGGTAGGTATGTATCGGAAATGGGGCAAAGTTCTCTGGCACTACAAACTTAGCTCGATTTCGGCAGCTGTCGCTATTTCCGTGACGGTTGCGATTATGATTCTCTTCTGCCAGACAGCCGCGGCCTTTCTCAGCGCATCCAACGATATTAAGCTGGAGACAGCCAATTATGACTGGGCCTATTCGGGTCTGACGGCAGAACAGATGTCTGTGCTGGCAGACGCCGATGCGCGAAAAGATATCGAACTGCGCGGGCTGGTGTTGGAAAACAGAATCGGAACGTACAGCGATGAACTGGGTCTTGAGCTTGAATGGCTGGAAGTGGAAGGGGATCTTAATCTGGTTCTCGGCACGAACCTTACGTCGGGAGGATTGCCGGTCTCCGGGGACGAAGTCTGTATTACCCGGACGTATCTCGACCGGACCGGATTGGACCTTGGGATCGGGGATGTTATTGCTGCCGACGTGACGAATGAACATGGGGATATCGTTTCCAGGGAAGCTTCGATCGTTGGCATTCTGGATCGCTATGTTTCTTTGAGCTCTTCGTTTTGCACAATTTCCGGCATGAGTCAACCACCGGTGGCGGAAGATGCCCGGACGTGCGCCGTGTATTGTCTCGCTCCGGACACCGCAGTATATGAAGAAATTTATCGTGCGCTCGCTCAAATGAATTACCTCCTGACCGGAGTGACCGATTATCGTTCACTGGAACCGAACGGTATTTCCTGTACATCAAACTATACTGTGGACGCCAAACTCTACACGAGAGATCAATCTATATACCAGCTGATCCCCGCTGTTCTGGCTATCTCTGTGCTGTTCTTTCTTATCTCGCTTCTCTTTATCCGTATGCTGATCGGCGCGATGCTGACCCTCAGGAAACGGGACTACGGCATTCTTCTGGCTCTCGGATTATCGAAAAAAAGAATGAGGACAGTGCTCTTCTTTGAAGCGGCTCTGTTTACGGCGAGCGGCGTTTTACCGGGTCTTCTGCTCGGCGCATGGATGCTTCGCATCTCGCATGATGCTCTGCGTCAAGCCACTATTACAGGCTGCCTTTCTTCGGAATGGTCCTGGAGCGCGTCACTTGCTGCCGTGGCTGTGGTCTTTTTCGGTGTGTTTCTGGCTTACGGAACGCTCTATCGGAATCTTAGGAAGAGTCAGCCGTACAGCTTTTTCGCGCAGAACCAGGACACAGCCGGCGTTCAGATGAAGAAGCAAAAGCCTATTCGCGGATCCGGCGTGCTGTTCATAACGCTTCGGAATCTGGAACGAAATGCCTGGCGCACATTCGGGATTCTGGCGCTCCTTGCTATTACGTCCGGAATTATCATGACATCTATTTACTTCGTGTCGTCAATGAACCAATTTGGGGTGGACTATCTCTCGGGGCTCACCGGCACCTTGTCCTCGGATTATTCGCTCATTGCAGATACGAAGAATGAGCGCTATTTCTCGAAAGAAATGATTGAGAATACCGGTGGGATAGACGACATTCTTGCCGTATATCCGATATGGACGGCGGATATGAAAGTAAACGGCTTCCCGTGCATTTTGAGTGTTTATAACGAAGAGCAGATGAAGGGCGCGGGCCTTCCGGCCCAGGATTCGCCGCTTCTGTATGCGGAAGATCTAAGCGCATTAATCTCAAGCAGTGGCTATCAGCGGCATAATTTTGCGACCGGGGAGCAGGTGGTTTTGGAGACCGTAAAAGATCTCTTGCTTGCGAATGCCGGCATCAGCGGCACTGCGGAACACTACGTGTTTTACGACGAAGGCTATGCAGCAGCAGAAAGAATGATCTGCAACGAGGCGTTCGCGAAGAAATACCTTAAGGACGTTCCTCTTCATTGCACGACGATTCTGGTCCGGACCGGTCTTTCCTATATGGATCTGGAGAAGAGTCTGGCGGCGCGTCCTTACTGGAACAACGGATTCAAAATTAGTTTCTATAAGAATGGTACGGCAGAAGCGGAGAATCAATACCATGCACTTACCGCGCTGTCAGGTCTCTTGGGCGGAACCCTTATGGTGTTCGTGCTTCTTTGCCTTCTCAACATGGGACACCAGATATGCCTCCTGCGAAGCAAGGAATATGCCTTGCTGCAGGCGATCGGCTATCGAAAAAAGGACATCTCGAAGATTGCGGCCCTGGAAATAACCATTCCTGCTTTCCTGGCTGCTGCCCTCTCCGTCTGGTCTGTCCTCATGATACATTCCGTCATTAAGGTTGCCGGCGAAATTGTCTTCCCGGCAGGGTGGATTCTCCTATATGCTGCAGCTCTGATCGCCTTGTCGTGGAGCTGCAATTATCTGATTTGCCAAAAGGTCCTGAATAAGTCCATGTATGAACGATTGTGCGAGGTGGAGCGATGATCCGATTATCCGATGTATCGAAAACATATGGGAAGGGCGACAGTGCCTGCCGGGCCCTTAAACACATTGATCTGGACATCCGGGAGGGCGAGTTTCTGATGGTTCTCGGTCCGAGCGGATCGGGGAAAAGTACACTCCTCAATATGCTCGGATGCATGGATGTGCCGACCGAGGGCAGCATCACCTATGACGACACGACGGTGACGAAGCTGTCCGAAGACGCGCGCGCCCGTTTTCGCAACGAGAAGGTAGGCTTCGTTTTCCAGAATTTCCAGCTGATGCCGGCATTAAGCGTGTATGAAAACGTCGCGATGCCGTTCCTGGTCGCAAAGAAAAAGGTCGACGACCGCCGGATTAAGGACTTATTGGAACAGATTGAGATTGCCGAAAAGGCGAACGTTCTTCCCGGAAAACTGTCCGGCGGCCAGCAGCAGCGCGTCGCCATCGCAAGGGCGCTGGTTATGCGGCCGTCCCTGCTTCTCGCGGATGAACCGACCGGAAATCTGGACAGCGTTACGGGCGAGACGGTCATCGAATTGATGACCTCGATGAAAACCGCCGGGCAGACGATCGTGATGATCACGCACAACGAGAAACTGACGGTTCACGGATGCCGGGTCGTGAGAATGAAGGACGGAGCGATTGCGCAGTAAGGCAAAAGTTCCAAAGAATCAGGGAAGGGAATTCAATCCGATGAAGAGAAATAATTATCGACTGCCTGCGCTATTTCTTGCTGCCGCAATGCTCCTGGCGAGTGCTTCCTGCCGCAGTGAAAAAGGCGGAGAGGAAAACACAGTCAAAGCTGAAGATACCTTCTTTACTTCCCAGGAGCGGGCAATCTTTCTTCCGGGCGAAGAACAGTCGGTATCGGAGGTCTCCAACATCAAGATTACCCCACAGGCAATCATTGTTTCTGTTCAATACGCGGTAGGAAGTATCGGCGGCGGGGAAGATGATGGCAATACGTGTGAGTTCGTCGAGGAAACGATCCTCTACTCTCTTGCCGAGGGTACAGTTAAGAAGCTGGATGTCGGCCCGTATCTTCATTACGAAATCTCGATGTGCATGTCGGTCGCAATCCGGCCCGATGGTTATGCAGAGGCGATGTATGTGGTTTTTGATCCGGAGACATACGCGATGGAGAACCAGTGGTTTCAAATAGATCCCGGTTCGGGAAAAGTCCTTTCGGAGTTATCCTATGACGTAACGGATACGTTTCCCGAAGGAATACAGTCCTTTGAAATAGACGCGATGGGAAACCGCTATTTTGCGGCCGGCGACACGATCGTCATCTATGACGAAGCCGGCAACAAGCTTTCCGAGCTGAAAGACAGTTCCTACAGCGGTACACTGCAGGCGGCGGAAGGGTTTGTCTATGCGGGGAGAAGTGAAGACGGATCGATCAGATCCTTCGATCGGATTGAAGTGGATAATAAATACCTGAAGACATCAACCGGGAATCCGTCCATCGGTCAGATCGTATCGCTTGATGGCAATTCCTATTCGCTCTCCGCTGACAAAGAGATTCTGAATTCTGCGGGAGAAACTGTCTTCTCGTGGCTCGATACGGACGCGAATCTTTCGCACTATCTGCAGGATTGCCACTATATCGTGATAGACGAAGAGAACATATGCGCTTTGGGCGTCGTCAAAAAAGCAGATCAAGTCAGCGTCTATTGCAGTCTCCTGTCAAAGGCGGACAAGAATCCCAATGCCAAAAAAACGATCCTGACTCTCGGCGGCATCAACGTACTCGACGATATGGATCTTATGGCCTCGGTCTACGAGTACAATCTCTTCTCGAAAAATACATTTCTTCGCATCCGGAATTACTCGTACAATCCGGAAGAGGAAGGGCAGGATTACAATAAGATTATGCAGCAGCTTTACATGGATGCACGGGAAGAGGGCGGGATTGATATCGTTATGAATACGGCCGGTGATCTCGGAGTATCCCCGGATGAGACCTTTCTCGATCTGGCACCCTACATGACCGGGCTGGCGAGAGATCCGGCTTACTTCGGGAACCTTCTGAGCGCGTTCTATGAGGAGGATAAGCTGTACCAGATACCTACTTTTGTGGGCATCTCCGGGATTTCGGCAGAGAAAGATCAAAATCTGCAGAAGATGACCTGGGAGGAGATGGAGACCTATCTTTCAAGCCATCCCGAAATTGCCGAAGAGTATGCGCAATATGACCAGCAGAAGTGGCTTCTCCTGTTTCTTAGGAGCTCTGCGTACACGATATTCTCGAAGACGGGAGACCGGCCGGCGCTGGATCGCGAGACACTTGCTGCGATTCTCTCCTTTTCGAAAGAATATGGGAAATACAGCGATACATGGACAACAGAACCTCTGACAGTGACTTCGGCTTCCGATTCGGTCGTGCTTGATGTGGATTCGCTTGCCGATGTATGCAATGCCTCCTATTATCAGGGGCATCCGGTCTCGATCATGGGATTGCCCGGCAGTGGAGGGCTTTCGATCCTCCCCAAGGAGTCCGCTGCCGTATCGGCGTCGTGCGGGAATCCCGAGGAAGCCGTCCGGTTCATTAAAATTCTGCTTGCCAAAAACCATCAGACCGCACTTGCCGAAAGAAATGACGGGATTCCAGTTCTATGCGAAGCGGCTGAAGACCAGGTCGAGAGTATTCTTGCGACGTATGACACCAACTATCTGTCCTCTTACTATTACGAAATAGAGCCGACAGAGGAGCACGCGGAGATCTATCTTGAGATGGTTCGTGCGGCAGACCGGCGGTGCGGAGACGACAAGGCGGCATTCGCAATCATACAGGAAGAGGCGATCGTGTACTTCGCGGATCAAAGCGACATGGAGACGGTTCTGGATAAAATATCCAACCGTTTGACGACATTGCGGGAAGAAGAGAATTGATTTAGATACTCTAGCGGGGGATCTCAGATATGTTTTGCAAACAATGTGGAAATCGCTTTCAGGAAGGCGACAGGTTCTGCCGGAACTGTGGGCATTATCAGGTCAAGCGTTCCGTGGAGAGCCCGGTATTTGAGCCTGCCCACATCGAGTATATTAGCCGAAAGAAGCCGTATGTAATCGAAATCGGGGTTGTCGGATTTCGTATTATAGCGTCACTCTTTGTTGCGGGCATGCTTTTTTTGTGTATTGTCGGACTTATCGCAAATCCGGAACTTGCTGATCCTGCGGATGAGCGCTTTGCCTATAAGTGGGCGATGACGATTGTTGTTTTCTTCGCGTTTCTACTGCCGTCCATTTTTATATTGTTATGGTCTTTTCGCGCGAAAATACCCTTCCTCCAACACTTGAAGAACGGGCATATAGTATTGATTATTGCCGGGATGATGTTGCTTGGTGGCCTGGGGGCGGTTCTCATAGGGAGTCTCGGTGATAAGGAACGTATCCTGGCGGAGACGGATGTTTCAAGTGAAACGACTGTAGCCGACACGCAGGATCCGTCCGCCGTAATTACTCCGATCGAAGTGCTGGTAACCGAGACGGAAAAAGAGACGACCGCTCCCATGGAGATCGTATGGCCGGAGGACTTTCAGTCTGCCTTAAGCGAAATCGGGATCGACACATCCGCGATCAGCGAATTCACCCGGAAGGACGACTGGACCGGCGGTATGAGATACGCCTTCTATTATAAAAATACTCCGTTCATCGTCTGCTGTAATTCGGATGAAACGGTGGAAAGCATCGCTCTGGGCGACCTGGTTATATACAGGCGCGGATATGAATCGCTTCTTGCGGATGACTACATCGTAGGTTCTGACTCGAAAAGCGTTCTGCAATCGAACGCGGCTCAGGATGTCACGGCGCAATTAGCGACCCCTGAATTTGCCGATTTCCCTATGCGCGGCTGGGGTATCGGACACTGTGGTGACATTTACTTTGTGACGGGCGTCGTTTCGGCTCAGGATGCCGGCGGAGAGAAGCGTGACATGACGTTCCGCGCCGAATATGAGAAGGACGGCGATGCATATATTCTGGTGTATCTGGTTCTTGACGGAGCGGATGTCGTCGGATCGGGAAGCAGGATGGAGATTCCGGAAGCGAAACCGTTGGCGAGTGAGGGATAGGTAAGGACGTATCACAAAGTGCAACGAAAGGCTTTTCGTTGCAGTTATCGATGCAACGTGCAACGCAAATTGCATCGGTCTTATAAAAACAACATATTCTCTGTTTCCTCGATCTGTTTAATCAGTGTAATCGGGAAATCGTCCGAATCGGTCCCAAGAGACAGAAGCCGCTCTTTCATTCTTTGCGCACACTCCTTCGCTTCTTTTCGATCACCATGGTTCGCCGCGAATGCCCATTTATCAATTGGATACGATAACGCATACATGACTTCGAATTCTATTTTGTAGCTGACAAAATCATTTTTCAGGCAAGTAAGTAAAGCCTCTTCGAAATCTCCGTAGATTTCTTCGAAATCAACGGTTACCACCTGGAGTGCGGATTTCTCAGGCAAAACCTGCCCGGAAACGTCCTCGGCCTGATATAGGATGTTAAAACCTTCGAATGTAGATAGCATACGAAGAAGATCTTCCGGACTTACGGGTTGACCGTCGATAACGAAACGGGTATGGGATCCGTCGCTCTCAATACGAAGAACTCCGGTGGAGTTCAGTGAATATTGTTTATCTTTGCGCTGGAGCGCGTTCGCAACAGGATAAGTATCATCGTACGCATGCAGAGTCGGGCAGCCGACACCTTGAATTGTTTTGTTAATCAATGTGCGGATCGCGAAGTCCTGCTGCTCATGTGATAAGGATATTTCCTCGAAAAGATACTCTCCCTTTTGCTCTTTTGCGGTCCAGATGGTTCGCCCTCCGAACACTCGATATGTCAGGTCAAAAACATGTTCTTTCCCCTCCACGTCCTGAATCGTGAAGCTCCGGAGATGACGATTGAAATTCTCTTCGTCAAGTCCTTGCAGATCCATCATCCATTTGTTGTAACAAGCAAGACATAGTCCCCCTACACCTTCCAGAAAAATGGTCGATTCGTTCTCGCAAAAATAACACTTCATCTGATTTCCTCGATTCATAATGAGTTTCGCTTCAACTATATTGAAGATTCGCATAAACTTCAAGATAATCTCCGAAAAGCGCCTTGAATAGTACGCACGCTCGTGTATTCTGAAATCAGGTTATTTCTGAATCGGATTTCTTTGCAGAAGGTTATGGAAAACAGGACTCGGTGAGAAGGCAGTTCTAGCTTAGATGAGTCACGTAAGAAACCAAGATTTGCGTTGAGGAGAGGATAGTACCATGGCATCCATGCATGATTTGTCACAATACATCGTTTTTGACCTCGAAACGACTGGCCTGAGCCGATATGATGAGATTATTGAGATCGGAGCGCTCAAGGTCCAGGACGGTGAAGTGCAAGATACTTTTGCCGCTCTTGTTCGGCCAAGGTGTCCGATCCAGCCTGCTGCGAGTATGATTAACGGTATAACCGATTCGATGGTTAGAAATGCGCCTTTCATCGAAGAAGTTCTTCCCGATTTTTTTGGATTTGCAGGGGAACTGCTTGTTGTCGGGCACAATATAACGACATTCGATCTGCCCTTTATTCGACGGTTTGCAGGAAGAGAAGGAGCCTTTTTCGCGCAGACTTATATAGATACACTTGCGCTTGCGAAAGATAGGCTTCCGCGCCTCGGCAGTTATTCACTTTCGACTCTTTGCGATTATTTTAGGATTGATCCGCAGTCACGTCACCGGGCACTTGGGGATTGTTACAGCACCAACGAGTGCTTCCTGCGATTAATGGATCCGGATTTGTGTGATATCTCTCCGAACCGGTCTATGCCTGCCCGAAAACAGAAACGAGTGGTGCCGTTTGCGGCGAATTACTCGGAAGATACGGCGGGTCTTCGGGAACTTCATGTTTTGCTGATGGACATTACGTCGGATCAAAGAATCGATCCTGCGGAGGTTCTTCGTCTGGGAAATTGGCTTCTTGATCATCAGAATCTACGTGGCAATTATCCGTATGACCGGATCTATGAACAGGTCGAGAAAGCTTTGGAGGATGGTGTACTTACAGAAGAGGAGCTTGACCGCCTACTTTCATTGTTTCTTTCGTGTTTGTCTCCGGTTGGCAAGATATCGTGCGACGGAGAGTTTTGTCTTAACGGAAAATGCATTTGTGTATCCGGTGAATTTAAGTACGGCAGCCGGAGTGATGTAAAAACGCTTATGGAATCACACGGCGCAATTTGGAAGGACGGAGTTACCGGCAAGACCGATATTCTGATTGTCGGAGAAAACGGGAGCGCCGCCTGGGCTTTAGGTTCCTATGGCGGCAAGATCAAGAAAGCGATGGAGCTTCGAGCGAGTGGCTGCGCAATTGAGATTTGGGAAGAAACCAAGATTTCGATTTTTCGCTGTGAATGACAGTCTGCATTTTGAGTTTCGCGGGGAAAAGAATCCTTGTGTCATATGTATCACTGTTTCAATATGGCCAGGACGAGCTTGTAGTTAAAAACAAGATAGTAGCAATCCGATCACTCCGCCAACTGTTTTCTTTCTTCTCTATTCCGCCTCTTTTTGAACGCCCGCTTGGTCTCGGTGTAAAGCATGGACAATCCGAAGGAGCACAGGATTGCAAGGAGGCTCACCGACACGAACTTGACACTTCCGCCGGCCCGCACTTTGTCGAAGGATACCTGGAAAAGTACGACAAAGAAATTGTGAATCACATAGGCACCGAATGCGTTCTCGGCGAGTTTCCGAAGAACAAAATTCGTCCGGCTGCAGTACGTTCGAAAGAACACGAGAAGCCCGAAACAGAGGAACACGCACATAAAGGATTCGTAGATCGGCCAGATATCCCAAACGAAGGGCATGATTCTCGCGAGAACAGGGAACCTGCTCAAATAAATGACGAACGCCATGACAAGACCCGCAACAAGAGCCAGGAAGCCGGTTCTTTTCGAGAGAGAAGTGAAATAACCTTTGCGGTACGCGACGATGCCGGAGAGGAAGAGGAGCGCGTACTGCGGTAGATGCGCCGGCTCCACTCCGATCACCCCAAGAACGTCGACCCAATTATCGACCGGATAATACATGCGAACGACCAGGGATACAACCGCGATCAGGCCTCCGAGTCCGAGAATCATTAGGATATTCGGGGCTTTCCCCGCGGACATTTTACGGTTCTTGAGGATGATCCGCACGAGCGCGTAGAGAGCGGAATAGAGGAACAGATGGACCATGTACCAACCGTGTTCGTAGGATAGAAGGCCGTCGCCGATGTAGCTTTTCGCGTAGAAGGTGAAGAAATCGTACGTACCCACGCCGCGGTATGTCATCGCGAGATAGAAGTAAGCCGGGACGACGACGGCGAGGATAAAGAGGACCGGGAGAAGCAGGCGCTTGGCCTTCTGTCGAAGAAAGGCGCCGGCGGTTCGGCCGTCGAAGGAGCGGGGGATAAAGTAGCCCGAGATCAGAAAGAAGAATCCCATGAAAAAGGACGCATTGACGGCCATGAAATTGCGAAGCCACATGACCGAATGACCGGGATCCACATAGACCCAGGCGCCGCCGGTAGGGCCGTAGGCTTGCGACGCGTGATGAGCGATGACGAGAAATGTGAGGCAGAGCTTCAGATTGTCGAGATAGGTATTTCTGTCTGCAGTCGGTATCGGGGTGGCATTTGCTTTTGCAGAAATATGAATCACCATCCCTTCGCCGGGAATCCCATGATATACCTCACACGGTCCGCAACTTCGCGCGACGTTAGCATCTCGAGAAGCTCGAACGCTACGCCGGGGGCCGTTTCCGGACAATAGGATGTGATGATGTTCCGGTCGACGACAATGGGCTCGTTAAGAACGACGACTCCGAGTTCGGCGAGCATGCGCTGCCTTTTCCCGTCACCCAAATGGTAGGTTGTTGCATTCCGGCCCGCAAGGACGCCGCTTTTCGCGATCGGAAGAGCTGCGACGCATACGCTCGCAATCGGACGGGAGAGCCGGTCGAATTCCCGGATCAATTGGAGGAATCGTTCGTCGTAGGCCTCCTCGTAGAAGCCGTATTCTTCGAATCCTCCGGGGATCGCGAGCGCGTCGTAATTCTCTGCGCGGATCTCGTCGATCAGCCGGTCCACCCGGATCCGGACTCCGAAGGTGCTTGTAACTGTTTCGGTGAACCCGCCGGTTGTCACGTTTATGGGGATATTCATCTCGTCTTTCGCCCAGCCAAGTACATCAACGAAGGGCGCGAATTCCATGGTTTCGAATCCCTTAGGACAAAAAAGCAGTATGTTCATCGTTCCTCCGCCTTCATGAAGAATTGGTAGACGGGAGCAAGCAGAAGGAATCTTTCCGCGACAAGGTCTGCCATATCCTCGCTGAAGATGGTCTCCCAGTTCTCTTCGCGTGCGTGGAAATAGATCGACCGGCGATTGAGCCAATCAGCATCGGCTTTCGGAGCGTCCGGGTACCGTTCCTTCTTATAGGTGTCGCCGCCGATGGCGAACACAGACTGCCCCTCATAGGCTTTTCGCGCGGCGAGATAAGCCTTGTCGCCGTCCGTGATCATGGCGCGGATTGCCTCCATCGTCTTCGAAGAGGCGCGATAATATCCGAATCCGTACTCGCAGCCGTTCGGTGAAAGATCAAAGTAGAAGCCGGGAAGCTCGTTCTTCTCGTTGTTTATTCTGGAAAACGCGCACCATACGTTGGCGTGGAAAATCGGTCCGCCCGCGACAAAACGCATGTCGCGGAAGAGTCTCGAGAACTTCCTGGGGTCGACGAGCATCTGCCCGTCGATCCCGTGAAGTGCCGGTTCAAGTCGCGTGATGAATTCGGAGAAAGGCTCCGCCACGAATTTCTTATACTCGGCCTTGTGGCTCTGATACCAATCGCGGCTGTTGTTCATGAAGTTCTGCGATAAGAAATCCATTGTCTCTTGCGAAAAAGCCATTTGGTGCCTTCTTTCCGACGGGTTTCGTCCGGTTATTTTCTCTTGGCGAGACTGTTCTTGTTGTACTGTTCGATGTTATAGCGGTCGTGAAGCATGCCGGTCAGCTGCATGCCGACCAGAGCGACGGTGAGAATTACTGCGAAGATCGCCCAGTAGAGAAGCCGCGACGCGTTCGCCGGCTCGGGCATGGCATAGGTTCCGACGATAAAGAGGCCGCTTCCGAACATGAGGCCCGTTAAGCTTGTAATGGCGATGCGAAAACGCCTGTCGGCTTTCTCGATCTGATCGGCCGTGTAAAAGGGCTGTATTACGGGATTCTTCCTGATGTATTCATCGTTGCCGGTGCCGATACAGATCATGACCATAATGCCGGCAATTGCAAAGGCGAGCATGGCGACAACGGAGAGCGCGACAGACTGGCCGATGCTTAAGAGGTACAGGAGAACGGGCGCGCTGAAGAACATGAGTGCGGTTCCGCCGGACATCCAGAATGCGAAGAAACGCATTTGGCGGTCGTATCCGCGTTCGTCGTCCGCGCTCTCGGCCTCCGCGCTGCCGCGAAGGAGCGTATCGAGGGGGCAGGAAAACATTTCGCACATCTTAAGTAGCTTGTCCATCTCGGGGAACGCTGCTCCGGCCTCCCATTTCGAGATCGACTGGCGCGACACATCAAGCCGCTCCGCGAGCTGCTCCTGCGTCAGCTCCATTTTTCTGCGGTAAAATTGTAAGTTTGTTCCGAATGTCTCGTTCATTTTCTTATCCATCCTTTCCATATTGTACCATCTAAAAGATTTTTTGGAACTTGTTCGTCATGACGTCCTTATTATGCGGTTGCGCGGCTGCCCGTTTAAAGAAACCCCGTGTTGCGTTTCGCGAGAAGTGATGTATATTTCAGGTTGCGAAGGCCTTTTTACGGGATTTTCTCGGTTTGGAATTGAGAGACTCTGGCGATTCGTGTCGTTTGGCGTTAAAAAGCAATGATTATTCGTGTACTTTAGTGTCAAAACAAGGGCGAAAATTACACTAGAACACACGAATGTGATACAATAACTTTACAAGGGCAGGAGGTGTTGGATTTGTATCGCAAAATCATGAAGAATTTTGAAGCGTGGCGGACGAGTGAGTACAGGAAACCGCTTGTTCTTCAAGGTGCAAGGCAAGTGGGCAAGACATTCTCGCTGCTGGCATTCGGACGTGAAAGTTATGAGAATGTAGCGTACTTTAATTTTGAATCGAATCCTAAGATCGGGGCTACCTTCGACGAGAACATACACCCCGAATATCTGATACCGATTTTGTCGCGCATTTGCGGACAATCGATTATCAAAGAGAAAACACTCGTCATTTTCGACGAGGTTCAACTTTGCGAGAGAGCCTTGACCTCCCTTAAGTATTTCTGCGAGGAAGCGCCCGATTATCATATTGTTGCTGCGGGCAGCTTGCTGGGACTAGCCGTTAATCGCGATCGGTATTCCTTTCCCGTCGGTAAAGTTGACATGATTACGATGTATCCTTTGGATATGGAGGAATTCTTGCTGGCGCTCGGTGAGGAGGATCTTGTCATCCGTATCCGGGATTGTTTTCTTAAAGATCAGCCAATGCCGGCGGCTCTTCATGACATCGCACTGACCCTATGGAGGCAGTATCTCGTTGTCGGCGGGATGCCGGAGGCCGTGCTGCATTTTGCTGAGACGAAAGACTATTTACTCATCCGCAATATTCAGGAGACCATTCTGATCGGCTATTTGAATGACATGAGCAAATACAACAATGAGAACGAAGATAAGAAGACCAGGCTCGTATACGACAGCATTTCCGTTCAGCTGTCCAAGAAGAACACCCGCTTCCAATATAAACTTGTGAAGAAGGGCGGACGGGCGGCTGAATTTGAGAATGCAATCGAGTGGCTCCGGCTTTCGGATATTGCTTCACAAGTTTTTCGCGTTGAACAAATTAAGAAGCCGCTCGAAAACTACCGCGATATTAACTCGTTTAAGATTTACTATTCGGATCTCGGCCTCCTGGCCGCTAAAAAGCAGCTGATTGCCGAGGACATCCTATATATGACAGAGGATTTGAACGATTTCAAAGGCGGTTTGTGTGAGAATTATGTTCAAATACAGCTCGCGATCCACGGGTATTCGACGTACTATTGGGAATCGAATCGAGAGGCGGAAGTTGATTTTGTTATCCGGCGGGAGGGCAAGTTGATTCCGGTTGAGGTGAAGAGTTCCGAGAATGCAAAGGCCAAGAGCCTGAATGTTTTCATGGAGACCTTCCGGCCGGAGTATGCAATCAAATTATCCGTCGGCAATTTTGCTTTTGAAGACAACAAAAAGATCATCCCGCTCTATGCGGCTTTCCTAATATAAAACGATCTTGAAAGAAGGTGCTTTATCATGAATCGAGTATTTTCCCGTACTTACCAGACTGTCATGCGTGCGGCTTCGTACTTCATGCCGTTTCGCCGTCCGGAGATCCTTTCCGGCGAAGGCGCGGCGCTCCGGCTCCCGGAACGCGTCCATCGTGAGGGCGTCCGGCACATTCTCTTTTTCGTCGGCAAAAGCGGACAGCGGATGCCGTTCTACACGCCGCTTCTCGAAGCTTTTCGCGCGGAGGGAATCGAAGTAACCGTCTACACCGGGACTGTCCCGAACCCGACCGCCGATAACGTCGAGGAGGCGCTCGCGCTTTTTCGCGGAAACGGCTGCGACGGCCTTCTGGCCATGGGCGGCGGCTCGCAGATGGACTGCGCCAAAATCACCGGTGCCAGAATTGCGAGACCCGGTAAAACCGTCCGGGACCTTAAGGGACTTCTAAAGGTCGGGAAGAAGATCCCGCCGCTCTTTGTGATCCCGACGACAGCCGGAAGCGGCAGTGAGGTCACACTCGCGGCGGTCGTGTCACTTCCGGAAACGCACGAGAAGTTCGGAATCAGCGACCCGGCTCTGATCCCGCTGGTCGCGGTTCTTGATCCTTTAACCACGGTGTCGCTGCCGCCGCATATTACGGCGGAGACGGGCATGGACGCGCTTACGCACGCCGTCGAGGCGTACATAGGACGGAGCAATACGAAGGAAACGTCCCGAAGCGGCCTGGACGCGACGAAGCTGATTTTCGAGAGCTTGTTAACGGCGTATTCGAACGGAACCGATACGGCCGCGCGCGAAAAGATGCTTCGCGGATCGTATGAAGCCGGTGTCGCTTTTACCCGCGCGTATGTCGGTTATGTTCATGCTCTCGCACACGCAATCGGCGGACAGTATGGCGTCGCGCACGGACAGGCGAATGCAATTCTTCTGCCGCTCGTTCTCGAAGCCTATGGGAATTCCGCGCACGGGCGTCTTGCCGAACTGGCCGATGCGGCCGGAATCGGATCGGACGGACAATCCGATGAGGAAAAGGCGGCCGGTTTTATTGCCGCGATCCGCCGGATGAACGACACGATGGGAATTCCGCGGAAGATTACCGCGCTGCGGGAGGAAGATATCGCGCTTCTAACCGGACGCGCCGCCAAAGAGGCGAATCCTCTTTATCCGGTCCCTCGTATTCTGAATGAGGGTGAGCTTGCGGCGATTCTTAAGCACGCTATGTAAGTGCATCAGGCAGCAAGGAAATAGAGGATCCGGGAGAGGGGCCGCATTGCCTTGTTCCCGATTGGACGAGTCTATATAAATTGCGCCGGCAGTGATTACGATCAGTGCCGGCGCTTTTTGGTTATTGGCCATCACATACAAGAAAATGTGTCAATCGTATGACATATTTGGAACGGCGTCTGGGAGTGGATTTGGGTGTAACGTTTCGTGCATATGATTCAAGTAACTGCGATGTATTGCGATGAATTTATGCACATTTCAGAATCTCGGAACGTTGATGGTCTCTGGTTTCGACGTCCGGAAGTCTTGTGAAAGAAAAATATGACAACCGCTTGACATTCTGTTTCGCTCCTATTATAGTGGGAACATAGACAAGAAGGGAAAGGGTAGTGCGCATACGATTTCCCGAAAATGAAACAAGAGTTCTTTTCACAATAAAAGGAGGCAAAAATGAGACGTTACGGAAAAATCGCTGCTTTTCTTCTTGCGGTAACCATGCTTGCGGGCACGGCGGGCGCTTGTACGAATTCCAACAAAGCTTCGAACCAGACGACGGCCGCACAGAACGGCACGGCAGCCGAAGCGACTGCTGCGGCAACCGCACCCGTTGCGGAAGGCGAGTATGATTTCTATATTTTCAATACCAAAGGCGAGAATGCCGATGCGCTGCAGGCAGCGGTCGATGCATATTCGGCGAAGACCGGCCAGAATATCAAGGTGTTTTCGCTCGGCTCCGGCACCAATGCAAGTGACGCTCTGAATACGGAGATGAATTCCGAGAATATGCCGACCATTTTCTCGATCATGAACATTCAGGAGCTTAAGACCTGGACCGAAGGCGGTTTTGCACTCGATCTGAGCAAAGCGACAAACAGTGATTTCAAGGCTCTTGTCGATGCGATTCCCTCGAGCCTGTATCTCACAAACGACGGAGCGACGAATTACGGTATCCCTTACAATGTTGAGGGCTACGGCTATATCGTAGACACAGAGATGCTGGCGGATCTTTTCGGTGCGGATACAGCGGCGAATGTTCTTAAGGATATTAAGACTGCGACGTATACCGAATGGGAAGCACTGATCGTTGCGATCGGCGCCTATATCAAGGACGGAACCGCTGCGACGGTTACCTTAAGCGGCAATTCCTATGCACTTGCAGCCCAGAAGGGCGAGCTTGCCTCGAAGCTGACGGGCGTTTTCTCGACGGCCGGATCTCAGACGTGGACGTACGGCGATCACATGCTGAACGTAGCAATCGACTGTGTATTTGCCAATTCGGCTGCGGCTGCTTCCGCAACACCGGAGCAGCTCGATCTCCTCAAGGGACCGTTCCTTGCTTATGCCAAGGCTCTTGACCTGAAGACCACCTATGCGGCCGGTGCGGACGGAGCTCTTGTAAGAGGTCCCGAATTCATCAACACGACGACTGCCGGATACGATGCCGAAGTGCAGCTTTTCGCAGATCACAAGGCCGTTTTCATGAAGCAGGGCAACTGGGTCTACGGCAACATCCAGAAAGTGAACGCCGATATCGTCGACACACTGACCTTTGTTCCCGTAAAGATGCCTTTCACGGATGCCGACATTCAGGTGCCCGGCATGACCGTCGATTCGGTCTCCCGTTCAATCCCGGTATTTGTTCCGAACTATTATGCGATCAACGCCAAGAGCTCTGCTGAAGAGCAGGAGAAAGCCGAAGCGTTCCTTGTATGGCTCAACACGACCGAAGAAGGACAGAAGTTTGTCATCGAAGACATGGCCTTCATTCCTTATAACGCAGACCCTGCGGTTACCAAACTCTCGAACAGCCTCGGTCAGTCGATTCTCGAGTATATGAGCACGAAGGATACGGTCACCAATGCGTATGCCGGCGCGCCGACGAACTGGAGCGGTCTTACCGTCGGACAGAAGATCATGGAGAACTATCTTACCAAAGAAGCATGGGAAGAGCAGGACTATCAGGACATCGCCGATTACGCTATCGCACAGTGGAAAGATATGGCGGCATCCTAAGCGAAGGGTAATCCCCGTATAAGAGGTTTGGCGGAGTGCGGCCTTTCCCGCACTCCGCCTAAATCCCCCGGCCGGGACTGACCGGAAAGAGGTAAACGTGGAAAAGTTTTATAAGAAATGGTTTCTTCCGCTGGCATTGCCGGCTATTCTACTCTTTGTCGGTGTTATTCTGATCCCGTTTCTAGTCGGTGTCCTGTACTCGTTTACCGGATGGCGCGGTGCGTATTTTGTCGGCGGAGGCAAGAATCCTTTTGAGGCGTTTGTCGGCATCAGCAATTATGTGAAGGCGCTTCATTCGGAGAAATTCATGAATGCTCTTGTTTACACGCTGAAATACACGCTGATCGCCACTGTCTGGATCAACGCGGTCGGTCTGTGTCTCGCGCTGCTGGTCAATAAAATCAGCAGGGGAGCCGGTCTCTTCCGCACGGTCTTCTTCATGCCCAACCTTCTGGGCGGACTGGCACTCGGCTTTATCTGGTCTTTCATTTTCGAGATCGTATATTCCAAATTCGTGTTTGGTGTGGACGGACTGATCCATATCCCGTTCCTTACCAACATGACGCAGGACAACACGAAGGCGCTGTTTGCACTGGTCATTCTGGTCTCCTGGCAAATGGGCGGCTATATGATGATGATTTTCGTCAACGGACTGAACGGTATTTCACAGGATCTCTACGAAGCAGCCCGGATTGACGGCGCAAATGCGTTCCAGGTCTTCCGCAATATTACCGTTCCGATGTTGATGCCGGCCTTCACAATCACTTTCTTCCTGACCCTTGCCAACAGCTTTAAGCTCCTCGATCAGAATATCGCTTTGACGGACGGCAACTTCGGGACGCGCATGCTCGCGACACAGATCCTGCGAACGACGAGAGATACGAATCCCCCGGATTACGGCATGGCACAGGCCGAGGCGGTTATCTTCTTCGTGATGATCGCGCTGGTTACGCTGCTTCAGGTTTACCTGACCAAGAGAAAGGAGATTGAAGCATGACTTTCGCAAATGCCATTCACAGGCTGCATCCTAAGAAGATTCGTGTATCGACCGTTCTGATCTACCTGCTCCTGATCGCGATTGCCGCCTACACGCTGTTTCCGCTCGCATTTCTCTTTGTTAATTCCTTTAAAGGGCAGGCCGCGATTGTGTCTTCGCCCCTTAAGCTGCCGGATATTTGGGATGTCGCATATCTCGAGAACTCGATGAAAGCGATTCACTTCATGTCCTCGCTCGGAGTGACGGCGGGGATCACATTGATATCGGTCTTCGTTCAGGTAGTTGCCTCTTCGCTTGTCGCATGGATGATGGTTCGCAACAAGAGCAAATGGTCCTTCGCCTTGTTTATGGCGTTCACGGCCGCGATGCTGATTCCTTTTCAGTCGGTCATGTATCCGCTGATCAGCATGTTCGACGCGATGAAACTCAAAAACATACCGGGACTGATCATCATGTACGGCGGCTTCGGCCTCAGCATCTCGGTTTTCCTTTACCACGGCTTCATGAAAAGCGTGCCGAGATCCATTGAGGAGGCCGCGCTGATCGACGGAGCAAGCGTTTTCCAGATCTACTTGTATGTGGTCATGCCGCTTCTCAAATCGACGACCGTGACGGTGATTATCCTGAACGGCATGTGGATCTGGAACGATTATCTCCTGCCGTTCCTCGTGATCGGTAACGAACCGGTCAAGACGCTTACTCTCGAGCTCTACTATGCTAAACTGACATCCGGTCAGTACGGCAACCCGTGGGAGATGATTTTCCCGGCGGTCCTGATCAGTATTATCCCGATTATTCTGGTCTTCCTGCTTCTTCAAAAATACATAATGAAAGGTGTCACGGCCAGCGCTGTCAAAGAGTGACGGGCGGACATATGCATATGAATAAACCTTGGTGGAAAGATAAAATTGTCTATCAGATCTATCCAAAATCCTTTGCGGATTCGAACGGTGACGGCATCGGAGATCTTAAGGGCATCATCGGGAAACTCCCGTACCTTCAGGCTCTCGGGGTGGATATCCTCTGGCTGTGCCCTGTATTCTGCTCGCCGATGGCCGATAACGGATACGACATATCCGACTACGAGCACATCGATCCGATGTTCGGAACCGATGAGGACATGACAGAGCTGATCGCGGAGGCGAAGCGGCACGGGATCCGGATTCTTCTGGACCTTGTCATCAACCATACCTCCGACCGGCATGCCTGGTTTCAGGCGGCACTTCGTGATCCGGAATCGCCCGAGGCGTCCTTCTACGTCTTGAAAAAGGGCGTGAACGGCGGCCCGCCGAACAACTGGAGAGCGATTTTCGGCGGCAGCGTGTGGGAGAGAATCGGAGAAACCGATCTCTATTACTACCATACGTTCGCCAAAGAACAGCCCGACTTGAACTGGGAGAATCCCGTCCTTCGCGAAGAGCTCTACCGGATGATCCGGGGCTGGCTCGAAAAAGGGATCGCGGGGTTTCGGATTGATGCAATTGCTTTCATCAAGAAGGATCCCGAATATGCTTCCTATCCGCCGGACGATGCAGACGGCATGGTCGCCGTTCAGCGCGGCGGGGAGAATCAGCCGGGGATCGGCGATTTCCTGAAGGAGCTCAAGGAGCAGACCTTTTCGAAGTATGACTGCCTGACGGTTGCAGAGGCGACCGGCATCTCGCTCGATGAGGTCGCGGCCTTCGCGGGACCCGACGGGTATTTCTCAATGACGTTCAACTTTCTCCTGTGCGACATCGATCTGACCGGAGACTATCGCTGGTACGAGCCCCGGAAATGGGACGCAAAGGATTTCAGGAAGTGCTTTTTCGACGTGATGGAGGCAACTTCCTCCGTCGGCTACGGGCCGAATTTCTTCGAGAATCACGATCTGCCCAGATCTCTCAACCACTATATTCCGGAAGAGGACATCGGCTTCATGAGCGCCTCAATGCTCGCGACCCTGCTTCTTACGGCACACGGCGTGCCGTTCATCTACCAGGGCGAGGAGCTCGGCATGACGAATGCCGGGAGGAGCTCGATCGACGAATTCGAGGATCTCTCGACCAGAGATCAGCACGAGAGGGCGATCGCGGCGGGTGTGCCGCCGGAGCAGGCACTCCTGTATATGAACCAGAGGAGCCGGGATCATTCGCGGACGCCGTTCCAGTGGAACGCCGGGCCGGGCGCGGGATTCTCGACGGGAGAGCCGTGGCTCAAACTGAACCCGAACTACGTGACGGTCAACGCAGAAGCAGAAGAGAAGGATCCGGATTCGATCCTGTCCTACTACCGGAATCTGATTCGCCTTCGGAAAGGCTATCTCTACAATGTCCTGTGCGACGGAGACCTTCGCGAGTACAAGACCGGTGACAGCGACATCATCGCCTATACGCGGACAAACGGTACCGAGAGCGTCCTGATCGCACATAACTTCTCATCGTCCGACACGACTCTGCCGCTCGGCGGCGCGTATGAGGTACTGCTGACGAACGGCCCTGCACCGGACTTTACAGCCGGCGGAGCCGTCCTCAAACCGTATCAGAGCGTCATCCTGCGGCCTGAAAACGGACCCATTGCAGAAGGAGGAGCAAGAAATTGAAGCAGAACAACAAAATCATGCTGATTACATACGCGGACAGTCTCGGCAGGGACTTGCCGGAAATGAACGGGATCCTGAAAGAACATTTCCCGAAGGCTGTCGGCGCGGTGCACATTCTTCCCTTTTTCCCGTCGTCGGCCGACCGCGGCTTTGCGCCGATGCGGTACGACATGGTGGATCCGGCTTTCGGCAGCTTCGAGGATGTCGACGCGATCGGGGAGAACTTCCCTCTGATGTTCGATTTCATGATCAACCACATCTCGCGTTCGTCCGAATATTTCCGCGACTATCTCGCGAAAAAGGACGCTTCGGAATTCAAAGACATGTTCATCCGTTTCTCGGAATTCTGGGAAAACGGCGATCCGACCGAAGAGGATATCGCCCGGATCTACAAAAGAAAGCCAAGAGCCCCCTACACGGATGCGCATTTCGCCGACGGCAGCACGGAGAAGATCTGGTGCACGTTCGATGAGGAGCAGATTGACCTGGATGTTGCGAGTGAGAAAACAAAAGCATTCGTCCGGGAGACCCTTGCGGCGATGTGCTCGCACAGACTTTCCTTTGTCCGCCTGGACGCTTTTGCCTATGCGGTAAAAAAAGCCGGCACCGACTGTTTCTTTGTCGAGCCGGAGATCTGGGAGCTATTGCACGCGGCAGAGAAAATCGTGGAGCCCTACGGCGTGGAGATTCTTCCGGAGATACACGAGCATTACACGATTCAACTCAAGATCGCCCAAAAGGGATTCTGGGTCTACGATTTCGCCCTGCCGATGCTCCTTCTTCACGCGCTCTATACCGGACGTCCCGACCGCCTGCTGAACTGGTTTACAATTTGCCCGAGAAAGCAGTTCACAACGCTCGATACGCATGACGGCATCGGAGTCGTCGACGTCGTCGGCCTTCTTACCGAGGAGGAAATCGAGGAGACGAAGACGCTTCTTTTCGAGAAGGGGGCGAACGTCAAGAAGAAGTACAACACGGCCGAATACAACAATCTGGACATCTACCAGATCAACTGCACCTATTATTCAGCTCTCGGCAACAACGATCAGGCGTATCTTCTGGCCAGGGCAATCCAGTTCTTTGCGCCCGGCGTGCCGCAGGTATATTACGTCGGCATGCTCTCCGGCGAGAACGACATCGAGCGCATGGAGAAGACGAAGCAGGGCCGCGATATCAACCGGCACGTCTATACGCGGGAAGAGGTTGCAGATGAGCTTCGGCGGCCCGTCAACCAGAAACTTCGCCGCCTGATGGAGCTTCGGAATTCGTGCGATGCGTTCGAAGGGGATTTCACGGCCGAGCGCTTCTCAGACTTCGGAATCCGGATTATCCGCACATCGGGCAACGAGAGCATCTCGCTTACCGCGGATCTTAAGACGCACGCCTTCTCGATCATCCGGACGGTGGACGGCTCCGCGGAGGAGATCTGCCTGTAGAGCTCTGACGCGAGTCTTGTTGCTTGTAATCGTGTGACGGAATGATACAATTTATGTATTATGCCCGCCTGTAAACGACGAAGGGCGTCAATTCGTTCATAAGGAGCAAGGATACCTATGCCGACACTTAAGGATGTTGCCGATAAGGCGGGAGTAACCGTCACGACCGTCTCACGCGTTCTGAACAATCGCGGCTATATCGGTGAAGCGACCAGGGAAAAAGTCTACCGGGTGATGAAGGAACTCAACTATCAGCCCAACGAACTGGCCCGTTCGCTGTCCAAAAACAGGACCAACATCATCGGAATCATTGTGCCGTCGGTGATGCATCCGTTCTTCAGCGAGGTCGTCAACTATCTCGAGGCATACGGCTCGGAAGCGGGATACAAGATCATGCTCTGCAACTCGAACCACCAGAAGGACAAGGAGATCGAGTACATCGAGATGCTCCGCTCGAACAAGGTCTCGGGGATCATTCTCTGCAGCCGGACCGAGAACATCGAGAAGGTTCTACCCGACAATCTTCCGGTTGTAACGTTCGAGCGTATGCTTTCTTCGAAGTTCTCCTCCGTGTCCTGCGACAACTACATGGGCGGCGAGCTGGCCACGCGCCATCTGATCGCCAAAGGCTGCCGGAATCTCCTGCATATCAGCGGCATCCGCAACATGAAGATGCCCGCTGATGACAGACGCGATGCTTTTGTTCACGTCTGCGAGGAAGAGGGCATCCCCTACAAAATCTTCTATACCGAAGAAGCCCAGTTCCACTCCATGAATTACGAAGAATATCTCGATAAGATCATTCGCGAAAACAAGGGCGTCGACGGCGTCTTTACGAGCAGCGACGTCATAGCGGCCGAGGTCATCCACGTATGCTGGGAAAACGGGATACGGGTTCCGGAGGATATCAAGGTCGTAGGCTTCGACGACATTCATCTCGCGTCGCTGACGACTCCCAAAATTACAACCGTTCGCCAGCCGATCGAGCAAATGTGCTCAGCTGCGGTCGACACGCTGATCCGGCAGGTCGACAAGGGATTTCTGCCTTCCAAAACGGTTCTGTCTGTCACGCTCGTCGAGCGCGAGAGCACCTGAACCTTTTCGCCCGGAAGATGCGGATTCCTTAAGCCGAACCGCGGCAAACCGAGGAGGAAAAATGGAAAAGACAACAGATATTATTGCGGTGGGGGAGTGCCTGATCGATTTTGTCAGCACCCTCGCCGATGACAAACTGCACCTTGAGGGCAACCCCGGAGGTGCGCCGGTCAATCTTCTTGCAATGGCGGCGAGGCTTGGCCTTACGACCTCCATCATCACTAAGGTCGGGAAAGACGCGTTCGGCGATTTCCTCATAGGACATATCGAAAAGGCCGGAATCGGCACCGGATATGTGATCCGCGACGATGCTCCCACCACGCTTGCGATCGTGTCACTCGATTCGAAAGGCGACCGCAGCTTCGGCTTCTACCGGAAAGGTACCGCCGATGTCAATCTCATGGAGACGGAAATACCGCTCGAAGCGATCCGGAAAGCAAAGGTCTTTCACTTCGGTTCCGTCTCGCTGACCGATGAGCCGGCCCGTTCCGCAACGCTTTATGCCGCCGCGTATGCCTACGGGAACGGCGTTACGGTTTCCTATGACCCGAATCTCCGGCCGCTCTTATGGGACAATCTGGACCATGCGCGGGAGGAGATCCTGAAGGCCATGCGCTATGCGCATATCGTAAAAATCTCAGACGAAGAGCTCCGTTTCCTTACACGCGTCGATTCGCTCGAAAAGGGCATCGATCTCCTGTGGAAGCAATTCTCCCTCCGGTTCCTTGCGGTGACGCTCGGCCCCAAAGGCTGCATCTGCCAGACCGCGTCGGGACGCTTCCGCGCGTCGACTTTTGATACGGTGTGCGTTGACACAACCGGTGCCGGTGACGCGTTCTTCGGAGCGCTTGTCGGATGGCTCGTGAAAAACGATGCGCTTCACCGTGACCTTACGGGCGCCGGGATGGAAGCTCTGATGGACTTCGCCAATGCCGCCGGCAGTCTTGCCGTAACGAAACGCGGAGCCATACCCGCCATGCCGGACGAAAGCGCAATTGAGCGCTGTATAGCCGATATGCCCCGTGCTTATTAATCCATGGAGAATTGAATTTGGCTGCTTGCGTCCCGGTGTATGAAGATCGTTCCGTTAAGATCGGATAGATCGTAAACAACCGACCACTGAAGCTTGTCGACGTCGCCGTCATAACAGCCGATGTCGCACAGAAGCTGTATCGCTTCCGACTGCGGCAACGCGCCGTCGAACTTTTCGATACGGCTTATGACCGTGTCGTAGCGGTCGAACTCGGAATATCCTTCGCCAATGTTGAGGCCGTCGTAAGCGATGAAATTCGAAGCTGCCTGATAGGCTGCGTCCGTTTCGACTGTGCGCAGCTCGCCGTCCCAGTATTCGACGATCACCGAACGGCCCGTCGCGTCGGCGATCAGGAAATGGCACTGAACGTCGCCCGAAAAGTAGATGTTGTAATTCTTAAGAAGCTCGACCGCCTCGTCAACCGTGGCGGCCTTATCCAGGACGAGCCGGATTGCGGTCGTCGTGTTCAGCGTGATCTTATTGTCCGAAGGCCCCTCGGCTTCCGGGACGGCCAGAAGCGCGATCGCGACGCCTTTTTCGTTTACGCCGTCAAACGGCAGAAACGGTGCCGCAAGCGCGAGAAAAGAATCGAAACCCTCGGGAAGATGATCCTTGTCATAGCCCGCGTACGTCAGGTTGACCGTCGAAATCGATGCATATCCGTTCTCGGGGCAGGTCCTGATCTGCATCGAAGGCGTATAGTCGAAATCAAAATTGCGCCCGAAAATCACGTCGCCCTCATCGTCCCTGGTGACAAAAGCCGTGCAGCCGTCGCCTGTAACGCCGAGATCAATCGGCAGGCCCTTGAGGAGGCGCGCTGTAACAAAATCTTCAATGCCGGAATCACTTTTCGCGCCCTGCTTCAGAAAATCGTCGAATCCGTAATCGCCGTAATACGTCATCGTGTACATCGGATAGTCGTTGACCTTCTTGAGCGACGAGAGACTTCTCAGCTCGTTCCAGAAAAGTGCGGTAAAAACGCCTCCGATCACGACGATCACGGCAAGGATAATGATAAGGACACGGACGATTTTCTTTTTCATAGAAGCCCCCTGTAGAGAATTGTTTTTTCATCATAACAGGGAGGGGAGAGAAGTCAAGAATAATTTAGGCATGAAGAATAGCATAATTTACATGATTTGTGGAGCCTTTGCACTTTTTTCAAGCGGAAATTTCGATGAATAGAAACTGGAAAAATCGATGAATAAAAACCGGAAAAATCGATGAATAGGATCCGGAAAAAACGGGACAACTTACAAAACGTGACTTTATTGCTATGTTTATCCATCCCCTCGTCCGGCTTTACTTTTTCCTTCTATCTCTTCGCCGAATAACCCGTGGCTTTGCCTGAACCAGTTCTTATGATGAGACCTCTGTTTTCAAGATCTTTCAGAATCAGACCGCATTTCGTCTGTTTAATGCCCAATGCTTCCTGCACTTCTTTTCTTGTGGCTGATGTGTGTGCGCGGATATATTGTAATGCCGAGGAAAGCTGCACATCCAATTCTGGAGCAGCCAGAGCAGCCGTATGTCTATTGGGAATAACAATACGAAAGGCTGCGTTGGTAATATGAAAAGACGCTGTTACACCAAACGTTTCACATTCTTTTCTGATCTTACGGATACCTGTTCCATATACTTCAACATATTTTAGTCTGTAAAAAATATTGGCAAGACCTGTATTTCGTGTTTGAGATATACCCTCGAAAATATCTTCCGGTTCAAGACCCGGCACAAGTCCTCCGAGAGAAACAATCTCCAGGCGGTCGCTGAAAACGGAGACAAGAGTGCTTCCACTGAATGAATAGTCTCTGTGAATGATTGCATTCAAGAGAGCTTCGCGAATTGCAGATTCGGAATAGTCTCTGCTGTCTATGCGAGTCAAGCCCTCAAAAGTCGAGTTAAGTTGATTGTTCAAATCAATAAAGGAATATGCGTCTGTAAGTTGTAAAAACAGAGACCCTCCGAATTCCTTTCTTGTTAGAAATTCATCCTTTTCCTGACCCTTAAAAACGGCTGCTTTGATTGAATGCTGACACTGATCCGACAAAAGAAGACCAAGATTTGTAAATAGACCATCAGAATCCATGATTCCGAGCGTTTTTTGCTGTGCTTTTCCAAAATCGATCTTTTGCTTTTTAAACTCCACTTCTGCTGCGTCAAAAGTAAGTTGCTGATTGATGCTGCGTTTTTTTTCATAACTTGCATCATCTGTATCACCAATCATTGTGCGTATGGCGTTTTCTGTGGCGGGAATCGATGTATTGCCCAGTCTTATATACACACCAGAAGATTTGAGCCCTTTATCGCTCAGATAGTAAGGTCGCTTTGTCCCCCGCTGAACGCATATTTTCACGACTGACTTACCTTCTGTCTTTTCCGAGACAATATCAGTAAACATTGATACATCCGGCTTAATTCCGTCATGGATCATCGACGAAACCCGTTCACAGATCCGATCCGGCGCATCTACCCCTATGACATTTCCGTCGTCATCAATACCAATATAAAGGGTACCGCCTTTTGTGTTTGCAAAGGCAATGATTTCTTTCTTTATGTCCAAAGTGAATTCCTGTTTTAGCTCCAGGGTGTCTGATTCTTTATACATAATAGAGACCTCTTTCTAACGGCACTATCGCGTTCTAACGTTAGTATCGCGCAATTTGCGTTAGAATGCAAGGAAGTGGATTGAGTCTCATAGCCATTGTTTCAGATTTTACCGTCGGCCTGGAGGGTGTTCAGCATGTATTTTCTAAATTAGTTGATTAACCATACGGTTTCAATGAAACGGGACAGCTTGCCCAAATGTGCCCTTCTTTTGAAGTCAATATCGCAGGCAACTGTCTTCGTCGCTGGACCGCCGCTTCGATGCTCACGTGCAAAAGCACGCTCCGCAGACGATAGTGTTCATTTCACTTGCAGGTTTCGGGAATGCAACTACATTTAATAATTATCTATCCGGATTAGAGGCTCATCTTCACCAATAGATTGTTTGATTTTGGACACAACAACATCCATGCTCGTTGGAGTATGTGATAAGATGATCCGGGAGATCGTTAATTGAATTCTTTTGCGTAGGGATTTTCTTTTGTGCAGGCTTGCCAGCCCGGATCGCCGGTTTTCATAAAGTCGGTCCAGCAGCCAACCATCTCTTTGGACAAAGCTCTGTCTCTATCCGTCATGGGACGCCAGCAACGGTCGAGCGTACCGAACATATACCACAATTCGGATGTGTGGAATGCCTTTCCGTCACCACCGGGCACTTCGCGGCTGAAATAGTAAGAGTAGCTCGGCGTGCCGCGCTTACTGTGTTCGACACACCAGCCGACGCTTCCGTTGAATAATCTATTTTCTTGCCTGTCTTTGACGCCCTTTCTTGAAACCAATATGTCGTTTTTCGTGCATCCTGCCATATAAGGAATTGTCATCGTTTCTTTATTGTCCACCAGTCCATCAATATCGCCTGTGAGCAACCAATTATCGATACATGGTACAAGAGAGAATAGCCGCCTGCCATGTATGATCCCGAAAAGCAGGAACTTGGCAGACAACTCCGATACGCTTTCCTCCGGCAGCTGCATCAAGGCTTCAAGGTTCAGTTTATGCTTTTTCAAATACGCAGCACAAACTTTCTCGACCTGCTCCATCGTGATTTCTTTCATGATTGTGCCATTGTAGCCACCACAGCTTTGTATAATTGCTTTCTGGAATTTGCCCTTTGCGAGCGGAGAACTCGCCAGACATCTAACACTATAGCCACCTGCCGATTGTCCAAATACCGTGATATCAGAACGGTTACCGCCAAACGCTGTAATGTTTTCTCTGACCCAATCAATCGCCGCAATCTGATCGAGCAATCCGTAGTTGCCGCTGTGACCGTCTCTCTTCGTCAATTCGGGATGGGCAAAGAAGCCGAACATTCCAAGTCTGTAATTGATAGTGACAAGGATGACGCCGCGTTTCGTGTATTCTTCACCGTCAAACTCGCGCTCGAAACCATATCCGCCGAGAAAACGACCGCCATGTATCCAAACTGCTACAGGGTATTTACTGCCGGCAGACATGTCCTTTGGTGCCCATATATTAAGGTAGAGACAATCTTCAGACATTCCACTATCGTGATACTCTCCGTAGAAGAATTCCTTTTTGTAGAATCCGGTGAATTCCTTTTGCATCGCTCGCTTTGGGAATTTTGTTGCGTCCAGCACCCCATCCCAAGGGTCACACTTTTGGGGTGCAGCGAATCGCAAATTGTTAGTAGGGGGTTTCGCGTAAGGTACGCCTCTGAAAATATAAGCATTCTCAGTCTCGAAACCGCTCAACTTCCCGTTCAACGTCTTTACTACATTTCCCATATCCGCATGTCTCCGTATCGCCTAGTGGCATTTGTTGATAATAGTTTAGTTTATGAGTTAATATGTGTCAATGTTGATTGAGAAGCGCTGGAAAGTGCCGATCAAAAGCTGGGGACAGCTTAACAAGGATGGGCCATTTCGAATCATGAGCTTTACGACGAGAGATAGACAATTTTACCGCTGTATAAGCGCAATATGCCAACCAGTCGGACATTTTTTCGGGTTTGGTTGGCAATCATTGATGAATTATCGCGTTGCAGCACATTGATATACATACGAAAATGGCCAAAACCACTGATTTCGTATGCGCATCATTGATAAATAAACGCAGATCTGCTCATTGAAGCACATATGTTATGGACGGAATATCAGATTTTGTTGATAATTATTGACGAATAAACGCGTTTTTGCTCATTGATATACAGACGAAAATGGCTGAAATTGCGCTTTTCGTAAGTGATCATTGACAAATGAAGAGTTTTCGAGAGTGCCAGTATATATAATCACGCGCGAAAAGCTCCCGTTCTATTGATAAGAGTGAACGCCTGCCGGCTAACACTTAGTCACGGAACAACGTAAATTTTGCCTTGCTATGCAAAGCAGGAGGTGGAGCCTTTAACCAGAATCGAACTTGACCTCATCCTTACCACGGATGCTTCTTGCGGGCGGATAACCTTCGCCTGTCTTTGTCGCCAGCCTGGCGCATCGATGCTCACGTGCTATAGCACGCTCCGCGTCTCGCTTGGGACGGCTCCTTGACATGCTCGGTTCTGCACCCGCAATGCCGTCTGCTTTCGCATCCGGCGCGCCTCCATGGTAAGCATGAAGCTATCAACCCGGCTTTGAATACACACGCCAACACAAAAAAGGACTCCCTTGCGGGAGTCCCTTTTGTGTTGGAGCCTTTAACCAGAATCGAACTGGTGACCTCATCCTTACCATGGATGCGCTCTACCGACTGAGCTATAAAGGCGATTGTTCTTGGAGCGGATGACGGGAATCGAACCCGCGTGGTCAGCTTGGGAAGCTGGAGTTCTGCCATTGAACTACATCCGCGTCTTTTCTGACGCACGTCAAATTATACAAGGTCGATCAATTTGTGTCAATTCAAATTTCTCAGATTGGGAGAGTTGCGGTTTGTGCCGATTTGCCTTGGTGTGTTCCTTTTTGATTGGGCGCATGGTACATCTTTTTCTGTTCATCCGCATATTTTCGGGATAGTATACTTAATAAGAATCTACCGAAATAGGGAGTGTGTCAAATGCTCGAGAAATACCGTACCGGCGACATTATCCGCTTTCTTGGAATTACAAGGGATACACTGCGCTTTTATGAGGAGAAGGGACTTCTTGCTCCGGCTAAAGACCGGGAGAATCAATATCGCGGCTTTGATGTTCTCGATGCCTACAAATTGATGATCATTGATTTCCTGAAGAAGCGGGGGATGAATCTCAATACAATAGGGACGCTGTTGAAGGACGGCGGGATTGACGATATGCGAATGGAGCTTGCCGCGCGCAAAGAGGAGCTCATCGCTTCGATCGAAGAAGCCACGGCCATGCTTCGGCGCATTGAGGAGACCGAAGCTTTTAGCCGTGATCTTGAATCGCGTCTGGGTGTCTTTGTCGAGCGGCCGATGCCTCCGCTTCGTATTCTGGGTGAACTGTCCGATTTCGGCGCGCTGGAGGAATATGCGGATGCCCGTGAGATTTTTGCCGCCGATACCGGTGATATGCTCTCGAAAATCGTACGGCATGTCTCTTTTGACGAAGTGCGAATTCTTGATACGCGCATGTTGATTACGAAGCCGGCCGCGTCCGGCGATTCCGGTCCGGACGTCATCGGTTTCCCGGATTGCCTCTACTATGTTGCCGAGGAGTACCCGCTAAAGACGACCGAAGAGGATGACCTGATCCATTCGATGCACAACCTTTCGCGCGAGTACGCCGCTGTACACGGGTATTCTCTGACCGGTGAGGCTTTCGCGACAATTCGTTTGATCACTTTCGACGGCGGCAGTACGCGCGCATTTATTGAAATTTATATCCCTTTTGCCCGAAAAGGCTCTTGACCCGGGGCTTAGACCCGGCCTTATCCTTGCCTTACAAACGGAGATTTGAAAGGAAGGCAAGGAATGAAAACGATATTGATTACCGAATTTACGGCGAATCCCGAGGGCACTCCCCGGGAAGAGCCGTCGTATACCCTCAATCTGACCCGGACCGAACCGCGGCAATGCTGCGGCTGCTGGTCATGCTGGTGGCGAACGCCGGGACGCTGCGTTTATCGGGAACTGGACGATTTTTACCATGAATATGTGACGGCCGACCGCGCGGTGTTTTTCGCGAAGAATGCACGCGGATTTGTGACGGGGAATATGAAGAGTCTCTTCGACCGCATGATCCCGCTCTTTTTGCCGTATACGACGTATCGGACCGGGGAGTCGATGCATGTGAAGCGCTATGAGAAATATCCGGATATCGAGTTTTGCTATGACGATGCGGAGATGACGGCGGATGACCGGGAGATTTACGAAAATTATATCGGCCGCGTCTTTTACCAGTTCTATTCAAATAAGATTGTCGTACGTCCGATTGAGGATCGCGAAAAGGAGGTGGCTTCCCATGTCTGTGCTGCTGATTAACGCGTCGCCGAAGGGGGCGGGGCCGACTTCGAATTCTGCAATTCTGTCCAAGGCGTTCGTAGACGGTATGCGCGAGCCGTGCGATCTTGTTTGCCTGGCTGGAGAGGACCTGGCCGCGCTCGCCCAAAGGACCGCAGATTATGATACGATTCTTTTTCTCCTGCCGCTCTATATTCACGCGATGCCCGGACTCATGATGTGCTTTCTTGAACAAATACCCAGGGCAGGCAATAATGGCCGTTCCCTCGGCTTTATCATCCAGGCCGGCTTTATCGAGACCGAGCAGGAGAAATATGTCGAGCGGTATTTCCGGGCCTTTGCCGCGCGTCTCGATTATCGCTATCTCGGAACTGTGTCCAAGGGTGAGGCTGCCGGTATCTACATGTTCCCGAAAATGTTCCGCAAGGTCCTGGCTGATTTCTCTGAGCTCGGACGTGCTTTCGGGGATACGGGTGCCTTTGACGAAGACCTGCAGAGGAAGCTCGGATCGCCGTACCGGCTGTCCGGAGGGTATCTCTTTCTGCTTCGTGCGGTCACACGCCTTGGGCTGAACGATATCGGATGGCACAAGGTTCAAAAACAAAACGGAGTGTATGAACGCCGTCTCGACCGGCCGTATCTATAAGCACAATTCCGCCGCATTTTGTTCGGTATCACCGCCAATAAAATGACATCGTAAAACGGCTCTGTCCGCCGTCGGGGGACGCTTTGACCGCCTCTTTTTTCGAGAAGAAGCATTTCAGGCACTTTCCCGCGACGGGATGTTTTTTATTTGCGGTCTCGAACTTTTTCGAAGCTTTTCGAGAATCGTCCGAATTTGATAAATCTCAAACGATTGTTGCAGTATTACTACATCTTGTACAAACCGATTGACTTCACCACTATATTTAGTTAGCATTATCACCAGTGATAGGCGCTCGAAAGAGCATGTGTGAGTGGAGTCGGCAATGAGAATTCAAGGTGTTCAGAAGGTTTCTCTTCTTGATTTTCCGGGAAAAGTGGCGTGTACGGTGTTTACCTGCGGCTGCAATTTCCGCTGCCCGTTCTGCCACAACTCGTCTCTTGTTCTCCCGGAAGAGATGCAGGAAGACGAGACGGACGAAGAGGCCTTTTTCGATTTCCTCGCGACGCGCCGGAACAAGCTGGACGGCGTCTGCGTGACCGGCGGCGAACCGCTTCTTCAGGCCGATATTGAGAATTTTATAGGAAGAATCCGGAGCATGGGTTTTGCCGTGAAGCTCGATACGAATGGATCGATGCCGGACCGGTTAAAGCACCTTGTGAATACCGGTCTTGTCGATTATGTCGCGATGGATATCAAGAATTCGCCCGAGAATTACGCGAAAACGGTCGGGTGCCCCAATCTCTCGATGGATAAGATCCAGGAGAGCGTTGACTTCCTTCTTTCGAATGCAGTCCCTTATGAATTCCGGACGACGGTCGTGCGCGAGTTCCATACGGACCGCGACATGGAACAGATCGGTCGCTGGATCAAGGGCGCGAACAAATATTTTCTTCAGGAGTTTGTAGACTCCGGCAGCCTGATCGGCGAAGGCCTTCATGCGGTGGGCCGCAAGGGTGAAGAGGTTTTCCGGGGAATCGCCTCTGCCTATGTCCCCTCCACCAAGCTGCGCGGGGCCTGATTTTTTCAAGAATCAATTTTCATATGACGTATATCATTCACAAAACGGGAGGCTTTGATTATGTATCAGGTTGTAAAAAGAGACGGAAAGACCGCGGATTTCAACATCGCCAAGATCACTTCGGCGATCACCAAGGCTTTTGAAGCACAAGACAAGGAATACAACCCGGATATTATTGACCTTCTCGCGCTGAAGGTGACGTCCGATTATTCGGCGAAGGTCAAGGAAGGCCGCGTCACGGTCGAGGATATTCAGGACAGCGTCGAGAGTGTTCTCCAGAATACCGGGTATGCCGATGTCGCGAAGGCGTACATTCTGTATCGTAAACAGCGCGAAAAGATCCGCTACATGAAGTCGGCGGTTCTCGACTATAAGGATCTCGTTGACAGCTATGTCAAGATCAGCGACTGGCGTGTAAAAGAGAATTCCACCGTCACCTATTCGGTCGGCGGTCTGATTCTCAACAACTCCGGCGCGATCACGGCCAATTACTGGCTGACCGAGATCTATGACGACGAGATTGCGAAGGCGCACCGGAACGCGGATATTCATATCCATGACCTCTCGATGCTTACCGGCTACTGCGCCGGCTGGTCCTTAAAGCAGCTGATTCAGGACGGTTTGGGCGGCATTCCCGGCAAGATCACCTCCTGCCCGGCGAAGCACCTTGCGACGCTCTGCAACCAGATGGTCAACTTCCTCGGTATTATGCAGAACGAATGGGCCGGCGCGCAGGCGTTCTCGTCTTTTGACACGTATCTGGCCGCTTTCGTAAAGGCGAACAATCTGCCCTACGATCAGGTGGAGAAGTGCATTGAGTCCTTCATCTACGGCGTCAATACGCCGAGCCGCTGGGGCACGCAGGCTCCGTTCTCGAACATCACGCTGGACTGGACCGTCCCGAATGACCTTGCCGAAATGAACTGTATCGTCGGCGGCAAAGAGATGGATTTCAAGTACAAGGATTGCCAGAAGGAAATGGATATGGTCAACCGGGCCTTTATCCGGATCATGATCGAAGGCGACGCGAACGGCCGCGGCTTCCAGTATCCGATCCCGACCTATTCCATCACGAAGGATTTCGATTGGTCCGACACCGAGAACAACCGTCTTCTTTTCGAGATGACATCGAAATACGGCACGCCGTACTTCTCGAATTATATCAACAGCGACATGGCTCCGAGCGACGTCCGCAGCATGTGCTGCCGTCTGCGCCTTGATTTAAGAGAGCTCCGGAAGAAGTCCGGCGGTTATTTCGGAAGCGGCGAAAGCACCGGCTCCGTAGGCGTTGTGACGATCAATCTGCCGAGAATTGCCTATCTCGCCAAGGACGAAGAGGATTTCTGGAAGCGCCTCAACAAGATGATGGATATCTCGGCGCGGTCTCTTAAGATCAAGCGCGACACGATCACCAAGCTCTTGAACGAGGGCCTTTATCCGTATACCAGAAGATATCTCGGTTCCTTCAAGAATCACTTCTCGACGATCGGCCTGATCGGCATGAACGAAGTCGGCCTGAATGCCAACTGGATCCGTGAGGATCTGACGCACAAGGAGACCCAGGAATTCGCGAAAAAGGTCTTGAACCACATGAGAGACCGTCTCTCGGATTATCAGGAAATGTACGGTGATCTTTATAACCTTGAGGCTACGCCGGCCGAGTCGACGACATACCGTCTGGCCAAGCATGACCGCAAGTATTATCCGGACATCGTAACGGCGGCCGAAGAAGGCAACGCACCGTACTACACGAACAGCTCGCATTTGCCGGTCGGCTACACGGCGGACATTTTCGATGCGCTGGATGTACAGGACCAATTGCAGACGCTCTACACGTCGGGCACCGTTTTCCACGCTTTCCTCGGCGAAAAGATGCCGGACTGGCAGGCGGCCGCATCTCTGGTCCGCAAGATTGCCGAGAATTACAAGCTTCCGTATTACACGCTGTCGCCGACGTATTCCGTCTGCACGGAGCACGGATATCTGCCCGGCGAGCAAAAGGCCTGCCCGGTCTGCGGAAAGAACACCGAGACCTACAGCCGCATTACCGGATATTACCGTCCGGTACAGAACTGGAATGACGGCAAGACGCAGGAATATAAGGATAGACAGCTTTACGATGTCAACCGTTCGGTCCTCAAAAAGACCAAGCCCGAAGCTTCTTCGGAGACTGCCGCGGCGGTGTCTGCAGATCATGAGGGTCCGGCAGATTCGGTATCTGCGGATACGGAGAGCACGGCGGTCACAACCGCTTCTGACCGCGAGACTTCGGTCGACAGCGTTATGAACGACAGGAAGGCGCTGCTTTTTACGACAAAAACCTGCCCGAACTGCAAGGTGGTCCGCGGCATCATGGATGCCGGTCACTTCGAATACGATCTGATCGATGCGGAGGAGAATCTGGATCTCTGTCAAGAGTTTGACGTTCACCAGGCGCCGACACTTGTGGTGTTTACGAGCGGCAGCTTTGAGAAGTACAGAGGTGTATCGGATATCAAGAAGTACATAAGAGGTTAGGAAATGACAGATATTATCATTGTCGGCGGAGGGTGTGCGGGTTTAACCGCCGCCCTTTACGCGGCTCGGGCCGGGAAATCGGTGCTGCTTTTCGAGGCCGAAAATATCGGCGGACAGATCACGGCAGCGCCGGTGATCGAGAATTATCCGGGTCTTCCCGGCGTCAGCGGCCTTGCGTTTGCTGACTGTCTTTTTACCCAGGCAACCGATCTCGGGGTCGAGGTTGAAATTGACCGTGTCCTTGCCGTCGAGGATGGCGGAGATGTGAAGACGGTCATTTCCGAGAGCGGCCGATACGAATGCAGGGTGGTTATTTTCGCGACCGGTGCGAAATACAGGAAAATCGGACTCCCGCGCGAAGAGGAGCTCACCGGGCACGGCGTATCCTACTGCGCGCTGTGTGACGGCGCCTTCTACAAGGGGCAGAGGGCGGTCGTGATCGGAGGCGGCAACACCGCGTTCGGCGATGCCCTTTTTCTTGCGTCCATCTGCGAAAGTGTCACGATTGTCCACAGAAGAGCGGCGTTTCGCGCCGATGCTGCCCTGGTCGAACGCGCGAAAACGAAGGACAATATCGAATTTGTGACGGGATTTGTACCCGTGGAACTTCTCGGCGGAAAGAATCTCGACGGCTTACGGGTGAAGAGCACGACGACGGAAGAGGCAAAGGTGATTCCCGCGGATGTCGTCTTTGTCGCGATCGGACATGAGCCCGAGACGGAGCTTTTCCGCGAACTTCTTGTTACCGACGGCGACGGCTATTTTGTCGCGGGCGAGGACTGCGCGACGAACCGTACAGGGATCTTTGCGGCGGGCGACTGCCGGACGAAGACGATACGGCAGCTGACGACGGCGGCGGCCGATGGTTCGGTGTCGGCGATGGCCGCGCTGGACTTTGTGTAACGGATTCGAGGCAGAGATGGTATACTGCCTTTTATAAGAAATAGAAGGAGCATCATGCATGGAGCTTGCGAAGGTAATCTTAAAAAAAGAAGAGGGCAGAACGCTGCGAGCGGGAGGCCTTTGGGTATATGACAACGAGATTGAACGGATCGACGGAACCTTCGAGAACGGCGGTCTTGTCAAGGTGCACGCCTTCAACGATTTCTGCCTCGGTACGGGGTTCATCAACACCCATTCGAAGATCCGGGTCCGCATGATGACAAGGTCCGCGACAAGGGAAGTGGATGACGCTTTCCTTCGTGAGCGCGTAAAAGACGCAATCGAATATAGAAAGAAGACGATCGATATGTCGAGCTGCCGCCTGATTTTCGGCGAAGCGGACTATCTTCCGGGGCTTGTCGTCGACAAATTCGAGGACGTTCTGGTCGTCGAGTCGCTCGCCATGGGCATCGACCGCTTAAAGAATAAAATAATCGGGTTCCTGAAAGAGATTCTGGCCGAAGAGGGCATGCCAATCCGCGGTGTTTACGAGCGAAGCGACGCTTCCGTCCGTGACCGCGAGGGCATGGAACGCTTCAAGGGCTTTATAGGAGAGTCGTTCGATACCGATCTCATCATCACCGAGAACGGCGTCAAATACCACGTCGACGTGAAGGATGGGCAGAAGACGGGATTCTTCCTCGATCAGAAACTGAACCGCGCCGCGATCCGGCGCCTTTCGAAAGACGCGAAGGTCCTCGACTGCTTTACACATACCGGCTCCTTTGCACTGAACGCGGGACAGGCCGGTGCAAAGAGCGTTCTCGGCGTCGATGCGTCCGACTTAGGGATCGCCCAGGCGCGCAAGAACGCGGAGCTCAACGGTCTTTCCGACACGGTGACATTCCAGTGCGAGGATGTTTTCACGCTGCTTCCGGAGCTCGAAAGGAAGGGCGAGAAGTTCGATGTTGTGATTCTCGATCCGCCGGCTTTTGCCAAAACGCGCGAGTCGGTGAAGAACGCCAGGAAGGGTTATAAGGAAATTAATCTCCGCGCGATGAGGCTTATCAAGGACGGCGGCTATCTTGCGACGTGTTCGTGCTCGCACTTTATGACGCCGGAGCTCTTTTTCGAGACGGTCTATGCCGCATCGAGGGACGCGCACAAGCGGATCCGTCAGGTCGAATACCGCACGCAGGCACCCGATCATCCGATTCTCTGGACATCCGACGAGACGAAGTCGTATTATCTGAAGTTCTACATCCTTCAGGTCTTTGATGAGAAATAAGATCCGCTAAGAGGCGGGATGATGGATGCAGGAGGGAGCTTAACAATTTTGGCTCCCAGAAAATTATGGGACTGAATTTTTATAAGTCCCAATAGTAATGAGATATTATTGCTGCGCTTTAAAAACTTTTTGGATTTACGAAGTTTTTAAAATGCAGTATAAAAAGTTTCTTGGTTTGCAGCTGTTTTCATGTTAAGCTGGCATCAAAGTGAGGTGCTCAGTATGGTTCAAAGAAAACAGTACATGGAGAAGCTCATAAAGCTTAAAGATAAGAAAATCATCAAGGCGCTTACAGGAATCCGCCGGTGCGGAAAGTCCACACTGCTCCTTATGTTTTGCGATTATTTAAAAGAATGCGGAGTAGAGGATAACCAGATAATCCTCCTGAACTTTGAGGATCTTGCGAACGAACCTTTGCTGGAATACAGGAAACTGGATGAGTATCTGACGAAGCGGCTTCATCCTGACAAAATGACCTATGTTTTTCTGGACGAGATTCAGAATGTGCAGGATTTTCAGAAGGCGGTTGACAGCCTCTTTACCAAGGACAATGTGGATGTCTATATCACAGGTTCAAATACGCAGATGCTTTCCGGGGAACTGGCTGCGCTGCTTTCGGGCCGATATATGGAGATCAGCATGCTGCCCCTTTCGTTTGCCGAATACTTTGAAATGGTTGGCGGCGACAAACGCGATGCCTTCAACCAATATTACAAAAACGGCGGTTTCCCGTATGCCGCTGTTATTGAAGATGAGGACATTCGAAGAGAATATCTCGCTGGAATCTATAACGCCGTTTTGCTCAAGCATATCGTCGCAAGAAGGCGGATCAACGACATCGCTCTGCTTGAAAGTGTCATAAAATTCCTTTTCGACAATATTGGCAATACCGTGTCTTCCAAGAAAATTGCCGACAGTTTAACTTCTTATGGCCGTGGGACAACGTCGATAACCGTTGACAATTATGTCGAAGCACTTATCGGAGCATTTGTCCTATATAGGGCGTACAGGTATGATGTTAAGGGCAAATTGTATCTTAAATCGCTCGAAAAATATTATCTTGTAGATGTCGGCCTGCGCCGCATGCTTCTCGGAGACAAAAATATTGACATAGATCATGTTCTCGAAAACATTGTGTATCTCGAGCTCTTGAGGCGAGGGTACACAGTCAGCATCGGTAAAGTCGGTGATAAAGAAATCGATTTCATAGCGGTGACCGGGGGAGACAAGCTTTACTATCAGGTTGCGGCAAGTATTCTTGACCCCGCCACCTTTGAACGCGAAATTGCCCCTCTCAAAAAGGTATCCGATTACTATCCCAAATTCATCCTGACCATGGATGAACTTCCCATGTGTGAAGACGGAATCAAGCAAGTCAATATTATCGATTTTCTGCTCGAAAAATAACCGTAAGAACAACGAGTGATGAGACTGCGTTCCTATTCGGGAGCGCAGTTTTTGTTTCCGGAAGAAGTTCTATAAAAGTGAGATGCACCAAGTCCGGAGAGCGAGAGCCACCTTCGCAAGAAGATTGCTCCCAGGTTTATGGGATACTTGAGCGCATGTACAGTTTCCCCTGAAAGATTGTTTTGTAAGCCTGAGCAGAGAGTCGATCGGTAATCGCTTCCGAAGTGAACGGAAGCGGGATCTAGTCCAGCCATTCCGGTGATTCAGACCGTGAGACAATAGGCGTTGCATTTTGGTGATTTTAGTCCGGCGGTCACAATACCGCCGTTGGACAAGGGAGAGTAACCGTTGTCTATCGTCCGCCTGATGGGAACCAGAACCGTTCATTAATGAATTGAAGTTCAACCTACTCAAACATGATCAGATGTCGATTGAGTAGGCTTATCAATGATAAGAAACGCCCTTCGGGGCACCGTCGAACCTACTCAAACATGATCAGATGTCGATTGAGTAGGCTTATCAATGATAAGAAACGCCCTTCAGGAGGCCGGCGTACCTACTCAAATACACTCAGATGTGGATTGAGTAGGCTCGCAATGATAAAAAACCCGCACCGATGGGTCGGCGTACCTACTCAAACGCGCTCAGATGCCGATTGAGTAGGCTCGTAATGATAAAAAACCCGTACCGGCGGGTTGTCGTACCTACTCAAACGCGCTCAGATGCCGATTAAGTAGGCTCGTCAATGAACTAAGCCAATGCAAAGCCGTTTGGAGCGCCTTTGTATATTGTCACCAACCGCCGGAATTGTGGCTTCGCCACACCGGTGTATACGATTAGTAAATCTTGATAGAATTCCGATAACATGTTAATCTTTTATCAAATATATAATTCTTGGTACATATTTTTCGGGGGTGGTTTAAATTAAGAAGCGATCCTTAATAGCTTTGTTGGTGTTCGTAATTGTTGCGGATCTAATCTTCATTGCCGGTACCTGGTTCTGGTATTCAGAAGACACAAATAAGATCTGGGAATATGTCCGTGTACGTCAATATGCAGACAAGATCGAAGAAATGTATCCGGGGAAAATTGCTGTATATTATACGGCGCCCGATAGAATTTTTCTAAAGATTTCGCCGGATACTACTTTGGATGACTGCATTGTGATCGCTTCGAAATTCCAGAACTGGCGTCTTCATGACAGCGCACTAAACGATTTCACAACAATATTGATGTTTCCAGAGGATGTTTATATCGGCTGTCCCGCTGGACTCGATATGCGTACTGTCATTTCGTTCGCATATGATGAGAATGGCGGAGACAAAGTCGACATAAGGATTTCGAGCGGAGAGATCGCATCTTCCATGGGATCAAAACTGCCCCCTTTTGATGGGTCAAAGCTCTCCTCTTTTGGAGTTTTTGGTGACACATTCAGTATTAGTACCGGAGTTTATATCGAATTCGATGACGAATCGGTATTCTCCCAAATAACCGAATGGGACTGCCCTCCCGGTCTGTATACCGAAGAACAACTGGCCGATCTTGAGGCGAGAGGGATTCCCGTAACGGTTTGGGGCGAGGAGGATGCGGCATGAATGCTTACTATTCGGACTCGTATCATTTGCGTTTTGATGATGTGGAAGCCCTGGTGCAAACCCTTGGTATTCGACTGGCTATTGCTCTCATCATTCTGATTGTATCGGTGATCGCATTGGTCATGGTCATACGCAAAAAGCCCGGAAAAGGCGGGAAGTGAGCATCCGCATTTATTCCGGCCTGATTCGAACTTTGTTAGGCGTTCCTATTTCTAGATTCCGTTCTTCTCTATAAAATCCTTTAAGAGATTCATGCAGACCGTCTTCCTGTATTCGGCCGAGATGCGTCCGGCGATCGGGACGATCGCTTTGTCGAAGGCCTCCAAATATTCGGCTTTTTTCTCTGAAGCTTCAGGAAGGGACAGGCCGATCAGCATCGCGTCGATATCGGGGCGGCAGATGACTTTGTCGCTCACGGCTCCGAAGGCGACTGAGCAGTTCTTTATGCGGCCGTTTTCGAGATCGAGGATTCCGGCAAAGGCTACGCGCGAGATGGCCTGTGCTTTTCGCGCACCGATCTTCGTATAAGAATAATTGGAAAGACCGAAGCGAGGGAGCAGGACTTCGGTGATGATTTCGTCGTCTTTTAAGTCGATCTTTCTTTTCCCGAGATAGAAGTCGCGGACGGGAACGGTCCGATCACCTCTCACTGATTTGAGAACGACGGAGGCATTTGCCGCGAATAGGATCAGCACGCTGTCGGCTTTCGGCGATCCGTTGCCGATGTTGCCGCCGATCGTCCCTAAGTTTCGTATGGCGGGTCCTCCGATTCCGGAGGCGGCTTCCCGCAGGATGGCCGGCGTCAGGCTGTTTTCGATAATTTCGGTGAAGGTGCATTCCGATCCGATCCGGATATAGCTGTCGTCGTCGCGGATTCCTCTTAATTCGGGGAGCTTCCCGAGGAAGAGGTAGGAGGCGTCGTCGGACGCTTCGATCATCAGGTCGGTTCCGCCGCCGTACAGGGTGACGGGTTCGCGTGCGCGGATGGCGAGTGCCTCGTTTAAATCAGCGGGAATATAGCTTGTTACCATAATCCTTCACCCTCCCTCGAAGCAATTTGAATAGCATGCACGATGGCATTGTAGCCCGTGCAGCGGCAGAGATTGCCGGAGATTCCTTCGCGGATCTGTGCTTCGGTCGGGTGCGGGTATTTCCTTAAGACGCACTCGGAGGCGAGGATCATGCCGGGAATGCAGAATCCGCACTGCACGGCACTGACGGAGGCGTACGCCTTGTCGAGTGCGGCAAAGCGGTCGGTCTTGCTGTAGCCTTCGATGGTCACGACGTCGGATCCGGCGGCGCGACCCATGGCGACCATGCAGGAATTGACAAGTATGCCGTCGAGAAGGACGGAGCAGGAGCCGCATTCGCCTTCCTTGCATCCGCATTTGACGCCGGTCAATCGGTATTCGTCACGCAGGACGTCTAAAAGGCGGGCGTTCAAGGGTCCCTGATATTCGGTTTTTTCGCCGTTTAGCGTAAAGATCATTTCGAATCGCCTCCTGTCAGAGCTTTCATTGCGTCTTCGATTGTGTAGGGGATGTGGCCGATCTTCGTCTCGAGAGCCACTTCCATCGCCTCGGTGTAGGAGGCGGGGATGCCGACGAGCGGCAGCTCGCCCGCGCCTTTGGCTCCGTAAGGGCCGGCGGGGTATTCGGCGATATGATTGCACACATGGAGGTTCGTAACATCCATCGAGGTCGGTATGATGTAGTCGCTGAAGGTCCTGTTCCGGATGCGCCCGGACGCGTCCGAGTCGATCTGCTCCATGGAGGCGTAGCCGATGCCCTGCATGACGCCGCCTTCCATCTGTCCCTTGACGATGTTCTCATCGATAATGGTTCCGACGTCAAAGCAGCCCCACGAACCGGTGACGGTGGAGACACCGGTCAGCGTGTCGACGAGGACTTCCAGGGCGTTCACGCCCCAGGAATAGGTGACGTATGCGTCGCCCGTAAAGGTGTCGAGATGGAACGGGATGATGAAGTCAGGCTCGCGGTAATGCTCGGTTATGTCCTGGTCCTCGCCGTCTTTCCAGTCCGTGCGAAGTGTTTCGGCGGCTCGCCGCAGGAGCTCGCCGACAATCATGACGGAACGGGACGCGACGGTAGGGCCGCTGTCCGGCATGCGGGAGGTATCGGGATCGCCGAAAAGAACCTTTTCGAGAGGGAGTCCCAATTCATTGGCTACGATCTTCGTAAGCGTCGTCTTTAAGCCCTGGCCCATATCGGTGCTCGTCGCCAGGATCTCGACCCGGCCGTCGGCGAATTTGTGGAGTCTGGCTACGGCTTTGATCAGTTCGCGCTCGCCGCTCCCCGTAAATCCGGCGCCGTGGAAAAAGAGGCTCATGCCGATGCCGCGGCGGTATCGCCCGGTCTGCGGCTCTGTGTATTCCGCGTGTTTCGCACGGTAATCCGAGTTCCTGACTACTTCGGCGACCATGTCTTTGAGCGGCACAGGGAAATGATATTTGCCGCCGGTTGACGTCGTGTCACCCTCCTGTGCCAGATGCGCGAGTTTCAGGTCGAGGGAATCGACGTTGAGTTTCGCCGCTATATGGTCCATCATCATTTCGATGCAGAAGAAGGTCTGGGGACCGCCGAAGCCGCGGAGTGCGCCGTTCGGCACGGTGTTGGTCTTGACCGCGCGTCCGCGCACGGCAAGATTCGGTATGGTGTAGACGCCCGACGCGCAGATGATGCCGCGCTGAAGAACGACGGCGGAGAGTGTCGTATAGGCGCCGGCGTCGTACAGGACGTCGATATCCATCGCTGTTATCCGGCCGTCCTTAACCGCCGCTCTGTATGTGTTGACGGAGGGGTGGCGCTTGCTCGTGTATTCCATGTCTTCGGCACGGTCGAAGATCAGCCGGACCGGTTTGCCGGCTTTCACGGCGGCGACCGATGCCTGACTGGCGACCATCGAGGGGAAATCTTCTTTGCCGCCGAACGCGCCGCCCGTCGGGTCCTGTATGACCCGGACGTTCTCGCCCGGCACACCGAGAACCTTGGCGACGGCACGGTTCACGTAATACGGGCACTGGATGGAGCCGTGGAGCATGACACCGCTGCCGTCCGGGGCGGCGATGATGCCCTGCGTCTCAATATACGCGTGCTCCTGCCGGCCGGTGCGCAGGGTCTCTTCGATGATCATATCGGCTTCGGCGAATGCCTTGGCAGTATCGCCTTTATTATATTTGTACTCGAAAAACACCGTTTCGGATTCGCGCATGTCGAATACCGCGGGGAGATCTTCGTAGGTGATTTCGACCGCCGATGCGATGCGCTTTACTTCTTTTTCGACGGGTCCGACGACCATGAGGATCGGGTCCCCGATGAATTCGACCGTTTTGTCCGCGAAAACAGGCGTGTCGTCCAATACGACATGCACTTCGTTTTTGCCGGGAACGTCGTTCTTGTCGACAATCAGATAGCCTTCGGGGAGGGGTGGGGTTTTAATTTCAATTAGATGGGCGCGCGGTTTTTTCGAGTAGACCAGCTTCCCGAACAGCATCCCATCCGCGGGAAAGTCCGCGACATACCACGTAGAGCCGGATGTTTTGCCGGCGTGGTCCAGCTTAATAACAGATTCACTGATCTTATTCATGCCGTCACCTCAAACCAAATCACGGTTTTGCGTCTTGATTCTTCCGAACATTTATTGGCAACGTATTCGTATATGTTGAGCATAATGTCCCGGACTTTGAATGTAAATGGTTGTCAATGAAATATACCATCAAATTTACGTGAGAAAGTCTTCTATCTACTGGCTTAAGCCTTCGATTTTCCGCCGGATCGCCCATACATTGCAGCCGAAATTGCTGACGATCGTTATCGAGGATCGGGATACGCGGTCATAGGACGATACGAAGCTGACGCCCGGATCACAGCCTTGAATATAGGGAAGATAGGTGTCTTCGCCCGCTTTACGTAGCCAGACGCCATAACCGTACGGATCGGACGGATCACCGTTTTGCGGGGCGAGCATCTTTTCGAGCATGTCCTGTGAGAGAAGAGCGCCGCTTAAGAGACAGGACCAGAATTTCTCGATGTCGGCGACGGTCGTGTATGCGCCGCCCGCACCGGTTCCCTTCACGTCAACGCTGTATATATTGGTATAGTACCCGCCGGTCTCCTCGTCCCGGATGTAGGCGGAAGCACAGCGCTCGGGCAGGCGGTCCAGCTCGTAGTACCCCGTATCTGTCATGCCGCACGGGTCGAAAATGGTCTTCTTCAAATACGCGTCGAACGGCTCGCCGGTTATTGCCTCAAGTATGAGCGCAAGGACGACATAGCCGGTGTTGTTGTACTGGAACTTCTCACCTGAGACATACATCATCGGCTTGTCGATGAAGAGCGGCAGGATGTCGGCGTTCCGGCGGATTTTGTAGTTGGGATAGTCTTTCCAGAGATCGGCATACTCCGTCTGGACGCTCTCGTCGAAATAGTCCGGAATGCCGGAGGTGTGGTTAAGGAGGCTCCGGACCGTGATCTCGCGGTCGATCTTCTTCCAGTCGATCGGCAGAAGGTCTCCGATCGTATCTTCCAAGTTAAGCGCACCGTCCTCGATCAGCCGGAGTATGGCCGCCGCGACAAACACTTTGCCGGCCGATGCGGTGGCGAAGCGGGTATCGAGCCGGTTCGGGATGCGGTTCGGATCGTCGGCATAACCATAGGCCTTCCGGAATTCCGCCGCACCGTTCAGGATCACAGAGATGCATCCGCTAAAATCTTCCCCGATTAGGTCTTCGTAATTCATATATATAACGTCCTCAATTCTAAGTTTCTCCTCTATTTTACTTCAAGATTCGCGAAAAGCGTGCGGGCGGTTGACAGTATGTGTGGCTTCTAACTAAGATGTTAGGAAAAAACACAGGGCAAGGGCGGCGGAAACGGCCGGCCTACGGCTCTCGTAAGGACGGTATATGAAGAATTACGAGACGTATCTACTCGATGCGGACGGCACCCTCTTTGATTTTGACAAAGCCGAGGAGACCTCGCTTAGGAAGGTTTTCTTAAGGCACGCCTTGCCGTTCTCGGACGATACACTCGCCCGCTATCAGATGATCAACCGGGAGATGTGGCGCCGTTACGAGAAGGGCGAGATCGAGCGCGCCGTGATGCTGCCCCTGCGGTTCCGGCTGCTTTTCGAGGAGCTTGATCTGGACGGCGATGTGGAGGCCGTAAACAGCGAGTACCTGTCGGGCCTCGGCGACGGCTGCTTCCTTCTCGACGGTGCGCTCGATCTCTGCACGCGCATATTGGCTTCCGGCCGCAAATCCTACATCATCACGAACGGGGTCAGGACAACGCAGACAAAACGCTTTCACGCGTCGCCCTTAAAGCCCCTGATCGCGGATATCTTCATCTCCGAGGAGATCGGATTCCAGAAGCCGAACCGCGAGTATTTCGAGATTGTCTTTTCGCGTATTCCCGAAAAAGACCGTTCCGGCATGCTGATCGTGGGCGATTCGCTGACGGCGGATATCGCCGGCGGCCGGAACGCCGGCATCGATACCTGCTGGTACAATCCGGCCGGCAAAACGAACGATACAGACATCCGTCCGACCTTTGAGATCCGGTCGCTCGACGAACTTACGGCGCGGATTCTATAATGACTTTTTGTATCGCTTGAAGAGGAATACTTGGAGTAGAATGGAAGTATAAGGCCGCACGAGTTAACGGTGTGGCTTGCCTTTATCAAGTACTTTCGGTCGGGAGGAATACGCCATGCAGAAGCTATTTACATCGCCGGGTCCTGTTCTGGATTCGAACGGCTCCCCGAATCCCGGTTATTCCCTGAAAAGCGTTCTCAAGTACAACCGAAAAGACATCAAGGCACTGCCTTACCGCATCAAGGAGTGGGACTTCTACCAGGTAAGCGACGCTTCCATGTGCCTTCAGTTTACGATCGGGCATGCCGCCTACGCGGGACAGGCCTCCGTTATGCTTTTCGATTTCGAAAAGGGTGTGAAGCTCGCCGAGAAAGGGACGTTTCTCGTGCTTCCGTTCGGTTCTCTTCATATGCCGGAGGATGCCGAAGAGGATCAGACCCTGGCGTATTTCAAGAAGGGAAATACGATTACTTTCCGAACGGAGGGCGATATTCGTACGCTCCATGTGATCTGGGATGATTTCGAGGCGAGAATTGTTCTTACGCGTCAGAATCCGAATTCCCTCGTCATCAACCTTCCCTTCAAGGAGTCGCCGAAGGCTTTCTATTATAACCACAAGATCAACTGCATGACAGCTGAAGGATTTGTCCGTTACGGCGCATCCGAATATCGCTTCGAGCCGGAAGCCTCCTTCGGCATTCTGGACTGGGGACGCGGCGTATGGCCTTTTCACAATGAATGGTACTGGAGCAACGGCACCGGATATCTGGAAGGGAAAATGTTCGGATTTAATCTGGGCTGCGGTTTCGGCGACCCTTCCGCGGCGACGGAAAACATCCTTTTCTACGATGGGACGGCACACAAGCTCGGCATCGTGCACTTTGATCTGGGGAGTGATTATAAGGAACCGTGGCATCTCTATGACGACGAGGGCCGGCTGGATCTTGTTTTCACACCGGTCTATGACCGTACGACGAAGACGAAGCTGCTCTGGGTCGACAACTGCTGCCACCAGATGTTCGGTTCTTTCCGTGGCTATGCCGTTCTCGACGACGGGCGTCGCCTTCCGGTGGAGAACATCATTTCCTTTGCGGAACACGCGGTAAATAACTGGTGATATACGCGAAAAGGAATACACGTGACCATCCGGAAACGCCCATTGCCGGATATTTCAAAAATATTAGATTGATCAAAAGATAAAATAATCTTGATACACATTCCGCATGAGACTATTATGTAGTTGTCTAGGGATCGTCAACGCATAAATGATTTTGGGCCTGATGTTTGTCTCATGAGGGAGGAATCAAAATGATTATGCATTTTACAGGGAAGCTGGCGGATTGTCGGCATACCCTTAAATCCGGTCGCCGCAGTGGACGAACGAAACTCGAAATTGTTTTAATCGCGGTTGGCGGTGTTCTTTTATGTTGCGGGATTACTTTTTTTGTACTCTATATGAACGGCAGAGGGCAGGTATCGAGTCTGACGACCGAGTCGGGCGCAGAGACATCTGAGGCCAATGTCGTCGGAATTTCCGAAAGTACCAATGATGTTCTCGGTGCGACAAGAGAGACCGAATCCGAAACAACAGTACCTACAGATACAGAGGATCTTAGCGGTGTGGCAGATCCGGCCCGCACGGCTGCCGTAAACGCGATGACGGCCGAAACGACCAAGAAATCCGGAAGCACATCGGCCGGAACTGCGGCACCTGCAGAAGCGGAGCCGACGATCGTGCCCAGAGCGACGGCATCGGCCTGGACCATGCCTTCGATCAACATAGATCCGGGCGACTATTCGATTCCTTCGGATATAACAATGCCTTCCGACATTACGATACCTTCCGACACGAGCCTGTCATCGGATGTAACGATGCCTACAGGTATGACTTTCCCGTCCAACATCACATTGCCTTAGGCTTAACTTACACGGTGTCAGGAACCTTTTATGCGAATCGCAAAAAAGTGATACAAATTTTCCGTTTTTAAGGTTGTAAATATATGATATGCTCATCTCAATAAGTCCCGTATGTGAATCATGAGGGGAGAGATGAGTTAATGAGATCCGGAGCAATGAACGTAACACTGGGATCTACCGGGATTACTGTTCCCAGGAACGGATTCGGTTGCCTGCCCATTCAGAGAATCAGCCGTGACGAGACGGCGACCCTTTTGCGGAAAGCCTATGGTGCCGGTATCCGCTTTTACGATACCGCGCGTTTTTATACGGACAGCGAGGCTAAGCTTGGCTTCGCGCTTCATGATGTGCGAAAAGAGATTTACATCGCTTCGAAGACCATGTCAACGAAGCCCGAAGAGTTCTGGAACCAGCTCTTTACCTCGCTCGATATGCTGAAAACCAATTATCTCGACATTTATCAGTTTCATAATCCCGCGTTCTGCCCAAAGCCGGGCGACGGCTCGGGGCTTTACGAGGCGATGCTCGAAGCGAAGGAAAAAGGTCTGATCCGCCACATCGGAATCACGAATCACCGTTTGCCCGTCGCGATTGAAGCCGCGGAATCGGGTCTTTACGAGACGATCCAGTTCCCGTTTTCCTACCTTGCTACGGATAAAGAGATCGCGCTGGTCTCTCTTTGCCGCGAAAAGAACATCGGCTTTATCGCGATGAAGGCACTCTCCGGCGGACTTATCACCGACTCCGCCGCTGCATACGCGTACCTCGCAGAATTTGATCACGTGCTGCCGATCTGGGGCATTCAGCGCGAAAAAGAGCTCGATGAATTTATTTCCTATATCGATCATCCGCCCGTCCGGGATGCAAGAACACAAGCCGTCATCGACCGTGACAAGGAAGAGCTCGGCGCCGATTTTTGCCGCGGATGCGGGTATTGCCTGCCTTGCCCGGCCGGTATTGATATTCCGACCTGTGCGAGAATGTCACTGATGATCCGCCGCGCCCCGGTATCGGTATATCTAAGCGGGGAATGGCAGTCCAAAATGGCAAAAATCGACGGCTGTATCGACTGCGGTCACTGCAAATCGCATTGTCCTTACAGCCTCAACACTCCCGTTCTTTTAAAGAAGAACTGGGAAGACTATAAAAATTTCATCTGACCGTCAAATATATCGCCGCCGCTTTCGTTAGCAGAAGAGGGAATCACCATGATGAACATTTACGAAGAGGTCCTTTCGAACAACCAAAGTAACGGCACAAAAATCGCGCTCGCAACGGAGAGCCTTGATAACAAGAAACGGAGTTTAACGTTCTCCGGGATGTTTGACGCGATCGACGTTACGGCGGCGGCGCTGGTTGACCTCGGTATGCGGCCCGGAGACCGGATTGCGCTGATCTCCGAGAACAGTCCCGAATGGATTATCGCTTTTCTTGCGGTCGCGAAGATCCGCTGCACGGCCGTGCTCATAGACGCATCGCTTAACGGGTCCGATCTTCTGCGCTATATCGTGAAATCGGACCTTCGTCTGATTCTTGTATCGTCCCACTTGATGAGTCGTCTTGCGGGCCTCGTTCCGGAAGACATCCCCTGCGCGGATCTGGCTGCCGGCGCGAAGCTTTTCGCGGATACCGGATTCTCCGGTAAGATCCGGGACGCTGTGATCAAGGGAGATGAGACGATTGCGGCGATCATCTATTCCTCCGGTACCACCCGTACGCCCGCCGGCATTATGCACACGCACGAAGCGCTGATCCGCTCGACACTCATGTGTGCGAAATGCAACAATCTGAATGAAACCGGCAAATACCTGTCGGTCGTCCCGAACAGCCATATCTACGGACTGATCTGCCTCGTGTTGGGGCCGATGCTGATGCGCGGCGACGTCTTTTTCATCGGAGAGAATACGCCGGCTGCAATCCTTAAAGCCTTCGCCGAATACCGTCCGACCATTTTTCCCTGCGTCCCGCGCGTTTTCGAGCTCTTCCGGACGGAAATCGAAAAGAAGATTGCGTCCGATCCGAAATCGGCGAAACTATTCAGGATCTTTTTCCCGATCTGCTTAAAACTTCGTAAAGTAACCGGCATTAACTTGGGGAAGGTTTTATTCAAGGCGATTCACAAGGGTTTCGGCGGAAGAATCGAAGTATTCTGTTCGGCCGGAGCGCCGATGGATCAGAAGACCGCCGAGTTCTATCTCGGAACCGGCTTCAACATGCTGATTACGTACGGAGCAACCGAGACCAATATTCCGACTCTCGGCAATTACGGACATAAACTCACCGCGGATTCCTGCGGACGCCGCTATCCGGACGTATCGGTAAGAATCAGTGATACCGGTGAACTTATGATCCGCTCGGATTATATGATGAAGGGCTATTTTGGCGAACCGGAAATGACGGCCGAGGCGTTCGAAGACGGATGGTTCAAGACCGGAGATCTCTGCCGTGTCGACCGTAAAGGACATTACGTGATCACCGGACGAAGGAAAGAGAATATCGTCCTGGCTTCCGGTAAAAAAGTGACGCCCGAAGAAGTCGAGAACGCGTATCCCTCGGTTCCCGGTGTTAAAGAACTCATCGTGTCGGGTGTTGCGCCGACCGGCAAGGAATATGATGAGGTCCATGCATTCGTCGTGCCTTCGGATCCGGGAGCATCGCACGAAGAGATCGATTACCGGTTCCGTGAGATTGGGGCAGCGCTTCCCGCGCACATGAGAATAGCGGCAATTCACTATGTCGCAGATATTCCGAAGACTTCTTTGCAGAAGCCCAAGCGGTATCTGTTAAGAAAGGCCGCCGAGGAAGAGATGTTCCAGGAAACGCAAAGTGACGCTCTCGATATCGCCTGCGAATCTCTCACGGTCGAAGAAGAGCTGATCCGCATTATAGCGCAAACGATCGGCTGGGCGGAATCCCGCATCACTGCGGACTCCGGACTCTTTACCGATCTGGGTATTGATTCGCTGCAGTCGATCGACCTCGCGATCCGTCTCGAAGCGAGGTACGGATTCCGTGCCGACACATCCTTTTCGCGAGGGATGAACGTCTCGGATGTCGTGACCCTCGTTAAGAGCCGGGCGGAGATCGTCCCGGATGACGGGACGCAGGAGCTCTATCCCCGCAGCAAAAAGTACCGTGACTATTTCTTGTTTCGCCAGGTAAGCAATCTGGCCAGACTCGTATATTCAATCCGGTTTGAGAACGAAGCGGCCTTGCCCGAGGACAGCGGCTATATACTTTGCGCGAACCATGTCTCAAACTTCGATTATCTATGGCTGACTGCCAAATTCAATCGCAAGAGATTCGAGAAATTCTGCTGTATGGCCAAGAAGGAACTTTTTGCAAAGGGAGGCGCCAGCAGAATTTTGTCACAGGTCTGCGGCATGATTCCGGTCGACCGCGAGAATTTTCGCGCCGAGACCATGAAGTGCTGTGAGAATAAGCTTCGCGAGAAATGGGGCCTTCTGATACATCCGGAAGGCACGAGAAGCACGGACGGCGAGCTCGGCGTCTTCAAGAAAGGGGCCGCGGTCCTTGCGATCGAATCCGGCGTCCCGATCATACCCGCGTATATACAAGGCGCTTACGACATTTTTCCCAATAACGTTAAAATGCCCAGACTGTTTAACTTCCGGTCTATGAAAAAATACGTGGTAAACGTCTTCTACGGCAATCCGATTTTCCCGGACGGACAGAGCGCGGATGAGCTGATCGGCCAGGTTAAAGATGCGGTTCTCGAGTTGAAAAAAACGGCGGTCTCTCGAAAAACCTCCTGATATGGCAGGAGTGCGGGAAGAGTGCCGCGTGAAACGGAGGACGGATTTGTGGATGAAATGAAGAAAACACCCGCCAATATCGACGAATACATCGATTCCTGCCGTCCCGAAATCCGCGATGTCTTAAGAGAAATCCGGCGTGTTATCCGGGAAACGGCCCCCGAAGCGACGGAAAGAATCGGCTACGGCATGCCGGCCTTCGAGCAGAACGGGCCGCTGGTCTACTTTGCCGCCTTCTCGAAGCATATCGGATTCTATCCGCTTCCGGAGTCCATCGAAACATTTGCCGAGGCATTGGCACCTTATAAAACAAGCAAGGGCGCCGTACAGTTCCCGATTGATAAAGAAATCCCCTACGATCTGATCCGCAGAATTACCGCGTACCGGCTTCAGGAGAACCTTAAAAAGGCCGCGGAAAAACCGGGCCGCCATAAGAAACTCTAATTGTGATTGGCAGGAAACGTAAAACTCCAATCCGGCTGTAGCTATGTCACTGTGTCAGATTCTTCTCATACAAGGCAAGTGTCTCCTTATCGAAGCACACAAAATCGACTTCCGTCATAGCGTCGGGATTCTCGTTGATCCAGCGCTTAACCGCCTGTACGGCGATACCGGCCGCACGGTCCCGCGGGAATCCGTAGGCGCCGGTACTGATGGAGGGGAAGGCCACCGTTCGCGCTCCGTTCTCACTCGATAAGGTAAGGCTGTTCATATAGCAGGCCGCGAGAAGCTGGTCGGCTTTGTCCGGCCTCACATCGCCCCAGATCGGGCCGGCCGTATGGACGATATACCGGGCATGAAGATTATAGCCCGGTGTGATGACGGCGGCTCCCGTGCGAAAGATCCCCTCATTCTCGCGGATCTTCATGCACGCCGTCTGAAGCTGCGGTCCGGCAGCACGGTGTATTGCACCGTCCACACCGCCGCCGCCCGCCAGGGAAAGATTGGCGGCGTTTACGACGACGTCCGCTTGCGAAGCGGTTATGTCGCCGATCATGGCCCTGAGAAGAGTATTCTTGTAATGCGATTCCATATACGATCCTCCCGCGGTGCGACGGACGGAGTCGGAATTCCAAGTCTATATTCAATGTTATCATACTGCAAAACGCCCCTTTGAAGATATAAGGATTCCAGCCGCAATCCTCCCGGGCTGTTCCAAAACTTCCGAAAGCGATAAATCCTTTTTTGATTGGACAAAAATTGGGACAGAACATATGATAAAGTGTATTGGGACAGATCAATACGGACGAGGAGAATACGTACATATGGCCAAGCTCTATTTCAAATACGGTGCTATGGGAAGCAGCAAAACCGCGCAGGCTCTCATTGCGAAGTTCAATTACGAAGAACGCAATATGAATGTCTGGCTGATCAAGCCGTCGACGGATACACGCGACGGAATGGGCATGATTCGTTCCCGTATCGGCATACAGGGTGAGGCGGAGAATATCCATCCGGACACGGATCTATACGCGAGATTTCGTACATTTGCGCCGCACAGCGTCGATGTGATCATATCGGACGAGAGCCAGTTTTTCGAGAAGGAGCAGATCGATCAGCTCCGGAATATCGTCGATGATTTCGGCGTTCCGGTTCTCTGCTTCGGACTGCGGACCGATTTTCTGACGCATATGTTTCCCGGAAGCTCGCGTCTTTTCGAGCTGGCCGATTCGATTACCGAGATTAAGACGATCTGCGACTGCGGCAACAAGGCGACCGTGAACGCCCGGATCGGCGACGGCGGACGTATTATCACAAGCGGCGAGCAGGTATTTATCGGGGGTAATGACAGTTATATCGCGATGTGCCATACGTGCTGGAAAACGAAAATAAGGGCGCAGAACGACGCGTCCGCTCTGTCCGGAGAAATGCGATTACCGGAGGAATAGACCTGATTTGAAGAGAACAAATATGTTGAATAAGAAATTTCTGGTCCCTGTTTTGTCGTGTGCAGCTGTAATTGCCGCAATCCTGATTCTGACGGCTATTCATTCCGGCAGTACCGGGAGTGCCTCCGGCGCGGCCGGAAACGACGGTGCGGGAGATAAGACCACGGTACGGGAGACCACGGCTGCGTCGCCGGCATCCACTCAGGTTACAACTATGCCGGCCGGAACCGGCCCCCGGTCTTCATCAACTGCGGACGGCGCATCGCTTTTTACGATCGGCGGAGATTATTCGAGCGCCGGGCCCTTTAATGCGGACGGCTATGCCGCAATCGAATACAATCCGGACGGTAAGGGCATTAAGGCCGCCGTCATCGATGCGTCGGGGAGCGTCGTTTTCGGGCCGGTCGATGCGATCTACTCGGATCCATACTATGACAACGGTGAATTGCCGTGCGATACGTATATCGGATATTGTGAAGACGGCAAATGGGGCTTTGTAAACGCCGGCTTTGAGACCGTTATCGAGCCGCAGTACGAGGAGATTCAGAATTTCGCCCCGAACGGCCTTTGCGGTGTGAAGTCCGGCGGAGTCTGGGGCGTGATCGATCGCGGGAACAACGCTGTGATCCCGTTTTCGTGCACGGCGGTCGGCAACGGGTACGGGAATGGCCGTATTGCCGTCGGAATCGACGGGAAATTCGCGCTCTATACAACTTCCGGGCAGCAGCTCCTGACCACCGGTTCGGAATTTTACAGTACCCGCTATTCGGAGGAGACCGGCCTGGTCCGGACGTGCACGAACGGCCATTACGGCTTGACGGATGAATCCGGCAAGACCATTCTGTCCGCCGATTACACCTATATCACATTCCCCGGCGATCCGAGCGACGAAGGGCTTCCCGTGTGGGACGCGGGGCAGACCGGTCTGATTATGGTCGCGACCGGAGAATTCTACGCGCATTTGGGACTTGTGAACCGCCAGGGGACAGTCGTGTATGCGCCGAAGTCCGAGGAGGGAATCGAGTTCTCATCCGGCGGCCTGGCGATGGTCCGGGTAAACGGCCTCTGCGGCTATATCAACAGCTCGGGAGATACGGTCATCGCACCGCAGTTTCTTTGGGCGGAGAAATTTAACGACTCGCATCTTGCCCGCGTAGGTCTCATCAACGGAGAAACCGTCTACATCGACGAAAAGGGAACTGCGGTCGACGTGTCCGGAATCCGTTATTTTGACACTCTCACATACAACGGACAGGGAATCGCATACGGAGAATTCGCCGGTATTGACGGCCTATACGACAGAACAGGGACATGTGTTTTTGACTCGCAGGGTCAGAGTCTTGACAGGTACTGGTACTTCATAAACGGACTTTATCAATTCAGCTATACGGACAAGACGGTCTATACGGACAGCTTCGGCCAAACTCTGAACGAGATGCCGGCCGGAACGTATTCGGCCTTTCCTGTATACAGTACGTTTCTTATAGAATCGAACGGCAAAAAGGGAATGATCGACGGTGTCGGGAACGAACTTATCCCGCCGGTGTATGACGAAATCTACGGCGATCCGGGCAGCTCCCCGGACGACGGAATTGTCTTTGAGAACGAGTCGGATTCGGGACTTCTGATGACGTGCGTTAACGGGGAAGACGGTAAGCCTCTCTATGGCATTCTTTCCTGCTCGGGAAAAGAAATTCTTCCGCCGGTCTCCGATCGTCCTTTATGTGTTTCCGCAAACGGTATGGTGCCTCTGGAGCAAAATGGCACCTGGGGTTACGTCTATGCCGGCAGTGAGAGCTGACGCGGAGAATACGCCTGAGGAAGCATATAGCTGGCGCGATAAGCCCCCGGCTGATCAGTTCTTATCCTTTTCGATGAAGACCATATTATAGTAGATGACCGCCATTTTATCGTCCGGAAAATACGTATCGAAATACGTGTCGAGCGGCGTTTGCGGCGGCTCTTCGCGCAAGCGTGCCGACCATCGAAGAACGGCCAGACCGGACATCACGGAATCGATCACGATAAAAACAAGAAGGATCCAAGTAACTGTTTTTCCCAGAGCATCGGGAATTTTCGCGATCCATCGTATCATAAACGGATAGAGCCATTTGATCCAGATAACCGACAGAACACCCCATAAGATCGTAGCCTTGAAATGCGTGCGCCCGCCGTAGTTCATCGGAAGTTCCGCATAATCCCATGACACCGAACCGAAGATTCTTTCCTGAACAAAGGAGCAGAATATCTCGACGATGCCGCCTACCATCATTCCCGCGAGCAGGATGATGACGACGGGATTCTTGCGGAGCCTGTATTCGAGCCAGGTCATCGCAAGCGCACCGATCCCGTACACCAGATTGAAAGGGCCGTAGATCAGACCGACGTGGCTTTCAACCCTGTGGTTTACGATGATCCCGTAAACGACTTCTATGGTGACGCCCAGTATATTTCCCAGGAAAAAGGCCCAGAAGAGCATGTAGAAATTGAGCCCCGATGAAAAGTGCTTTATGGCCGGCCTGGATTTCGCGAAAAGAACATCGCTCATTTCTCCTTCACCAGCCTTCCCTGACGGACGTTCCTTCTCGTGAACTCCCGATAGATTCCGTTAAGGACGCCGCGCTTGTCGCCGCTCCAAAGCGGTGCGATCAGGAGTGACTTCGGACCGTCGCCCGTAAGCCGGTGAAGAACGATGCGCTCGGGAAGCCTCTCGACACACTCGGCCAGCAGGTCGATGTATTCCTCGCGGGTCAGAACTTCGAATTCGCCGGCTTCGTACATATCCGCTAAGTCCGTGTTTTTAAGAACGTGCAGGAGCTGCAGCTTGACGCCGTCGATGGGCAGCTCAGCGATATAGGATACCGAGGCCATGATATCGGCTCGCGATTCCCCGGGCAGGCCGAGGATCAGGTGAACGACAATTCTTAGCCCCGCCCGGTTCAGGCGGTCAACCGCGTCGTTAAAGCAGGAAAGATCAAAGCCGCGGCGGATCAGCTCTGCCGTCTTCGGATGGATCGTCTGGAGACCGAGTTCGACCCAGACCGGCTTGATGCGGTTCAGGCGGGCGAGAAAATCGACCGTCTCATCCGGCAGACAGTCCGGTCTTGTTGCGATCGAGAGCGCAGCGATATCCGGATGAAAGAGAGCTTCGGTATAGATCTTTTCGAGCCTCGAAAGGGGCGCATACGTGTTCGTAAAATTCTGGAAATAGGCGATATAACGGCCGTCTTTAATCTTGCGGGCTACGCGGCTCTTCGCACTGTCGATCTGCGCGGTTACCGACAGATTCGAGTCGGCGGCGAAGTCACCGGAGCCGCCTTCGCTGCAAAAGATACAGCCGCGGGTGTCAAGCGTACCGTCGCGGTTCGGGCAGGTACAGCCGGCATCGAGCGCGAGCTTGTAGACTTTCGCTCCGAACTCTTCTTTGAGTGCATCAGAAAGGGAGTGGTAGTACATATCGGATCTCCCGTAATACACCGTTCCGTCACGGCGCTTTTTGTTCGTAAGAGCTTGTGCTGCGATTTCCATTCTTCATTTTCTTAAGCGTTTCAAGTGCATCTTCGTAATTGAATTCCTGTATCTGATTCTCAAGAGTATGAACGATATCCCCGTACGACTGAAGCAGGATCCGCTTCGACAGATCAAACTGGTCGTTAACGGAAGTGTCGTGCATACGGATCAGCGGCTCAATTCTCTTCAGGATGGAATCGGCCTTTGTCACATCGGCGACGGCCGTCTCGAGGTTCAGCTGCGGTTTCTCGGCGGCGGGAAGAAGGTCCTTTATTATGCCGACGGTTCTTGCCATTTCCTCTTCGAAAAAATCAAGGCACTTCGTGATTTTCGCGGAATCGTCGTTGTTTCTGATCCGGCGTTCGAGCTCGACAGCTCTGTCGCGCACGGAGAAAAGCCCCAGCGTTGCGGACGTACCTTTAATGTTATGGCAGATTCTCTCCATATCGTTCATTCTGTCTTCGGATAAACAGGTCCGCATGGTGGATGCATCGCCGCCGTGTCTGGCGGCAAACTGTGCGAGAAGCTTTAAGTACCAGGCGACATTTCCCTGAAGGTTCTTAAGTCCGAAATCCGCCATGATCCCTTCGACGGATTTTAGCTTCTCGAAAATGCCCTGATCCGGAGAACTCACGTCCGCGGCAGGCTTGAAATCCGGGTCAGCCGTTTTCTGCGATACCGGTGCAGGCGCCTTTTCCGCCTTCATCCATTTGTGGAGCATCCGGTACAGATCGTCCGGGTCAACCGGCTTTGCCAGATAATCGTTCATGCCCGCGGACATACACTTCAGCCGATCCTCTTCGAATGCGACAGCCGTCATGGCGATGATCGGTGTCGTTTTGCGGCCGGGCAGACCGCGGATCAGACGGGCCGCTTCAAGGCCATCCATAACGGGCATCTGCAGATCGAGAAAAATCAGGGCATAGTCTTCGACCGCGGCCATTTCGACGGCAATCTGTCCGTTCTCCGCGATCTCGGTATGTATGCCGGCCAAATCGAGAAGGCCGACCGCCACTTCGCGGTTTATGGGATTATCTTCCGCCAGAAGTACTTTGCCGTATGTGTTGCCGGACAGTTCGCGCCGTACGTCGATGCCTTTTCCCGAAAGTCCATCGGATGCGACCCGTGTCAGAACACTCTCGAGCGCGTCTTTGAGGCGCGAAGGTGTAACCGGTTTTGCCAGAATATAGGAGATGTTGCTGCCGTCTAAACTTTTCCCCTGAAGCTCATTGGAATAAGCCGTAATCATGAGCATCGCCGGAAATGCGGAGAGCGAAAGCTTCCGTATTGCTTCCATTGTCTCAATACCGTTCATGCCGGGCATTTTATAATCCGCGAAAACGATGTGATAGGAATCCTTTTCGCGATCGGCCTTCAGGATCGCATCGAGTGCGTCTTCTCCGGAATGCTCGATATCACAACGCATTTTGAGATCACCGAGCATAGCGGCCAGAATTTCACAGGCGTCCGGAGAATCGTCGATCACGAGTGCCCGAAGTCCGTAGAGCCGGTCGAGTGAGACTTGCTGTGCGGAGGGAGAAGAGGCTTCGACAAAAGGAATGTCGACCCAGAAGCTGCTTCCTTCGCCGAACTCGCTTTGCACGCCGACGGTTCCGCCCATCAGCTCGGCCAGCCGCTTGCAGATGGAGAGCCCCAGACCGGTACCGCCGTAATTGCGCGTCGTGGAATTCGTCGCCTGCTCAAAATCGACGAACAGGTGATTCATCTGCTCCTTTGTGATGCCGATACCCGTATCCCGGACAAGAAACCGGATGGTAATGTCGTGGGACCCCCGGTGCAGGATGGTTGCCTTGATCAGGATGCTGCCCTCGTCGGTGAATTTAACCGCATTGCTGAGCAGATTCAGAAGAATCTGGCTCAGGCGGTTGCCGTCACCCGAAATGACGGGCGGTATGTGATCGAGATCCACGTAAATACGCAGATCTTTCTTCGAAGCCGCTTCCTCGACGATGCTTGTAACCCGGTCGATGATTCTTGCCGGTTCAAAATCAAAAATATCCAGCGCGACTTTCTGCGCTTCGATTTTGGACAGATCGAGAATGTCGTTGATCAGCTGCAGGAGATGATTCGACGCTTCGGAAAGCTTGTCGAGATCCTCGATCTGACGTGCGGTCAGCGGGTCCCGGCGAAGCAGGTAGGCGAAGCCGATAATAGCGTTCATAGGGGTTCTGATTTCGTGGCTCATATTCGATAAAAACGCGCTCTTTGCTTGGTTCGCAGCCTCAGCGGCCGCCTTCGCCGACTCGAGTTCGAGCGTGCGGATCTTGACCATTTCTTCCAGGTGGAGACGGTAATTGTCGAGTTCGCTTTCGGCGGCCTTCTGCTCGGTGATGTCCTGAACCGTTCCGAGACAGACCTGCGCCCTTCCGAAGGAATCAAGTTCGACCTCCGCACGCTTGTTGACCCAGAGCGTTTTGCCGTCGACCAGAATCCGGTGCGTCAGCTTGAACGGCTTGCCCTGTTTTACGCGCGAAAAAGCACTTCTGAGTTTCTTTATGTCATCCGGATGTGCTTTCTCGAAAAAAGACTGCAGGGTAAGCGGAGCTCCATCGACAAATCCGAAGATACGGCAGGCTTCTTCCGAACAGGAGAGCATTCCCGTCCGGATATCCAGAAACCAGTGTCCGGTCTTCGACACCGACTGTGCCCGTTTGAGAAAAGACTCGCTCTGCTTCAATGCACGCGTCGCCGCGATGCGGTCGCTGTTTATGAACGCCATTCCGATCTGATCGGCAAGCTCGCAGGCAAAGGATATCTGCGATGGCATCCAGGAATGTGTGGTATCCCTTTTTTCGAAGCTCAGAATGCCGCGCTGGACACCGTTGCACATAATGTTAAGGTGCAGGAAGAAGTCGGTGTTGTTGTCTTTCAGATACTTTTCGGCGTATTCCCGCGTGCTCTCATTTGTCAGCAGATCATAGGAATTCAGGTACCGCGAAGTCTTAAGTCCTTCGAAAAGCTCTGTAAACTGCGCGTTGTTCAGATATCTGCCTTTTTCGTGTGTGCGGGATAAGCCGTTATAGGAATTCATGCATTCCGCCGTGCGTCCGCCTGCGTCGACTCTCCATACCGATACGCGGTCAATACTGAGTTCTTTTGAAAGTAGTTCGGAGATTTCACACGCAAATGTTCCGGTATCCCCGCTTATGCCGGATTCCAGACTGTTGATCGTCCGGATCAGGCGCGACTGAAGTTTTAGGAACTGAAGGGTCCGTACCTGTGTGCGTTCCCTATTCTTTTCTTCCGTGATGTCGCGCCATGAAGCGCAGATGAGGAGCTTTCCGCTTCGTGCGACAGAAGACGCCATGACTTCGACTTCGCAGCGCCCGCCGCTTTTTGTCCGGTACACGGTTTGGAAAGTTTTGCTTTCCCCCTGAAGAATCGCGGCAAAAATGTCATCTAGTTCTTTGTCGGAAAGCTCTGTCTGAAGATCCCGGATCGTAAGCCGCGAGAACTCTTTTTCCGTATAGCCCAGGTACTTGTATGCCTGAGTATTAAAGAGGTTGAAGTGCTTGGTAACGGGATCGATGATTACAACTCCGTCGGATGTCTGATCAAGCATCAGCTGAACCAGCGATCGCTGCTCGTTTATGATTTCGGCCAGATTCAGGCGGTTAATCGTATCCGAAAGCCGCTGAAGAAAAGTATTGAGGAAAACGCGTTTGTCGAGCTGGAAGCTGTTCTTGCCGGTATCCTCATACATTTTCGGGAAGTAAACGGTGACCGACAGCTCTTTCCCTTCTGAAACGGTACTGCTCTGGCTGATATTCCATTCTGTTTCGACGAAATTCTCCGTCTTAAAAACGTCGTCTCCGTATCGGAGGGCGACCGAAACGACTTCGGTACTCCGGAATCCACCCGGCAGAAGCGACACAACCTTACCGAGAACCTCGGCAAGAGAGGCGTTTGCGTCATCGGCAGCGGTAAAAATCTCCTGCAGACATTTCTCCTCGCCAAATCGCTCCTCAAGCCCGGCGCGCTCGTTGAAAAGTTCCGCCTCGACTGCTTTCATGCGGCTGATGTTGTTGATCGAAAAGAGGATGCATGGCTCTCCTTCGTAGTCCAGATAACACGCGGACACAAGCGCCCAGTACTCCTCACCCTGAGCGTTTTTCAGTTCAAGCTCAAGATCGGACACGTAACCCTGGCTTCGCAGAACGCTTAAAACCGCTTCGCGCTCCATTATATCGGGGAAAAGAGCGACCGTGCTTTGAAGCAGATTGTCATGATCCGCGATCGTGTATTCCAGTCTTGCCTTCTGGTTGGCATACAGCAATGCGCTGTCCCGGATACGGGTAATCATTACGGGCAGAGGGGTATTCTCAAGGAGTATACTGTAGCGGCTCTCACTTTCGCCGAGTGCTTTCATGGCGGAATAAAGATCGGTCACATCACGGACCACGGCGATGTAATCTTCGCTGTCGGGAAGCCGGTTGAGCCGGCAGTCATAACGCTTTATACCGTTATCCATGGTCAGTTCATATTCGAATACCGATAACCGGCCCGTGGTTTCGACTTTCTGCATATTCAGGAAAAACAGAGCTGCGACCCGGTCCGGCAAAATGCTTTTTATCGGCTTGCCGATAAATTGCTCCGGAGGACGATACAATTCCGAATCTTTCCTGGCACGGTAATCCTGGATCGAGCCGCTCTTGTCGAAAAGGAAGAGGTAGTCGGGAAGCACCTGAAATATGGCGTCGAGAATTGTCTCGCGCGAACTGGCATGCTGCCTGGCGAGTTCGAGTGCCGTTATGTCCTGAATTACGCCGTTGACACGGCTCACTTCGCCGTTCTCGATGACCGGCTCGCAGAAGACGCGAAGCCATTTGGCATTTCCCTTCGGTGTCGTAAGGGTGCATTCGCAGGTGAACGGTTTTTTCTCGCTTGTAACCCGCTGTATGACGCTTTTGTAGTGGGCGGCGGTTTCATCGCCGTAAAGGGCTCTGAACTCTTCAAAATCCGGTGTTTTTCCGGTGTCGAGTTCATATATCTGGAAAGCTTCGTCATTCCAGACGGTTGTGCCTGTCTTTATATCGTGAGACCACGTTCCGATTTTCGCGAGGCGGCAGGCCAGCGCCCGCATGTCGTTATCGCCGGACGGCTCTTCGTTCGAGGAATGAATCTGACACGTTTTATCCGTTTTCTTATGCGTCGTCACGTAAGTCTCCCCTTTCCTCGTCGCTGGACATGGATACGAGCGTGTGTTCGAATGCGGCGCGTTCGGCCATAAACGCATCTACGATATCGGGGGAAAAGTGTTTGCCGCGCTCCGAGACGATGTGCTCATACGCATCCTCCATGGACCAGGCTTTCTTATAGATCCGGACGGTAGTCAGGGCGTCGAACACATCGGCCAATGCCATCAGCAAGGCGGGCAGGGGGATCTCGTCGCCTTTTAAGCCGTCCGGATACCCGGATCCGTCCCATCTCTCGTGATGGGAGGTTGCGATTTTTTGGGCCTCCGCAAAGAAGACATAGGAAGCGGGCGCGGATTCGCTGTCCTCTTTAATATCCGTATACGGGACCTGTTCCATTGCGCTGCGGATTGCGTCACCGCCGATTTTGCAATGCGCCTTCATGAGCTCGAATTCCTCGGCTGTAAGCCTCCCGGGTTTAAGCAAAATGGAGTCGGGAATGCCGATTTTGCCGATATCATGCAGAGCCGAGGCCGATATGATATTATCCAGCCGCTCATCCGTTAAAAACGCGCGGTATTTATCCATTTTCCTTAAGTGTCCGGCCAGGATCTCAATATAAGTCTTGGTACGGGTAATATGGTTGGCGGTATCGGTGTCCCGCGTTTCGACGAGCTGGGTAATCATATTGAGAGCCAAATCGTGAATGATGCGATTCTCTTTGACCCGACGGTCCACTTCGGACTGAAGCCAATCATTCTTGTCTTTAAGCAAATCTCTCGCCTGCTTCAGTTCGAGGTGCACACGAATTCTCTCCAGAACGACGGGTGCGCGAAAAGGCTTCGTGATATAATCCACGGCGCCCAGACTGAAGCCCTTTTCTTCCTCCGCAATGCTGTCCAACGCCGTTATGTAGATGACGGGAATCTCATAGTTGTCCGGGTTTTCGCGAATTCTGGACAACGTATCGTAGCCGTCGAGACCCGGCATCAGGATGTCGAGAAGAATCAGATCCGGCTTGGGGCCGGACGAAATAAGGCGGAGGGATTCCTCGCCGGATTTGCAGGCTCTCACAAGAAAAAACGGACAGAGGAGATTCCTCAAAACACTCAGATTGATCGGTTCGTCATCGACGATCAGGATTTCCGGTTTTTTCATGTGGTTACTCTTTCCTTGCCGGAATGATCCGGAAAAACGAAATAATCCATACGTGTACGACTTGATTTTATTATATCATCTGCATCCGCTAAACGACGGAACATTGGGTATCAGAATCTGCTAATTTCTAACTTTTCCGACATGAAAAAGGGTGCGATATATGTTATTTGAAAAGAAGAGTCAATAACAAAAAATTTTGATTATTGTTCTGATAATGGTACAACATAACCACAACTGAACGTTTCGTGTTATGATTATATAAAATTCCTATCACAAAAAAATAGAGAGCATGATCAGGAGAAAAAGTTACATGGAACTGAGTCTCGAACAGCCTAAGCCGGAACAATTACAGGTCCTCCGGATACAGGACGGCGCTATTTTTCTCGACAAGGAATGGCGGTATGTTTATTTAAACGAAGCAGCGGCTGAGCTCTTTATGATCCGACTTGAAGATGTAAAAGGACAGAATATATGGGATGAACCTTCGAACGAAGAGCGGATTGCATTTCGCCCTCAATATGAGGCGTGTATGCGAGAGCGTGTCCAGTATGTGACGGAAGAATACTATTCCTGGTGTGACCGGTGGTATGAGAACCGTATATATCCATTCCGTGACGGAATTGTCATACTTTTTATCGATATTACGGAGCGCAGGAAGCAGCAGCGCGATTTGAAAGACCGCGAGAAAGGTGGATCGGTCATGCTGTCAAGTCTTCCGGGCATGGCATACAGCGCGTCATGCGATGACGAATGGCGCCTGAGCTTTGTATCGGAAGGCTGCCGTGAACTGACCGGCTACGCGGAAGAGAAATTTATGGGAGGCCTTCGGTATATCGATATCGTTTCCCCCGAGTACCGGAAGCATCTTAAGGATGCGTGGGCGCAAGCCGCCTTGAATAAGAAGAAAGTCAATATTGAATATGTGATTGTTAAAGCCGGCGGGGAGCGTATCTGGGTCAATGAGATCGGCCGCTATGTGTCCTGCGAGAATGGCGGACGCGGAATCATGACGTCTATGGTCGTCGATATTCACGCAAGGAAGACCCGCGAACTTGAAGCCGAATATCTCCTGAATCACGACTATCTTTCCGGCCTTTTCAACCGCATTTATTACGAGAAAGAGTTGAAGCGCCTGGACACATCCGGGAAGCTCCCTTTCTCGATTATGATCGGCGACATCAACGGTCTGAAGATGATGAACGACGCATTGGGACACGGCGCCGGCGATCAGGTCATCAAGGACACCGCGAATCTCTTGAAGAAGTGCTGCCGCCCGGAAGATATTATCGGACGGATCGGCGGGGACGAGTTCGCAATTCTCTTGCCCGGCGCGGATCTGGACGTAACGGAGCAGGTTTTCCGGAAGTTCAAGTCGGCGATCGAAGAGCACAATAAGACGTATTCCAACGACCTGATGAAGATCAATCTATCCCTGGGCTACGCGACAAAGGATCTTCCGGACATCAGTGTCGATTCTGTTTCGATGCTGGCCGAAGAGAACATGTACAAACGGAAGCTGACGGTGCGCAAGAGTCTTCACAGTTCGATTGTGGAGTCGATCAAGACGACTTTGACGGTACGCAGCCAGGAGACGGAGGATCATGCTGAGCGGATCACCAAGCTTGCGGTTAAAATGGGAACCGAGTTGGCGCTCTCGCAGATGGATTTGAACGATCTGGAGCTTTTCGCGGCGCTTCATGATATCGGAAAAGTCGGTGTCAGCGATAAGATCCTGAACAAACCCGGTTCACTGACGCCCGAGGAATGGGCCGAGATGAGAAAGCACAGCGAGATCGGCTATCGCATCGCGATGGCCTCCGCGGATCTGATGTGCGTCGCCGACTATATATTGAGCCATCACGAGCGGTGGGACGGAAAAGGTTATCCGCAGGGCTTGTCCGGCAGGAATATTCCTGCGGCGGCCCGGATACTGGCCGTCGCCGACTCCTACGACGCCATGACACAGGATCGCGTATACCGGAAGGCGATGAGCAAAGAGGCGGCCGTCCGGGAGATCCGCAAGAATCGCGGGACACAGTTTGATCCGATGGTTGTGGATGCCTTTTTGAAACTTCAGAACGAAATACAGTAAACCGGCTGCAAGGATACAAATGCAGTAATGCGTATTATTTTCAGTGTCTGAAAAAGATTAATATATTCCATATCTATAAAGCGGTACGGTGCGAGCAGGCACGTCCGCTCTTTTTTTGTCCCGGAAATCGGTAAATTGATACTCTTTTCAAAATTTCGTTATATAGATATGGTATTTTTTGTGTATAATCTTCAGTTGGGTGTCAGTGGTTCCGTCGGAACGGATGTCTAGTAAATTGCTAAACGGGGTAATGATATGAAAGAATTGGAAAACCACAACCGAATCAAGGTAACCGTCAACGGGCGTGAGATTGAAGTCTATGACGAGCTCACCATTCTGCAGGCTTTGCTTCAGGAAGATATACACATACCGCATCTGTGCTATGATATCCGGCTTGAAAGATCTAACGGCAACTGCGGTCTCTGCGTCGTCGAACTCGGGGAACCCGGTGAGACGAGAGAAGTCAAGGCCTGCCAGACACCGATCCGCGAAGGAATGATCATCAACACACAGAGCCCCAAGCTCGTGAGTTACCGCAAGATCCGCCTTGAACAGCTACTATCCGATCACAACGCCGACTGCGTCGCACCCTGCGTGCAGACCTGCCCGGCCAATATCGATATTCAGCAGTATCTGGCCGCCGTCAAGAACGGCAACTATGAGACGGCCGTACGGATCATCAAGGACAGCAATCCTTTCCCGGTCGTCTGCGGACGCGTGTGCCCGCATCCCTGTGAAGCCGCCTGCCGCAGAAATCTCGTCGACTCTCCGGTTGCCATTAATTACGTCAAGCGTTTTGCGGCCGATTGGGATATGGCAAGAGAAGAGCCCTGGCTCCCGAAGAAGAAGCAAGCCACGGGGAAGAAGGTCGCAATCGTCGGCGCCGGCCCGTCCGGACTCTCCGCCGCGTATTACAGTGCAATCAACGGCCATGATGTCACCGTTTTCGAGCGTCAGCCCGAAGCCGGCGGTATGATGCGCTACGGAATTCCCGAATACCGCCTTCCTAAGGCAACCATGGACCGCGAAATCGATACCATGAAGAAGCTCGGCGTCAAGATCATGACCGGCAAATCCATCGGTACACACTTCCACTTGGAAGATCTCCACAAGGATTTCGATACGGTCTATCTTGCGATCGGTTCCTGGCGCGCAACGCCCATGCAGATCGAAGGCGAGAACCTCCCGGGTACCTGGCTCGGCATTCAGTTCCTTGAGCAGGTCACCAAGCATGAGAACGTCAATCTCGGAGACAATGTCATCGTCATCGGCGGCGGCAACACCGCCATCGACTGTGCCCGTACCGCTCTCCGCCTCGGCGCAAAATCGGTCAAGCTGATCTACCGCCGTACAAAGGCCGAAATGCCTGCCGAGTACTATGAGATCGACGAGGCAATCGAGGAAGGCGTCGAGATGATGTTCCTCCGGGCTCCTACGAAGATCACAATGGACGCTGCCGGCAAGAAGAAGCTTCACTGCATCGAGATGACCTTGGGCCAGCCCGACCGTTCCGGCCGCCGCCGTCCCGTACCGGTAGAAGGAACCGACGTTGAGATCGAAGCCGATACGATCATTGGAGCGATCGGGCAGAGCACGAACACACAGTTCCTCTATAACGACCTCCCGGTGAAGCTCAACAAATGGGGCGATATCGAGATCAACGGCAAGACATCCCAGACATCCGAGTCGAATATTTTCGCGGGCGGGGACTGCGTAACGGGTCCCGCCACGGTCATTCAGGCCGTAGCCGCCGGACGCCATGCCGCCGAGGCGATGGACAGCTATCTGATGAAGGGCTATGTCCGCGAAGGCCATATCGACTACAGCTGCAGCCGCGGCTCCATGGAAGACCTTCCGAAGTGGGAATTCGAAGAATTTCCGAAATTCCCGCGTGCCGCGATGCCCGCGATTGCCAAGGAAGCCAGAAAGAACAACTTTACAGAAGTAGAGCTCGGCCTTTCCGAAGAAGAGGCGAAGGACGAAGCCCGTCGCTGCCTGAAGTGCGGATGCGGCGAGCGCTACGACTGCGATCTTCGTAAAGAAGCGAGCGAGCACGACATCGAGTACATCGATCCGGTGCACGAGCGCCCGTATTTCCCGATCGTCAACGATCACCCCTTCATCATCCGCGACCAGAACAAGTGTATCTCCTGCGGACGCTGTATCGCAGCCTGCGCCGAGATCGAAGGTCCCGACGTGCTGACCTTCTATATGAAGAACGGACGCCAGCTGGTCGGAACCAAGAGCGGAAAGCCCCTTAAGGATACCGACTGCGTCAGCTGCGGCCAGTGCGTGAACGCCTGCCCGTGCGGAGCCCTCAACTATTACCGTGAGAGAAGCAAGGTCTTCCGCGCGCTGAACAACAAGAACCAGAAGGTCGTCGCCTTCGTCGCTCCGGCTGTCCGAAGCGTGATCTCGTCCCATTTCGGCATCCCCTTCAACGACGCGTCCGGCTATATGGCCGGTGTCCTGAAGCAGATCGGATTCGACAAGGTGTTTGACTTTACCTTTGCCGCCGACCTGACGATCGTCGAAGAGACAACCGAGTTCCTGACGCGTGTCGGAAACAAGGGCGTCATGCCGCAGTTCACCTCCTGCTGCCCCGGCTGGGTCAACTTCGTGGAGAGAAGATATCCGGATCTGATTCCGCATCTCTCGACCTGCAAGTCGCCTCAGATGATGATGGGTGCTACCGTCAAGAACCACTACGCCAAATACGCCGGAATCAACAAGGAAGACCTCTTCGTTGTATCGATTGTCCCTTGTATCGCGAAAAAAGCCGAGGCGGCCCGTCCCGAGTTCGCCGAGGACGGAATCCGCGATGTCGACGCCGTCCTTACGACGACGGAGCTTCTCGAGATGATCGCCTTGAGAAGAATCGAGACGGTTGAGCCGATGGAGTTCGACGATCCCTACAAGCAGGTCTCCGGTGCCGGAATCCTCTTCGGCGCATCCGGCGGCGTGGCTGAAGCAGCCCTTCGTATGGCTGTCGAGAAACTGACCGGCGAAACACTTACCGAACACCTGGACTTCGAAGAGATCCGCGGATTTGAAGGACTTAAGGAAGCGACTGTCGATGCGGGCGGCGTAAAAGTCCGCGTTGCGGTTATCAGCGGCCTCAACAACGCCGAGCCGATCATCCGGAAGATTCTTCAGGGTGTCGATGTCGGTTACGATCTGATCGAAGTTATGGCTTGCCCGGGCGGCTGTATTGACGGCGCCGGCCATCCCGTACCCGAAAAGATCGATGCTCTCGTAAAGCGTCAGCAGGTCCTCGTCAATATTGACAAGACTGCGACCCTTAGAAAATCACAGGACAACCCCGATATTCTGCGCCTATATGACGATTTCTACGGCGAAGCGAACTCTCCTCTGGCTCATAAACTCCTGCACACACACTATACCGTGCACGGCGGCGACGGCGTATGCGGAATGGTACGTCCGATGGCAGATTCGGCCTACAAGACACACGAGTTTGTCATCTGCAGCTGCGATACCTGCAAGGCCAAGGGCGCCCAGGATCTCTACGCGAAAATAACCGGGCGCATCAAGTCGTCGAAGATGGACTCATTCGTACAGGTGAAACAAATCCGCCTTAAGGACACCCACGCCGGCGAAGGCATCTATCTGACGGTGGACGGACAGACGATCGGCGAAGACGAGCTTGACGCGAGCTTCAAGAAGATCCGCACTGAGAACCACTGATCACCTGCCGAAGGTGACGGGAACCGCATCGTGAGGGCGGGACCGAATCAGATCGAAAGAGCGGTTCCCGAATCGGATCTCTGACGCGGTTCCGAATCGGATGCGGAAGTGAAACAACATACGCGAAGGCGCTGTCTCAAAACGAAAGTTGAGAGACAACGCCTTTTTTGTTGCTATTTTTACTTTACCGGTTTGTTATCACCGGCGGATCTCCGGATTTATATGGATCAAGCGGGTCGGCGGCAGAGGATCCATTATTCCATCTACTTTGCAGATCACGGCAGACTTTCCGTTTGTTCAAGATCCGGTGCTGACTAGAAGTGACTTCCGCGTGTCTATCCGACGAGATCAGAAGCCCCAAACCTCGCGCCTCGAATCCGGTTCCGAGTTCCGCTTCATTCTTGCGAGAATTACACACCCAATCAGGCGTTCTGTCAAAATGGTGTGTAAAATATGGGTGATGAACGCATAAATAATCAATGATGCACATACGTTATGATCGAATTCAACAGATTTGTAGAGTATCGTTGACTAAAATACATATTTATGCTTAATGAAACGCATATCAATGTGCGAAAAATACACACCAAATCAGGTGTTTTACCAATATGGTGTGTAATTGTTGGGCATTTGGCTAAAATAGTTGGTAATCATTGAAAAATAACGGATTTTCGCCACCTCAAACGGGGCTCTCTAAAAGCGAAAGCAGAAGTGCACCTCCCAATGCCAGACTTTTCGTCCAACACTTGAAGTGCACTTCTTTTAGAGGTCGGGCCTTTTTCTATATTGCGTTTGTCGGGGGAGGGTGACAGCGCAAAAAAACGTGGAGACTTATATAATTTGTCAGCGAACGACCGCGTACGGCCAGGACATGATGCCGCCTAAGTTCTTAACCGATGTATAACCGAGTGCCGAAAGGACCGATGCCGCACGCGAAGAACGGGCGCCGCTCTGGCAGTAGACGACGATCTCGGTGCTTTTCGAGCGCGCATACTTTGTGATATTCGCTTCCAGACTCTGAAGGGGAAGAGAGATGCTGTGATCGATGTGACCGCCTCTGTATTCTTCGGGTGTCCGAACGTCGAACAGGAGAAAGTTCTCCTTGTTTTCGAGCTTAGCCTTAAGATCCGCGGCCGAAATACCGTTTTGTGTTTTGCCTCCGAATAATCCGTTGAACATACTATATACCTGACCTTTCCTTCGAGTTGCTTTTATGTGAACGCCGTATGGGGCTCTTTCTTTGTCCATATGATGCACGAAAAAAAGTCCGGCTGCCGTGACAAAGTCACATATCGAAAAATTGATCGGGTCTTCGGTTTTAATACAGCTCCGTCGTATCGTGCTTCTCAAGCTCCATCTCAAGGAGCGTCTTGAGATCGTCTCTATACTCGGCATCGGTCTGGTCCTTCTTCTTTTCGAGAGACTCGAGAATCAGAAGGGAGAACGCCCCGCCTCCGTACTTGTTCCAGTCGGTCATCAGCTTCGGGAAAATGCACGAGCCGGTCGTCTGCGCGAACGAGAACCGGCCCCGCGTGCCGTCGAGATCCGGGGAGGAGACAATGAGCATCCTGCCCGTATTCTCACAGCGGACCGCGATGATGCCGCCGATCTTCTTCTTTTCGAGAAAAGAATTTACCAGAGCTTTCTTCTTATCCTTGTCCATATCAGTATCCCATCTCCTTCAGGAGCCCGGACAGAACGGAGAGCCGCTCGCCGAGGAGCTCGTCGTCATTCGACATTGCCTGCGCGAAAAGCTTGATATCTTCGTCGATCATCGGGTTCTCCGTGCAGACCGAGACCGTCATCGCGTCGCCTTGCAGGCCGATCCGGTCGATCTGCGGCTTCTCTGGGTCATAGAGCTTCGGGAACCGGTACGATTCCGAGAGGAACAGCCTCGAACGGCACAGCAGGATCATAAGGTCGACGACCCGATGGAGCGGAAGCTCTTCGGACTGCCGCGACCATTTCTCGCCGGTATAGCGCCATACCTTCGCCGACACATCGACGCGCCCGCGGTCGTTCCATTGCGCGAGGCCAAGGGACAGCCCCTTAGCGTCAGATTTGTAGGCATATCGGCCGTCGACTTCGTCGTAATTCTCGGAAACGAATACCGGCTTATGTTTAAGGGTGGTTGGAATTTTCATTAGGAATACCTCGTCATTCAGATTAGTAAATTAGTAAATTAGTAAATGTAGAACAAGAATACCACATCAATTACGGGAACTCAAGCATAAAAAAGAGCTGCCCTTCCACAAGGACAGCTCTTCGAATTACAAAGGTTTAAGGGATGAGTCAGGAGGTCGGAAGAACCGTGAAGTTGTACTGACGAACGATGTCGTCCACTTCATAGATCTTGGTCTGCCAGTTGTTGGCTACTTCAAGAGTCAGTGCAAGAGGCATCAGACGTCCTTCGACATCGCCGTGGTTGCTCTGGTAGCAGAGAGCCTGTGCTTCGTCGTCGGTTAAGAGCATGTACTGGGAAACCAGGAACAGGGATCTTACGCCGACGCTCATCGGAACAAGCTTCGGATTGATGATGTAGGAAGAAGAGGTAATGTTGCGGCCGAGTCCGAGTCCGAGAGCGGACGTCGTCACCTTCTCCTCAACGAGGAAGAGAGGCTTGCCCTCGATACCGACTTTGCCGACATCGTGGAACAGAGCGACGATAATAGCGGATTCGTCGTCAAGCTGCGGCATCAAAGAATCCTTGATGCGGAGGAGCTGCTTGGCTACGCCGATTGAGTGGATCAGAAGACCCTTCTCGCGTGCAAGAGGACCCTCGATCGCAGCGGGAGCCGTAAGCCAAGAGGTGCGATTCTCCAGGAAATCGATAAAATGATCGAATTCCGTCTTGCGCTTTATAATCTTCGACTTCAGATCAGCATAGAGCTCGTCAACATTTTCGCGGTTGACAATGATCATCGGTAAGTTCGCAGGTGCCGCTTTGGCGACCGGCGTTGACGCAGATGATGATCCCTGACCCTGTCCATCCGTGAAGTCATATTTACATTTAGGGCAACGGATGGCCTGGTTTGCAATGACCATTCCGCAATCGGGACACTTCTTCATAAGAACCTCCTCGTCGGTACCGTTTTGATCAAATAAAATGAACATCAAAAAACGGTAACATTTTCAATACGATATCTGTAGTTATTTTACATCGAAACAATTTTTCAATCAATACAAGAGTTGTCAAATCGAGATCAAAAAATGTGAGAATTCACAAGCGCAAAAGCACTCCTGTACGGAAAACAATGCATTTTGTCAAAGAATCGGTTTATATTTATACAGGTTACACAATTGCTGTATGAATCGGCCGAAATCATCAGCGGTGCTTCTGAAGGTTTTTCGCTGACGCGGCGAACTGGAGTTGAAACGTCCGGCGAAGCCCCGAAAAGTAGACGCTTTTCTGGAATTTTTTTGGAAAATACTGCATACGGTTGGTGAGGTGAGCTCTTAGGACCATCTCAAGTTCTTCCGGCTGTACCGTTCGGTTGTGGCACATCATATAATTGCCGGTGCAGGGTGCTTCGTAGAAGAAACGGTAGCTGGCGCCGTATGCGTCACCGAGTCCCAGGATGTGGCCGAATTCATGCGCGCAGATCTGCTGATAGGAATGGCGGTCCTTGGCTTTTTGAAAAGTGACATGTCCCGGCTGGCGCCTGCTCCAATTGAGATGGAGCGACTCGAACTGGAACGAACGGAAAAATCCCCAGTACCATCGCCATACGGGACTCACGACATGTGCCGGATACAGAATTCCTTCCGACAGGCGGACGCGGAAAAACCGCTGCCTCGGCGATTCGGATCTGGCGGCCGGACTTCCGTAGCGGATAAATTCGACGAAAACGCGTACGGTCGGAGCAAGCGGATTGATCTCGATGTCGGTGGGATCCTCGTTGTTGTCGAGAATCCGGACGCTGGCCTTTGCGTGCGCGCGCTCGAATCCGTCGTCCTTAAGCCATGGGAAAGCATATTTGCGGCTCCAGTTTGCCCGGATTCCGGATTCCGCTATGTCGGCATAGGTTAAGTTCGTACCCGGGAACGGATTCATCATATTTTTCGCATACCGTACATAAAAACGGATTTTCAGCTTGTTACCGGTAATCAGGAGCTGAACCGGAACGCGAAGCGGCCTGCGGTACCGTATCTTGTACCGCTCTTCGAGCGTGTATTCGGGACCCGCCGTCCTCTTGTCGGAGATGTCTCTATTTTTCAAGGAATGCTCCTTTGCACAGCTTACTTGTATTCATTTTAATTGAAATTATCAAATTAGCAAACAAGAAAAGTTGAATGCGGAAAACTGCCGGTATGCAGTATAATATTCATGCCGTCAGGAACCCTTTCAACTCGGAATCTTCAAAAAAAAAGATACCGACGGGGGGCGTCGGCATCTGTAAGGAGGGTGTTATGAAGTAAGGAGTGTCTCTTGTGAGAGACATCTTTATCTTAACAACCATTTGTTTCGAACGAGTGCAAATCAAGTGAACAATTTGTTAATGAGAGGCGGCAGAAATGCGGCTGATTGCGGAGATGATATGAAATTAGAAGGAAAACTATTTAAAGAGAATCTGGTGATCCGTCAGAACGTCGTCGAGCGGGACGACAGAGATCTGTCGTTTGTCCGCGAGCTTGAGCTTGCGCTGATCGACCTGTGCCACGCCCTGGAAGTGCCGATTCCGCTGTGGCTTTCGAAGAACACACACGAATTCGCGGCATTCCGTCAGACAATCTTTTTCAGCGACCAGTATACAGAGCAAGTGTTTTTCGATCGCTTCCAGATTCGCCTGCTGTAAGGGCTCCAGAGAACATAAAGGATGGCACGGGAGGAAGAGTCATGACCGAATTTGATCTTAACCGGCAAGGCGCCGCAAAATATACGATAGAGGATCTGATTGCAGTGGTCCGGCGGCTTTTCGCACCGGACGGATGCCCGTGGGATCGCGCCCAGACACACGAATCTCTGCGCAGGAACCTGCCGGAAGAGGCCTACGAAGCGGTCGATGCCATTGATTCCGGCCGTTCCGAACGGATCGCGGACGAATTGGGCGACGTGCTGCTGCAAGTGCTGATGCACTCGGCGATTGCCGAAAGGAACGGCGAATTCCTATTCGACGACGTTACGGACAACCTTTCGAGGAAGCTGATATCAAGGCATTCGCATGTTTTCGGAACGGATACGGCGGATTCGCCCGACGCGGTTCTTACGGTCTGGGACAAGAACAAGATGCGCGAAAAAGGGCACGCCTCTTTTTCGGAAACACTTACCGACGTACCGGCAGGACTTCCGGCGCTGATGAGGGCCGACAAGCTGCAAAAGCGCGCGGCGAAGGCCGGCTTTGACTGGCCGGATGCGGCGGGGGCCCGGGAGAAAATAAACGAGGAACTCGCCGAGGTAGAAGACGTGCTCTTAAAGAACGGCAAACCGCTCTATGAGAAGCTCTCCGCCGAGAAAGACGCCGCAGTCCATAGGGAAGCGGAGGCGGAAGTGGGAGATCTTCTTTTCGCGTGCGTGAATTATGCAAGACTTCTCGGTATAGATCCGGAGATTGCCCTGAACCGGACGAACGCGAAATTCATACGCCGTTTCACCGGTGTTGAAGGGCTCGCACAAAAGGACGGCAGGAAGCTCGACGAGATGTCGCTCGAGGAGATGGATCTCCTTTGGGATCAGGTAAAGAAGACGGAAAAATCAGAGAGGGAATAAGTATGCGACTCGATAAATTCTTAAAAGTATCCCGTGTGATCAAAAGAAGAACCGTGGCTAACGACGTATGTTCCGCCGGCCGCGTTACAATAAACGGCCGTCCCGCCAAGCCGAGCGTCGATGTGAAGCCCGGCGATATTCTGGAGATCGGTTTCGGAACCGGCCTCACCCGGATCCGCGTCCTCGACGTCCGTGAGACCGTTAAAAAGGAAAGTGCCTCCGAAATGTATGAGATCCTGTCGGGGCTTCTTTAAGAGCGCGGGAGGATGCTCCTGACTTCTTCCGGGCTATGGAGAGGAATACGGATGCTGCCTGTTACGGAACGGTTACAGGTCCGTTACGTGTTTTCGAAAACCGAACAAAACCGGTCCGAATCCGCGCTCTCACACCCTGCGGACGATTGCCGTGCGGACGCGATACCGATAAAATAAATACAAGTTATGTAAAAAAGCTGCAAATTGTATACGGAGTTGGGAATGAGTATAAAGAGAAATCCTCAGAAAAAGAACTTCAAGCGTCACGGCATAGGTTCGCCTTCCGCGCTGCGCGTCGTTTTGGTTCTCTTTTTTCTGATTCTGATCGCCGTCGGTGCGACACTCTATATAGATCAGAATGCGCAGTTTGCACGTGTCGCGTCCAAAGCCGAGACTCTCACTGACGAAGCGGCCGCCGCCGAACAGGGGAAAGACGAAGCGCTCTCTCAACAAGCTCAAATCGGTACAAACGAGTACATCGAGGATGTGGCCCGCGACCAGCTTGGAATGGTTAAGACGGGTGAAACCGTTTTTAAGTCGCAGGGATAGAAATGGGCATATATATTGAGACGGAAAGACTTGTTGTAAGAGAATTCACCCTTCAAGACGTGGATGAATTACACTCGATCTGCAGTCAGCCCTATATCTTAAAATGGATGCCCGATTGGGAAATAACCGTTGAAGAACGAAAGAGATGGATAGGCTGGATTCAGTATAATTATCTGATAGCAACAAAAAATACTGCAAGAATCATGCTCGCCGTTACTCTTAAATCCGGCGGGCAGCTTATAGGTATGACAGGAATCGGAAATAAGGAAGACGTAAACAACGAAATAGAAATAGCATATTTCATTTCGGAAGAATACAGTAACAAGGGATATATGAGTGAGGCTTCAAAGGCACTGATCGAGTGGGCCTTCACGAACTTACAGCTTGATTATCTTATGGCTATTGTAGAACCTGATAATATCTCGTCCCAAAGGGTAGTCGAGAAATGCGGATTTACCAAAATAGAGACCAAAATGTTAATTAACGATGGAGATACCGAATGTAAGCCGTTCTATTACTATCGGCTATACAGAAACGCAAATTAAAGGCCGCTCAATGGGAGCGGCCCGTAATCGCAGATTTCGAAAAACAAATCAGAAATCATGTCTGCCGCGCATCGCTTTTGACAGCGTCACATCATCGGCAAATTCCAGATCCGAACCCATGGGGAGCCCCGAGGCAATACGCGTAACGCGTATGCCGGAGGGCTTCAAAAGTCTTGATATATACATTGCCGTCGCTTCGCCTTCGGCCGTCTGATTGGTCGCGAGAATAACTTCCTTTACGTTGCCGTCTGTCTGGAGGCGCGTAATAAGCTCCTTGAGCTTGATCTGATCGAGACTTACGTTCTGAATCGGTGAATAGACTCCGTGCAAAACGTGGTACAGCCCCTGATAGTCGCGCATGCGCTCCATTGTGGCGACGTCGCGCGGATTCTCCACGACGCAGATTGTGCCGCGGTCCCGTCGCGGATCCGAGCAGATATCGCAGGGATCCTTGTCCGTGAAATTCTGGCACACGGAACAAAGACGCGTTGATTCGCGCGCGTTCGTTAAAGCGTCCGCCAGATCCTTCACTTGCTCAATCGGCAGGGAAAGGATGTGGAAAGCCAGTCTTTGAGCCGATTTGTGTCCGATACCCGGCAGCTTCCCGAGTTCGGAAATAAGCCTCGATACCGAGGGGGAATATCTTGCCATTTTGTTCTCCGGGCTATCAGAACGGCATTTTAACGCCGCCGGTTACCGCATTCATTTTACTTGTTGAGAGCTCTTCGAGCTTTCTGGCCGCTTCGTTGCATGCCGCGAGAATCAGGTCCTGCAGCATTTCCACGTCTTCGGGATCGACCGCTTTCGGATCGATAGTAATCGACTTGAATTCGTGATTGCCGTCCATTTCGACTTTAACAACTCCGCCGCCCGACGTCGCTTCGACGACGGAAGACTTAATCTCCGCCTGAACCTTCTCGACTTCTTTCTGCATCTTCTGTGCCTGCATAAGCAGCTGGTTCATATTTCCTCCGCCCATGCCAGGCATACCGCCGTGAAAACCACCCTTTGCCATACTGTAAATCCTCCTTAAGCCGCCCGATCCGGGCGTGATTCTTTATAAATTCTCAAGAGTCTCGACCGGTATTCCGGTTGACTCCGAAAATGCTATGATATTTGCCGCCCAGTCCGGTTTTGCGGCCCTGGTCCCTCCGGAAAGGTCTCCCGCAGCACCTGCCGGCGAACCGGACTGCTGCGAATCGGTTCCGATCCGGATCTCCGTGATACCGGGTATTACGGTACGGATATCCTCACTGATTTTCTTATATTCCGACTGTTGTGTCAAACTGTCCGCGTAGCCGCCCATTATATCGGGAAAAACGATATAGAGGGTGCCGTTCTTTTTGTCTATCCGGGCATGCTTCATCTGCAGAGAAACGAGAAAAAGAGTATCTTCCCACTTGTGAAGCAGCGTCTCCCAGAGTCCGCCCAGTAGCTCGCGGTCCATTTCCGTATCCGCTGAGGCCGAAGGTGAAGACAGAGACTCGAGAACGTCGGCAGATGAGGCGGAGTCAGAAGTCGTGTCTAATGCGAGGACTTCCGGAGCTGCGGACGTTACCGGGACTTCTAAAGTCGCGGCAGTTACGAAGACTTCCGGGGTTGCTGTCGTTACCGGGATTTCCGGTGCTGGCTGGATTGCCGGAGATGACGTATTTTCGGGAACTTTAGGAGCCGCAGAGGCAACCGGAGCCGCGTCGTCGGGGATGAACAGATCTTCCATGGAATACTGGGAAGGATCGGGTTCTTCCGGAGGCGGCGGGAGGGGAATCGCGTCATCGACTGCCTTTGCGCCGGATGCGGACTTGGCCGCACCGGTATCGAAAGGGGCTACAATTCTAAAAAAGTCATCGATCGGTGGCGGGGGGACGCGCTTTTTGGATTTGGCGGGTACGGAAGCACTGATTACGGGAGGGGCCTCAACAGGGACCTCAACAGGGACCTCAACAGGGACCTCAACAGGGGCCTCAACAGGGACCTCAACAGATTCTTCAACAGGGGCCTTAACAGTTGCCTCAATGGACGTTTCAACAACTGCCTCTACGGCGGGTTCGGCGGATGAGGGAACCGGCTTGGCTGACACTGCAGCATTCGCGTCAGGGACTGCCGCAACAGGCGCCTCAACGATCTTCGCAGGAAGCGGTTCACCCGGTACTGTGAAATCCTGCACCGGCAGTTCGGCAGTTGCTAATGTCTTGACGGGTGCCTCCGGAGTCTGGGACGGAAAATGAGTCGGTGGAGGTACCGGAGCCGCGGCTCTTACCGGAATCGGAGGCGGCACCGGAGCCGCGGGTTTTACCGGAATCGGTGCGGGCGCAGGGATGGATGCCGCAGCAGGCGCGGGGACTGCTGCCGCGGAAGTAGCGGGCGCCGGAACAGCTGTATGAGCGGTCACGCCTGCCCGGGCGACCGGCACATTCGAATTCTTTACGGCGTTAGCCGATCCGGGAATTCCCGAGGAGAAGCTTAAGAGCGCGATTTCGAACGAGGTCCGCATATCCGGCGACCATTTGAGTTCGGAAACGAGACCGGAAAGGCGCGTGATTGCATATATGAGGGTATCGGAAGACGTACGATCCGCGAGACGCCGCATTTTTTCGACGGAATCGGTCGTAGCCTGTACGAGGTTCTCGGGATTCGGAGATACATGAACAACCATGACGTCACGGAAATAACGTGCGAGATCAAGCGTGAAGCGGATGATATCACGTCCGTCCATAACAAGCTCTTCCGTAAGCGTTACGATCGCAAGTGAGTCGCCGGAAAGAAGCGCGTTCGCCATGGATGAGAGGAATTCGTCATCGACGACACCGGTTATTTTGAGTACGTCATCGCGGGTAATCTGCCTTGTCATCCCCGTGCTTACCTGATCGAGCAGCGAGATCGCATCGCGAAGAGCGCCGTCGGACAGATTGGAGATCGTAACAAGAGCATCTTCGTCGATCGGCGTATGCTGCACATCGGCAATCGTGCGGAGCCGCATGACCATGCTCTCCAGTGGGATGCGCCGGAAATCGTACCTCTGGCAGCGCGATAGTATCGTGGCGGGTATGCGGTGAGGCTCCGTAGTGGCGAGAATGAAAACGGCGTGGGCCGGCGGTTCCTCGAGTGTCTTCAGGAGTGCGTTGAAAGCACCGCCCGAGAGCATGTGAACCTCGTCGACGATATATACTTTATATTTGGCGCGCGTCGGAAGAAACATGACTTCGTCGCAGACCCGGCGGATATTGTCGACACTGTTGTTGGAGGCGGCATCCATTTCGATGACATCCATAAGCGTGTTGTCAAGAATACCCCGGCAGATTTCGCATTCATTGCACGGATTGCCGTTCTGAGGATTGAGGCAGTTGATCGCGCGCGAAAAGATCTTCGCAATGGAGGTCTTGCCGGTGCCGCGTGTGCCCGAAAAAAGATAGGCGTGTCCGATCTGTCCCGATATGACGGACTGGCGGAGGGCTGCGACGACGTGTTTCTGCTCGACGATCTCGTCAAAATTAGCCGATCGAAATTGCCGGTACAGCGCAACGTGACCCATATGAGTTCCTCCTAAAAAGAAGCCTCCCCAAACGGAAAGGCTGATAAAAGACATCCCGTCTGGACTACAGTTGGGGCAAGCTTCCCCGCGGCGCATATGAGAAACCGTTTACTGCTGCTTCCTTCCGGACCTGACAGGGTTCACGGGTCACATCGCACGGGACCCACCGCCAACTGTAGACCAGACGGGATGTAATATAAAATGTGGACTGATTATAACATAGAACGTTCACCGGTGCGAGTAAAAATTCATGCTTGCCGTGCGTTTGCGTGCTTTTTCGCGCAGAATACGAGTCCGTGTATGGCACGCAGGACCGCGCACCGGACGAATCACGGCATATCGTTTTTACGAGTAGGAACCGTGAATATATTCATAAACCAGCTCGCCGAGCTTCTCCTGGAGAAGACGGGAAATTTCGGGACTCGAGCTTTCCACTGTCACACACAGGATGTAAGGTTCTTCGGCGGTGATCAGTGCGAGATCGGTTTCCGAGCCGTAAACGGCATTGCTTCCGGTGATATGGAAAACCGATACCGAAGAGGGAAGGGCGCTTCCTACGCCCCAGTCTGATTCGGAACGCGCAAGGTCGTTGAAAAGTGTCTGATAGACATCGGGAGTTACCATGTATTTCGAATAGAAGTACTTCATATATACAGCCAGGTCCTGGGCACTCGAGCGGTTCATTCCGGTCCGCGAAGTTCCCGAATAATCGACATAAGCGGCCGGGGTCCGGTAATCGACGATGTCGCTGATCAGCTTCAGGTTATCGTTCACGGTGTCGATTCCGCCCATTTGCCTAAGGAGCATCGCCGTGGCTGTGTTATCCTTTTTTACCATCGATAAATAAGAGAGATAACGCAGATCATACGAGGTTCCGGGCGCCGTGTTCTTGATCGTACCGGTACCGGAAGCAATGTCCGACGATTCGAGAAGAAGCGTATCCGTCATCGAAAAGGCGCCTTCTTCGGTCTGCTCATACAGCTGCGTGATGATCGGAAGGTTGATCGCAGAGCCTACGACAAAGGGCAGCATATCATTGTAGCCGAATTCCTCACCGTTTTTAAGATTTACATAGTAGAAACCGCACCTCGCGCCGGTCTGGGCTTTGATCAGAGCTTCCACATCTTTCTGGAGCTTGTGATACGCGGAGTCGCGGGCCTGGTAGGAGATTTTCTGCAGGTAGGTACCGTCGGGAAGATAGACATTCTCTTCCGGAGGCAGGGCGGCGGGTGTCGCAGCGGGGACCTCTGTGACAGTCGGTTCCGTCGATGCGGTTTCGGTTCCCGTCGCTTCGGGAGTTGCAGTCGCTTCGGGGGTCGCCGTTGCACCGGGAGTCGATGTTGCTCCGGGAGTCGCCGTCACGCCGGATGTATCCGAAGAATCGGAGGTTTGGGGTCCCGGCAATGTTGCCGCCGCCGATCCGCCGGACTCGACGGCTGCCGGTGTCGGGGTGGTTGTCGCTTCCGACGGGAACAGGACGTCTATTTCCTTTTTCATTGTCGCGACCCGCACCACGAGAATGGCTCCGAGTATAACCAGAACAATAACCACCAGCAGAATGATCTGACGGATCTGGCGTTTCTTCTGAACGGAACGGGCATCGGTTATGGAAAAGGTGACGGGATTCTTCATTTGTATGATCAATATCCTTTCAAATGTGAGCCTTTGGCAAGACCGGCGGTCAGGAAAACCTCTGGTCTTAGAAAAGGCCTTCGATCACGCCCTCGGAATCGATATCAATATCGACGGCGGCCGGCCGCGGCGGCAATCCGGGCATGGTCATGATGCTGCCGGTAAGGACAACCAGATATCCGGCGCCCGCCGACAGCCAGACATCGCGGACCGTCAGCGTATAGCCGGACGGCCTTCCGAGTGCTTTCGCGTCGTCGGACAGGGAGTACTGCGTCTTGGCGACACAAATGGGAAGATTGCCGTAGCCCAGCTTCTCAAAACCGCTGATCTTTTCCTTGGCTTCGGGCAGAATGTTGACTTCGGCCGCGCCATAGATCTTCGTCGCGAGAGCTTTGATCTTATTCTCAACGGAATCGCTTAATTCATACATATAATGCGGCACGGTCTTTTCGTCCGGATCATCGAGAATGGAGAGGACCTCGCGCGCAAGTTCCTCGCCGCCTTCGCCTCCCCTTGCGAAAATTTCCGCGGGGGCAAACCGGACGCCCTTTGCATGGCAGAGGTAGCGTACGAGGGCCAGCTCTTCTTCGGTATCCGTGTAGAAGCGGTTGCTTGCCACGACGCAGGGAATGCCGAAGGACTGCATGTTTTCGATGTGCTTCTCAAGATTGGCAAATCCGACGCGCACGGCCTCGGTATTCGGCAAAGAGAGTTCCGCCTTGGGGATTCCGGCATTGTATTTAAGAGAACGGACCGTAGCGACGAGCACGACGGCCGAAGGCCAGATACCGGCCGCGCGGCATTTGATGTCCATGAATTTCTCGGCGCCGAGATCGGCTCCGAATCCGGCTTCGGTAATCACTATATCACCGAGCTTCAAGGCTGTTTTCGTCGCGATAATGCTGTTGCAGCCATGGGAAATGTTGGCGAACGGTCCGCCGTGGATCAGCACGGGCGTATGCTCGATCGTCTGCACGAGATTCGGACAGACCGCGTCTTTGAGAAGAACCGCCAGGGCGCCTTCCGCATGGAGCTGACCGGCCGTGACGAGATTGCCATATAGGTCATAAGCGATCGTGATGCGCGCGAGCCGTTCCTTCAGATTCTCCATATCGGTTGCGAGGCAGAGGATCGCCATGATCTCGGAGGCCGCGGTAATATTGAAGGATTCGCGCCTCTCGATTCCGTTGAAGCCGCCGCCGACTCCGACCTGTATCTGGCGGAGAGCCCGGTCATTCATATCCATGCAGCGTTTCCAGAGAACTTTGTCTTTGTCGATTTGAAGGGCATTGCCCTGGAAGAGGTGGTTGTCGATCATAGCCGCGAGCAAATTGTTCGCGGAAGTGACGGCGTGAAGATCGCCGGTAAAATGAAGATTGATGTCTTCCATCGGAAGCACCTGAGAATAGCCGCCGCCGGCCGCGCCGCCTTTGACACCGAAAACGGGACCGAGAGACGGTTCACGCAGGGCGAGTACGGTCTTGCGGCCGAGTCGGGACAGTGCCTGACCGAGACCGATGCTCATGGTGGTCTTGCCTTCTCCGGCGGGTGTCGGGTTCATGGCGGTAACGAGGACGAGTTTGCCGTCTTGTTTGACAGATCTCTCACGAAGAATCGACAGCGGGAGTTTTGCTTTATAGCGTCCGTAATATTCGAGACTGTCCTCCGGAATATCGAGCGTTTCGGCGATTTTACCGATGGGCAGCATTTCTGAATTTCGTGCAATTTCGATGTCACTTAACATAGATTAAATTTCCTCCCCCTCATTTGACGCCCGCGTACGTAAGGTCCGGCGCCGCGGCAGCTTAAAAACGGATGTTCGGCAGGATTGCCACAGAAAAACCACAATATTTGGCACTTTTTGTTCAGATTCACCACAATAGCTTGTGCCCCGCGTTGACAAGATGGCAAGAAATTGTTATAATTCCGTAACAGAAGCCGTTTAGCCGGGCATATTCAAATTCATAGTATAGGGCATGTCAAGTCACTCGGCAAGTGGTTCTGAATTTGACCGAAGTGCCTGACAGGATGTTTATATTATCCCCGGTTTTGAACGGAATTTCTATACGCAGGGCGTAAGCCTCGCCAACAAAATGTACGGAGGTGCCAAATCGTGATCGTTAAGACAGACCTGGACGCTTGTAAGCGCGATCTTGAGAATTTTATCGGACGTAAGATACGCCTGACTTCCAACGGCGGAAGGAAACGTACAATTATTCATGAAGGTGTTCTCGATCATTGTTACCCGAACGTTTTTACCGTGCGCTGTCCCGGAAGAAATGCCGGAAATTATCAGGAGATCGTATCTTACAGCTATGTAGACATACTGACCAAGGTGGTCGAGATCGCGACCGTTTCCGGTGCGGCTGTGAGCGCGGGTTAAGCCTCTCCGATCAAGTGCCTTTTTATTTGAATCATGTTAAAATGAATCATCCGCGGGAATACTCCGCGGATGATTTTTTTAACGGCGGGAGACGCGGATGACGGTTTTCGAGAAGAAGATTCAGGCATATGCCAAAATAAACTGGTTTCTGAAGATTCTCGGCACAAGAGAGGACGGATACCACCTTCTTAAAACGCTGATGGAGTCCGTCTCGATCTCCGATACGGTAACGGTTGTTTGCTCCGATAACGCGGGGAAAGACGGTCTTCGCCCGGGCATCTTACTAACCGCCAATCTGCCTTTTATCCCGACCGATTCGAAAAATACCGCGTACAAGGCAGCCAGAGCATATCTCAATGCGCTCGGCCGCAAAGACATCAGCGTCGGGATTCATATTGAAAAGAAGATTCCGACACAGGCCGGCATGGGGGGCGGCAGCGCCGATGCGGCTGCCGTACTGAACGCTTTGTCGGACATTTTCCCGGATGCGGTGAGCCGCAGGGATCTTATGACGATCGCCGCCGGTATCGGAGCCGACGTTCCTTTCTGTATGGACGGCGGCACGCAGCTTTGCGAAGGGATCGGCGATATTCTTACACCGGCAGAGCCGATTACGGGACTTCCTTTACTTTTTATCAAACCGAGATGCAGCATTCCGACGCCCTGGGCGTTCGGGGAGTTTGACCGGATCGCCGCAAAGCCGGCTGATCCGGAACGTCTGGCGGACGAATCTCCGGATCGGTTCGCCGGTGCTGACGCAGAAACCGTCCGCCGTGAGGACCGGGCTTTGGGCCGGTTCATCGGCGCTCCGGCCGGATCGGATCCGATGCTTCGCCTTAAAGATGCCGCACCTTACCTCGAGAACGATCTCGAATCCGTGGCGGAAAGCCGCTACCCGGAACTTGCCGGCATAAAGCGGTGGCTTACCGAACACGGCGCCGTCTTTTCGCGCATGAGCGGATCCGGAAGTACGCTGTTCGGAGTTTTCGAAAATGAAAAAGAACGGGATGCGGCGTTTGCCGAAGCCAAAGCCCGTTTGGATGATACATATTTTGTCGAGACCGCCGTTACGCTTTAAGGAATTCGGTGTTGACAGATTGCAGTCGCGGCTTGTATAATTCTATCGCTATTCGTATCGCTATGGACGAGTGATTATGAACCAACGTAAGTCCGAATTGATGGAGGATAAATCGTATGAAGATGACATATCAGCCTAAGAAGCGCCACAGAGCCATGGAGCATGGTTTCCGCAAGAGAATGCAGACAGCTTCCGGAAGAGATGTTTTAAGAAGAAGAAGATTAAAGGGAAGAAAGAGTCTTACGGCGTAAGGACCACCCTCGTGGTCCTTCTTTTTACCTGTTTGCCGTATTCCTAATAAGATGCGGAGTCTTTTATCGTCTCTTTGTCAGAAGAGAATTGGGAGTTGTGACGCCTTTTGAAAACAACGGAGCCGCTTCGGTTTAATTATGAATTCGCGCGCGTGTATAAGCGCGGCACATTTGTATCCGGACGATATGTCGTTATGCATGTCTTTCAAAGAAACGCACGTGTCAGACGGGGATGTCTTTATGTATCCGCCGGAATGAACCGTATCGGTGTGACAGTGTCCCGCAAGAACAAAGGCGCCGTTAAAAGGAACCGCATCAAGAGACTTCTGCGCGAGAGTTACCGGCTTATAGAGCCGGAACTTAAAGTCGGATTCGATCTGATTGTGATGATGAAGGACGTGGATCCGATACCGGATTTTGAAGCGATCCGGAAGGACATGAGGAACATTGTGCGGCGTGCCGGACTTATTGCGGCAGCAGTCGGAACCGGCACGGGCTCCGCTATGGGTTCTGATACGACAGGAGAGACGAAATGATACGCCGTTTTCTGATCCGGCTGATTCGCCTGTACAAGAAATACATTTCTCCCGGCTTGCCGCCGTCCTGCAAGTATTTGCCCACCTGCTCGGATTATGCGATTGACGCGATTATGAAGTACGGCGCTTTCAAGGGCTCCTTTATGGCTGCCTGGCGCATTCTGCGCTGCAATCCTTTCAGTAAGGGCGGCTACGATCCTGTGAAATAGTTAGGACCGCATCACTATGCGACTGACTTATGATATACTGCTAACAGCTATTTTCAGACTTAAGTCTGCCCGATAAAGGAGATAAGAATGAATTTTCTTTCCGTTCCCGTGTTTCTTTTTGATTTCGTGAATCCGCTCGATGTGGCTTTTGGCTGGATGACCCGTATTTTCTATGAGTTCTTCGGCAGTTATGGTATTGCCATTATCGTTCTTACCATTGTGATCAGAGGACTTCTGATCCCGCTCAACGTACGTTCACAGCGTTCCATGATGAAGTCGCAGACCCTGTCTTCGCAGCAGGCTGAGATCCGCAGAAAGTATCCGGACGACAAAGCAAAACAGAATGAAGAACTGTCCAAGCTCATGAGCGAGAACGGTGCACAGTCCTTTACCGGCTGTATTCTTCCTTTTCTCCAGATTTTCTTTATCTGGCCGATTTTCAACGTTGTCCGTAACCCTCTTCAGTATCTGACACAGATCTCGACGGCGAACATCAAGAATCTGGGTACGTTTCTCTTTGAGAGCGGCGCCATAACAAAGGCCGAGAATGCACAGGTCGCCGCCAACAACATTCCGATTATCCGCGCTTTTCAGCATAATGCATCCCTTTTGGCCGACGCGGTCGGCAAGGGCTTCATTAAGCTCGGACAGATGGTCGATCTGAACTTTATGGGGATCGATCTTTCCATGCAGCCCGAGTGGAAGCCGAACGTCCTGTTCGGTTCCGAGTGGCGTACGTATGTGCCGCTTCTCGTCATTCCGATTCTGGTTCTCATTTCGACTCTGATTCAAATGCAGATTGCCAATATTCTGAAGCCGAACTACAAGGCCGACAAGGAAGCCAAGGCTCGTGCCAAGCTGAACCCGGCCCGCAAGGATCAGGTGGCCGAGAATCCGATGGAGAACAGCATGAAGATCATGAACTGGGCGATGCCGGTTATCATGCTCGTTACGACATTCACGCTGCCTTCGGCCATGGGTCTTTACTGGCTGATCGGCAACATCATGGCGATCATACAGCAGTTTGTCATCTACATCCTTTTTACAAAGCCGTTCGAAGCCAAGAAGGCTGAAATGGCGATCCTTAAGGCGCATGCTTTTTCCAAGACTGCAGATGCGGCCGTTCTGGCCGGCGGGATGGAAGCACTGCCCGGCAAATCGGGGAACCGGTCCAACAAAGGTGGTAAGCGCCACTAAGGCGCTTTAAATAAGGAGGCAAGCTTATATGGAAAAGTCAGTTACAAAGACAGCGAAATCGGTTGAAGAAGCAATCGCGCTCGCCGTTGCCGAACTTGGGATCAACGAAGACGACGCAATCGTGGAAATCATCGACGAAGGAACGTCCGGCGGTTTTCTCGGAATCGGGAAGAAGCAGGCTACCGTAAAAGTGACCGCTCCCGAAGGCGTGGAGACGGAAGAGGCCAATACCGAAGATTCCGAACCCGTTTATTACGGCGATGACGAGACCTTCGAGGGCGACGCCGTCAGCGAAGCAGAAGATCAGGCGGTATCGTTTGTGGCGGAAATTCTTTCCGGTATCGGCATTCACGGCAAGCTGGATTCCTACAGAGAAGGCGAGACCATCTTTATCAACATTACCGGGCAGGATTGCGCTACTGCGATCGGCAGACACGGTGAGACTCTGGATGCGATCTCCTACCTTACGTCACTTGTTGCCAACAAATTCAGTGAAGAACATATCCGCGTATCTCTCGATATCGGCGGCTACAAGAAGCGCCGTGAATCCATGCTGATCTCCATGGCGGAGAAGGCTGCATCGCGTGCGAAGCGTTCGGGACGTCCCGTCGCGCTTGAGGCGATGAACCCGGCCGAGAGACGCATTGTGCACTCCGCTCTGCAGACGTTTTCCGGCGTCACGACACACAGCGAAGGTGAAGAACCGGATCGCAAGGTTATCGTAGTGCCTGCGCAGGGTGCGGGATCCGAGGTGTAATCCGTGTCTCTTGATCGTCCCTACTGTGCCTCTGCGACGCCTCCGGGAGCCAGCGGCCTGGCTGTGATCCGTATGGCCGGCGAAGATACGCCGGAAGTTATGGATCGTGTCTTTACCGTGCTGCGTGCCGCCGATCCCGTGTCCGGGATCCGCGAAATGCGCGGCTATACGGCGGCATACGGCTTGATCAGGGATCCACGGAACGGACAGACAATTGACGAAGTCATATGTACATATTTTAAAGCTCCGCATTCCTATACGGGTGAAGATCTAGTGGAAATCTCCTGTCACGGCGGCCTCGCCGTCCGCCGGGAGATTCTTCGCGTTTTGACCGAAAACGGAGCGCGCCCCGCGGAACCGGGAGAATTTACGCGCCGCGCTTTTCTTGCCGGCAAGATGGATCTTTCCCAGGCGGAAGCCGTTATGGATGTCATTGCGGCCGATTCCGAACTCGCCCTTACCGCGGCGGAACGCCAGCTGGCCGGGTCTCTGAAAACGAAAGTGCGTGGTCTCTCGGCCGATCTCTTTAAGAGCTTTGCCGCGCTTGAAATGATCGTTGAATTTCCCGAACATGAAGACACCCCCGAAAACACGGGCAAGACGGTTGCGGATCTCGAATGGAGTCTTGCGGGACTTAAGAGCCTGGAAGGTTCTTTTTCGCAGGGCAGAATTCTCCGCGAGGGCATGACGGTCGTCCTTTGCGGCGTTCCGAACAGCGGAAAATCTTCTCTTCTGAACCGCCTGGCCGGATATAACCGCGCCATTGTCACGGCGACGCCGGGAACAACCCGGGATACCCTTGAGGTATACGCGTCGGTGAACGGCGTTCCGGTGCGTCTGATCGATACGGCAGGAATCCGGGAGACCGAGGACGAGATCGAGAAGATGGGCGTTTCCCGGGCATATGAGGCGGCCTATGAAGCGGATCTTCTATTGTGGCTCATATCGCCGGACGGCGACGATCTCGAAGAGGGAAGTGAGCTTTACGAATCTCTTTCCGGAATGAAACCCGGACGGGAGATCGGTATTCTCGCCAGCAAATCGGATCAAATGACCGGGACCGAGGCGGATTTGTTTGCAGCCGGAATTGAAGAGCGCATCAGGGAATGGGGCTTCGCGCAAAAAATCCGGTTCTATCAGATCTTTTCCTCCGAGACGGGCGCAGGTATTCCGCGCCTGGGAGAAGAAATACGGCGTCTGTACGACGACAAGGGCTCCGGGCAGATGTCCGAAGTCCTGCTGACCAACAGCCGCCATTACGAGAAGGTTAAAAGCGCGGCGGAGACGCTTTCCGAAGTGATCCGTCTCTTAAAGAACGGCGAAGGCGCGGATCTTGCGTGTTCGATCCTTCGCAGCACGATGGACGCTCTGGGCGAGATCACCGGCGACTCGGTAAATGAGGAACTGGTCGAGACGATCTTTTCCAGATTCTGTATCGGAAAATAAACATAAATTACACACACATAAAGGATGGGAATCAATGACGACGGTTCGCGAAGCTTTAAACAGGCCGGGCGCCTACAGCGCCGGCAGTTATGACGTACTTGTAGTAGGAGCGGGGCATGCGGGCTGCGAAGCCGCCCTCGCAGCGGCCCGGATCGGTTTAACCACGGTGCTTTTCACCCTCCATCTGGATTCGCTTGCCAATATGCCGTGCAATCCGAGCATCGGAGGCACGGCCAAGGGGCAGCTGGTGCGCGAAATTGACGCGCTCGGCGGACAGATGGCAAAGAGCGCCGATCTTACGGCTATACAGATGCGAATGCTGAACCGCTCCAAAGGACCGGCCGTTTTTTCGCCGCGTGCACAGATCGACAGACGCCGTTACAGCGCGCTCATGAAGTCGATCATTGAGAATACCCCGAATCTTCTCTTGCGGCAGGCGGAAATCACCGAGCTTCTCACCGTTGCGGACGAAGACAGGAACCGCGAGGTTTGCGGCGTAATCACGCGTACGGGCGCCGTATATGAAGCTTCGGCTGTTGTCATATGTTCGGGCACCTACATGGAGTCGCGCGTCATTATGGGCGAAGTGATCTACGAGAGCGGCCCGGACGGGCTTTTCCCTTCGCATGGACTTTCCGCGAGCCTCGCAGCCGCCGGAATTCCGCTGCAGCGCTTCAAGACGGGCACACCGGTCCGTTTGAACGGGCTTACCGTCGACTATTCCGGAATGGAAAGACAGGACGGCGAGACGGATATCCCGACATTCTCCTTCGAGCACGAAATGCACGGCATGCGGCCCCCCGAGAAGCAGATCCCCTGCTGGACGGTCTGGACATCCCCTAAAACACGCGATGTCATCTTTGACAATATGGATCGCTCTCCGCTTTACAGCGGCGTTATCGAAGGCACAGGGCCGCGCTACTGCCCTTCGATCGAAGATAAATTTGTGAAGTTCAAGGACAAGTCGCGGCATCAGATTTTCGTCGAGCCGATGGGCAGCGAGACAAACGAAATGTATCTGCAGGGTTTGAGCACCAGTATGCCGGAAGACGTACAGGTGAACATGGTTCACTCGATTCCGGGACTCGAAAATGCCCATATCCAGCGCTCGGCCTATGCGATCGAATATGACTGCATCGATCCTGTATCGATGTATCCTTCACTGGAATCCAGGCATCTTGCCGGCCTTTTTACCGCAGGGCAGATCAACGGATCTTCTGGTTACGAGGAAGCGGCGGCGCAGGGGCTTATTGCCGGAATCAATGCCGCGCACTATGTCAAAGGAATTGCCCCGCTCATTATCGACCGTTCGGAAGCCTACATCGGCGTACTGATCGACGATCTGGTTACCAAGGGCACGGCCGAGCCTTACCGTATGATGACGTCGCGGGCGGAGTACCGGCTATGCCTTCGTCAGGACAACGCCGACGAGCGCCTGACGGAATACGGCCGCACCATCGGCCTTATTTCCGACGACCGCTATCAGGAGTTCCTCGCGAAAAAGACCGCGATCGCCTTCGAGGAGAATAGACTTCGCAGTACCCATCTCGCGCCGTCCGGGGAGCTTGCGGCCGTACTTACGGCCCTGGGAAGCACGCCTCCGCCTTCCGGTATATCGCTGGCTGAGCTTCTCAGGCGTCCGGAGATTCACTATTCCGACCTGGCGCCGGTCGACGCGAAAAGAACCGCGCTGCCCGAGAGCATCACCTTTGCGGTGGAAGTCAACATCAAGTACGAGGGTTATATCCGTCTTGAGGCGGACCGTATCCGCAAATTCAAGGCGCTTGAGCACAAGGTCCTTCCCAAGGATCTTCCATATGACGAAATCACGGGCCTCCGAATCGAGGCCCGGCAGAAGCTTATGAGACAGAAGCCGGTATCTCTCGGACAGGCATCGAGAATCTCCGGCGTATCTCCCGCGGATATTGCGGTTCTTCTTGTCTATCTCGACGCGAAAAGAAGAAGGGAGGGGAGTCTCTGATGAACGAGAAAAGAATCAGCCCCGACCGTAAAAAGAAACTTCCCATGGTCGGAACGACCAATGTCGGATCGGCGGGTGACGGAACGGTCCATTCCGGGACGGTCGAAACTACGGCCGGCAAATCTCTTTTGATCCGTGCTCTCGAGGTAAAGGGCAACGGAACTTCGTCGCGAAAAGCAGCATCGCCCGCGAAGAAAGCTGCTTCTACCCCCAAAACAGATTCTGCGAAAAAAACGGCCCCATCGAAGAAAACAGCTTCTTCGCCTAAGAAAAAGACACCCGTCAAGGTGCCGTCCAAAGCAACCGCAAAAGCAAAGTCCGCGCAGCCCCCGGCGGCTCAGGCTCCTGTCGAATCCCCAGAGACCAATCCGATTATGAATCCGATATCCGAACCGGCTGTCGCTTCTGTGTCCGAACCCGCCTTAAGCCCGGTATCGGCCCCCGAAGAAGTCCTTTCCACGGACCTCTCCACGCTTGATCCGATTCTCGAATCCGGCGCCGGCGAAATCTCGGTGCCGCTCTGTGCGGAGAATATACGCGCCTTTTCGAAATACGCGCGGCTCCTCAAGGAATGGAATGAGAAGATGAATCTTACCAACATCACGGACGACAAGGGAATTGCCCTGCGGCACTTTGTCGATTCGCTGACGCTCGTATCGTTCCTCGAAGCAGAGCAGAAGAAATCGAAGCGCAAGTCGCTTTCCCTGATCGACGTCGGGACCGGCGCCGGCTTTCCCGGTATACCGCTTAAAGTTGCACTCCCGTGGCTCCAAGTCACACTTCTGGATTCCCTCAGGAAGAGAGTCGGATTCCTCGACGCCGTCTGCACGGAGCTTGAGCTCTCGGGTATTGCGACGGTCCACTCCCGGGCCGAAGACGCGGGCCGTTCCAAACAATTCCGCGAGAAATTCGACGTTGCCACGGCGCGTGCCGTCGCACCGCTTCCGATCCTCTGCGAGTACTGCCTTCCCTTCGTGAAGGTAGGCGGGATTTTCCTGGCAATGAAAGGAAATGCCGACCGCGAGGCGGAGGAATCGACCAGGGCGATCATTACTTTGGGCGGAACGATTGAAGATCTGCGCCATTTTACCCTGCCGGGAACCGACATGAACCGGTCGATTATCGTGATCCGCAAAGTGCGCGCTACGCCGGCGAAATACCCTCGTCAGGCAGGAAAACCGGAGAAGGAACCGATTGTATGACTGTACTTTACCTTGCCATCGAAATGGCAATTCTGATGTTTATCGGATTTATCGCGCGAAAAAAGCGGATCGTCGACGAACGTTTTACGACGTCGCTTGCCGCTTTTATCTTCAATTTTGTTTTTCCGTGCCTTGTTGTTGATGCGCTTCAGACGGACTACAAACCCGGTGAGATCCTGAATTCGGGATTTCTTCTCGGCATTTCCGTTTTCTCGATTATCCTGATGTTCGGAGTCGGTTTTCTGGTCAACAAGATCATGCGAAAGGACGACGATCTCGCGAGGATGCTCCTCATAAACCTGATGTTCACGAATTTCACCTACATGGCTTTTCCCGTCATGAGCGTCCTGTACGGCGACGTCGGTAAATTCTACATTGCCGTGTATACTATTCCGGTACGTGTGCTCTTTTATGTACTGACACCGCTGATCCTGACTCTGGGTAAAGATAAATCCTTAAAGCTCAGTGCGGGACAGATCGGTATCGCAGCCCTTAAGTCATTCCTGTCGCCGCCCGTTCTTGCGGTTCCGGTCGGCCTTGCCCTGTACTTTTCGGGATTAACGCTGCCGGTACCCATCGACGCCGTAATTCACTCGCTCGCGCAGGTCGCGTCCCCGATGGGCATGGTCCTCTGCGGCGTTTCGATCGCTGCGATTCCTCTCTCGAGAATCAGGAAAGAGCACCGGGTCTTTTTGCTTGCCGGTTTAAGGCTCATTCTCGCACCCGCGCTCGGGGTAGGGATCTACCTTCTGGCCGCCCGCTTTTTCACGATCGATCCGATCGTCGCCAAGGTATCGATTCTCTATCTGGCACTTCCTGCGGCCGCCACGACAACCGTCATGGCTGTTAAAGCGCAAAGCGACGCCACACGGGCGGCGCAATGCGTGTTTGTGACGACGGTCTTTTCTGTCATCACGCTGCCCGTGTGGTCGGGTATTCTGGATATGCTGGTCCGTTGATTTTTCTAGTTCGTGAAACTAAGTGAGTCCAATTCGCTGTAATCCGTAAGGTTGAACGATGTGATTCCTTCGGTTGCCAGAAGGAAGATCGTGTCGTCGATCAGTACGCCGCGGCTGGATCCATAACCCTGATACGCTTCGTAATTCTTGAAAATATTCTTGTGCGAGAGTTTTCCTTCTTCGTTAACAGACAGGAGCAGGAATCCGTCTATATACTCGCTTCCGAAGTCTCCGGACGGCATGTCGAAGCTTACCGGAAGTCCGATCAGGCCTCTGCTTATGTCGAGCAGAAGGGCTTTCGGATTGTACTGCACCTCGGAATACCCGTAGCTCGCGCCGTAGATCAGATAGGATTTCTGTACGGGTTTCGAAGGATCGGTGACATCGAAGATCGCGATCTTGAGTCCTGTCGGAATCACGGACTCGCCCTCTGTGCGTGTCGCATTTCCGACCGCAAGGATCAGATTGTCGCCGAGCATCTGCATGTAGTTGCTGTATCCGGGGATCTTTAAGGTGCCGAGCACTTCAAGTTTTTCCGGATTCGAAGCGTCGATCACGAAAAGAGGATCGACCTGTTCGAAGGTGACCATATAGATCCTGTCGCCCGAAAAGCGGACGGAGTAGATGCTCTCGCCCGGGGCCAGATCCGTGAGCTTCGAGACCGGTTCCAGTGCGTCGTCGAGCACGAACACGTTGTTGGATGTGCCCGAGGACCACCATCCGCCGGAGGTTGTAGCAATCCGGAAATACCCGTCGTATTCGTCCATTGAGTACTGGTTCAGAAGGGATCCGTTGACTTTGCCGGATGCCTTGGCCTTCAGTGTCCCGTCGGTGATCGAGAAGGAAAGGATCTTTGTCTTGTAAACATCGTCCTCTGAAGTGTCCTTTCCGTTGGTCTGGTACAGATCATCATACGTGCTGTAGATATAATCATCCCAAACCGTTCCCGCGATATAGAGGGTATCCTCACTCGCGTAAACGGTTCCGCCGGAACCCAGAACGGCTTCCGTTTCGGCCGCATGCTCCGCATCACGGGTGTCGATGGCCGAAACCACGATGAATGAATCTGCATAATCCGGATTCACGATAAAAATGTCTTCCGGTGCAACATAATCCCAGGTCCCGTCGCCCGTCATGGTCTTCGGAATCACTTCCGCCATGTCTGTTCCGTAACCGTAATACGTATAGAGATATTCGGTGGTAATCAGGTAGACAGTATCGCCGACTCTTCGGGAGGAGAGGTAGCTGCCTTCCTGTGAGAAGGAGCGGATTTTAGCAGGATTTTCGGGATTCGAGACATCGTACGTTTCGAGCTTCGTGTAGGAAATCGTCGGCGTGTAGTAATTGTACGGATCGTATCCCGGTTTCGCCGAGGTATCCTGTTCCGGCATAATGAAATCTATGAACGCGCTGACCGGATCCGTGGCCGATGTTGTTCCGTAGGTTCCGGTACCGGATTCTTCTTCATAGTAGACCGGTGTTCCGTTATAGTAACCGGTACTGATGACGGACAGCGTTTTCGTGTCCGATGCATAGAAGATGTCCATGAAATACTCGGTAAAATCGGCGGACACACCGTTTAAAGAAGCGACGAGCTTCATGTCCGACGGGTCTCTTACGTCCACAATGTACAAAGTGGAATTCATAAGATAGTAGATATACTCACCGTCGTTCTTAAGAATATCAGCTTCGTCGACACCTTCGACCTGAACATTCGTGGTCGAATAGGATTTCTCGTCGCCCGCGTAGTTTCCGGTTGCGGTGTCGGGTGCGGCAGCTGCCGTGGTTGCGGCTGCTGTGGTTTCGCCTGTCCACATGCCATCCTCCAGATAGTTTCCGTCGAAGCTGTAGCCGTTGTTGGCGTTGGCCCAGCTCTTCTTCAGTATGTTAAGAATTGATTCGTAGTTGTTGAACCGAAGGATTTCCGGGTCGCGAAAGTCGTTTGTAATCGAAGTTTTGTCGTCGGAGGAATCGGTTGTTGTTTCGGCGGCAGCAGCCTGCGTTGTGGCGGCCGCGACTTCCTCGGACACAATTTCAGGTGCGCTGTCGGCAAGAGCGGCTGCGGCCGTATCGGGCGAAGACAGGTCCTTACCCGCTTGATTGCGGAAGAGATTTGACTGCGAAAGCAGCACGGCTCCACCCATGATAAGAACGACGAGGCCTGCCGCAAGGGCAATTCCGGCATATCTTCTGTGTGCGATGCGCACCTTTTTCGCGAGCGGGGAAGGCATCTTCGTGCCGGTCCCCTGCGAAATCGCGTTTCGCGTACGGTTAATGAGCTGCGGATCGGCTTGGATCGGATCGAGATCCTTTTTGAATTTGTCACTGAACATGGATATCTACTCTCCTTCCATGAAAACGGACAGCTTTTTTCGTGCGCGAAAAAGTCTCGAGCGCACGGAACTTTCGGCAATGTTGAGATTTCGGGCGATTTCGTCGTTATTCAGATCGTAATAGTAACGAAGAAGAATAACGTCCTTATATCGCGGAGGAAGCTTCAGTACGGCGGCCATCAGCGGAGAAGTCTCGTTGTCGGCGCGTGCGATCACGGCATTTTCTTCGCGGCTCCCGTCGCGTATTCTGCGCCGTCCGTTGCTCAAGTCTTCCGAAGGCTTTCTCTCGGTCCATTCGTCGTAGGATATGACGCGGGAGAGCCAGGTCGAGCGCAGGTAATCGCGGCATACGTTCCTTGCTATGGTAAGAAGCCAGTACTTGACGGGGGTGTCGCCCCGGTAGGTATCGGCCTTGGTACAAACCTTGCAGAATACATCCTGGAAAGCATCCTCCGCCAGGGAACGCTTACCCAAATACACGCTGCAAACGCGCAGAACATCGTCGGCGTAAAGAGTGAACAACTCTTCGACATCCAGTACGGTTACGGTTACGGTTTTCTCCGGAGCGGTTAACGGATCGGTATCTGTATGCATATCATGAACCTCTCTCTGTATATGAGACGATTAAGGGGGCATATCTGTTGCAGTTTTTGTATTTTCTAAAATAAGAATGATTTTTCCATAGACTTAATATAACAAAAAATGCAGGCTGACGTGCGGTTCTTTTCGCGCGGAACAGCCTCGGCAGAACACCGGGATAAGATAATAAATAAGTATTGTTCGCGTGCGTACATGCGCGCGCGAGCAAGGTCTGCTATAATAGCAATGTATGTTTTTGCATCAGATTTCAGGAGGAACAGATAATGGCTGATTCATCAGGTCCTAAGGATTTTACGAAGAGTGATTTTAAGGACCTTAGAAAGCAACAGGAAGCCCAGGTTGACCAAGTCTTCCGTTCTGCACAGAACACGATTATACCGATAGATCTTGAGCACGAAATGAAGAAGTCCTTCATAGATTATGCGATGAGTGTTATCTCCGACCGTGCTCTTCCGGACATCCGTGACGGCCTTAAGCCGGTTCACAGAAGAATCCTTTATTCCATGTACACTCAGGGCTTTACGCCGGATAAACCGTACCGTAAGTGCGCAACGACCGTAGGCGACGTTCTCGGCCGCTTCCACCCCCACGGCGACGCTTCCGTTTATGACGCACTCGTTCGCCTTGCACAGGACTTCTCCATGCGGCACACGCTGGTTGACGGTCACGGAAACTTCGGTTCCATCGACGGAGATCCGCCGGCCGCTTACCGATATACGGAGTCGAGACTAGCGAAGGTCGCTCTTGAAATGATGAATGACATCAACAAGAACACGGTCGATTTCCGCCCGAACTTCGACGAACATGAGATGGAGCCGATCTGTCTTCCGTCCCGTTATCCGAACCTTCTGGTCAACGGTTCCGTCGGTATTGCTGTCGGAATGGCGACCAATATACCGCCTCATAACATGAGCGAGGTCATTGACGGCGTCGTCATGCTTCTGGACAATCCGGAGGCATCGTCCGACGATCTGATGACCGTTATCAAGGGACCCGACTTCCCGACGGGCGCGATGATTCTCGGTCAGAGAGGCATCCGTGAAGCTTACCGCACCGGCCGCGGCCGTATTGTCGTTCGCGCCCATACGGATATCGAATCGATGAAGAATAACCGCCAGAGGATTATTGTTCATGATCTTCCGTACATGGTCAACAAGGCCAGGCTGATCGAGCGCATTGCCGATCTTGTCAAAGAGAAGAAGATCGAGGGTATATCGGACATCCGCGACGAGTCGGATCGTACCGCTGCCGTTCGTATCGTAGTCGAGCTTAAGAAGGACGCCAACGCGAACGTCGTGTTGAATCAGCTCTATAAGCACTCTTCGATTCAGGAAGCCTTCAACGCGAACATGCTCGCGCTGATTCCCGACGAGCAGGGCCGTCTCGAGCCGAAGACCATTACACTTCTCGACGCGCTGGTCCATTATATCCGCCATCAGGAAGACGTCATTGGCCGCCGTACGCGCTTTGATCTCGAAAAGGCCGAAGCGAGAAAGCACATCGTCGAAGGCCTCTTACTGGCTATCGACCACATTGATGAAGTTATCGCGATCATCCGTGCCTCGAGAACCGAGGAGATGGCCAAGCAGAACCTGTGCGCGCGATTCGGATTTTCCGAGAAGCAGGCACAGCACATCGTCGATATGCGACTCGGCCGTCTTACCGGTCTTGAGCGCGAAAAGCTGGAATCCGAGTTCAAGGATCTTGAGATCAAGATCGATTATTTTAGAAGTATCCTTTCGGATCCTAAGCTTCTCCACGATGTCATCAAGACCGAGATCCTCGCCGTCAAGGCCAAGTACGGCGAAGACCGCCGGACGGCCATTGAGGCCGGTGAGGACGAGGACATCGATGATGAGACACTGATACAGGAAGAGGACGTAATCATCACGCTCACGCACTTCGGTTACGTGAAGCGCCTTCCCGTAGATACGTATAAGAGCCAGCATAGAGGCGGACGCGGCATTTCCGGCCTGGCCACACGCGAAGAGGATTTTGTGGAGAATATCATTACGACCTCCACACATGCGACGCTTCTTTGCTTCACGAACCGCGGACGTGTATTCCGTCTCAAGGGATATCAGGTTCCGGAGGCCAGCCGCCAGGCAAAGGGCACGGCCATCGTGAACCTTCTGCAGCTGGAAGCCGATGAGACGATCAAGACGGTTATCCCGATCGGTTCCTTTGAGGACGGCGGATATCTGATGATGGCGACACGGGCCGGCGTCGTTAAGAAGACGGAGCTCGGCGATTATTCGCGCGTCAACAAGAGCGGCCTGATCGCCGTGAACTTAAGAGAAGACGACGAACTGATCGGCGTACGACTGACCGACGGACGTCAGGAAATCGTCCTGGTAACGAGGAAGGGCATGTCCATCCGCTTCAGCGAAGAGGATGTCCGTGATACCGGACGAAACACCATGGGTGTACGCGGCATCAGCCTGAAGAACGACGACGTCGTGATCGGCATGGCGCCGATCGCCGAAGGCGAGAACCTTCTCGTCGTATCCGAGCGCGGCTTCGGCAAGCGTACGGAGCTTGAAGAGTACCGCACACAGACCCGCGGCGGCTCCGGACTGATTACATACCGTGTCGCCGAAAAAACAGGTCCGCTGGTCGGCATCGCGCTGATCGACGATACGAAGGATGTTCTTCTCATTAACGACGTCGGTATTGTCATTCGTCTGGCCGCAGCCGAAATTCCGGTTCTGTCCCGCGTGACGCAGGGTGTTACGCTCATGCGTTCGAAGGACGGCAAAGTGGTAGACCTAGCCGTAATCGAACACGAGGAAGAAGAGGAAGAGGATGACGGATCTTTGGACGCAGAGGAGAACGGCGGCTTAACGGACGACAGTCTCTCCTATGAATCGGAGGAACAGCCGGGAGCTTCGGATGGTGCCGAAACGGAGAAAGACGATTCAGCTTACCGTTCCGAAGAAGATAATACCGATAATTAAGGAGACCGCATGAACTTTCTTTTTGCAGCACGCAATACCGGCCGGCGAACGGCCCGTGTCATGACCGTAATACTGTCCGCCGTCCTTCTTTTCGCGTCCCCTGTACTGGCGGATGTCGGACAGCAGGAGATTGAGCTTCCGCAGCTTGCGGACGTGAAATGCCAGTCCTATTTCGTTTATGATCGGACAAAAGGCGAAGAAGTGATTTCTTCGAATCCGGACAAAATGATTTATCCGGCCAGTATGACCAAAGTCATGACTGCCGCCCTGGCACTCGATTACCTGACGCCCGATCAGATCCTGACGACAAGTTCGGCCGCGATCGGCGCGACTACGCCGAATTCCACATTGATGGGACTTAATATCGGCGAAGAGATTTCGGTAAGCGAGATTCTGTACGGACTGATGCTGCCGTCGGGAAACGATGCGGCCAACGTGCTGGCCGAAGCGGTCGTCACGGCTGCCGGGTATTCGGATCCTTCGAATCCGGACCGGTCGAAGCTTGACCTGTTCGCGGACATCATGAATCAGAAGGTTCAGGAACTCGGGCTGACGCATACGCATTTTTCCAACGCGAACGGACTACATGACGAAAATCACTACACGACCGCATCCGACCTCGCGAAAATATTCGACTATGCACTGTCACACGACGAATTCCGGGCGGTAATATCTTCCCCCACGCATGTGTTCAAGGCGACCAATATCACGTCGCATGATTTCGACGGCTGGTATGTCGCGAAGAATACAAACTGTCTTCTGGCGGATCCCTGGATACTCGGATCCGACACGAAAGTTGCGCAGGTAGTCGGCGGAAAGACCGGCACCACGATTGCGGCCGGAACCGGCATGGTGGTCCTGACGGTTGATCAGAACGGAGACGAGCTGATTACCGCGGTTTGCGGAATCCCGTACGAGACGGCCAACCGGCTGACGACCTATGTCGCCGCCGTCGTTGATGCCGGTGCGGCCGCCTGCTTCGACAAGGATCCCGTCGTCCGCGTACAGGGCAACGTGATCGACAACAAGCCGGTCAACGCGCCCGCCGGGCAGGGGGCTTCCGGGTATAAGCCGACAGAGGCGCCGACTGCGGCTCCCACCGAACCGGCTGCGCCCGTACCCGCGGTTATCACCGCGAGCCCGACTCCCGCAGCCGCCGTTCAAGACGATACGATCCGCAACCCCGCTGACTTTTTTCGCGTACATCCGGTGATATCGATTGCCATAATCGCGATCGTCGCCATTGTCCTCATTCTCGTCATAACGTATTTTCTCGCAAACCGCAGACGCCGTTTCCGCAATAATCGCGGCATACGGAGAATCTGAATAAGGATCCCGTAAAGAGTGAGAGCTTTATAAGCGAATCCGTATAAGAGTGTTTGAGATCACAATCCATTTCAAGATAGAAGGAAAGCTTCACGGCACATAAGCTGTGGAGCTTTTTTCTGCCGGTAATGGCGATGTTTTTTCGCATACATGATAGAATAAAAAAGGCGGTGCTATTTCATAATGTGCTGCCGTAAAATTCGGAAATATCGGGGGATATTGTGATGATCATTAAGAAAGAACACTTCGGTCAGACAGGCGGACGCGACGTAAATCTCTTTACCATGGAATCGGATAATATCAGGGTAGAAGTGGTCGAGCTCGCGGCGCTGGTCCGCGCCATCTATGTCAAAGGAACCGACGGTATCGAAAGAAATGTCGTCCTTGGCATGAGTACGCTCGAAGGCTATGAGAGGCAGAATTATTTTCTCGGTGCCGTAATCGGACGCCATGCCAACCGGATCGAGGGCGGCGAAGTCGTTCTTCAAGGAGTGAAGTACGATCTCGAGAAGAATGACGGCGACAACAATCTGCACAGCGGAAAAGACGGCTTCCACAATCGCATATTTACCGGTTCTGTCGTCGGCGGAAAGCTTCGTTTAACGTATTCGAGTCCGGATATGGAACAAAGTTTTCCGGGAAATATGGATGTGGCCGTCACGTATTCGATTACGCCGGAAAACGGTCTTCTCATCGAATACCAGGCCGTATCCGACCGCGATACCGTCTGCAACCTGACGAATCATTCCTACTTTAACCTCGAGGGAGAGGGCAAGATCTTGGATCATGAACTCACGCTCGCGTCCGACTTCTACACGCCTCTTACGTCCGGCGGCGTTCCGGACGGCGAGATTCTGAGCGTTACGGGGACTCCGTTTGACTTTACCGCAGCACGGCGCATCGGCCTTTCGATCGAAGCGGGCGAGAGCCCCGTCGAGAACGGATACGATCACAACTTCGTACTTCGCGAAACGGCCGGCGGGCCGTGTGCTTTGGTCTGCGCGCCGGTTTCGGGAATCCGCATGGAAGTCTACACGGACTTGCCCGGCGTTCAATTCTACTCCGGAAACTTTCTTGTCGATTACGTTTTCCCGAACGGAAAAGAAGGCGGGAAGAGAAGTGCTCTTTGCCTCGAGACACAGTATTTCCCGAATGCGTTCAAGTATCCGCATTTCGAGAAACCCGTCTTAAGAAGCGGTGAGATCTGGAGATCCTATACCGAATACCGGTTCTCATTGAGTTGATCGATTCCTGTAAGAGAAAAGAAGAGCGGCGTATCCGAAGTTTTGAGATGCGCCGCTCCTTTTTTTTGCGCGAAAAAAGGTCCCGGAGTATATAACCCCGGGACCTTCTCAAGTACTTCTCAAAAAATGGAATTACAGATTCTTGACGTCGTTCAGGATAGCACGGACCTGCTCGGCGGAGTTCTGCAGGAAACGAAGCTCCTGAGGATCAAGCTCGAGTTCGAGAACGCGCTCGATTCCGTCGGAACCGATGATCGTGGGGACGTTCGTCGCGACATCGCGGATGCCGTACTGTCCGGTAAGAACGCTTCCGACTGTGCGGATGGTGTTCTCGCCCTTAAGAAGGGACTTCGCGATTGTGGAAACGGAAACTGCGATACCGTTGAAGGTAGCGCCCTTGAGCTTGATAACTTCGGCACCGGAGTTTCTCGTCTTCTCGGCGATCTCAATGCGGTCAGCCTGTGTGAAGGAGATACCTGTTGTCTTCGCATAATCATCGATCGAAAGACCGGCGATGTTTGTGGCACTCCATGCGGGAAGCTGGGAATCGCCGTGCTCACCGATGATGTAACCATGAACGTTACGGACATCGATGTTAAGCTTCTCGGAAAGAAGTGTGCGGAAACGTGCGCTGTCGAGAACCGTACCGGAACCGAGAACGCGGTTGTGGGGAAGTCCGGACCACATGGTTACCATGTAGGTAAGGATGTCGCAGGGGTTCGATACGACGAGGATGTTGCCTGTCGTATAGTGCTGCATGATGCTCTCCGTGATGGACTTGCCGAGGAGAACGTTCTTCTTGGCAAGGTCGAGACGGGATTCACCCGGCTTGCGCGGAATACCTGCGGTCAGGATAATCAAATCGCAATCCTTAACGTCGGCATAGGTACCTGCATAGATTTCCATCTGGCCGAGGAAAGGAAGACCGTGGCTGATATCTAGGGCTTCGCCCTTTGCTTTGTCCTGGTTAACATCAATCAGAACGAGTTCTGTGCACATCTGCTGGATAGCCATTGAAAAGGCGATTGTAGATCCAACTGCACCGGCACCGATAATAGCAACTTTTGATCCATGTCTCTTGTTCATATATTCACCCACTCTCATATACTCGCCGCCTTAAGTCACTTCACCGGCAGCTGTCTAACGTTTTGTCAGTCTGCATGCGTTCCGTTAGTACGAAAGAAGCGATGTATGCAAACTGATGCCCGAATTCTATATGATAATCTAATTATACCTTAAACCAAGGATAAAAGAATCAAAAAACCAGCAATGCGTATTTTAAACCCATCACGCGAACTTGGCAATATTTTTACACAAAAAATTTTCGGAAATCTAGACAAATTGACGGAAAAGAAAGGAATGTGGCAGAAAACAAGTTGTTTACACGTCTTTGCTATATTGTTTGTAGAGCATAAATGGCCGATTGGGCCCAGACCGTTATAGGTTGCCATCCCTCTTTTTAAATAAAGTATATAATCGCGCAAAAAATATCTATATACATGAGCACAGAAAACGCACTGCTGAGAATTATGGAAGGAAACGCTGTTTAGGACGACAACAGAGGCCCTTCTTCGAATATTTCAAACTTGCGAAAAAAGGTTCCAAATTACGGTTGACATGGGTGGAGATGTGAGATAAAATCTATACCCGGTCGGTTCATTAGATCGACCGGATTTGCCCCGATACCAGGACCCCAAAGGGTTCACGAACTTCGAAAAAGTCAAAGAAAATACAGGTTGACAGACACGGATTCAGATGGTATCATTATCAAGCGCTTCAGGAAACGGGCGCAACGAACCTTGAAAATTGAATAGAAGAGCAGAAAAAACGAGCCTTAAGTTCAATTCGTAAGAGTTGAGAAATTATAAGTAAACAAAGAGCCAAACGGCTCTCAAGATTTTTTTGAGAGTTTGATCCTG
>Ga0209467_1000066_pt1 | contig 196535 bp, 171 predicted proteins | sample Higcelwee11metaG_FD_187175 | JGI IMG/M metagenome (GOLD analysis project Ga0209467, IMG submission 187175) | Freshwater pond sediment microbial communities from the University of Edinburgh, under environmental carbon perturbations - High... | ecosystem: Environmental > Aquatic > Freshwater >...
GAAGAAGAATTCAGCTGGTAACTAAAAATCCTGTCTGGGATTATTCCCGGACAGGATAAATGAGCAAAATTAACGGTCATGGATTGCAGGCAGGATGCGGTCATACAGGCTGAGCAGCGACACTATTAGGCTGTGAAATAAGTCGAACATTGCGGTCAAATTATTAGGTATATGATGGATATAAAGGAGGAATTTGTAAGACGTTAATTGAACTATACGTTTTGGTAAACAATACGAATAACAAGTAAGTGTAAAAGTGGATTAATGGAAAAACTTTTGAATTCACTTACTAAAGAGTTAACAAGGAGAGGTAAAATGGCAATTTTTAGAGTTTTGCATTTATCGGACATACATATTGGAAAAACTTATAAACCTTCTGAAGATATTGCTTATAAGATAATTTCAGACATAGATCATAATGGATTATGCTCTCTAAAAAGTGTTGTAGTTACAGGTGATATTTTTGATGGACAAGCAGAAGTCAGTGAAAAGTTAATCAATGAAGCTGTTTGTTTTTTTGAAACAATTTTGGAACAAATTAATTTAAACCAAGAAGAGCATAAAATTGAGAAAAGTGATTTTATATTTATTCCTGGAAATCATGATTTAATTAGGGTTGATATCGAAGAAGAAAGATGGAGCAAGTATAAAAGTTTTTTAATAAAATTTTATGACATTATTCCCGAGAGTTATAATCAGAAGAATTTTTCTGTAATTAAACAATACGACAAGGAAAAATTAGTTTTTATTGGATTCAATTCTTGCCAGATTGAAAAGAAGAGGGTTTTTGACAGTAATTATTTAAATAAATTTAAGATTAACATAAATGCTGATAAATTAAAAGATCATGGAATTGATAAGGAAGAATTAATAAATATTTTAGAAAATGAAGCAATAAATGAATATGATGATTTTGGTCAAATATCTATAGCACAAATAACAGATATAGAAAGAAAAGTGAAAAAATTAGATGATTATAATGTAGTTGCATTATTTCATCATCATTTCTATCTTTTCCCTGAAATAGCCCGTAAATTTGGCGATTCAAGTTTGATTAGAAATCATACAGAAATTACTCGATGCTTAAAACATATGAATGTCAGAACCATACTGCATGGTCATAAGCATTTTGATCTAGAACGTCCATTTATTACGGATGATTATTACAATACAACGGAAAGTATTATTGATGTTTTTGCTGGGGGTTCTGTAGGAACGGCAAGAAAAGAAAGGCATACTTTTGGTGTAATTGATTTATATGAAAAGAAAGATGATATCAAGTTATTACATACCAAATTTATGTATGATAATGAAGCATTATCTATTGTTAGTAAAAAGATACCACCTCAAAACTTAGCAATCAGAATCGTTAAATTATTAGAACTATTAAAAACTGTTAATCCGAATGCATATAGAGATTACACAGAAACAGTTGAAAAAATATTTAAGATATATAGTACCTGTAAAGAAATCACTAACTGGGTAAGTGAAGCGATCACTGGATTTAAAGATGTTTATAAATTATTAGGTGATGATTATATTAATATTTTATTTCTTTTATATGCAATAAATTATAGAACGTTAAAATATAAGGCAATTGTAGGGGGAGAAGTAACGGACTTTGAATCGGGATCTGATTTATTAAAAGGTTTCTTTAATAGCCAGCTATTAGCAGTTAATTTCAGTGTATCAGCTGATGAATACCATAAATTGTTTGAGAAAATAGAATTAAAGGAAGTGGCAAATAAGTGCGACGAATTACTAAATAAATGCACTAATAAAACATCTCAATTATATCTTGCATTTAGTATGGTAGGAATCTTTTTTTCTGATTTATATTTGGTATTAACAGAGTATGCAGATGATTTTAAAATAAGTATTGAACATAAAGTTAATATTAAAATTGAGAAGAATAAGTTCCATGAAAATGTGCCGGTACCAAGGATTATAATAAAATCCGATGCAGATAGAAGAAGTGCTTATGTGCAGCTTTTATGCACTGAAGCAACTGCACATAAAATGGCAGTCTTATTTGTAAAAGAGTTTGATTTAAGGATCAACAGATTTGAAGAATATTTTAAATTGATTGGCTTGAAATTGTACTATTTAATTCCTAAAATAGATAAAGGTAATATGAAAGATACTCTTGATAATTACAATTTTGAAGCATACATCCCTACTCTTTTGCCATTGCTAACAGGAGATAATATTTATCCTTCGAAAGTTGTGTTTGCACGAGAGTTAATACAAAATTCTATTGATGCAATTGCAGTAAGGGAAGCAAAAGAATCAATAGAATTTCAAAAAAAAATTTTTATAAATATCGGAACGAACGAGAATGGTAAACGTTATTTCAAAATCAGAGATTATGGAATGGGCATGGATAGATATAAAATCGAGAGATATTTTACGAGTATAGGGAGAAGCTTTTATTCTGGATATGAATATGAAGACTTAAATATTGGTTATAAACCAATAAGTAATTTTGGTATAGGGTTTTTATCATCTTTTATGGTTTGTCGGGAAATAGATGTCAAGACAAAACATTTCCTTCCTGATAGTGAATCATTAAAGCTTCATATTCCTAATTATTATGGTTGTTTTTTTATCGAACGTGATGAAAATATAGAAGTTGGAACAGATCTTAAATTATATTTGGAATGTGATCTGGAAGATAAAATTATTGTTGACTACATTGAAAGAGTAATGTTGGATATTAGGTATGATATAGTTGTTGATTTTACAAATGGAAATAGCAATCAAATGATTAATATTCCTGCTCACCAAATAATGGAAGACATTAGAAAAGAGGAATTTAGATTTTTTATTCCATTTACAGAAAATGATGAAGTGCTGGATATCGATTATGAGAGAGAAGTACTTAATGGGGATTTTATTAGCAAATATGAATATGGAATGTTAATATGTAAGCATTGTTCAAGTCGGATCCATAATAATTTTACTGTTCTGAATGCTGGAATATTGGTGGAACAAGTTTCAATAAGATCATTATTTGGTAAAGAATTTAATAATAATAAGAGACATTTGTGGGAAAGTGAAGATATACATAATGATGTCATTATGAACTTTCCTTCTAATTGGATTCAAATAGATGTGTCGAGAGAAAAATTAATCGGATTTTCTAAACATATAAAAGATTTATGCAATGAAAATTTGCATAATCCAATAGAAGTGAAGATGGCAGAAGCTTTATGCAAACAAATTAGATGCTTTTTACAATACAGTAAGAACAATAAGGTTGATCTCCCAGTTATTTATTTGGAAGATGTAATCAATTATTCAATGAGTTTTTGCAGAGAAAATTACTTATCTGATACTTATAATAGCTTAAAGGAATTAAAATATACATTAGTTCTTAAGATTATTTTCGATGGGGTGAAACTGAAATTAGTGCATAGAGGAAACCGTATAAAAAGAATTAGCGTTGAGTGTGTGGATAATCAAGCTATTAAGACTTTTGACAGATGGAGAAATAAGTTTAAATCTGATCCTTCAAATTCTCATATATATCGTTCACTTGAAAATATGGATACTAATGGATTTATTGAGTTGTATAAAAAATTATCTCTAAATCTTACGCATATTGTGAATAAAAAGGGATTAAATGAGAGGCTTGAGGGGAAAGACATTTCAAAATTATTTGCGATAATTCTATTGGAATTGCGAGAACAAGCTAAATATGATGACCCCAAAATACTTTCGCTTATATTTCTAATTGAACTTTCTACTATGCGAAGTTTAAAAATCAGTGACGTGGAAATGGATAATAATGAGATTGATATAAAGTATGAGGATTTAGCTATGTTTTTAAATAATGAATATAAGGGTAAAGAATAATAATATTCCGCCTATAGTTGAGAAGGGTTGAAACAGAAGAAGTGCAGAGATGGTAGGGCTCAGCTTAACCACATAGATTCACAAGGCTTTTTAAAGACTATTAACTTTGCCTTTACAAGATCATATCTTTAAGGGAATAGATTAGATTACTTCTATTATCGGCGAGTGTACCAAAAAGGAGGAAAGTATGAGAAAAATATCATGGTTACATCTTTCAGATTTGCATATAGGAAAAGAAGAATACAATGAGCAAGTTGTACTGGATAATCTATTGGAAGATTTAAAAAAGCAATTATATAAAAATGAAATAACTCTTGACTTTGTATTCATTACAGGAGATTTGACATATTCAGGTCAAGAAAACGAATTTGACCGCGCAGGTGAATTTATTACAAAGTTGACCCAAATATCTGGCGTGCAAAAAGATAATATAATTTTAGTTCCTGGTAACCATGATATATCTAGAAGTCAAATTTCATTTGCAGTAAAAAATTCCCGTAGCAGTATAAGCAGTCGCGAAGATTTATCAAAGATAATAGAAAATGAGAGTGAACGTAAAATTTTTACCGAAGGGTTGACTAATTACAGAACTTTTCTTCATAAAAATTTTAACTGGTGCAATAACTCAATAGAATACCCTCTTTCTTATACTATCAATAAAAATATAAGTGGAATTTCAGTATCAATTTTAGCACTGAACACTGCATGGTTAGCAATTGGAGGCTCTAACGAAAAGGGACAAATTCTTGTCGGAGAAAGACAAGTACGAGAAGCACTTGAAGAAATGAATGATCCTAATATAGTCATTACGCTTGTACACCATCCCTTTGAATGGCTTTGTTGGTTTGATGCTAATGATGTCAAGGGCATATTAGAGAGGCGATCAGATTTTATTCTAAATGGTCACGAGCATAGACTTGATATAATTGGACGAGGTTCTATTTTTGGGAAGGCATTCAAAATTTCTGCGGGATCTACTTATGAAACTAGAAATCATCTTAACTCATATAATATTGTTGTTAGTGATCTGAGTAAAGGCACTGCTGTTTTTTATCTTAGGAGATTTGAAGATCAAGATGGTGGCTTTTGGACTGAGGATAATTCTGTTGATAACTCAATAACACATGGGCAGATTGAAATAGCAGTACCACAAAGACTAAATGAGCTTTTTACAAAGGAAAAAGGTTTAATTGAAGAAAAGCAAATAGATGAACTTTGGGTTAGTCCCGAAGATAGTAAAATTGAAATAGTGGTACCAGGAATTCCTAAAGAACTAATTAAGCAAATAAAAAGTGGAGAATGTATACTTTTTGCTGGAGCAGGAACATCATTAGATGCAGGATTGCCTAGTTGGGATGAACTTTTAAAAAATATGGTAGATAAAGTAAATAGTTATGAAGTACTTAGTTTGGAATTAAAGAAAGAACTTGATTATTTGCTTGATGCAAAAGACTTTTTAACAGTAGCCGAATATTGCAAAGAACGTTTGGGCGCACATGTTTTTGCATCGGTAATAAAAGAAAACTTGAGTATAAGGAATAGAAATTCATTAATGCATAAGATATTAGCAGATATTCCGTTTAAAGGTGCTGTCACATCAAATTATGATAGTTTTATTGAAAGATTACATAATAATTCGCGTGTAATTCTACCGAATGAAATTGAAAAACTTGATACATATGGTATAGAACGGATATTTAACGATGATATCTTTCCAGTTTTCAAAATTCATGGTTCATACGATGATGCTAACTCAATAATCCTTACAGATAAAGATTATAGAAATCTAATTTTTAATAAACCGCATTATAGGGAAACATTAAAAATTTTATTTAAAAACAAATCATTATTATTTATTGGGTTTAGCTTTAGAGATTCTAGTATTAATTTACTGTTGCAAGAAATTATTACAGCTACTGACGGAATGGCGATACCGCATTTTGCATTTATGAGCGATGTTGGAAACATTAAGAAGGATTTCTTTTGGCGGTCTATGAATATAAAAGTAATTCCTTATCCAACGATTGATGGGACTCATGTTGTTTTAAAAAATATGCTAGATAATTTAAGGAATAATTTTTAGTATTTCCAATGTCCCAATACCTCCCCTACGCACCCCCCTAAGCAAAATAATACAAAATTGTTGCACTATGGAAAACATTGGACTATAATAGTTATAGGAAATTGAAAAAGGTCGCTATGACCTGTAAGTGTTGCCACACTTACAGGCTCATGCAGGTGAAGACACCACCCACAAACGCAGCTTTCGCTGCCACAGCTAACCTTATGTTATTATAGTACATTTTTACAGTAATTTCAAGGCAGTCTCTTTGCATTGGTATTACAATGCGTTTACTTGCTTTATACAGGAATGCCGGAGATTTTGTATGGTAACATAGAGTGCATGTGTGGGATAATAATGCCTGCATATGCACTTTTTCAATTTCCCCTTCTAAAGAATATAAGGAGGGGAAATATATATATGATAAAAAATATTGATTGCAGTAAGCTTTCCGGACGAGGGGGTATAAGACATGTATGGTCTTTCGGGATTCGGAAGCATTAAAGGGGACCTTATTTTCATAGCAGTACTGTCAGTCATTCTGTCCGTTCTTTTGCTTTACGAGCATCGGCAGAAGAAGCTTATGGAAAAAGAAAAAGAAATCTATGCTAAAGCCCGTAATGACTGTAATAAATGAACTGCTGCAGGTATAGAGTCTTGCACCTGTCACTTAAGATTCTTATAATGGAAATTGTATATTTAGAGCCGCAAAGTCAATATTAATCGGGTCCTTATCAACAAAAGAGTTGTTGCCGAAGAACAATCCCGGATTGTTTTCAAGCCTGCTCAGGATAAAAAGGATATAATAGTTCAGAGATGTAATGCTCAAAGCATGGGTATATAATGGAATAATAGAATTTGAATGTGATACTATCAAGGACAAAGTAGTTGTGTAGTTTGTATCGAATTGTGGTGGGTTCTGCAGTGATTGATGTATAAATTCATCTGCTGTTTTATTTGAGTGAATGGTGTTCGTCTTATCGTACTTTATCTTGCCTTGCTGTATTTGGTATAGATATAATCCTACTATAAATGTGCTTAAGCTGATTTGGAGGTTCGATGATGAAAAGGGCTCCTCGGCAATTGGACTGGTAGTTTCCGGCTCTAGGGAAGGGGGAGTACCGGGGCTGTTGCCGAGGATTGTACTAATAAAGAAGTACAACCTATTTTCGTTTCTATAAATAACTTTACCATCTTTTATTATTGGATCGACATTACCCAAATAAGCGCTGCAAGGGGGGATTTCACCACCTGCATACGGGTTGCAGTCAGGATTCTTATTCATAGTTTTACACCATCCAAAGTTATTTTCTATATATTATATGCAGTTCTTATATAAGTGTATTGCTATTAAGTAATATTGGATGGAAAAGGATTTGAGGAAACCATAGCCGGGGGTAATAACAAAAAGAAAGAAGATTTGGTATGAATGTACAAATTGTGCCGTTGATTATTGTTATTGTCTATATGGTAGATATGCTCTTGATAGGTTTTCTTACCAGCAAGTATGTAGTAAAAGACAGTGTGGATTATATGCTGGCAGGCCGGAGAATGGGCTTGTTTATGGAATAACATTGGAGGCGGCAGTACTATCGGCGTAGCTGCAAAAGCATTTTCAGGATGGGGATTAAGTGCAGCCTGGTATGTATTGGCAGCAACAATGTCAAGCGCAGACTCCAATCTGCTTTGTGCATCAATAATAATAATGAAAGATATTTATTAAAAATACTTTAATTCGAAGGTTGATGATAAAAAGTTAATATTCCTCACAAGAGCAAGTAATGTTACGATCTGCTTAATAAGCATGGGAATTGCGCTATTTAACATAAGCCTTATAACCTTGAATTTATTTGCATTTGCACTAAGATCCGCAGGGCCGTTTGCAGCTTACGGGTTAGGTTTGGCTGTTTCTTTGGAATGGCATCCTTCTTCCTGGTCACATTCGTAGAAACAAAGCTGGGAAAACCGCCAGCACCGTCACCTTATATTTAATAGGTATTTGTCATGGCATTTAAATGGTTATTGAATCGTAAACAGCCTTCTGATATTATGAAGTAGCATAGTGTCATGAGGTTGTCCTATTGAAAAACCATGTATCCGGCACTTGTTTGGGGGATTTTAAATGAGGATATTTGCAATTTCAGACATTCATATCGATTATGAGGAAAACTTTGACTGGGTGACCGGGCTTTCAAAGAGTGATTATTTGAACGATGTTTTAATACTGGCGGGAGATGTTTCTGGTCATACCGAAAACATGATAAAAGCGTTTTTTGAATTGAGAAAACGGTTTCTGAAAGTTGTTTTTGTTCCGGGAAACCATGATATTTGGGTTGGAAACAGCGGTAGAATGAACTCTTTAGAGAAATTTGACAAGGTGCTGAATCTTGCAAAAGATTTCGATATAATGACAAGCCCTTTAACATGCTCTGACGTAACCATTGTTCCTCTGTTTGGCTGGTATGATTATACTTTTGGCAGCATCAGCGAGCAATTGTACTTTTCATGGGCGGACTACAAATTTTGTGTATGGCCGGAAGGATATGATGATAAGAAAGCAACAGAGTATTTTATTCATATGAACCAAAAATCTATTAACAGTATTACTACCGGTAAAGTAATATCCTTTTCACATTTTTTGCCGAGGATAGATGTAATGCCGCCATATATTCCTATGGGCAAAAGAGTGGTATATCCGGTACTTGGAAGCAATTTGCTTGATGAACAGATACGTAAAATGGATTCTATTATTCATATTTATGGACATAGCCATGTTAATATGCAAAGAAAAGCAGATAAAACACTGTATATAAATAATGCATATGGTTATCCCCATGAAATTAGAATTACAGCCAAGAAACTGCTTTGCATATATGAAAAATAGGCGCTGTAAGAAAAAAATGCCGGATGCAATAATTTGATAATTATTGTACCTGGCATTTTTTTTTCTTGTTGAGGGCTGCCCTATGAGCTAACAGATGAAATGAAAGCTGAAAGCACACTTGACAAAAGCACTTAAATATTATATCATAGTTGCATAGACAACAATTGCAAGTACAACAATTGCAAGTACAACAATTGCAAGTACAACAATTGCAAGTACAACAAACATACGAGGTGATATTGATATGTTGATGAGGAGTTTATCAACAATTGTACGGTGCGGAAATATTTTTACAAATAGAAAATTGAAGGTGCAGAACATAGGCTATTCCGAGAGTGCGGTATTAATGTTTCTGGCTGCTAATGATACTGTTAATCAGGAAGCAATTGCAAATTACTTTATGCTGGACAAAGGAACAGTGGCTAAGACCTTAAATAATCTGCAATCGAAGGGTTTGGTGTCAAGAACTGAAAATCCGGATAACCGCAGAGAAAAGATTATTTCATTAACACAGCTTGGAAGGGAAAATATCTGTACAATGCGTCAATTGCTGCAGGAATGGAATTCGGAGCTTTTTGAAGGAATATCTGATGAAGAGATGGCAGTATTTAATAATACAATTAATAAGATGAAGGAAAATGCAAAGCGTGCAATTAATAATTATGACCCGGATAATAAGACATACGCTGATTATGAAGGATTAAAGGGTGATGAAGAAGGTATATAGAGAAACATGAGCGCATAAACTAAAACAAGCAAAGGGGGGTACCTTATGAATAATACTCAAACAGTGGTCAGTAAAACCCAGCCGGCATACAATATTTCATTAGCCAGGTGGAGCAGAATTTTGGAAATTATTATACCTATTTATATGTTCGGTAAGTCGTGGGGAGCTGCAGCCCCAAACAATATAGCGCTTTTCAGAGCTCAGTTTCCGGCATTTTTAGTTGATGCATGCGAGGTGCTGAAAGGTATTTTAAAAAGCAATTCAGAACATATGATGAAATTTATTTCTACAAATATAGGGGCGCTTTTGGGTTTTGTGATTGTACTTTTATTAAGCGTTATAATTCATTTTACCTTAAAAGACAGAAAATTTATTGATTCTATGAGGTTTACGTCGGTTACTATTATACCCATTGCAGTATTGAACGGTCTTTTATCACATGGTGTTCAGACGCTTGTAAATAATTCTCAGTCGCTTGAAATTTTAAAAATCGGTGCGCTATATGCTCCCTGGATATATGTTGCGTTTAACTATGCGTTTTACATGATTGCACTGTGGAAGATGGCAGAGCGTACTGCTGTGCCTGAAAACAAAATTAAAATTTTGCTTGGAATAGGGACGATTTTTGTAGCGGCTTATTTATTATCAGGGCTTTTGATGACTCCAAGCGAGTGGGATAATCTTCTGATTTCGGGTTTGCTTAAATGAAGGGGGGGATGAGAATGATTATAGATAAAAGAACATATATAGATATAAATAAATATGCAGTTATTTCCGCTATTGCGTATTATCTGGCAAGTGTATTTTTGCTCAGATCTATACAAGTTGGTGTAATATTATCAGTTTCAGTCGGACTCATGAACTTATTAAGCGAAAAAGCATACTCTAAGAGGCTTAAGCTTGCAGGAATCAACTGGCTGGTTGTTTTTGCGCTGACCTTAGTTTTTTTAAGAAACCCAATGCAGAAAGTATTTATACCTTTGCAGATCTATGATATCATTATTTCATCATTGCTGAGCTTAATTCCGTTAATATTACTATTAGCAGGAAAACAAGGCCAATCAACCGGAAAATCCAAAATAGCATTACCTGTTAAGCTTCGGATAGCAGTGCAAATAACTGTATTTACATTATATGCATATTTTTCTGCAGCTACATGGATTGTCGGGGGAAAGAAGGAGCTTTTATTTTGGGGCCTGGTAAATATATTAACCGTTTCTATATTGCCGTTTCTGGTAGGCAGGGCCATGTGCGGGTGGATATGCCCTAATGCAACTTTACAGGATGGATTGTATAAAAACTTGTCCTATAAAAGACCTATTGAAAATTTGCCGGAAGCAATTAAAGCTCAAACAAGTAATGATGCCGTTATTCTAAGCGGAAGCATTGATAAAAGCGCTCCGTATTTACCGGCAACGCTGTTACTTTCGTGGCTTCCAATGTTTTTCTTGGAGCTGATATTTGACTTGACTTCATATACCTGGTATCTGCTTGCATTTGCGTATGGTATGTTTATTATTTCTCTTTTGCTCCCATGGCGGAAATTTTGTACTTACTTCTGCTTTTATTCTTCATACAGATGCCTTGCATCACATAACAGTCTGTGGCGTCTTAAATTCAATAAAAAGAATTGCAGGAATTGTAAAACCTGTGCTGCAACAAATGCATGCGCTATGGGTATAGATATTAAGGGACTGGAAAAAGAAATGCCGGCTACGTGTTGTTTGTGTTTTAGCTGTATAGATGCTTGTCCCTTTGAAGATGTAATCACATTTAGGATTAAGTAATAAAATAATATTTGAGAATGGAGTGAGAAAATGGATACAGGATCGATTATGAATTACAAGGTGGTTTATTTTACGAGGACAGGAAACAGCAAGAGAGTGGCTGGGAAAATAGCAGATAAACTTTCCTGCAAAGCTATTGCCATAACAGACAATATGAATTGGAATGGTTTTTTAGGATTCATAAAAGCCGGATACTATGCTATGCTGGGCAAGGATGTTAAAATTAACATTAACGGTAATGTGGATGATGCAAAGGAATTAATTGTAGTAACACCTTTATGGGCTGATAGAACAACACCTGCAATTAGAACATTTTTAAAGAAAATGCCTTTAGAAAAAATTCATTTGGTAATAATTTCTAAATCAAGTAGAATTAAGGATCGTTCAGGATTTAAATCCGTTAGCGAAGTTATTGAGAAAGAGAACAATGAAGATACAGTTATTGAATCTCTTGTTCATGCACTACGTGGCAAGCCTGGTCTTTAAACCGGAAAAAATATTTTTCATACCATATTCTTGAACGCGTTTGGCTATTTCAGCCGGATCCATTATGTATAAGCTGAGTTTTTGCATTCTCGCAAAATATACTGAACCTGAAAAGGTACACTTCTCTGACATCTCTTAAGGTATTGACACCCTTTCTTTTACATAAGCTATAATATCTACTGTGGAAAGGCATGCCCTGGGTATCTGAAGCAATTCTTTACCCAGGGCATGTCTTACACTATTATGTCCTGCCAAAGTACCTGTATCAAGAAGCATGTCTGTTCTTTCCGGAACAATTACCTAATCACCTTCTACCCCAATTATTTGATAAACCAAAACAAATGTAGAATAATTTACAAAAATGTAATTAAATGTTATAATGTATATAATTAACAATAATATTGTTGCAATATATAAGGAACAGACCTTTTTTGAGTTGAAGCAAAGAATTTAGGATTATTGCCGGATATTTAGACATTAATGGATGTACTGTAAGCTAACCAATATTTGTATTAGGGGGTTATAAAAGCGAATATGTTTAGTTTTCCTAAGAACAAGAGAAAAAACATAAAAAAGAACTGCAGGATTATATCGACTGCTTCTTATGTTCCACAGAATATATTGACAAATGATGACATAATTAATGCAGGAAACCTTACAATTTCAAAAAACGTAATTATAAAAACATTAGGAGTACAAGAACGTAGAGTGGCAAACGACAAAGAGGTTGATTCGGATTTGCTTTCCCGGTCAGCGGAAAAGTGCTTAAAAAAGGCGGCGATCAGCCCGGATAGTTTATCCCGGCTAATTGTTACTAAATTTATAGGCGATAATCTTTTGCCAATGACAGCAAGTATGGTGCAAAGAAAAATTGGCTGTACTATGACTGTCCACTCTTTTGATATTGAAGGTGGAATAAGTTCTTTCCTTTATGCTTCAGATATGGCGATACGTTATATCAACAGTGGGGATGAGTATGTTTTGATTACCTCAGGCGGTATATGCAATAGTATAATCAGTAAGACCGACCCCCGTGTTGCTTTTTTGTTTGGTGATGGTGCTGCGGCTGTGTTATTGTCCTCATGCGAGGAAAAACACTTCCGGGCAAGCTATCTGTACACTAACCACAATTACTATGAACTTGCAAGGTCAAGTCCTCAAAACTTAAAGTTACAAGATGACTTTTTTAATAAAGGTGATTTTTCTGTATTTTATGATTTCTACCATATGGATAATTGGAAAATTGCAGAGGAGTTTTATAAACAAGCTACAATTGCTATTAGGGATAGTTTACTGGATGAAAGCGGTCTTAAGATGAGTGATATTGATCTTGTACTTGCTACAGAAAATAATAAAAAAATTTGGGAACTGACGCTGGATGTCTTGGAGGTTCCTTATGATAAAAGTATTTCAATGATTGAACATTACGGCAATACGATGTCTGCGATGTTGCCGCTATTGATTGATAATGGATTTAGTACGGGAAAAATTGAAAAGGATATGAATATCATGTTGATATCCCATGGAGAAGGTATTAGTGGCGGCGGCATGATATACAAAGTATAAAATCATTTAAATAAAAGATCCAATATATTTATTATGAGGTAGAAAGTATGAAATATGAAGATATATATGATAAGTGCAAAAAAATTGTAATTGATTATTTACGTTTGGAAAGTGATGAGATTAAACCTGATACCCATATGGTTATTGACTTGTGTGCAGATTCAATTGCCCTTGTTGAGTTGTCATTTCGAATTTCAGAGACTTTTTCAATACCCGTTCTTGAGCCGGATGAGAACCTTTTTGTGTTTAAAAATATGGTTTATGCAATCCAACAAAGGGTGGAACTGAAATGAAAACAAAGATGTTATATCAACCTATAATACCGATTGATATTACACGCCATGCAAGAGTGATATCAACAGGAATATTTGTACCGGAAAATATTGTTAGGAACGACGACATTATTAATAGATTTGATCTCATTGCGACAGATAGAGCTGTTCAGTACTCACTTGGTATAAAAGAAAGACGATGGGATAATCAAGGCTTGAGAGTTGAAGACTTTTTGGCCAATGCAGCTTCACAATGTTTAGAACAAGCAGGCATAGGGATCGAAAAAGTAGATAGGATAATTTTTACACGCCTTATGGGCGATTATCAGGTTCCTTCAACTTCAATCGGGCTTCTTAGAAAGTTAAATTGTTCCGTAGGTATTCCGGCTTTTGATATTGCATCGGCATGCAGTGGGTTTATACATGCGATAGATATGGCAATCCGTTATATTGACTCAGGGGATGATTATGTATTAATCCTGGGGGGCGGCATTCCAAGCTGGGCAGCAAATTATTCGGGTCGGGATGTGGATACTACAACGATATTTCTTTACGGTGATGGTATGGCAGCTATACTTCTAGGCTACTCGGAAACACAACATATTTACTGTTCTTACATAGACACGGATAACAGTAAATATGAGGTAGCATATGTTCCGCTTGGAACAGAATTACTAAATAAAACAAAGGCGTTTAAAAATGAAATATTTGGCATGAAGATTACCGATGGAAGAGCAATATATGATTGTGCGGTTGAATCTGCTCAAAATACAGTTGCAAAGCTTTTAGAAAGTGCAGGTATGACAATGGATCAAATTGATATAGTTGTAACATCTGATCAGACCACTCATGTATGGGAAGGCCAACTGAAAGCATTGAATATACCGCTTGAAAAAAGTTTAAGCCAGTTTCATCAATATGGTAATACTATTGCTGCAATGGTTCTCTTTAACCTACACGGGCTGATTAGTTCAGGTAAACTAAAGCGTGGAATGAATGTCCTCATGATGTCGCATGGCGCCGGCGCAAGCGGCGGGGGAATAATATTCCGCTACTGATATTTACTGTTTAATAAAGTAATTATATCTGGGGGAAAATTATGAATTGCTGTGATTTTTTGTACAATGTAAAAAAAGAGTATTTAGATAATGAAGCACTTATTGATGGTGAAAGCGGTAAGAGGTATACGTTTAGAAGCTTGCAGGAAAAAGTAAGAAATCTTGCAGGTTATGTGATTGGCAAAGGGTATAGTCCGGGAGCTACTATTGCGACTCATCTATATAATAGCGCTGAGGCGGTTATATCTCATTTGGCAATACAATATGCGGGGTTTGTAACATGCTTCGTGGATCCGCTTTTTAAACCTGATGAATTATTATACTATCTGGAAGATTCAGGAGCTGTTTGCCTGTTTACTCACTTAAACTGTGAAGCTGTAAAAGCTCCTGCCGATAGAGAACTGGATATAGTAAATGCTTCGGAATTGGAGCAGCTTTATGAAAACCAAACTAATCCACATGTAATGGCTGAACCATTTAACAGGCCGGAGAATGATTACGCCCTTCTTATTTACACATCAGGATCAACTTCCAAGCCTAAAGGCGTGATGCAAAAACCTATTAGTTATTATACTAATCTTAGGATTCAGAAAGAAATTGGATACACCTATCTTCCCGAGGATAGGCTGGTATGTTTTGTGCCTTTTTCCCATGGCTATGGCTCAATATATATATTAGGCGCAGCTTTGTATTATGGTGCGGCAGTAGTCATGATGAGATCGTTTAACCCTCAGAAAATTGCCAGATTGATTGAGAGTGAGAAAATTACCCATTTGTTTGGAGTTCCAACACACTTTATTCAATTATTACGATATGATTTCCTTTATGACAGTATACGGAAACTAAAAGCTGCATTTTGCGCTGCTGCGCCTTTGAACCATGAAGTCGCCAATGAGTGGAAGGAAAAGATTGGCTTTCACTTGGATGAGGGGTTTGGCTTGATAGAAACCAGTACTTTAGTTACTTTTAGAAAGGATTGCCTGCCGATTCCGCCTGGAAGTATTGGAATAGCGGCTTCAAATATATGTAAGGTTGAGGTTGCCGATCAATATGGTAATGAGGTTCCAGCCGGTGTTATTGGAGAACTGCGGGTTCAAGGGGACAATGTAATGCTAGGCTATTTGAATCGTCCCTTAGATAATGAAAAAAAGCTTCGTGATGGCTGGTTCTATACCGGGGATTTTGGATATAGATCCAACGGACAATTTGTATTAGCCGGAAGAAGAACAGAGTTTATTAATGTTGCAGGTATAAAAGTATCCCCAATAGATGTTGAGGCAGTTCTAAACCGGAATGATTGCGTTGTTGAATCAGCAGTTGTAGGTGCAGCCGACAAAGTATATGGTGAGGTTGTCAAAGCATTTGTAATGCTCAAACAAGGTGGGAATATAACCGAAAGGGAGCTCATACGGTTTGCTTCTGAGAGGTTATCGAATTTTTCGGTTCCCAGATATATTACATTTATCGATAAATTCCCAAGAAATAATCTGGGAAAAATTGATAAAAACATTTTGACAAAAATGGATTGAAATTAATGAACTTACAATATGTTAGCTATGACTATAGTGGGGGGGAGTTAATTATATGGGCTATTATTATTCAGATGATGAGATTGCTGTTGTTGGTGCAGGCGGGGTATTTCCTGACGCAGACAACGTGGAACAATTATGGAGCAACATATTAGATAAGAAGGTATCCATACGCAAAATACCTGATGAAATTGTAAATAGTGAGGTTTACTTTCGACCGGAGTATATTAAGCAAAGTGATAAGAAAGACAAGACTTATACACAAATTGCAGCAATCGGAGACTCAAAAGTTTTTTCAAATGTGACTCGTAAATTTAAAATACCGCCTTCTGTAGCGGAACATATGGATAATAACCAGCTTGCAGCTATTTACTCTGTGGATCAAGCCATACAAGGCTTAAGTGAAAGATCCCTTCCTAAAGAGCGGACAGCAGTTATATTTGGCAATGGTATGCCTGGACTGCAATATGAACACGTATTGGAACGTACATATTTTCAACTGATTGAGCATTATTTAAGAAAGAACAAATCAGCACTTAATAAATTATCTCCAGATGAATTAGATGAAATTATAAAAGAGGTAGGTTCTGAGTTTTTAAAAAATTCAATTCCTGTAACAGAAGACAGTGCGCATGGCTTGCTGCCTAATATAGTTGCAGGACGTATTGCAAATTTATTTGACTTCTGGGGACCTGCGTATACGGTAGATGCCGCTTGTGCATCGGGATTAGCAGCAATCATTTGCGGAATACAGGGGCTTTTGAGGAGAGAATTTGATGCGGTTGTCAGTGGGGCGGCAGATCTTCAGCTTGCAGCGTCAGGACTGATTATGTTCTCTGCCGTTAATGCATTATCAGCCAATGGCTCATTCCCTTTTGATACACGTGCTGATGGCTTTGTCATGGGTGCGGGAGCCGGTGCGATAATACTTAAGCGCTTAGAGGATGCAATCAGGGATGGGGATAAAATCCTTGGAATTATATCCGGTTATGGCAGAGGCAGTGATGGAAAAGGAAAAGCCATAGCCGCTCCCAGTGATGAGGGGCAGATAAGGGTTATCCAAAATGCTTGTAAAATGGCAGGTTATCCGGTTGATACAATTGAACTCATTGAAGCACACGGTACCGGAACCTCTGTTGGTGATTATGTAGAGGTTAATGCTTTAAAGAAAGCATTTGATTTATTGGGAGCATCAAGAAAAAATTACTGCGGTATTGGTTCTGTTAAATCTAATATAGGCCATCTGAAGTCAGGCGCAGGAGCGCCTGGAATTATAAAAACCGTTATGTCCCTGCACAAAAAAATACTTCCTCCAACAGCAAATGTTCAGGAAATAAACCCAAAACTTCAGTTGGAAGGATCACCATTTTACGTATTAAGAGATAGTAAGATGTGGAATATGACAAAAGAACATCCCCGCCGTGCCAATGTTAGTGCTTTTGGTTTTGGTGGAGCGGATTATCATATTGCAATGGAGGAATACCGTGAGGAATTTGTTAAAAAAACCTATAGCATACCATTTTCAACTCAAATTGAATTAGATGCTAAGCCCGTATCTGAAGTTGTACTTTTTTCTTCAGATTCAATGAATACCTTAAAAGAATCATTTGATGAGTTTATTGATCAGTTGAATGAAAGTTCTAATAAAGGATTTTCACAATTGATTTTCTTACATAATTCGAATATCGAGTTTGGGAAAAAATATCGACTGGCTCTTATGGCATCAACGGTGGACGAGTTAAAGAGTAAAGGGAATACATTTTTTGAAACATATGCGGATGGACGCTTCGATAGAGCCGGAACAATAAACCTGTTAGGAATAAGCTTCAGTGATGTGGAGGAAATCAATCCGGAAAGTATTGCAATACTTTTCCCGGGACAGGCTTCCCAATACCCTGATATGTTAAAGAATATTTATTGCCAATATCCAATATTTAAATCAACTTATGAAATGGCTGATGCAATGTGGCAAGCAAAGCATGGACATACAATTTCTTCGCTTGTTTTTGGCAGTAACCTTGACAAAATGGGTACAGATCTACAGGATACTAAAAATAATCATCCTGCGATTTTTATAAGTAACTATTGTATGTACAAGCTTCTTTCAGAAATAGGGCTGAATGCGCGCTATATGGTTGGTCATAGCCTTGGCGAAGTGACTGCTCTGGCAGCAGGAGGAATGCTTTCCCTACAGGATGCGGTCAGTCTCGTCAGCGCAAGAGGGTACTCTTTTGCAGCAATTCCGGATAATCAAAGGGGTGGGATGGTTAGTATCAAAGCCTCTTACGAGGAAGTATCCAAGATTATCAAGGAACAAAGCTTCTATGTAAGTGTATGTAATATTAATTCACCATCCCAAACAGTAGTTGGGGGAACATCCGATAATATACAAAGACTTATTTTCTACCTGGAAAGTAATAAGATCACATATACGGTAATTAATGTTTCCCATGCTTTTCATTCCCCGCTGGTTCATAGTGCTGCAAAGGATTTTTATAACAAAATAAGTGGAATTAAGTTTTCGCAAGCTAAGTGCAGCATTATGGCAAATCATTTAGTTGAATATTATCCTTCAAGTGTTGATAATAAAAAAATTGCCTCAATGCTAATGGAACAAATTATGAATCCTGTACGTTTTGTTTCGTCTATTCAAAAAATGTACCAGGACGGAGTCAGACTATTTATTGAGGTTGGGCCAGGTTCTGTATTAAGTAATCTTACAAAAGATATTCTGTATGATAAGGATGTCAAGGTTTTAACCTCTAACTTCAGAAAGAAGAATGATGTTGAGTCCTTGAATCAATTAATAGGTGAACTTTTTGTTGCAGGTGTACATGTTCAGGTATTGCCACGTCAGCTTCCGGTTGCTTCTGTAAGTCAAGCAGCAGATAAGATTGCCGGTGCAGCTAATTTGAACGATAGTCCAAAGCTTGTTTACAGTGGTGCATCCATTGGGTTGCCGGGTACGTTTAAGGAAATATTCAGCGACAATAATTTTGAACTCATTTTTAAGGGCTGCAACTTGATTGAAAAGCTTACTGACGATGAATGTGAGAGAATGGTTGATCTGAATATAACACGTTTGGTTAAAAGCGAAAGTGGAGCTATTTTTAAAAGGTTGTCTTCATTAAATGAAGTGATTCAATTGGCCGGAAAACTTGGAAAAATAGATATGCCCAAAAACTACCTGATAGATCCTGAGCTGTTAGGGCAAATGACAAAAACGGTTTGTGTTGCTGTAGCAGCAGGCTATGAGGCTTTAGCTGACGCGGGTATACCGCTGGTTAAGGAAACCAGGGTTACTAAATCAGGTAAAAAGCTAACGGATAGATTGGCTTTGCCGCATGAAATGCAGGCTGATACCGGGGTGATATTTGCTAATGGGTTCCCTATGATTGAACCATTTATCTCAGAAGTATCCAAATTCGTTGCTTATAAATACAGCAAAAAGACCCGTAAGGATATGATTGAATTCTATGAATCAATTATATCCAAAGTAAGTGATTTCAGTGTCAAAAAATTGCTGTCTGACTGGTTTGCCCTAAATTACTCCAGGTTGGCTGATTCTCTGGAGGAAAGCGATGTTTATGAGTTTAATAACAACTTTATCAGTCAGATTGCTTCACAAGCGAATAATAGGTTAGCACAGTTTATTGGCGCAGCCGGCCCAAATTTTCAGATAAATGCAGCTTGTTCATCCACAGCTTATGCAGTGACATTAGCTGAAGATATGATTCGTGCCGGTCGTGCAAGGCGGATGGTGATTATAGGCGGGGATAATGCAAGCTCAAGTCAGAGTCTCCAATGGTTAGGAGCCGGCTTCCTGTGTTCGGGAGCTGCAACCAGCTCGGGCGATCTTTACGAAGCGGCTGTACCTTTTGATAACAGACGTAATGGGATGATTATTGGTTCAGGTGCTGTTGGGCTTGTTATTGAATCCGAGGAAGATGTAAAGTCACGTGGTATGGTTGGTATATGCCGCATTCTAGGTACACATGCGTTTAATATGGCAGGTCATCAGAGCAGAATAGACAGTGAAAAATTCAGCATGGAACTGAATAAATTTATTGGGAAAATGGAACAGGAATATGGAATTAAGAGAAGTGAAGTTGCTTCAAACATGGTTTACCTGTCTCATGAGACTTTTACTCCAAAAGAAGGCGGTTGTTCACAGACAGAAAAAATTTCGCTGGAAAGAACATTCGGAGATAAATTTAAGGATATAGTGGTTTGTAATACTAAGGGAATGACAGGCCATATGATGGGTGCATCAATAGAAGAAGCTGTCGCTGCAAAAGCGCTTCAGTATCAGAAGATACCTCCTGTTGTTAACTACCAGATGCCAGACCCTGAACTTGCCGGTTTGAAGCTATCGCAAGGAGGAAGTTACACATTTGATTATGTCTTAAGGATGATAGCAGGATTTGGGGGTCAAGGCAATTATAATTTGCTTCAAAAAATAGCTGAGGGTGACAGAAGAATAGTTGAGGAACAAAAGTATAATAGTTGGTTGGCAAAAATAGCTTCTTCAAAAAACCCTGGTTTGGAGAAATCAGGACGCTTATTGGTTGTCAGTGGTGAGAACATAAACAGTGTTCCCGAAAGTCAAATAAATGGTACATCTGAGGCTATAATACAATCATCCACTCTGGTTCAACAGCCAATAAATAATGTTAGGCAGGATCAGGTTACGGATTCAGTACTTGATATATTTTCAGAGATAACAAAGTATCCCAAGGATATGTTGGATTTCAATATGGAAATGGAAGCTGACCTTGGTATTGATACGGTTAAACAGGCAACTATATTCTCGAAGATTTGGGAGAAGTTTTCGCTTAAGATGGATGAAAGCCTTCAAATATCTAGCTATCCAACAATTGGAAATATTGTTGACCTTGTTATATCCCGCTTGCCGGTTGGAGTTGCTGAAGCTCAAGGGAGAAGCCAAGAAACATACGGCGCACCGGCAATACCATCGACAGAGCAGGAAATAGAGACAAAAGTTTTAAGTATCATAACTGAACTTACCAAGTACCCGGAGGAAATGCTCGAACATGATATGGAAATAGAAGCTGACCTTGGAATAGGGAAAGAAAAGCTGGAAAAGATACTCTCGATTCTTAAAGAGCGATTTGGGCTGGGTAGTGATATAAAGATCAACATCTTAGAATTCTGTACTATAGCTGATATCATTCATTATATGGTGAAGACTGTCAGGCAGACAGAAGCTCAGAATGCCGGATCAGAAATTTCAAATCGGGATAACGAGCTTGAGATCAGCGATTTAAGCTGGCAAGTGCCGGTACTTGCTGAGACGGAATATGCTGAAAGGGATTTTGATATTAAAGGAAAACATATATGGATTATTGGCGACTACGAACCTACCATATTTAAAATTGCCGATGCATTAAAACATGAGTCTGCAAGCGTATCCGGTTTTGTGTTTAGAGCAGGTTTGAATGAAAAGAAATTAAGCAGTTCGGTAAAGAAATTTGTTAACGAGAATGTAGATGTAATTATTGATTGCTCACATATTGGACAAACAGTTGACTTTACAAAGCTGGACACTGAGCAAGCGCAGAATGTACTGAATTTAAACAGTGCAGCGAGGTTTATATTCTACAAGCAGCTTTCTGAAGTAATAACAAATCCGGCATTGCGTATATTGTGTTTTGTTTCTATTGATGGAGGCTTTGGCTGTATTAAGGATTCAAATGAAGTTATTGATCCGACCTATGGAGCTCTTGCAGGATTCTATAAGGGGCTAAGGAAAGAGTGGAACCAATCTGTTGTAAAGGTAATAGATGTTCATAAAAGTATGATAAATAGCAATGAGGATGCCTTAATAAAATCTATAACTGACGAGGTAGAGTGTATTGGGTTCGATTATGAAATAGCTTATAAGGATGGAAAACGTAGGGTTATCAGGATTGATGATCTGGATAAATCGGAGGGTCAGTTATTAGAATTACCTGAAAATCCGCACTTTTTGATAACTGGCGGGGCTCTTGGCATATCTGCGGAAATATCAGAGATGCTTGCTAAAAGCTATGGAGGATATTATACATTAATTGGACGGACTCAGCTACCTGAGGATATCGAATTGCTGGCTCATATGGATGAACAACAATTGAAAGGGAAGTTTCTTGAAATACAGGATAAACTTAAATCAAAAAATAAAAACATAACACCAGTCCGGTTATTGGCTGAGTTTGACAATATTAAAAAAGGAATTTCTATCTATCAGACATTGAAAAAAATTGAGGCAGTTGGCGGTAAGGCAGAGTACATTGCCTGTGATGTACTGAACGAACCTGGGATGAAGCTTGCAATTGATAAAGCTATGACTAAAAATGGAGCGGTACATGTTTTAATTCATGCTGCCGGCATAGAGAAAAGCCACTTGATAAACAAAAAGTCCATAGATGAGTTCAATGCGGTTTTCTCAGTCAAAGCTTTGGGTGCGTATAATTTACTAAAGGTCTGCCCCAAAGAAAATCTAAAAGCTGTTATAGCGTTTACATCGATTTCGGGGCGTTTTGGTAATGAAGCACAACTGGATTATTGTGCTGCAAATAATTTTCTAAGTATATGGATCAGGTCGTTAAAAACTGAATTTCCAGATATTCATGCGGTGAGCTTAAGTTGGTCGGGCTGGAAAGACGTTGGTATGGCATGGCGAAATGATTTTGTAAGGCAAAGTTCTCTTAAATCCGGATTAAACCTGATTGAACCTTCGATGGGTGCTAACCATCTCATTCATGCGTTGGAAAAGAAAAGAGATAGCTTTGAAATTATTGTTAGCAAGGGATTGAATAACTTTGCTGATTCAAGGTCGTTCAAGAAAAAGCTAAGTGATACTCCGCTTATTGAATGGACTGTAATGAAGAGTGGATGCATATTAAGCGGATATAAGCGGTTTTCTGTAAATACGGATGGAATGATAGATCAGCATAGACTTGGGGATGTACCTATATTGCCGGCTGTTGGGACTATGGAATTGGGTACTGAGTTCTATGCGCTTCAGGAAGGACTCCAGGCAAAATATTGTCTTAGTGATGTTTCATTCCCAAATGCGTTTAAACTCTTTAAGGAAGAACCGAAGGAATTGTTTATGGAAGGTGAACGTGAGGGGGATGGCTGGCGCGTATTTGTACGTTCCTGCTTCTACCCTAAGAATTTTGCAAAACCTTCATTAGTTACACATGGCACAATGAAAGTATCAAATGCTTTCTATGATTATAGTGATATGGATCCTAAAACATGGGATTGGGTTACCGGGGACAAAGAAGAGTTTTTAGTTGTTAAAAAGACGGACTTGTATGATTTAATGATGAATAATTCGGGCACTCAATCAATAAGGCTTGGTAAACTGTATTGGCAAAATGCAGAAGGAGATGAGCTTATTGACAAAAATACTATCCTGTATAGTGATAAAGGTGTTATCTTCCCATGCATTTTCCCGAGGGAGCAGCTAAATAATGAAAGATATCCTGTAGAGAAGCTGCTTATCAATCCTTGCTTTATTGATTCAATGCTGCAAGCGGCAGCCTCTGACTGTCTTGTCAGAGTTAAAAGAGTATTTTTACCTTGGTCGGTTAAGGAATTTGGATTTGTTGATGTTCCTCGAAACGGTGGTTTTTATATGATTTATGTGGAGCTTGTTTCCTTCAATCAGGAATTTCGTACCTACAAAGTATCTCTTGTTGATGAAAAGGGTGTACTGCGGTGCTATGCCCGCAATTTAACCTTCAGATTGATAAACCAATGAAAATTAATGTGTATTTAAACGAAATGAGCAAACAGTATGGGTTTTATTATGCAATTGCTGATATGAGGCATGTATTGAGGCTTTTAAACACAAATATCGAGCAGCTGTTATCAATATTGTCAACAAAGGAAATTGAAGTTTTTTCCAGATATACATTGCCCAAAAAGAGGGTACAGTGGCTTGCTGGAAGATGGGCTGCAAAAAACGCTTTGTTTAACTATATGATGGACAACTACATTCTTTTGGATCTTAAGAGTATTGATATTATTAACAATAATGACTGTTCACCCTTTATAATACAATATCCTGAAATATGTGTTACAATATCACACTGTTATCCCTATTGCATTGCAGTCGTTTGCCAAAAGAAGATCGGAGTGGATTTGGAGAAGGTTTTTACTCCGAGTCCTGAACTGCTAAAGTATTTTTATACTTCTAAAGAAATTGAGTCTTTAAATTCAAATAACCCAATTTATACCGTGTCAGAACTTGCAACTATATACTGGACACGAAAAGAAGCCGTGTCAAAATATTTAAAACTTGGAATGAAAATCAAATTTTATAAGATTGATACAGCGAGCGAGCTTGTACTACTGCCTGAATTAATAAAAACCGGGATTTACACACAATCATTCGTAAACGGACAATATTGTGTTTCACTGGCTTTTGAGCACTTCTATGACGATTAAGGGGGGACAATCTTGGATGAAAATAGTTCTCGATATGTGGATAACATCGCAATGGATAGAATTGTTAACCTAAAACTTTCGTGCGTCAGACATTCCCCATACAAAAGTTACTTTAGAATTGAAGATAAACCTTTTGAAAATTTTAATGAAATTTCACATAGCTTACCTAAAGTTAAAAAGAAGGTTATAAATGGCTTTGAACATTGGCTTTTTGAATCCGCAGCAGAAACGCCATATAAAGAGAACAATAACGCTGATATCATATGCCACCCTGTACAAGCTCCTATAGGAAATATAGTATTTGTGCATGGATTGTATGAAGACAATCCCTTAATGTATCAGTACCTGATTTCAATGATTAATAAGCAAAATTTAAATGTTTTCTTTATGACACTTCCTTACCATTACAGCAGGAAACCTGGAAGCAGTGCTTTTAGCGGCGAGTACTTCTGGAGTGCAGATATTCCACGATGTCAATCAGCACTGAAACAAAGTGTGTTTGACTTATGCCAGACAATTAACCTTGTAGAAGAATCAACCGGTTTGCCAACATTTGTTGTTGCATTTAGCATGGGTGGGGGTATAGCTCTGAAACTGGTTTCAATATTTAATGAATTGAAGGGAATTTTTTTAATTAATTCTGTAAGTACATTAACGAAGCTAACCTGGGAAAGCCCACTTCTTAGAACAATCAAGTCAGAACTTTTGGGATATGATTATAGCTTTGAGCAGGTTGAAAAAAGTCTGACTCCTTTTGAACCTTTTAGTGACCGGAAAAAAGCTGAGTTTGGTAAAAAGGTTATATTGGGTTATGGATTATATGACCAAGTTGTAAAGAAACAGGATTATAGTTATCTAATTGAAAGACTTAACCCTTATTGTGTGTATGAGTACAATGCCGGACACCTTAATATCTTAAGGGTACCAAAACTTGCAAATGATATTGTAAATACCTTTAATGGTATTGTATTCCAGAAACAGCCAAATGATATTATTCTTTAGAAGGGCTGCATAACCCTTGTTTCCAAAGGTTATGGCATTCTATACAGAACAAAAATCTATAAGTTAAAGGAGATGCGAAATGATGAACTTTAATACAATGAGTTATGTTGACATCTTTTATTTCATTCATGGCAGCAAGCCATCGGATAACAAGCCTATTCCGACAGGTCCAGCAACATTCCCGGATATCAAGAACCTAACTTTATCACAAAGCAATAAAGCTGCCAACTACAATTCGCTTTACGTACATCTTCCGTTTTGCCTGAAAAGATGTGCTTATTGTCCTTGGATTACGTTAGGCTATAATGAAGCGAAAGTTTATGAGTATCTTGATGCTCTCAAAGGAGAAGTTGATTTAGTCAAGAATACACCCTATGCTAAGAGCACGATATTTGAGTCTCTCTATTTTGGCGGAGGTACACCATCATGCCTGAGTGCAGATCAAATCAGAGAAATGGTGACATATTTCCGTGAAGAATTGCCTCTTGCAAAAAATTGCGAAATAAGTTTTGAGGCGAACCCATCAAGTCTCACATACGAAAAGGCTGAAGCTTTAGCGACCTGTGGAGTCAACCGCGTAAGTCTCGGGATACAATCCTTCAATGAATCTTTGTTGAAGGGATTGAATTGCTCGCATACGCCTGAGAGTGGAAGAAAAGCCATAGAGATGCTTTTAGCTGCGAATTTGGTGGTAAATATCGATCTTATGTATGGGTTTGATGGACAGACCACTGCGGACTGGGAGAAGGATTTGAACATTCTTGCGGATATCGCCCCGCAACAGATAACTTTATATCCATTGCGAATCTTTCCACGGACTCCACTTTTTAACACGGTTACGAAAAATGGTTCGGTAGCGTATGATTTCAAAGCTCACGAGCAGAACTTGAAAAAGTTTGACTTGGTTGCAAATGACATTCTAAAAAAGGCCGGCTACCATACTGCTCAATTTCCATCCATGTACACAAAGGAGAAGAAAGAATCATTCAGGTGCATCGCAATTGAGCCTCGAACTATTGCATTTGGTATTTCTGCCGGTGGATTTATGGATAGCGGTGAGTCGAGGAACACTTTTGATATCAATGAGTACATCAGCAGTGTTAAGGCTAAGAAGTTACCGGTCAAATATGAACTTGGATTGACTCCGCGTCAGGTTAGGGAGAGATTTATATTCTTCAGTATACTGTTTCTGGATAGGGACAGGCCTGACCTTAGGGATTTCATTGCAGGGTCTTACCATGACTATTTTGGAGAAGACATGGATGATATCTACGAATATACGCTTTCACAGATGGCGAAGCATAATTTGGTTTCTATAGATAATGATAGGGTTATATTAACCTACGATGGTGAAACACACTTCAATCTTCCCTTAATGATACGAATTAATTTTGATTTGTAGAATATCCGGTTTTTTGTGTAAATGTGTCTATACAAAATCAGCCTGACATTTCATAATAGATAGTGTCAGGCTGATTTCAACAATTCACCTTTTGCATTCGTGCTGCACTCGTCCGGATCAAGGCATCGTATCCGGCATATAAAGCAGCATATAATTCAGATATAAAGGCAGATGTTTAATCACTATGATTATATCAAGCATTATCTAAGTATGCAGTCTGTATTAGTTGATATTTGGCAGGGAGGAATAAATTGCTTGATTTAACCATAGCGAAAAAAGCAAAATTCTGGTGAAGTATTTATTAATTAGCTGTGGAACATATATACATAATATACAAAAATTGTATAGAGGATTAATTGCATTATATATAATTTATGTTATAATATATTACAAATGTATAAATTCTGACAACAAATACAAATGCATTAACTGTTTTGGTTTATTCTTATTAGCAGAACCACTATTTCTTTTTGTATATTCTTATCTGTTTCATCAATTAATTGAGTAGGATAAGGATTTTTTGGCATAAAATAAAAGCTGAACATCAACGGCTGAAATGGTATCTCTATCAAACCTGAATTAAAATCAGGAGCCCCGCTTTATAGAAGGTGGAGTCCTGATTTTAAGATAAAATACTAAAAGTAACAGGAGAAGAAAAAGGATGAAATTATTTTGTTTACCTTATGCAGGTGGATCCGCAACATACTATATAAAATGGAAAAAGTATTTGAACAGCGCTATTGAATTATATCCTGTTGAACTGTCAGGGAGAGGCAGGCGTTATTCTGCCCCGTTTTACAATTCAATAGCTGATGCGGTAGAAGATGTATACAGCATTATAAAAGATATGCTTGATAAAGAACCCTATGCAATTTTCGCCCACAGCATGGGTAGTGTTATTGCTTATGAACTGGGGGTTAAAATAATGAATCTTCACCCGGAGCCGGTACATGTATTTGTTTCGGGAGGAACAGCACCCCATGCCAGAAAGAAGTTAAAACCTACACACAACTTACCTCTGGAACAGTTCAAAGAAGAAATATTGAAGTATGGGGGGACGCCGGATCACTTTTTTGATAATGAGGAATTACTGAAATTGTTTTTACCAATATTAAGGGCGGATATAAAATTATTAGAAGAATATAGTTACGGCGAGGGTAGGGAATTAGTACGCTTTAATAGTCCGATCTCTGTTTTCTGTGGGAAAACCGATGTGCACGCACCAATAGAAACTATCAATGAATGGCAGAAGTTAACTAAAAAAGAATGCAGGATTTATCCGTTTGAGGGAGGACATTTTTTTATACATGATAATGAAAAGGAAATAGCCAATATAATCGATAATTCACTTCTAAACTTTGTGAAAAGGGTATAAGAGGAGCTGGATTATTGGGCAGGTTTCAGGTTTTTGGAATTTATTTATTTGGAAAAATTTTTAGGATGATATATAAACAATTGCGAGGAGATGTTTTGTATGAAAAAAATAGCTTTTTTATTTCCTGGACAAGGCTCGCAGTCTGTCGGAATGGGTAAGCTGCTTTATGAAAATTTCGCCAGTGCCAGAAAGGTATTTGAAGAGGCGGGGGATGCCCTGGGTTTTGATTTAAAAAAGTTATGCTTTGAGGGAAGCATTGAGGAGCTTACAAAAACAGAAAACGCTCAACCTGCCATATTAACCTCCAGTATAGCGGCGCTTCGGGTTTACATGGAAGAAATCGGGTTGGAGCCGGTGGCTTGTATGGGTCACAGCCTAGGCGAATTTACCGCACTTGTATGTGCAGGAGGAATGGAGTTTAGGGATGCTGTAAGAATTGTAAATATAAGAGGGCAGCTAATGCAGAAAGCCGTTCCCATAGGAGTGGGGGCGATGGCTGCCATAACTAAAATTGACAGAAGCATTATAGAAGAAGAATGTAAAAAGTTGTCTACGGATGGTAAGGTAGTGGTTATTTCAAATTATAATTCTCCTGGGCAGTATGTCGTATCAGGACATACTGATGTTGTGACGGCTGCTGTAGAGAAGCTTAAAGAGATGGGAGCGAGGGCTGTACCGTTAAATGTAAGCGCACCCTTCCATTGCCCGCTGATGAAGCCTGCAGCCGATAAGCTGAAGGAAGAGTTGGAAAAGTATAATTATAGCCCTTTAAAATATCCTGTAATTTCAAATGTTACTGCGCTGCCATATGAGGGGCACCAAAAGATAGTAAAGAACCTATCTACTCAAATGGTTGAAGCCGTAAGATGGCAGGAATCTATGGAATATTTGAAAAAATGCGGCATAGATATAGGTGTTGAATTAGGACCTCAGACAGTATTGAAAAATCTGACGAAAAAGAATGCTCCTGAGATTAAGGCATTCTCATATGACAAGGAAGAAGACGTAAAAGCACTTAAAGATGAGCTTAAAATGGACGCTTCTTCCCAGATGGATACTTCTAAGGTGATTTCAAGGTGCCTTGCTATAGCGGTTTGCGTTCAGAACCACAATTGGAATGATGACGAATACCAGAAGGGAGTAGTTCAGCCATATAGAAAAATTCAGAAGCTGCAGGAGGAGCTGGAGAAATCAATTCGGAAGCCTACTGTAGAAGAAATGAGAGAGGCATTAGAGATGCTAAGGAGCGTATTTACAACAAAGAAAACTCCGGTTGCAGAGCAACTTGAGCGCTTTAACCAGATTTTCACAGAGACAGGGACGAAGGAGCTTTTTCCTGACTTTATAATGCCTTAAGCTTTAGTAAGAGTTTTCATTAATAGAAATAAATATATAAGCAATATAGAGCTTCGGTTCTTCATGATGAATTGAGAACTGAGGCTCTGTTTTTTTGCTTAAAATATAGTAAATTTCATTAGCTCTTATATGTATGCAGAAAATGAAAATATAACAATATTTTCATTTTTTTTGGTTGTGAAACTGATAGGACAAACTACATTATTTATGAAGATGAGTGATGTAATTATTTTCAGGTAAGCTCTAAATCAAAAAAATAAAACATAGGAGGTATTCATATGTCACAGATCATTCAAATCAAAAGAGGTACAAAAGGACAGTTAATCAGTTATGGTCCCATGGAGTTAGCGGAACTGGGGTTCTGCACCGATACGGGAGAAGTTTATGTGGGTACAGGCAGTGAAAATGTTCTTGTGGGAAACACCCTGAAGGGAACGCTGGATAGCCGTCCGGGCGCTTCTACCAACGGAAGATTTTATTACGTTACCACAGGGCAAAACGCAGGTTACCTGTATTTTGATGACGGTACGACATGGCACTGCATCAATGCGCAGTCTCTCTCAGACCTTTCAGGTAATCTTGACAATGTTGCCGATGGTACCGAATACAAAAGGGTTGCAGCGGAAGACGTTACTGGCGGCCATGTGAACAAGCTGTCTGATGGTACAAGTACCGTAACGGCTGCCGGAATCAAGGGGCATATGGCTGATGTCGCAATACACCGCCAGATTAACGACACTGGTTTAAGTACTATCGATTTATGGTCGGCTCAGAAGATTAAATCAGAGATTTTTAATGCTATCACGGGAATGGATTGGCAGGACAGCGTAAAATCAAAGGAAATGTCTGCTCCGCCAACATCCCCCACCCTTCATGACAGGTATCTGGTTCCTTCCGACGCCGTCGCAGCTTGGGTTGATAAGGCAGGACAAATCGCAGACTGGAACGGTTCCGGCTGGGACTTCTATACTCCGGCGACAGGCTGGTCTGTTTATGTGGAGGATGTGAACAAGAATTTCACATATAACATTTCGGGAATCTGGGTTCCCACCGGTGGCGCCAATCAGACGGTTGAGGCGGGCAGCGGTTTAATCGGCGGCGGTTCTTATGACAACGTTACATTAGATGTAGGTGCAGGTAACGGTATAGAGGTAACCGCAGATGCAGTGGCGGTTAAAGCCTATAAGGGTATTACTGCAGACGCTGACGGCGTATCTGCCAACATCGACAATTTCTCCATCAAGTTTGACAGCTCAAACGGCAACAGGCTGGTAGTAGCCAACATCGACGGCGGGACCTTTGTCCGTTAAACAGGGTGGTGGCGAAAATGCCGGAAAAAACCTTGATATGCATCCGGCGGGGTACCGAAGCCGAATTGGTGAATGTAACCCTGGAGGTTGGGGAATTAGGCTTCACTACTGATACCCATAAACTGTTTATAGGCTCGGACATGGGAAACCTGTTTCTTGCCAGGGGCACAATGATGAAGCACATGAACACTGTCGGCAGAGGAAGATATAGCATTGGCGCCGGTAATATTACTTAAAGTTTTTTACAAACTCATCTTCAATTTAGTCAGGCAGCGGCGGCTCTTCCATTTCGCTGTCTGGCTGCATTAAAATAAGGATTGCCTGTTTCAGGCGGGAAAGAGGAGGCTTTTTTATGCCGCAAGCACTCAGGATCAGAAGAGGGACCAGGGATGAATTTAATGCATATGGCTTGCTGCAGCCGGGGGAATTGGGATTTTGCACCGATACAGGTGAGGTTTTCATCGGAAATGGCGTTGAAAATTGTCTGGTAGGGCGTGCTATGTCGGGGGCTCTTTGCCTCTGGGGAGCGGCGGAAGAACGCGACTGGGGTTCTCTGGAGTCCGTGACATGGGAGCAGCTTCAAACGTCAATACCTGCATAACAGATTGGAGGAATTCCTTTGAAGTATACAACGAATTATAACTTACGGAAGCCGGAACGTACCGACCCCGTAAATATTAACGATTTTAATATTAATGCTGATATCCTGGACCAGGAGCTTACGCCTGCCGTAGACCCTGCGCAGGTGCCTGAGTCTAACGGCCCAGGCAAGATTTCCCAGTGGATTTCATGGATTATCAACCGGATAAAGGCAATTACGGGCAAGGCAAACTGGTATGAAAAACCGGATGCTACTCTGATGGACGCTGCAGACCACATTATGGCTGCAGCTCCCCACAGCGGTCATGTACTTACTGACGACGTGACAATCGAAGCCGCTCCAAATAAGCTTTTGAAGCTGAATGGAGATGCAAAACTGCCCGCTTCTGTCATCTCAGGGCTGGCAGCAGTGGCTTCAAGCGGCAGCTATAGCGATTTGAGCAATGTGCCTGTAAATAATAGGATTGTTATCGGCACTGCTGTGCCTGCCAGTCCGGCAGTCAATGATTTCTGGATTGATATGAACTAAAAATAAATTTGAGAAAGGACGTGTGATTATGCCAAAAAGTAAAATATGGAACGGGACACAGTGGGTAGCATTAGATGCTAATAATGCTGATACCGTGGGAGGTAAAAAAGCGGACAGTACGGCCAATAACTTATTGGTACTGGATGGAAGCGCAAAAGTGCCTGCAGCCAATATCCCCAGCACAGTAAGTGCAGATACTGTTGACGGCAAACATGCCGATAATAGCGCTAATAATTTGCTGGTACTGGATGGAAGTGCTAAAGTGCCTGTAGTCAACCTGCCCAAACTTAATCAAATACCTGTACCTGATGCCATCATAAGCTTGAATGGCCAGAAAATTACAAATATGGCCAATCCTACTGGAGCTTCTGATGCTGCTACGAAAGCATATGTAGATGCTGCTATTCAGGGCCTGGACATTAAAGACAGCGTAGAAGCGGCAACAACAGCCACTCTAAACGCAACTTACAGTTACAGTGCTAAAGCATTAAATTCAACTACAAATATTGCATTCTCTATAGATGGGGTAACTCCGGCTGCAGGAACCAGGTTACTCGTAAAAAACCAGGCAACAGCCTTAGAGAACGGCATTTATACTGTAACTAATGCAGGAAGCAGCACAACACCTTGGGTATTAACGAGAGCCAGTGACTTTAACAGTGATGCAAATGTAAATGCTGGAACCTTTGTATTTGTAACGGGCGGCTCCCAGAATGGCCTTACCGGCTGGGTCATGACCGCTGCAAAAGATAGCACAGTAATATTGGACACAAATCCCATCAACTTTGTACAGTTCTCAGGTGCCGGAGCCTATAATGCCGGAACAGGTTTAAGCAGGGTCGGAAATACCTTTAGTCTTAACCCGGCAAATTCTGCAACCCGGGGCGGTGTGAAAATAGCAGCCGGTGTGCCTGTGGACGGGAGTGGGGATACTACACTGGCAAAAATAGCTGCAACCGGAGACTACAATGATCTATCCAATAAACCCTTGCCCGGTAAAATTACTGTGAGTACTACGGCACCAACCAGTCCGTCAACCAATGATATCTGGTTTGATATGAATTAGGCAGCTCATGATGGCAGGCCCCTGGCCTGCTTCATTTTTAAGGAAAGGAAGTAGTATTATGGCAAAGATCAAAATATGGAATGGAACACAATGGGTATCCATAGATGCGGACACTGTTGACGGCAAACATGCCGGCGATATGGTGCTTAACCTTGGATCCACCCCTTCCATCCAGTCCGGACTTGATGCAAGCAAACCGGCGGCAGGTAATGCCGGAAGGGTATACATTGCAACTGATACATGTAAAATTTACCGTGATTCAGGAACTGCATGGGTGATGATAGGCGGTACGGATACTGTAGACTGGAGCAGTATAACCAACAAACCGGCGTCTCTCCCTGCCAACGGGGGAAATGCAGATACGATAGACACCTATCATGCAGGCACAGGAGCAAATAACGTACTGAAGCTGGATGGCAGTGCAAAGGTACCTACAGGGAACCTGCCGGTTGCATCGGCTGCTTCTTTAGGGGCGGTAAAAATAGGTGCGAATGTATCTGTAGACGGTAATGGCGTTATTTCGGTAGCTGCTATTCCTGCATCGCTTCCCGCAAACGGCGGAAACTCGGATACGGTGGATAACCTCCATGCTGCAAGTTTTCTTCAATATGCGGGCAGCAGCCAAAATGGATACTTTGACAGAACGGCAAACTCTCCCACCGGTACCGCAAGATTGAACTACAGTGGGTATTTCTATGCCACCAGGACTTATAATGCAGTGTATAACGACTATGCCGAGTATTTTTTGAAGAATGAGGAAATGGAATATGGAGATGTAGTATGCAAAAATCCGGACGGACAAGGGTGTATAAAATCAGGGAGAGCATACTCAAGACTGGTAGTAGGGGTGGTTTCCGGCGAATATGCCCAGTGCATCGGGGGAGAAAGCGACCTGACGCTGGAAGAACAGGAGGAAAAGTACGCACCTGTAGGTCTGTGCGGAAGAGTATCCGTGAAGGTTACCGGAAAAGTAAAGGCAGGAGAGCTTCTTGTGTCCTCTAATGTTCCCGGGGTAGCCATGGCTTCAAAATGGTATAGGCCCGGTACTGTGATCGGGAAAGCGTTGGAGGATTATAACAGAAAAGAGATCGGGAAAATAAGAATGCTTATCATGAGTTGCTAAGGAGGTGCGGCGATGTCTATGACACAGGGTTCTTATATAACTGCCGCAGATTTTACAAATCTAAAAAACAGAGTCAAAAATGAAATGGCGAGAAGAAACGGTTATGGGGATTTATCCTCATATGCAGGAGCAGCATACGACTATACTGTTGCTCCTGCCGCAGGAGGTGCTGTTAAACAGGAGCATTACGGCAAAATAAGGGATGTCATGGCACAAATCAATCCTGCCAGGGTGGGTTTAGCTGCAAAGGCTGCCGAGGATGCTATTGCAGCGATGGATGTACTGGAAGGGAATATGACCTCTTTTGAAGCTCAGCCTAGAAATGCTACAACCAATAATGATTGTGCTTCAAACTGCAGCGGTATATGCGTGACAACGTGCTCGACAGGCTGCAACGGCACTTGTACCGGCAGCTGCAGTGGTTGCAGTGGTACTTGCACCGGCAGTTGCAGCGGTTGCAGTGGTACCTGTACCGGCAGTTGCAGCGGTTGCAGCGGTACTTGTACCGGCAGTTGCAGCAGTTGCAGCGGTACCTGCACCGGTACCTGCAGCGATACCTGTACCGGCAGTTGCAGCGGTTGCAGTGGTACTTGCACCGGTACCTGCAGCGATACCTGTACCGGCAGTTGCAGTGGTTGCAGTGGTACTTGCACCGGTACCTGCAGTGATTCCTGTACCGGCAGTTGCAGTAGTTGCACCGGTAGTTGCAGGGGCAATTGCGATAGCAGTTGCATTGAGGTTTGCAATGGCAGTTGTGACGAGGTTTGCAATAGCAGCTGCATAGGCGGTTGCAGCGGTACTTGTACCGGCACTTGCATGGACGGTTGCGGCAGTAGTTGCACTGTGATTTGCTATGGCAGTTGCAGAGCTACTTGCATAGGTACTTGTACCGGAACTTGCAGCAGTTGCAGCGGTAGTTGCATTGCGGTTTGCAATGGAAGTTGCACTGGTAACTGTAGAGACGATTGCAATCACAATTGCGTCGGTATTTGCAGCAGTGTTTGCAGCAGTTGCAGCGGTACTTGCGACGAGGTTTGCAGTAACAGTTGCAGGGGCGATTGCATAAGCGGTTGCACTGAGGTTTGCTATGGCAGTTGCATAAACGGTTGCGACAGTATGGCAGTTGCACCGGTTGCGTACCAGTAGACGGTGATGGGATTAGCCAGAGGTTACCTGGCAGTTGCACCGATACTTGCAGAAAATACAAGTATTATTACTCCACTTTTATGAAAACAAAAATGTTTTTCATGTTTTACTTAAAACAATATTTAAAAATAGGAGGAACTTACAATGACTAATTATGGTGATTATGCTTTAATAATGTCTCAAATGTATTTGGAGATGGTAGATACCAACACAGTATCTGCCGAACACCTGACTCAATTCAAAAACATGCTTCCGGATTTAGAAGCAAGCGGAAATCCGGATGATGGACCTTTGCGCGGTCTTATAAATTTTGTGGAGTTGTATGCGGTTACAGCGGTAAAAACAATTGGCAAAGACAAAGTTTTGACTAATTGTACAGGCATACTGAATTCTATCAATTCCACAGTATGCCCTGTCAATGTAGATTTTCGTTTGAAAATGCTGGAGTTTATGCTATGTGGAAATCTTACGCCGGTATCCGAAATAATAAGTATTTTGAAGGATAGCATAACTAAAAGTGATACAGAAAGCATCAACGACAGGATCAGGTGCAGGGCTGCTTTGCTGGATGTTTACCTGTCAAATCCGAATGATAATCTTGACAATATAAGGAGCCTTTCGGATGAACTGAAACCGTTGATTGCACTCAGGGATGCACAGATCGCAACAATCTAATACAAGGATAAAACATCACGGCTATTAAACGGACCAACTCCGGTGAAACCGGCTCAAAAGCGTATCTATATTTTAGCTCCATTTATGGGGGTCGAAGTTTTAATGGCCGTGTGGGTTTACCTTGCAGGTATATAAATTTATTTGATCACGAGGTGATAGCTTGAGTTACATAAAAGTTATTCCAATACCCGAAGAAACCAGCGATATGCTGCAAAGGCTGCAATATGAACTTGACGGATACAGGGTGCTGCTTAAATCGATTGTCCGTAAGACAGGAGAAGAAGCTTACAATATGGCTATATACGAAAGGCTTATAAAGGATTTTCAATTTGCATTTGCTGAATTGAATCTTGCATTGGATGAAGTACGGTCCGCATATGCCATGGAATACAAGGACAATGGAATGTACAATGTCAAAGTGCTTTTCGACAAACATGCACTGGCAGTAGAGGATGCAGCGACCTGCAATTGCGGAGGGGTGATAAACGGTGCTGAATATTAAAAAGGGCGTAATGCAATTTCAGGATGTATTTGTAAAAATGTATCCCCGCACAGCAGGGGAGCAGTCGGAGCTGCCTGTAAAAAATATAACCTTTGTAGTTACGGAAAACTGCAACCTTCGATGCACCTATTGTTATGAGCACAGGAAAAACTGCGATACCCGCATGTCAAAGGATATCGGCAGAAAGGCTGTGGACATGTTGTTCGAGGAGGATGCCAAACAGGACGGTACTTATATAAGCAGCAGTAATGCAGAGGCGGTGATACTTGAATTTATCGGGGGAGAGCCTTTGCTGGAAGTTGAGCTCATGGATTACATTATCGAATACTTCAGGTACAAGGCACTGACTATTAACCATAGGTGGGCGCTGCACCATATGATATCCATTTCCACAAATGGGATACTGTATGGTTTGGAGGACGTACAAAGATTCATAGAGAAAAACGAAGGACGTATAAGCATATCAATCAGCATAGACGGAAACAAGGAGCTTCACGATTCATGCAGGCTATTTCCTGACGGTAAGGGCAGCTATGATATTGTTGAAAAAGCATTTATAAAGCAACTTAGGAAAAATCCGAATGCGGGTACTAAACTGACCTTGTCCCCGCAGAATATAGGCTATCTGTTCGAGGCATGCAAGCATTTGTTCACACTGGGGATAACCAGTATATTTGCAAATTGTGTATTTGAAAAAGGCTGGGAAATCGAACATGCAAGGATCTTATACAACCAAATGCTGCTGCTTGCAAATTATTTACTGGAGGATGACAAATTCCAAGACTTGCATTGCTCGCTATTTGACGAAACTATAGGCCAGCCTATGTTTGAAAGCGATAATGAAAACTGGTGCGGAGGAACCGGCAAAATGCTGTCAATATCATGCGACGGAATGGTATATCCGTGTCTCAGGTATATCCCGTTTTCATTAAAGGAGGGTATAGCGCCTATAATTATAGGGGATATACACAACGGTATAGAAGCAACACCGGACCAGAAAGAGGTAGTGCAGAAGCTGAACCAGATCACAAGAAGAAGTCAGAGTACGGACGAGTGCTTTAACTGCCCCGTTGCATCAGGTTGTGCATGGTGTTCTGCCTATAATTATGAGGAAACCGGCAGTCCCGACAAAAGGGTGACCTATATCTGCATAATGCACAAGGCAAGAGTGCTTGCTAATCATTATTACTGGAACAAATTATATGAAAAACAGCATGTTGAAGACAAGTTCAAGTTGAATTTGTGTGAAGAATATATTAAATCAATTACCAATATATAATAAGGGAGGATATGTATGAAGACAAAAGAAATTGCGCATGCAGTAATAAGCCTAGAGGATAAGACCAGTTTGGAAAAGGCATGGTATTACTATAAGGCTATTAACGAATTACTTAACCAAAGCGGTACAAACGAAGTACTGATAGGGAAATTTCAGGAAGCCTATGAAGCATATAACAAATGCTGGGGGTATATATTGAGGACTTACTTCGAGACTGACTATACTTCCGGTAATTATAGCTGGAATTGTGATTTTTATACTAATACGGTTACTGTAACTCAGAATAAATAAGCTTAGGGGATATATCGCTATTAGGACATAATATGGCAAAAAGTGTATATTTTCTGTACTATGTGGGATGCAAGGGGAGAGAAGCCCCCTGCTGTTAAAGGAAGGTGCTCGGGATTCAAAGCAGACGCCTTCGGTTATAAATTATGAAAATGTTTATTATGAATTACTAAGGAGGTGCGGTAATGTCAATAACACAGGGTTCTTATATAACCGCCGAGGATTTTACAAACTTAAGCGGGAGTTATGCTTATGCTGAAGGTGAATTTACAACAGCAAGCAGCAGGAATTCTCATGCAGAGGGAATGTGTTCTTTAGGGGCAAATGGAAAGCTTTATACTATAACAGCCTTTGATGATACAGCTAAGACAATAACTTTAGATACAGTATCGAGGCTATCTGCGGGTGACTTGTTACAGATAAGCAGAGTTCTTAATCCGGCAATAGAAAATATACCTATAACACTCATAAACGGTTTGGCTGTTACTTTGAATACGACATCTGTAATAGATTCATCCTGGAAATGTGCAATAAAGCTTGCTGAAACGCAATATCCTGTTCATGCGGAGGGATATAACACAACGGCAAATGGGAGTTATACTCATGCAGAGGGTTATAAAGCGATAGCAAGTGGACAAAGCTCTCATGCAGAGGGTTCAGGTACAACAGCAAGCGGAGCTATTTCACATGCAGATGGTGATAGTACAATAGCAAGCGGGGTTGTTTCTCGTGCAGAGGGTTCCGGCACAAAAGCAATCGGTTATAGCTCACATGCAGAGGGATATAATACAATAGCAGGCGGAGCTATTTCACACGCAGAGGGATATAGTACAACAGCAGGCGGAGATAGTTCACATGCAGAGGGCTCCAATACAATAGCAAACGGGAGTTATTCGCATGTAGAGGGCTCTAATACAATAGCAGGGAGTTATGCCCATGTAGAGGGAAGGTATTCTTTAGGAGCGAATGGAACGCTTTATACTATAACAGCCTGCGACAATACTGCTAAAACGATAACTTTAGATACAGTATCAGGGTTATCTGCAGGCGATTTGTTACAGATAAGCATAACTGGTGGCCGGGCATTAGTAAATATACCTATAACTCTTATAAACGGTTTGGTTGTTACCTTGAATACAACATCTGCAATAACTGTATTATGGAAATATGCCATAAAGCTTGCTGCAGCGCAATATCCTGTTCACGCAGAGGGTAGCAGTACAATAGCAAGCGGTGAATGTTCTCATGCAGAGGGAAATAATGCGATAGCAAGCGGTGATTATGCTCATACAGAAGGTCGTAGTACAAGTGCGAATGGGAACAGCTCTCATGCAGAGGGATACCTTACAAAAGCAATCAGTGATTATGCCCATGTAGAGGGAAATCGTTCTTTAGGAGCAAATGGAACGCTTTATAACATAACAGGTCGTGATGATACAGCTAAAACAATAACTTTGGATACTGTATCAGGGTTATCAGTAGGAGATTTGTTATAAATAAGCATTTTTAGTAGTCCACCAGTCAGTAATAGTCCGATATTAGAAAATATACCTATAATCCTTATAGACGGTTTGAATGTTATTTTGGATACAACATGTACAATAAATCTAACTTGGAAATATGCCATAAAGCTTGCTGATACCCAGAATACTGTTCATGCAGAGGGATATAGTACAAAAGCAAGTGGACATTATTCTCATGCAGAGGGTTGGAATACAGCAGCAAGCGGAAGTGGTTCCCATGCAGAGGGTGGTGGTACAAAAGCAAGTGGAGGAAGTTCTCATGCAGAGGGTTATTATACAACAGCAAGCGGAAGTAGTTCTCATGCAGAGGGTTATGGAACGATAGCAAGTGGCAATCAATCTCATGCGGGCGGTTATTATAATCAATCAAAATATGCTCAAACTGCAATAGGACAATTTGGCACTGTTTCCTCTGCTTCTGATATTGCATATGACGCAGCCGCAGAGGTATTTATGATAGGCAATGGAACAGGGGGAAGTGAAAGAGGGTTGGCATTTAAAGTCTTATTCAATGGACAAACTTATGCTGACGGTGCTTATACTTCTACAGGAGCCGACTATGCAGAATACTTCGAATGGTTTGACGGTAATCCGGATAATGAGGATAGAGTAGGCTACTTTGTTACACTCGACGGAGATAAGATAAGAAAAGCTATATCTAGTGATAATTATATTGCAGGTATTGTTTCTGCTACTCCTTCGCTTACAGGTGATAACCAGGATGACCACTGGCAGGGTAAATACTTAACTGATAATTGGGGCAGGGTTCAGTATCATGAAGTAATAATATCTGATGAATTGGATAGTGAAGGAAATATTATCATGCGAGAGCGTACAGAAATTCAACCGGTATATAACCCTGATTGGGATACCACGATAGAATATATCCCAAGGGAGAAAAGGAAAGAATGGTCTGCGGTAGGTATGGTGGGGAAGCTGTTTGTCAGAGATGACGGAAGCAGTGTTGTCAATGGCTTCTGTATGCCAAACGATAATGGGATAGCAACAAATAGTGCAAGTGGTTACAGAGTCATGAAAAGGGTAGCAGATAACATTATTCAAGTATTATTTAAGTAATACAGAGAAGAACCCCCATGGGGGATGCAAAGCAGACACCTTCGGTTATAAATAATAAGGAACAAAAATTGGAAGGAGATTTTATTATGGAATGTTATTTGGGAACTATTTTACCTTGGCCGGTGAGCTATGCACCGGAGGGATGGGCATTATGCCAGGGCCAATTAATACCGATTCAGCAAAACAGCGCACTTTTTGCTATACTGGGGACTACATACGGCGGTGACGGAGAAAATAATTTCGCATTGCCAAATTTGTGCGGACGTTTTCCTATTGGTGCAGGAATGAATCCGAATAATGGAATTAATTATGAATTAGGGAATGTAGGCGGGGTTCCGAATGTAACACTCGAATCAGCAAATGTGCCTTTAGTGACACATATCCACTCGATCGACAATACTGTTAACGTCAGCGGTGTCGGCGATGTTCCGGTAAACCTGGCTGTTTGTATACCGGTTAATACAGATGCCCCTAGTTCTACTGGATATAGCAACAGCCCTTCCGGCAATAACTGTACACTTGCTGTAGCTAAAACTGGTAATGCGGATACAAAATTATATACAACTAATTATGCGACACCAAATGCCACGTTAAAGCCTTTTACAGCATCAACTAGCATAAATGTACCGGCACCGGCAGTAAGTGTAGAGTCAGCCTGCGCTGCAGCCGGACAGAGCGCATCTCTCCCTATTGATACTATTCCTCCTTACTTGTGTATAAACTACATAATAGCAACTACCGGATATTTTCCTATAAGACCGTAGGTGCTTACATAAGGAAAACTTAAAAGGAGGGTGTGGTAATGTCAATAACACAAGGTTCTTATATAACTGCCGCGGATATTATAAATCCAAGCGGGAGCTATGCTCATACTGAAGGTGAATTTACAACAGCAAGCAGCAGGAATGCTCATGCAGAGGGACAGTATTCTTTAGGAGCAAATGGAACACTTTACACCATAATAGCTTTTGATGATACTGCCAAAACAATAACTTTAGATACAGTATCAGGATTATCTGCAGGCGACTTATTACAGATAAGAATAATTGGCGGTCAGGCATTAGTAAATATACCTATAACAATTATAAACGGTTTGGTTGTTACTTTGAATACAACATCTACAATAAGCACATCTTGGAGATATGCCATAAAGCTTGCTGAAATGCAATATCCTGTTCATGCAGAGGGTTGTGATACAATAGCAAGTGGAGGTATTTCACATGTAGAGGGAAATAATGCAATAGCAAGCGGTTTTAGTTCACACGCAGAGGGTGTTAGTACAATAGCAAGCGGGACTTATACTCATGCAGAGGGCTCTAATACAATAGCATGTGGTTATATTTCACATGCAGAGGGTTCTAATACAATAGCAAGTGGATATTTTTCTCATGCTGGTGGCTATTGCAATCAATCAAAATACGCTCAAACTGCAATAGGTCAATATGGTACTGTTTCTTCTGCTTTTGATACTGCATATGACGCAGCCGAAGAGGCATTTATGATAGGTAATGGAACAGGGACAAGTACAAGAGGGTTGGCATTCAAGGTCTTATTCAATGGACAAACTTATGCCGACGGTACTTATACTTCTACAGGAGCCGATTATGCAGAGTATTTCGAATGGCTTGACGGTAATCTGGACAATGAGGATAGAGTAGGCTATTTTGTTACACTTAATGGGGATAAGATAAGAAAAGCTGCATCCGGTGACAGCTATATTATAGGTATTGTTTCCGCTACCCCTTCGGTTGCAGGTGATAACCAGGATGACCACTGGCAGGGCAAATACTTAACCGATGCTTGGGGCAGGGTTCAGTACCATGAAGTTATTATACCTGCTGAATCGGATAATGAAGGAAATATAATTATACCGGAACATACGGAAATTCAACCGATATATAACCCTGATTGGGATACCACAATAGAATATATCCCAAGGGAGAAAAGGAAAGAATGGTCTGCGGTAGGTATGATGGGTAAGCTGTTTGTCAGAGATGACGGAAGCAGTGTTGTTGATGGCTTCTGTATGCCTAATGATAATGGGATAGCAACAAATAGTGCAAGTGGTTACAGAGTCATGAAAAGGGTAGCAGATAACATTATTCAAGTATTATTTATATAGTGCAGGGCAGAACCAGAAAAATCTATAAGAGCCTTGGCAATTTGCCAAGGCTCTTAATTCTAGTTTTTATTATCAGATAGCTTTTGGTATATGCGGTCAAGAATTACCATTGCAGCCCATACAGGTAGGGGTTCATTTATTTTTGCTTTCCATTCCTCTGGATTATTTAATAATCCTCTGGAAGCAAGTTCATCAATAGCTTTAAATTTCCATGCTTCTTTATTTTTAATAGAAAGTTTTATAATTTCGGTTAGTCCGTTCAGCTCGTACATGAACCATTCCCTGTCAATGCTGTTTCCCGGGCAGGTTTTTCCTGCCGCAGGGCTATCCCTGTGAAACTTTACGCCGGTTTTGATATCCAGCTTCATTTGCGAGATAAAAAATGCACAAAATTTGAACATAGCTTTTGCCTGTTCACTACCGAACTTATCGCAGCCTTTATCAAAATTTCCAAGCATTTCGATGCAGAAGGCTCCTTCATTCCATCCTGTGATCGAAACAGGATCAATGTTGAAGTCTCTACCGGTTACCCACTTTCCATCTGGCAGGAGTGTCAGGTGCTGTGCTATATCTTTCCAGCCGTTTGTATTGATGTGATAATTGCATATAGCCGTTTGTAATGCAACTCCGTTTTTACCGTTATAATCTTTATGATCCGGTTTCCATGTATGATGGATGTGAAGTTGTACCACATTTCTTGACCATTTAAAAGTTTTTACATAATTGATTAATTCGGAAGTTGTCATAACTGTGTAGTTCATAATATTCCACCTTATACATCCCATCTTTTATTTTGGTTGACATAGAATTCAATCTTATTGTCAAGCCAGGCATCCATATCCTTATAGACATCTTTCAAGACTGATTCTGCTGAGGTTCCCATGATGGCGAGGGCTTTATTTTTCGCTGTGTGGAAAGATTTTTCCATTGCATCCTGGTCAAAAGTTCCCTGCTTTTTCATCTCATCAACTAAAGTTTGATTTACCGAAATAACAGCAGTTTCTATGGCGTCTTCTGCCACATTTAAGTATTTGCTTATTGTATCGTTGCGGATAATGTGCTCTAATTCTGTTGTTTTGCTTTTCAGAAGTCCAACAACATACTTTGATACTATACCCAGTAGAGGAATAATAACTACTGTCATTACTATGTTCATCATTTCCGGAGTAAGATATTTACTCATTTTTACCACCCCATATTATTTTTTTCTTTTTTTGAAGCAATTTCATAAAACGCTCTCATTTCTGTTAGATTTGATAAGAACTCCTCCATGTTTTTTTCGCTTGATAAATAATATTCACGACTGCTGCGGTCGAGGTCTGTAATAATTTTGAAAAGGTTCGAATGAGTGTCTGAAATTTCATGCTTTAACGAGTCAAAGTTATATATAAGCGTATCGAATTTATCCTCTTCTAATATTCTGAAGACCTGCAGCTTGGCTATGCTTTCGGATAGTGTTCTGAAGTTTTCTGCAATCTTGTCAACAGACTCCCTAAAGATATGCAGTTGTTCTGAACTTTGTTGTATAACCATTTTTAACCCCTCATTTGTTTTGACGGATGAATTCATAAAAACCTTAATTATTATCACCATTGCACTTAAGAATATCGACAATATAACTACCATAGCCCAGATTGATAGATTTTGGGTAGATGAATTTTCGACCATGCTTGTAATAGTTTTTTCTGTAAAATTGCTGATAGGTTGATAAGATAACACTTTGAGCCCTCCTTTCTTTATGAATGCATTTGTTTGAGTTATTAATTTGATCCTCCTTTTCGTTATCATAGGTAACCGGATGCGCTGTTTCACAACCTGTGTAGAAAAAGCAAATATACAAAATTATTCAAATTTGGATAAAATTTTACTATATGTGGTTGTTTTCTTATTGATGGATTTTACTAGTTATTTGTGGAGGTGAGTATATTTCAGGGTTAAACTTTCTACATAAATATCGGGCAGTAACGGGGGGGATTGTTGATGTATGCAAATTGTGATGCGGCAATAATACTATGCAGGAAATTGTTAAAACAGGCAGCATGGAGGCTTCAATATAAGGTTCGCATCCAACAGAATAGGGAATATATCGTTTCTTTTGATAATGAAATAGGCATTAGCAGCTTCGATACGGAGTTGGTATCAGATATGTTCGTGATGGAACTTCTGGAAGAAATTCCATGGGAAAAATCAAGATATATTATTCGAAGGATTGTTATTGAAGGACTGACAGAAAAAGAGGTTGCCATCGAGCTACACATTACTCAGCAGGGGGTGAATAAATGGAAAAGGAAAGGGTTAGAGATCTTGCGCAAGAATCTCAGTCATTCATAGACATGGTAAAAAAGGCTCAAAACGGAGATAAAGAATCAATGGAGGAAATCTTGAACCTTTTTAATGATGATATTGAACATTTATCACGCTTTATAAAGCTGCCTAAGGAGGAGGCAGCTCAGATGTTAAAAGCTGAGCTTATAAAAATAATTAATGAGAAACTATAAGGATAGGGTAAACTCCAAGGTATAACAGAGAGTTGTTCACTTTTCAATATATTTCTCTTGCATAATATGGTAATTTACTGCACAACTGCACCATATTAAGATAATTTTCGTACAAACTTCCGATATAGCACCCATATCCATATCATTGAAGACAACAATGACGGTAATAAAAACAGAATATTTTGTTCCATACAGAGCTTTGCAATCCAGAAGGATGGCAAAGGTGAAAACAGAAATTGCAGCTCAGACGGCAGGAAGAACGGAACGAACAGTCCCAGCATCAGAAGTCCCGACAGCTTTGCCATTGCCATGCCTTCCACTCTGTTGTGCGAAAAGGAGAATATAAGAAGCGATACTGCAATAGAGAGAAAACTTGTTAGTAAGCAGGTGATCAGTGCCATTTCAGGTGCCCATACGGTCAGCGAAAACCAGCGCAAGAGAAACATGGATGCAATGGTTGAAATTATTGCTGGAAAAAGCAGCCTTGACAGGATATACCCCTTTTTCCCTACAGGCGTTACTGCAATATAGCATGCAAGGTTCTCATCGTATTCAGTCAGCATGACCATGGAGGATACAAAACAAAACATGTAAGGAGTTATAAGGCTTAAAAACAAATCAAACAGCAGATAGTAATCGGCGAGGATTGCTGTCTCCTGAAAATATACGCATAAAATTCTTTCGGCAAAAGGAATGCCGAAATGAAAGAAGCAAGCAGCCAGAATAGGTGCAATACATACAACAATAAGCATGCTATCCTTAAAAATCTGCTTCATGAAAATACGAAAACATTGAAAAAGCGGCTTCATAATTTCACACCCCCCAGCAGTCTAAAGCTTTTTGTTACTGCACGGCATGCAAAAATGGCAAACAGAGCAGTCCATAGGCTTAGAATGAAAACAGCAGCAAGTGCATTAGGTCCGTTCTGGCAAAGTTCTATGATGCTAACGCCCGGATGGAATAGCAGCCAGCGAGGCTTCCAACCGAATAAATAGGCGATGGCAGGAAGGTTAATCAGCAGTTCTGCAGGAATGGTTGCTATAATAAACTGATTCAAAGATGCTATATTGGCTGCCAGCATCAAACCTACGGCAGAAAACAAGCAGGAACCGGCAAAAACTCCGATACTAAAGTAAAAAGGATTTTGGACTACTTCACCTGAGACACCAATTAAAATACCAACTGCTGTCGAAATAACGGCAATGGAAAGCAGCTTTGAGGTCACATATTCGTAAGGCTTGACAGGGGATATAGCAATGCTTTCCAGTACCCGTTCACTCTTTTCGAAAAGGACGATTGACCCCATGAAATAAAGTCCCATTGCGGCAGGATCGGAAAAGATCATCAGTATTGCGGCTTTTTCTCTCCAAGCATCCGGTAATATAAAGAGCAGGCTGATATAAAGTACGGTGAAAATAAGATACACGAAGTAAAAGCCGTATTTTAACTGAAAACGGATATCGCCTATAAGCAGTGTGGTGGTTTTCATTGCAGTCGCCTCCCTGTAAGTTCCACAAAAATATCATTTAAGGTGGGTTCGCTGCTGTGAATAGTCATCAGACGGTTTTCGAGGATAAGGTTTTGCAGCATAGAGTCCCCACCTGTTTGATTTAATGGGACTTCTCCAAGTTCTTCCCGGCCATTCTGGGAATAAGTATATCGAACCTTTGATGCGCCCCTTGACATAATAAGATTTCTCGGAGAGTCAAGAGCCTGTAGCTTGCCATCCACGATGAAAGCCACACGGTCGCAAAGCTCAGTCGCATCATACATATTATGAGTGGTCAGAATAATGGTTTTTCCCTTCTCCTTCTCCCGTAAAATTATATCCTTCATAAGCCTTGCATTGGATGGGTCGAGTCCCGATGTCGGTTCATCCAGAAATAATAGTGAGGGGTTATGCAGCAGTGCTTTTATGAAGTTTAACCTTGACTTCATCCCTTTGGAAAATTCTGAAACCTTCTTGTCGGCATCGTGAAACAAGCCAACACTGTTAAGTAAAGGATCAATTGTCACCCGGTTTTTATAAAGAGATGCGAAGAATTGCAGGTTTTCCCGTGCAGTCAGCTTTTCATATAGACTTGGAAATTCAAAGTCCACGCCAATATTTTCATAAAAGTTGTTATCATGGCGGTTGACTTCCGTACCGTTCACCACAACATTGCCGGAATAGCTTGTCAAAAGCCCCGTCAGGATTTTTTGCAGGGTACTCTTGCCTGCTCCTGATGGACCTAGAAAACCAAAAATTTCACCTGGGTTTACAGAAAAACACATATTTTCAATAAAAGGCTTATTTGTGTAACTGAAACGTAAATTCTTTACACTGATCATAAGATAACCCCCTCAAATATCTGAATTATAACGCCATGAATCATAATCCTTAAAGCATCGTCAAACGCATCATCTCCTATCTCATGTTTATGCAGCATTGAGAGAAAAATAGCACGCAAGGCGGCGCTGAAAGCTTTAATGCTTCCCATCCTCGTGCCTGGCAGTATGGACAGGAGTTTTTCTATGCTAAAATCATCTCTTTCTGCATGGATTTTCACAACCTCAGCGGGTAGTTTTCGCATAATCAGCTCCAAATCACCGTTAGTTATTAGCTGATATAAAAAAGATGCATTCACCTGTTTATATAGTTCAAAAATTAATTTAGTGACCTTTTCGGCAGTGATTTCCTCATTCACAGTGTTTATTTGATTAAGCAGATTGGCTTGTATTTCATCGTGAAACGCGCAAAACACATCAAAAAACAGAAGCTCTTTGGATTTATAAAAGAGATAAAATGTTCCCTTTGGGATATTCACCCGTTTTACAAGCTCGTCAACTGTTGTTTTCCGCACTCCAAACTGTGTAAGGCATGCTTTGGCTTCTTGCATCAGACGTTGCTTTATATATGTACATTCACTCTCTGTAAAGGCTTTTGGCATTATATACCCTCCTGAATGTTTGACTAAAAGTCAAACTATAGTCAAAATGTATCACCACTCCGACTTTTTGTCAAGCGCATTGAGGAGGTATGGAACAGGTCCATTGTCCCAACAGAAAAATATACACAACAACTGCTAATTAGCAATTACTTAAGGCATTTGAGAGATATAGTCAGCTAAGATGTGTTAAGTTGTTATAATACATATTGATTTCTTTATTCATTGTGTTATAGTAAAATTATACATATAATTGAAAATATGGGGGCTGATAGATGTTATGGGAAAAATAGTAGACAAGCTGGCAGATTTAAGCTTATGATGTAAGTAGAGCAATGCTGGAGTATCTATACTGCCATGTAATTAACTTCTTAACCGGAGCGGTATACAGACAGTTTTTGATACGGATTAAAACGAGGTTGGTATGATGTGGAATGATGACGGAAATCTTAAGCATTAAAGAAAATAAATTTTTTTCATCGGAAGGAATTTCTAAAAATTTGTTGAATATATTATAATGTTATAACATTAATACTGGGGAGAATAGAAATATGAATTTAGATCGAAATAGTTTTGAACCATTATATTATCAACTGAAAGAAATAATTTCGGAAAAAGTGAAAAATGGTGAATATCCAGTTGATAGTTTAATCCCATCGGAGTCAGAATTTTGCAAAATGTATAATATTAGCAGGATAACAGTCAGAAAAGCTATACTTGATCTGGTGCAGGAAGGTGCATTATACAGGGGCAAAGGCTTGGGAACATTTGTGATGAAGCCTGCAAAGGCGGCGAAGCTTGAAGGCGTTCAAGGATTTACTGAATTGATGCTCAGGTTGAATCAAAGGCCTTCAGCAAAGGTTCTGGATATAAAAGTAAAAAAGGCAACAGCGCATATAAGTGAGAAACTGGGTATATCCAAAGATGAACAGGTGATTGTGATTAAAAGGCTGAGATCTTCAGATGATGAACCTTTGTTTATTGAGCTTTTGTACCTGCCTTACTCGAGGGTAGCAGGGCTGGAGAAAGAAGACCTGGAGAAGTCGATCTATGGGATATTAAAAGAAAAATATGGCATAAGGATCACCAGGGTTGTAGAAACTTATGAACCTGTAATTCTTGATGAGTTTGAGAGCAAAATGCTAAAGGCAAAATCCAATGGGCTAGGTATGTTAAGTGAGAGACTAGGATATACCAAGGGAAATGATGTGATAGAGTTCAGTATGCATATATTTAGTGGGGATAGGTGCAAATTTTCAGTTGAAAGGTCTGAAAAATAGTCAATAGGGTTTCTATGTGAAAAAATCAGAATAAGTAATGTTATTTGATGCAGCATGAAAATATATGCTTCATGATTTAAATATCATAACATTATGACATTATTTGTTTACGAGTGGGGTAACTTCGATACAAGGTTTTTAGGAGGGGATTTAGTATGATAGGTAAAAAAATCAGAATGAAGCATATTTTCAAAGATGACAATAGAACGGTGATATCTGCCTTGGACTTTGGAGCATTTGCAGGTTCTGCAAAAGGGCTGGAAAAACCGGAGGACATTGTTCGTAAAGTTGTAGGAGGCGGAGCAGATGCTTTGATAATGACTCCTGGCTTTGCAAAAGCAACTTATGATATTTTTGGAGGTAAAGCTGGGCTTATATTAAGAGTTACGGGGGGATGCAGTAAGTTTAATACTGAAAATGCCTTTCATACCTTAACATCCAGCGTTTATGAGGCATGTCTTTTAGGTGCTGATGCTGTATGCAATATGGTGTTTATTGGAGATAAGCATGAACAGGAAATGTTTGAAACTATGCGGGTTCTTGGAGAAGAATGCTACAAGTATGGACTGATACTATTTACCGAATTGCTGCCGGGAAATTTTGAAAAGGCATATGATCATGATTGGATTGACTCGTGTGTACGTATGGGATTTGAATATGGTGCAGACGTTATAAAGACATATTATACAAATGATAATTATGAAAGCATCGTAGGGAACTGTCCAATTCCTGTAGTAATGGCAGGAGGTCCAAAGGATGCAGATATTTATACTACAATCGAAAAAGCAATGAATAAAGGTGCATCAGGTGTTGCAATAGGAAGGAATATATTCCAGTCGGAAAATCCTGAACAAACGGTCAATAAGATTGTCAGGCTGGTTCATGGAAGCACTAATGAAAGGTGACAATAATGGATAACAAAGAGACTGTATTTAATAAGGTGTCTTCTGATAGTTTAAAAGGATGGACATCTTTTACATTATTAATATCAAGTATGGTTATACAGATACTGGGGTTAACCCTAGGCGCCCAATTATTCTGGATGACAAGTATAAAGAATTTCATATTATCAATTATAATCGGGGATCTGGTATTATTTTTCTTATTTTGCTTGACAGGGAATATTGGAAGAATAAAGAGAATACCTACTGCTGCGTTATACGGAAATATTTTTGGAAGGTTAGGAACAAGAGTATTGCTTGTTTTGCTCTTGCCTACAGGCATAGTGTGGGTTGCATGGATGACGGAGATAACCTCAAGATCCATTATGACACTTTACCCGGATGCAAACTTCATGTTTATTGCATGTTTAATTATAGCAGTTTCAACTGTTAGTTCAATTAAAGGCATTAAGGGGATGGAATTCAGCAGCTTGATCCAAATACCTTTAGTAGTGCTATTTATGATAATAGGTTGTGTTGGTGTCTATAAAGGCAATGGCAATTTTAATTTATTAGCCAATAGGAATGAAAGCCTGAATCTTTTTCAGAGTGTTGTTTTTACAATACTTACATGGATAAGCTTCATACCGTTCTATCCGGATTATTCAAGGTTTGTTAAAACTAAAAAAGATATGTATATTTCTACAGGACTATCGTGGATATTAATTAATAGTTTGGTAATGATATGCGGAGGTATTTTTGCTGCTAATTCAGGTATTAATTTTGATTTGATCAAAGTATTTAAAAGCGTTGGAATTCCAGGGATTTTGCCTCTTTCTATAATTCTGCTCTGCACCTGGACCTTTAACGACAGGTCTTTATATTCTTTTGGAATATCAGCAAGCATAGTTATTGGAAATGAAAAATATAAAAGGTGGATAATGATTCTGGGAGGCGCATTTGCTTGCTTATTAATCTACGTAGGAATTCAGGATAAACTCCTTGAAGTGTTGAACTATTTGGGCGCGATATTTTCTCCTCTTCTGGGTATATTTTTGTGTGAGTATTATGTGACAGGAGGCTTAAAAGGTGGGCATTCAGAGTTTGAAAAGATGCCTTATTTTGAAGGCAGATCATTTATACCCTGGTTAATTGGAGGGTTGCTTGCATTAGTGACTGAAAGATTTCAACCAGGATTATCCATGGTAATAAGCTTTATAATATACTATATTATGGAAAAAGTTCTTGACACAAAGAAGAAATAAATTTAAAATGGAATTAATTCATGCAATAAATTGCACAAAATTTATTTTGGTTATTGCATATGTTTTGCACTAAACATTTTACTGTTAAGGAGGTAGAGTAGTGCCAAAACGTGTTGATTCCATGTTTCTTTATAAAATTGCCTGCTATTACTATAAAGATGGGCTTGGGCAGGATGAAATAGCTGCAAGGGAGGGATTATCGAAGTCTCAAATATCAAGGCTTCTTGATAAGGTCAGAACCCAAGGTATAGTACAGGTAAAAGTACTTCCCCCCGAGAACTTCAACTGTGAAGAGTTAGCCGAAGAACTAAAAGAGAATCTTGGGTTAGAAAAAGTAGTAGTCTCTCCTGTGGATATTAACTTTACACAGGATGAAAACCATATATCAAATTCAATTGCACTGACTGCTGCAGAGTATTTGTCTGCTGTAATAAAAAGTACAAGTATTGTGGGTGTAGGATGGGGCACCACCGTATATCAAACTGCAGTCCGGATGTCATATAATCAGGGAAATGAGTCTCTTTGTTTTGTGCCGTTAGTGGGCAGTGTAGGACAACATGCCAGATGTTTTCAAATCAATACAATAATAGATAGGTTTTCAGAGAAATTTAAAGCAAAAAGTATGTTTATTAACAGCCCGGCTTTTATTGAAAATAATGAAAGCTTGCTCCATTTCAAACTTGAAAAGGAAAAAGTAAGCAGGGTAATAGAAGTGTGGGATAAGCTTGAAACAGTAATAATAGGTCTTGGAAAGCCAATTGACAGATCAGGATATCTGAAGGAAGAAATGGAGTCGGATATATTTAATGAGTTGATGGAAAGAGGCACTGTAGGTGATATTTTAGGCCAGTTTTTTGATGGTAAGGGGAATGTATTGGATATGGGGGATAAGTATCACCTTATTGGTTATGACTTAAAGAAATTAAAAGAAATTAAGGATGTCATATGCTTATGCGGCGGAGAGGAAAAGGTTGATGGTATTATTGCTGCAGCAAGGGCAGGATATATGAAAACTTTAATAACAGACAGTGAGACAGCCAGAATGGTATTAGAGGAAGTCTAAGGAAAGGGGAAGTCTATGTCCAAGAGGTTATTACATGAATGGAGGTGTGTATTATAAAGGCGTTAATGTATTTGGGGATTAGAGATATGAAGCTTACAGATGTAGATAAGCCAAAAGGTGGTATTATAGTAAAAGTCAAAGGCAGTGGAATCTGCGGCACGGATTTGAAGACATATTTAAAAGGTCATCATTTGTTTAAACCTCCGGTGATACTAGGCCATGAGTTTTATGGCGTAATTGAGGAAGTTCCTGAAGAGGTAAGCGGGTTAAAGGTTGGGGATGTGGTGGCCGTTGCACCTTATTATGAATGTGGCAAATGTGAGAAATGTCAAAATGGTTTAGGACAGCTTTGCAATAATAAAGAAGGTGTATCATCAGGTTCCTTTTGCGAATATATTTCTATTCCGGCAGACTATGTGGAAAAAGGTGTTTACAAAGTTGAAAATGATGATGTATATACAATTGTTGAACCACTTGCCTGTGTAATTAACGGAATAAGCAAATTGGACATAAAAAACGGAAGTAATGTACTTATAGTAGGAGCAGGTCCCATGGGTTCACTTTTCACCCTCGCATTCTTAAAAGACGGTATTAAGGCTGCGGTAGCCGAGGTTTCTCCGAAACGTCGCAAGATAGTTGAAAGCTGGGGAGTAAAAACGATTTCACCTCAGGACGTAAAAAAGGGGCAGTATGATAATATAGTGCTCGCAGTAAATAAGGGTGAACTTGCAAAACAATATATTTCGCTGGTCGCAGATGGTGGAAATGTGCTTTTATTCAGCGGTCTGCCAAAAGGTGAGGATATTGCTGTTAATCCTTATGACATACATTACAGAGAGGTAAAATTAACGGGAACTTTCGGCTATTCCATAGAACATTTCAGGGAGGCATTAAAAGTGATTAAAGCAACCCCTGACCTTTTCAGAAAGGTTATTACACATACAATGCCGCTTGCGCAAGGGCTCAATGCATTTGAGCTTTTAGAAAAAGGTGAGGCTATGAAGGTCGTTCTGAAAACTTAAGAGGTGTGGAGATATGAAGATAGCTGTATTGTTTAATCCTAATGCCGGTGGTATTAAAAGCTACAACGTAATCGGCAAAATTTTGGGACAAAAGCTTAAAAAACATAGTATAAAAACATATGAAGGTTTTTTTGGACAGGCATATCTTAGTGATGCTGAAGTTATTTCCGGTGCCTATGATACAGGTGATTATATAAAGAATATCCGTTCCATAGTAATGAAAGTTATTGAAGCAGAACCTGAACTTCTGATTTGCATAGGCGGTGATGGATTTGCAGCATACATAGCCGATGCAATGCTGCGGAATAAAGTAAATATACCTATGATGGGTATTGCGGGTGGGACGGCAAATGTAGGTCCTATAGTAAATATTAAGCCGGAAGGATTGGACGCGTTTGAACTGGATAAAGTCAGGTTTTCCAATATAAGTGCTGTAGAAGTATCCTTTGGCAGCAAAATAACAGGATATGCTTTTAATGATGTAATTATCGGGGATACATTTCTAGGCACTATTGATGGGCAGATGCAGAATATAGCAGTAGAGCCCTTTTTAAAAAGCAATATAAAAAAACGGGTTATGCCATCGGCGGATATTGCCACAGATAGTTTTCAAATCATAAAAAACGGTCTGCCTGTAGAACACGTAATAAGGGAGCCGGCACAAATAGTTATATCTCCTATTGATGGATTGAATCTATACGGAAAGGCTGTTTCCGGAGCGTTATGTATTGCACCTTTTAAAAACTGTAGGGGAGCCTTGGCTCTAATTGATTCTGTAATTATATCCACGAACCTTGATTATAGAGAAAATGGGACAATTACTACTGAACATATACTTTTTGATGAACAGGATTTATTAATAATTTCCGGTCTTTCAGAAAAAGGGCATGTGATTATAGATGGAAATCCATTTATAAGATTTAACAATGAGGATGTTAATATAAGATATATTTCAAATGCTGTTACTGTTGCTGATGTTTAAAATGATTTTATTAACTAATGCCTATATGGCAAATGGGCGCTAAATAGTGTCTGTAAGGGGGGCTGGCATGTGAAGAACAGTTTCATGTTCAGGGGGCAAAAGTATGAGACGGGCCAGGTAATAACAGCAGCTACTATGCTTCTACCTAATCTTATTTTATTGGCTATATTTTTAGTATGGCCTATAATACAGGTCTTCTACATGAGTTTTACCAACTGGGATCTAGTAAAGGGTACAAAGGATTTTATCGGCCTTTCAAATTATAAATACCTGCTGCATGACGAGAATTTCTTTAAAGCCCTGCTTAATACTTTTAGTTATTCAACTATAAAACTATCTTTAGACGTTGTTCTATCCTTATTTATTGCGGTATTACTAGACAGAAATATACCCATAAGAAGGTACCTCAGAACTGTGTACTTTGCACCTGTTGTTGTGCCGGTTGTGGCATCCAGCTTAATCTGGATATGGTTTTATGACCCCGGAATCGGTCCCTTAAATCAGATTCTTACCGCTTTCGGCTTATCACCTTCTGAATGGCTGCACGGAGAAAGTACTGCTTTGTTATCAATAGTTATTTTCTCAGTATGGAAGGGCCTGGGATATAACATAATTCTTTTTCTGGCAGGCTTGCAGTCAATACCTGAGACATACATAGAGGCAGCTAAAATTGATGGTGCTAATGATATCCAAACGTTCTTCAAGATCAAACTTCCGCTTTTGTCTCCAGTTATGTTTTTTGTAGTGATGATGGGAATTATCAATTCTTTTAAAGTTTTCACAGAGATAAGTGTTATGACTCCTGAGGGAGGGCCGCTTTATTCTACTGCAGTTATGGTCTTCTATATTTATGAGCAAGCATTTGTCAGGTCAAGGATGGGTCGGGCCGGTGCGGCATCGGTTATCCTATTCTTAATTGTATTAACTCTTACCTTGATACAGAAGCAAATAGGAAAGAAAACGGTAAATTATGATTGATAAGGGGGGTGAAATTAATGAAAAGATTTATTAAGAGGTATGATTTTATGTCATTTGTATTGCTCTTTGTCGGTTCGTTGGTTATGATATTTCCCTTCGTATGGATGGTACTGTCGGCATTTAAAACTACGGCGGATGTATATACCTATCCGCCAAAATGGCTGCCCAGTACATTCAATTATGAAAACTTTGCTAAGGTATTCGAATATGTGCCGTTCTTACTTTATTATTTTAACAGCGTGCTTACCACACTTGTACAGACTTTCGCTCAAATTTCACTTTCCATAATGGCGGCCTATGCCCTTTCCAAGCTCAATTTTCCAGGCAGAGAGAAGATTTATGTTCTTATACAGTCAACAATGCTTATGCCGGCAATTGTTACAATGATTCCGCTGTTTATACTGGTAAGTAAGATGGGTATGGTAGATACATATGCAGGTATAATATTTCCACAGATTTTCGGAGCATTTACTATTATACTGATTTACCACTTTTTTAAGAGCGTTCCGAATGAATTGATAGAGGCGGCAAGAATAGACGGCTGCGGGTATTTCAGAATTTTGTTCAATGTAATGATACCAAGTACAACTACAGCAATTTCTACGGCAGTATTATTCACATTCCTTCAGCACTGGAGAAGCTATACATGGCCTCTCATTGTAACAAACAGCACAAAGCTCAGGACTCTTCCAATCGGTTTAAAGTATTTGGTCAGTGAGTCATCATCAGAGTATCAGGTGATGATGGCAGCTTCGCTTATGGCTATAATCCCGGTTCTGATTATGTACATATTTACAGAAAAACAATTTGTTAAATCAATTACATTAACAGGTATAAAATCTTAAAGTATAATATTTTGTTGCGGCTTATTATATCTAACAAAATTATTACAGAGCAGCAAAACACAATATATTAAAATGAAGGGGAGTTGTTTTTATGATTAGAAGGTTAAATTGTTCACGCATCTTTGTATTACTTATATGTGTTGTATTAATAAGCAGCATGGTAGCAGGATGCAGCCCAAAAGTAGTACCGGTTGAGAAGGCTGGGACGGAGGCAAGTGTACCTGCCGAAAAAGTAACACTGACATTCTGGTATGCTTTATCAGGCACTAGTGGAGAGGCTTTTAAAAAACAGGTTGATGAATTTAACGCTACTCAGAAAGAAGTATTCGTTGATGCAGTATATTCAGGCAAATACGCTGATACTGCAAATAAGGTGTCTGCAGCATTTGCATCAAAAACTGAACCAAATGGAGCTCTTATGTCAGCAGGACCTTTGTTCACAGGCGGAAGAAACAATTACTGGATTGGTGAGCAGATAGATAAAGATAAGGATTTCAATAAAGAAGATATTTATGAAGGTATGTGGGAATACGCAAAGTATAATGAAAAAATATGCGCTTTGCCATATGGTATTTCTACTCCCACATTATTTTACAACCAGGATATCCTTGAAGCTGCCGGTATAGATATAACTAAGGAGCCAAAATCCTGGGAAGAACTTTTAAGCCTTGCAGAGAAAGCTCAAAAGGATGGTAATAAGAATAATTCAAGCGACTTCTGGGGGTTTGACGTATCTGATGCACCGTGGCTGTTTAAAGCAATGTTATCCCAAAACGGCAATACAGTTGTAGAATTAAAGGATGGTAAAACAACACCTGTATTCCAGAATGAGTCTGGAGTTGAAGCAGCTTCTTTCTGGAAAAAGTTAGTAGACTCGAAGGTTATGCCTCAGGGGCAGCATGACCTGGCTGAAAAGAAGTTTTTGGCAGGGAACCTTGCGTTTATCGTTGCAACCTCCAGTAGAATACAGAAATGGGCTACCAATGAACAATTTAAAGTAGGTGCATTTCCGCTTCCTTATACAAAGCAGCCTTCAATACCGCTTGGAGGAAATGTTCTTGTAATATTCAACAAGGATGAAGCAGCTGATAATGCAGCATGGAAGTTTGTCAGTTATCTGATGAGCGTTGAGAAAAATACAGAATTTGCGCTGGCTACAGGATACTTGCCTGTTCATAAATCGGCTTTAGACCTGGATGAAACAAAAAAGGCAATGTCTGAGAACGCAATGTATAAGGTTGCATTTGACCAACTTCAAAATAGCTGGGCATACTGGCATTTTGATCAAATGGGGACGATGGATGAACTGCTCTACACCGCGCTGGAAAAGATAGAAAAAGCTGTAGCATCACCTGAAGAAGCTTTAAAAGAATGTGCAGAGAACTTAAAGAAGGAAATGGAGTAAAGGCAAATAATACGAGGGGTATAGTTTATGAAACAATATGCGTTTTCCACGGCTGCATTATTCCCCAGGGATTCTGCCGATGCATTGGAGATGATAGGAAAAGCAGGTTTTAAATATGCTGAGCTTATGCCTCAGTGTTTTGCCGATAATTCCGGATACTTCATCGAAAAAGCATTAAGAACAGGGGTTAAGGTGTCTTCTATACATTTTCCGCTTGCAATGTTTTCTATGCTGTATAATGCCCATCCGGGTATGGCTGCTGAAGTCCATGACTTTGGTTCTAAGCTTGTTGGAATGGCAAAACAGCTAGGCACTAAAGTTATTGTAATACATCCTCATAACCATGCAGATGTAAGATATAAAAGTTTATTAGAGAATCCTATCACCAATAATATAAAAAATCTTGCCGATTTATGCTTTGATAATGGAATAGTATTGGCTGTAGAAAACAATCCTAAGTCGCCAGGTGCTACTCCTGAGGGACTTCTGGAATATGTTAATGGGTTTTGTCATAGAGCAATGGCACCCATGGTTGATACAACAGAAGCGTTTGAGGCTGGGATAGATCCTGCTGTGTTTATCGGGAAAGTGAAGCCTGTACATATGCATTTAAGTGATTATGCGGGTGAAACAAAACATATTCCTGCAGGACAAGGAAGCATGGATTGGGGAAGTATTGCCCGGGCATTAAAAGACTATACAGGGTTTTTAACTTTAGAACCCTCCTATAAATACTATATTGATAATGCAGAAGCAATGCTTTATGATGCAAGAAAGTTTATGGATGACATATTTGGAAGCGGTTTTTGATTGAAATGTATGCCACCTGGTATAAACGGGTGGCATAATTCTTATCAGTTTAAAAAAAGGATAAAGGAGAAGATGATTATGCTTAAGAATACTGCAAAAGCTGTAATAGAGGCGTTGGCTGTAGGGGATGCGTTAGGTATGCCTACTGAATTTATGACAAGAAATGAAATAAAAGCAGGATATGGAATGGTTGACAAGCTCCTTTATCCTTCTGTTTCATGGATACATTCAAATTTAGAATATGCTTCTGTTACGGATGACACAGAGCAAAACCTATATTTGATAGATGCATACTGCTATGATAAAACCATTACAGTGCAAAATACGGCAGAACACTTACTTCGCTGGGTAAGAGAAACTCATGCGGATGAAAAAAAGTACATAGGTCCAAGCTCGTTAAAGGCATTAAAGGATATTGAAGGAGGGGGAGATCCATTCCAGGCAGGAAAAAGCGGAACAACATGCGGAGGCGTGATGCGTACACCGGCAGCCGTACTTTGCAGCAGGATTAATGATGAGCATTCATTGATGCAGTCTGTTTCAAACTGCTGCATCCCAACGCACAATACATCAACTGCAATTGAGGCGGCAATGGCATATGCATTTGCCATGCATGAGGCACTCCTCGGGAAAAGCATTGATGAGGTTATAAATGCTGCTATTATAGGCGGAGAGAAAGGTAAAAAAGTAGCTTATCCAGAGGTGTGCGCTCCTTCAATAGCTGCAAGGATAAAGTATTTGAAAGAGCTAACCGGAACTTTAAAGGATGCCGATGCTTATCTTGACTTTATATATGATGTTTTCGGTACAGGCATTGAATCTGTGGATGTCTGTACTGCGGTACTGGGGATATTCCTGTATGCCAAAAGGGATGTCTGGCTTGCTGTTAAAATGGGTGCGTCAATCGGGGGGGACACAGACACAATAGCAGCGCTTTCAGGTGCTCTTTGTGCAGCTTATTCAGGTTCTCATAACATACCTCGGAATCTGATAAAGGAAGTTATGAGTGTTAACAAGCTGGATACTGACGGTATTGCGGATAGGGTTAATAATTTGCAGGAAGCATTAAAGTGAGTATAAAGTAGTGAGGTTTAACGTAAGAATGATTTGGAGCGGATGTGTAAATGGAATACAGATTTGATGTTGTGATAGTGGGGGCAGGTGCTGTAGGGTGCGCAATTGCAAGGGAGCTTTCTAAATATGAGCTTAGTGTTGCGGTGCTGGAAAAGGAAAGCGATGTAGCGGGAGGCGCAAGCGGGAGGAACAGCGGGGTAGTTCATGCAGGATTTAATAATAAACCAGGCTCCCTAATGGCGAAGCTTTGTCATGAGGGCAATTCCGGATTTGAAAAAGTGTGCCAAGATCTGGATGTGCCATATAAAAAGACAGGAAAACTTGTTGTTGCCTTTAACGAAGCTGATATCAAAGGCATAGAAAGCCTGATGGCAGCAGGGGAAAAAAATAAAGTACCGGGTTTGAAAATTATTGGGAAGGATGAAATACAAAAGCTTGAACCCCATGTAGGCGGGATTATGGCTATGCTGTCTTGTGATACGGCGGTTACCAGCCCGTTTATATATACTGTAGCCCTGGCAGAAAATGCAGCAGTGAACGGAGTCCGGTTTTTCCTGGATTCAGAGGTCAGGGGAATAAGCCGGAAGGATGGGGAATTCAGGATAAAAGCAGGTGACAGTTATTTTTACAGCAAATACCTTATAAACTCTGCGGGCCTCTATTCAGACAGGATATCTTCTATGGCAGGGGATAAGGGCTACAAGATATATCCATGCCGTGGACAGTATTATATATTGGATAAGAGGGCAAGTGAGTTTTTAAAAATGCCTGTTTATCCTGTGCCAAGACCTGGAGAAGGAGGTCTTGGAGTTCACCTTACTCCTACGGTGGAAGGGAATATACTGATAGGACCAAGCGCAGAATACCTGCAATCCAAGTGCGACTATGGCACAACAACGGATGTCATGAAGAGATTATTCAGTGAAGCAAAGGAATTGCTTCCGCCTATAAGCCCTAAACATATTATCAGAAGCTACGCAGGAATAAGAGCAAAACTTGTAGGTCCTGAAAAAGGGGGATATGGAGACTTTATCATAAAGGAATCAGAAAAAGTACCAGACCTTATTAACCTGATAGGGCTCGAGTCACCGGCTCTGACGGCTTCGATACCTATAGCTGTTATGGTTGCTGGAATTCTCAATGAAAAAAATACCCTTAAAGAAAAGAAGCATTTCATAAAAGAAAGAAAGGGAATAATCCCCTTCAGGGATCTTAAAACAGAGGAGAAAAGCAAACTGATAAAAGCTGATCCCGATTACGGGGAAATCATATGCAGATGTGAGAAAATTACAAAAAAAGAGATATTGCAGGCTATAGAGAATCCATTAGGGGTAAAGACTATCTCAGGTATAAAATACAGAGCGCGGGCAATGATGGGCAGGTGTCAGGGGGGATACTGCCTTACAAGAATAGTGGAGATACTTACTAAAGAATACGGATTGTCCGAAGATGAAATAACCGAAAGAGGAAAAAACTCAAAGTTATTCATAGGGAAAACCAAATAGAATATATGGAGAGAATATTATGATGGTTAAAAAAGATATTTTAGTGATAGGTGCAGGGCCAGCGGGGCTGGCAGCAGCAGTGGAAGCGAAAAAAAACGGCATAGATGATGTGCTTGTCATTGAAAGAGAGGCTTTTCTCGGAGGAATATTAAACCAGTGCATTCATGATGGGTTTGGGGTAATAAGGTTTGGAGAGATATTGACCGGACCGGAGTATGCAGGAAAGTATATTGAGGAAGCAGAAAAATTGAAGGTGGAAGTCCTTAACGAGGCAATAGTGATTGATATTACATCGGATCGGGAGGTTACTATTGTAAGCCGGAAAGGACTGCAAGTCTACAAAGCCGGAGCAATTATACTGGCAATGGGATGCAGGGAAAGAACAAGGGGAGCTATAAGCATACCCGGCACACGCCCAGCCGGCATATTTACAGCAGGGGTTGCCCAGAACCTGGTGAATTTAAAAAATATAATGGTAGGCAAGAAGGTTGTTATACTTGGTTCTGGGGATATAGGGCTCATTATGGCCAGAAGATTGACACTGGAAGGGGCGGAAGTAATAGCGGTGGTTGAAAAATTGCCATATACAAGCGGACTCCCAAGAAATATCAACCAATGTCTGGAGGATTATGGAATACCGCTTCTGCTCAGCCATACAGTGGTTAATATTGAGGGAAGGGAAAGACTTAAAGCTATAACCATAGCTGGAGTTGATGATAAAGGGGAGCCTATAAGGGGGACATCAAAAAAAATTGAATGCGATACTCTTATACTGTCGGTAGGCCTTATACCGGAAAATGAACTTTCTATTAATGCATCTGTAAAGATTGACGAAATTACAGGAGGTCCCATTGTTGATGACAGTTTACAGACAAGTATACCGGGAGTATTTGCTTGTGGAAATGTGCTGCATGTTCATGACCTGGTAGATCATGTTTCTATTGAAGGTGAGCAGGCTGGGCGTTCCGCAGTTTCCTTTATCAAAGGAGAAAACCTAAAAAGGAATTGTATGATTGCAGTAATACCCGGCAAGGGGATAAGATATGCTGTGCCTCAGAATATATCAGGGGGAGAGGATATAACAATATCTATGCGGGTGACGGTCCCATTTAAGGAGAAAAGGATAGTATTTAGGGATAGCCGTAGTACAATAAAATCAGTGAAATATTTAAAACTGAACCCTGCTGAAATGGTGAGGATAAAGCTAAAAGCTTCCGAATTGGCTGGAATAGATAAGCTGGAGGTGGACGTTTGTGAATAAAGAACGGGAAATGACTTGTATTATATGTCCAAATAGCTGCAGCTTGAAGATAGTTTTTGATGACAAGGAAGAACTCGAAGTTCAAGGTGCTTTGTGTGAGAGAGGAATTGAATACGGCAAAAATGAAATTGTAAATCCGGTAAGAAATCTGACAACAACAGTAAAGGTAGTAAATGGTGTTCTACCCCTTGTAAGTGTAAGAAGCGACAGACCTATCCCCAAAAATAAAATGGCAGAAGCAGTAAAATTGTTACAGAGTATTCAACTTGAAGCTCCTATTGCTTTTCATCAGATCATATTAAAGGATATGCTCGGGAAGGGGATTAATATTATTTCTACCAGGGAGATCAAACGGGATTTATAAAATATACAAAAAAATAAATATAATGGGAATGCAATGATTGACACAAAAGGCAAGAAACAGTATATTTATACTAAGACAGGTAGGAAAAAGGTATTAAAGAAACTATTTATAAGAAGGTAGAGCGAATGAAAAAAATTAAATTATATTGTTTGCCATATGCCGGAGGCTCATCAGGTATTTATGCCGGATGGAATAAGCGTTTAAATGATTCTATTGAAATACACCCTATAGAATTTGCAGGAAGAGGAAAAAGATACAGCAGTTCTTTATATAAAAGTTTCGGACAAGCTGTGGATGATATATATAAATTAATTGAAAAGGATATAGCTTCATCCTCTGCATATTCAATTTTTGGACATAGCTTTGGAGGACTTATTGCTTATGAGCTTACACATAAGATTATTCAGGAAGGCAAACCCCAACCTGAACATATTTTCTTTTCGGGAGTAAAGGCTCCAAACGCTGAAAGAAGCAAAGATATAATCCATGAGCTTCCGGACGATATGTTCATGCAAAAGATAATAGCACTCGGGGGCACTCCCAGAGAAGTAATTGAGAATAAAGAATTACAGGACATAGTATTGCCCATATTAAAAGCGGATTTCACAGTCGATGAAACTTATGAATATATTGAAAAAGAAGGAAAAATTGGATGCGATATAACAGTTCTTTATGGTAAGTATGAAAATATAAAAAATGATGAGATAGTTGAATGGAGAAACCATACAACCGGTAAATGCGATATACATACGTTTGAAGGGAATCATTTTTTTATAAATACCCATACAGATGATGTGATTGGAATCATTAACAAAGTATTATCAAAAGAATTAATTTCTGGAAAATAAGTTTTTTTCATATTCAAATAGCAGAGCCGGAGATGATAGGTGCTATAATGGCATTATTAAATTCAACTGTATAAAATTAACACTTGACATTGCATTTATATAGGAGTAGCATAAAATAAATTATTTTTTACAGCGATGAAGAGGATCAATAGAGAAGAAGATTCTATAAGAGAGGGAAACTTACTGGCTGAAAGGTTTTCTGAGATTATTTTTCTTGAACCCACCCTCAAAGCTGCAGATGAAAAGTCTTGCCGCAGTCCTGCGTTATGGGCTTACAAGAGGACTATACAATAAAGCCTTTTTCTAGAGATGGTTTTATGTATTGTCAAATTGGGTGGTACCGCGAACAGCCTTCGTCCCTTTTATTAGGGATGGAGGTTTTTTATTGCATGCATAAATGTGTATCTTATTATGTATAATCATAGTGTTATAAAATGATTTAAGGAGGGTAAATGTATGGATGGAGGAAGTATACAGATTTTAATTGCCATGGTTTTATATGTAGCGGTGGTTATTGGCATTGGAGTGCATTACGCAAAGCGTGCCAATGAAAGCAGCGATAATTATCTTATTGGAGGCAGATCACTAGGCCCCTGGGTTGTTGCTATGGGTGCCGAGGCTTCTGATATGAGTGGCTGGCTTTTAATGGGACTTCCGGGAGTCGCATATTGGTTTGGCTTTAGCGATGCAGCATGGACTGCAATAGGACTTGGCATAGGTACTTATTTAAACTGGCTATTTGTGGCGAAAAGACTTCGCGGATACTCACATATCGCCGGAGACTCAATAACGATTCCTGACTTTATCAGTAACAGATTCAAAGAGGAGAAAAAGGTGCTGATGACAATAGCGGCACTTTTCATCCTGGTATTTTTCAGCGTTTACGCTGCAAGCTGTTTTGTAACAGTAGGTAAACTCTTTAGCACGTTGTTTGGCATAAAATACGTATATATGATGATTATGGGTGCTCTATTCGTGGTTTTTTATACATTTATAGGCGGCTTTTTGGCAGAAAGTGCATCAGACTTCATGCAGGGCATAGTTATGTTCTTTGCATTGAGTGTTGTATTAATAACAGGTGTTTCTGCTGCCGGAGGTATTACAGCGGTTATTGAAAACGCAAAGTCAATACCGGGGTTTTTTGATTTCTTTGGAATTGCACAGCCTGTACTTGCAGATGGAGTCCAACAAATCGGGGAGTCAGGTAAGCCCTTATTCGGCGAAGCAGGCAATTATGGATTATTAACCATCATTTCTACACTTTCCTGGGGGTTAGGTTATTTCGGTATGCCACAGGTTTTATTAAAATTTATGGCTATCAGAAAATCAAGTGATCTTAAATTATCAAGAAGAATCGCAATTATATGGGTTGCGATCTCCCTTACTGCTGCAGTAGCTATAGGCATGATAGGGAGAGTACTGTATCCTGATGCTTTACTTACACAAAGCGCATCAGAAAATGTATTTATTCTCATGTCTACTAATTTCTTTATTCCGGTATTTGCAGGAATAGTTATGGCAGGCATACTGGCAGCAACCATTAGTTCATCAGATTCATATTTACTTATTGCAGCTTCTGCGTTTTCAAAAAATATTTATCAGGGTATTATGAAAAAGGAAGCTAGTGATAAAGCAGTCTTGTATGTATCGAGAATTACTCTGCTTGTAATAGCAGCTTTTGCTATGATTATTGCTTTAGATGAAAACAGTATTATTTTTAAAGTAGTTTCATTTGCTTGGGCAGGTTTTGGTGCAACCTTCGGACCTGTTATGTTATTTTCATTGTTCTGGAAAAGGGTCACAAGATCCGGTGCAATTGCAGGCATGTTAGCCGGAGGGGGAATGGTCTTCTTATGGAAGCTGATTATTAAGCCTATCGGCGGAGTTTTTGGAATCTATGAATTATTCCCTGCATTTGTAGTGTCCTGTGTTGCTATTGTAATAGTATCACTATTATCTAAAGAACCACCACAAGATATACAGGATGAGTTTGAACTTGCAAAGACATACGAAGCTTAATTTATTACATTAATTGTTAAGAGTCAGGTATGGCGTATAGGCCGTACCTGATTTTTTTAGCAAGAATCTTGACGTTACACAATACGTAATGTTATAATTTATGTAATGAATCGAGGAGGTATGACTCTATGAAAAAAGTTACGCTGACATCAAAGAAAGAACTGGATATTTATATGAGTCCTATGCGTCAGAAGCTGTTGCACGAATTAAACATTGCAAATGCTCCTATGACCCCTAAAATGCTGGCTGATAAGCTGCAAATATCTGCATCCGGTGTGCAGCACCATATCAAAAAGCTGATGACACTAGGCTTGATAGAGTTGTATTACACTGAAGTAATAAACGGTATAACCGCTAGTTTTTATAGACCTGCTCAAGTGACAGTGCAGATAGGCTTAAGTCAATCAGATGCCCTGTCAGAGCAGCGGGAAGCATTAATACAGAATTCGATTGCCCAAGTATATGACGGCTTTTGTAAACAAATGAAAAAGAGGCTCAGCTTGCAGGGAGGTAAAGACTCTGACAGTCTGCAAAAATGGGGAGATATAATGTCCGGCGTTGTTCATTTAAACAAGCAGCAATCTGATGATCTGATGAAGATAATTACTGAATTTATAGAGCAATATGCTGTACCAACCTATGACAGCAGTCCATGGGAATATGCAATTATTGCATATAATGCAGAGGAGATATGCAATGACTAAAATGCAACAGGTCATTATTGCCATTAACAGCTTTTCTATGGGTATATTAATACCTGTCTTTAATTTGATTTTACTTGAAAGGGGTTCAAATTTACAAACATTACCTTTGCTTCTGGCAGTATACTCAACGGTTGTTTTATGTTTAGAACTGCCAAGTGGAATTTATGCTGATATACATGGCCGCAAAGCAGTATACTTATTGGCGTGCAGTTTTCAATTCATATTCTTTCTTCTTCTTATTGCAGAGGATAACATAGTATGGCTGGTATTTGCCATTATATTTTTGGGTTTAGGCCGTGCTTTTTCTTCAGGAAGCTTGGATGCTCTTTTCATAGACCAGGTCCTAGACTTGCATGGGGAAGGCTGCCTTGCCAAAGTAACTGCCCGAATGGCAGTTTCAGACGGCGCCGGTCTGGCAATGGGAAGCATTGCAGGGGGAATTATAGCTGCTGTTTCAGGTACTTATTTGACTAATATTATCTTTCGTGCGGCACTAACTGCGGTGCTTTTTATACTATGTTTGGTATTTGTAAAAGAGAAGCCTATGTATAATGCAAAACAGCACACACCTCTGATTGAGCATATAAGGCAAGGAAAGCAGGTTATATTTTCCACATCCAAATTTGGTTTTATATTTATAGGAGTTTTCTTTGCAGGCTTTTTGCTTAGTACTATAGAAACTTATTGGCAGCCTGCATTTATACAAATTCCAACTGTAAAAAACAGCACTTGGATGCTCGGATTTATTACCTTTTCGGGGTTTTTAGCAGTAGTTTTTGGAAATGTTATTGCAGAAAAGCTGCTGGATAAATACAGCAGCAACTGGTGGAATGTTTATAATATTTGCCGTATTATATTTGCAGTCTGCATTCTTGTTTTTGCTATTCAGAAAAAAGGCTCAGGCTTTGTGGTTTGGTATACCGGTGTATATCTGCTTTTGGGAGCCTGCAACGTGGCTGAAAGTACTTTAATTAACAGATTGACCCCAAACCATATGCGGGCAAGCATACTTTCGTTAAATTCTCTTACTGTACAAATTGGAGCACTGTGTGCTTCCATATTCAGCAGTATATTGATACTGCGGCTGCAATTTTCAGGGATATGGATTGTTACAGGCGGACTTTTAGGCGTATATGCCATGATTGTGACTGCTGTTACAAATAGAAGCAGTCAGGAAAGCCAGAATAAAACCAAATTGTTATCCTAAACGGAGCAGGGATTAAATGTCAACTTTGCTATAGGGTGCGAAGCGGCTGCTTTTTATATCGACAAGTAAGGTTATAGATGCTATCATTTGGATATAGTATAGTAGGTGGAAGAATATCAGAGAATTATTCATAGTATTATTATGAGAGAGGAATGAAAATAATGAAACAGGTTAAAATGCTTCAAGACAGGCTGAGAGGTTTGAACGATGCCATATCCCGTTATCCGTTGACTGCTGTTTTTCTTTTGGCAGCAGCAGCTATTAATGCTTATTGTATCAGCACGGAAAAGGATTATTCCAAATTTCTCATAACCTTTGTAGTTGGTGCATTTCTAGGTGCAGTACTGCAGGTAGCTTATGAACGATTTTTTTATAAATTTGCAAATCGTGCGATTTTAATGGCAGCGGCAGTTTTTTTGACAGCGGGATATTACCTTATTATTATGCCGGTTCCTAAGCTCAGTATGGAGATTGAAATCAGGACCTCGGTTGCGTTGTTTGCCCTGCTTATTGCTTTCATATGGGTTCCTGTTATAAAAAGCAAAATAAGCTTTAATGAAAGTTTTATGACTTCATTCAAAGCCTTCTTTAATTCTTTGTTTTTTTCCGGTGTCATTATGGGGGGTATAAGTATCATAATAGCAGCAATCAATCAGCTTTTATTCAGCGTGGATGAGAAAGCCTATCCACATGCAGCCAATATAGTTTTCATTTTATTTGCACCGATGTATTTTCTGTCTCTTATACCTGTTTATCCGGGAGCAACGGATAAAGACAAGTCCCAGGAGATTACAGATATTCAAGAGGAAAAAATAGACAAGGCATCCCAATGTCCGAAATTTTTGGAGATTCTAATCTCTTATATTATCATTCCATTGACAGCGGTATTTACGATAATTCTACTGATATATATTGTAAGAAATATCGGAGGAAAGTTCTGGACGGATAATCTTTTAGAGCCAATGCTCGTATCTTATTCAATAACCGTTATATTGTTGTATATTCTTTCCAGCAGACTGGATAACAAATTTGCGGTATTTTTCAGAAAGATCTTTCCGAAAGTACTGGTTCCTATTGTAATCTTTCAGATTATATCCTCAGTGTTAAAATTGGCGGATTTAGGTATTACACATACACGATATTATGTTATACTTTTTGGAATCTTTGCTGCAGCTGCAGGTGTTCTACTAAGCATTATTCCTGTAAGAAAAAACGGTATTATTGCTGCAATGCTGATTGTCTTTGCAATTGTGTCAATCATACCTCCTGTAGACGCGTTTACGGTAAGCCGGAGGAGTCAGACAGAAATGCTGAAGGCTGTGCTTTTGAAAAATAATATGCTTGATAATAATGTTATCAAACCAAATGCATCAATCCCTGAAGCGGATAAAAAGACGATTATAAATGCAGTCAGGTATTTGAGCAATATGGAATATACCGGTAAAATTGAATGGCTGCCGGAGGATTTCAGGATGTACGAAAACTTTTATAAAACTTTTGGCTTTAATGAATATGAAATGCTGGAAAATTATAACCAATCGGTCTACCTTGGACTTGAACAGAAAATGCCTATTGATATTACAGGGTATGACAGCTTTGTATACTTCAATATCCATATACCGGACAACAATGTTACTGAAAAGATTTGTGATATTGTGAAATCAGGCAAAAACTACACTCTAACAAAGTATACAACAAATGATCAATGTGACATATTTTTAAAGGGAGAAAATAACCGAGAGCTTATCCGGTTTTCGACCAGTGAGATTTTTGATAAGTTTTACAACTATAGTTCGGGCAAGGGGTTAATTTTAACGGAAGAAGCAACGTTCTCAGAAGAAAACGACTTGGCGAAAATCACAATTGTAGTACAGAACTTGAATATAGAAAAAAGCTCGAATCAGGCATTTTATGGGGCTGATGTATATGCCTTTGTTAAGATAAAATAATATGTAAAGGTATATTAAGACATAGTTATCGTCTTCTACTTTTCATATGTAGATTGCACTTAAGAAATTTCAAGGAAGAATTATGCAACCTATTGGCATTGTTCCGCTGGAAACAATGCCTTAATCAAGGAATATGATTTTGCAATATTAGAATGGAAATGTAAGATGTTTATTGCAAAACATATAAGTATACGCTTTTTAATAATAATTTTCGGAAAAGATGTTGACATAAATAATAATACATATTATTATAATAAATAACTGTTATACAAATAAATGTGATGATAGAGCAAAGTAAGTGGAGGAAGCTTAACAGGGAGAGACTGCCATAGATTGAGAGCAGGATCGAAGGGAAACCCGCCGAAGTTCGCTTTTGAACATGCGAGCTGAACTCATTTGGACTGTAGGCAAGCACGGAGTTCTTACCGTTAAAAGAGATAGGGTATCGGTTGTTACCTGTACCTGAAAAGTGCGCTGATTTTTATTTGGCGAATTTGGGTGGTACCGCGGAGTATAAGCTTTTCGTCCCGTATGTTGGGATGAAAAGCTTTTTTTATTGTATAGGAAAGTATATACCTATACAATCCTTCGTAGGTAACAATTAATTATAACATTAAAATTCCATATATTACAGTAATTGACATTATATAACAACAGTGTATAATTATTACATAATAGAAAATAATTCGACAGTATTTACATAAACAGCAGGTTATGGGTATATCAAATGGGAGTAGCTCTCCTATAGGTTCATAACTGGAAAAAGTCAATCAAAAATTCCACAAAGCATATTATACGAGGAGGATTTATTATGAGTAATTATTGGAACAAAGAAATCGAGTGCATGGGTGCTGACGAAATGAGGAGGCTGCAAGATAGAAGGCTTATTGCTGTGGTCAGGAGGGCATATGAAAAATTGCCGTATTATGCAAAAAAGATGAAGGATGCAGGTATAACTCCTGATGATATAAAAGGTGTTGATGATTTGCCCAAGCTTCCGTTTACATATAAAACGGATCTCAGGGATAATTACCCCTTTGGGACCTTCGCCGTGCCAATGTCACAGGTAGTGCGTGTGCATGCTTCATCGGGCACTACGGGGAAACAGACAGTTGTAGGATATACTGAAAATGATATTGAAATATGGTCAGAATGTATTGCAAGATCTTTATACAATGCCGGTGCTACAAACAAGGATATAATCCATGTTGCATATGGATACGGTCTTTTCACCGGAGGTCTTGGACTACATTATGGGGCTGAGAAAATTGGTGCTGCTGTTATACCGGTTTCTACCGGCAATACAAAAAGACAAATACGTCTTTTGCAAGATTTAGGAACTACTGTAATATGCTGCACTCCTTCCTACGCTTTATATTTAGCAGATGAGATGAAGGAAATGGGTCTTAGGAAGGAGGATTTGAAACTAAGAATAGGTGTTTTTGGAGCTGAGCCATGGACTGAAGAAATGAGGGGAGAAATCGAAGCAAAATTAGGAATAAAGGCCTACGATATTTATGGACTCAGTGAGGTAATGGGTCCGGGTATTGCTATGAATTGTCCTATGGAGTGCGGGCTTCATATTCAATCAGACCATTTTATTCCGGAAATAATAGACCCTGATACAGGGCTTGCGCTGCCGGAAGGTGCTGTTGGTGAGCTGGTATTTACTTGTATTACAAAGGAAGCACTGCCGCTTATAAGATATAGGACAAAGGATTTGTCGTCACTCTATTATGAAAGGTGCAAATGCGGCCGCACCACTCCGAGAATGGGTAAGGTAATGGGCCGCTCTGATGATATGCTGATAATCAGGGGAGTGAATGTTTTTCCATCTCAGATTGAATCTGTGATTCTTAAGTATAATGAGGTGCAGCCTCACTATATGATTTATGTAGATAGGATAAACAATCTGGATGTGATGGAGATACAAATTGAAACTACTCCATCTTTGCTCTCAGATGAAACCAAAAAAATAGAGAATATTGAGAGAAAGCTTTACAAGGATATTGAATCTACTCTTGGAATAAGTGCCAGGGTGCGGCTTGTAGGTCCCAAGACCATAGCCCGCAGTGAAGGAAAAGCTAAAAGAGTGGTAGATCGCAGAAATATCTTGGCGGGATAGGGTAAAATCATATATAGGTAATATACTTGTGTAGTAAATTGTTATTATCAAATGCTATAATAGAATATAAGACTTATCTATATAATAATGTTTAAGATTTACTTACTATTGTGAAAGGAATTGGAGCATAATGGAAATAAGAAACGTATCAATTATCGGATTAGGAGCATTGGGAGTTTTGTTCGGGAATCATCTATCCAAGAAAATGCCTAAAGAGAATTTAAGAATCATTGCTGAAGGGGATAGAATAGCAAAATACAATAGCGAACAGGTGTATTGCAATGGTGAGCGCTGCAATTTTAATTTTATGACACCTGAAGAATTATGCAAGCCAGCAGACCTGGTTATTTTTACAGTAAAGTATAGTGGATTAAAAAATGCTGTTCAAGCTGTGAAGAATCAGGTAGGAGAACATACTATTATTTTATCTGCCTTGAATGGAATTACAAGTGAAGCCATTATTGGTCAGACCTATGGAATGGATAAAATTTTATATTGTGTTGCACAAGGTATGGATGCAGTTAAGGTGCGAAATAGACTAACCTATGAGCATATGGGGATGCTCTGCTTTGGAGAACGGGAACCCGGTATTATGTCAGAAAGAGTAAGGACGGTTGCAGATTTTTTTGTAAAAACTGAAGTTCCGTATGAGGCTGTTACCGATATGAATAAGAGGCTATGGGGCAAATTTATGCTTAATGTTGGGGTAAATCAAACAGTTGCCGTATATAAAAGCAATTATGGGGAGATCCAAAGAGAAGGACAGGCAAGAGAGACTATGATTTCTGCCATGAGAGAGGTCATGTCTCTTTCTGAAAAGGAAGGTATAAATTTGACTGAGGCAGATTTGAACTATTGGTTGGGTGTATTAAACTCATTGAGTCCGGAAGGCAAACCATCAATGTATCAGGATATGGAAGCGAAACGTTACAGTGAAGTGGAATTATTTGCAGGTGCGGTATTGGAATTAGGTAAAAAACATGGTATTTCTACACCTGTAAACAAAGAACTATATGATATGATTAGATTCATAGAAAGCCAGTACTAAGCTTAGATATTATTTCACATACTTTTTACATAATTTCAATACTTTTATTCCAAAATCTCTGCTTATAATAAAATTGTAAGTTCGGTAAACGAACAAAATGATAAGGAGAGATGAAAAATGAAAAAAATATTAACAATGCTTTTGGTTGGACTAATGGTACTTAGCAGTTCTATTGCTGCTTTTGCGGAGGAGCCCAGTGATATTTCGGAGGGGAGCTCTTTTGAAGAAGGGCAGCAGGCTCTTAAAGAAGAACAAATGGCTGAAAGACTTAACCTGAAAAAGGAATTTACAGAGGAAATACACCAAATTAATACCCTGAGAATAGAAAAAAATCAACTTCAAATTCAAATTATTGAAAAGCGGGATCAATTGGTTGACCTTTACATCGAAGCGAAGGAGCTTGGAAATAGCGAGGCATTGAAAGCAGCGAAGGAAGAAAGAACCCAAATTAAAGGAATACGTGATGAAATAAAAGCTCTCCAGGAGCAAGCTGCAGCAGCAAGAGAAGCATTTAGAGAAGCAGTAAAAAATAACGATATGGAAACAGCCAATGCAGAGATTGAAAAATTGATAGATATTCATAGTTCTATCAATGACAAAATGGAAGAAAAAGTTGAAGTACTGGACGCGATTATTGACATACTTTCGTAGCTCTTCACTTGTTAAAGCGGATACTTATTAATAGGTATCCGCTAAATTATTTCTATATTGAAGAGAATGAAGACAAGGAGGCTCGTCCATAGAAATAGATTCATGGTATAATTAAAAGACGGGGGTGTGTCTCATGAAACATATTTTTGTGGTTGATGATGAAAGAAATATACGGGATTTAATCCAGAAATATTTGGAAAAAGAGGGTTATCAAGTTACTGCTTTTGAAAACGCAAAAAATGTAGTAAGTGAAATTAATTGCTTGAAGCCTGATTTACTGGTACTGGATATCATGATGCCTGGCAGTGATGGTTTGGAATTGTGTAAAGAAATTCGAAAACATAGAGAGATCCCTATAGTGTTTGTATCTGCCCGGGATGAGGAACTTGATAGAATATTGGGATTGGAATTAGGTGCAGATGATTATCTTTCAAAGCCTTTTAGTCCCCGTGAATTGGTAGTACGAATAAAAAATATATTGAGAAGATTAGAAAAAAGCAGCCAGATTGAGGCTGAGGAATTAATTGTAAAAGATATCAAGTTAGAATGTCATAGAAGGTACGTAGAAAAGGATGGTATAGAGCTAAAACTTACTACGAAGGAATATGACTTGCTGGAGTTTATGATTCGAAATAAAAGCATGCCTTTCACAAGAGAGCAGTTGCTGGAGAAGGTCTGGGGATATGACTACATTGGAGATATCCGAGTAATTGATGATTTGGTCAAACGGTTAAGAAAAAAGCTGGCTGAGGTAGAGGCCGTATTGGAGATCAAAACTGTATGGGGATATGGGTATCGAATAGATGATTAAAATGAAGATAGGTAAAAAGCTGCTGCTTACATATTTAATACTTCTGATTACTGTTCTTGCTGTAACAGGTATCACCTTTAAGGTGCTGCTTCAACGATACCTGATCAGTGAAGCTAAGACAGTATTGAGAACAGAGGCTCAGGCAATAGCCGGTGCTTTAGAAAAAATACCTATATACGATGGGAAAACAAGACCGAACCTCTTAGCAAAACGGGAAATGCGGGTTCTTGGGCAGTTTATCGATTCCAAGGTAATTGTGTTAAACAATGATAGAAAGGTTATTTATAATAATTTTGAAGGAGCTGACAAAGGAGTATTACAGACCTTGGTCAATAACAATAAATTAAAGGTCAGAGGATATGTTTCTGAGCAAGTGCCTATTCTTTCAAAAAATGGAGAGGTAAAAGGTAACGTATTTCTATTTACCAAGACAGATGATCTCAATAAGATCAGCCAACTGATGAATAGGACACAATTTATGAGCTTAATTATGGGCGGCATAATTGCTGTGATTTTAGGCATGATTTTTAAGAGTGGATTAACTAAACCCATTAGGAAGTTAAAGCACTATATGAGTAATTTTTCTTTCAATAATAACCAAGAGGAGCTTATTATTGATACCGGAGATGAAATAGAAGAATTGGCAGAATGTTTTTCAAGTATGGTTCAAAAGTTAAAAGCATATGATGTTCAGCAAAAGAGATTCCTTCAAAATGCTTCCCATGAATTAAAAACTCCGTTGATGTCAATTCAAGGTTATGCAGAAGCTATTAAGGATGGGATTGTTGAAGGAAATGAAATACAAGAAAGCTTGGATATTATTATTGATGAAAGCAAGCGGCTAAAGAGAATTGTAGATGAAATGATTTATCTGGCTAAATTGGATAATGTGGAGGAGACTTTTCATTTTGAAGCATCCAGTATCCAGGAAATTATAGATCAGGGAGTGAAAAGTGTAAAAGCTTTAGCTGATGCTAAAGAGATAAACCTTAAAGTAGAAGGTGATTGTTCCGCTAAAGGATATTACGATAAAGAAAAGCTTACGAGAGCTGTTATTAACATACTCAGCAATGGAATAAGATATGCTGATAAGGAGATCACAGTAAATTGGAAAGCTCATGATAATTATATTGAAATTAACATAATGGATGACGGAGCGGGCTTTCAAAACGGGGAAGAAAGTAAGGTATTTGATCGGTTCTATAAGGGTGAAAAAGGTGGAACAGGTATAGGTTTAGCTATTACAAAGGCTATTTTGACTGGTCACAATGGTAAGATCGAAGCCTATAATGCCATACCCAAGGGGGCTGCTTTTAAGATTGTACTCCCACAGTCAGGTTAAAGGCCTAAATTTATACATTGACATTATTATTTATATATCATATTATATATAAAACATAAATAATATGGCTTATGGAGGATTATTATGGAGGCTGCAAAATTTAAAAATATAGCTTGGGATTACACAAGAAAAATTGCAGAAAGTATGAATTGTGTATTCAGTCCTATAAGTGAAAATTATGGACTGACAATGATGCAGACGAGAATCCTTATGGAGTTGTACAGATATGAATCTCACACAATCGGAAGTTTAGCAGATAGTATATGTGTTGCAGGCGCTAATATTTCTGCCATGTGCAAAAGGCTTGAAAGCCAGGGTTTATTGGAACGTATCAGAAACAGAGAAGATGAGAGAGTAGTTCGGGTAGTAATTACAAAGTTAGGAAAAGAGACTGCAATGGAGATAGATAAATTGTGTAATGATAAGATTTCACAGCATTTAGTTGTTGAAAAAGAAGAGATTTTTGATGATATTATTTTGGGATTACAGAGATTGAATGAGTTATTACAAAAGATAAACAACGTTGAAAAAGAATAAGCTGAAGTTGAAATAAGGAGAGTACTTATATGAAAGAAGAAAAGAACCCTAAAAAGCCGATAATTTTATACTATATAATTACATTGGTAATAGTGATGATGCTAAATGCATATATTTTTCCGACTATGCTGCAGAATCAGATTACTGAGGTAGACTACGGTACATTTTTGACGCAGATAGAAAAGAGTAAAGTAAAAAGCGTAGAAATCCAGAATAATCAAATAGCATTTACCGAAATTGACGGAGCGGGAGAAGAAAAAATATATGTAACAGGACGTGTAGATGACCCGGAGCTTGTAAATCGCCTTCATTCTACAAATGTTAAATTCTCCAAGGTAATTCCAAAGGAAAATTCACCTTTAATGAACTTTATATTGTCCTGGGTTCTTCCAATTATTATTTTCATAGGACTTGGGCAGTTGCTGACCAGCTCCATGCAAAAAAGAATGGGCGGCAATGCTATGTCATTTGGAAAGAGCAATGCCAAGGTATATGTTGAAGCACAGACTGGCAAAACCTTTGCAGATGTTGCAGGACAGGATGAAGCAAAGGAAGCATTAACTGAGATAGTAGATTTTTTGCATAATCCGGTAAAATACAAGGAAATTGGTGCAATCATGCCAAAGGGGGCATTGCTTGTGGGACCTCCTGGCACTGGCAAAACGCTGCTTGCAAAGGCTATAGCAGGAGAATCAAAGGTGCCGTTTTTCTCGATTTCCGGCTCTGAATTTGTTGAGATGTTTGTCGGTATGGGCGCTGCAAGAGTGAGGGATCTTTTTAAACAGGCTCAAGCAAAAGCTCCTTGCATCGTATTTATTGATGAAATTGATACTATTGGTAAAAAACGTGACAACGGAGGAATTGGAGGCAATGATGAGAGAGAACAGACATTAAATCAGCTATTGGCGGAAATGGATGGTTTTAGTGGTGAAAAGGGTGTAGTAATCCTTGCTGCAACCAACAGACCGGATTCTCTTGATAAAGCATTGCTCCGTCCTGGCAGGTTTGACCGCCGTGTTCCGGTAGAATTACCTGATCTTGCAGGACGTGAGGCTATTTTAAAGGTACATGCAAAAAAAATAAAGTTAGGGAACGATATAGATTTCAATGCAATAGCAAGAGCAACCTCCGGTGCCTCCGGTGCGGAGCTTGCCAATATAATAAACGAGGGGGCACTGAGGGCAGTAAAGTATGGCCGCAAATATGTAGAGCAAATTGATCTGGAAGAGGCTGTGGAAGTTGTAATTGCCGGATATCAGAAAAAAGGCGCAGTTATATCTCCAAAAGAAAAGCAGATTATTGCATACCACGAAATTGGTCATGCTATTGTTGCAGCAAAACAGGCTGAATCCGCGCCTGTGCATAAGATAACAATAATACCCCGTACTTCAGGAGCACTAGGATATACAATGCAGGTATCAGAGAATGAAAATGTGCTGATGACAAAAGAAGAGGCTGTTAATAAAATTGCTACCTTAACCGGTGGCCGTGCTGCTGAGGAATTGATTTTTGGGACATATACCTCAGGGGCAGCTAATGATATTGAGCAAGCTACTAAAATTGCGAGGGCTATGGTTACCCGTCTGGGTATGAGCAAGGTTTTTGACATGATGGCACTTGAGACAGTGACAAATCAATATCTGGGAGGGGATGCTTCCCTGGCATGTTCTTCTGAGACAGCATCCAAGATTGATGAAGAAGTATTGACAATAATAAAGAATGCTCATGAGAGAGCAATTAATATTTTGAAAGACAATATTGATAAGCTTCATTCGTTATCCTTGCACCTGGTTGAGAAAGAGACAATAACAGGTGATGAATTTATGAAGTTGTTATCAACATAAATAGCACAAAGAAGAATAAAATGTATAGATGGAGCATATAACAAATTTAAAAAAGATTGTAGAGGATGTTATGCAAAAACTTATTAGGAAATTGTTTAGCAGAGTTATTTTGGTTGGAGCAGCTATACTGATTCAGGTTTTTGCCATAGCTATAGTAATATGGAAATTCATTAGTTACTTTGTTTATTTTTATGCTATATGTACGTTGCTCAGTGTATTGGTTGTACTTTGGATTGTAAATGGCAGGAGCAATCATTCCTATAAGCTTGCATGGATTATTCCGATTATGGTTTTCCCTATCTTTGGGGGACTATTTTATTTGATGTTTGGCGGAAACAAATCCAGCAAAAGAAATAAACAAAAAATGCAAGAGATTGCAGAAAAAATGCATAGCTCCTTGCATCAGAATCCAGAAATCATGAAACACCTTGAACAGGAAAACATGAGTGCTGCCAATCAAACAAGATATATTGAAGGATATTCTGACTGCCCTGTTTATAACAATACAGCTACGGAATATCTGACACCCGGTGAGAAAAAATTTAAGCGTATGCTGGAGGAATTGAAGAAAGCAGAGCGCTATATTTTTCTTGAGTATTTTATTATCGCAGAGGGTGTTATGTGGGGTGCTATATTAGAAATTCTGAAAGAAAAGGCAATGCAGGGCGTAGATGTCCGCATAATCTATGATGATGTAGGCTGTCTGCTTACTTTACCTTATGGATATGAAAAAAAACTTGAAAGCATGGGAATCAAATGCAGCGTATTTAATCCGTTTATACCGGTTCTGTCTGTCCGACTGAATAATCGTGACCACCGTAAGATTGCTGTAATAGATGGGCATACAGCTTTTACCGGAGGTATCAACCTTGCAGATGAATATATCAATGCTTATGAAAAGTATGGATACTGGAAGGACTCTGCTATTGTCATTCATGGTGATGCAGTATGGAGTTTTACGGTTATGTTTCTTTCTATGTGGAATTTTCTCAGAAAAACTGATGATAACTATGAAACATTCAGACCATATACTAAAAAATCCGGATATTTTATACCGGATGGTTATGTACAGCCCTTTGCTGATAGTCCGCTTGACGATGAAGCAGTAGGAGAATCTGTATACCTTAATTTGATTGGCAAAGCGGAGCAATATATATATATCAATACACCATATCTGATTATTGATAATGAGATGTGTACGGCTCTATGCTTAGCAGCAAAAAGAGGGGTAGATGTCCGTATCGTAACTCCTCATATTGCTGACAAGTGGTATGTTCATGCGGTGACACGCTCTAATTATGAGGTATTAGTAGAAAGCGGAGTTTGCATCTATGAGTATACACCTGGTTTTGTTCATGCAAAAACCTTTGTTGTAGACGATATGTTTGCTGTAGTAGGAACGATTAATTTGGATTATCGCAGTCTGTTTCTCCACTTTGAATGTGGCGTCTGGATGTACAAAACAAAGAGCGTGTTTGAAGTCAAAGAGGATTTTATTCTTACATTGGAAGTTTGCCGGACGATTACTTTAGAGGATTGCAGGAACATAAAACGGTACAGAAGAATGAGCAGAAAGATTCTCAAGATATTTGCCCCACTGATGTAAACAAAATAATGCAAATTGGTGAGCAAAAATCATAGTATGCAAAATATGTTTATATCGGTAAAATTTAAGCAACCCGGATGTTTTTACATTGGGTTGCTTAGGTATATAAAGAGGGGTATTCTGATTATCTTTTATTTTTTATAGTAAGTTTTCTATTTTATATTCTTCAGATTTGGCTTTATACCAGGTATCATAGGCAGTTGGCAGCTTTTCATTGAAGAGAGTCTCCTTTACCTTTGCCTTACTTTCTTCATAAGTAGCTGCTTTTGCTGCTTTCTTGTCTTCTACCTTTATGATATGGTATCCAAATTCAGTTTTTACCGGCTCGCTGATTTTTCCTACTTCTAAAGAAAAGGCAGCATTTTCAAATTCTGCAACCATAGCTCCTCTTGAAAAGAACCCAAGTTCCCCGCCCTGTTCTTTATTGCTTGTGTCTGTTGAGTATTCTTTTGCCATTTCAGCAAAATCCGCACCAGCCAACAGTTTATCACTGACTTCCTTGGCCTTTTCTTCGCTGTCAACTAAAATATGACTTGCTTTTACTTGTTCTTTTGTATCGAAGGTTTCTTTATTTGTCTCAAAATATTCTTTCATTTCTTCTTCTGTTATTGTAATTTCAGGTTCAAGCAGCTTCGAAACCTTCAAATTCGCTTCGATTTCCTTTTTAAGTTTATCCAGGGTATAACCATACGACACCAGTGCGCTGTCAAATTTCTCCTGCCCGCCATACTGCTCAATAATTTCATTTAACTCCTTCTGGACGTCCTCCTCAGAAACTGTAATATTCTGTTTTTTAAGCTCCAAATCAAGAACTTTTTCTGAAATTAATTTATCTAACGTTTCCTGACCATATTGCTCTTTTAAAAGATTATACAGTTCATCCTTATTAATGGCTTCACCATTAACACGGGCAACTACTTCACCCGATTTTGTATCTGACGCCGTTCTAGTACTGTAATAAATAGTCCCAATTAATACTGCTATTATTAAAACAACTATTAGAATCTGAAAGTTTTTTTGTTTTATTAAGTTTTTCAAAAGTTTTCCTGCCTTTCTAAAGTAATATTTATAATTATGGCCGCAATGTTTATTTGCCAAACATCAGCCTTATTTTACTACACAATCCTTAAATGAACCTTAAATTTGTAAGTTGACATAGTTGTCCTGCTGATTACTGACGATTGCTGCGGGGCAGTTCGATGGTGAAGGTTATACCTTCATTTACATTACTTTCTGCAAATATCTTCCCGCTGTGCTGCTCAATTATTGACTTTGCTATGGCCAGACCAAGGCCGTAGCCGCCGCTTTTTCTTGTTCTGGATTTATCGGTGCGGTAAAATCTATCAAATATTTTATCAATTTGCTCTTCAGGGATCCCCTCTCCGGTGTTAGTAACTGATAAAGAAATATTACTGCTACTCTTCTGCAAAGCAATGCTTACCGCACCTTTGGTGTTTGTATATTTTACAGCATTGTCCAGAAGAATCATAACTACCTGCTTAAGTTGCTCACTATTTCCATGAATTATCAAGTTCGGCTCTACGTCGTATTTGAATGAGAGGTTATTTTCGAAAATCACAGCCTCCATTGCTAAAATAATATTTTCCACAGCCTTGCTTAAATCAAAGTCAGAATATATCATTTTGGTATCAGAATAATCTAATTGAGCCAGATATAAAAGGTCATTAGTCAACTTAGTCATTCTGTTAACTTCCGATTTTATATAATTAAGCCATTTCGACTGATTATTTATACTGTCGTCTCTATTGGAGAGAATAACGTCAACATTAGTATTAATAACGGTTAAAGGAGTTTTCAACTCATGGGATGCATCGGCAATAAACTGCTTTTGCTTATCAAAGGCTTCCTTAACCGGGTTTATAGCTTTATTGGCAAAAAATCTGCTTATAAAGAATATAAAAATCAGCATAATAGATGCAGCAACTAAGAATGTATAAATAAGATTTGTAAGAATCCCCTGCTGGGAAGTTATGTTCAGAAATACAAGCATGTAACCACCCAAATATGGTTTTATTATATATGCCCAATTGCTGCTGTCAAGTTTTATATCACCTGTACGAGTATCTTGAGACACTACGGTACTCTTTGCAGTTTCATAGAACTCCATATCCATATCAAAGACTGAGAAAATAAAAAGGGTATTCCAATTTTCATCTGTTGCTATAGTAAATGAGCCATAGCGTTCATGGGGGAGGGCAATATCGAAGCTATGCTTTGACTCTCCCTGACTTGTGTATTGTTTGCTGTAGAATTCTGATATTTTATTTAATTCCATACTAATATCAGAACGAACATTTTTATAAATTGTAAAATAAATAGAGGAAAAAGCAAGAAGCATCATTATCGAAATTATCACCAGGTTCAGAATGAGAAATTTATTTCTAAGCTTGGTAAACACTAATCTTTTACCTCCAATGAATAGCCTACCCCACGGATAGTATTAATTGATACACGTGATTCCAGGAATAAGAGTTTTTTTCTTAAAAAAGAAATATAAACCTCCACATGATTGTATTCAACTTCGGAATCAAAGCCCCAAAGCTTTTCAATAATCAATTCCTTAGATGCAACTGCATTTTTCCGTAAAATAAGAAGCTCTAGAAGTTCACTTTCCTTCAGTATAAGCTTCACATCCTTGCTGCCCTTTGACAGCTTGAGGGTTGCTGTGTTTAATTCAATATCTTCATATTGTAAAGTGTTGTCCGGTAAAACTTCACCTTTGCGCCTGGATAAGGCTCTTATCCTTGCAAGCAGTTCCTCTGTTGCAAAGGGTTTCGCGAGATAATCATCCGCACCGCTGTCAAGACCGGCGACTTTATCGGAAATCTCTCCTTTGGCGGTAAGAAATATTACAGGTGTAGAAATACCTTCTTTTCTAATATTCTTCAATATGCTTATGCCATCCATTTTAGGCAGCATTATATCTAAAATTATCAAATCATAAATATTGCTTAAAGCATTATCTAATCCACATTCCCCATCATTAGCGGAGTCAACTGTATAGTTATTCTTCTTTAGTATCTGGGTCAAAGCTTCTGAAAGATGAAGTTCATCTTCTACAATCAGTATTCTCATAGTATAACCTCCGTTTTAGTCCTATTAACCGTATTATAGCATATAGAACCTTTAATAAACCTTAAATTATTGATGAATAGAAATTGTTTAATAACTTTTCTTGTAATCTTATTATAGAAAATTGATAGCACCTTGAGATAATTAGCTACAAAGTGAGAACAAAAGACAATTTACATTATATGACAAAGAACCATACTATTTAATAAAAAGTATTGCTATATTTTGTAATAATATGTATTATTATAGTAGTATATATTGGTTTATAAACTATACTTTGGTAAAAATATTTTTTTATTACATCGTAGTTAAACCACTGGTGTTCAAATTATTCAAATTGCTTTATTTGTAGTATTCTGTGTAATATCACACAGAATACTTAAGTCCAAAAACGCAAATAAGTCTATTTATGAATAATTTTGTGAAGTATATAAAAAAGGAGAGTTATTATGGCTAAAAGTATTGGCGTAATCGGTGCAGGCGTAATGGGCAAGGGCGTTGCGCAGCGTTTTGCACAAAATGGCTATAAAGTCATACTTCTTGACAAGAACGGGGAAGTATTGAATTCAGCCTTGCAGGAAATTTCAAGAAATCTGAGATTTATGAATATGTTTCAGAAGAAGTTTGATCTTGATGAGGTTATGGGCAATATTTCTGTTACCATGTCATATTCCGACATGGAAGATGTTGATTATGTTGTAGAAAATGTTCCCGAAGTGCAGGAAATCAAAAAGGAAGTATATATTGAGCTTGAAAAGGTATGTAAGGCTGAATGTATCTACATGGTAAATACATCATGCATTCCGATTACACTGATCGGTTCATTTACCAAAAGGGCCGAAAAGGTTATCGGAGTTCACTTTATGAACCCAGTTCCAATGAAGAATTTTTCAGAGGTAATAAGAGGCTGTCATACAACTGAAGAAACTGTTGCCGATATAAAACAGCTTCTTGAATCAATCGGAATTTCCATTGAGGTTGTAAATGACAGTGCAGGTTTTGTATCCAACAGATTGTCACATCTCTTTATGAATGAAGCAGCATTTCTTGTATATGAGGGTGTTGCTACAGCTGAACAGATTGACAACATTTTTAAAAATGGATTCGGACACAAAATGGGACCTTTGGAGACTGCTGATTTGATCGGAGTTGATACAGTACTCGATTCTCTTGAAATTCTGTACAAGCAGTATGAGGATTCAAAATTCCGTTCATGTCCTCTTTTAAAGAAGATGGTAAGCGCGGGATTGCTTGGGAGAAAAAGCGGAAAGGGCTTTTACGATTATTAATCAGTAATATTTAAGAATTGGAGGTTGTTAGCATGAGCAGTCAAAAAATCAAATGCGTTGTGTGGGATCTGGACAATACACTCTGGGATGGTATTTTGCTTGAAGATGAAAAGGTGACTCTCAGACCCAAAATGGTTGAGATAATTAAAGAGCTTGATCGCAGAGGTATTTTGCAGTCTGTCAGCAGCAAAAATGACTATGAAACAGCAAAACAGAAGCTTGCTGAATTAGGCTTGTGGGAATATTTTATTTATCCGCAGATTAACTGGAATTCAAAGTCTGAAGCAGTAGCTGAAATTTCCAAATGTATTAATATAGGGATAGATACTCTTGCATTTATTGATGACCAGCAATTTGAAAGGGAAGAAGTGAAGTTTTCATACCCTGAGGTTTTATGCATTGATTCAATGGAGCCTGACGGTATATTGGATATGAAGGAAATGATTCCGAAATACATAACCAGCGATTCAAAGAACAGAAGAAAAATGTATCAGAATGATATTGCCCGTAATCAGGTCGAGAAAGATTTTGAAGGTACAAAAGAGAAATTCCTGAGTACTCTGAATATGGTATTGAAAGTCAGCAGTGCAAAGGAAGAAGACCTGGAAAGAGTTGAGGAGCTTACAGTAAGAACTCATCAGCTTAATTCCACAGGATATATATATTCGTTTAATGAGCTGAAGGAATTTATAGAGTCCGATGATTATATAGTTATGGTTGTTCAGCTTGATGACAAATACGGTGAATATGGAAAGATTGGTCTGGCTCTTGTTGAAAAGCATCGGGATATCTGGGAGCTTAAGCTGCTATTGATGTCGTGCAGAGTTATGTCAAAGGGTGTTGGTAATGTTCTGATGAATCATATCATCAATAAGGCAAGACAGAACAATGTAGTATTAAGAGCTCAGTTTGTTCCGACGGAACGAAACAGAATAATGTATGTTACCTATAAATTCAATGGTTTTAAAGAAGTTGAAAATGACGGATCCCTTATAACCTTAGAAGCTGATATGTCATATGACAGAATAATTCCTGATTATGTAACATTATTAGATGAAGGTGGGGTGAAATAATGGATTTTTCTTTGACAAACGAACAAAAGGAATATAGGCAGGAAATAATTAACTTTGCCCGTGAAAACCTTAATGACAGTGAATATCTGGAAAAATTTTCACCTGAGATGTGGAAAAAGGTTTCGGATTTTGGACTTTTGGGTATGACAATGGGTGAGGAATACGGTGGACTGGCAGAAAGCTATGAAACTGCTGCAATTGCATTTGAGGCGCTTGGATATGCCTGTAAAAATAACGGATTTATCTTCGTAATAAACAATCATATCTGGGTATCGCAGAATATTATTTATTTGTATGGATCCCAGTATCTGAAGGATAAATATCTTCCTGATATGGTAGAGGGGAAGAAAATCGGAGCCATTGCTATTACAGAAGCCGAATCAGGATCCGATGCTTTCAGTATGAGAACAAAAGCTGTACCGGACGGCGACAGCTATATCTTAAACGGAAGCAAAATGTTCATTTCTAATGGTCCTATTGCTGATGTATTTATTGTTTTTGCAGTAACTGAAACAGAGCCTGCCAAGAAAATAACTGCATTTGTGGTTGAAAAGAATTTTGAAGGTGTCAGCGTTGGCGAGGACATAGAAAAAATGGGACTAAATGCATGTCCTACAAGTGAACTCGTGTTTAATAATGTCAAGCTTCCCAAGGAAAATATTCTTGGCAAGCTTAATTGCGGTGCAAATATTATGACAGGTGCAATAGAATGGGAAAGGTGCTTCGAATTTGCTCCACATGTAGGGGTTATGCAGAGAATTATGGAAGACTGCATTGTACAGGCAAAGGGCAGAAAGCAGTTTGGAAAGCCGATCGGTGAATACCAGGCAATCTCACATAAAATAGCAGAAATGCAGATAAGTATTGAAATGGCAAAGCTAATGCTGTATAAAATCGCATGGCTGAAAGATCACAAGCGTACTGCATATATAGAAACCTCCACTTTCAAGGTATTCGTAAGTGAGAACTATATTAAAACGTGCAGGGATGCCATGCAGATATTCGGAGCGTACGGCTACACCAGGGAGTATGATATGGAAAGAGAAATGCGCGATGCGCTTGCTTGCAGTATATATTCCGGAACAAATGAAATGCAGAAGAATACCATATACAACATGGCAGCAATTAACTGCATTTAATGCATAGCACATATACTGTTGAGGATTGGAAAAAGTTATGAAAATAGTAGTATGCATAAAACCTGTTAAATCGGAGCTTGTATTTCCCAATGAATTAAGAAATGAAGCTTTTGTAATGAACCCTTATGATTTATACGCACTGGAAGAATGTATAAAACTGAAGAAGCAGACTGATTGCAGTATAGCATGTGTTTGTATGGGGCCGAGGGATTCGGAATGTATACTGACAAAAGCTCTGGCAATGGGAACGGATGAGGCTGTTTTGCTGAACGATGCTGCATTTATCGGCTCGGATACCATTGCAACTGCATATATATTGTCAAAAGCAGTCAGTAAGCTGGGATATGTTGATTTGGTTGTTTGCGGCGATAAATCAATTGATGGAGAAACCGGCCAGGTTGTTTATGGAATCAGTGAACATCTGAAATGGTTTTGTGCTTCCAAGGTGGAAAATGTAATTGAGGTCAGCAAGGAGCAGATTATTTTACAGCGCAAAGATAATGATGTTAAAACTACCGTTCGTTTTTCTATGCCTGCTGTTATTTCGTTCCATGATTTCAAGCTGAATCAGCCGAATATAAACCTGGTTGCATTAAAAAAGGCAAAACGCAAAGCAATAAACGTATGGGGCGCAAATGATTTAGAAGCGGATACTTGTAAGTGCGGTACGAACGGTTCAAAAACAAAGGTGCTGAATATCAAGAGTGAATTCATCAAAAAGAAAAGCACGGCTGTTGAGGGAACAACGATTGATAAAGTAAATTTGATTTTTGACATTATTTATGGAAGAATTGGCGACCGTTAGTCATGGTATAGTGGACAAGTTTGGAGTGAGTAAAATTAAGACTAACAATGAGATATTTGTCATATGCGATACAGAAAAATATGACAGTGAGCATATTCTGCAAATAGCAACAAAAGCAAGAGCACTTGCTGACGATTGCGGTAAGGATGTAGCTGTGTTGTGTATCGGTCATTACAACGAAGAGCAATTTAAAACAATCAGACAGTATGGCGTAAATACCGTAATAATATGTGAGCAGGCAAAAAAACTGAACGTCAGGGATTTCAGCGGCATTGTATCAGCTGTAATTGAGCAGAGAAAACCTGAGGTCATATTATTTCCTGCATCGGATTTCGGAAAATCTGCTGCTGCGATATTATCAACACGGTTTGAAGCGGGATTAACTGCTGATTGCATTGATATTGAAATTACTGAAGATACCGATTTCTGTTTTTCCAGAGCTGCAATCAATGATTCGGTAACTGCAAAAATCAGATGTGTCAACTGCTGTATGAAGATGTGCACTGTTAAAAAGGATGTATTTATAAAGAAGAAGTATTCAGATACGTTAACAGGTGAAATTGAGAAATTCACTTTTAACCTTCGTGATGAAAAACCGGGTGCAATTTTCGAAATATTGGATATTGTTAAAAGTGAGGCCAAAGAAAAGGTTGATATAAGTAAGTATTCAATCGTTTTCTGTATTGGAAGAGGTGTCAAGAGTAATGAAACTAAAGAAAAAATATATAAGCTGGCTGAAAAATGTGGTGCCGGTGTTGTAGGTACAAGAGCGGTTGTAGAAGAGCAGATGATTGAAAAAGAACGGCAGGTTGGTCAGTCGGGTAAAAGCATTTCTCCCAGAATTTATGTGGGATTTGGAGTATCAGGAGCAAGCCAGCATATGGTAGGAATTAAAAATGCAGGCGTAATAATAGCAATTAATAATGACAAGAATGCTGCGATATTTGATTATGCTGATTATGCGATTGTTGATGAAGTGGAATCCATTGTCGGTGAAATGGAAAATCAACTTCACAATGTAGAATAACAATCAATAAACATAGTAGACGTGTAACTTGTTTTAGGAAATTATACTCAGTCAACGGTTGACTAATACCTGCCGGTTCAACCCCGAACCACTGTTAAAGATATGAATGACCGTGAAATGGCTACTGCATATTTGCTCACTTTAAAGCGTGCAGGCAGAGAGTATGCCTGGGCGGCGATGGAAACCGCAGTTCTCATGCTTATGATGTATGGCAATATGTATCAGGTTGTTCCGGAAAATCAAGAGCGCATAAGCCAATTAGCACAGCAGTATCAAGAAACTGTTGACGGCAATAGCCGAAGCATGTACCAGCAGTAATGCTGACTGCTTCTTTATGAAAATGTAGAGCTTATTATTTTACACAATTCTAAGACTCCATCTATTATAAGGTGGAGTTTCATTATTTAATTCAAATAGGGATAGTTCTTACCTGTATCCCTGATGTTCAGCTATGGCTGAATGGGTTCACTTCAAAGCGGCTCTGTTTTTGTCAGTGCAGTCAGGATAGTAATGATATATAATGATATAGGAGACTAAATTGCTAAAGGAGCTATAAATGGAACATTCATGTAAATTGACATATGTTTCTAATGCGGGTGTCATGCTTCAACATGATGGCAACAAGATACTGATAGATAGTTTATGTGACTCAATGCTGTCTATTTACAAGAACCCTTCCGATGAAGTAAAAGAACTTATGATCTCGGGGGTTACTCCATTTGAGAATGTTGACGCTTTGCTTTTTACCCATAACCACACGGACCACTTTGATGCTGAGAGTACAGTGAGATTATTAAAGCGTAATATAAATACGTTTATGCTTGCACCTCAAAAAGTTGTCATGGAGGTAAAGCAAAGGTTTCCTAATGCTAAAAGTAATAGATTTATAAGTTTGGATGACAGCCTGGGGAAAACCCAGATAAATAATATAAATGGAATTAATATTCAATCAATTTCTATGATCCATGATGGGAAAGAGTATGAGGATGTTGGCAACTTGGCATATCTTGTTGATATAGGAGGAAAAAGAGTCTTACATATAGGAGATGCAAAACCCATACAGGAAAACTACATTCATCTGGAGCTTATCAGTAAAAACATAGACTTGCTTATTGCGCCATTCCCATATATCGGCCTGCCTTCAGCAAGACAAGTGATTAAAAAATATATAAACCCAAGAAAAATTGCAGCGGTTCATCTGCCATACAGGGAGCTTGACAGTTATGGCTGGATAAATGCAACGATGAAGAGCTATCTGAAAGTAAAAGAGAATTTCATAGAAACTGTGATTTTTGAAAATCCGGGTGAATGCATGAGTATATGAGTTGAAGAAACACTTGTTCTTGAGGCATGTAAAAAATATGGCAGGATTGCAGGTATATTCTGTGGTACCCCAGAGGCTGCCAAGAAAAGAGCAGAACAGGGCTTCAAGTATATTCCCATAGGAATGGACGTTACATTAGTAGGAAGTTATCTGAAGAATGTTATAAGTAGAGCAAAAACCTTTTAGATAAGCTTCAAATTGTTCTTTAACTGAATATATTATATGTAAAAAGGGGTTAGTGTTAAACTTTTCATATGAAGCATAAAAGTATAGGCACCGACTCCATAATGGGGTGAGTTAAAGATGAATACATTGAAGCGAGTATCTAAAGTTTTTGAAACAGCGCAGCAGATTCTATTTGATGATTCCTCTAAGATTGTTTTAATGAGTGACTGTCATAGGGGTGATGGAAGTTGGGCAGATGATTTTTCAAGGAACCAAAATCTCTATTTTACTGCCTTAGCACATTACTATAATGAAAATTATATCTATATAGAGCTTGGTGATGGAGATGAACTTTGGGAGAATAGTAAATTTTCTGATATTAAGCAGGTTCATAGTGATGTTTTCTGGCTTCTGTCCAAATTTTATAATAAGGGCAGGCTTTATTTAATCTTTGGGAATCATGATATGGTTAAAAAGGACAAAAGTTTTTTAAAAAATAATTTATCTATGTATCTTGATGAAACCGAAAGAAGGTTTATTCCCCTGCTTAAAAATATAAAGCCTCGAGAAGGTTTAATTTTGAAGCATAGAGCCACAGGTGACAAAATTTATCTGCTGCATGGGCATCAAGTGGATTGCTTGAATGATAGATTGTGGAAGTTAGCCAGATTCTTAGTAAGGTATTTATGGAGGCCGCTTAACACATTTGGAGTAAATGACCCAACAAGGACAGCGAAAAATTATGAAAAAAAAGAGTTAATAGAGAAAAGACTTACTGAATGGGTAATAAAAGAAAAACACATGCTTATTGCAGGACATACACATAGGCCTATGTTTCCTGAAGTAGGTGAGCCCACATATTTCAATGATGGAAGCTGCGTACATCCCCGCTGCATAACAGCAATAGAAATTGTAAATGGTTATATAATGCTAGTAAAATGGGTTGTCAAAACAAAGAATGATGGTACATTGTTTATAGGTAAGGAAGTGCTCGCCGGATCAAGAAGACTAAGGGATTATTTTAACTCCCTTTCCACGCAGTCTTTTTCTCAAGGATATGATGTGGCTGTAGACCCAGGTTATCAATTGTAAGAGAGCTTAGGTAAAGCTATGTAACTTATAGACTTCATGTTAAGACTAACCTTCCTAATGGAACATTGCCAGGGTTACGGACATATATAGCTTTATCTGCATAGCTGCATAGAAAGTCAAGTTGTGGTAGAATATAATCTGATAAATATAATTTGGCACGGGTAAAGTTATAATTTAAGCTATAAGGAGTGTAATGTGAAAGAATATAATTTTATTTATAATGGTAGAGAGTACGAGCTTGGGGAGAGTAATTGCAATTATGTGATAAACGATGAAGAGCATCCGGTAACAGGTATTGAAAAGTCAGACATAATTGAGCTGCTAAGCCAACAAGAAATAGTTGGCTTTGATATTGAATACTATGATCAGCCTTGTCAAAAATGTCTGGCGGGGAAAAAAGAAAAGGACAAATATTTCAAATTCCTTGAATATCACTTTTTTATCTTCACAAAGAAAGGCAGCTATGTAATAAGCAGTATTTCAACAGAATATGAAAACACATCATTCACGAAGCTGCTTAAGCAAGGTGTTATAGATAACAGCTATATTGTAAGTATTGCAATATGTGTTGAGTGCGGAGACTATTCTATAGAAATCGAGCAATGTGATGTATAGACATAATTCGCAATGAGCATTTTAAATAGTATTGACAGAAAAGCTATAGAGAATGCATTAAAAGGTAGGTAACAGGCTCAGAACCAAATAAAGGTAAAACCCGCATTATTTGCGGGTTTTACTTTTATTTAAATAAAATTCTGCTGCTAACCTCTGCTATGGAATTGCAGCCGGTTAGTATCATGGCGGATTTTAGATCGGCTGCTATGCTGTCAATATAGGCTTTTACCCCTTCTGATTGTCCACCGAAGGATGCCGGAACAAAAGGTCTTCCAATTAGTACGGCATCAGCTCCGAGGGCAAGCATTTTAAGAACATCTACTCCGCTTCTTATACCGCCGTCTGCCAATATCGTAACTTTTCCCTTAACTTTTTTGGCAATTTCAGGCAGCACATCTGCCACACCAGGGGTTTGATCAAGTACTCTGCCTCCATGGTTTGATACAACAATGGCGGCAACGCCGGCCTTAAGTGCAAGCTCTGCTTCATCGGGGGTCATAATTCCCTTTAAAAGGAAAGGCAGTTTTGTGCTTTTGACAATTTCGCTTATGTCTTCTACAGACTTCGGACCAACTGGTTTGCCATGAAGGGCAAGGGTAATAAGACCTGCTGCATCTATATCCATACCTACTGCAAAGACTCCAGCTTTTTCAGCCATATGGATTTTATTAATAACCTGCTCATTCTTCCACGGCTTTATAACTGCAATTCCATTTCCACCTACATTTTGAAGCTCTTCCAGGTTTGTTAAAAGAAATGAGTCTATTGCGGTATCTCCAACAATGGGGTAAATTCCGCTCTCATGGCAGCCTTTGATTACCCAGGAAATATACTCCTTTTCTGAATACTTGCCTCCCATGTTAAGAGTTGTCCCTGACACAGGAGCAGCAAAAACAGGAATACTCATTTTCTTTCCAAAGAGCTCATAAGATGTATCGGGATTTTCACAGTTGTGCAATACTCTCATATTAAGCTTATACTTTCTCAGAGCATCAATATTTACAGTAAAAGCTTCGCCGGTACCTTTTCCGCCCATACCGGGTACTTCTCCAGAACATGTTTTACCATTACAAACAGGACAAACTCTGCATGCACCATTCAGATTTAGCTTGGCGTTTTTTAACACTTCATTATAATTCATAATTTATTTACCTCTTTATTTATAGGTGATTTAGTAATAGAAAAATTCGGAGGGCAAAGCCTCCGAATTTATTTACATAGAAAGCATAATATACTTCTTATGATTTTACATTCTGGTTCTTTGACTTGTCTCCAAAGAATGTTTGTATGGTGGTTATAATTAATATTATTGCCAATATAAAGAGAACTGATGCTAGAGTTCCAATGATAATGCTGCCGCCTGCAAAATTGCTCTTGGCCACTAGCACAAGAGCTGTAAGTGTGACTGTAAACATAAATATCATTGGAATTACAGTCATTAAGTTCTTCTTTCCGGACTTAGCCAGCCATGCTGAAACTGCAAGCAGTGACAGACCTGCAAGCAACTGGTTAGCAGAACCGAATATCGGCCATATCTTCTGGTATCCGTATGAAAGCAGTAATGCTGATAAACCTACCGTTATAGCAGTCGCTACATACATATTAGTCAGAGGTGTTTTTGTTCCATCGACTTTGGTTGTCATTTCCTGGAACATATAACGGCCTATTCTTGTTGCAGTGTCAAGACTTGTGAGAGCAAATGCAGAGAATGCAAGTATTACAAATACGGTTCCTACAGGAATGGGAAGACCAAAACTGCTCATGAACCCTGCAACACCATTTGCGAATATCTGAGCCGGAGTACCCTTTGCTCCTGCCATACTACCTACTGCAATAAGTGCTATTATTGCAACTACTCCTTCAATAAGCATTGCACCATAGCCTATAAGCTTTGTATCTTTTTCATTTTCAACCTGTTTTGAGGTTGTACCTGAAGAAACCAATGAGTGGAAGCCGGATATTGCTCCGCAGGCTACTGTAACAAACAGCATCGGGAAAAGATACTGGGCCTTGGCACCCTCACCAACTGTGAAGCCCAATGATGCAGGAATAACCATTGCAGGTCTTACAAGTAATACGCCTATTACTGCTCCAGCAAGCATTGCATACAGCAGGAAGGAGCACAAATAGTCTCTGGGCTGCAGCAGTAACCAAACTGGCAATGTTGATGCTGCGAATATATATATAATAAGTAATATATCCCATCCAAACTTTGAAAGCTTGATAACCGGGAACTGGTAGCCTATCCAGATACAGAAGAACAACAATGCTACACCTACTACAGTAGATACAGACAAACTTGCCCCTTTTCTATAGACAAAGAAGCCAAAACCCATTGCAAGAAATATAAAGAGGACTGATGCAGTACCTGCTCTTGCTCCTGTAATTAACTCAGGCTTTGCCGCATCAAAGGCGAAGGTACCTGCACAGATATCGGTAAATGCTGCAACAACCAATATCAGTGTGAGATATGCAAAGAAGTTAAAGAGCTTCTTGCCGGTTTCACCAATGTTAACTCTGATTATTTCACCTATGGACTTTCCTTCATGTCTGACTGATGCGAAGAGTGCACCCCAGTCATGGACGCCGCCTACAAATATACTTCCGATTACAATCCAGAGATACACAGGCAGCCAACCGAATATTGCTGCTGCTATAGGTCCTGTAATTGGGCCAGCACCAGCTATGGATGAGAAGTGATGACCAAGAAGTACTTTTGCATTTGCAGGACAATAGTCAATATCATCCCTTAATGTATGAGCGGGAGTTTTCCTGTTCGGGTCAATTCCCCACTGCTTTGCCAGGTAGCCACCATAAACAGCATAAGCGGCTATGAACAACACAATGCCGATGAGTAATAATACTAATGAGTTCATAAAAAAACCTCCTTTTTATAATGCATAGGAAAATGTAAATTTCCTTAATGCTCCATATTTATCAGGTGCATTTTATAAAAGGGCTCCGAAGTTATTAAGATGCTACAATAATGTTTTTTTCTTTAAAGGTGAAATTGGTACACACTCTTTACAATTTTACCAGCTTTGTTGGTCACAATTTCATCGTTATCAAGTCCTACGCATATAAGCCTTACATCACACCAGCCTTTAAAATAGAATGAGTACACCCTACTGTAATTATACTTTTCTGCTATTTTTCTTGCATTATTATTGATACTATTACAAATGATTACTCCAGTAACATACGTACTCATGTGGTCTTTTCCTGGTTTAATATATTCATCTGCTATTTTCTTTAAAAACTGTCCATAAGCGATAACTTCATCTTCAGCGACGGTGTCATATTTCTTAATATAACAGTATTCATGGTTTTCATACTGGTCTATTATATCATTTTTAGTAATGAATGTCCTTCCACTAATATTGGAAAATTTGGCAAGCATATCTATTTTATTTCCTAATATCACTATGTCTGTTTCGATACTAAAGTGTCTTTCAAATTTCGATTTTAACATTTCTATATATGTTTCGTATTTCATCCGATTCCTCCATATGAAGATTTTTACTATACCATATACATATAATAAATTATACCTGTATAATTTAATTATATATGTAATATACAAGCTGACATATAGTGTTGCATTAAATGACAAAATGCGCTCACAAAATACATTTATATGCCCATTAGCTGTTTGAACAATAATATGTTTTGCCTGCTTACCGGAATCTCTGAACTCAATCCTTTCAGCTTAAGCATATATGTATTATTGAACCAGGGGATAATCTCTACTATTTTATCAATATTAACGATATAGGAGCGATGGCATCTGAAAAAATTATTTTGAGGCAACTTCTTATAAAAGTCAGAAATGCTTGAGATAATTTTAAACTGGTCATCCTGTGTATATACATACAATTCATGCTCGTGAGCCTCGCAATAATATATATCACATATATTCAGAACGAACATTTTATCATTTTTCCATAATGTTATTTTGTCGCTGCTGTGCTTGTTGGCTACAGAATTTTCAAGTTTATTCAAGGTATCTATTATCCTGCTTTCCGAGTAAGGCTTTAAAATATAATCAAAAGCAGAAACCTCAAAGGCCTCAAGTGCATATTCACTATAAGCACTGATAAACACGAAGATAGGCTTAGCAACAAGGGTATTTATTACTCTGCTGAAAGTAAGACCGTCAAGCTTCGGCATATTTATATCAAGAAAAACTACATCCACAGTGTGCCTTTGTACATATTCAAGGGCTTTAATACTATCATCAAATTTGTCCAGTATTTTTATTGAACTGAAGTTCGTTATAAAATAACTTAACTCCTGTATTGATGGGAATTCATCATCTACAATAATGCATTTCATGTATTCACCTCCATTTAATTATAAAATGAAGCTTAGTAATTGCCGTTTGCATTAATGATAAAACTGATTCTTGTTCCAACAGCAAGACGTTCTATTGTAAGTCCACTGCCGTATATATGCCGGAGTCTGACATCTACATTTGACATACCTACTTTGTTTTCCATGGAGGTTCCGGAATATATGCTGTCAATAATAGCTTGAGGTATACCTACTCCATCATCTTCTATTATTACCTTGACTTCGCTTTGTTTATACTTTTTTACTCCAATCCTTACATTTCCGGAGCCACAGCCCTTCAGAATGCCATGCTTTATTGAATTTTCAACAATTGGTTGAATTATTAATGATGGAATTTTTACACGGACGCTTTTATCAATATCATAGGATACATTAAGTTTATCTCCAAACCGTGCCTTTTCTATTTCTACATACGCTTTAACCTGTTGAAGCTCCTTGCTGATATCAACAAAGGTGCTTGTCTCATCTATGTTGTATCTTAAATAGGTTGACAAATTAACAATAAGTTCTCTGGCATTATCAGGGTTAGTTCTTAAAAGAGATATAATAGTGTTTAAAGCATTAAATAGAAAATGTGGATTGATTTGGGCTTGGAGCGCCTTTATCTCTGCTTTTACAGCCAGGTCTTTCAGTTTGCCTACCTTGCTTATTTCAAGCTGTGTTGATATTAGCTGCGATAAACCGATAGCTAACTTCTCATGTGTAAAGGATATACCGTTTTCTTTAGCATAATACAATTTTAGAGTACCGCTGATTTCATCTCCTTCTTTAAGAGGTACTATAAGAGCAGATTTCAGCTTGCAGCCCAGTGAAGAACATTCTATTTCCTTTGGAGAATTTAGCATACGAATCTGCCCATCCTTAATGACTTGCGCTGTAGAAGAAGTCTGGATAGGCTCACCGCTGATATGATGATCTGATCCAAGCCCTACATGAGCGAGGATTGTAGTTTTATCAGTAATTGCAACAGCCGCAGTTCTTGTCGAGTCCTGTATTATTGAGCATATTTTTTTTAAGGAATCGCTGTTAATCTCTCTGAAATAGGGAAGAGTTTTATTTGCTATTTCAAGAGCAAGCTGAGCCTGCTTTGCGGCTATTTGCTCTTTTTCATTAAAAATCTTCTGTATAATCATTATAAGGATACAAATTCCCAGCGCGTTTGTAAAGCTCATTGGAAAATAGATGCTTTTTACAATATATAAAGCGCGGGAGTACGGCCTAGATATGAGCAGGATAAGTAACATCTCGAAACTTTCTACAAGAACACCGCCAATAAGCCCGTAGAACCATTTTTCAAATAATGTGCATTTCTTATATATAAAGGCTGACACGAAACCGGCTATGATTGTAGTTACTGCACAAGGTATTGAAGTTATTCCTCCAATATCATAAGAAAATCTATGTATGCCTGCAATAACACCGGACACAATACCCACAAAGGGACCGTAGAGTATACCGCCGGTCATTACTCCGACGATTCTTGTATTGGCTATAGCACCATTTACCTTTGTACCTGTATATGTACCTATTATGCCAAATATGGCAAAGGTTATGGATAGTATGGCAAGATCGGATTTTTCGAATTCATCCTTCTGTATTATCTTTTTATATATGGGCAGATTGGAAATGATAAAAGCGATTATGATTACATAACTTGTATTATTTATAAGCGTTCTAAATAAATCTATCATATAACACCCAAAATCCCAATATTCTACAAATTGCAGGATATTCCTTCAATACTATTTTAACTTTTTATCTAAATATCTGCAACATAATATAGTTTACAATTTATAACATCAATGAAAATGTTTCGCACTATTGAACTCTTATGTAATGGATTCAGTGCGAAACATATAAATCAAAACAATAGGCATAATCAGGAATCCCTGCTGTGGAATTATACAGCAGGGATTCCTGATTATACTTTATTATAATCTTCTAAAATAGATTTGTACTGAAATTTAGATTTTATAAAATGCATTAAACACTCTAAGAACCATTAATATAGCTTGCTCTTTTGTTGTATTTCCTTTTGGTAGTATATAGGAAGTGCCGTCTGCTAAAGTGGAGCCGTTTAGTACACCGTTAGCATTCATAAACTTTACAGCCTCTACAGCCCAAGGTGCAACAGCGTTTGTATCATGGAATGTTGTCTTAAACTCGGCTTTTGTAACTATATTAGGCATTGCAGCTTTTAATGTGCGCAACAGCATAGCAGAGATTTCCTGTCTTGTGACTTTATTAGACGGTGCAAATTTTCCATCTCCAATTCCGCCAACAATTCCAAGATTATAAGCTTTTAATATCTCGGGATTTTTTGTATCACTGAAAGGATTTATAGCTGCTTCAGCCTTGTTTCCTGTCATCTTTTCATATAGCAGTACTGCTAACTCACAGAACTCTTCACGGGTTATATCCTCAGGAAAATCAATCATAACCTTGTCTGTAACCAGATTCTCATCCTTTGCCTCGTTTACTTCGGGAGCTGCCCAGCCGGAAAGGTCTTCATAGCCTGCCGGAATTTCAGTGCTTGGGGCAGCAGTTCCACTTACTATAAATTGTGCTACGCCAAATTTACCATATTCAAATTCTTCATTTTCGAGGTTGCTTGCGCAAAATACTCTGACTTCATAAGTACCGGGAGTGGATGGTGCTGTGAATTCATATGTATTACCCACCGGCAAGTCTGATATATATGTTTCAACAACTGTATTTTCCAGCTTCGCATTGGAAGCTTCTATTCCTAACCAGGCACCGGTATCTATTTCACCCTGAGTTAAGCCTTTTAATGTAACTGACATTTTTTCGCCAGAACTTACAGAGGCCTTGGAAAGAACTATATCGCCCGGCTGTGCCTTGCTTGATACTACAAGGAATTCTGATTTACCGAAAAGCGAAGCTTCATTAGCAAAGCTGCTGTCTGAAAAAACTCTTACCTCGTATTTGCCAAACCTTTGAGGAGCATTAAATTTATAGGTATTATCCGTAGGCAGATCCGAAATATATGCTTCAACTATGGTATTCATAATCTTTGCATCCCATTTTTCAATCCCAATCCAAGCCCCGTTTTCAATCTGCCCATCTGTAAGGCCTTTTACCGTAACAGACATGGACTCGTTAAGCTTTACTTCTGTTTTATTAAGAGTTATGCCACCTGCTGCAAAAACCGGCACACTCATAAACATTGTAATAACCAGGCATAAGCACAAAATAACACTTAAAAATCTTTTTTTCACGAAAATTCCCTCCTTTTTTAATTATGAACATTGTAACACCAAGGTCTTAAGAATTCTTCCAAAAGATTGATATGACCTTTCAAAAAATTGCATAAATAACCACCTAGATTATCTAGGTGGTTTCTCTATACTCAGTTGGAGAGATTCCTGTTTTTTTCTTAAAGGTGGAGGTAAAGTGGCTGTGGCTTGAGAATCCGCACAGCATACTTATCTCTGTAATGGAATAATCATTTGTCTTCAGCATCTTTTTGGACTTTTCGATTTTCAAATCTAAAAGATATTCATAGGGAGTTTTACTTGTTTGAGCTTTAAAGCTTCTGATAAAACCGAACTTATCCATTTTTACAAGGTTGGCCAGCTCAGTGCAGGAAATACCGGTAGAATAATTCTCATTCATGTAATCAATTACTCTTTCCAGATTCTCTTTTTTGCCTTTGGGCTTGTTATGAGGCTTAGAAGGAAGATTATGTTCTATTTCTCTGATAAGATTAGTTGCAATTAGAATACTGAGATTTTCAATCATGAACTCATGACCAAGTTGTTTATACTTCAGTTCTTCTAAAAACAAGCGTACCAGCATGTTAAGATCATAATTGACAATAAAGGAGTCATTGGAAAAAACAATGTTTGGGAAACTATATATATCCGCAGCTACGCTTTGAATAAGATTTTTATCAATATGTATCCCGCGAAGGTTAAAGCCCTTTACATCTGTAGTCAAACCATGCTCCTGCATAGGATTGACTGCAAACAATGCGCTATTCTTCCGGATATATGTTTTATTGCCAATTACGGATGAAGGGATTGTGTTATAACAAATGACAAATTCATAGCTGTTGTGAAAATGAGTTCCATGAGTAATATTTGTAGCTTTATTTGTAGTTACTACGGCTATATCATTGCTGCAGAAATTTTCAATTACTACTTTTGCATCTGAAATATTTTCAAAAGGAATAGAACCTGCTAAATCGGTTACTCTTTGTATATCAAGGGGCATATAACTCACATCCTATTAGAAATTAAAATATATTATGTCAAGAATTCCAAGTTAAGGTAGCATAATTTGCCAATTTTTTAATAGCATCTGCAATAAATCGGAAGATTTTTTTGATTTTCTTTCTTATTATAATAATTAGAATATTACAGCCATTATGTTTTGATATACACACTTCATACAGTTTCTCTACAAGTAAAGAATTTCCTTCCATAATTAAGGTCAGAAAGAAAAAAATGTCTGATAGCCAGGAAGTATATACCAATTTAAATAAATACGAGGAAGTGAGGATATGTATAAAAACAAAAAAAGATTGCGTTGGTTATATCTTTGATAATGGTGGTCTCGCTTGTACTTAATCCTTTATCTGTGGTTTATGCAAGCGCACCAACTATAAAGCCTCCCACAATAAATGCACCCACCGTAAATGTCCCTACTACGGTACCATTATCAAAATTGGAGGCCCCTGCAAGGGTACAGGAAGTCAAGCCTATGTCATTGGAACAGTTTGCAAGTGTTTCTGCTGAAAGCTCAGGCAATTCTGTTACCCCCGGTGTGACACCGGCATTGCCGCAAAATCCGTCAATAACAGCACCAATCTCAATTAACCAACCTGCACCTGCAACCCAGTCCGCGGATGAAAATAAATTCAGCCTTGACAAAATCAATGGTATCAAGTACCCTGCCGGTTCAAAAATATTGGTGCTAATAACATGCTAAGAAGTCTGAATGGTTCAAAAGCTATAAAACACTAAGTGAATACATGGTAAAATAAACCTTAAATATGAAAAAGGAGGCAGTTTTAACTGTCTCCTTTGTACCTTATCCTGTCTTTTACAGGCTGTCACCGAAATCTTTCCTGAATTTTTTAACAAGGTTTTCCTGCCAATTTGATACAGGTTTTAACCTCCCGAAGAAGAACCGCAGAATCTTCGGTTCATCTACAAAGGTAAGTCCTTCAATCAGCTTGCGGTTTTCATAGAGCCAAGCTACACGGTCAACTGCATATTTGACCTGCGAAAGAGTATATACACGGCGCGGCATGGCAAGCCTTAAAAGCTCCATATTGGAAAATACTTCACTTCCATCGGGGTTTCTCTGTTCTGACATTGTACCACGTTCCATACCACGAACACCGCTGGCAATATAAAGCGCGGCTGCGAGAGCACCGGCAGGATACTCACTTTGCGGTATATGATCTACAAATTCCATAGCATTTAAGTGGCAGCCAAGACCACCTGCAGGAGTGATAACAGGTACACCTTTTTTTATCAGCTCATCTACCATAAAAGCGATAAACAGGGGACCTTGATTAATTACATCTTCATCCATTGTTTCATCTAATCCTACAGTCATAGCTTCCATCTCCCTTACGGACATGCCGCCGTAGGTAAGAAAGCCTTCATAGAGTGGTACGAGTTCGCGCATCTTTTCAAAAATTTCTTTATTTCTGATACATATGCCGCCTCCCCGCGCACATCCGAGCTTGCGGGCAGAGAAGTATATAATATCACACAAGGAGGCCATTTTAAGGGTCATCTCTCTTATATCCATTGATTTGTATTTTTCTTCACGCGTTTTGATAAAGTGCAGATTGTCGGCAAGCAAACTTGCATCAAGTATAAGTAAAATTCCATTTTTGTCGCATACTTTACGAATATCAATAAGATTCTCCATAGAGAAGGGCTGGCCGCCAATAAGGTTTGTGCCGGCTTCCATGCGGACAAAGGCGATTTTTTTAGTACCAACTTTTTCTATAAGGGCATTGAGTTTATTAATATCCATATTTCCTTTAAAGGGGTTGGTGCTTGTGGTAAGAAGTCCGGCATCAATTACAAGCTCCTCAACCGTTCCACCATTCAGCATTATGTGTGCTTTCGTAGTTGTGAAATGATAATTCATAGGCACAATCATGCCAGGTTTAACAAATACCTGGGAAATAATATTTTCACATGCTCTTCCTTGATGGGCAGGCAGGAAGAATTCCATACCGAATATTTCTTTGAGCTTATCCTCAAGTCTGAAAAATGTTTCACTTCCGGCATAACTGTCGTCTGCTATAAGCATGGCTGACTGCTGCCTGTCACTCATAGCATTTACACCGCTGTCAGTAAGCATATCCATGAATACATCCCTGTTTTTAAGAAGGAATGTGTTGTTGCCTGCTTCTTTCATAGCTTCAAGGCGGTACTCAATTGGGGGAAGCTCCAGCTTCTGTACGATGCGCACCTTGTGCATTTCAAGAGGTACCTGTTCATTAGTGAAAAATTTTACATTTGCCATTTTAATTACTCCTCCAATTTTGATAAAGTTTGTTTCTGTGTACTATGTGGCCTATCTTAAAATAATAGTAGTCTGAATCCATAGAACCATCTCCTTCTGCATGTCATGAAACAAATATAGCGGCATAAATAAAAATCCCGTCCTTTGAAAATTCAAAGGACGGGAATATACCCGTGTTACCACCTTAGTTTATCGGTACCTCACGATACCAACCTTATCAAGTACTTGCACATAATTATACAGTTATACTTTAGCACTATAACGGGTGCAGGTTGCCGGTATCAGTCTACTCGGGACAATCCCTTTTGATGATCAGCTCTTGAGATGTATTCGGAACGCTTTTCCTTGCGCCTCTCACCAACCGGCAACTCTCTTTAAGGCATAAACTATTCTTACTTCTTCTCAGTCAACGCTTTTGAAATATTATTCATATTATAACCACATAATTTGTTCATGTCAACATAAAAATGAATAATTATTAAGAATTTCTTATAAATATTTTTGTTGACATTGACGTTACGTCAAGGTATATAGTTGACTTATAAAGAGGTGAGTGCATGGAATACACAGTGCAGAAACTGGGAAAAATGGCTGGTGTCAGTACAAGAACGCTGAGATACTATGATGAAATTGGGATTCTTAAGCCGGCTAGAACCAATTCGTCAGGGTATCGGATTTATGGGCAGGCAGAAGTAGACAGGCTGCAGCAGATATTATTTTACAGGGAGCTGGGCGTGAGCTTGGAATGCATCAAAGCAATAGTGACATCACCTTCCTTTGATGGAGTTAAAGCGCTGCGGGAGCACTGCGAGAAGCTTCTTTTGAAAAGAAAGCAATTGGATTTACTGATTGCTAATGTGGAAAAAACTATAGCTTTTACAGAAGGGGGAGTTAAAATGACTGATAAAGAGAAATTTGAAGGCTTTAAGCAAAAGATGATAGAAGATAATGAGAAAAAATACGGTAAGGAAATCCGTGAAAAGTATGGCAGCGATACGGTTGAAAAGTCAAATAAAAAGCTTATGAACATGACTCAGGAAGAATATGACAAGGTGACAAAACTGGCAGAAGAGCAAATGAAAACATTGGCAGAGGCTTTTAAGACCGGAGATCCTGCAGGTGAGCTGGCGCAAAAAGCGGCAGATCTGCACCGGCAGTGGCTGACCTTCTATTGGGACAGCTATTCTAAAGAAGCTCATGCGGGACTTGCAGAGATGTATGTGAAGGATGAAAGATTTACGGCATACTATGACAAAGAGCAGCCAGGCACGGCAAAGTTCCTGCGGGATGCGATTCTCATATACACCGGAATAAAAAAGTAAAGAGCAGTAGGGAAGCAATAGTCTTGCATATCGTGTGAGTTGATATACAAGGCTATTGCTTCTTTTTGTTCATTTTCTGGTATAATAATACATTTTTACTGTATTGTAATGATTATCCGAATAAATTAACATAAATATATAAATAAAATGATCGGAGGAGATTTATGTGAGGAAAAGTCTTGCTATTCTTTTAACAGTATGCATACTATTAACATTCACAGCATGTTCAAACAGTACACCTGCTGTGTCAAATCCATCAGATGCTGCATCGGGGGATAAGACTGCAGCTTCCGGCTCAGGTTCAAAAGAACTTGTAGTATACTGTCCTCATCCTGTAGAATTCATTAATCCAATCATTTCTGAATTTGAGGCTAAAACAGGTATTTCAACCGAAGTAGTTACAGCCGGCACAGGTGAGCTTCTAAAAAGGATAGAGGCTGAACAGGCTAATCCTTTGGGTGACATCTTATGGGGAGGTTCCCTTTCTACTAACAGCCCGAAAAAAGATATGTTTGAAGTATATACGTCAGCAAATGAGGATGCAGTATTAGACGACTGCAAAAATACTGAGGGGATGTTAACAAGGTTTACTGTAATTCCGAGTGTAATTATGGTAAATACGAAGCTCATAGGTGACATAAAGGTTGAAGGTTACGAAGATGTCTTGAATCCTGCGCTTAAAGGTAAAATTGCATTTGCCGATCCTTCCAAATCATCATCTTCGTTTGAACACCTTATAAACATGCTGTATGCAATGGGCAAAGGCAATCCTGATAACGGCTGGGATTATGTAAAAGCTTTGTGTAAGAATCTTGACGGCAAACTGCTTAGCGGTTCCTCTGCGGTGTATAAGGGAGTAGCGGATGGAGAATATACCGTAGGCCTTACATTTGAAGAAGGTGCTGCAAAATATGTTAAAGACGGTGCTCCGGTTAAAGTCATCTACATGAAAGAGGGAGTAATTTCAAAGCCCGATGTTGTACAGATAATAAAAGGCGCTAAGAATATGGAAAATGCAAAATTGTTCATCGATTTTGTAACCAGCAAGGAAACCCAGACGCTTATTACGAATGAACTTTGCAGACGTTCTGTGAGAAAGGATGTACCTGCAGGAAACGGACTGATACCAACCAGTGAAATTAACCTGATAACTGATGATGCAAAGCTGGTGCTGGAAAGCAAGCAAGCCTGGTTAGACAAGTTCAAAGACATTTTTACCGGCAACTGATCTTTAAGAAAGCATAAAGGAGTTTCTAAGTTATATAGGCCCGCGACTTTTTTAAAATGTTGTGGGCTTATGTTTTAAGGAGGAAGCAGAATGAGTGTAGCTATTAGTATTGAGAATGCTGTAAAAAAATATGATAAAGTTACTATTATACATGACCTTTCGGTAAAAATAGAAAATGGTGAATTTTTTACATTGCTGGGGCCGTCAGGCTGTGGCAAAACAACGCTTTTAAGAATGATAGCAGGCTTCAATACAATTGAGAGCGGAGTTTTGAAATTTGATGATTCAGTGATAAATGATATACCGGCACATAAGCGGAACATTGGCATGGTTTTTCAGAATTATGCTATCTTCCCTCATCTTACAGTCAAACAAAATGTTGAATACGGATTAAAGCTTCGCAAAATATCCAAGCAGGAAATAGATAAAAAAGTGGAACAGATATTAAGGATCGTAAAAATCGATGACTACAAGGACAGGCTGCCTGAAAGATTGTCGGGCGGGCAGCAGCAGCGTGTAGCATTAGCCCGCGCAGTAGTGATACACCCGAACGTACTGCTTATGGATGAACCGCTGTCAAATCTTGATGCAAAGCTAAGAATTGAGATGAGGAGTGCTATAAGGGAAATTCAAAAAGGGGTAGGCATAACTACGGTATATGTAACTCACGACCAGGAAGAAGCGCTTGCCATATCAGACAGAATAGCTGTTATGAAGGAGGGGGTCATCCAGCAGGTTGGAAAACCCCAGGACATATACACGAGACCAGCTAATGTATTTGTATCAACATTTATAGGACATTCAAATCTGTTGAAAGGATCAATCCGGATTGAAGGTAAGGAAAAGCACGTTTTACTGGAAAACGGTTATAGAATTTTAATGAATAATCTGGCTGATGCTGTTACGGATGGACAGAAGGTAATAGCAGCAATAAGGCCGGAAGAATTTTCAATAAGAGAGTCGGGTATAGAGGTTGGAATCAAATCAAGCACATTCCTTGGGAAATACATAAATTATGAAATTGTGTTTTATAAGAATATGGTTATGGATAGCAAGCTTTCAAATGAGCTATCACAGGATTTTAGCGGACAACAGAGAACGTACAATGCAGGTGACAGGGTTTTTCTTGTTCCGGATGCCGATAAAATAAACATATTTACGGAAGATGGCGAACAGAGTCTGCTAAAGGATGTGAAGAGATATGAATAGATTCAAACTTAAGCTTGATTTCTGGACAACGATAACCCTTATTATAACGTTATTTTTTGCTTTGTTTCTGATATATCCTTTGTTTTCTTTGTTCCTTAGCAGTTTTAGAGATCCCGTAACAGGGCTTTTAACTTTTAATAACTTTCTTAAATTTTTTCACAAAAGGTATTATTACCAGGGCTTGATCAATAGCTTTGCAATAACAAGCTGCGTTACTTTTTTGGCATTACTTATAGGGGTCCCTATGGCCTACCTTATGACTTCATACAAGATTAAAGGCAAGGGTTTCCTTGATATACTCATAATCATCTCTATGCTGTCGCCTCCTTTTATCGGGGCTTATTCGTGGATTTTGCTCAGTGGTAGAAGCGGTGTGATTACTAAATTTTTTGAAGGACACTTCGGTATACGTATGCCCACTATCTATGGATTCGGAGGCATACTACTTGTACTGACTTTAAAATTATACCCTTTCATATACCTATATATATCCGGAGCTTTGAAAAAAATTGACGTGTCCTTGAGTGAAGCGGCTGAAAGCCTTGGTTGCAGCTCCGTAAGAAAGGTCATTACAATAATAGTGCCTCTGGTATTGCCGACTATGCTTGCGGGTTCGCTTCTGGTATTTATGAATGCACTTGCTGATTTTGGAACTCCAATGCTTATAGGAGAAGGATATAACGTCATGCCGGTACTTATATATTCGGAATTTATAAGCGAGGTTGGCGGTCAGGCTAATTTTGCAACAGCAATGTCTGCAATTATGGTTTTTATTACTGCACTCTTATTCATAGGGCAGAAGTATGTAATCAATAAAAAGTCATTTTCCATGAGTTCCCTAAGACCGATACAGCCGGTGGAATTAAGGGGGGTCAAGGGCTTATTTGCGCATACTGCAATTTACTTTGTCATCCTGCTCTCTATTGTGCCGCAGCTCACGGTAATTTACACCTCCTTTCTTAAGACCAAGGGGGCTATGTTTACATCGGAATTTTCCTTAAAGAGTTACCGGGTAGTATTTGAAAAGTTTGGGAATGCAATAGTCAATACATATTTGTATGGGTTAATGGCTATTTGCATAATTGTACTATTGGGTATGTTCATTGCATATATATCCACAAGAAAAAGAAACCCATTGATTTCAATGATTGATACAATAACGATGTTTCCTTATATCATACCCGGCTCAGTGCTTGGGATAACTCTGCTGCTCGCTTTTAACAAAAAGCCTTTGATACTTAGCGGAACATTTGCTATTATAGTGATAGCTTTTATTATGAGAAGGCTGCCTTATACACTGCGTTCCTCTGCCGCCATTCTGTATCAGATAAGCCCGAGCATGGAGGAAGCGTCAATCAGTTTGGGTTGTTCACCTACCAGAACTTTTTTTAAGATTACTGCAATTATGATGCTTCCCGGCATATTTTCGGGAGCGATACTAAGCTGGATTACGGTAATAAATGAACTCAGTGCTTCTGTTATACTTTATACAGGCGGTACAAGGACAATGTCGGTTTCAATATATACTGAGGTAATAAGGGCAAGTTACGGAACAGCAGCAGCACTGTCTACTATTCTGACTGTTACTACAATAATATCGCTTGTAATATTCTTTAAGCTGTCCGGCAGCAAAGAGATTAACATTTAATACTAAAGATAAGAAAAACTCAAGGAGGAATTATGATGCAGCAGTATAACGGCTATCTTATTCTATCTGATTTGGACGGTACATTAATTAACTCAAACCAGAAGATATCAAAGAAAAACCAGAAGGCAATATCCGCTTATGTTGAAAACTTCGGATACTTTGCGGTTGCTACAGGAAGAAGCGAGATAATTGCAAAGCCGTTTATTAAGCACATTGATATAAATTGCCCTTGCATACTTTACAATGGGGCCATGATATATGATTTTGGCAAGAAGCAATACATTAAGTGCGTTTTTTTGAAAAGTATGTATTTGTTGGAACCGTTAAAAGAAATACTGTCTGAGTATAGGAATCTGTGTATGCAGATATTTACTCAAGGAGAAATGTTCGTTGTAAGCGGAGGAGATAATATGGATCCATTGGTAATAAGCGAGAATCAACCTTATTCAGTGGTATCTATTGAAGACGTGGCAGAAAAGCGCTGGCTAAAAGTGATACTGCGCGACACGAATCAGGTATTAAGGAGTGTCCAGCAGTTTCTTGCCGATAGAATTGCACCGGGAATCATAAAAAGCGTATTTTCCACTTCTACTTATCTTGAACTATTAGCTTACGGAGTGTCAAAGGGAAGTGCTCTCTTAGAGCTCATGCGTATAATGAAGCTTGAGAGGGAAAAAGTTATTGCAATCGGTGATTACTGCAATGATATAGAAATGGTACGGGCAGCAGGTTTAGGAGTGGCTACCGCGAATGCGCATGATTTGGTGAAGAAGGCGGCAAGCGTTACTACGGTAAGTAATGATGAGCACGCTATCTATAGTTTAATCAACAAAGTCATACCGGATTATGAACTTTCTATAAGAGCCGGAAAGACTCATTCTTTTTCAACCGGCAGCAGAGCAGACGTAAAGTCAAGCTTATAGACTGAAGGTATTTGAGTTCTGTTTCATGTGCCTTTATGTATAATAAACGTGCCAGCCTTTACAAACTCCGTCGGAGGGGTATTGGTGTATTTTTTGAATACATTGCAGAAGTGTTTGTATTCTCCGAAGCCCGTCATATATGAAACCTCAAATACACGGTATTTGCCGGTATTTAACAGCTCAATCGCCTTTTGAATCCTATATTTGTTAAGCATATCCAAAAATGTTTGCGAAGTCACATCTTTGAATTTTCTGCTCAGGTAGCTAGGGCTTACCCCCAGATCATTAGATATTGATTCTATGCTGATTTTCCGGTGATAGTTCAACTTAATTTCTTTTATAGCTTCACTAATATAATGATTTTGACCGCCATTGGGAGAAATATAAATATCCAGGTCTACCAGCTTCATTTCACTGTCTGTTATTGTTTTTTCAATCAGATTGCCGTAAACTTTTTCCTGGCGGATCTCTCTCTTGACATTTTCTACTATACATACAAGCTTTTCCTCATCAACAGGCTTTAACAAGTATTCAAAAACCTTCAGGGATATTGCCTGCTTCGCATACTCAAATTCTGAGTAGCTTGTAAGTATGATGCTGTGGAATTTGTTGTTTTCTAATGCCTTTTCCAGCATTTCTATTCCATCCATGATTGGCATTCTGATATCAGTGATAACCAAGTCCGGCTTATACACTTCTATAAGTTTCAGCCCTTCCGATCCGTCGCAGGCATCCGCCACAACAACGCAGTCCATTGATAACCAATCGACTGTGTGCATGAGTCCCTTTCTTATAATGTATTCATCCTCAACTATTAATACTTTCAGCATGATTGATATCACTCCTATATATAGGCAGAATCAGCCTGACAATAGTACCGTTATGCCTTTGACTGAAAATTTCTATTCCATACTCCTCACCATACATAAGCTGTATTCTTCTGTTCACATTAAATAAGCCTATGTGCGGGGAATCATTCCTGCTCTTTTTCAGTGTTTCCCTTATTTCTTCAAGATGCAGGGGCTCCATTCCGTCTCCATTATCGCTTATCACTATGACCAGGTTATTCTCAATAGAACCGGCTACAATCTCAACCGCCAGATACTTGCTGTACAGAAACCCGTACTTTATTGAATTTTCGATTATAGGTTGAATTATAAGTTTGGGAACTATACAATGAGATACGTCTTCCTCAAGCTTTATTGTATAGTCAAAACGTTTATCAAAGCGGTATTTTTGTATCAAAAGGTAATTTTCTGTGTATTCGAGATCCTCTCCCAGGGTCACATTTGAAATGGTGTTATTTATACTGTACCGCAGCAATTTAGATAAGCCTACTATTATTTTGTTTACCGATGCCGGGTCCATTTTGGACATATATTTTATCATTTCCAATGTATTGAACAGAAAATGCGGATTGAATTGTGATTCGAGCTGCTTTATCTCGGATAATACGCTTTGCCTGGCTTTTTCTTTATTGACCTCTATTAAATTTTTTATATCTATCAGCATCTTATTGTACGACTCTGCTATGATTTGGAACTCGTCCTTTGTATTTATGTTAAGAAATATATCCAGATTTCCGTTTTGAACATTGCCTATAGCCTCTATTATTTCATCAATCACCTTGGTCTTACTGTCTGCAATCTTCCTTGCAGATATGAAGGTAGTGATTGAAAGCATCAGAAATAGAATTATTAATAAAATACCTATGATTATGAATATTGAAGCGAAATATCCTATCGATGTTATTGTATAAACGCAGATGCTGCTATCAAGTATTTCCCTTATTGTGACATAATGGCTGTTGTTTATTGATTTTATAAAGCCTGATTGGTTTCTTATGCTTTTATCCAGCTTTCCGAACTGATTAATAAGAAGAGTATTTGTGCTGGATATTATGTTGCCGTATTTATCACTTATTACAACAATTATGGAGAAATTCCGGCTTATTATCCTCAAAAGGTCGCTTTCATTCAAATCGAACGTTATATAGCCTATGATCCGCCCTTTGTCCACTATAGCCTTACCTAAGGACAATACCTGTTTTGAAGAGCCATCAGGGGATTCCCTGCCGAGTATCACCTGCTCCGGAGCATCAGTCATTCTTCTTACTATTCCCCACGAAAAAGCTCCCTCACGCTTTAAATACTCAGGCTCATTTTCAGAGCTTGCGATAAGAGTTTCCATATTTTCATCAAAAACAAAAAAATTACATCGGATATCCATAGAGTTTAAAAATCCGTACAGTTCCTCATAAATTTTACTGCCGATATTTCGGGAATTAATGCAGGCTATAAGGTTTTCTTCGGATGCCAGCTCAGAAGCTTTATTTATATAGGCGGATACAATTCCTTCGATTCTTTCTGATACCTCTGTATTGATATTGTTATTTTGATTTATGACTGTCCGGTACCACATGGACATGAATATAAAATAACTGGAAAGAGTAATAATTATGACAGGTACAAGGGCATAAACTACAAACGTCTTGCTGATATCATCTTTAAAATGTTTAAGACCGTTGCTTTTCATGTCCTCCTCCTTTAATAGTACTAACTATTTACATTTTACAGAAATTTCTGATATATATCAATAATAAGTTCAGACTATATGTTTCGCACTATTGAACTCTTATGTAATGGATTTAGTGCGAAACATATAGGAATACGATATGCAATTAGATAATTCCATAATGTACAATAATCTGATAGAATTAGATTGAAGTTAGTAAGATCATCAATCTGGCTTGAGTTAACCAAAGGAGTGGCAGTCATGCTAAAATTAGCAAACACAAAAGCACTAATGATTTCAGTTCTAATAACAGCACTTGTCTTAGCGGCATTTTTTGCAAGCACAGTCAGCATTCAGGCTGATCCGTTTTTGGAAATCAAGGAAAAACTGTCCGGAATTTCTGAGGAAGAAAAGGAGATTCTGCAAAATTTGTTTACTCTTGCTCAGGAGATTGAATTGATGGAGACAGAGGAAAAGAAGTTTGCCCAGGAAATAGAGGCAATAAGCCAGGAAATTAAAGGGCTGGAGGCTGTGATTGCAGATGAGGAAGCTGCTTATGAAAATAGGAAGGAGAGCCTTAAAAGAGTTCTGAAGAGTTATCAGAGGATGGGGCCGGGGTCTTTTGTGGAAATAGTACTGGAATCAGAAAGCTTAGGCGAGTTTCTTCAAAGAGTAAACCTACTGAGGGATCTTACGCAAAATACAGGAGAGCTTCTGGAACAACTGGATGCAAGCAGGGAAAAATTATCAGAGAAAAAAGCAGAACTGTCTGAAAAGCTTGTTTTGATAGAGGAAAGGCGAAAGCAGTCAAAAGAAGCATTGGATAAAAAAATAAAACTAAAGGCGGAAAAGGAGGAATATTTACTGTCTCTTAAGGGAGAAAGTGAGTATTACCAGGAACAACTGGCAAATATAGAACAGGTATGGAATGAGCTTAAACCATTGGTTTCAGATGTTACAAAGGAATTTTCACATATAATAGGAGCTGGCAACTTACCAACTGATGCTTTGAAATTAACCTTTTCTTTATTTGAAATAAGGGGGTCTATTGAGGATAAGGTTATTAATAAAGTAGTTTCAGAACAGTCCGAGCTTCCAAATATTGTTTTTGCATTTCATCCGGGCAAAGTGGAAATAAGTATGCCCGAAAAGAACCTTATTTTATCAGGTACTTTTATTATTCAGGAAGGTCATACTCTTAAATTTGAGGTACGGGAAGGCAGCTTTTATGGAATGCCTTTGGAGCCGGGTTCTATACAAGAATTATTCAGTGAGGGTGATTTGGTGCTGAATCTTGAGCCGCTGCTTTCCGGAAATGATATACATGCTTTGGAAATTAAAGAAGGATATCTGGAGTTGATTAGTAAGCTGGATTTGTTCTAATTTGTTGCGTTAATAAGCACTAGGCGGAGGGAAAATAATGATTAAAGCAAAGGGAGTATGCCTGAAGTATTCTGATGGTACAATAGCTCTTCAAAATATCAACCTGCAAATTGAACCTGGGGAACTGGTTTATATAACTGGCCAGAGCGGCTCGGGCAAAACCAGCCTGTTAAAGCTTCTCATGGGAATTGAGTATCCAACGGAAGGCACTTTAGAGGTGTTGGGACAGGTTATGACAAAAGGACAGGCGGCAGGCATAAGACGTCTGCGGAGGCTTATGGGACCGGTTTTCCAGGAATTCAGACTGATAAAAGGGAGAACAGCCTTAGAAAATGTTATGCTGGGTATGCGGTTTCTGGATGTTTCTTATGGGTCTATAAAAGAAAATGCCAGGAATGCTTTGGAAAGAGTTGGCTTGGGACAGAAGACCCTCTCGTTGGTAGAACACATGTCTTGGGGCGAGTGCCAGAGAGTAGCCATTGCACGTGCTGTGGTCAGAAAACCGGAATTAATAATTGCAGATGAACCTACGGGTAATTTGGACAAGGATAATGCTGTAAAAATATTGGAGCTTTTGAAATCATTCAAAGATAACAGGACAACAATAATAATTACTACTCATGCAACCCATTTGATTGAAGGCGAAAAAGCTGCCGGACATATCCGTATAGATGCGGGTAATATGAACTGGGAAAGGCTGGGGTAAGCTTAATGAAGAATATATTATATAATGCCGTCTACTTTCTAAAAGAAGTAAAAATTATAATACGCTTAAACCTGCTGTCTAATATTTTTTCTCTTTTAAGCACAGGACTTATTTTCTTTATCCTTGCTATGGCAATATCCGGCTGGTGGATAAGCAATCAAGTTGTTGAGGCCATACAAGGGGAGGCTGAAGTTAATGTCTATTTTACCGAAGGCCTTGATAATGCCGGAGCAATAAAGCTGGTTCAAAAGATCAGAGGTATTAGCGGAGTAAGAGAAGCCAGGCTGGTTGACGAGAATGAAGCCTACAACAGGATGGAAGAAATTCTAGGAAAGGAAGCCCGCGTCCTGGAATATTTTGATGATAATCCTTTTAGTTCGTTTATTGAGGTGAAAATTCATGCGGAGGAAATCGATCCGATACTGAAAGAACTCTGCCTTATGGCAGGAGTTGAGCATGTGAGGGATAACAGGGAGGTGCTGGAGCGCCTTCAAAGCATCCAAGGTGCTCTGAAATTATTAGGTTATCTCGTAGTTACTGCTGTGGGAATATCTACTATGGTTATAATATCCCACATTATAAGAATGGGCATATATGATAACAGGGAACAGATAAATACCCTGAGACTTCTGGGGGCACCGGAGGCTTTCATCGCATTTCCATTCCTTCTGGAAGGTCTGCTGCTTACACTTGCAGGAGGGGTGATGGCTTCTGCTTTGGCGGCATTTGCATTAAAGTATGTGTATGGCCAGATGGCTGGCCCGCTGCCGTTCATTCCGCTTCCTCCCCGCGAGGCTTTGACCTCGAACCTCGTTATACTCGTTATGTGCCTCTCTGTGGTGCTGGGCACTGCCGGAAGTTACTTCGGACTGTCGTCATCAAAAAGCAGTTAGGAGAGGTTCTTTATAGCGCACACCTTGCTAAGTTGTAACATATATTGTATGGTACAGTGCTGGAACTAAAGTTAAGACTTTGGAATCCGGCACTGTTAGTTTTACGAGCTTTGATGTTAATTTCACAGTTTGGAACTTTTTTTAAAAGTCCTGCGTCTAAAATTATAGGTGTCATATGATTTGAAATAAAATTCATCTATAGGGGGTTGCAATGATTAAAATGCCTAACAGAAAAGTTATTATAAGATCGGTTTCATTAACTATGTCTGCCGTTGTGCTTGTTGGTGCCGGTTTGCTGGCCGGATGTACAACAATTGCGGGCAGCGATACCGGCAGCAGTAAAGCTGGAGGTAATAATCCTTCTGTAGTGCAGGAAAACAAAGTGGATAAGCTGGCATCGGAGTTTCTGGCGCTTGCAGGAGAAAACCCCAAGCCTGATGCAATAATTGAGTTTATGGACAAAAATATTGCAGGTGTTTCTAAGGATAGTGCATCTAAAATGCTTGAAGAACTTGAAAAAGCGCAGAAGAATTGCTTGTCGGAACTGGAGGAAAAGTATTATATTGATGAAGCTGTACAAAGCAGCTTAAGCAAGATATACAATTCTGAATTTGATTTGGATAAAATTGATGATATTAAGGATGCAAAGCTTAAAAATCTTTTGAAAGAAACCAGAGACATGGGTTATAAGGTCGAGACAGCAGAAGGCATGTATTTCCCAATAATAAATTATGAATACATTAAGAAATACAGCTCCTATGCTGAGGATGATATGAAGGATTATATTGATGTAATGGCGGTGGAGAGCAATAAAATGTCTGCAAAGGATGGGGCACTTATGCTAAGCTGGGATGAAATCATCGAGCGGGCATTGGTACAGGAAGGCTTTATAAAAAAATACGGAAGTTCTGATAAAGTAGAAAGTATTAAAGAATTGGAGAAAAGGTATCTTACATTTATGCTGTTTGGTTTGAACAATACTCCTCTTTTCAGTTATGATACTAAGGCTATGGAGCCGGAAGCCAAAGAGGCTTATGCAAAAGCTGTGAAAGACAACGGAAACAGTGAACTTATGCAGATGCTGGGTAAGTATATGGATATTTTGGGGAAATCGGATTACAAACTATCTGATGAAGTGGATAAGTTCAGAAAGGATGCAATTGGAGGCACTATATTTTAATTTGAAAAAAGCGGAGTATTTCGTTATAATATTATATAAAAAACAGAATAAATAATTATTGATTGAGGGGGATTTACGTGTGGAAAGAGTTTAAAGCCTTTGCTATGAAGGGAAATGTAATAGATTTAGCTGTTGGTGTTATTATTGGCGGAGCTTTTGGGAAAATTGTTACATCACTGGTTAACGATATAATAATGCCCTTAGTCGGTTTATTTTTGGGCAGGCTGGATTTTACCAACTTATTCATTACCTTGGGTGAGGGAAGCTACAAGACACTGGCAGGCGCACAAGCAGCCGGCGTTGCAACCTTGAATTACGGATTGTTCATTAATAATATTATTAACTTCCTCATCATAGCTTTTTCGATATTCATAGTGATAAAACAAATAAACCGCATACCTATAAGGAAGGAAGAGCCTGCACTTGCCAGGACAAAAAAATGCAAATACTGCTACAGCGAAATACATATTGATGCAAGCAAATGTCCACACTGCACATCAGATTTGAGTAATTGATTAAATATAAAAAACGACTGATTAAAATGCCTTGGATTACCAAAATGTAATCCAAGGCATTCTCTTATTGCGGCTTTATAATCAGTTTGAGGCAGCCAACTTGTGGCTGCCTCATTTTAGCTTTAGCTATTATGAACACATCATAGATACATTTACAAATTTAACGGCTTCCAAGGTATGTAAAAGTATCGATAGCATAACCAATCCATTCCAACGAAGGGCTGAATGCGTCACTCGGGTTTGTATCACCGGATACAACTGTAGATTTTCTTACAAGAGTGTTGTCACAAGTGGAAGTATAACCGCTTCCCCATTCCGTACCCGGGTCATAACCGCATTGTCCTATGCAGTCCAAAATGGTTGTACCATTTAAAAGCATTACGGCATCATCACCGTTAAAGCTTAAGGTGGATGATGTCAAGTCTGCCTTATTCTTAACAGTACTTGAAGCCGAGCTGTGAGCTACAACATAGACATCATTGTTGGCTAATGTACCTGATAGATTTATTGTCCCCCCTACACTGGTGCTGCCATTGTAATAAATCTGAATTTTATAGCCTGTCAGGTTAACACTGCTTCCTGTACCATTGTATATTTCGATTGCCTTATTATAGCTGCTTCCCTCGATATACTCGGAAATATATAATGTGGTTCCGCCGCCGCTTCCTGTGCTGACGCTTACTTCATTCGAGTAGCCACTCACGATTCCTTCTATTACAGATTTCATTACATAGTAATAAGTCGTTCCATCGGTTACTCCGGTATCCGTCCAACTGCTGTAACTGTCAGGGATATTTGCTCCTACTAAGGTGTACGAACTGCCTGACGTTGTTGAGCGATATATATTATAGTAATCAACAGTCTGTGAAGTATTCCAATTTACTGTCACACTATCTGTTCCTGCGGTTGCACTTGTTACCTGTGGAGGTATATATGGCTGGTAGACTGGGTCAACTCCTCCATTTGGCTGGGGTTGAACCAAACTGCTTCCATCGTTTGAATCTACTTCAGCGAAGAATCCGTCTCCGTCTGCATCGGTACGGATAGGTTCGGTTGCTATATAGGAATTCCCGTTAACAGTATAATTGGTACCGTTGGAGGTCTTTACAACTACATTCCCCGCTACTATTGCGCTGCCTATGTTAGTAGATGTATCTCCACGTTCTGTCAAGTATACCTGGCTTGTTGCATTCAAACGATCCATTACAGTCTGCGTGGGATGTCCGTATGTATTGCCGTCACCAACAGAAACTATTGAAACTTCGGGATCAAGCTGATTTACAAATGTACTGTTGTTTGAATGATCGCTGGCATGATGATTAGCCTTAAATACATCCACGTCTCCAACCAGCCGGGCAGCATTTCTTTCCAGGTCATGATATTTATAGTCGTAGCCGCTGTCATAATACTGACCATCCAAGTCACCGCTTAACCACTCGTCAAAATTGCCATAGCTGATCAGCAATCCAATGGAATAATCATTTTCTGACGGAGGATTTGTGCTTGAGCTGAAATTACCGGCATTAAGGTCGCCATTCCCATCGATAACCTTAATATCCGTTACTACGCCTCCGCCAAGATCAATCTGGCTGGTTCCGGGAACAGCTACTACTGGATGGAGTTTGCTCGCTCCACTGCCTTCCAGATATGTTTTGTAGTTATTGAAGGTGCCGCTTGAAAGACCAAGGTAAGTGTTGTAGTCTCTGTGGATTGTTTGTCCTACAGTAACGCCTTGAGTTTCAACAAGACCCCAAATGCCTCCATAGCCGACATATCCGATATGGTCAGAGTGGAAATGACTTATTAATAAATAGTCCAGATACTTTGAGCCGGTTACGCTCTGAATGTAGTTTGCGATAAGCTGGGCATTTGCGCTGCTGTTATAGGTAACCTCACCGGCATCAATAAGCAGCGTTTTCCCTGTAGGACTGACTACAAGTATCGAATCTGCCTGGCCAACATTTATATGATGGATTTCTAAGTTCCCAGGCGTCCAGGTGCTAGCATAAGTTGGAATGGCTAATCCGAATGAAAAAGTCATACTAAGGATAACTAGACATACCAGAAAAGATTTAAAGAACTTCGAACGCATATTTATACCTCCTAAATTTTAGTTTAAATATTATAATTCTACCAATAATTACAAATACCTCTAAGAATTTTGAAATTTATAAAAGAAATTCCAGATTTCTTCAAAGGCTGATAACCCATGGGGTATCCAGTGATAAGACGAAATGGTATATAAAATGCAAAAGTGGTGTATAAACTCCATTTTTGTACTATATATGTACCAAATATGTCATTTCATATATCGAAAATTGACAAGCATATTTCATAAATATACTATATAAACATAAAGCAAGTAATTAAAGGAGGCATTTATTATATGAAAACCTTCGGCATTATTAGCAAAATGGATGAAACTGGCGGAATAAAGCTGCCTGATGTGTTTTTGGGTCTATGTGAAGTGGGAACAGGAGATAATCTGGAAATGAGCTTGGTGGGGAATAATGTAGTAATGAAAAAATACCCACCGGCATGTGTATTCTGTGGATCTACAAAGGATTTACAGGAATACAGGGAGAAGAATTATTGCAGTTGTTGTGCAGACGAGTTGAGAAATTATTAATAACTATAAAAACAAAGGGCAGCTTTCAAAGCTGCTTCTTTTTGTATGCCGCTTTGTACTAATCTCCTTGCTGTATTCATAAGCTGGTGTAACAAATTCCGTTTACTATGAATATTATGATATGTGCAATCAAATTTACGGGGTGGTAAAGTGGAAACATTGAGACTAGGCTCCAGGGGTCCGAATGTGAAGTTAATACAAAGCTTACTGGTGAGGATTGGTTATAATCCCGGAGCTGTTGACGGAGTTTTTGGACAGCAGACATTGGAAGCGGTAAGGGAATTCCAATTGGATAACGGTCTTCTGCCTGACGGAATTGTTGGTCCGGCTACGTGGAGCAGGTTTGAGAGGTTCCTTAGGGGCTACGATACCTATACTATCCGGGCGGGGGATACTCTATACAACATATCTAGAAGGTATTACACCACACTAAATGCCGTGTTGACAGCAAACCCGGGAATTGACCCTCGAATGCTCAGGATAGGCCAGATAATTACAGTGCCGTATGGGATTGATGTGGTTTTTACTGATATTGATTATACTTATGAAATAATGGAGAGGGATATCAGAGGGTTAAAGGCAAGGTATCCATTTATTGAGGTGGGTATTGCGGGAAAAAGTGTACTTGGGAAAAACTTATACTATATAAAGCTTGGAAATGGGCCTACCGAGGTTTTTTATAACGGAGCACATCATTCCCTGGAGTGGATTACAGCTCCGCTTCTTTTGAAGTTTATTGAAAACTTCGCCAGGGGATATTCAAACCGCTCTTCGATACAGGGTTATAATGTCCGTGATATCTGGAGCAGAAGCAGTATATATATTATGCCTATGGTCAATCCGGATGGAGTAGACCTAGTGCTGTCAGGACTTAAAAGAGATAATCCGTATTATGACCAACTACTTGCCTGGAATGATACCGGTCTGCCCTTTTCACAGGTTTGGAATGCCAATATAAGAGGAGTGGATTTGAACCGCAACTATCCGGCGTCCTGGGAAGCGGCTAAAGCGCAGGAGCCGTCCCTTGGCGTAGATGGTCCGGGACCTACCAGATATGGAGGGCCAAGTCCTCTTTCGGAGCCGGAGACACAGGCTGTCGCGAATTTTACTAGACAGCATAATTTTAAGCTTGTTATAGCTTATCATACTCAGGGAAGGGTTATATACTGGCTTTACAAAGGGATACAACCCCCGCGGGCATTGGAGATAGCAAGGATTTTTTCAGAGATAAGCGGATATGCTGTTTCGAATGTACCATACGAGGCCGCTTATGCAGGGTATAAGGATTGGTTCGTGGAGCAATACATGCGACCCGGATATACTATTGAAGTAGGAATCGGAAGAAATCCTATTCCTATAGAACAGTTTGATACGATATACCGGGAAAATGAGGGAATAATGTTATTGGCACCTATTGTATAGTTTATAAATGAATATAGAGGTAAGAACACCTGCCGGATAACTTGACAGGTGTTTTTATAGTGGCATCATTCATCATCATCATAGCTTAATTGACTAAATTGCTTGCATTCCTGTATACTGTTTACATAGTATTATATATATAGGTGATTATATGAGCAGTAAAAATAAAAAGGACTTCCGTGAGGAGGATATGTACAAGCCCGTATATGATTATCTGGGCAGCTTGGGCTATACAGTACGCAGCGAAGTGAACCATTGTGACGTTGCAGCAGTAAAGGGAGAAGAATTGCTTGTAGTGGAGATGAAAAAAAGTTTGAATCTTGATGTGATTCTGCAGGCAACGCTAAGGCAAAAACTTGCAGATATTGTATACATAGCTGTGCCCAAACCAGGCAGAGATCTATATTCGAAAAGATGGAAGAACCTCAGTTATTTGCTTAAGAGGCTGCAGCTTGGTCTGATGGTTGTGTCGCTAAAAGAAGACGATTCCTATGCCGAGATTGTTTTTGAACCCAAAGCCTTTGATATGCAAAAAAGCAAGAAACAGAGCAAGAAGAAAAAGCAGGAGCTGGTAAAAGAATTTGACGCCAGATATGGAGATTTCAACACCGGAGGAAGCACAGGGAAAAAGCTTATGACAGCTTATAGGGAGATGGCTGTACAGATAGCCTGCTGTCTGGTAAAATATGGCCCGTTAAAGCCCAAGGAGCTGAGAAAGCTTGGCACTGATGAGAAGAAGACAACAACCATACTTATGAAGAATCATTATGGATGGTTCCAGAATATATCGAGGGGACTATACGATATAAATGACAAAGGAAGACAGGAAGCTTCCGGATATGCAGAACTCTACGGATATTATATGAATCTGATAGAAGAGAAAAAAACCGGAATGAGTGTGGAGTATAAAGCAGAAGGGGACAAATGAAGTGAATAAAACAACAAGAGCTTTGATATCCTTGGCAATGAATTGTTTGCTTTTCATAATTGTATATTTTGCATTAAGGTGGTTGAAAGCAGCTCCGAATTCAATTAAGGTGCTTTCACAATATATTTCTTATATCCTGTTTATAGTAGGAATGTTTTTTGGTTGGTGGTTCAACAGGAGCAGGGTGTTCTTCTGCGCCCTGACACTTATGCTCTGCCAACTGGTGTTATTGAATTATGTGCCTAAAGGTATGGATAAATTGGAATATTACAATATGATTCTCTCCGTTACAATGGTATTTATACCACTTAATATACTGGTTTTTTCAATTCAAAAAGAGAGAGGAATAGTATCTTCATGGGGGAGAATGAGACTTCTGTACATAGTAATAGAGCTTCTGATCGGAGCATGGATAATATGGTATAAGGATATGGATTTGCTTCAACTTTTCGATATGAAGCTGTTTCCTGTGGATATAAAGCTTCTGCCTGATTTCTCACATTTGTCATTGTTGTTGTTTTTCATTGCTTTGGCATATCTTTTTGCCAGACAGGCTATAACGGGTAAAAACCATGATGTACCCTTTATGGGAATAACGATATTCTCTTTTGCTGCTTTGGCATTAGGTAAGGATCCCTACGCAGCGGCAGTGATGTTTGCATTATGCGGACTTTTGCTTGTTGCTGTAGTCATTCAGGCGTCCTACAGCATGGCTTACCTGGATGAGCTTACGGGATTGCCCGGGAGACATGCGCTAAAAGAAGAGCTGTTAAAGCTTGGAGGCAAATACACGATAGCTATGCTGGATATAGATCACTTCAAAAAATTCAACGATACTCACGGACATGATGTGGGAGATGATGTATTGAAGCTTGTAGCAGTCTGTATCAAAAGCATAGGAGGAGGGGGCAGGGCTTTCAGGTATGGTGGGGAGGAATTTATAATTCTTTTTCCGGACAAGAGCATTGGGGAAGCAATGCCTAATCTCGAAGAGCTGAGAGAGTATATTGCGAATAGAGGCTTCATAAAAAGGGGTAAAAGCAGGGCAAAAGAAAAACCTGCTGAAATAGTGACAAAGAGTCGCTCATACAAAAAGTTATATCTGACAGTAAGTATCGGAGCAGCAGAAAAAAGTGAAAAATCTAAAAATGCAGAAGAGGTTATAAAAGCAGCAGATAAAGCACTATACCATGCAAAATCAGAAGGAAGAAATTGCGTATGTAAATAACCAGTTCAGTATGAACTGGTTATTTTTCTATCTTCCTGGTCTTATAAACATTTGAGTCCAATAATAGCTTCCGTTTTTGTTTTTAGCAACTCCTACACCGATTTCCGTAAAGGCAGTGCTTAAGATATTTCCTCTATGGCCAGGGGAATTCATCCATGCAGTTACAACTTCCTGAGGTGTTCTCTGCCCCATGGCGATGTTTTCACCGCCTGCAGCCATACTGATCCCAAAAGACTCAATCATATCAAACGGAGAGCCGTATGTTGGGGATTGGTGAGCAAAATAGTTCTTATTTATCATGTCCTGAGATTTATATCTTGCACATCTGGAAAGCTGCCAATTGCTCTTAAGGGCTGTAAGTCCCTTCTTGGAACGCTCGATATTCGTCAAACGTATTACTTCGTTTTCCAGAGTGCTTGTAGCTGATATGCTTGGTATTGTAATCCGCTGTCCGGGATATATCAATGACGGATTTTTTATTCCTGGATTTTTTGCTATTATTTCACTTATGCCTACTTGATATTTCTGCGCTATTTTCCACAGGGTATCGCCATAACGTATTGTATAGGTTGTATCTGCAAAAATTTGTATTGTTGGCATTGTGATGCATAGTATCATAATAAATGCCATTATTTTTTTCTTCATTTTTATTACCTCCTTAGAAAATTTAAATGTTCTTTTCTGAGAGCCGCTTATGGTAATCCATTCACGGTATAACAGAACTCATAGAATATCTTTTTCAAACCGTATCTATATTTATTTTTTATAAATGCTGTTTTTTTATGTCAGATAGATTATGTAATATTTGAGTAAACGCATCTGGTATTAATAATATTACCATAAGATTTTTTAACAACAATTAATAACTGATATTTTGACGAATTTACTAATTCCAGCATATATGACCAGGTAGTCACATAGGATTATCGGGTCAATTTCATGGCATATATGTTTAAATACTGACAAATAGGTCGAAAAGCAGGCAAAAATATAATAATATAACTAGTTTTGTTATGTTTTCTTAACCTATTGATTATTTGCTCCGTTTTTTATAAAATATAATAGTACAGGCTGGTAAAAATAAGCGGACATGAAATTATATTTAAAGATGGGGTGATGTTTTGGAAATTCTGTCAAGAGCCGTGAGCGGCTTGGGTTATACTGCATATTTCATAATATGCGCGATAGCAACCATATTTACAGTTTCCTTTTTTACAATGCTCCGTGTTAAGGGAAAATATTACAGGCTGCAAAAGGAATTGAACTCAGCCGAGTTAAGGAAGGACAGCAAGTTCAGAAATAAGTTTTTGAGCGACATAGTGGAAGATTATAGAATAATTTCTATGACTGCCAGGGGTGAAGTGAATACTCAGGCCATAGTGAAAAAAAACTTCCATACCAGGCTTAAGAGTTTGGGTCTTGGAGAAAGGTTTGTGAAGAATTCAGTTTCATTAATGGTGGTTCTGGGACTCTTGGGAACCTTCTATGGTTCGATATTATCGGTTGGAAGATTGGCAGAGCTTCTAAGTACCGGAGGAAACAGTGAATTGCTGGTTAGTACGGATTCAATTATTGCAGGACTGGTTTCTTCAGTAAAGGGAATGTCTGCAGCTTTTTCCACAAGCTTGGCAGGTGTCGGAGGTTCTTTGGTCATAACTGTTCTGGGGATTATCATAAACATTGAAGAAGCAAGGCAGAGTCTTATGGTTCAACTTGAGGGTTATCTGGACAATATAGTGGAGCAGGAGCTTCTCCAATACAAGGAATCAGAACTGAGCCGGATCAGTAATGCGATTATTACTTCTTTTGACGGTGTAAGCAGCAAGGTGGAGGATGTGCTTCGCAGTACTGTACTGGATTTTTCGGACAGGCTGGCTTACGCAGGCAGTAATATGGAGAAGTCCTCCAAATGTCTTGAAGAGACAATAATGAAATTTGAGGAAGCGCTTGCTATATTCAATAATAATACAAGAGATTTTGGTGAGTTTAATTACAATCTTAAAGGGAATATTGAGAGAATGGATGTAAGCTTCTTAAATCTCAGGGAATGCCTTGTAGAGACTGCAAGGGCTGTAGCATTAAACCAAAGTGTTATGAGTGGTTTTTCAGATTCTATGCAGCAGGCAGCAGCAGCTATTAACTATGATAAGAGCATTGAAAGCAGATAAATGAAAAACGGCTTGCGCCGTTTTTCATTTATATATTACATTTTTTCTACATGTGATGCTTGAGGTCCTCTTGTCCCTTGTACTATATCGAATTTAACCTGCTGTCCTTCATCTAAGCTCTTGAAGCCGTCATTCTGTATTGCTGAGAAATGCACAAACACATCTTCTCCATCCTGTACAGATATGAACCCAAATCCCTTTTCGGCATTAAACCATTTTACAGTGCCTGTTTTCATTAATATCCTCCTATACTGCTACACTACATATACAACCATTGTTACGTGAACTAGTGCATTATTAACACAACAAATTTCTTGTTTTTCATAGTGTTAATAATGCACTTCCTTGATTTGTGCCTCGCATACTTTAGAAAAAAATTACTTTACGAGGCACCACATCATTTTCATACACTAATATGCTTATAGAAAAACGTAGTACAACCTATACCATAACTGATATGTATATTTCATGTTCTTATTCATTAGTATTGTATCCAACTAAGAATAAAAAATTCAAAAAATATATTTATCTTTCTCCAAGCTTTTCAGGCTCACCGTATTCTCTACCCTTGACATCTACAGTAACCTTCTTCATCCTCTGATCTTCAAGCGGCTTGTCTGAATGATTCCTTTTCACGGCTACAATTTTATCTGCTGCTTCTATACCCTCCATGACCTTTCCAAAGGCAGCATACTGACCATCCAGGTGAGGTGAATTTGCTACCATTAAGAAAAACTGTGAACCTGCTGAATCAGGTGACATTGACCTTGCCATTGATATGACACCCTTGTCGTGTTTGAGATTATTTACAAAGCCGTTAGCGCTGAATTCGCCCTTGATGCTGTAACCAGGCCCGCCATAACCTACGCCCTCAGGATCTCCTCCCTGTATCATGAAACCGGGAATAACCCTGTGGAATATAATTCCATCATAAAAGCCTTTGTTTGCCAGAGATATGAAGTTTTTAACGGTATTGGGAGCGATTTCGGGGTAAAGCTCCAGCTTCATTATATCTCCATTTTCCATTTCAATAGTTGCTATTGGGTTGTTGTTCATGTCAAATCTTCCTTTCTGTTTGTCTTTAAGAGATATTATAACAGATTTACTTTAATTTATTAACATATTCCCTCATTTACTTGTAAAAAATAGTAATTGACTTATTACGTGAAATTACATATAATAACAAAAACGGTAAGTCTATGATCGGGAGTAGTACACTAAGCTTTTTCATTCAGAGAGCCTGCGTTTGGTGGAAGCAGGAAGAAAGGCTTTGTGGAATGGGCCTGGGAGAGCAGCCTGAATTTTAGTAGGAGCTGACGGGGTTTTCCCACGTTATAGGGAAACGGATATGTTGGTATCTGTATAAGAGGCTTGTTTTAGATAAGCAATTTGGGTGGCACCGCAGGTGGACTCCTGTCCCATTATAGGGATAGGAGTTTTTGTTTTTTTGTACTTGAAAGGAGTTGATTTATATGGAAGAAGGTTGGTGGATTGCTGACTTATAATATATATAAAAGGAGAGTATAGTAGATATGGAAAAGAAAAAGAGAATACTTACAGGAGACCGCCCAACAGGAAATCTTCACCTGGGGCATTATTTGGGAAGTCTAAAAAACAGGGTGCTGCTTCAGGATGAATATGACACTTTTATTATAATCGCAGATGTGCAGGCACTGACTACCAACTTTGACAGACCGGAAAAATTGTATCAGGATGTGATGAATGTTGCACTTGATAACTTGTCTGCAGGCCTTGATCCTGAAAAGGCTACAATATTTATACAGTCATATGTACCGGAGATTGCAGAACTGACGGTTTATTACGGAATGCTGATGACTGTCAATACCTTGAGACATAACCCAACAATAAAGACAGAGATGCAGCAATATGGATACAGGGATGTAACATACGGATTCCTGGGCTATCCGGTAAGTCAGGCTGCTGATGTTACCTTCTGCAAGGCTGACCTTGTACCTGTAGGTGAAGACCAGCTTCCTCATCTTGAACTTACCAGGAAAATCGTGCGAAGATTTAACGAGCTATACAAGCCTGTGCTTGTTGAGCCGCAAGCCTTACTAAGCAACGTGCCGAGACTTCCCGGTATAGACGGGAAGTCAAAAATGGGGAAGAGCCTGGGAAACGGCATATACCTGAATGATGAACAGAAGATCGTAAAGGGGAAGGTTTTTTCCGCAGTTACCGATCCAAAACGCATAAGAGCAGCAGATAAAGGTAATCCGCAAATATGTACGGTGTTCACGTATCAAAAGTCTTTCAACCCGGAGGATGCGGAGAATATACAAGAAATGTGCTTGGCAGGCTCTATTGGATGCGTTGCTTGCAAGAAAAGCCTCAATTCTGCTTTGAATATGATGCTCATACCTATAAGAGAAAGGCGGAAGTTCTATGAGGAAAGGCGTGAGAAGGTGTGTGAAATAATAAGAGCAGGCACGGAAAGGGCAAGAGGCGTTGCCAGGGAGACAATGAGAGAAATAAGGGATGCGATGAGGATAGATTACACATGTATTGACAATGGTAAAAAATAAAAATATAATATAAGCATACCCCCTAGTGGTATTAAAAATGGAAAAGTAAATTGATTAAATAAATATGTAACAAGACATAATAGGAATGCCAAAGCTTTGCACGGGCGGCAAGCCATGCGGTATGAGGGGAAAATAAGGAGGCAGGTATATGGGTAAGAAAGTGCTGATAGTAGGAGGAGTCGCAGGCGGGGCATCTACTGCTGCAAGACTCAGGAGAGTTGATGAGAAGGCTGAAATAATAATGTTTGAAAAAGGACAATACATTTCCTTTGCTAATTGTGGTCTGCCTTACTATATTGGCGGAACAATAAGGGAGAGGAAGAATCTCTTAGTACAGACCGCACAAGCTATGAAAGCCCGCTTCAATATAGCAGTGAGGGAGCTTTCAGAGGTAACAAGAATAGACAGGCAGAGGAAGGTAATGGAGGTCAAGGATCTAAGAGATGGAAGAGCTTATGAGGAAAGCTACGATGTACTGGTGCTGTCACCGGGTGCAGTTCCGGTTAAGCCGCCTATCCCGGGCATAGAAAGTCCTAATATATATACCTTGAGAGATATTCCTGACACAGACTCAATAAAGGGGTTTCTGGATGAAAAAAAACCGCAGAGCGCAGTTGTAGTAGGTGGAGGCTTTATAGGGTTGGAAATGGCTGAAAACCTTCATGCAGCAGGGCTAAAAGTTGACATAGTGGTAGCACGCGAGCAGGCTATGGCGCCTCTGGATTATTCCATGGCTGCAATAGTCCATAACCATATAAGAAGCAAGGGCTGCACGCTTCATCTTAAGGATGGGGTCAAAGCCTTCGAGGCTTATGGGGATAAAACAGTTGTTGTGCTTCAGAGCGGCAAGAGAATATCTGCGGATATTATTATACTCTCGAAAGGAGTAAGACCTAATATTACGCTGGCTAAAGAGGCTGGACTTGAAATAGGTGTTACTGGCGGGATAAAGGTAAATGAGTATCTCCAGACCTCTGATCCGGATATATATGCTTTGGGTGATGCCATAGAAGTGACAGACTATGTAAGCGGTAAACCGGCGCTGATATCACTTGCGGGACCGGCAAACAAGCAGGGACGGATAGTTGCCAACAATATTGCGGGGTGTAGGGAGACCTACAAGGGAACGCAGGGAACGGCAATTGCAAAGATATTTGATATTGCTGCAGCTTCAACAGGCATTAATGAGAAGACTTTAAAAAAGCTTGGAAAAGAACCGGGCAAAGATTATATCACTACAACCACTCATTCTGCCTCCCATGCAGGCTATTACCCGGGAGGAAGCGCAATGGCGATAAAACTTATATATACTCCAGAAGGCAGGGTGCTGGGCGCTCAGATAGTCGGTTTTGACGGTGTGGATAAAAGGATAGACGATATTGCAATAGCTGTAAGGCATAGGATGACGGTACATGATTTACAGGAGTTTGAGCTTGCTTATGCACCGCCCTTCTCTTCTGCAAAAGACCCTGTGAATATGGCAGGGTATGTAGGAAGCAACGTTTTAAACGGTGATGTCAAGGTGGCATACTGGAATGAAGCAATGAATGCAGATATGAGTAAAGCCTTCCTTTTGGACGTCAGAGAGCCCTTTGAATATGAGCAGGGTCATATCCAAAACGCAGTTAATATCCCATTAGGACAGATTAGAAGCAGACTCAATGAGATACCTAAGGATAAAGACATAATAGTCAATTGCCAGGTGGGTTTACGCTCTTATATAGGAGTAAGAATTCTGATGCAAAACGGTTTTGATAGAGTAAGAAACCTAAGCGGAGGCTACAAGACCTATAGGGCAGTTGAAGACGATATGAAGAGTAATAGATAAAAAATGGGGAGTACCGGATAAATGGTACTTCCTATTGCTTTAAAAAGATTTAATAATATTTGGTTTTGTAGTAAAATTGTTGTATAGGGCTATCCGATATTATTATTGATGTTGTAGGGTTGTTCGAATGGAGAGGGTGTCATATGAAAAATATTGATTTCAAAGACAATATAGTAAAGAAAAATAAAATTCCGATACTTATTTATGTGCCGGAATGGATACAGCTTTTTTCCAGCTATAAATCCAGGAACATGCAGAAAATAATTACAAACCTTGAGGAGCTTATCGCCAGGGAGAAGGAATGCGGTTTTGAGCTTAACAGCATGGAGAAAAGAAAAAAAGTATTAATGAATAAAATACTATATATCTCGAAGGATATAAATGAAAATAACAACGAAGCAGCCTTGCCCAAAATGGAAGAAGCAGAAAAGGAGCTTATCGAAATCAACCAGAAGATACCCAGCCTTATAGAAGAGATGGAGACACTTCCAAGCCTCGTAAATGAAGTGAACACACAGCTTCTAAAGGAAACCATCAAAAGGTCCTATGAGCTTATAAAGGAGCATAAGTCTGAGTCTCAAAAATGTCAGGAGCAGGTGAACGAAATCAGACTGAAGCTGGCAGCGCTTATTGAGAAAAAGGTTGACATGGATGAGCGGGTAAACAAGCTGTATTCTTTTGTTCATGGAATGATTGGTGCTGATGAAATGGAAAGCCTTGATGAAAACTTTTTGCCATAGATAGCTAGAGCTAAGGAGGTGTTTAGGTGATATTCGGTATAGGAACTGATATTATCGAAATAAGAAGGATTAAAAAGGCAATATCCAGAAATCCTAAATTTGCTGATAGATTATTTACCGAACAGGAGTTGGAATATTATAAAAGTAAGAATATGAAGGTACAGCATATCGCAGGCGGATTTTCCGCAAAAGAAGCTGTGCTTAAAGCACTGGGGACAGGGCTAAGTGGATTTAGGTGGAAGGACATTGAAATCCTGAGAGTTATGGGAGGTAAACCTATAGTCAGGTTTGGAGGTAATATTAAGAAGTTTGTAGAGGATAACAGGATAGGAATAATACATGTGACTATATCTCATTCCAGGGAATTTGCTACAGCTTCGGCAGTAGCGGAGGTCTTGCCGGAAAGGAGGAGCATAGTCATTGAAGATTTGTTTTTCCAATCAAATGAAAAGGCTAGACGAAATATGCATTAACGACTATGGGATACCTGGTGCAGTACTTATGGAAAATGCAGGAATGAGAGTATTGGAGGTGATTGAAAGCCTTCATTTGTCCGAAAGGCATGCAGCAATAATCTGTGGCACCGGCAATAACGGAGGGGATGGCTTCGTAATTGCAAGACACTTATACAACAGGGGCTGGGAAATTAATATTTTTGTATGCGGTGAAGTTGGGAAAATAAAAGGAGATGCGCTTTTAAATCTTTCCATAGCCAGGAACATAGGTGTTCCGATTCACACGGTTGATGATAATTCTATAGATTTTTTTGCAGGGCTTATTAGTGAAAGCTCACTTATAGTTGATGCTTTGCTGGGAACGGGTTTTTGCGGCAAGCTTAAAAGCTTCTATAAGACAATAGTAAGTAAAGTGAATGAGTGCAATGCCTGTGTAGTGTCGGTAGACATACCTTCGGGACTGGATGCTGACACTGGTTTTTTTGATGAAGACTGTATTATGGCAGATTACACCGTAACCTTTCAGCTCCCAAAGGCGGGACTTATAATCAATGATGGTCCGAAGGTGTGTGGAAACTTGAAAATAAAGGACATTTCCATGCCAAAAGCAGCAGTTGCTGCAATGAAACTGGACTTGAACCTTATGGATAAGGATATGATAAGAGGTATAATACCCGTTAGAACCTGCAATACCCATAAAGGAAGCTATGGAAGCGTTTTTGTAGTGGCGTGCTCTAAGGGAATGGAAGGTTCGGGAATAATGTCTTCAAGGGCCGCTTTAAGAAGCGGAGCGGGCGTTGTGCGTCTTGGACTTCCGGAAAGCTTGCAAAAGCATATTTGCACCAGCACTTTGGAAATAATGACAAAGGGTTTGGAAGATAAAGGAAAAGGTGTGCTTTCCGAAGAATGCATCCCAGAGCTTATGGAGACGGCGGAAAAGAGCAGCAGCCTGCTTATAGGACCTGGCCTCACGGATACTGATAGTATAAGGGCATTAATAGCTGAGGTTCTAAAAAACTGTACCGTTCCGACAATAATAGATGCAGATGGGTTGAATGCAATTTCTTCTGACCCCGGTATTCTGAAAAAACGTAAAGACGAAATTATAATAACTCCTCATCCCGGTGAAATGGCAAGGCTTTGCGGATGCAGCAGCTCTGATGTTCAAAAGGACAGACTGGGGTATGCCGTGAGGTTCGCCAAGGAATTTGATGTGATTGTGGTTTTGAAGGGCTTCAGGACAATAGTAGCATTGCCTGACGGAACGGCTTTTATAAATCCTACGGGAAATCCGGGGATGGCTACTGCGGGCTCGGGAGATGTGCTGGCTGGAATAATAGCCGGTTTTGCTGCACAGAAATTCAAGTTGACCGATGCGGCATTATGCGGAGTGTATATACATGGAGCCGCAGGAGACAGTGCGGCGGGTAAAATAGGAGAATATGGACTTACGGCAGGTGACATAATAGAAAACATTTCACATACAATAAAATATATATAACGAGATGTAGGGCGGACAGCGTTCGCCCGCAGGAGGGTGTACTGTGCATCGCAAAATTATATGTATGCTTATCATTGTATGTGTAGTTTTTACCGGCTGTGGGGTTTTGAAACGTGAAAAAAGCTTTGAGAAAGTAGTCAACAAGCTGCTTAGGCTTACCGCTTACACCTGCGATGTGACTATGAGAGTCACAAACAATAAGAGTACAATGGAATACAAGCTGAAGCATTTCTATAAAAGTCCTGACAAATACAGGGCGGAGGTTCTGACACCGAAAGAGCTTGAGGGTCAAGTGACAATATATAACGGAAGCAGCTCTTACATATATCATCCTAAAATAAACCAGTATCTGGTAACTGAGAACTTTACGAATTCATTAGAGTACAATTCATTTATAGGTTCTTTCATGAATCATATAAGGAAAACTGATAATATAAGAGCAAGCAAAGAAAAGTATGGGGAAAAGGAGCTTATAGTTTTGGAATTTGAAGTTCCGGAGCCAAACGACTACATGCGCCTTGAAAAGCTATGGATTGATGCGGAGAAAGCTCAGCCGGTAAAGGCAGAAATATATGGGAGTGACGGTAAAATTACTGTTTTGGTAGACTATAGTAATTTTGTTTACAATCCTGATTTAGATGACAGCAATTTTACAATTACACAAGAAAAAACAATGAAACTACGGGGGATGAAGGGGAATGTACGATCTAAAGAAAATCAGAGCTGCATGGGCGGAGGTAGATCTGGATGCTCTTGCTCACAATATGAGAGAAATAAGGCGGCTTACGCAGAAAAATGCATTTGTAACTGCAGTAATTAAGGCTGATGGTTACGGGCATGGATCAAAAAAAATAGCACAAACCTTACTGGATAATGGTGCAGACAGATTTGCCATTGCTGTTGTGGATGAAGGTATTGAGCTTCGTAGGTCAGGTTTTAAGGTGCCCATAATGATTCTGGGCTTTACCGATTGTGAAAGGGCAGAGGAAATAATAAGCTATGACCTGGAACAGGCTGTCTATTCCTGGGATTTGGCGGAAGCACTTTCAAAGGAAGCAGAAAAACAAGGGAAAATAGCAAAAATTCATATAAAAATTGATACGGGAATGGGAAGAATAGGCTTACCGCCTGATAAGGCTTCAGTTCAGCTTATAAAGAAAATCAGCCAACTGTCCAATCTTGTAATTGAAGGGATATTTACACATTTTGCAGTTGCTGATGCTTCCGACAAAGCATATACAAAAGGGCAGTATGAAAAATTCAACTGGATATGCGGGGAGCTTTCCAGGGAGAACGTCAAAATAAACGTCAGACACTGCGGAAACAGTGCTACAATAATAGACCTGCCTGATATGCATATGGATATGGTCAGAGCAGGTATTATACTCTACGGCTTGAAACCCTCAGATGAGGTAATGCTTGGTAAGCTGGAGCTTAGGCAGGTCATGTCTTTAAAAGTCAGAATCTCACATGTTAAGGAGATAGAAGCAGGACAGAGCGTAAGCTATGGAAGAAAGTTCATCGCCGGAAAAAAGAGCAGGATTGCATCACTGCCTATAGGTTATGCTGATGGTTATACAAGGATGCTGTCGGGAAAAGCAGAAGCGCTGGTAAAAGGTATTAGAGTTCCTGTCATAGGAAGAATCTGCATGGATCAGTGCATGATTGATGTTACAGGAATAGCGGATGTTGAAGCCGGTGATGAAGTAGTGCTTTTTGGAAAACAAGGCGGAGATTTTATTCATATTGATGAACTTGCCGAAAAACTTGATACTATAAACTATGAAATAGTATGCATGATAGGTAGGAGAGTTCCAAGAGTCTATATCAAGGATGAAAAAATAGTTGATGTGCTTAACTATATAATAGCTTAGCGTTTTTTACATATTACTGCTGCCAGATATTACACGTAGGCATAATGTAAGAATTGGTATATAATATTGTATATACGGTTAGTATAATCATATATGGTACAAATGTGCATTGCTAAAATTTATTATACATAATTTGACATACACTGCTCATACATATTATTGACTAGACATAATGTGAAATCATATTTCGCATTATGTTACCTTAATATATATTGCGGAAACATAATTAGTCATTGATAGTCTTTTCCGCAATTATTATGGTTTCAAAAGAACTTAGGAGGTGCTAGTGTGGCTGACTCGAAAAAGATTGCAGTTTGTATGCCAGATACACTTTTAAAGGAAATAGATGACATGGTATGTCATGAGTGTATAAATAGAAGTGAATTCATCAGAAACGCAATGCGTTTTTATATAAGTGAAATAAAGAAAAATGCTATGGTAGAAAAAATGAAAAGCGGATATCTGGAGATGTCTGAAATAAACATTACACTAGCAGAAATAGGTCTGACAGCAGATAACGAGACAATTACGGGGTATGAAACAAGGCTTGCGGAGTGTGAATAATGTGATTGTAAAAAGAGGGGATATTTTCTATGGCGATTTAAGCCCGGTGATAGGATCGGAGCAAGGCGGAATACGGCCTGTACTAGTTATACAGAATGATATAGGAAACAAATACAGCCCTACTGTTATTGTTGCTGCGATAACCTCTCAGATAAATAAAGCAAAACTGCCGACACATGTGGAACTGGAGGCTTTGAGCTACGGCATAACAAAGAACTCAGTCATACTTATGGAGCAAATAAGGACGATAGATAAGAAAAGATTGAAGGAAAAAATAGGCCACTTATCCGATGAGCTTATGAAACAGGCGGATATTGCCATGCAGATAAGCTTCGGACTAATCGAATATACCACGGGTACATAATACATATATATAAAGGCTGGGATGCGATGCATCCTGGCTTTTTTGCATTTTATGGGCTTTATATGGTAATATATTTGCGATTATTCGCATATATCAACTTGTCCACTTTTTTTCTTTAACATACCACTCTGTATTGCATAATTATTTTTTGATTTGTATATTTATTTCAAAGTTTTAGTTTTTCGTGGGTTTCCCTGGCACCTTAAGACTCATGCAAATCTTTTTCTAAACATATATAGAAATATATCCTACCATACCTTACAGACTTGTTATATAATATAATAAAGCTGTTCATATTGAGAGGGGTAAAACACGGAAGCCTTCATAGGATATCAAATTTGATGATTATTAATCTAAATAATTTAGGAGGGAATATCATGGCTGATAAAAATCAAAAACCAAAGAGCGAGGAAAAGAAAAAACCAAAAGAGGATAAAGTCAAAAAGGAAAAAAAGAAATATTCATAAAAAAAACCCCCTCTCTTTTTAGTTTCAGCAGAGAGGGCTTTTTCTATAAACTTCTATAATATTCATACTTAAAAACATTGTTATCATTGCTATCATTTAAAATGTCGTCTAGTTGTCTAAGCAATCTTTCTTTATCATTGGGAAGTGTTCCCTCAAGTGAAAAATAATTTGAAGCATGATTGCTTCTAAACACACAATTTCTAAGAGTAAGATTTTTAATAAACTCTCGAGTCTCAAGCGCAACTTCTTCCGGTGATAGTAACTCAAAGGAACCTGCATTTATCAAATTGTACATTTCAGTACTTGGCTCTACCAGTAAAGTTAATAAACCTAAATAATCCGGATTTATCTTATTGATTACTCTTGCGGACTCTTTTGCATGCTCTTTCCAATAATGCTTTCCACCAATCCCAGAAATTAGAGTAGCAGATAGTTTAATTCCAGAATCAGATATTCGCACCCCTGCTTCTATTATTTCATTGGAGGTAACACCTTTCTTTATGCTCTTGAGAATTCTATCACTACCAGATTCTACTCCTAAATATGCTATTCCAAGTCCGCACTCTCTAAGCTCCTTTAATTCCTCCACAGTTTTTTTCAAAATATCTTTAGGGGCACTATATATACCAACCCGTTTACAGCTAGGGAAAAGCTCTTTAATTTTTAGTAAAATATCCTTAAGCTCCGATGTTTTTAGCACTAAAGCATTGCCATCTGCAAGAAAAATTCTGTTGACTTTTTTATAGTACTTTGACATCTCTGCTAAATCATTGAATATATCATGTTTACTGCGTATTTTGAATTTCTTACTTTTATACATGCTGCAAAAGGTACATTCATTATGTGAGCACCCTATTGTTACTTGTATGATAAGGCTGTTTGCCTCACTGGGAGGTCGGAATAATGGTTCATCATATATCATTTTATAACTCCATTCTAAGATGAGTCGCTCAACACCTATTATACCACTTTATTATACCTTAAACTTTGAAATAGTATTTTGTAGATCTTGAGCCAATTGAGATAGAACTTCACTGGATTTGGCAATATCCTCCATAGATGCAGCTTGTTCTTCCATAGATGCTATTACTTCTTGGGTAGCGGCAGAATTTTCCTCTGCAATAGCAGATAGATTTTCTAAATCGGCCAGTATTTCATTTTTCATATCATACATTTCTTTCCCCGCAGTATTAATTTTTTCTATGACCTTTTGAGATTCTTTCATTGCTTCTTCGATTAATCTATATTTATTCTCACTCTTGGCAACACTTTGGGTCTGCTCAGTTGTAATTTGAGATACTCTTTCCATGGTATCTACAGCACTTTGTGCATTCATTTGTAATTCATTTACGATTTGCTCAATAGTATGAGTTGAATTAGCCGATTGCTCAGCTAATTTTTTAATTTCATCTGCTACCACTGCAAAGCCTTTTCCTGCCTCCCCAGCTCTGGCGGCTTCTATAGCTGCATTTAAGGCTAATAAATTGGTTTGATTTGCTATAGAAGCAATGAAGTTACTTGCCTGGCTTATTTTTTTAGAGTTATCATATGTTTTTTGGATTATATCAGAAATATTTTTATTAGCTATATTGTTTTCTTCTGTGATCTTAGAAAGATTTTCAATTTCTACAAAACCTTCATTTACAACTTCTGTGACCTTGTTTACAGTATTGTCTATGTTCTTTGTATATTCTATATTATTATCTATAATATTTCCTAATAGCACTGCCTTTGAAGCACCTTTCTCTGTATTTTGAGCTTGCTCTGATGCCCCATTGGCGATTTCTTCTACGGTTTTTGATACTTCCTCTGCTGCAGTGGCTGATTTTTGGGAGGATGCTGTAAATTCCTGTGAAGTTGCTGCCAATTGTTCAGAAGAACCATTAATTTTACTGATAATACTTCTAAAACTATCTGAAATGCTATGTAATGCCTGAGCTAAATCTCCAAATTCGTCTTTTCGCTTTAAATCCTTTTGGGATACATCCTTTGCAAGGTCTAAATTTGCAAGTCCTTTTGAATATTCTACTGCGTTTTTAATAGGCTTTGAAATACTATTTGATAAAATCAATCCGAACATAAGAATTATTATAGCAAACACCAAAAGTATTATAATGCTCGTAGTCTTGAATTTATTAAGCCCTTGATAAATGCTTTCAACATCATAATCAACTCCTACAAACCCTACAACTGTTCCCTGGTTATCCTTCAATGGGTAATATGAACTAATTAAAGATCCCCATCCCTCCTCATGGTGAAACTTATCATCAGCGTATGCTTCACCGCTCCAAGCCTTCTCATATGACGATACAGATTCTTCTGCATCGCCAAGATGTGATATATCCTCAATAGAAGAGCCATCAACTACATACATAAAATTGCCGTCACCTGTTTTTCTCATAGTATAGACGTATTTGGCTCCACTTATCTTTCTAATATATTCAAGATCTTCTCTGATTTTAATATAAGAGTTCTTACTTTCATCTTCTACTGTCTGCAACTTGACAAATTCGCCAATATCTATTATTTTACTGGCCTCTTCTGCTGTTTTATATGCCTCATCTGATGCCTCTTTTGTTACCATTATATTGCATTGCCAGTATAGTATAGCCGACAGCAAAGTAGCAATTGACAATACAGTGATTAGAAAAAATACCGTAATTCTTACTTTAATGCTTTTGTTAACAGACAATTTTGTTTTCCACGAATTTCTCATAGTAATCCCCCTCGCAAATTATTATTCCTCTGTAAGTTTTCCCCATACCATATACCCGCATGATTTAAAGTCAGGCTCTGTTTAAGAACAATTTTGGTAAAACGATACTTCGTAAGGAAAACTCATTTTGACTTGCGTTAATGAGCATTTTACTGCTATAATGTGACTTACACTATAGCTATTCAAATATTTGCCATAACATTAAATAACATTATATCACAAATATTGACATGGATAAACACAAATGGATATTTGTGAAAAAATATTCTTTTAGAAGAAAAATAGGGAATAGGTGGCAAATATAATATTTATATAAAAAATGATTCGAAACAAATAACCATCTAAACATCGTGTCTGACACCGAAAAAGGGGAGGGAAACAAATGGCAGTAAAAACTTACCCTGGATATATAACGGATGTGAAAGGTATAAAAGTAGGGCATAGCCAATCAGAGGAAGGTATGACCGGCTGCACAGCGGTTATTTGTGAAGGGGGTGCCACCGGAGGGGTAGATGTGCGGGGCTCTGCTCCAGGTACCAGAGAGACTGACTTATTGAAGCCTGAAAAGCTGGTAGACAGAATTCATGCGGTAGTATTGGCAGGGGGTAGTGCTTTCGGGCTTGAAGCAGCTTCAGGAGTAATGAGATATTTGGAGGAGCGGGATGTGGGTTTTGATGTCGGAGTTGCTAAAGTGCCAATAGTAGCTTCTGCTGTTATTTTTGATTTGAACATAGGTGATCCCAGAATCAGGCCGGATTTGAAAATGGGCTATGATGCGGCAAAAAGTGGCTCGGCGGAAGAAAGAAGGCAAGGAAATGTCGGCTGCGGATTAGGTGCAACTGTAGGTAAAATTCTAGGACCCGATCATGCTATGAAGTCAGGGCTGGGCAGTGCAACTCTTAAAGCCGGAGAGCTTATAGTGTCTGCAATAGTATCGGTAAACAGCTTTGGGGATATCTATGACTATGAAACCGGCAGACAAATTGCCGGAGTTTATGATTATGAAGAAAGAGAAATGCTGAACACATATTCAATTATGAAAAAGGAAAGTAAGCCATTAGGTTTTCCCATGAGGAACACAACCATAGGGGTGGTAGCTACAAATGCTGTATTGACTAAGGCGGAAGCTAACAAGGTAGCATCAATGGCTCAGAATGGTTTTGCAAGATCAATTAACCCGGTGCATACTATGTTTGATGGTGACACCATATTTACTATGGCTACCAATGAGATTAAAGAAGATGTAAATCTGATTGGGACAATGGCCAGTGAGGTGATGTCAAGGGCAATAACAAATGCAATAATTAATGCAAAATCATATCATGATATAATTTCCCATAACGACATTTAACTAATTGTTTTTTCGCCGGATTTTTATTATAATAGTAGTTGAGCCAATATCTGTAAAGAGTTGGACCGGATATAGTTATAAACAGTATGTTTTACGACTGGTATCCAAATTTGGAACTAGAGCGGAGGTAGTAAAATGTTAAAAGAGAAGAAATTCGACGTGAGGAAGATGGCAGTAGTCGGGGTACTTGGAGGTATATCCATAATATTGGGTATGACTCCTTTAGGGTTTATACCCGTAGGACCGACAAGGGCAACTATTATGCACATTCCTGTTATAATAGGTGCTATTATGGAAGGACCCATAGTAGGTGCGCTTATAGGACTTATATTTGGGCTTTTCAGTATTTTTCAGGCTTTAACCAATCCTACACCAGTGTCTTTTGTATTCCTTAACCCATTGGTTTCAGTAGTGCCAAGAGTGCTTATCGGTATTACTTCCTATTATGTATTTAAAGCTCTTAGTAATCTGGGAAACAGAAAGACATTAGGTATTTTGAACATCGTCTGGATAGCTATAATTGGATACTTGGGCTATGGTATTTATGGAAACATTAAAAATTCACAAAGCGGCTGGCAAATTGCGATGAACATCGCGTTGATAGCATTGACGGCAGCAATAGCGATTATGACAAACAGGAAGTTCAAGGATAAAGCACTGGATATAGTAATATCAACTGTTGTGGGAACAATGACAAATACAGGGCTGGTTCTGAGTCTTATATATTTGATATATGCAGAAAGCTTTGTTAAGAGTTTGGGACAAGATCCCGGGCTAGCCAGAAAAATAATCTTAGGTATAGGCATTGCAAACGGAATACCGGAGACAATTATTGCAATATTAATAGTAACAGGTGTAGTAAGCGCTTTAAGAAAACGTAATGCAACAGCGTTGCAACATTAATAAAAAGTTAACAAAAAAAGCAGTATTTACTGCTTTTTTTTATTATATAGCCATTTCTCTGGGGTTTTCTGTACTCCATATATTTACTACAGAAGCATCTTCTGCTAGTATTATGTCAGAAGATGCTTTTATATGTCGAAAAATAGGTTGTAAGGAGTGAGGATTATGTACTCTGATAATAAAGTATGGATTGCCAAAAGTGATAAACCTGTTTATCTTCTGCCTGGTATGGCAAACCGGCACGGACTGATAGCAGGAGCTACCGGTACAGGTAAAACTGTTACGCTTAAGGTAATGGCAGAGTCTTTTAGCGATATGGGGGTTCCCGTTTTTCTTACCGATATTAAGGGCGATCTGGCAGGGCTTTCAGAGCAAGGCAGCGATACCCCCGAAATGGCAGAAAAAATTGTCAAGCTGGGGATAGAGGGTTTTAACTACAAGCCATACCCTGTGTGCTTTTGGGATGTGCTTGGAAAAGGCGGACATCCTGTACGTACTACTGTTTCCGAGATGGGAGCATTATTGCTGTCGCGGCTGCTGGGGCTGAATGATACCCAGGCAGGGGTGCTGAACATAGTATTCCGTATAGCAGATGAAAAGGGTTTGCTGCTTCTGGATTTGAAAGATTTGCGTGCTATGCTGATGTATGTCGGCGAAAACGCAAAGGAGTATACTCTGCAATATGGCAATATTGCCTCTCAAAGTATAGGTGCAATTCAGCGCAGTCTGATTGTTTTGGAGGATCAAGGGGGAGCAAAGTTCTTCGGAGAGCCTTCGCTGGAGATTAATGACTGGATGAGGACAGCTGAGGATGGACGTGGATATATCAATATACTGAACTGTGTGGAGCTTTTCCATAGTACTGTATTGTATTCCACATTTTTGCTGTGGATGCTGTCGGAACTTTTTGAAACCTTGCCGGAAACAGGAGACATGAGTAAACCGAAGCTGGTATTTTTCTTTGATGAGGCCCATCTTTTGTTTGAGGATATGCCAAAGGTTCTGCTCCAAAAAATTGAACAGGTGGTAAGACTGATACGTTCCAAGGGTGTTGGAGTCTATCTTATAACACAGAATCCTATGGATTTGCCCAAGGATATACTGGGACAACTGGGAAATCGTGTACAACATGCCCTACGCGCTTATACACCGGCAGAGCAGAAGACTGTCAGGGCGGCAGCCCAGACCTTCCGTACAAATCCTGCCTTTGATACTGAAACCGCTATAACAGAACTTGGCATAGGGGAAGCATTGGTTTCATGCCTGGATTCCGAGGGTATCCCCGGTATTGTGGAGCGTGCGTTTATTCTTCCGCCCCAAAGCAAATTCGGAACTATTGATGATTTTACCCGTCTTCGGGTAGTGAATTCTTCACCTATGAGCGGAAAGTACGATATGGAAGTTGACAGGGAATCTGCATATGAGTTATTACAGGCAAAGGCAATGCAGGAACAAGCCGCTGAAAAAGAGGAGCAGGAGCGGTTAGAGAGACAGAAGCAGTTGGAAAAAGAAGAAAAAGAGAATGAGAAAGCTGAGAGAAAAACAACAAAACGTACTTACAACAGAAAAACATTAGTAGAAAGAGCAGCCGATAATGTTGTAGGCACCATCGGCAGAGAGCTTGGCAGAACACTTATACGTGGAATACTTGGCTCCTTAAAAAGATAAAACTTAAGGAGCTTAGCACTTAACCAGATTTATTATCATTTTTAATACATAAAATCAAATAAATATGGATGAATCTTGTCTGGGAAGGACGATGTCCTCCCTACCCACAAAATTTATCTATTTATCAGTGCTCTCAATTTGCTGATTTAATTTTAATTCTTCTTTTCGTTTGTCAATATTCTGTATGTATTTTTCGATGCTATAATATCTGCTCATTTCTATGTGTTTTTTTGAAACATTATACAAACTTTCAATGTCACCTTCACGTAAAGCATCTACCAAGGCACGATGTTCAGATGTAATCTGATATTGTCTATCTAAGTCGCTAAAGGCAAGCAAATTAAATCCCTGAACATAACCGAATGCTATCTCAACCATATCAACAATACCTTGATAAGCTGAAATAAGGAATAACTTTTTGTGAATACTCTCGTTGAATTTTGCAGCTGTAAACAAATTTTTCTTCAAAATTTCAACTTGAATCCGATCAAAAATTGAATAAAGTTGCTTGATATCATCAGTTGTTATATTACTTATCACGCTAGGCAAAACTAATCGTTCTAAAGCAATCTGAAGATCGAATATATTATTGATTCCACCAATTCCCAAACCGCGTACATGCGTACAGCCTTTTTTAGATACTACAAGCCCTTGACTTTCCAATTTTTTTAAAGCAACACGAATAGGCGTTCTGCTTACATTAAACAATTTAGCATAATTGCCTTCAATAATGTGTTCACCTTCAGCAATTTTACCGCATATTATCATATTTCTGAGCATTTCATAAACAACTTGGTGAGTTGGTTTGCTAGCTGAATAATAAAATAATATTGAATCATTTTCCATTTCAGTTCCCTCTATCTCTTTATTTTAAAGTTTATCTTTAAATAGTATTGTAACACTTCTATTCTTTTTTAAACTATCGTCAATTATATGGTTTAGGTTTTAAAGTATATTCATAAATGTAAAATTCAGTGAAAAAAATGTTCTTGATTATTAAAATCATTGCCAAATAAGTCAAAAAAGAGATGGAGAAGCTTGAAAAACTAAGAAAATATATCATGCATAGATTTTATAACAGTTCACTATAAATTTCAATATTTATTCTGTCAGTTTTATCAGTTATAGACTCCTTATAGTTTTTCTCGTCATCATCTATGCCATTAACTTAAGTATCAAATCCAGCAGCTTTTCTACAGTGGGGTTATTAAACATCCGTATCATCCCCATGCAAAGGCATTGCGTCCTCTTACGTTATCATGTATCGAAAACAGAACATTCAAACTATTGCATTCAAATATTCCCTATGATAATTTATTATTAATAAATAATTAATAAATATGAATCGTAAGATGCAAAATAAAAAAGAGGAGGTGTTGATAACCATACAAATTTAAGACGAAAGGAATCCAGAAATAAGAAGTAAATAATGAACTGGAAAAGCTCTTTTATAATTCATACTGAGGATATACGTATTCAGTTTGCGAAAACTATTAAACAAGAGAAAATTTAAATAAAAAAACATCCTTTTCGTAACCTTCTGAAACAGGTTATTTTACTATATAGATTTGTATTTTACATAAATATTTCTATCATAGTATAGCAAAAAAGTTTAGTTGTTTAATGAGTGCATGTTTTGAAGTTAATTATTTATATGTTTCATGAGTTTACAAACTGATTTAAAAAATAAATATACGGAGGGGTGGGAGGAGAATGTTCATACAGCAGCTTGTGAGCGGGCTAACAATTGGCAGTACTTATGCCCTTGTAGCGATCGGATATTCACTGATTTTCAGCGTTCTTGAATTAATTAATTTTGCAAATGGGTCAATGTATATGCTTGGAGGCTATATTACGCTAATGATATATCTTAGTTTGCAAGGAAACTTTTTTATAGCTTTGTTTGTAAGCCTCATTGTTGCAGGAATTATTGGTTTTAGTGTAGATATATTTGCCCTGAGGCCACTCAGAAAGAAAAAAGCTCCAAGGAAAGCATATATTATAAGCACTCTTGGTGTGGGAATCATTATTGACAATTCAATTCAATTATTATTTGGCAGTGAAACTAAAAGGTTCCCAAATATCTTGGATTTTGGAAAGTTTCAAATCGCAGGAGCGATTATTAGTTGGACACAAGTAATAATCCTTGTGATTAGTATTGTTTTGATGGGAATAGTGTCAGTGGTTGTATATAAAACAAAAATTGGTAAAGCAATGAGAAGTACAGCTCAAAATATTGATGCAGCCCGATTGATGGGTGTGAATGTTCAAGGAATTATTGCTTTGACATTCTTTATTAGTTCGGTTCTTGCTGCAATTGCAGCCACGTTAATCAGTATGTATTATCAAACAATAGACGTTAATATGGGGTTCCAAGTTGGCATGAAAACTTTCGCAGCTGCTGTTCTCGGCGGTGTAGGCATTATGCCTGGAGCAATGTTTGGCGGAATAATTATTGGTATACTTGAGTCATTGGGAGCTAGTTATATAAGCTCTGGATATCGTGACGCAATCGCTTTTGCCGTACTGATTCTGGTTCTTTTATTCAAACCTGAAGGTATTTTTGGCAAGCCACAGATAGATAAGCTCTAGGAAAGGCGGTTATTCTTATGGTAATGAAAATGCTTGAAAAAATTACAAAACATTATAAAATTACTGTGCCATTAATGCTGGTATTTGCATGTGTTTTCCCACTCGTTTTTAATAATCCATATAGTATGAGAATAGCAACAATTAGTTTAATATTTGTTATGATCACCTTGGCTTTAAACATTGTGACGGGTTATATGGGTCAGACCTCTTTTGGAACAGCAGCCTTTTGGGGGTTGGGAGCGTATACAGGTGCAATACTTGCATCTAGATATGGTGTGGGAATAGAAATTACATTTGTCTTAGCGGCTATTATATCTGGAATATTTGGATTTCTAGTTGGAATTCCTGTATTGAAGCTTAAAGGTTATTATCTCGCTATAGTCACGCTTGGGTTTTGTGAAATTGTTAGGTTAGTTGAATTAAATTGGACTTCTTTAACCGGGGGACCGCTAGGAATAATGAATATCCCAAAGCTGAAGTTATTTGGTTTTAAATTTACAGATAGCAGAAGTGTTTATTTTCTAATGCTAATTATGGTTATCCTTACCACGATAGTTGTTTATAGATTAGTGAATTCAGCATTTGGGTTAGTATTAACATCTATTAAAGATGATGAAATTGCAACGCAAGCAATGGGGATAAATGTTGTTGAGTATAAAATCAAGGCTTTTGTAATACATGCGATGATCTGTGGTGTTGCAGGAGCATTTTATGCTCAGTATATTAGCTATATTGACTCAACAATGTTTACAACCAATCAATCTATTGAGATGCTTGTAATGGCTATAGTCGGAGGAATGGGCAGCATTGTTGGAAGTTTTGTCGGCGCGATAGTATTATCAGTTTTGCCTGAAATCATGCGTGGCTTGACGGAGTATAGAATGTTGATATATGGATTTATTATGGTCATCATGATGATAGTTAAACCGGAAGGAATATTTGGAAATATAAACTTCGTGCATATTAAACAACGTTTAGATGCTAAGAGTACACTTGATGAAGTGAAAAGCTATAAAAGGAAAGATATATGAAAATTTTATCTGACATGGAAAGAGGGGGGTATCAGTGAGTGAATTAGTATTGAAAGTATCTCAACTGACCAAAAAGTTTGGAGGTCTAATTGCTTTAGATGACGTTAATGTTGAGATAAAATCTGGAGAAATTATAGGTATAATAGGACCTAACGGCGCTGGAAAAACTACTTTCTTTAATGTAGTTACTGGATTTTATCCGCCTACTAGTGGTGTCGTGGAGCTAACTGGAATAAATATTAATGGATTTAAGCCCCATGAAGTTGCAGCTTTAGGATTTGGGCGTACATTTCAGAATATTCGACTATTTCCACAAATGACAGTACTAGAGAATGTAATGATGGCTCGAACCAATAAAAATAAAGTTAAAATTTTAGATATAATATTTAACACAAAGAAAAATAGAGATGAACGAAAAGCAACAATTGAATATGCTGAAAAAATGTTAAAAATGTTAAATATATATGATGTCAGGCATCAATTAGCTTCAAATTTGCCTTATGGGCATCAAAGAAAATTGGAGATTGCACGTGCTTTGGCTATTGAACCTAAGCTGTTATTATTGGACGAACCAGCGGCAGGTATGAATGAGATTGAAACAATGGAATTGTCAAGCATTATTAAAGAATTAACTAACTTGGGATATACTGTCTTACTGATCGAACATGACATGAAATTTGTTATGAATATGTGCGAGAGGATATATGTACTTGATCACGGAAAGCAGATTGCTCATGGAATACCGAAAGAGATAAAAGAAAATCCTCTGGTTATTGAGGCATATTTAGGTAAAGAGGAGTAATGTTATGAGCATATTGAAATTGAAAGATATCTATGTAAACTATGGTAATATTGAAGCCTTGCGAAATGTCAGCATTGAAGTTAATAAAGGTGAAATAGTTTCATTAATCGGGTCTAATGGTGCAGGAAAGACTACACTAATGAAGTCAATAGTTGGACTGGTGAAAGTTAAGAGTGGAAATGTATTTTATGAGGATAAGAACATAACTAATAGTGATACGCGTAATATTGTAAAAGATGGAATTATTTTAGCACCAGAAGGAAGACAAATCTTTTCAAAGTTTTCAGTTTACGACAACTTAATGATGGGAGCCTATTTAAAAAATAAAAAGGAGATTACAGAAAATCTAGAGATGGTACAAGAGTTATTTCCAATATTGAAAGATAGAATGCAGCAGCAAGGTGGTACTCTTTCCGGTGGTGAACAGCAGATGCTTGCTGTAGCCAGAGCTATGATGGGAACTCCAAAAATATTGTTATTGGATGAACCCTCTCTGGGTTTAGCTCCTTTGATTATTGCTGATATATTCAATCTCATAAAAAGAATCAGGGGTCTTGGAGCAACTATATTATTAGTTGAACAGAATGCACGTATGGCACTAAAAATATCGGATAGAGCCTACGTTCTCGAGACTGGTAAAGTTGTTTTAAGTGATACAGCAGAAAATCTTATAAATTCAGATGAAGTAGCAAATGCTTACCTGGGAGGGGCATAATAAGATACTACATTTATCGTGAAGCCACCCTTCTGAATAATGGGAGCCATACCTTCGGTCATGGAACCTATTTTATCATCAATTATTTCTTTTTACGTTTGGACTTGTTTGCTTTTGTTTACGAGAAGCTAATCCAGCCTAGGAGAAGCCCAAGTCCGGCATCTTGGTATCCGCATCCAGGACAAAAACGGTAACTATATGCTTACACGTTGAACAATACTGTTGTTGCTTCCCACGCATGCTCATAGATTCTTGGGAGAACAATTTAGACGTGTATGAATCTGTTAGAATTCGGAGGTTTTCTGCATCTCCGCCCGCCTCGCAACATTGGAGATGCTGTTGGGTAAATATGAGGACTTTTTTATGGCTGGCAATTTGCAGGTTTATAGTGATGCAAAATTCACTTAGCCTATAATGAACGTTATCATGTATCGAAAACAGAACACTCCGACCATTGCATTAAGGCACTTTCTATGATAATTATATAATAACAGATAAATCAGAAATATGAAGTATGATGTGTACGTGTTAAGCAAAACAAGAGGAGGTGTATATAACCTTACAAATTGATCAGAAAATTTATATACTAATGTCAATGAAGAAATTAGTCAAAAAGAAGTCTCAAGGTAAGATACCAATAGGTGAACTGAAATAAATCTTTGAAAATGCATGCTGAAACTATGGATTTTTTTCAAAAGCTATTATAGGAGGAGGTAAAGAATGAAAACTAAAAGATTTTTTTCTCTAATAATTGTATTTATAATGCTTGCAATAGTTGTTACTGGGTGTTCAAATGCACCAACAGGACCAACAACTTCTTCAGAGAAATCCGGAACTAAAGAAGATTACAAATTCGCATTGATGGCTCCATTAACAGGAAACAACGCACAGTATGGTCTTACTTATAAAAATACACTTGAGATACTTCTGGAAAAAGTAAATGCTGAAGGTGGAATTAATGGACATAAGGTCGTATTAGATGTATATGATGACAAAAATGATCCAAAAGAAAGTGTTAATATTGCATCTAAACTTGCTTCAGACCCAAATATTCTTGGGGTAGTGGGAAGTCAAACATCTTCTTGCAGCATGGCAGCAGCACCAACTCTTCAAGAAGCGGGAATTCCAATGGTTTCTCCACAAGCATCACATCCTGATTTTACAAAAATAGGCGACTATATTTTCAGATGTCAGGTAACACTTGCATATGAAAATATTAAAACAGCAGAGTATTTGGCAAAAGGTTTGGGGACAAAGAAACTTGCAATAATATACTCCAATGATGATTGGGGTGTCAGTATGCTTAATACACTTAAGAAGGCACTTGAAGAGTATCCGGATGTAACGGTTGTAGCAGAAGAGACATATATAGCAAATCAGACAAGAGATTTTACACCATTGGTTTCTAAAGTTAAATTAGCGAAACCTGATGTGCTGTATCTTGCATCATTATATTCTGATGGAGGCCAGATAATTCAACAAGCTAAAGCCCTTGGTTTAGATTTACCGTATGTTGGATCAAATACATTTTTCAAAAAGGAGTTCATTGATGTTTTCGGACATGATGTTGAAGGGGTTACTTTGACCAATACTATCGCATTGAAATCAGATAATCAGGAGTATCTATGGCTTGCGAAGAAGTATAATGAGAAAACTGGATCCTTCATAGATACCTATGTTACCCAATCATATGACTCTTTAAATCTATTGATAAAAGCTGCAGGAAAAGTGGGCAATGATAAAAAGGCAATAAAAGAAGAACTGGCAAGCACTAAAGATTATGTTGGCGTATCCGGTAAATTCTCTTTTGACGAAAATCGAAACTCAGAGAAGCAAGTTTTTGTTTTCGAAATTAAAAATGGTGAAATTGTGCAGCTAGAAGATACCTATTAATGGCAATAGAAACAACAAAAGATAGAAAGAATAAAATTATGAACATTAATAAAACTTAAATAAATAAAAATAGCGACAGACTAACACAAATACGATATTATTTGAACCTATTTCCATTATGAAATGGTTAAATACTTATTATAATCTGAATAAACGTGATAGTCTGTCGCTCACAAAAGATAAATTATTTGCAAAGGGGAGAACTTAATATGAATATTGACTTAATGCCTATAATCGATAATCATTGCCATCCTTTCCCTACTAATCGTATACCAAATGAGTGGGAGCGCATGTGGTCTATTACACTAAATAACATACCACTGGAAGATATTAGAAATAGCACTTTTTTTCAGATGTCAATTGAAGAAATAAGAAGACATCATGGGCTTGAGACCAGTGCATCATACAATGATATTATGCTGAAAGTAAAAGAATCTTATTTAACTGATCCACAAGGTTATACTGCAAAATTATGGCAAGATGCCAATATTAAAATGATTATTGCGGATATTGGTTTTCCAGTTACGAATAAAAGGTTAACAAAAGATGAAATTGACGAGTTTAATTATATCAATAGTTCCATAAACATTGGAAGAATTAATAGAATTGAGCGCATTACAGATGACTTGCTACATGAGGAATTATCATTTAATGAATTCGCTATGCGATTTGTTAAAGATACAAAAAAGATGATTTTGGATCAAAACTTAATTGCTCTTAAATCAATTATTGCATATAAAACAGGATTAGATATTAAACTACTAAATGATTCTGATGTGCGTAAAGGATATTATGCCTATCTTGCAGATAAGAGCGATGGTGAAGCTGAAAAAACCATAAGGGACTATACGTTTTTAATGGGTGCACAAATTGCTTCAGAACACAATATCCCACTTCAAGTGCATACTGGAGCTGGAGACAGCCCGCTCAGTAATATGGGCATTAACAATCCACTATTATTGTTCAATGCTATTAATGATGAGAGATGTAAAAATACTCGAATTGTAATGGTGCACGCCGGATATCCTAACGTGGAATATGCTGCATATTTAGTAGGCCATTATGAAAATATATATTTGGATGTTTCATCAATGTGCCCATTTTTTGGTCATGCTATTGATGTGAAGTTGCGATCGATATTTGAGCTAGCACCATTTAATAAAGTACTATATGGCTCGGATTGTTCGGGCATTCCTGATTTGTTATGGTTCAGTGCTAAATATTTTAAGCGTGTGTTGGCAAAAACATTGAGTAATTTCATTGAAGAAGGAGTTTTAACTGAAGAGTATGCGGTGAAAGCAGCTTCAATGGTTTTGAGCGAGAATGCTAAACGAATTTACAATATTAAGTTAGAATAATATATTAAGGTTCAACAATGAATTTTACTGTTTCACAAAATTCATTGTTGAACCTAATTAGTTTTACAGGCTCATCCCTTTCAGTCATAAGTTCTCGCTCCTTTTTATAATCATTTGAGGATACGCCAAAGGTTCTGCTCCGAAAAATTGAACAGGTGGTAAGACTGATACGTTCCAAGGGTGTTGGAGTCTATTTTATAACACAGAATACGGCGGATTTGCCCAAGGATATACTGGGGCAACTGGGAAATCGTGTACAACATGCCCTCCGCGCTTATACACCGGCAGAGAGCTTAGCACTTAACCAGGTTTATTATTTTTTCTGAAGGCTGAAGTCCCAGATCGTACTTTAGCCTTTTAACATATTCCGAATATAAAGCAACAGCCTTATTTTTATTATCATTAGAAGTATAGGATTTTATGAGCATATATATTGCTCTTTCGTTGTAGGGATCCTGTTCTAATACTTGATTAAGCAGTTCTTCCACTTTAGTGTTAAGTTCTGTCTTCATATAATAACCGGACAGTTTCAAAGCTGATTGTATATATATGTCTCTCAATTTTTCACGGTCTAAAGCTATCCAGTCATCATATATATCCTCCGCCAGAAGTTCTCCTTTATATAGGCTGATTGTTTTTTCCAGCATATCGATTCTCTCTGATTCATTATAGCTTCCAACGGCATTTATATCGCGGCTCAGCTTTAAAAAGGAGTCCAAATCTGTAGTTATTTCATTATTCACCCTTACTTCCAAGCCTTTTACGGTTTCACAAAACAGTGGGTGCTGAGATTCCGGGGATATTCCGTAATTCATGGTAAGCTTTCTAAGCTCTGACAGAGCTACCCTAAGGGATGCAAGTCCTGCCTTCTTATCTGAATTAGGCCAGAAAACATCAATGAGCTGCTCTCTGCTGATTGTCTTTCCTCTATTGAGCAGCAGATATTTGATTACGCCCTGGATTTTGCGGGTTTTCCATGCCTGTTCAGGTATATCATTGTCATTGACCGATATAGAGAAGCTTCCCAACATGTTTATATGAATTTTGATGGAATCAGTGGATATATTCTTAAATTTTTCAATAAATGCTGTGGAGAAAGCTTCAATCTTATTTTTCTGAAGTTTTTTTGCATTCTGGGTTAAGTACTTGACGGCTGCATTGCCGAAATATCTCTCTATCAGTGCCGGAAGGTAGTTAGGATCAATATTATAAACTATGCTCAAAACACCAAGATAGATTAATGTTGGAAAGTGCATGTCCCAGAACATGTTATAATTGTTTGTCTTTCCTATATAAACGGCTTTTGACAAATATTCCTTGCCTAAATCCAATCTGTCGGTTGTGAAATATAGTTTTGCAAGGTGCATATAGGTACCACATAATACCTGTTTGGCCTTTTTAGATTTGCTTATTTTAGCAGAAGATAAGAGAATTATTTCTGCTTCATCATAATATTCAATTTCTCTGAGGACAGCACCATATACTGATTGAGCTGTTTCCAAGAGTCCTTGGCCTGGTGCTTCTAATGCGATTAAGCTGTAAGCTTCCTTAGCTGTCTCATAGATTCCACTGCTTTCTTCTACAGGACATTGCCAAAGGCAGCGGTCAAGGGTAGTAAGATTAATAAGAGCAGTATTACCCAGCTTTCTGAAGTAATACTGAGAAGAGTCAAGGGTCTCAAAGGCTTCAGCCCTATCATGATGGAAAAATTTAAGAAAAGCCGAAGCTCTCTTGCCATAAGCAAGAAAATAATCAGAATCATACTTTTCACCTAAGGCTATGAGTTCTTCTCTGACCTTTGGCGCAAGCTTCTCATCATTTTGAAGATATAATACGGTGTGATAGAGGGTTAAGGCTAGGCCTTTCCAGTTGTCACTTTGTTTAATCAAAGGGAGCTTAAGTGCTTCTTCTATGAAATTTTGTGCTATTTTGAGTTCACCCAACCTGTAATTTATCATGCAGGAATAGGCAAGATGCGCCCATTTCCAATCTGGGTCCAGATTGAAAGCCTTTGCAGTAGTGGATAAAAAAACACCCCTTTGAAGCTTGTCGTTCCAAGCGGCCTGGCAAAGAGCAGAGACATTAAGAACACCTCTGGCCCAGGAATCCTTAATAAGGGCTGATACTACAGGTACTCTTGAAGAGTACTTTTTCACATTCTCTATATCATTCTTAAGACTATAAAGAGTTGCAATTACAATGAGCGAGCGGCATTGCATATTGGTATTGCCTATTTTTGAAAACATCTCGGAGGCCTTGCTCAAATAGTAAATTGCAGCTTCAGGCTTATTATTTTGCATTATATAACCTTTTAGAAATACAAGCATGGGTTTACTGTCAATTACCTCAGAGGGGAAGTATCCCAGGAGTATTCTTACTTCCTCCAGTTGTCCGCCATCCAATAGCTTCACACCTTCATGAGACAAAAGCTCTATAGCCTTGTCCATTGAATTCGCCAAAATATAATGCTCTATAGCTCTGTAGTAGACTTTTTTGTTCTGGTAGTATTCTGCAGCTCTTATATGGTATTTGTTGGTCTCTTCAGGCTTCAGATGTTCCTTTTGAAGCTTTTCCAAAGCTTTTCTGAATAGACTATGAAATTTGTAAGTGGTGTATGCACCTTCAATTCTTTGAACATAAAGACCAAGGTCTTCTACAATGTCCATAAGCTCTTTTATATTATCTATTTCTAATATAGTGCTTGCGTCTTCCAAGGTAAAATCACTGAGTATTATAACCTTGCATAGAAACCTTGCGAGATCCGTATTTATGCTTTTTATGACTTCGGCAGCGAAGTATTCAAAAAGAAGTGGGCTATCTGAGATTTTATCAATCATTTGCTCCATCATCAGGGGAGAGGATTTTGACAGGGCTTTAAAGGACATTACTATACCTAATGCCCAGCCTTCCGAGGCTATTAGAATTTTATCAATTATATTATTATTTGATAAAGTTATATGATTTTTCTCCATATAGCATTCAATATCATCACAGGTGAAGGCCAGGTCCAGGCCGGTTATCTCTATTATATTGTAATCCAGCATAAGCTTGCCTGAATTGAGCTTTGTTCTTATGCGGCTGCTAAGCCATAGTGAGAAATTATCCGGCATGTTGGCTATAAGATACTTTATAAACTCTGAGATCTCATCACTTTCAATAGCGAAGTGAAAATCATCTATTACTATTATGTAATTTGTATCCTTGTATTCCTCATAGCAGGAGTATATTTCATTTAATATTGTTGCATTTATGATGCTGTATTGGGAACTGATATCTTTGATGCTATCTAAAGTTTTTAGGATACACCTTCTTGATTTTTCATTTTCCGGAAACAATGAATAGGCCAAATGTGAAAAGAAACTGTGCGGGTTTTTATCTTCATTTTCCATTCTGTACCATAAAACCTTTTTAAATTTCTGATCATAATTTTTATATGCAGCGAGCAGAAGAGAAGTCTTTCCGCTGCCTGCAGGAGCTTGAATAAATGAAGCCCTGGAGCTGTGCATTTTGTTGCAGAGCTTTAATATTCTATCGGAAATAATAATGTTGTCTGGTATAAGGGGCATTATGAGCTTGCTTTTTATAACCGGTATCTTTTCCATCAGAAACCACCTTAAAATTATCTTTTTTTTCATTTTACCATAAATTTAACGTTTATTTTACGCTTAGATTATATAATTTTTTTATAACTATGAAGAGCAAAATATTACCAAATGTAAGTTCGAATTCATAGGGAGGAGAGAAAGAAATGTTTAACAAAAGAATCTTATCACTATTTCTGGTATTTTGCATGATATCCGCTATGTTTGCGGGTATGCCGGTGCCGGTAAATGCAGAAGGGCTTCCGCCAGCAGTCAGCTTGACTGACGCAGATGCAGACAGGGTGTATTTCAGCGGAGATACCCTGAGCTTTAATATGAGCGGGCTAGGACTACCGGATGGACAAGCAGTAAGGATTGCCTTTGGCGTAATCGGAGAAAGCAATACATTTACACCTGCAGCAGTAATTGATGGGTTGACTTCTGGAGACGGGGTGCAGCAATATGTTACTGAAGCGGTATACGGAGGAGGTTTCAGTACAGATGTCACCGGTTCAATACAGGTAGGATTGGATTCTGGCGTTGCAGCTGTAGAACTTTATATAGATGCTGATGGCCCGGGACCGGGGAATACATGGGCAAATGTTCTTCAAGGCCAGCCGGTAACGCATATCATACTTGAAGATGCAGGCAAGCCTGCACTAGTGGGTTTGGATAATATGCTTGCAATGCCTGTTGATGTGACTGGTATTCCTGTCTTGGGTACCGGCTCACAAAATGTAGAAAACCTCTATAGTCAGGATATTATATTTCAGAAGGCTATTGACACTGGCATAACAGGAAGTATTTCTTTTACGGGTCTTGATCTGATTGGTAACAAAGAACAATTAGCGGCACTTTCAGAAGGCTTAACCATGCAAAAAGAAGTTGAGCCCGGTGAAGGCAACTTGGAAAAGTATACCTTGGGTGTAGATGTAGGCACATTAGCTTTTCTGGGAAGCATTGGAGCTACAGTGAGTGTTACCTCCTCCTCCTTTGACGGACTTACATCTGCTGATTTCAATGCTGAGGCTGCTGACCCAGGGGATGGGGTAGCAAGTGATTTGAGCTTTGATGATAGTACAGACACGGTATCCTTTACTGTGAATCACTTCAGCAATTATTCACTGTCATTGATAGACAATCCTGATATAAACGGTGATGGCTATCATGATGGGGATGTAGCGGCTCTGGTAGCTTTTTTGGAGCAAGAATCGAATAATAATGAGTGTGAAGGAAGCCCGGCACATGTTGGCACAGAAAAAAACGGAGTTGTTCTGAATTCTTCTTATAATAGCGCTGATCCAGCAACGTTCTCGGGTGTTGAATGGAATAGTGACACCCCAAAACGTGTAATAAGAATAGGTTGGGATGGCAATAGCAATAAGGTCTGGGAAAATAATGGTGATGGGTTGCTTAATAATGATGATTTTGTTGTTGGTACTCCGGGACATGCAAGAGAGCTTTCAGGCACATTTGATGCAAGAGAACTATCTGAACTTACCGGATTGATGATTAGCAGGACCGAAGATTGGAATACTGCCGGAACGGAGGGAATATCCAGTATTCAAGTTGCAGGTCTTACAAAACTGACTACATTGTCAATTCCATATAATGCTATATCTGGTTCCATGGATTTATCGGGCTGTTCGGCTCTTACCAGCGTTAATTGTGCTGACAACAGACTTATTACAGAAATTGATCTGACGGGCTGCACAGCACTTGGAACACTAAACTGCGGCTGTAATAGCATATCCGCAATTACCGGCATTGAAAATCTCACAAATCTAACTGAGCTTTTTTGCAGTGATAATTTTATGGAAACAATGAATTTTACAACACTTACGAAGCTTGAATTATTAAGCTGCGGTTTTAATGGTATTGATTGTACAGAATGTACACCGGGTGATACTTGCCTGAGTTGTAATGACAGAGGAAGAACAGGAGAGGTTATTTTAACGCTGCCTCAAACATCAACACTTAAAGAATTATATTGTGGGTATAATGGACTTACTACATTATCCTTGGCAGGATTAACTGAGTTAACTGATCTTGATTTTTACCAGAACTCTATATCAAGCATTGATTTTAGTCCATGCGCAAAGCTTAACTATATTGATTGCAGTGGTAACAATTTGACTGTACTTGATACATCAGGCTTGACGGAGCTTACGGATTTTTACTGCAATGACAACAGGCTTCCAATGTCAGAGCTGCCGCTTGGCTTGCCGGCACCGAGCGGAGATTATGTATATGCCCCGCAGCAGCCAATTCCAATAACCCTGCTTAATGGAAATATAGTGGACTTATCAAGCGAAAAATCCATTGATGGTGCAACTACTTCATTTACTTGGTACAATGCGTTGGATGACAGTGAAATTTCAGTGGGTATTACCAATGTTAACGGAGTGTTCACCTTTGATAAGGCTGCATACGATAATATGAATGTTTATTGCGTGATGGCGGATTTAATAAACTTTGCAGAATTTACAGGTGCTGATGATCTGAAAACAACAGAGGTTACAATCAGGAATATTCCTGCACTTTCAATACCGGATGGATTATCCGTAAGTGGCACGACGGTTTATTGGAATGAAGTTATGGATGCTATATGTTATAAGGTGCAGATTTATAATGATAGTAATGCACCTGTAGGCACAGAAATAACTATAGCTAAAGATGCCGGAAATATAAACCTTGCAGCTTTTGACGGTGGTGTGCAAACCCTGCTTGGCGGTACGTATAAAATAAAAGTGAAAGCAGTAGGAGATAACCTAACTTATATTGATTCACTATTAAGTGAGTATAGCGATGCTGTAGTTGTTTCGCCCCTTCCCCTTGCCGTACCAACAGGATTTAGCGTATCGGGTACCACAGTCAGTTGGAATGAGGTTCCCAATACTTCCTACTATGAAGTAGATATTTTAAAAGCAGGAGTCTCCCTTGGCGGTAGTTACAGCAATATTTCGACAGGCACTGATATAAGCATTAATCTTGCAAGTATTGGCGGTGCTCCTGAGCAAGTGCTTGTCGGCGGCAGTGATTATACTATTAAAGTAACAGCCAAAGGCAACGGCTTAGCTTATGGCGACTCACCAAAATCAGCAGCGTCCGGTGCAGTGACACTGCCGGCACTCCGACTTGCAACACCGACAGGATTCAGCCTGAGCGGAGGTACAACAGTCTCATGGAATCCGGTTACAGGTGCTTCAGGCTATACTGTTAATATATTAAAAGGCGTCTCTACCGTATCGGGCTATGGTGAAATATCAGTAAGTACGCCAAGTATAAATCTGGCTTTATTGCCTGGCGATGAAAATCAAACATTAGGCGGCGGGAATGATTATACAATTAAGGTAACCGCTAAAGGCAATGCTCCTGCATATACCGATTCTTCAGAATCCGGGGCGACAGACAGCATTACATTGCCACTGCTTCCATATGAGCAGGTTATAACAGACATTAACGCCTGCACAGATGCCGGGGCTGTTAAGACTTATATTGATGTCCTTAGTAACAGAAATAGTTTTGGTGCAAATATAACATATGTGAATGCCTATACTGATTTTACTAATGATGAAAAAGCTGCGGTTGCAGCTGCAGTTTGGAATAATGGCAGCGACTATGCACTTAATTCAGCAGGCAAAGCCACATTGATTACAGCCTATGAATCAGCCTGCAAACAGGTGTTTATTGAAAGGGCGAAGGCTATAACAGGCACAAGCTTTACTGCAGTTGAATTTGTTGATACAAATATACTTACAAGCCTTAATGATCTTACAGGGATGAGTGAAACAGGTGTTACACTTTCTGTAACCGCAAAAAGTCCTGATGACGGACAGGCAAATCCATTGCCAATTACATTGGCAAATGGGGAAATCACATATAACTCAAATGAGCATACGGGAAGCGTTACACTGGGTCTTGAATATGATGGCAAAACAGATACACATATTATTACCACAGTAAACATACCGGTAAAAGATACAATAGCTCCTGTACCAGGCGGTGATCCTGCAGGGAAAATCACTGCAGCTTCAGTAGGTCAGAACAGTCTGGTGCTGAATTGGACAAAAGCAACTGATAATAAAGCGGTACAAAGCCAGTTGAAATACTATGTTATTAAATCAACTCTGGATAATATCTCTGATCTTGACAGCATGGAGGAGAATGGTGACTTACTCAATGAGGGCGGTACTTTTGATATTGCAACACATACTGTAAATGGGCTATTGCCTTCTACAAAGTATTACTTTAATATTGCTGTAAAAGATCTTGGGATGAATTATGCGGTATATACTGCGGTCAGTGTGACTACAGCAGCGATTCCATCCGGAGGTGGGGGCAATGATGGTGATGGTAACAGCGGGGGGAGCTCCTCAATAACTACGCCTGCTAATACAATTCCAACCCCAACACCAACAACACCACAAGTCAGTACAACACCATCAGCGGATGGCAAGACTACAACAGCATCAACTATAGCAAATGTAACTTTCAATGAAGCTACAGGTATAGCATCAGCCAAGTTGGAAGCCAATACCATGAATGAGCTTCTGGCGAAAGCCACAGAAGCTGAGGCTGTAGGAAATAAAGCGGTTATAGATATCAGGGTAGAAACGGCAACAGATGCAAAGACGGTGGAAATAGAAATTCCGAGAGATGCCTTTAAAGAAGTAGCTGAGAAGACGAAGTCGGAGGTTAAGATTGATGCGGGAATAGGAACGATAATCTTTGACGATAAAGCAGTAGATACTATTAATACGGTTGGAAATGCAGGAAATATAAATATAAGCATAACAAAATTGGATACTTCTATTCTCACAAAGGAAATAAAGGAAAAGGTCGGTGACAGACCGGTATTCAACTTCTCTGTCAAAGCAGGCGATGAGGAAGTATACAAATTTGGCGGAGGAAATGCCGAGATTAGTATTCCATATACACTAAAGCCAGGGGAAAAGAAGAATTCCATCGTAGTCTATTACATAGACAATGAAGGAAAATTGAAGACAGTCAAAGGCAAATATGACTCCAAAACAGGTAAGGTTACCTTTAATACCTCGCATTTCTCGAAATATGCCATTGGATACAACGAAGTGGTATTCAAGGATGTGCCGGCATCAGCCTGGTACAAAGATGCAGTAGATTTTATTGCAGCAAGGGGTATTGCTTCAGGCACAGGAAATGGAAATTACAGTCCGGAAGGAAACCTGACCAGAGGGCAGTTTGTTGTCATGATAATGAAGGCTTATGGAATTGACCCTATTGATAATCCCACAGATAACTTTGCTGATGCAGGAAACACATATTATACAAACTATCTTGCGGCAGCAAAGAAGTTGGACATATCTAAAGGTGTAGGCAACAATATGTATGCTCCGGAAAAAGGGATCACACGTCAGGAGATGTTTACCATGTTGTACAATGCACTGAAGACAATTGGTGAATTACCGGAATTCACAGTCAAGAAACCACTGACAGCTTTCAGTGATGCAGATAAAATAGCATCATGGGCTAAGGATGCCATGGCACTGTTTGTAGAGACTGGAATAGTTAGCGGCAGTGGCGGCAAACTCTCTCCGACAGATGCTTCAAACAGAATCCAGATGACACAAGTACTATACAATCTGCTATCTAAATAGAAGAAATGTAAAGGCTGGGATGTACTGCATCCCAGCCTTTAAGCTATCATGATCTGTAGCTGCCGTTTATTTTTACATAGTCATAGGTAAGATCGCAGCCCCAAGCAGTAGCCGAGAAGCTTCCTTCCTTCAAATCTACTTTTACTTTTACATATTCTTTATCCATTATAGCAGAAGCGGTTTCTTCACAAAACCTGAGAGGTTCCCCATTGGCAACTAACTGTATGCAGCCTGCTTCGCTTTCAAAGAAGATATCTACTTTCTCCGGAGAGAAATTACCTTCGGAGTAGCCTAGCGCGCATAGAATTCTTCCCCAGTTTGCATCGTTGCCGAAAAATGCTGCTTTGGTCAAATTTGAACCGATAACGGACTTTGAAAGTATACATGCATCAGCGTAAGACACGGCATTTATGACATTACATTCGATGAGCTTTGTGGCACCCTCGCCATCACGGGCAATCATTTTTGCAAGCTCGGTGTTTAAAAGATCAAGCGCTTCCCTGAAAGTGTCAAAGCTTTCATCCATGCTGTCAATCAGTTTATTGCCGGCTGCTCCATTGGCAATTATTATCTGCATATCGTTAGTACTTGTATCACCGTCTACCGATACCATATTAAAAGTTCTCTTGATGCTCTCATCCAAAGCATCCTGGAGTATTGCTTTTGTAATATTTGCATCGGTGGCTATAAAACTCAGCGTGGTAGCCATATTGGGATGTATCATGCCTGAACCCTTTGCAATGCCGCTTAAAAGTACTTTTTTACTGCCAAGCTCCGTTTCTACCGTAACTGATTTTACATATGTATCTGTAGTCATGATTGCAAGGGCTGCATCCATACCTCCTTCATAGGACAAACTTTCACACGCTTTTCTGATTCCGGTTTGAACGCAGTTCATTGGAAGCGGAGCGCCAATAACACCGGTTGATGCAACAAGTACTGAGTCGGCAGATATGCCAAGGAGGGACGCTGTAAGCTCTGCCATAGTATTTGCATCCTCCATCCCCTGCTTTCCTGTGCAGGCATTTGCATTGCCGCTGTTTACAACGATTGCCTGAGTGTTTTTTGATTGCAAATGCTTCATATCAAGGAGTACAGGTGCTGCTTTTACTTTATTTGTTGTAAAAACACCGGCTGCGACTGATTCTTTTTCACTGTATATAATACATAGATCCTTATTCCCATTTTTCTTTAATCCGCTGGCTACACCGCTTGCCTTGAAAAATGGAATATCTGTAATCATCTTATCCTTAACGATCTTCACTTACAAAACCTCCTTATAGTATATCTGGTATTAAGTCTATACCTGCATGTTCATAAAATCCGAAAAGAATATTCATGTTTTGTACTGCTTGGCCGGCAGCACCTTTTATAAGGTTGTCGATTGCACTTATTGCTATCACTCTTTTTGTCCGCGGATCTACCCTTACTGCAATGTCACACATATTTGAGCCTTTCACATGTCTTGTCTCAGGTAGAGTCTCTATAACCCTGACAAACCTTTCATTTTTATAATAGTTTTTGTATAAATCGTAAAGTTCATTCTGCGAGATATTTTTATTAAGGTTTCCATAGCAGGTTGCAAGTATTCCCCTGCTCATAGGTATAAGATGAGGCGTGAAATTAAGGACTATTTTATCGTCTGCTATATCCGAAAGCTGCTGTTCAATTTCGGGTGTATGCCTGTGAGATGCAACACCGTATGCCTTAATTGATTCACCGCATTCACAGAACAGCGATGAGATGTTTGCACTTCTGCCTGAGCCGGTTACACCTGATTTTGCATCAATAATGATCGATGTATTATCAATGACACCGGTGTGTATTAATGGTGCAAGAGCGAGAATGCTCGCAGTAGGATAGCAGCCGGGGTTTGCAACTAAGCTTGAGATTGCTATCTTTTCACGGTTTATTTCTGGCAGGCCGTATACGGCATCCTCCAGACGATTGGTGAGATTATGCGGTACACCATACCATTTTTCATATTCTTTATAATCCCGAAGCCTATAATCAGCACCAAGGTCAATGACTTTTACACCGACAGAAAGCGCTTTTTCTACAAGGTCAAAGGATTGACCGTTGGGAAGTGCAAGGAATAATACATCAATTTCTGAAAGCTTTTTTTTAGCAGTTTGCATATCTATGCAAACGTTATCCAAAAATCCTCTGAGATTTCCATAAACATCGCTTATTTTCATATCAGAATAATTATGAGATGACAAGAAAACAATAGAAACATTTTTATGCCGTGATAATAATATTGAAAGCTGATAGCCTGCATACCCTGTTGCGCCAACAACACCTGCTCTTACCATATAAATCACCTCTATACTGTTATTATTTTAATATTATACATAGATATGATTAATTATGCAATAGAAATCATAAAGTTCATAAAAAATATTGTATAAACATGCAATTGGATGTATAATAAGTACCATTAAGAGTTGGAGGTGAATACTAAATGGAAGCGGGTGTATACGGAGAAATGTCTGAAGAGTTATGCAAGGCATTTAAAGGCAAGACGGTAGTTATAAAATATGGCGGCAGCATTACAAATGATATTGAAGCAACCGATGCATTTATGGAAGATATAGCGGTTCTTAGACATATTGGTGCAAAGGTTGTAGTTGTACACGGCGGAGGGCCGGATATAAATAGAATGCTTGACAGATTGAATCTAAAAGGAGAATTTGTCAAAGGACTTAGGGTAACGGACGAATCAGCAATGGAAGTAGTTGAAATGGTGCTTTCGGGCCGGGTCAATAAGAGTTTGACTTCAAAGCTTCTTGCTAAAGGAGTTGATGCTGTAGGTATAAGCGGTAGGGATGGAAGGCTTTTAGAAGCGGAAAAGATGTATCTGGAAGAAAACGGTGAGAAGATTGATATAGGTTTTGTCGGCGACGTAAAGGGCGTTAACAGCAAAATAGTCAGTGCTCTGCTGAACATGGGGTATGTTCCGGTTATATCGCCTGTTGCAGGGGATAGAGAAGGAAATGTATATAATATCAATGCGGATTATGCAGCGGCGGCTATTGGAATTTCGCTTGGCGCAGACAGCCTTGTGTATATATCTGATGTGGATGGGTTATATAGGGATATCAATGACAAAAATAGTTTGATATGTACTATTACTGTAGGAAAAATCGGTGAGCTTATCGGGAGCGGCGCTATATCCGGAGGGATGATACCCAAAATGAAGTGTTGTACAGATGCTATTGAAAAGGGAGTAAAGTCGGTATGCCTGGTAGGCGGTAAGAGAGCTCATGCATTGCTGGAGCTTTTTGGCGGTAAAGCTTCAGGAACAATTATAGAAAAGGCTTCGATTATATCAATTAAGGATCAAGGAAGCCTTTTATGAAACTCGCTTACGGGGCGTGGTGAATTAAGGTGAAGCAAACGCCCCTACTCGTTATAAAAGGAGGAGAAAATTATGTCTAGAGAAAATATACTGAATGTTTATTCGCGGTTTGATATTACTCTTACTGAAGGTAAGGGCTGCCTGGTTTATGATAAAAACGACAAGGAATATGTGGATTTTGTATCCGGTATAGCGGTAAACTGCCTGGGACATTGCAGCCCCGTAATTACAAAAGCTATACAGGAGCAGAGCTGCAAGTTAATGCACGTGTCCAACCTGTATTGGAATGAAAATCAGATTAAGCTGGCTGAAAAGCTGTGTGAAATAAGCGGACTTCAAGGTGCATTTTTCTGCAACAGCGGTGCAGAGGCAGTTGAAGCGGCAGTCAAATTTGCCAGAAAATACGGCAAGCTTAAAGGCGGCGAGTCTAAAAATGAAATAGTATATATGAAAAATTCCTTTCATGGCAGAACTATTGGCGCACTTTCAATAACCGGACAGGAGAAATATCAGAAGGATTATAGACCGCTGATACCGGGGGTTAAGAGTATCGAGTTTAATAACATTAGCGAGCTTCGTTTTGAAATGAATTCAAATGTTTGTGCAATTATCCTGGAGCCGGTTCAGGGAGAAGGCGGCATAGTTACAGCCGAGAAGGCATTTTTAGAGGAAGCAAAACAATTATGTGAAAAATATGATGCTTTGCTTATATTTGATGAAGTGCAGTGCGGAGTAGGAAGGCTTGGGACTCTCTTTGCCTTTCAAAAGTTTGGTGTTGTACCTGATCTTATAGCTATGGCAAAAGGTTTGGGAGGAGGGCTCCCAATAGGCGCAGTTGTTGCTTCAAAGAGGGCGGCAGAAAGCATCGCCTATGGTGATCATGGTTCAACCTTCGGCGGCAATCCGCTTGTCTGTGCGGTGGCTCTTGCAATTCTTAGTGAACTTCTGGATAAAGGGGTGCTCGCAAATGTTGAAAAAATGAGCCAATATTTAGTAGGGAAGCTTCAGGGCTTGAAGGAAAAGCACGACTCAATAAAGAGCATCCGCGGTATGGGACTGCTTATCGGGCTGCAGCTTTCTATTGATACAAAGGAATTTATCAATCAATGTATTGAAAAGGGATTGCTTCTTGTCGGTGCCGGTAAGGATGTTGTAAGGATTCTGCCGCCTCTAAACGTTGAAGCGGAATACTTAGACAGAGCGGTTGACATTATTGACTCAGTACTCAGCAATCAGGAATGATTGTCTGCTATTAATTTCCTTTGACATAAGTAATTGAATAATATATAATAAATTTTAATAATTATGCAAGGCTATGATGAGGAATAGTAGAAGGGAAGATTCTAAAAGAGAGGAAAATTCAGAGGCTGAAAGGTTTTCCAAGAACATTTCTTTTGAACCCGACCTCTGAGCTGCAAATGAATAAGTTTGTCCGCGTGCTCGCGTTATAAGCATTGAGTGTCACATATACCGTAAATATATGTGTTTAATTGGGTGGTACCGCGAATAACCTTCGTCCCTTGTTGGGATGGAGGTTATATTTTTTATGGGGAGGAACTGCAATGAATAAGAAAATAGGATTTATTGGATGCGGAAACATGGCAAGGGCAATAATTACCGGTTTACTGGACTCAAATATTTCTGCGCCGGATTTTATTATAGCCAGCAATAGAACAATCGGCAAGCTGGAGGCTGTAAAGAAGGATTATGGAATAGAAACCACTTCAGATAACAAGGTGGCAGCCCGGTTTGCCGATATATTGATATTGTCTGTCAAGCCTAACAGGTACAAAGGGGTAATCGAAGAAATAAAAAATGATGTGAAGAAAGATGCCACCATTGTCACAATAGCTGCCGGTATAAAAATCGGAACAGTTGAGTCTTCCTTCGGGAAAGATTTGAAAATAGTGAGGGCTATGCCTAACATCCCTGCTGTTGTTGGAGAGGCTATGACCGCCTTATGCTGTAATGGGCAGGTGACAGAAGAAGAATTGAACATTATTTATGACATTTTTAAAAGCTTTGGTCTTGTTGAAATAATAGATGAAGAATTGATGGACGTGGTCACAGCCGTTTCGGCATCTTCTCCTGCATTAGTATACATGTTTATCGAAGCCTTGTCTGATGGGGCAGTGCTCAAGGGACTTTCCAGGGACAAGGCTTACAGAATGGTTTCTCAGGCCGTATTGGGGGCAGCAAAAATGGTACTCGTTACGGGAAAGCATCCGGGACAGTTGAAGGACAGCGTTTGCTCCGCAGGAGGAACTGCAATAGAAGCGGTCTACAGCTTGGAAAAGAAAGGCTTCAGAGGACATGTTATTGAAGCGGTACAGCAATGTACTGAAAAATCTGAAAGACTGGGTATGGCTATGAACGATATTGCTAAAATTACAAATTTGTAACATATACAGGAGTTTTGCGATATTTGGCGAAATATATACTGCAATAGAAATATTGCACATAATTGTATTTCACAGAGAAGGAGAATTGGGATGTTAAACAGTAAGAGTCGCAAAACGGGTATTGTAATATTATTTGCAGTTATTCTGGTGCTGTCTGCGATCGTTTTCAGCGCTGCTGACGGACTAGCTCCGGGTTCCGAGCAGGATCCCATTGTAACACAGAGCTATGTAGAGCAAAAATCAGAGCAGCTTAAATATTACATAGACAGCTTGATAGCAAAAGTAAATGATGATAATACTGCACAGACTCAAGAGATAGCTGGTCTCAAAGCTGAGCTTGCGATAAAGGATCAGGAGATAGCGAAGCTGACAGAAGATATCAATAAGGTTTCGGAAAGTGCTGCCGGCAGGTTTCAAGCAGTGGAAATGAAGAAAAATCAGATACTTATAGCAGGGGAGGGCGCAGAAATAATACCGCGATCAGGCAAGTTTTCTGCTATATACGGAGCTAACGGCGGACTTTCAGATATTACTTCAGCAAGGGATCTGAAAAATGCTGAGGCAATAGTCATGAACCACATGCTGATAGCTTCAAGGGGAGACGGCAGAGGCCTGAAGGCACTGGCTGACAAGTCTTTTCTGATAATAAAGGGGACATATACGCTGCAATGAGTTCAATGCCTTTGGGAAATTTGAGTATATTTAAAGCTTTACATGAGTTACTGCTTATGTAAAGCTTTTGTATGTGGAAAATTGAATTATAATCTTGTGACTGTGGCATAATTATGGTACAATAATACCACAGAAAGGAGTTGATGATTATGCCACAAATCATTCCGATTCGGGATTTGAAAAATACAGGCGAAATTTCTCAAATGTGCCAAGAGGCAACCGAGCCGATATATATTACCAAGAACGGCTATGGAGATATGGTTATAATGAGCGTAAAAATGTATGAGGAAAAATTGTTTATGCTGGATGTATATAACAAATTAGCTGCAGCTGAGGTGCAAATAGCGGAAGGAAAACTATTGGACGGAGACACTTCTTTGAAGAACATAAGAGAAAAATACAATGTATAGGCTGGTTGTTTCAGAGCTCGCTCATAAAGATTTGGACAATATTGTCTTGTACATTGCCGTCCAGCTTGCAAATCCTATAGCAGCTGCAAATTTCCTCAATGAAGTGGAAAAATGCTACGGCTATTTGAAATGCAATCCGCTTATGTATGAACGGTGTCATGATATTCGCTTGGAAAAAGAGGCATATCATAAGGCAACCATCAAAAACTATGTGCTGGTTTATAAAGTTGATGAATCATCTGAAGTGGTTATTATTTACCGCTTTTTCTATGGTGCGCAGGACTATGTGAAACTGATATAAAAAATTTGTTTTTATCGAGAAATATGCCATTGAAGATGATACTGACTATGGCATATTTTTTTTACCTAGCTTTTCATGTAATATAGTTAGGATGGTAAATCTGAGTGGTTTTATATACTTTACATTTATAGGGCAATAATAATATAATAAGATGTAATTGTATTACAGCTAAAGCCGTTAGGAAGTGAAAATATGAGAGGTAGTCTGATACTTGGGATGACATTAAATATATATAGGAGGTTTTTTATTTACTACGAGAACAGCGGGTTTTACCGGGTGCTGCTAAGAATAGGGCATAGCTTTGCAAAGCTTGCCGCCGGAAGCAGAATATTGAACTTTTTTGATAGGGAATGGAAAATTTGCAGTGCGTGGAAGGAAAGTATTATTTTCAGGATTTTTATTTTGCCTTTAAGACTGCTTAAGTACGCTTTAAATAAGCTTGCTGACGGGACAAACCGTATCATAGAGGGAAGCAGCGCAGTAGGCGGCATGAAGGTTTTACTAAATAGCCTGTTTGACATGAGCTCAAGGATATATGGCCTGCTTTTCCTGGCCTTTGCTGCCGTGCAGGGTCTTCTGGACTTTGGATTTAACTATAAAGAATTGGCGCTTGATATGAAAGGTGCAATAAGATTGGCATTATTTCTGTTTGGCACAATTCTGATTCTTATAAACAGGCCGCTAAAGAGCCTGTTTGAGGGTAGTATAGTGGGCAGAATAGCACATGATTTTTTTATTATACAGGAAACCACGTTTTCTTATAAATCGGAAGCTGAAAGGGCGATACCCGATAAAAACCTGGAGATAGTTGCAGTAGCAGCAGGAATACTTTTGAGCATACCGGGATATTTTATGCCGCCGATAACTTTTGTTCTGGCAGTCGGAGGAATTGCCGCTCTTGTACTAATACTTTGGAGGTATGAAATAGGAGTATTTGCTGTTGTGGGAGCTATTCCACTTGCACCGACTATGGCGCTTCTTGGACTTATACTGATCACTGCTGCATCCTACGGAATAAGGCTTTTCAGGGACAGAAGCATGAAGTTTACAATAACTGTTCTGGATTATTTTGTAGTGCTGTTTGGGATTGTGCTTTTCGTAAGCAGCATTACATCATATACGCCAAATAGAAGCATATTTACGCTGGTTATTTATGCAGCATACATAATGTTTTATTTTATACTGGTGAACACCATAAAGACCAGGCAGCAGCTTTATACTTTAGTGGCACTTCTGGTGCTTTCCACCACTTTTATATCCCTTTATGGGTTATACCAGTTGAAGACTGTGGGAGCTACATCGGGAGCCTGGGTTGATACAGCTCTTTTCGAGGATATAAAAGCCCGTGTAGGCTCTACCTTTGATAACCCCAATGTGCTTGGAGAGTATCTGGTGCTTGTAATACCTGCCGGTATTGCCATGCTGTGGGGGCAGAAGGGCTGGATTTCGAAGCTTGTGACACTAGGGCTGACTGCTGTAATGCTTATATGTCTTGTCTACACGTACTCCAGAGGTGCATATATTGGCTTGATGCTGGCATTTGCCATATTTGCAGTACTTAGGGACCGGAGGTTTGTAATCCTTGGTGTAATTGGTTTGCTGCTGCTGCCTTTTGTATTGCCGGCTTCTGTAATCAATAGGTTTTCAAGTATCGGAAACCTTTCGGACACATCTTCTTCCTACAGGATTTCGATATGGCTTGGGTCCTTAAAAGTAATAAAGGATTACTGGCCCTCCGGCATAGGACTGGGCTTGGAGCCTTTTAAGCTCATTTATCCGAAATACTCGCTTAACGCTGCATATGCTCAGCATTCCCATAATATTTACATGCAGCTTCTTATTGAAAACGGTATTTCGGGTTTCCTGGTGTTTGCTGCTATTATTGTGGTTTATTATAAGACAATGCTTGCAGGCTTTTTTAAGACTAAGGATAAGTTTACTTCAACCTTCATGATAGCTGTTGCTTCCGGTATGGCGGGGTATCTGGCTCAGGGAATGGTAGAAAACCTATGGTACAATAACAAGGTGCTTCTGACCTTCTGGGTCATGCTTGCATTCGGGATGATAGCCAAGGCTCTTATCACAAAAGATAATGAGGTGCTTAATCTATGATTAAGGTAATACATGTATTGAGTGATATGAAAATTGGCGGAGCAGGCAGCTGGCTCTTGAATCTCTTGAGTGCGGCAGATAAGGAAAGGTTTGATATAAAGGTTGTGCTTCCCAAAGGGAGCCTGCTTATAGATAAGGTAAGGGGGTTAGGGTTTGAGGCGATACCTGTAGACGGCATGAAGGACAAATCCTTTGATGCAGGTGCGGTGAGCCTTATGCTTGGCATTTTCAGAAAAGAAAAGCCCCAAATCGTGCATACCCATGCATCGCTGTCTGCCAGACTTGCGGCAAGAATGGCAGGAGTGAAGATTATAAATACAAAGCATTGTATGGATAGCCGGAAAACAGGTATAAAGAAGCTTGCTGCTTCTTACCTGAACAATTCGCTCAGCGATGGCATAATAGCCGTATCGGCTGCTGTAAAACAGAATATGGCTGATAATGGAGTCCATGAGGATAAGATTTCAGTGATATACGGTGGAGTAAGCCCTGCCAGGGAGCTTAGTACCGAGGAAAAAAGCCGCGTAAGAAAGCATTGGGGAATAGCAGCAGAGGATATTGTTGTGGGAATTGTTGCCCGGCTTGCTGAGGTGAAGGGGCACAAAAATTTTATAGATGCGGCAGAGATTATTTCCCGGGATAATGCAGAGGTTAAGTTTCTTATAGCAGGCATAGGTCCTAAAGAGCAGGAGCTTAAGGAGCTTGTTAGTGAGCGGGGACTTGCTGACCGGGTGGTTTTCACAGGCTTTATAGAGAATATTTATGAGATATTCAATATAATTGACATCAATGTTATTTCTTCTTTATCTGAGGCACTTTGCCTTTCGCTTGTTGAGGGAATGTTTGTCGGGAAGCCTTCTATAGGTACTAATACCGGAGGCATACCGGAGGTAATAAAAGACGGATATAACGGATACTTAGTACCGGTCGGAGATTCTTCTATGCTGGCCGATGCGATACTCAAGCTGGTCAGGGATCCCATACTTAGAAAGACCATGGGAGAAAAGGGCCGGAAGCTTTCGAAAGGTCACTTTACGGCAGATGCAATGGCGAGAGGCATTGAGGAGTTGTATGAGACTATTTTAAATTCACCTGATAATAGGAGGTAAGTTATGGCTTTAATAGATGGAAAGGGCAGATTGTTCGGTAAAATAAACATAGTTGATTTGCTTATAGTGGTACTTATTTTATTAATTGCAGGGGGAGTATACTTAGTATTCCTCGGCGGAAGTGATAAGCAGGCAGTGGAAAAGAGCAAGGTGGTATACGAATTTGAGATAACCAATGTCAATAAAGACTTTGTGGATGCGATAACTCCGTGGGATCCCATAAGGGACAGCACCAGAGGAAATGAGCTGGGTACAGTGGTTGGCAAGGAATCAAGAAAAGCCACAATGCTGAACGAAGACCTTATAAACGGCAGATATATTATAGCGGAAGTGCCTGATGCATATGATGTGGTTATAACCATAGTAGCCCAGGCCAGTATCACCCCCGCCAATATAATAGTCGGTGGAGAAGAAGTTAAGGTAGGCAAGAAGTTTTTCATAAAAGGCAAGGGATATGCAAATCAAGGCTTTGTAACAAAGATGACCTTGATAGGACAGTAAGGAGGGGTTTTGATGCTGTTAGATGAAAAGGGAAAACTGTTCGGAAAGATAAGTATAATTGACATAGGGGTACTGTTGCTTATTGTTGCACTTTTTTGCGGGGTTTATTATAAGTTTTTTATGGTGGATAAGAACAATAATGCTGCAAAGTTTGATACCCTGGAATATAAGGTTCTGGTTGAGGAAGTAAGGCAGCAATCGGTAGATGCATTAGAAATCGGGGCAGATATCTATGATGTAAAAACCGACAGCCCCATGGGGAAGATAGTAGGCAAAGAAGTTCTGCCGGCAACAGACCAGCTTACAAAGGCCGATGGTACTGTGGTGATAGCGGAAAAACCCGAAAGGTTTAATATTCTTGTGACAATACAGGTTCCGGGAGTTGAGACAAAATATGGCTTTAGGGCAAACGGCAGAATAGATCTAAACAGAGAATCCCAGCAAGTGCTGGATACCCGAATGATAATTATGGAAGCGAAGATAGTAGATGTGAAGAATCTGAGCAAATAGGGAACGCATAAAATGCGTTCCCTACGGTTTATTTATTTAACAATTCAATTGCTATTTCTGCGTTTTCAAAGGCTTTTTGCTTTAGCAGCTTGTTGCCATCATCGAGCTGCTTTTTAATTTCATTCTTTTTGCTCCATATCTCGTCAATCAGCTTTTTTAGCTTATCCAGCTTAAGGTCTGCCACATTTCCGCCGGAGGGTTGCTTTACGTATTCCAGGAAGCCTTGAACCTTTGGGTCGTATATCAGGCCGATGGCCGGAACTGAAAGGCTTACTGCGTATATAAGAGCATGGAGTCTCATGCCTAATATCAGATCCATTCTTTTAATAATGCCCAGAGTCTTATCTATGTCATATCTGTTCTTTAGAATAAAGGGAGTGTGCTTCATTTTTGAGGCTATATCTTCGGCAACTGACAGGTCTGATGGAAAATGCAAAGGTATGAACACCGATTTTGCATTATACTTTTCCTCAAGGTAGTCTGCTGTCTGAGCAATTATGGGGCTGTAATTATCATAACCTGCCCACTTCCTGATAGAAAAACCAACCAATGGACAGTCGGAAGATATTCCCTCCTTGGAGAATATTTTTGCCACTTCATCGGAATCCACCGGCAGAAGACCCAGTGCAGGGTCGGCAGTGACAATAATTTCAGGCTTTTTGATGCCTAATGCCGAAAGCTCCAGGCCGGAGGCTTCTTCTCTGAGAGTAATAACATCTACTAGGTTTATTATCCTTGAAGTAAAATACCGGTTAATGTTCCTGCCAACCGGACCGATTCCGTTTGCATACAGCATTACTTTCAAGCCTATACGTTTGGCAAGATAAATGGTAGTGAGATAATAAATAAGTGAGCGTGTGCTTGTAACGTCCTGGATGAGATTTCCGCCGCCGTTTATAAAAAGACTGGTTTGTTTCATTGTCCGTATCACTTCAAGAAGGTTGAAGCGGTCGATGGAATCGATTCCGTAGTTTGCTGCAGTATCCTTTGGATTTTTGGAAAGCACCACAATCCGTATATCCTTTTTTACACTTCTCAGGTTATCTATAATAGCCAGAAGAATGGCATCATCGCCGCTGTTATTAAAGCCGTAATAACCTGATATCATAACGTCATACATAGGTTTGTCCCCTTTAAGTATGTTTGTATTATTTTTGCTCCAGAAGCTTCCTGTATACTTCGATATTATCCTGCACCATTCTTTTCAAGGAATAGTTGTTTTCGATCAAACTGCGGCCAAAGCTGCCCAGCGCTTTTCTTTCGTCTTCGCTCATTTGCAGCACCTTTATAATATCCATCATAAAGGTTTGACTCTCTGCTTTCTCTTTTCCGCGGCCTGAAAAATTAGATTTTACCGCATCCTCCAGGCTGTTTTCATCTAATATTCCTATATACCCTGCATTGCCGGCAAGTATAAGGGGTTTCCCGGAAGAAAGAGCTTCCAGCGAGGAGCGGCCAAAGCCTATAAACAGGTCTGCCAGGGCGGTGAATTTGTTTATGTCGGTTCGGGAGCCGACAACTATAACAGTATTATGGCCGATTCTGCTATTTATCTCCTGTGCTCTCTCTTTTACCGAATCCAGAATATTTCCGCTTCCTACCATTATAATCTTTAAGTTTTGGATTTTTTCTGAAAGCTCCGGAATGATTTCCAAAAGCTTACCTATTATATAGCTTCTGTCACTGTCAAATCTGCTTATATATACGATTTTCCTGTCTTCTTCCGTGAGCGTAAGCTCTTTCATTATGTCTGAACAACTGATGGCAGGAGAAAACTTATTGGTATCAATTCCATTGATTGTGACCTTGATATCCGCATCATCAATTTTATAGTTACTCAGAAGGTATTTTCTGATATCCTCGCTTACAGCCATGGTCTTCTGACCCCAGTTGGTTATATAGCGCAGCCCGTAGCCGGTCTTCCACGTCCCATGAGCAGTTGTTACAAAGGGGAATCCCATTTTCTTATGAAGAAGACCGCATATAAATCCGGGGATGCGTGCATGTGCATGTACTAAATCGATTTTTTCTTCTGTAATTATGTTTTTCAGTTGATAGTAAGCTTTTATCACATTGTGGGGTTTTTTGTTGTCCAAGGGCACATGGTAAACCTTAATATTGCTTTCTATAAGCTCTTTTTCGTACACTCCCCCGGTAGATGCCACAACGACATTGAAGCCTTCACGTGAAAGCCCCTTGGCAAGCTCTACTATATGGGTTTCGGCACCGCCTATATCAAGGCGCATAGTAGTAATCAATATATTGTACTTGTGCATGTCATGCCTCCAAATCAATAACTAAATCAATATCTCTTATTTTATTTTTCTTCAACGCGCCTTATTTTTGCTCCAAGGTTAATAAGCTTTTCTTCAAGTCTTTCATAACCCCGGTCAATATAGCTTATATTGCTTATCATTGTCTTGCCTTCCGCAGTCAAGCCCGCAACAACCATTGCAGCACCTGCTCTGAGATCGGTGGCATAAACTGGGGCTCCGGAAAGCTTTGATACGCCTTCTATTACTGCTACCCGTCCTTCAATTTTGATTTTTGCTCCCATTCTTCTTAACTCATCAAAATATTTGAACCTGGATTCAAATATGCTCTCAGTTACAATGCTGGTACCTTCGGAAACAGAAAGCAGAACGCTCATAGGCTGCTGCATATCTGTAGGGAAACCGGGATAGGGCATGGTTTTTATATTAACGGCTTTTGGTCTTGCTTCGGCTTTAACCCTTATAGAATCTTCGTACTCGGTGACCGCCACTCCCATTTCTCTAAGCTTTGCAGAGACTGCATCAAGGTGTGTAGGTATAATGTTTTTAATAAGGACATCACCTTTGGTTGCTGCTGCAGCTATCATATAGGTTCCTGCCTCCATCTGGTCGGGAATCACGCTGTGCTCACAGCCTCCAAGGGACTCTACTCCCTTGACTTTAATCACATCGGTGCCTGCACCCTTGATGCTTGCACCCAGTGCATTGAGAAAGTTGGCAGTATCTACAATGTAGGGTTCCTTTGCTGCATTTTCTATAGTAGTAATGCCTTCTGCCATACAGGCAGCCAGCATTATATTAATGGTTGCTCCTACGCTGACAACATCCAGATATATTCTTGCACCCGAAAGCTTTTCTGCTTTCGCTTTTATAAGGCCGTGGGATATTTTAATTTTGGCGCCAAGAGCCTCCAAACCTTTAAGATGGAGGTCAATAGGCCGCACCCCTATATCGCAGCCCCCGGGGAATGGCACTTCCGCCTTTTTAAACCTGCCGAGGAGGGCACCTAGGAAATAGTACGAAGCTCTCATTCTTTTTGCCAGCTCCAGGTCTATTTTATGAGTCATTATTCCGGAAGTGTCTACAGATATTTTATCCTTGTCAAGTATATGTATTTTTCCTCCCATTTGTATGAGCATGTCTCTCAGATAAGTAACATCCTTTACCATTGGAAGATTTTTTATGGTACAGGCTGAGCCTGCCAGAATTGTTGCAGGCAGTATTGCCACTGCTGCATTTTTAGCTCCGGTGATGCTGACTTCGCCGGAAAGCTTCTGTGAGCCTTCAATTAATATTTTTTCCAATACATTCGACCCCTTATCGTATATATTTATTTTCCCCGAAAGGATATGTGTAATTGCAAAGATATCAATTTCATAATTAATGACAAACGCTATAGGCATATTACAATTCACATTATAGCACTGTTTTTGAATTTGTAATATGAATTTCCTTAAATTATGCTGTAAGGTATATGTACTTTTGTGTGTGGGAATAAATTTTGATTATAAGTAATTGCGCTATGTTATAATAATAGGTAAAGTGTGCAATGAGTTCCATAAGGATGTGTCATAATATTTATAAATAAGGGATTGGTGTTATATGAGAGAAAAGTTTGAAATACTGGGAATAAAAATAGATAATATTAATATGGATGAAGCAGCCGGTGTGCTGGAAGAATACTTAAACATGGATATGTACAGTATGGTTTTTACACCAAATAGTGAGATACTTATCGAGGCTGTCAAGGACAGGGAATTCGAGGAAATATTGAACAAAGGGCACCTGGTTGTTCCTGATGGTATTGGTGTTGTGATTGCCTCTAAATTTTATAAAACCCCTTTTAAAGAAAGAGTCGCAGGCTTTGATCTTACAATGCGCCTTATGGAGATAGCTGATAAATTGGGCAGCAGCATATATCTTCTGGGAGGCAGGGAAGGCGTTGCAGAAGAAGCTGCTATTAAGCTTACCGAAAGGTACAGCGGTCTCAAGATAGTAGGTGCCAGAAACGGCTATTTTGATACGGATTCAGAGGAAAAGATAATAAATGATATAAATAGCTCCAAAGCAGATATTCTCTTGGCAGCATTAGGCGCCCCAAAGCAGGAAAAGTTCATATATAAACATAGGGAGGAATTGAAGGTCAAAATTGCCATGGGAATAGGGGGAAGTCTGGATATACTTGCAGGCAGGGTAAAAAGGGCACCGGAATTTTATCAGAAAGCCGGGTTAGAGTGGTTTTACAGGCTTATTAAAGAACCTAAGAGAATAATAAGAATTATGAGACTTCCCAAATTCATAGCTCTTGCATTTTTCGATGCAAAGACCGGTGATAAAACTCGTAATATTTGCAATAAATAAAATGTTGTAAATATAGAGTTTTACATATAAGTGCAAAATTTTTATGCGAAACATAAAAGTTCTGGCACTAGCGGGCAAAATTTAATATAATGTTATTAATTGGTAAATTTATCATACCTAATACCGAGAGGAGAGTACTGCATGGGTAAATTTAGAGAATTGGCTCCTTATGAGTTGAGCAACAAAATTGACTATAGTGAATTTGAGTTTGAGACCACAGCGGATTTGAATCCGTTAGACGGAATAATTGGGCAAGGCAGAGCTGCCGCTGCAATGGAATTCGGACTCAAAATTAAAAGAGCCAGCTATAATATATATGTGTCCGGGATAACAGGTACCGGAAGGAGCAGCTATACCAGATCCATAATAAGCAGGATAGCTGCAAACGAAAAAGTTCCTGATGATTGGTGCTATGTATATAATTTCAAGGACCCCGACAAACCTATGGGTATAAATCTCCCGGCAGGAATGGGATACAGGCTCCAGAAGGATATGAAGAAGCTTTTAAAAGAGCTCAAGGTAAAGGTCCCTAAAGCCTTTGAAGGTGAAGAGTACGAAAGGCAGAAGAGCGAGATTGTACAGGAGTACCAGGAAAAAGGCTCTGAACAGATGGAATCCTTCAATGAATTTGCGAAGGGACAGGGCTTTATCATAAAAAAGAGCGAGCAGGGACTTATTACTGTCCCAGTATATGAAGGAAAACCAATAGACGACAGGGAATATATGGATATGAGTCTTGAGGATAGGAAGAAGATTGAGGACAATTCCTTCATAGTCCAGGGAAAGCTTTTAGAGACAATGAAACATATAAAAGAAATAGAGAAGTTGGCAAAAGATAAGATTGAGCATCTGGAAGCAAAGATAGCGCTTCTTGCGGTGGAACAGCCGATAATGGAGCTTAAGGAGAAGTTCGGACAGTTTAAGAATGTGCTTGAATATTTGCAGGCGGTTCAGAGAGATATAATACACAATATTGAAGATTTTAGAAATCTGGAATGCGTCAATTCTGAACAGATTGATCCGGTAGAAAGAATAAGGGGTAAGGATTTTACAATAAAATATCAGGTAAATCTGGTGGTAGATAACAGAGATACGAAGGGCGCCCCTGTCATTCTGGAATCAAACCCCAAATACTACAATCTTTTGGGCAAAATTGAATACGAGAGCAATATGGGCGTAGTCACGACAGATTTTACCAAGATAAAGGCAGGCTCGCTTCATCTGGCCAATGGCGGCTATATAATAATCAACATGTCCGATATTATGCGGAACCCTGAAAGCTGGGAGGGTTTAAAAAGAGCCATAAAGACGGGTAATATAGTTATTGAAAATATATTTTCAATGGTAGGAATCGTATCGGGAGGAATAAAACCGGAGCCCATACCACTCAATGTAAAGGTCATTATTATAGGAAGCTCATATATATATCAAACCCTTTATACCTATGATGAGGATTTCAGGAAGCTTTTCAAGATCAAGGCCGACTTCGACATAGATATGAGCAGCAGCAAGGAAAATTGCCTTAAGTATGCCAGGTTTATAAGTGCTCACTGTAAGAATAAAGGGCTTATGGACTTTGACAAATCCGCTGTGGCGGCTGTGATAGAGCACAGCAGAAGGTTGGCAGAGCATAAGGATAAGCTTTCTACAAGATTCAATGATATAGTTGAGATATTATATGAGGCTGACGCTTGGGCAAGGATAGAAGGTGAGCAGACAGTAAGCAGCGGTTATGTGAAAAAAGCCATTGAGCAGAAGGAGTACCGTTCAAACCGGATAGAAGAAAAAATGCAGGAGCTTATTGATACAGGCGTTGTGCTTATTTCTACAGAAGAAAAGGTTATAGGGCAAGTAAACGGGCTTTCAGTTCTGGATTTTGGCGACTATACTTTTGGAAAACCCAGCAGGATAACAGTAGTGACTTATGCCGGAGAGAAAGGGATAGTCAATATCGAACGGGAAGTTGAAATGAGCGGCAGTATACATGATAAAGGGGTCTTGATACTTACCGGATACCTTGGTGACAAGTTTGCGCAGGAGTTCCCCTTAACAATCTCGGCCAGCATATGTTTTGAGCAGCTTTACGACGGGATTGAGGGCGACAGCGCTTCAAGCACTGAGCTGTATGCCCTGTTATCAAGCCTGTCAGAGCTTCCGATAAAACAATATATTGCAGTAACCGGCTCGGTTAACCAAAAGGGCGAGATACAGCCAATCGGCGGAGTGAATGAAAAAATAGAGGGCTTCTTCCAGACCTGCAAGGCCGGGGGGCTGAATGGAAATGAGGGAGTCATAATACCCTGGCAGAATGTCGTCAATCTTATGCTTAAAGATGAGATTGTTGAGGCTGTCAAGGAGGGTAAGTTCCATATATATCCGGTAAAGAGCATAGATGAGGGCATAGAAATTCTCACTGATACTCCGGCAGGAATAAGGGATGAGAACGGAAGCTATCCTGAAAATACGGTATACTACAGGGTACAAAAGAAAATTGAGAAGTTTGCCAGGATTGCTGAAGAGTTTGACGAGCCGGACCAGGATCAGAGAGCATAAAAGAATATGAACAAATGAATTCTTAACTGGGGGTGATTGGATTGTCAAGTATCTTTGAAGCAGATACAGGAACTCTTGTATATGCGCACAGGGGCGCTTCGGGTTATGCACCGGAAAACACAATGGCGGCTTATAAAAAGGCTGCGGAGCTTGGAAGTCATGGCATAGAATGCGATGTGCAGATGACGAAGGATGGAAAGCTTATCATATGCCATGATGAGACCTTAGAGAGGACTACTGACGGAAAGGGCTTCATAAAGAATCTATATTATAATGAGATAAGGGAGTTTGATGCAGGGGGCTGGTTTGATAAAAGCTTCAAGAACGAAAAGATACCGCAGCTTTCAGAACTTCTGGAACTGGTAAGGGATAAAGGGCTGCTTCTTAATATTGAGTTAAAAAGCGGAATAGTTCTGTACCCAGGAATAGAAGAGAAGGCTATTGCTGAGGTGAAGGCCTTCGGGCTCCTGCCTAAAGTAATATTTTCCTCCTTCAATCATTATTCTTTAAAGAAGTGCAAGGAGATAGACCCCTCCGTAAAAATAGGGATACTATATATGGAAGGTCTTTTTGAACCTTGGAATTATATGAAGACTCTGGAATGCGAGTGTGCCCATCCTTTCTATATGGCATTGACGGAGGAGATTTCCAGGGAGCTCAAGGCCAGAGGGCATATAATAAATGTTTTTACAGTAGATGATCCTAATGCAGCAGCAAAGTTTGCGGGAATTGGTGTTGACGGTATAATAACCAATTATCCCGACAAAATATTAGAGGCTTTAAAAAGCAGTGAAAGGAGGAGAACATATTGAATAACAGTAAGTTGAATTACAAAAATACTTTTATACTGGGGTTAGGGTTATTCTGCATAAGCATCACATGGGCCCTCTATAATGCATTTGTACCTATATTTCTTAGCAAATATATAAGCAGTGTTTTTATAATCGGATTAATTATGACTTTTGACAATATAGCGGCCATAACGCTTCAGCCCTTTTTCGGCGCATTAAGCGACAGGACAAATACCAGATATGGCAGGAGGATGCCTTATCTTCTTATTGGCATACCTGCATCCGCATTATTTTTCTTACTGATACCCTATGAGTTCAGCTTTGTAAGCCTTATTGCCATAGTAATGTGCTTCAACATAATAATGAGCATATATAGGGCTCCGACAGTAGCTCTTATGCCTGATCTTACACCATCTCCCTTCCGGAGCAAAGCCAATGGCATAATAAACTTCATGGGCGGTTTCGGCGCATTTCTGGCTTACTTCGTTGGCTCCAAAATATATGATTATGATAAGCACGTGCCCTTTATGGGAACATCTTTATTAATGATACTTGCCGTAATAATTCTTTATAAAGTAATAAAGGAGCCGCCAGTACCGGCGCTGGTACCGGAAGAGAAAGAAAACTCAGGAATTATATCTGCTTTTATGGAAATTTTATCTGACAGTGATAAAAGCGCTTTGTTCATACTGCTTGCAATTTTCTTCTGGTTCATAGGCTACCAGGGAATTGAAGCTTTATTCACCCTTTATGGGGTCAAGTATCTTGGGATAAAGGAGAGTGCCGCGGCACTTACTCTAGGTTTTTTCTCGTTATCATTCCTGATATTTGCCATACCGAGCGGCTTTATAGCCACAAGAATAGGGAGAAAAAGGACGATAAAGATAGGTCTTCTGGGGCTAATGATAATATTTGGAGCGGGATTTTTTTCTAAGGATATAATAGTAATCAGAGTCTTTATGCTTATAGGAGGGATGTTTTGGGCTTTTGTGAATATCAATTCTTATCCCATGGTGGTGGAAATGACTACTGACAGTAAAATTGGAGCTTATACAGGCCTGTACTATTTCTTTGCTTCGATGTCAGCAATTTTGGGACCGCCGTTATTTGGAAAGCTTATTGACCTTATGGGGTATGGGGTGCTTTTCTTAATGGCATTTTGCTTCTTCCTGCTGGCATTTATATGCATTATTTATGTGAAAAAGGGGGAGTACAAGGCGATAGGCGATGAGCAATAGGTTAGGGGGGTCAAGGTGTGTGTAGGGGCGGTCAGTGTTCGCCCAAGCTAGAGATTATTAAATATACGGAGGTTGAAAAAATGAGAGAGAGTATAATAAGGGATATTAAGAAAGCGGAATCGGGACATAGGAAAATAGAATGGGTAAGAGGCTATATGCCTGTACTGTCGGCCATAGAGAAGGAGTTTATAAAAGAACAGCCCTTTGCCGGCAAGAAGATAGTAATGTCCATTCATCTTGAAGCAAAAACTGCATACCTTTCCAAGGTGCTGAAAGCAGGCGGAGCAGAGGTTTCGGTTACAGGAAGCAATCCTCTTTCCACCCAGGATGATGTTGCGGCGGCATTAGTGGAGGACGGGCTTAATGTGTATGCATGGTACAATTCTACGGATCTGGAATATAACCAGCATTTGAATGCAGCTCTTGATATACAACCTGATATAGTTATAGATGATGGAGGAGATCTGGTGCACTTGCTGCATGGTGAAAGGAAGGAACTGCTCCCAAATATAATCGGAGGCAGCGAGGAGACCACTACGGGGGTTCTGAGGCTAAAAGCCAGAGATAGAGAGGGACTTCTGAAGTTCCCGATGATTTCTGTAAATGGTGGTTTCTGCAAGTATCTTTTTGACAACCGGTATGGTACAGGACAGTCAGTGTGGGATGGTATAATGAGAACAACCAATCTTATAGTGGCCGGCAAGAACGTAGTGGTAATAGGCTATGGCTGGTGCGGCAGAGGTGTTGCCATGAAAGCCAAAGGGCTTGGCGCCAATGTAATAGTATGTGAAGTAGACCCGATAAAGGCTATCGAAGCACATATGGATGGCTTCAGGGTTATGTCTATGGATGATGCAGCACCTCTTGGGGACTTCTTCGTAACTGTTACCGGCTGTGAAAAGGTTATTACAGGAAGGCACTATAAAGTTATGAAGAACGGAGCGGTTCTCTCAAATGCAGGACACTTTGATGTGGAGATTTGGAAGCCGGAACTGGAGTCAATGAGCAAAGAGAAAAAGATAATGCGAAACAATATAATGGGATATGTTATGGAGGACGGAAGAATAATAAATCTTATTGCTGAAGGAAGGCTTGTGAATCTTGCTGCAGGAGACGGTCATCCCGCTGAAATAATGGATATGAGCTTTGCGCTGCAGGCTCTTTGCGCAAAATATGTAAGCGGTAGCAAGGGCAAGCTTCAGAACAAGGTATATGAGGTGCCGGCGGAAATAGACAGAAAAGTGGCTGATATGAAGCTTAATGCTTTAGGGATAACAATAGACAAGCTTACAAAGGAGCAGGAGGAATATCTGAGAGGCTGGGGTGAATAGAACATGGATATATTCCTGAAAAACGCGCAGATTATAACATTAGATGAAAATGATACTGTAATACAAGAAGGCAGTATAGGGATTCGGGATAATAAAATTGATTACATAGGCAGCGGCAAAGAGTACCTGGAGGAAGGATACAGAAAGGTGATTGACTGTAAAGGAAAGACTGTGATGCCGGGTTTTGTAAATGCTCATAATCACCTTGCCATGACAATGTTCAGGAACTACGCTGATGATATGAAGCTTATGGATTGGCTGTTTACAAAGATATTTCCGCTTGAAGATAAGCTGACGGATGAAGCGGTGTATTGGGCAAGCCTCCTTGCTATGGTTGAGATGATCAAAGGTGGGACAACAACCTTTACAGACATGTATTTCTTTATGGAAAGCACTGCCCGTGCAGCTTCTGAGTCAGGGATGAGAGCTGCGCTTTCAAGAGGGCTTCAGGGAGAGTCGGGGGAGGAGGAGCTTGACAACAGGCTTCGTGAGAACCTCGAGCTTTATGACAGATACCACAACAGTGCTAACGGCCGCATAAAAGTTATGCTGGGGCCGCATTCGGTATATACCTGCGGAGATGCATACCTCCGAAAAGTGGTAAGAAAGTCCCATGAGACAGGGATACCCATACATATACACGTTTCAGAGACAAAGGAAGAGTTGAAAGGCTGCATTGAAAAATATGGCAGCTCACCGGTCAGATATCTTGATTCTATAGGACTTCTTGATGAGAGAACTGTTGCGGCTCACTGCGTTACTGTAGATGATGCTGATATCGATATACTGGCAGCCCGCAAGGTGAATGTGGTGCATAATCCGGGAAGCAATATGAAGCTGGCAAGCGGGGTCGCACCAGTCGTAAAAATGCTAGGAAAGGGTATAAATGTATGTCTGGGCACTGACGGAGCCTCCAGCAACAATAATCTTGACATGCTTGAAGAAATGAGGATGGCAACATACTTGCAGAAGGTATTTACTGATGATCCGACAGCCCTGCCGGTGAACGAGGTAATGAGGATGGCTACGGTAAGAGGCGCCAGGGCTCTGAACTTCGAAAATGTGGGAAGTCTCGAGGTAGGAAAGGCCGCAGACCTTATAGTGCTGAACACTGAAAAGGCCCATTATTACCCAAAATACAACATAAAATCAGCCATTGCCTATTCCGGAAGCTCGGCAGACGTGGAAACAGTTATAATTGACGGTAATTTGGTAATGGAGGATGGGCATCTTATTACTCTTGACGAGGAAAGAATACTGTATAAAACACAGAAGTGGGCCTTAAAGCTGACAGAACAGTAAAGATTATGTGTAACACCCATGTTTTTTCATGGTATCTGCAGCCTTAAATAAATGAATGTATATACTTGAAAGGTGGTTTATTATAGTGCATAACTTGACAGAAAATAAGGAATTGGCAGATTTGTTATTTCCGGATATCGAAAGGGCTCCTGAATATTACGAGCTATTATATACTAAAAGGAAGCTTTCCGAAGGAGCAAAGGTAACAAGGTTTGCTCCCAGCCCTACGGGTTTTGTCCATATGGGAAGCCTGTACGCATCGCTTGTATCAGAAAGACTTGCCCATCAGAGCAATGGGGTATTCTTCCTGAGGGTTGAGGATACAGATAAAAAACGTGAGGTGGAAGGCGGGGTTGCAAATATAGTCAAGGCGCTTTCCAGATTCGGCATCAACTTCGATGAAGGAGTAACAGACGTTGATGACGAGAAGGGAAGCTACGGCCCATACAAACAGAGTGAAAGAATGGAAATATACAAGGTATTTGCAAAGCGCCTGGTAGAAAAGGGCTTAGCATATCCATGCTTCTGTTCTGAGGAAGATTTAAATAAAATAAGAGGTCAGCAGGAAGAGAATAAGTTAACGCCTGGTTATTATGGAGAGTATGCTGTACATAGAAATTTCACATTGGAGCAGGTAGCTGAAGAGCTTTCAAAGGGTAAGTCCTTTGTTTTACGTGTAAAGGCTCCCAATAATCCAGACAGCAGGTTTGTTTTTAAAGACCTTATAAAAGGCGATGTGGAAATGCCGGAAAATTTCCAGGATATTGTGCTTCTGAAATCTGATGGACTTCCTACTTATCATTTCGCCCATGTAGTGGATGATCATCTGATGAGAACCACTCATGTAATAAGAGGCGATGAATGGCTGTCTTCAGCTCCTTTGCATGTACAGCTCTTTTCCATGCTTGAATGGGAGCAGCCTAATTTTGCGCATATATCACCGGTAATGAAGATTGAAGGCAGTTCTAAAAGGAAGCTCAGCAAGAGGAAGGACCCGGAGGCAGATGTAAGCTTTTATCATGAGCAGGGTTTCCCCAGCATTTCTGTAATTGAATACCTTGTAAACCTGATAAATTCTAATTTTGAGGATTGGAGACGGGAGAACCCTGCCGAGCCTGATACGAATTTTAAAATCGAGCTGGAGAGAATGAGTGTGAGCGGAGCAATGTTTGATATAGTCAAGCTCACGGATATGAGCAAGGACATTGTTGCCTATATGTCAGGAGAAGAGGTATATAATATGTCCCTGGAATGGGCAAAGGAATATGACCCCGAGCTTGGGACTCTTCTATCGAGAGACGAACAATATTCCAAGAAAATATTCAGCATTGACAGAGGCGGTGAAAAGCCTAGAAAGGACATCGCAAAATGGCTTGATGTAAAGTCATATATTTTCTATTTCTTCGATGAGCTGTTTGCTAAAGATTTGGAGGCTGGCTACAACTTCCCAGAGACAATACCTGGTGAAGAGATAAAGAGGCTTGTAAGCGAGTATGCGAAGGTTTATACCCATACTGACGACAAGGATATGTGGTTTGCGAGAGTAAAGGAATTCTGCGAGGCTATGGGATACTCAAAAGATGTCAAGACCTTCAAGAAAAACCCCGGAGTCTATAAAGGCCATGTAGGCGACGTAACCGGAATCATCAGAGTCGCGGTGACCAATAGGAAAAATACTCCTGACCTTTACGAGATAATGCAGCTTATTGGCGAAAAGAAGGTTATGGAAAGATTCGAAAAGGTTATCAGAAGATAAATTTATAAAAGGAATGTTCTGCGACGATATAAAATAGAAACCCTATATAGTTTAAGAGTAAAAGGGCATGAGAGTATTGACCTCCATGTCTTTTTTATTGTACAGGACTTTATCATATTTCATATAAATTCGGAGATTTTCTGTCAACTGATTATAAAATTTTGTTGACAATTCTTAAAAACAAAGTTATTATAATAACATAATAACATGATAACAATTACAATAATATTGAATAGGAGGATAAGTGGTATATGTCACGATTTTTGCCATCTAACCCTCAGCCGATGTATTACCAGCTCAAGCAGATCATCATTGATAAAATCCAAAGCGGAGAATTAAAGGCGGACGATAAACTGCCTACCGAGAGTGAATTCTGCGAGCAATTCGGCATCAGCAAGGCCCCAGTGCGCCAGGCTTTAAGTGAGCTTGAGGAAGAAAACTATATTTACAAAATAAGGGGAAAGGGCTCTTTTGTTTTATCAGGGTACATCAAACAAAAAGGTGATCAGCTTAAAAGCTTTTCGGAGGGAATTATTGCGTTGGGGCATACGCCCGGTGCACAGCTTATTGAAAAGAAGATGATTAAAGCTGATTCTGAAACAGCAAGAAACCTTAATATAGCGGAGGGCGATGAAGTTCTCTTCGTTATGCGTTTACGATTTATTGACGGTGAAATTTATTCATTGAATTATTCTCATTTTTCTCTGGAACGGTTTCCTAAACTTAATGAAGTTGATTTTTCCGCAACTTCCATCGTAGAGGAAATCCGAAATAAATTGGGCACGGAGATGACTGTTGCAACTGTCATACTTGAAGCTACAGCCACCACCTCCAAAATGTCTAATCTGCTGAAAAAAAAAGTGGGTTCACCGCTGCTTCAAATGAACAGAACCACTTATTTCAGAATCAACCAGCTTGAACAGCCATTAGAATTTGTAAGGGTGTACTTTGTGCCGGAAAAATATAAATTTGAGGTAACCCTTACAAATAAATAATAGAATGCACTTTATGAAAGCATTCGGCTAATTGTATGGAGAAGAATAAATTATAGGAGGTTTTAAATATGAATAAAGTAGAACAGCTCAATCAGGTATTTGGTGTCGAAAAACCCATCATAGGTATGGTGCACCTGAAGCCGCTGCCCGGTTCCCCGATCTATGACGGTGAAGGCTTGGACAAGGTTATTGATGCCGCTATGGCAGATGCAGAAAATCTGGTGAAGGGTGGAGTCAGTGCCCTTCAGGTTGAAAATTACAGCGATCCTTCCTATTTTGTAAATAAGGCAGCATATGAAACAGTTGCCGCGATGTCAATTATCGGTAATGAAATTCGTAAAAACTTTCCACAAGTCCCAATAGGGGTTTGTCTTTTAGCCGACCCCGAGGCATCAATTGCAGTAGCGCACTGCATTAAGGCTCAATTTATACGCGCGACATTTTTTACTGAAGCAGGGGTTGATGTGGGCGGACTTGCATTGCGCAACCCGCACGAAATTTTAAGATACCGTAAATTCCTTGATCCCTCAATTAAAATCCTGGCAGATGTGCACATTAAGCACTCCGCGCCTCTGGGGATAAGGCCAATTGAGGAATCGGCCTATGACGCAGCCTATTTTCTTGCCGATGCAGTTATAATAAGCGGCAAACACACCGGAAAAGAAACCTCCCTTGAGGAAGTTCGTAAGGTTAAGGCGGTTCTTCCGGAATTTCCGGTGTTTATCGGAAGCGGTATAAACAAAAATAATGCAAAGGAACTTTTGCGCTATGCAGACGGATCCGTTGCAGGTACTTCTGTCAAGGTAGATGGGATGTCGGATAACCCGGTAAGTTTAGAACGAACCATAGATTTTATGAGTGTAATTAATGAAATCCGCAACAAAAAATAATTAAGCAGAAAGGAGCAGACTAAGTTATGGTAAACCCCAGCTTCGAAAAGCCGACAATATTGTGCTATGGCGACTGCAATGTTGACCTTATAACGCCTATAGACAAGATTCCTGTAAAAGGCGGTTGTGCCTTCAGTTCCCATCTTGAAATCAATATCGGCGGATCAATGCTCAATACCGCGGTTGCGTTAAAAACCTTAAACATGTCTGTTTCCATGCTCAGCAAAGTTGGCAATGATATCTTTGGGGATATGGCGCTTAATTATCTCAAGGGCTGCGAAATAGATACCAAAACCATAATACGGAGCGATTATCCGACTGGAGTTGCGATTGCCCTTGTGGAACCTGACGGCGAAAAAAGATGGATTGCGATCAGAAAAAGCGCTGGAGATATACATATTACCTATGAAGATATAAAGGACGCCGACATGCCGGATATCCTGTTTATTACGGGTGTTGAACTTGTTGAGGGAATTGAAAGCCGTGAAACTGTTATTGAATTTGCAAAAGCTGTGAAAAAAACAGGTAATTCCGTATTTTTAGATCCAAACATAAGGGTACCGTCATGGGAACTTAGAAGCGATGTCCGTGATGCCTTTGAACGGATACTTCCCCATGTTGATGTTCTGCTGTCTAACGAAAAAGAGCTTGAAATACTGGGGAGAAACGAGGATATAAAAATTGCCGCAAAAGCCATAATCGACAAAGGTACACGCTGTATCTGGGTTAAGATGGGAGGAAAGGGGAGTATATACATAACCGAATCTGAAGATATCTATTTTGAACCAAGTGCAGATAAAGCAGTGGATACAAGCGGGGCAGGTGACGCTTTTAATGCGGCGGTAATATTTGCATTAGGCAAAGGTTTCTCGCCACGTCAAACCGGTATTTTTGCAAATCTGTATGCCGGATATACGGTTTCAAAATTCGGTACAACGTCTGCGCTTCCAACGCAGTCTAGTGTTGCCCGTATGATTGACGAGGCAACCTATTCGGCAAAAACTTAAAGCTTTATACAGTATGCCATCGGATTAAAACACAAGCGGGCTTCGGAAACACTAAATCATTCCATTTTTATGATTTCAAATATTTTTAACTCACACTGATTTAATAAAATATAAAAGGAGAGGTAAGAATGAAAAAATCTCTAAAACTGGCAAGTCTGATTGTAACATTTCTGCTACTGTTTCAACTAACCGGATGCACCGCTAAGCAATCAACGGATGCTCCTGCCCCTACCCCCACTGCTCAGGCGGAAGAAAAAACTAAAGCTCTCCCAACCTTTGCTGTTGTTGCAAATGATACGATAGGTGACAGAGGTTTCACTGACATGAGCAGCGAAGGCATCAAAAAGGCCGCCAACGAACTCGGAATCGAATACAAATTCTTTTCTTGCAACAATGATGCCTCAATTTACCTTGATACCTTTAAAGCTGCAGCCGAAAAGTATGATGTCATATTTGCCGTTCCAGGATATTTCTTTGACAAAGAAATTGAGGAGACGATGAAGCTTCATCCCGATAAAACATTTATATATGTTGACGGGGCGTCCTCACTTAAGGGAATAAAATCCTGTACATTCAAACAAAATGAAGGTGCTTTTCTCGCCGGTGTTTTAGCTGCCAATTTGACACAGGATACCTCAGTCAAGATGATAAATGATAAGAAAATTGTTGGCTTTTTAGGTGGTGCTGATATGCCGGTCATCCACGATTATCAGGTAGGCTTCGAACAGGGAGTAAAGTATGCCGATTCTACAGTTGAATGCATTGTCAGGTATACAGGAGACCACTATGATCCCGAACTTGGCAAGGTTACAGCCTATAACAGCTTTAAGGAAGGCGCGGATGTTATTTTCCAGGCTGCCGGCCCCGCTGGACTCGGTGTACTGGAGGCAGCGGCTACCAATAATTTTATTGCAATAGGCGTTGATACCGATCAGGGATATATAAAGCCTGATTTTGTAGCTTCAAGCATGCTCAAGAGGGTTGATACCGCAGTCTTTGATATAGTTTCAAAAATTTGCAGCGGAAAACCGCTGGAGGATGTATCTGTTTATAATGTTGCTAACGGCGGTATTTCCATGGCCGACAATGAATATTATCAAAAAATGGTTCCAAAAGCGATCCAAGATAAGATTGCAGACGCCCAGAAGAAAATTATCAGCGGAGAAATCGTTGTAGATACTTACAATAAATAACAGATAATTCACCTTAAAAATCTTCTGGCCAATTACTGAGCCAGAAGATTTTTATAAAGGGGGGTAATATATTTGAGTTTTATCCTTGAAATGAAAAGTATTGAAAAAACATTCAACAATACGATTCATGCGCTCCAGGGGGCTGACTTATCGGTCGGAAAGGGCGAGGTGCATGGGTTGGTTGGGGAAAATGCCGCCGGTAAAAGCACTCTTATGAATATCCTTTACGGCTCCCTTCAGGCCGACAGCGGCGAAATACTGATTAACGGCAAGACTTGCAGCATAACACATCCTGCCGACGCAATAAACCTTGGCATTGGTATGGTGCATCAGCATTTTAAGCTTGTCCCCGACTTTACAGTGCTGGAAAATATTATTCTTGGGCAGGAGGCCGGATATACAAATGTGCTGCAAAATATTGACTATAACAAAGCGCGTAAGGATGTTTCCGGGCTGCTTAAAAAAATAAATGTTGAGCTTGATCTGGATAGAAGGACAGATACACTTTCAATTGGGATTCAAAGCAAAGTAGAGATAGTTAAAACACTTTTTAAGGGTGCCAATATCATTATATTGGACGAACCGACTACTGTCCTGGCGCCTAATGAGGTAGAAAATTTCTTTGATTTTCTCAGAGTTCTGAAAAAACAAGGATGTACGATTATATATATATCGCACCGTATGAAGGAAATCTTCGCGCTATGCGATCATATCACCGTGCTGCGTCACGGAAAAACGGTTGATACAGTGGAAAACTCTGCTACCTCTTTGGAAGAGGTAGCAAGCAAAATGATCGGCAGGGAATACTCAGCCTTGTCCTATGACCGGATTCCGGCAAAAACCGCATTTCAAGAGCCTGTACTTGAACTGAAACATGTATCGGTCAGAAAAAACGCCGCTGTGCTTTATGATATCAATCTTACGGTTCATAAAGGCGAAATCCTGGGAATCGCGGGAATTGAGGGGAACGGACAGGTAGAGCTGGCAGACACATTGATAGGTGTACTCGGCAATGGATATGGAGAGATATTGCTTAACAAAGAAGACATAAGCAGTAAGAGCCCCTTTGAGCGAAGGTCAAAAGGCCTTCATTATGTCCCAGACGACCGGATAAGGAAGGGCCTGGCTTTAAATATAAGCATAACTGAAAACGCGATCATAGGGCATCAACGAAGTATGACTGAGGGCAAAAAGGGCCGCTTTATCGATTGGGCGGAAGCAAGGAGCTTTGCAAAGCGGATAGTGGAGGAATACAAAGTTTACGGGATGGCGAACCCGGAGCAGAGAATCAGCAACCTTTCAGGGGGCAATATGCAAAAACTGATTATCGGAAGGGAAATGGTGACGAATCCACCAATGGTAGTCCTTGCGCAGCCGACTTCCGGCGTGGACTTCAGCGCACAGAGGAATATCCATGATAAAGTAATCGAAATGAGAGACAGGGGAAGCTCATTTTTGCTGATCAGTGAGGATCTGGATGAACTTATGACTCTGTCGGACAGAATCCTTGTTTTATATAGAGGACGCATTGTAGCTGAATTTAACTCAAAAGACGGCTTTGATGAAAAGCAGCTTGGATTTTATATGACGGGGGTGAAGGATAGTGGAGAAAAGGACTAATATAGCAAAATCATATTTTGGAACAGTCTTGGTTGTTGTGCTCATACTCGTAAGCTGGAGTATATTTATATTGTTATGTGGAGAAAATCCGTTATCTGCACTATACTACATAGTGGCCGGCGCTTTTAAAAGTATCGACAAAATGTACTCGGTGATAAACAAACTGTTTCTGTTTTTCTTTACCGCCCTTGCCTTCTCAATACCGTCATGGACAGGAATGTTCAATGTCGGAGCCGACGGTCAACTTATTCTGGGAGGATTTTGTGCAGCCGCGCTGCCGCTTTTCTTTTGCACTGGGTTCAGTCCGGTAGATATTACAGCGTCGCTTTTTATCGCAATGATTGCGGGCGGCCTTTGGGCATTGTGGCCGGCGCTTTTGCGGGTGCATTTTGAAATCAGCGAAATCGTGACGACTCTTCTAGGAAACTATATTGTAGTTTATTTTACCGAATATATGGTTAACTTTCCGCTCAAGAGTAAAGGAGCCTCTGTACCACGCACTGATTATATACCTGACAGCTTCCAATTTCCGAAGATCGGCTCGGGTTCTCTTTCTGCAACGATAATTATCGTTTTAATTATACTTGTAGCGGTGGAACTATTCCGGAGAAGGTCTGTCAGCGGATATGAATATCAGGTGACAGGACAAAATCTGTTTTTGGCACGTCAAGGCGGAGTAAATATCAATGCTGTAAGAATCAAAAGTATGGTGATCGGGGGAATGCTAAGCGGTCTTGCAGGAGGGCTGCTGGTTTTGTCTTTGAACTATACCTTTATGGTAGGGTTTTCTTCAGATTATGGAATGACAGGGATGCTGGTTGCGCTGATTGCGGGTGATTTACCGGTTGCGGCCCTGGTTATAACCGGAATTTTCGCTGTGTTGCAGGTTGGTGCTATCAATATGCAGATATTTACCAATATACCGTCCGAAATAACCGGAGTGCTTCAATCCATCATGGTATTCTTTATTGCTGCCCGCGGATCTATTAAATTCAAAAAGGCAGGTGGTAGCAAATGAACAGTATATGGCTAAGCATCTACCAATCCACGGTAGTGATGTCGACTCCTTTGATACTGGCATCACTCGGAGGACTTATTACCTATCATGCCGGTATTGTAAATGTTGCAATGGAAGGTCTTATGCTGGCAAGCGCTTTTACGGCAGTTGTATTTTCCTATATGTCCGGAAGTGCGGGCATCGGGGTTATCGCTGCAATCGCAGTCTCCATATTGTTTTCTATGCTGTATTCTTATTTTGTAACTACACTCAAGGCAAATAACTTTGCAATGGGCATAGCACTCAATATTTTCATCAGCTCCCTTACACTTTTTCTTACCCGCATTATGTTTGTGGGACAAAATGCATTTAATTCTCCCAAAATTAAAGGAATACCGAAGGTAAAAATCGATTTTGGCATAGAATTTTTGAATACTCTTTTATCTGACTACAGCGTTTTGGTTTATCTTGCTATTATCCTTACATTTGTTGTTGCCTATATGATTTACAAAACCCCATTTGGATTGTGGCTGCGAGCGGCGGGAAGCTATCCGGAAGCTCTGACGACGGCAGGAAAACGTGTACCGATAATTCAATATATAGCAAGTGTTTTGACGGGAGTATTGTGCGGTTTCGCAGGTGCTCAGTTGTCTCTTTCGAATGTTGTGCTTTTTACAAGAGACATGAGTGCCGGACGAGGCTTTATCTGCCTTGCGGCAATTCTGATTTCACGGGGAAAGCCCAAAACTACACTTTTTATTGCGGTTTTGTTTGGATTTTTTGATGCGCTGTCAATCCAGCTTCAAGCGTTAAAAATCCCAACCCAATTCTTATTTATGCTTCCTTATGTGATGGCAATCATTACTCTTGTGCTCATGGATTCTTCAACAAGAAGGAAACAGCAGGGCTACATACAAAACTTCTCCCAAAAAACATAAAGAAGGAACAAAGATATCGGAGTAAGATCCGCTGAATACAGTAAAACCGGATGGCCGAACAAGATCTACTTATAGTTTAACAAAAACTGGAAATAGTTTGTAGAAAATAATAATTCTATAGATTGGAGTGTATAAAATTGATAACGCAAATTTATAACATAACAACGGCAGAGGAAGCCTTAAAGGTGATTGATGCGGGTGCGGATTTTATCGGAATGGTACCTCCTCAAAAGCTGACTTATGATGGAGTTGTTCCCGGAGAGATTTCACACGAGAAAATCGAAGCAATCATGAGCGCAACCGAGGGAAAGGTGAAAAGGGTGCTGCTTTATGCGGGAGATGTCGCGGAGGTTTATTATGAGGGAGTTGAATTATACCGGCCCGAGATAATTCATTTGTCAGGCAACAATATTATAGCTTCCAAAGAGGTTGCTAAAAAGCTGAAATCGCTGGTACCTCACATCCTTATTGAACAGTCCGTACCAATTACGGGTGAAGAGTCGATTGAGATTGCACTTCAGCGGGCTGAGTATGCCGATATGCTTATTTTGGACTCTGTTTCGCCAAAGCTTCGTGTCGTCGGTGCTGCAGGTGAAGCCCATGACTGGGGAATTGATAGGGAAATTGTCAGAAGAGTTAACATTCCGGTAATTGTTGCGGGAGGGTTGTCGCCGGAAAATGTTTTACAGGTAATTGAAATAGTAAAACCGTATGGCGTTGATTCGCTAACCAAAACAAACATGGTTTTACCTGACGGAACCGTCTGTAAAGATATCGAGAGGGTCCGCTTATTCTGCAAGCTTGCAAAAAGTATGTGTTTCTAAAAACATAAACATTGAGATGTGATGCCTTTGACAGCTTCTGTCAGAGGCATCTGCATCAGAGCATGCAATAGATGGAATTGACGGAACATAAGTATATATAGGAGTTTATCACAGGATGCTGCTCATCACGGGGTAAGCCTCTACATTGTATAATTCACCTGGATAGGATAAAATTGGAACTGGGGCAATTGCGTATTTATAATGCAGAGGTGAATTTTTTGAAAATATTTGTTTACAGGGTTGATGCCTTTACCGGCAAAGGGCTTAAAGGCAACCCGGCTGTAGTTTGTCTTGCGAGTGGTCTGCCCGATGAAATTATACTGAGTATAGCAGCAAAGATGAATGTTTCTGAGACAGCATTTATATATCCCTTGGAAGACGTTGATGAGATAAGAACTGCAGCATATTCCATAAGGTGGTTTTCACCTAAGCTGGAGATGCCTTTATGTGGACATGCGACTCTTGCTGCCTCTAAGGTTATATTTGACTGCCTGAGCTTTGAGGGCGATAGAATATTATTCAGGTCTATCGGCGGAGATATGGAAATCCGCAGGCATGAAAAGGGATTTACATTGGATTTCCCTAAGGATGTGCCAAAGGAGGCGGAACCGGTTCCTGAACTTTTGGAAGCCATGGGTATACGGAAATATAAGGAACTTATCTATGGCAAGAATACCAACAAGTTTGTAGTCCGTCTACAGAGCGGGGAGGAGGTCAGAAGCCTCAGACCGGATTTTGAAAGAATGAAGTTTGTTAAGGCAGGTTTTCCCATAAAGGGGGCCGGGGTTACTGCAGAAGGAGAGGGTGGCTACGATATCATATCAAGGTATTTTAACCCTTGGGCAGGTGTGAATGAGGACCCGGTTACAGGGTCTGTCCATACGGTTCTGGCACCTTACTGGTCAGCAGTGCTGGGCAAGAAGGAGCTTAGGGCTTTGCAGGCATCTGAAAGGTGCGGAGAGATATTGATAAGGATAATTGGAGATGGAAGACTGGAGTTTATAGGTGATGCTGTTGTGGCAGATAAGGGAGAAATATATGTATAGCAGGGGATGGATAAACTATTTCCGCCGTATACGGAACCGTTTGTACGGTGGTGTGATATGAGAACTTATAGAACATCAGAAATTGCTAATATTATAGGGCTTCATCCGAATACTATCCGATTATATGAAGAATGGGAGCTCATCCCAAAACCTGAAAGAAAGGCTAACAGGTATCGGGTGTATACTGATGTGCATATAGAACAAATGAAGTTTGCAAGGATGGCACTAAAAGGCGAAGTCCTGCAAAACGGAATCCGGAAGCAGGCTATTCATATAATAAAAATATCGGCTGCCGGTGACTATGAAAATGCAATTAAACTGACAAAAGAGTACCTGACAAAAATTGCAGGCGAAAAGAAACGTGCAGAGGAAGCAATCATAATTGTCGGCAATATGCTTACTGAGAGGGATCAGACAAATGAAGCATTTCAACTGACAAGAAAACAAACAGCCGACTACTTAAAAGTAACAATCGATACACTACGTAATTGGGAAATGAATGGACTGCTGACAATCAAGAGAAAGGATAACGGCTATCGCGTATACAACGCAGAAGACATATGCCGCTTAAAAATCATATATGTATTAAGATGCGCTAATTATTCCCTTTCGGCTATATTACGGATGCTGAATGATTTATCCACTTCTTCGAAGCCTGACATAAAAAACAGTATTAATATGCCGAAGGAAACGGAATATATTATTTCCGTATGCGACAGACTGCTGACTTCTCTCAATAATATAGAGCAGGATGCAAAACAAATGTTGCAGCAGCTTGAATATATGAAAAGTAAATTCAAATAAAACCCTCCATTATAACACCAGACTTTTATCTGGTGTTATAATTTCGCCTGTAACATGAAATAAGGAGGGAGAAATATGGAAACAGTATTAACTGTCCAAAACCTGTGCAAATCTTATGGGCAAAAACAGGCGGTACGCTGTTTGAACTTATGCGTACAAAAGGGAGAAATATTTGGCTTGCTCGGTGCAAACGGTGCGGGAAAAAGCACAACTATCGAATGTATTTTATGCACAAAAAAGTATGACAGTGGTAACATTAATGTTTTGGGGCTGAATCCACAAACAGATAGGAAAACAATATTTCAGAAGGTAGGAGTACAATTTCAGGAGCCGCATTATCAGGACAAAATTACGGTAGCTGAAATTTGTGAGGTTACTTACTCGCTCTACAAAAATCCTATAGACTACGGTGAATTACTCAAAAGCTTTGGACTTTCAGATAAGTGTAAGCAGTTGGTAGCAGAGCTTTCAGGGGGGGAGCGCCAACGTCTGTTCGTAGTATTAGCGTTAATTTCAAATCCAGAGCTGGTTTTTTTAGATGAACTTACAACCGGACTTGATACAAAGGCACGCAGAGACGTATGGAAGCACTTGGAAAAGCTGAAAGCGCAAGGTTTAACTATTTTCTTAACATCACATTACATGGATGAGGTTGCGGCATTGTGCGACAGAATTCTAATTCTGAAAAACGGCGAAACAGTATTTCAAGGGACTGTTGCTGATGCTGTTTCACAAAGCCCATATGATAAATTAGAAGATGCATATCTGTGGTTTACGGGAGAGGAGGAAGAAAATGAAGACCTTTAATACAATGCTTAAAACAGAGTTCAAGCTGTCACTGCGCGGAATGGATATGGCGATTTTTGCGGTTGGCTTCCCTTTGATTGTGACTGTAATTCTGGGGATTATTTTTAATGGGAAACCTGCGTTTGAGGGAGCGGATTACACTTTCTTTGAACAATCCTTCGGGGCAGTTGCATCAATCGGTATTTGTGCGGCAGGAGTTATGGGGCTGCCTTTAGTAATATCAGACTATCGTCATAAAAAGATTTTGAAACGGTTTAAAGTGACTCCGGTAAGTCCCGTAATGCTTCTTTTTGTACAGGTGGTTATCAATTTCATCTATTCAGTTGTTTCCTTGCTTCTTACTTATTTAGTATCCTCAATATTTTACGGATTCACAATACATGGCTCATTAATTGCATTTTTAGGCTCGTATTTATTGGTGCTTCTGTCTATCTACAGCATAGGCATGATGGTGGCAGCGATATCGCCCAACATAAAGACAGCCAATCTTTTATGCTGCATTTTATACTTCCCGATGCTGATTTTCTCAGGTGCAACTCTGCCATATGAAATCATGCCTGAAGTACTGCAAAAGATAGCGGATTTTATGCCTCTTACACAAGGCATAAAATTATTAAAAGGTACTTCTTTAGGATTGCCGCTTGACAATATATTCATTCCAATTGCAGTAATGGCAGTTATTTCGGTGGTTTGTACCAGTATTTCCGTTAAACTTTTTAAATGGGAATAGACTGAGGTTATGAATATAGTGAAAAAGCAGCGGGCTAATTAATCCGCTGTTGTTTGTCTTGCGAGTGGTCTGACCGATGAAATTATGCTGAGTATATCAGCAAAGATGAATATTTCTGGCATCTTATCGGTCAGCAGTGCCGGGCAAGAAGGAGCTTAGGGCTTTGCAGGCATCTGAAAGGTGCGGAGAGATATTGATAAGGATAACTGGTGGTGGAACCTCAATTGTAAAATGAATTTCCATATCAGTTAATCCATTTGCAATTATATCCTTATATTTTTTATCGTTAAAGGGAGTATGGATTTTCCCTTTACAAACGTTAATCACAGAAGACTAAACAGTGTTAATGGTTGGTCTTCTTTTTTAATGTATGCTGAGGACATCATACTGAAGCCAAAACTTCTCAAAGAGTAACACATAAAAAAAGCATATGCTGCCAGCAACATTATAACTTTATAGCAGCTTTAGGGGCGGATTTTCCGATTACAAAAAATTCGACCGTCAATCTACCTCTGGTTTTTGTACGCTTTTTTCTGCTTAACCAACGTCATTATAGCCAAATTCTGATAAAAATAATACCTAAAGCGGTAATCTTGCTTACAAAATCGGAAGCTCGTTTTCAAAACGGGATTCTCGCAATACAAACGGGATTCTCGTGTTTCAATTAACCCAGACTGGAGTTTACCTCAATTGTAAAATAAATTTCCATACTGATTGGTTCACATAAAATCAAAATTTGAAATTATTCATTGTTAAAGGGAGTATGGACTTTCCCTTTACAAACTTAGTTTTAGAAGACTAACTACCACCC